>Ga0206128_1000001_pt1 | contig 700516 bp, 637 predicted proteins | sample Helgoland_Spring_7_FD_148601 | JGI IMG/M metagenome (GOLD analysis project Ga0206128, IMG submission 148601) | Pelagic subsurface seawater microbial communities from Kabeltonne, Helgoland, North Sea - Helgoland_Spring_Bloom_20160426_1 | ecosystem: Environmental > Aquatic > Marine > Epipelagic ... | reverse complement strand
GGAGGTAGGGCAGTGGGATCGCCGCCACGAAAACCTCTACACCAGCGATGACCAAGGCAATATATACAGATTCAACGACGCCGCCGCCAGCTGGCAGTTTATAGGCCGCCCAGATTTCTCAAGCAGCCTAAAAACCTGGGTATTTCAGCTAAGTGCCGATGGCGATGCTTTTAGGCCTTGCTATTCATATCTTTAAAGAAACCGAGAAACCGGGGTCAGAAGAAACCGGAGAAACCGGAGAAACCGGGGTCAAGAAACCGGGGTCAGATGAAAGTTTCTTCAGAATAATTACAGAAGTAGAAACCGGGGTCAGATGAAAGTTTCTTCAGAATAATTACAGAAGTCGTCGTAATATTTGTCGTAGATCAAATGCAGTATTTTTTGATCTGTTGGTGGTGTTTTTATCATAATCCTCATTCCGATTGTTTTATTAAGGTTTACAGCTGCATTTTTTGTAATCAGGTAACTCTCAAATAAGTGCTTCTAGTCATCTGCATCCAATAGTTCTTTGCAACATTCTTTCCCATGATTCTTACACCAGCAACTCTCAAGAAAGTGAGCGGTGTCAAAGTCGAACCTAGCATCTTGAGAGACATCTTTTTCTTTCCAAAGATCAACGACCTCATCATTCGGACAGCCACAAGATTGCAGGGCATACGGGCTAGATAGTTTTTTAAAATATCTGTCCGAGGCTAGTATCTCATTGTCACCAGAAACACTTGATAGTTTGGAGGCCATGTTTACAGGCCGACCAGCCCATACTTCATTTTGCCGATCGGACCGGCCACTATATTTCTTTAGCCCTATTTTTCTAACCAAAACGGTGCGCATATCGATCCCAACATGGCTGCCGACATCTAAGCCGGTTTTTTCTCTTACCCTAGGTATAAACTCCAGTTCCGAAAATGTTCTAAAAGTAACTGCAGCGGCTAGTGCTCTATGAGGCTGATCTTCGTTAAATAGAGCTAGTACTCCGTCTCCACGTACGTCTATATAAGGTGCTTCAAACTCACTAAATATCCTTACCGCTGTGCCAGTAAAAAGCTGATATGCACGAGCCGTTGCTTTGTCATGGAGGTGGGCGCTGAGTAGTGTAGAGCCCCTCATATCGACGAAAGTGCATATGACATCTGGAATTTTTAACCATTGGCAAGGGTCTTCAATTGGGATATCTGTCGTATCTGGTATGGAGCTTTGATTAACTATTTTCGGGCTCCTTCCATATAGCGTTATGGCTTCGTCTATGATTTTTTTCACACCATTTGGGACTTGGTTATCCGTAACCATCCATCTTGCTCCTTGAATTGTTAATAAAATAAAGTAAGAAAACTCCGATAAATGGCGTTAAAACTCCTAACAATACCGCGCTTACGCCATATCTAAAAATCTTGAATTTAGCTGTTGTTATCCGTGCATTCATTATAATTTGCTCTGCGTACATACTTTCAATCTCGCCATATGCAGCGTTAGGGTCACCTTTTGCTGAATAATACTGGGTTAATAATTCACGCTTTGAGAGTTTTGACAGGTAATCGAAATAGAGTAAGTTTCTATGTTGTTTATTTTTGGACTTAGGTATTATGAATTTGTAGTGCAAGACAGGTAAAAATGAGATTAGAGCAATAATAAGACTAAAGCTCAGAAACAAGATTAATGAGGTTATATAAATTTTTATGGCTTGGGTGAGATCTTCTATGACTACTAATCGAATTAGTGCCCATAGAGCTAAGCTTGAGACGGAAGCTAAAATCGCATTTTTCGCCTCCGCGAACATTAACCATTCATTCACAGAAGAGAGAATCTGACGCCAGGTAACCATCGGCTGAATTCCAAGTTCGACTTAGCTCAGCTTAGTCGTCACCTTTTTGTCTATTAGCGCGCCATTGGAGTGGTTGTAGGTTGGCTAAGTTGTCATTGCCACCTTTGGCAACGGGCTTTATATGGTCAACTTCCCAGCCATAAGTTGAGTTAGTATTGCCATAATCGGAGTGTTTGATTTCATTTCCTAGGACATCCTTTCTCCAGCTATCAATATTTTTCCCGGTATATTTGTTTCCTTTTTTCCACACTGCCCCAACTGTTGTTTTGGCGAAAGGTTTACCGTTTACGTCAGTATTTGATTTCCTTGTCATCTTGGATCTCCTTGGTTCTTTAGAACCTAAATTAGTAGTTTCCGTTACCCCTCCAAGAGTTATTAGTATTAGGTATAGCCGATAAGCAGAGGATTGCAAGTTGTTGAATAGTTCTATTTATATTTAACCGGACGAAGGCTTGGTTAGCATGTTTTCTGTTTGGGCTTTTAATAGAAAAATTAGGCAACAGTCCTCAATCCCATTGATAACTTAACCCACGCCAAACTTCCTCCAAAATACCATCCCATACAAACCCCCATCTCCGGGCAATGTCTCTTTGGCCGCATCACCTTCTCAGCCGAACCCGCCTACATTAAGAACATTGTTTTAAAGTGATAAAAAAAACCCCGCAAAAGCGGGGTTTTTTAATTGAGCTTAAAAGTCAGTTTAGCTAACTTCTACAATCTGCTCCGCCGCAATCAACTTGCCTTGCTCTGCTGACTTCTGGAATGACTCAATCTGGTCAAAGTTCATATAGCGATAAACTTCTTCAGACATAGAATCAATCTTGCCGGCATATTCCATATACTCGGCAGGGGTTGGCAGTCGACCTAAAATACCACCGACCGAAGCAAGCTCGGCACTGGTCAGGTAAACATTGGCACCATCGTCCAGGAGATTGGGAAAGTTGTATGTTGAGTTTCCATAACCTCAGATCACACAAATATTGAATGCCATATTACACGGCCTTTAATTCCATATTACACGGTTGTTATTTTCCATATTGCACGCTACCATGAGACTGTTGAAAAACAGGGTCAAATACGATGAAATATCCACGGTATATGAAGGCGCCGCTTGAGGCCGCGCTTGCCGATACACCTGTTGTGCTTATCCATGGGCCTAGGCAGTCAGGTAAATCTACGCTAGCCATTGCCGTTGGTGGAGAAAAATATAGCTATATCACTTTCGATGAAGACGCTATTTTGGCTGCTGCTCGCAACGACCCAAAAGGCTTTATTGAAGACCTTCCTCCCTATTGTATTCTTGATGAAATTCAGCGAATTCCAGAGCTGTTTACCAGCATTAAACTAAGCGTTGATAAAGACAGGCGCCCTGGCCGCTTTCTTCTTACGGGGTCAGCAAATATTCTGCTACTCCCTCAATTAGGGGACAGCCTGGCGGGGAGAATGGAAGTGATTAGGCTTCAACCGCTTTCTCAGATCGAAATTCATGGAAGCGAAACCAATTACTTATCACTAGCGTTTGATAAACAGCCGAAAGGGAGTTTTGATCACCGTTTACGTGATGATTTAGTTGATCGTATAACTCAAGGGGGGTTTCCCGAACCACTTCAGAGAAGTACACAAAAAAGGCAGCGAGCTTGGTATAGAAACTACATAGCGACCACAGTCGAAAGAGAAATTTCTGAAATATCGAATATTCGTTATGGGGCCGATATCCCTATTTTATTAGAGAAAATCGCCAACAATACTGCGTGTTTAGTGAATTTTTCCAAGTTAAGCCAGGGTTTGTTGATCGATCAGAAAACTACTAAACATTATGTAGACCTTATGTCGCAAGTATTTTTAATCAACACTTTGCGGCCCTGGCACAGTAACCGGAACAGTCGCTTGGTCAAAACACCAAAATTGCATGTCACAGATACGGGGCTGTTAAGTAATATACTTAGAATGAATAAACAACAGCTTGCTAATGAAAGGGAGATTCTGGGGCAGTTTCTTGAGACATTTATTTACAACGAATTATTAAGGCTTTCGGGTTGGTACGAGCAGGAGTTACAGTTTTTCCATTACCGCGACAACGATCAGTTCGAGGTTGATATTATTATCTTGAACGAAGAAGGGCAGATATTAGGTGTCGAAGTAAAGTTGGCGGCATCAGTGAGTGAAAAAGACTTTAAAGGCCTCAAGCACTTCAAAAAGCAGTATCCTGAAAGGTTTGTGGGTGGCCATATTTTTTATGATGGTGAGAGAGTACTGTCATTTGGTGAGGGTATGTATGCTGTGCCAATACAGTGTTTGTGGGCAAGCACAAACTAAGTACTCTTGATTAATCTCTAGCAACAAAAAATCCCGCTCAATGAATTGAGCGAGATTTTTTATTGTCTTGTGGTTTCGACCAGGTGGAGCCTTCAGGATGACCGCGTTGGGTGTCGCGGGATGAGATTCTTTGCCACTGCGTGGCTCAGAATAACAGCTCTACTGAGCTGTCACCTCCACAATATACTACAAGAGTCATATAAGAACGTTAACTGCGACCCGCAAGGAACTGATTCATGGTCTAGAATCAGGTCAAATGAAACATCTCACTATGGAAACTACGAGTGGGATTGATCCTCTGGAGATAGGCGATGACTGTTGAACCCATTATTGTCTTTAATATTTTGATTACCCTTATAGCTCTGTGGGTTGCTATGGCAGTTAATGCAAAGTTCCTTCAGCCAGCACTTTTGAATAAAAAACGCTTTGCTATTTATGAATTAAGAGATCGTCTTGCACTGCTGCCATGAGAGGCGTTGTTGATGAAATGTCGGAGGAATACAAAACGCTAATTACTCTGATAAATGGAACGCTCTGCTCCACCAAAGGTTTTCGAATTACCGAATTTCTCAATATGCATGCGGTCATCTATAGAGATAAAGCTATGATGAAACATATTGATAGCATTCTGGAGAGGATACACAACGAAGATATGCCGCTGGAATACAAGGATTTAGTCGCTCAATTTTTCCGCCATGCCAGAGATATTTATAAGCATAAGATATGGGGGCTAAAAGTTACTTTGTGGCCCATTTTAGTGTTCTTCTCTGGCCTAGCGAAAATAATTAGCAGTGCACTTATCATAAAGAAAGGGCTGGCGAATCAATTGGATAAGATGAAGAACACCGAGCATAAGATGGAGGAGAATATTGCACGGCTGGTCATCTAGGGATATTTTTGAAAAGCCCTGTATTTTTACGACTGCTAATTACTCACCGAAAACCGTATCCAATTCATATTCCAAGAGGGCCCCACCGCATTAATGCGCAATGTCTGCTCACCCGCCTGTAAATCAACGGTGGCACTGAGGGTTACCCAGTTTTGCCAGCCGCCGGTGTTGGGTATGGCTTGGCGATCTACTTCGGTGCCATTTATCAGAGCGGCGAAGCCGTCGCTGCCTACGTCGCTGGCGACGCGGTATTCGATCAGGTAGCTGCCGGGGGTCTGCACATCTATGTTGTACTGTAGCCAGTCGCCGGCGTCTACGTAGCCAATATTTCTGCCGCCGCCGGTGCCGCCGCCGCTGTCGGTGGAGGCTTCGGTTTGGATGCCGCTCATGGCGGCGTAGAGCTCGGCTTCTAAGGTGCCTGGTACTGAGAATATGGTTTCAGACTGGCCGCCACCACTGCTGGAGGTGTCGAGGTTGTCGCCCAATGTGTCTGTGTCTTGGTAGCTTAGGCCAAAGCCGTAGGCAAATAGGGGGTCGTAGCTGCTGTCGTTGCGGTTGACGGCGAGCTGGCTGGCGCTGTTGGGCCAGGAGAAAGACAGCTTGCCGCTAAACTCATGGTTGGTGGCGCCGGCGGGGGTTTTAAATATTACGTCGGCCACGCCTGCGCCCTCGGTGCCGGGCAGCCAGGCGGCTACAAAGGCGTTGGAGGCGTTAAGCTCGGCGTTGACCCACAGCGGGCGACCGGTCAGGAAGATTGATACCACTGGTATATCCTGGTCGCGCAGTGACTGCAGCAGGGCCAGGTCTGATTTGTTGCCGGGCTGGTACTCGAGGCTGGTTAAGTCGCCTGCGCCTTCGGCATAGGGTGATTCGCCAAATACCACTATGGCCACATCTGGGGCTGTGCCGCTAAAGCTGCCATTGGCACTGAGGCGGGCGGTGCCGCCTGCGGCGGTTACGGCGGACTCTATGCCGGCATAGATGGAGGTGGCGCCTGGGAAGTTGCTGTTGCTATTGCCGGTACCCTGCCAGGTAATGGTCCAGCCACCGCTCTGCTGACCTATATCATTGGCGCCGCTGCCGGCTACTAGTACGTTGGTGTTGGGTGCCAGGGGCAGTAGGTTGTCGCTGTTTTTTAGCAGTACCAGCGATTCGCGCACGGCCTGGCGGGCAATCGCACGGTGGGCCGCTGCGCCTATGAGTGCGCTGTTGTTGGCATGGGTGCGTGCCGAGGGTTTTACTTTGTCGGCGAAACCAGCGCGCAGTTTGACGCGCAGAATGCGGGTGACTGCATCGTCAATGCGCGACAGGGGCAGGGTGCCGCTCTCTACCTGGGCTATGGTGCTGGCTATAAACTCTTGCCAGGCATAGGGCACCATTATCATATCTACACCGGCCATAATCGCCTGGGCGCACTGGGTGTCGCCGCAGCCGGGCACCTGGCCATGGCCGTTCCAGTCGCCTATTACAAAGCCGTCAAAGCCCATCTGCTGCTTTAGCACGTCGGTTAGCAGGTAGTCATTGCCATGGAGCTTTGAGCCGTTCCAGCTGTTGTAGGAGGCCATTACGGTCTGGGCGCCGGCGGCGAGGGCGGTGAAGTAGCCCTGGCCATGGATATCGCGCAGCTCGGCTTCGGTGACCACGGTGTTGCCCTGGTCGACGCCGTTTTGGGTGCCGCCATCGCCAATAAAGTGTTTGGCGGTGGCTATCACATGGGCTGGGCCAAAGCGGTCGCTGGCATCACCCTGCAAGCCGGTGACTATCTCTCCGGCATAGGCTTTGATGATTTCCGAGTCTTCGGAGTAGCCCTCGTAGGTGCGTCCCCAGCTGTCGTTGCGCACTACGGCCAGGGTGGGGGCAAATACCCAGTCTATACCTGTGGCCGCCACTTCCAGGGCGGTGGCTTCGCCAATTTGGCGCATTAGGCTGGGGTTGTTGGTGGCGCCCAGGCCTATATTATGGGGAAAGATGGTGGCGCCAATCACATTGTTATGGCCATGCACGGCATCTGTGCCCCAGATCACTGGCACGCCCACGCCGCCATCGCTGGTGTCGGTGCTGGCTTGGTACAGGCTGTCGGCCAGGCTTACCCAGTCGGCCAGGCTGGAGTTTTTGCCATTGGGCCAGGAGCCGCCGCCATTGAGCACTGAGCCCAGGTTATAGTCGCGCACCTGGGCTGGGGTTACCTGGCTGATTTCTGCCTGTACCATCTGGCCCACTTTTTCGGCTAGGGTCATATCGGCCAAAATAATCGCCACTGCTGCATCCACATCCTCGGTTACCACGGAGTTAACTGCGGGCCAGGTGAAGGCGCTGCTGTCGGGCGTAACGCTGATTGAAACCGTTGCTATGGCGCTGTCGCCGTCTGTATCCACTACTGTGTAGCTGAAGCTATCGCTGCCGCTGTAGCCGCTGTTGGGAGTATAGGTGGCGGTGCCATTTGCATTAATGGTGGCAGTGCCATTGGTGGCTGGGCTATCAAGGCTGTAGGTTACTGGGGTGTCTTCCAGGCCGCTGTCGTTGCTGCTGATATCTGCGCTGAGCTCTGTGTCCTGGTCGGTGGTATAGCTATCGTCTGCGGCGACGGGGGTATTGTCTACCGGCGTTGGCGTTGGCGTCGGTGTTGGCGTTGGCGCAGCTGAGCCGCCACCGCCACAGGCGCTTAGCGCGGCCGCTATAAATATTATGCCAAGATACCGGCGCATACTGGTTAGGTTAAGTAGTGATTGATAGCTGTTATTTGTCAGTCTGTACACGGCTTATGGTACCCCTTAAATGAAGCGGCTATTCTTGATTAAAGCTGGGGGTAAATAAATAGTTTTGAGGTTGTAGGTGCTTTATTAGAGCCGAAAAGGCTGTGGCAGCTTGGCCTGTATTTCTGGCAATAAAAAACCCCGCGAAAGCGGGGTTTTTTAATTGAGCTTAAAGTCAGTTTAGCTGACTTCTACAATCTGCTCTGCCGCAATCAACTTGCCTTGCTCAGCCGACTTCTGGAACGACTCAATCTGATCAAAGTTCATATAGCGATAAATCTCATCAGACATAGAGTCAATCTTGGTCGCGTATTCCATATACTCAGCAGGGGTTGGCAGTCTACCCAGAATACCACCCACCGAGGCCAGCTCGGCGCTGGTGAGGTAGACATTGGCGCCATCGCCTAAACGGTTGGGGAAGTTGCGGGTTGAGGTCGACAGCACGGTTGCGCCAGCCAGTACCCGTGCCTGGTTACCCATGCACAGTGAACAGCCGGGCATTTCGGTGCGGGCGCCGACTTTGCCGTAGATGTTGTAGTAGCCTTCTTCCATTAGCGTGTGGGCGTCCATACGGGTGGGTGGGCAGATCCAGAATCTGGCGTCTACGGAGCCGGCTTCGTCGAGGAGTTTGCCTGCGGCGCGGAAGTGGCCGATATTGGTCATGCAGGAGCCGATAAAGATTTCGTCAACCTTATCGCCAGCAACTTCAGAAAGCAGCTTGGCATCATCCGGGTCATTCGGACAACAGACGATTGGCTCTTTAATATCGGCCAGATCGATCTCGATAACCGCGGCATATTCTGCATCGGCATCGGCTGACATCAGTGTTGGGTCTGCAATCCATTCTTCCATTTTGCGCACGCGGCGTTCCAGGGTGCGCACATCGCCATAGCCTTCGGCGATCATCCAGCGCAGCAGAGTAATGTTTGAGTTGAGGTACTCGGCTACGGAGTCTTCACTCAGCTTAATGGTGCAGCCAGCAGCGGAGCGCTCGGCGGAGGCATCGGAGAGCTCAAAGGCTTGCTCTACGGTAAGACCTTCAATACCTTCGCCTTCAATTTCTAGAATACGGCCGCTAAAGAAGTTCTTTTTGCCTTTCTTTTCTACGGTCAGCAAACCTTCTTTAATGCCGTAGTAAGGGATGGCATGTACCAGGTCGCGCAATGTGATACCTGGCTGCATTTTGCCTTTAAAGCGCACCAGTACAGACTCTGGCATATCCAGAGGCATTACCCCTGTGGCTGCTGCGAAAGCAACCAGGCCAGAACCGCCGGGGAATGAAATACCCATGGGGAATCTGGTGTGTGAATCGCCGCCAGTACCTACTGTATCTGGAAGCAGCATACGGTTTAGCCAGCTGTGAATAATGCCGTCACCGGGGCGCAGTGATACACCGCCACGGTTCATAATAAAGTCGGGCAGGCTGTGCTGGGTGCTGATATCGACGGGCTTGGGGTAGGCTGCTGTGTGACAGAATGACTGCATTACCAGGTCGGTTGAGAAGCCAAGGCAGGCCAGATCTTTTAGCTCATCTCTGGTCATGGGGCCAGTGGTGTCCTGGGAGCCTACGGTGGTCATTTTGGGCTCGCAGTAGGTGCCGGGGCGGATGCCGTCGACGCCACAGGCTTTGCCGACCATTTTCTGGGCCAAGGTGTAGCCAGCGTCAGATTCAATGGGGGCGGTTGGCTGGCGGAATACATTTGAGGGAGGCAGACCCATATGCTCGCGGGCACGCTGGGTGAGGCCACGGCCTACGATCAGGTTGATACGGCCATCGGCCTGTACTTCATCGAGGATCACTTCTGATTTGTGTTCGAATTCTGAGACCACTTCGCCAGCTTCGTTAAGAATTTTGCCTTCGTAGGGGAAGATGGTGATTACGTCGCCATTGTTAATATTGTCCACTGGGGCTTCAAAGACCAGAGCGCCGGCATCTTCCATAGTGTTAAAGAAGATAGGGGCTACTTTGCTGCCGAAGCAGATACCGCCGGAGCGCTTGTTGGGTACGCCGGGCATATCTTCGCCGAAAAACCAGAGTACGGAGTTTGTAGCTGACTTACGAGATGAGCCGGTTCCAACCACGTCGCCAATAAAGGCAACCGGCAGGCCGCGGGCTTTTAGTTCGTCGATTTGAGTCATGGGGCCGGTGACGCCATGCTCTTCCGGGTGCATGCCGTCGCGGGTCATTTTAAACATGGCGCGGGCGTGCAGCGGGATATCGGGGCGCGACCAGGCATCCTGGGCAGGGGATAGGTCGTCTGTGTTGATCTCGCCGGTAGCTTTAAACACGGTAACCTTTACGCTCTGTGGTACCGCATCATTAGAGGTGAACCACTCGGCATCGGCCCAGCTCTGCATTACGGCTTGAGCGTGCTGGTTGCCGGCATCGGATTTTTCTGCCACATCGTGGAAGGCGTCAAATACTAGAAGGGTGCTTTTCAGTTCTTCAGCGGCTTGGGCGGCAAGCTCGGCATCGTCAAGCAGGGCAACCAATGTGGCTACGTTGTAACCACCGTGCATATTGCCTAGCAATGTGACTGCGGCGCTGCGATCAATCAGGGGAGATGAGGCTTCGCCATTGACAATGGCGCTTAAAAAACCGGCCTTAACATAGGCGGCTTCGTCTACCCCTGGGGGTACGCGATTGGCTATCAGGTCGAGCAGAAATTCTTCTTCACCAGCTGGTGGGTTTTTTAATAACTCAACCAGCCCTGCGGTCCATTCTGGATCCAATGGTTTGGGGGGAATATTCTGTTCGGCGCGTTCTGCGACATGGGCGCGATAGGCTTCTAGCACTGGGTGCTTCTCCTTTAATAAATTGTTGGATTCGGCAATGGTATAGACCACTGGATTCGGGGCGCGATTGTACGTGAATCTGTAGTTTATTTACAGAATATTCAGTTATAGCCATTATTTGCCAACAGAAGGCTATAATGGCCGTCTGTTAAGACCAATTAATTAGATAAACCACATTTATGACCACCGCTTTAAAACAATCTGCCACTGCCGGCGCTCTGCAGGAAATCCAGGCGTTTTTGCCCTGCGCCACGCCAGATCAATGGCTGGAAAATGCTCTGGATAATCAGGCTCTAATGCTGATCGACCATGCCAATTGCGAAAAAAAGGCTGCCAGCACGGCGCTTAATCTGATCTACCGCTACACAGATAACTTTGAGCTGCTGAATAAGATGTCGCGCCTGGCCCGGGAAGAGATGCGCCATTTTGAGCAGGTGATTGCCATTATGAAGCGGCGCAATATTGAATATCTGCATATCTCGGCGTCGCGCTATGCGGCTGGTATGCGCGAGCAGGCGCGGGCCAATGATCCGGGTAAATTGGTGGATATGCTGGTGATTGGTGCCTTTATTGAGGCGCGCTCTTGCGAGCGCTTTGCGCGTTTGGCCCCTTATCTGGATGATGAGCTGGAGGAATTTTATACCTCGTTGCTGAAGTCTGAGGGGCGGCATTATCAGGATTATTTGAAGCTGGCTCAAAAGGCTGCTGGCGATGCTGGTATTGATGATCGGGTTGCGGTATTTGCTGAATCTGAGCAGCGCTTGATTGAGCAGCCGGATACGGAGTTTAGATTTCATTCCGGGCCGGTGAGCTAGCTTAGGGCGCCTGTTTGACTACCTGAAAGGGGTACGGTTTTTTGTCTGCAAGGGTATACCATTGTGGCGGTTCAGCCGGCTAGGGCCTACTTTTTGCGGCTGGGATTTTTAATTGGGTTTCAATATGGTTTTCAATATGGCTTTCAATATGGCTTTTAATTTGATTTTCAATCGAGTGGCTAAACTATTTTCTTCTGCGTGCGCCCGGTCAAAGCTCTGCATGTCTGCGGCTGTTTTTGCCGGGTTAATCATGTTGGGTGGCTGCGCTCCCTCCGAAACCGAGTCTGAGCGTGCCAACGCTGTCTACGATGAGCTGTTTATGGAGAGCCTGAGAGACAGCCCGGAGTATATGGCCTATATGGGTATGCGCGAGCGCTATGATGAGTGGGATGACTACTCCCAGGCTGCGTTTGACCATAATGTGGCGGTGAGCAAGCGCCATTTGGCCAGGCTGGAGACTATTGATGCCGAGGCATTGGATACATCGGCGACGCTGAGTTTAACGCTGTACAGGCAGCGCCTGCAGAATGGCCTGGCTGATACCCGGTGGCGCTACCATGGCTACCCAATCAATCAGATGTTTGGTGTGCACTCCAGTATTCCCAGCTTTCTGATTAATCAGCATCTGATTGCCGATGTGAAAGAGGCTGAGGCCTATATTGCCCGGGTGCGCGCTGTGCCTGAGGTGCTGGGCCATGTGATTGAGGATTTAAATATCCGTGCCGACAGGGGCATTATTGCGCCGAAGTTTGTGTTCCCCCATAGCATTCGTGATAGCCAGAATATTATTGCCGGTATTAATGATGGCAGTGGTGAAAACCCACTGATGGCTGATTTTAAAGGCAAGCTGGACAAGCTTGAGCTGGATACCGCTGCTAAGGCAGCTCTGGTAGATCAGCTGGGTGTGGCTCTGGCAGAGCATTTTGCGCCGGCTTACCTGATGCTGATCGAGACGCTGCAAGCTCTGGGCGAGCGCTCGGAGGGCAACTTTGGGGTCTGGCGCCTGCCTGATGGCGCTGCCTATTATGTCAATGCCCTGAAGCGTATGACCACTACCGATATGACCCCTGATCAAATTCATCAGCTGGGTCTGGATGAGGTGGCGCGTATTCACGATAAGATGCGCGATATTATGCAGCAGGTGGGTTTTGAGGGTGATCTGCAGGATTTCTTTGCGTTTATGCGCACCGACCCGCAGTTTTATCTGGCTGACACTGACGAGGGTCGCCAGACCTACCTGGATGAGGCGGCCCGGGTGATTGACGAGATGGAGGAGCGTCTGGATGAGCTGTTTTATTCCAAGCCAAAGGCCCGGGTAAAGGTTAAGGCGGTTGAGGCATTTCGTGAAAAGTCTGCGGGCCGGGCGTTTTATCAGCGGCCTGCCGAGGACGGCTCGCGGCCCGGTACCTACTATGCCAATCTCTATCGCATGCAGGATATGCCCACCTATGACCTTGAGGCGCTGGCTTACCATGAGGGTATTCCCGGGCACCATATGCAGGGGACCATTTCGCAGGAGCAGCAGGGGCTGCCTATGTTCCGTCGCCACGGTGGCTACACGGCTTACTCGGAGGGCTGGGGCCTGTACTCGGAATATATTCCCAAAGAGATGGGTCTGTACAGCAACCCCTACTCAGATTTTGGCCGTCTGAGCATGGAAATCTGGCGAGCCTGCCGGCTGGTGGTGGATACTGGCCTGCATCACAAGCGCTGGACCCGAGAGCAGGCGATTGATTATCTGACCGCCAATACCTCCAGCTCTGTGGAGGCCAACACCAAGGCGATTGAGCGCTATATGATTATGCCCGGTCAGGCTACAGCCTATAAGGTGGGCATGCTTAAGTTGCTGGAGCTGCGCGAAAAAGCCCGCGCTGCTCTTGGCGACAAGTTTGATATTCGCGGTTATCACGAGGTGGTGCTCAGCAATGGCGCTGTGCCACTCAATGTTCTTGAAGATCTGGTAGATGACTGGGTGGCTGAAACTCAGGGTTAGTTCAGCAGGGGTCGCAGTTTACAGATAATAAAAAAGGCAGCCTTGGCTGCCTTTTTAATGCTCGTATTGTCAGACTTATCTGTCTTCAACCGGCGTGTAATCGCGAACATCTGCACCTGTGTACAGCTGACGTGGACGGCCAATGCGGTAAGGGTGAGTGATCATTTCGTTCCAGTGGGAAATCCAGCCTACGGTGCGGCCTGTGGCAAAGATTACGGTAAACATCTCTACGGGAATACCCAGCGCTTTTAGAATAATACCTGAATAGAAATCTACATTGGGGTAGAGTTTCTTGGACACAAAGTACTCGTCTTCCAGGGCAATTTTTTCCAGCTTCTTGGCCAGGCGGAACAGCGGGTCGTTTTGCAGGCCCATCACTTCCAGCACTTCGTCGCAGCTCTCGCGCATTACTGTGGCGCGGGGGTCGTAGTTTTTATAGACGCGGTGGCCAAAGCCCATGAGACGGAATGGGTCATTTTTGTCTTTGGCTTTGGCGACATATTCTTCAATATTATCTTCGTGGCCAATCTCTTCGAGCATAACCAGCACGGCTTCGTTGGCGCCGCCGTGAGCCGGTCCCCAGAGGGCTGCGATACCAGCTGCAATACAGGAGAATGGGTTGGCGCCTGAGGAGCCGGCCAGTCGCACTGTTGAGGTGGAGGCATTCTGTTCATGGTCTGCGTGCAGCAGAAAGATGCGGTCCATGGCGCGGGCAATGGCAGGCTCTACTTTGTAGGGCTCGCAGGGGGTGCCAAACATCATATGCAGGAAGTTTTCTGAGTAGGACAGGCTGTTATCTGGGTAGATAAAGGGCTGGCCGGTAAAGTGTTTGTGGCACATGGCGGCGATTGTGGGAATCTTGGCAATCAGGCGATGGGCTGAGATTTTGCGGTGCTCTTCGTTGGTGATATCCAGCGAGTCATGGTAGAACGATGACATGGCACCCACCACGCCGCAGAGCATGGCCATGGGGTGAGCATCGTAGCGGAAGCCGCTGATAAAGTGCTCTACCGAACGATTGACCATGGTGTGGTATTTAATGGTGTTTTCAAATTCTGTTTTTTGCGCTGCATTGGGCAGTGAGCCCTCCAGCAGCAGGTAGCAGGTTTCCAGATAGTCTGATTTTTCCGCCAGTTCTTCGATGGGGTAGCCGCGGTGCAGCAGAATGCCTTTATCGCCGTCGATATAGGTGATATCGGACTGGCAGGCTGCGGTTGCAGAGAATCCTGGGTCGTAGGTGAAAAAACCATGGCTTCCAAGAGTGCCTATGTCGATAACATCTTGCCCTCTGGTGCCTTTAAGAACGGGCAATTCAATGGGTGTTTCGCCGTCGATAGTCAGGGTTGCTGTGCGATCGGTCATACTGGGTCCTCGAAAAAACCTTGGTGGAATGCGGATGAAAAAACGACTGCAATCATAGATGTTCAGGCTAAATTGTCAACTTAAACCCATAGCTGAAATGTCCAAAAGAGCCTGTTATTAGGGCTTAAAGCCTGTCAAAGATAGCGATTATTCACCGATAAAATGATCTTTCCCATGCTGATGGGCCTAAGCTGGTGGTGCAGAAATTTACTACGGACCACTGGTCACTAAAACCCGCTTAAGCAATGGTCCGTTGTATAAAGTTTTTTAATTGGGTTTATAACTTTTGTGAATTGAATTTAAGCCTGCAGGCCACTATACTGCTGCGCCATCAAAGTCCCGGTCTGAGCACGACCATCCTGGTTCTGACCGTTATAGAGAGTAGTTAAATCCATTTCCGTTGATGCGGATCATCTTTTTAAGGTACTACCTGTCGTGGATAAAAAAAGACCAGTCAATTTAGATATTGGAACAATCAAGCTTCCAATTACCTCCTATGTTTCGATCTTGCACCGCGTCTCTGGTGTGATTATGTTTTTTGCTGTGGGCATCTTCCTGTGGATGCTGGAAAGCAGCCTGGCCTCAGAGCAAAGCTTTGCTGACCTGGGGCAGTTGCTCAGCAACCCGATCTGTCAGTTTATTATCTGGGGCAGCCTGGCTGCACTGGCCTATCACGCTATTGCTGGTATCCGCCATCTGATTATGGATTTTGGATTCGGTGAAGATGACTTTGCCAGCGGCCGCAACAGTGCATGGGCTGCGGTGGTGTTGGCTGTTGTTGCTATAGCTCTTATTACATGGTGGATTCTTTAATGGTTACTACAGTAACAAGCCTGGGCCGCAGCGGCCTGTCTGACTGGATGATCCAGCGCATTAGCGCCTGGGTAATGACCGCCTATCTGGTGTTTATTGTTGGCTACTTTATTGGCAACCCAAATCTTAATTACGCTCAGTGGGCAGAGTTAAACAGTTCGCTGCCTATGCGTATGTTTAGCCTGATTACCATTCTCAGTATTGCCGCTCATGCCTGGATTGGCATGTGGTGTGTGCTGACCGATTACATCACGGTGCGACTGATTGGGCCAAAGGCCACTGCGATCCGTATCTTTTTTCAGCTAGGCATGATTGCAATTACCTTGCTCTACGTGATCTGGGCTATCGATATCCTCTGGGGAATTTAACTACATGGCTAACATTAGAACGATGAGTTTTGATGCCGTTATCGTCGGTGGTGGCGGTTCTGGTATGCGCGCGGCACTGCAGCTGGCGCAATCTGGTTACAAGACAGCAGTAATTACCAAAGTATTTCCCACTCGCTCCCACACTGTATCTGCCCAGGGCGGCATTACCTGTGCGATTGCCAGTGATGACCCCAATGATCAGTGGCAGTGGCATATGTATGACACTATTAAGGGCTCTGACTATATTGGTGATCAGGAAGCCATTGAATATATGTGTCAGACCGGCCCGGAGGCGATCTTTGAGCTGGAGCATATGGGTCTGCCTTTCTCCCGTACTGAAGAGGGTCGCATTTACCAGCGCCCCTTTGGCGGCCAGTCCAAGGACTTTGGCAATGGCGGTCAGGCGGCGCGCACCTGTGCCGCGGCAGACAGGACCGGCCATGCACTGTTGCACACGCTGTATCAGGGCAATCTGAAAAACGAAACCACATTCCTCAATGAATGGTATGCGGTGGATATTGTTAAAAATGCGGATAACGCTGTGGTTGGCGTTGTGGCTATCAATATCGAAACCGGTGAAACGGTGTATGTAAAATCCAAAGCCACTGTATTCGCCACCGGCGGAGCAGGGCGTATCTATGCTTCCACTACCAATGCACATATCTGTACCGGCGACGGCGTGGGCATGGCACTGCGCGCGGGCTTCCCGGTGCAGGATATTGAGATGTGGCAGTTCCACCCCACAGGTATTCACGGCGCAGGCACCTTGGTGACTGAGGGCTGTCGCGGTGAAGGTGGCTATTTAATTAATAAAGATGGCGAGCGCTTTATGGAGCGTTATGCCCCCAATGCCAAAGATCTGGCTGGCCGCGATGTGGTTGCCCGCTCTATGGTGCTGGAGATTCTGGAGGGCCGCGGCTGTGGCCCAGATGGCGACCATGTGTACCTGAAGCTGGATCATCTGGGTGAAGAGACTCTCAATGCCAAGCTGCCGGGTATTCTTGAGCTATCCCGAACCTTTGCCCATGCCGATCCGGTCAAAGAACCCATTCCTGTGGTACCTACCTGCCACTATATGATGGGTGGTATTCCCACCAATGTGGATGGTCAGGCACTGACCATTGATAAAGATGGCAATGACCAGGTGATTGAAGGCTTTTACGCCTGTGGTGAAGCGGCCTGTGTGTCTGTGCATGGCGCTAACCGTCTGGGCGGTAACTCGCTGCTGGATCTAGTGGTCTTTGGCCGCGCGTCCGGTATGTTTATCGAGAAGCAGCTGCGCGAAGGTATTAATCTGAAAGATGCCAGCGAAGCAGATATTGAAGCAGCCATGGTTGGTCTTAACCGCATTAATACTTCTGAAGGGGGCGAAAAAGCCTCTGTGCTGCGTGCTGAGTTGCAGACCATTATGCAGAACTACTTCGGTGTATTCCGTCGCGGTGACTTTATGAAAGAGGGCATTGAGAAGCTTAACGCGCTGCGTCCGCGCATTGAGAATGTGGTGCTGGAAGATAAGAGCAATGCCTTTAACACGGCCCGCATTGAAGCTCTGGAGTTGCAAAATCTATTTGCTACTGCTGAAGCCACGGCTATTGCTGCTGAAGGCCGCACTGAAAGCCGCGGCGCTCATGCCCGTGAAGACTTTCAGGAGCGCGATGATGAGAATTGGCTGTGCCACTCGGTGTATTTCCCCGAGAGCAAGACGCTGGGCAAGCGCGGCGTAAACTTTACGCTGAAAACCCGCGAAGCTTTTGAACCTAAAATCCGTACCTATTAATAGGGGCTGACTGAATTATGTTGAATGTAAGTATTTATCGCTACAACCCTGAAGTGGACTCTGAGCCTTATATGCAAGACTTTAAGGTCGATACCCAGGGTAAAGATGTGATGGTTCTGGATGTACTTGAGAAGCTCAAGACTGAAGATCCAACCCTGACTTTCCGTCGCTCGTGCCGCGAAGGCGTGTGCGGTTCTGACGGGGTGAATATCTCTGGTAAGAACGGTCTGGCCTGTATTACGCCGCTGTCAGAGGCGGTTAAGGGCAATAAGCTGGTGATTCGCCCGCTGCCCGGTCTGCCGGTGATTCGCGATCTGGTAATCGATATGAGCCAGTTCTACGCCCAGTACGAGAAGATTCAGCCCTATATGATCAATAACAACCCGGCGCCGGCTATTGAGCGTCTGCAGTCTCCTGAAGAGCGCGCCAAGCTGGATGGCTTGTATGAGTGTATTCTGTGCGCCTGCTGTTCAACGGCTTGCCCGTCGTTCTGGTGGAATCCGGATAAGTTTATTGGCCCCTCTGGTCTGTTGCAGGCCTACCGCTTTTTGGCTGATAGCCGCGATACAGCCACTGAAGAGCGCCTGGCTAACCTTGATGATCCGTTCAGTGTTTTCCGCTGCCACGGCATTATGAACTGTGTGCAGGTGTGCCCCAAGGGCTTGAATCCGACTAAGGCCATTGGGCATATTCGCAGTATGTTGATCAGAAGCGCGACTTAATTACCCGATTAGTCTTGATTGCTAGGCTAAAAGCCCCAAACGGCCAGTTTTTACTGGCCGTTTTGCTAAATGCAGTTTAGAATACGCGCGGTCGAAAATGGCCTAATACACAGTATTTGAATGGGGAATATGAGTAATGCCTGAGGGCTTAATGGAGCAATTTTTACGCTCCTCCCACTTTTCCGGTGGAAACGCCGCCTACATCGAAGAACTCTACGAAACCTATCTGCACGAACCCAACAGCGTGCCGGAGGAGTGGAGCAGTTTTTTTGACTCTCTACCCCGCACCAATGGTTCTGTAACTCCCGATATTTCCCACGCCACCATTATTCAACACTTTGAACTGCTCGGCCGCCGCCAGGCTCGGCCAACGCCAGCGCCAGGCTCCGGTGGTATCCACCTTGAGCATGAGCGCAAGCAGGTCAAGGTGGTGCAGCTAATTAGCTCTTACCGCTTTCGCGGTCACCAGAAAGCCAGTCTAGACCCTCTGGGGTTGATGGTGCGTGAGGATGTGCCCGATTTGCATCTGCACTTTCATGGCCTGACCGATGCTGACCTAGATACCACTTTCCAGACCAGCCCCCTGTATATGGGCAAGCCCGAGGCAACTCTGCGTGAGATTGTCGAGACTCTGGAAGAGACCTACTGTGGCCATCTGGGGCCAGAGTTTATGCATATCACCAGCTTTGCTGAAAAGCAGTGGCTGGCCCAGCGCTTTGAGTCTGTGCGCTCCAAGCCTACCTATGGTGATGAGGCTCGTATTGATGTCCTGAATCGTCTGACGGCAGCTGAGGGTCTGGAAAAGCATCTCGACTCCAAGTATCCGGGGACCAAGCGTTTTGGTCTCGAGGGGGGTGAGAGCCTGATACCGCTGCTGGACTGCCTGGTGCGCCGCTCTGGCGAGTATGGCTGTAAAGAAATTGTTATGGCCATGGCCCACCGCGGCCGCCTTAATGTGCTGGTTAATATTCTTGGCAAAAACCCCGCTGAGATGTTTGAAGAATTTGAAGGCAAGCGTCTGGTCAATACCAGTGGCGATGTGAAATACCATCAGGGCTTTTCATCCAATGTGATGACCCCCGGGGGTGAGGTGCATATGGCCCTGGGCTTTAACCCGTCGCATCTGGAGATTTCCTGCCCGGTAGTGATTGGCTCCGGCCGTGCCCGTCAGGATCGTCGCGACGATGCCAGCGGCGAGAAGGTGGTGCCTATTTTAATGCACGGTGATGCGGCTTTTGCCGGTCAGGGTGTAGTGATGGAGACCTTCCAGCTATCTCAGACTCGCGCCTATAAAACCGGCGGCACCATCCATATTGTGATCAATAACCAGGTGGGCTTTACCACCAGCCGTCAGGACGATGCGCGCTCTACCGAGTACTGCACAGATATCGCCAAGATGGTGCAGGCGCCTATTCTGCATGTTAATGGCGATAACCCGGATGCGGTGATGTTTGCGGCTATGTTAGCCATGGACTACCGCTATGAGTTTGGCAAAGATGTGGTGATTGACCTGGTCTGCTACCGCCGTCGCGGTCATAACGAGACCGATGAGCCATCGTCTACTCAGCCGTTGATGTACGACCTGATTCGCAAGCACAGCACTACCAGAACCCTGTATGCCCAGAAACTGGCTGCAGAAGGCGTGTTGGAGCAAGATAAGGCCAACGAAATGGCCAATGAATATAGAGCCAGCCTGGATAATGGTGACTTTGTAGTGCACAACCTGGTTCGTGAGCCGGATACCAGTCTGTTTGTTAACTGGAACCCGTATCTGGACCACGACTGGCGCACGCCAGCCCATACCGGAATCGATCTTAAAACCCTGCAGGATGTTGCCGCCAAGATTACCCAGATTCCGGATGGTATTCAGGTTCAGCGTCAGGTTGCCAAGATTTATGATGACCGCCGCAAAATGGCCGGTGGTGCCCTGCCTCTTAACTGGGGTATGGCTGAGCTGCTCGCCTATGGCACTCTGCTGCAGGAAGGTTTCCCGATTCGTTTGACCGGTCAGGATGTGCGTCGCGGCACTTTCTCTCACCGCCATGCAGTGGTATTTAACCAGAAAGATGGCGAAGCCTATCTGCCCATGACCAACCTCTACGAGGGTCAGCCGCGTTTTGATATCTATGACTCGGTGCTGTCTGAAGAGGCGGTGCTGGCATTTGAATACGGCTATGCCACCACAGCGCCCAAGGGTCTGATTATCTGGGAAGCCCAGTTTGGTGACTTTGCCAATGGCGCCCAGGTGGTGATTGACCAGTTTATTGCCAGTGGCGAGCACAAATGGGCCCGTATGTCTGGGCTTACCATGTTGCTGCCTCACGGCTTTGAAGGGCAGGGGCCAGAGCATTCCTCCGCTAGACTGGAGCGCTTTCTGCAACTCTGTGCAGAGCACAATATGCAGATCTGTAACCCGACTACACCAGCGCAGATATTCCATCTGCTGCGCCGCCAGGCTATACGCCCGATGCGCCGTCCGCTGGTGATTATGAGTCCCAAGTGGATTTTGCGTCACAAGCTGGCGACGTCGTCACTGGAAGATCTGTCTCAGGGGCAGTTCGATGACGTGATTGATGATGATCTCGACCATGCCAAGGCGCGGCGCGTTGTTCTGTGCTCGGGCAAGGTCTATTACCATTTGCTGGAAGAGCGCATGGAGCGGGGCATAGATGATATAGCCCTGATTCGTCTGGAGCAGCTCTATCCGTTCCCCGATACTGAGCTCGAAGATATTCTGCGCCCCTACAGCAATATAGAAGATATTATCTGGTGTCAGGAAGAGCCCATGAATCAGGGTGCCTGGTATAGCAGCCAGCACCATATGCGCCATGTAATCCAGCGCTTAAAACCAGAATTACACCTTAGCTTTGTGGGTCGCGAAAGTTCAGCGGCACCCGCAAGCGGATATATGTCTGTTCATTTGGAAGAGCAGAAACAATTTATTGATCAAGCACTCACAATCAACTCTTAAGGCAGGAATAGATTAATGGCCATCGAAATTAAGGCACCGACCTTCCCCGAATCTGTACAAGAAGGCACTTTAGCCACTTGGCACAAGAATGTTGGTGACAGCGTGACACGGGACGAGCTAATCGTCGATATTGAAACCGATAAGGTAGTTCTGGAAGTGGTTGCGCCCGCATCCGGCATACTTTCTGAAGTGCTTAAAGCCCAGGACGATACTGTGCTGAGCAATGAAGTGATTGCGCGCATTGAAGAGGGCGAGGCTACAGCCCCAGCAGCGCCGGCAGCGAAAAAAGAAGAGGCTGATATTCAGGTGGCCGAATCGCTGGTTAACCCGGCCGCTAAAAAGCTTGCTGATGAGCGAGGAATTGATCTCTCGCAAATCTCTGGCACTGGCAAAGGTGGCAGAATAACCAAAGAAGATGTGGTTAATTTCACTCCGCCAGCGGCACCAGCCCCTGCGGCGGCGCCAGCACCAGCGGCCCAGAGCACTGAAGAGCCCATGCCTGCGGGCGAGCGCGTTGAGCGCCGTGTGGCCATGACCAGAATGCGTTCGCGCATTGCCGAACGCCTGCTGGACGTGACTCAGACCACTGCCTCGCTGACCACCTTTAACGAAGTGGATATGTCGGCCCTGATGGGACTGCGCAAACAGTACCAGGACGAATTTACCAAGACCCACAGCGGCACCAGACTCGGCTTTATGGGTTTCTTTGTAAAAGCTGCGGTAGAGGCCCTGAAGCGCTTCCCGCTGGTGAATGCCTCTATTGATGGCACTGATATTGTCTACCATGGCTTCCAGGATATTGGTGTGGCTGTATCCACCGATCGTGGCCTTGTGGTTCCTGTGTTGCGCAATGCCGAGAATATGAGCATTGCCACTGTAGAGAACAGCATTGGTGACTATGCGGGCAAGGCTCGCGACGGCAAGCTAAGCATTGAAGAGATGACTGGCGGTACCTTTACTATTACCAATGGCGGCGTGTATGGCTCATTGCTATCAACCCCCATTATTAACCCGCCACAGACAGCGATTCTGGGAATGCACACTATTCAGCAGCGCCCGGTAGCGGTTAATGGGGGGGTGGAGATACGTCCGATGATGTATCTGGCACTGTCCTATGATCACCGTCTGATTGACGGCAAGGAAGCGGTACAATTCTTGGTGACGATTAAGCAGTTAATCGAAGACCCTGCTAAGATTTTACTTGAAATTTAACATGCAAGTTATTGATATATAGGTATTTAAATGTCAGATAAATATGATGTTGTGGTAATTGGCAGTGGCCCGGCTGGCTATGTAGCCGCCATTCGCGCTGCTCAGTTGGGGCTTAAAACTGCCTGTATTGAGAAGTGGCAGAACGATGAAGGCAAGGGCGTTAATGGCGGTACCTGCCTAAATGTGGGCTGTATCCCCTCCAAAGCACTGCTGGATAGCTCTTACAAGTACCATGAAGCCAAGGAAGACCTGGGTATTCACGGTATCACCACCAAAGGCGTGGCTATGGATATTCCTGCCATGCTGGCGCGCAAAAACAAGATTATTAATCAGCTGACGGGCGGTATTGCCGGGCTATTCAAAGCCAATGGCGTGACCGCGCTGTATGGCACAGGCAAGCTGCTGGCGGGCAAGAAGGTTGAGCTGACCGCCAATGATGGCGCTGTGACTGTGATTGAGGCGGGCAATGTGATTCTGGCTTCTGGTTCACTGCCTATAGATATTCCTGTGGCCAAGGTCGACGGCGACCTGATTGTTGATTCCACCGGTGCCCTGGAGATTGGCGAAGTGCCCAAGCGTTTGGGCGTAATTGGCGCTGGCGTTATTGGCCTGGAGCTGGGTTCTGTTTGGAACCGTCTGGGGTCGGATGTGGTTCTATTGGAAGCGATGGAAGATTTTCTGGCGATTATGGACAAAGCCATTGCCAAAGAATCGAAAAAGATCTTTACCAAGCAGGGCCTGGATATCCGTCTGGGCGCCCGAGTGACTGGTACCGAGATTAAAAAGGGTGCTGTTGAAGTGACCTTTAAGACTGCCGATGGCTCTGAGCACAAAGAGACCTTTGATAAGCTGATTGTCTGCGTAGGCCGCCGTGCCTTTACCGACGGTCTGCTGGCCGAAGACAGCGGCGTGCAGCTGGATGAGCGCGGTACAGTATTTGTTAATGACCAATGTGCCACCAATGTGTCTGGTGTTTATGCCATTGGCGATCTGGTGCGCGGTCCGATGCTGGCCCACAAGGGTTCCGAAGAGGGCGTAATGGTGGCCGAGATAATTGCCGGGCATAAAGCCCAGATGAACTACGATATTGTGCCCAATGTGATCTATACCCACCCAGAGGTTGCCTCTGTGGGTCAGACCGAAGAACAGATTAAGGCGGCAGGAGAGCCCTACAATGTTGGTGTATTCCCATTCGCTGCCAGTGGTCGCGCTATGGCCGCTAACGATACCGATGGAATGGTAAAAATTATTGCCCATGCTGATACAGACCGCATTCTGGGTTGCCATATTGTTGGCCCCAGCGCTGCAGATTTGGTGCAGCAGGTGGCCATTGCAATGGAGTTTGGCTCCAGCGCAGAAGACTTAGGTATGACCGTATTTGGTCACCCGACTCTGTCGGAAACTGTGCATGAGGCTGCGCTGGCTGTGAATGGCTCTGCTATTCATATCGCCAACCGCAAGCGTCGTTAAGCCCGGTTAACAATACCTTTTGACCCCCGGGCGCGAGCCTGGGGAAACATCCATCCGCAACATTTAACGGGAAGACAAGTATGAACCTGCACGAATATCAGGGTAAGCAGCTATTTGCTGAGTACGGACTGCCAGTGTCTAAGGGCATTGCTGCAGAAACCGCACAGGATGCCGCAGCTGCTGCCGATACTATCGGCGGCGACAAATGGGTTGTTAAAGCTCAGGTGCACGCTGGAGGCCGCGGTAAAGCTGGCGGTGTAAAGCTGGTGAGCTCCAAAGCCGAAATTGAAGAGTTCGCCAATAACTGGCTGGGCAAGAATCTGGTCACCTACCAGACAGATGCCAATGGCCAGCCGGTCAGCCGTATTCTGGTTGAGACCTGCACCGATATAGATCAAGAGCTGTATCTGGGTGCTGTGGTCGACCGTGCAACTCGCCGTATTATCTTTATGGCCTCCACCGAGGGCGGTGTTGAGATCGAGAAGGTTGCAGAAGAGACTCCCGAAAAAATTCTCAAGGCGATTATCGACCCTCTGACTGGCGCGCAGCCTTATCAGGGCCGTGATCTGGCCTTTAAGCTGGGCCTTAAAGGGGTTCAGATTAAGCAGTTTGTGCAGATATTTATGGGTCTGGCCAAGATGTTTAAAGAGAAAGATCTTGAGCTGCTGGAAATTAACCCACTGGTTATCACCGACGAAGGCAACCTTCACTGCCTGGATGCCAAAGTTATTATCGATGGCAATGCCATGTACCGTCAGCCTGCGATCAAAGAGATGCATGATCCCTCACAGGAAGATGCCCGCGAAGCCCATGCCGCTTCCTTTGAGCTGAACTACGTGGCTCTGGATGGCAATATTGGTTGTATGGTCAATGGCGCTGGTCTGGCTATGGGTACCATGGATATTGTTCATCTGCACGGCGGTTCACCTGCCAACTTCCTCGATGTTGGGGGCGGCGCAACCAAAGAGCGCGTGGTAGAAGCCTTTAAAATTATTCTCTCCGACAGCAATGTTAAAGCCGTACTGATCAATATCTTTGGCGGTATTGTGCGCTGTGACCTGATCGCCGATGGTGTGATTGGTGCAGTAGAAGAGGTGGGCGTAAAGATTCCAGTGGTCGTTCGCCTCGAGGGCAACAATGCTGAACTGGGTACTAAAAAGCTGGCCGAATCCGGTCTGGCCATTATTGCAGCAACCAGCCTGACGGATGCCGCACAACAAGCTGTTAAAGCCGCAGGAGGTAACTAATATGTCTATCCTAATCAATAGCGACACTAAGGTTATCTGTCAGGGCTTTACCGGTGGTCAGGGTACCTTCCACTCAGAGCAAGCGCTTGAGTATGGTACAAAAATGGTTGGTGGTGTTACTCCAGGTAAGGGCGGTACAGAGCATCTGGGTCTGCCAGTTTTTAATACTGTTGCAGAAGCCGTAGCAGCCACAGGCGCTGAAGCCTCGGTGATCTATGTGCCTGCACCATTCTGTAAAGATTCTATTCTGGAAGCGGCCAATGCCGGCCTCAAGCTGGTTGTGTGCATTACTGAAGGTATTCCCACTCAGGATATGCTCGACTGCAAAGTAGTTTGCGACACTTTGGGCGTGCGCCTGATTGGACCCAACTGCCCAGGCGTTATCACTCCAGGCGAGTGCAAGATCGGCATTATGCCCGGTCATATTCATCTGCCCGGCAAAGTAGGCATTGTCTCGCGTTCAGGTACTCTGACCTATGAAGCGGTTAAGCAGACTACGGACTATGGTTTTGGCCAGTCTACCTGCGTAGGTATTGGTGGCGACCCCATCCCGGGTTCAAGCTTTATCGATATTCTCGAATTGTTTGAAAAAGACCCAGCCACTGAAGCTATCGTAATGATCGGCGAGATTGGCGGTACTGCTGAAGAAGAAGCGGCGGCTTATATCAAAGCCAATGTCACCAAGCCTGTTGTGTCTTATATTGCTGGTGTAACTGCACCTGCTGGCAAGCGCATGGGTCATGCTGGCGCGATTGTTTCCGGTGGTAAGGGTACAGCAGACGAGAAATTTGCAGCTCTGGAAGACGCTGGTGTTAAGACTGTTCGCAGCCTGGCTGATATTGGTAATGGCCTGAAAGAAATTACCGGTTGGTAAGGTCTTTTGCGGTATTGAAAAAGCGGCTTTCGGGCCGCTTTTTTTATGTCCGAGGTTTTGTGTTTGTAGATACTGCGGGAGCAAAGTCTTAGCAGGTAATCTTGAGACTCGCTGTAAATACCTCCCTGTAAGCTCTGGAGCAGCATCCCTGCTGCTCAAGGTCTCAAGATTACCTGCTAAGACTTTGCTTAAGCACTTTCTATTGAGGCTCGCAGCACCTTATATCGCTCAACAATGGGCTGGAATTGCACCGGGTCATTTTTGGCTTTTTGTTGATAATGGCCGACGGTTCTGTGCCAGTAATCCTGATGCACTGGGTCTGCCCAGTTCCACATTGGGCTGCCTGTTTCTACCAATGGTTGATCTGCGCTTGTGGAGACATAAATGGCTTCGTAGAAGCGATTTTTATCACAGATAATGCGCTCATCTTTGAGTTTATAGCCCTGATTTATCAACGCCTCTCGCACAGAGTAGCTGCCATGCACGGAGCAGATTAGCAGATCAAATGGGCGGTCAGGTGCTGAGGCGCAGAGGCTGTCTATAAATTCTATGGTCTGGTGTGGGCCAACCCCGGCGATTATAAATAGTTGGGAGTCAGCATCAGGCACGGCGATGTTTTTTACATCGTCGCAGCGAACTTGCCAGCTGTATTGGTCCTGGGGGAAGTCCCGAGCTAGCCTGTCAGCCAGACTGGCCATCATATTTTCAAGCACATCGACAAAGATCACTTTGTCGGCATATCTATCTTTAAGCAGGGACATCCCTAGCAGGCCATGATCGCAGCAGCAGTCCCAGATGGTGCTGTAGGGGGCCTGGATCATATTGGCTAATTGGCTTAGCCTACTGTGGGGTCTTAGGCGTCTTTTCGGTTTATCCATTGGTTGCGGCAGTAAAATGTAATGCGCCATCAGACTCTATGGGCTTGCCAAACAACGCCCGCTCTTTGCGGAAGTTCTGGCTATTGACCCAGGGTGCCTGATCACCCTGTCTGGGTTGCAGGTGCATGCTGCGCTGCATATAGCCTGCGGGGAAGTCGGCAATCCAGTCTTTGGTGGGCATATCTTTTAATTCGTCTGGCACCACTGGCACCATCTTGGTGGTCTGGGTGCTGCTCATATGGTTTAGCGCTCGGCACACCCATTCGGCGGTGAGGTCGGCGCGCAATGTCCATGAGGCATTAATATAGCCAAACACCGAGACCATATTGGGGACATTGGAGACCATTAGGCCTTTGTAGGTGGTCTGGTTTGAGAAGTCGACCGCCTCGCCATCAACGCTAAATGTAGCTCCACCCATAACCAGTAGCTTTAGACCTGTGGCGCTGACCACGATATCGGCATCCAGATGCTCGCCATTTTCCAGTTCAATACCATTCTTGGTAAAGCGTTTTATATGCTCGGTGACTACATTGGCGCTGCCACTATTAATGGCCTCATACAGGTCGCTATCTGGTACCAGGCAGAGGCGCTGATCCCAGGGGAAGTACTTGGGGGTAAAGTGCTTATCGACGTTATAGTCTTTGCCCAGTTGCCTGCGTACCTCGCTAATAAAGAAGCGTTTGGCTGCGTTGGGATAGGACTGAGCCAGCTTGAAGATAACTTCCTGAAATAAGGTGTTTCTGGCTCTGGTGATGCCATAGGCCCAGGTTGCGGGCAGTATTTTGCGCAGGCCATTGGCAAACCAGTCTTCGGAGGGTCTGGTTAGCACATAGGTGGGTGAGCGCTGCAGCATAGTCACCTGTTTGGCTTTGTCTGTCATTGCCGGGACCATGGTCATGGCTGTGGCGCCAGAGCCAATAATCACCACTCGTTTGTCTTTATAGTCGAGATCCCTGGGCCAAAACTGTGGATGAACCAATGTGCCTTTAAAGGATTCCACCTCCGGAAACTGTGGATCATGGGGCTGTTCATAGTTGTAGTAGCCGGAACACATATACAGAAAATTACAGGTCATCTGCACTGGGGCATCGCTGTTATCTTGGCTGATATCCAATGTCCACAATGACTGTTTGGAACACCAGCTGGCACTGATTAAGCGGTGGCCAAAACGGATATGCTGTTGGATATTATTTTCTGTGGCGGTTTCGCGTACATACTTCAAAATAGCGGGGCCGTCGGCAATGGCTTTTCTGCTTTCCCAGGGCTTAAAGCTGTAGCCCAATGTGTGCATATCACTGTCGCTGCGAATACCTGGGTAGCGGAAAAGGTCCCAGGTGCCACCTATGGCCTGACGGGATTCCAACAGCAGATAGCTGCGGTGGGGGCACTTATCATTGAGGTGGTATGCGGCACCAATACCGGTTAGGCCGGCGCCTACAATTATCACATCTCTATGTTCTGTACTCATTATTAAGCCGTCTGTTCTGTTGCTGTTGTGTCTTCTGTGGGCATGCCCTTAATTGGTTTTTTATTGCGCAACAGTGTCAGGGGTATGGTAAATAATGGAAATAGTTTTTCGTAGTGCATGGGAGTCAGTCGCTGGGCGATATCCATTAGTTTGGCATCGGTGCCGACCATAATACGGCTGCGGTTTTTGCGCACGCCATTGAGAATAATCTGCGAGGCTCGGCTGGGATGCATGCCATTGTTGAGGAAGAAAGCGGCCAGTTCCTCTTTGCTGTTCCCCAGCCCCATCACTTTGCCTACCAGGCGTTGCAATGAGCCCGCGGACTCTTCACTCTGGTTCATGCGCGAGTTGGTCACAATATTGGTGCCTATATGTCCGGGATGTACGCAGTGTACCTGCACTGAGCTGCTCTTAAGCTCTTTTGCCAGGCTTTCGGTAAAGCCGCGCACGGCAAATTTAGCGGTGTGGTACACCGACTGTCGCTCCAGGGCAATCATGCCAAAGATAGAGGAGGTATTGATTAGGGCTGCTTCAGGGCGCTGTTTAAGATGGGGCAAAAATGCACGGCTGGAATTGATAACCCCCTGCAGGTTGATATTAAACACCCAGTCCCAGTCGTCTTCGGACATATTTTCAAAGGTGGAATCAACGGTGACGCCGGCATTGTTAAACACCATATCAACCGCACCATGTTCAGCTATAACCTGCTCGGGCAGTGCTTCAATGGCAGCTTTGTCTGCTACATCCAGGATATGGCTGGTTACCTTGACCTGATAATCTTTGAGCAGGGCCACAGTTTCTGCGAGGCTGGTTTTATTGATTTCGCAGGCGGCTATATTGGCGCCTGCTCTGGCCAACAATATGGCCAGATAGCGGCCCATACCTGAGCCAGCGCCGGTGATCACTGCAACTTTGTTAGAAAAGCTTTTCATAGGAATTCCCCTTTATATGGCGCTCTTTTACCTGGAGTCGATAGTTTTGCTGCAGGCGGCGCTTGGTTGATCCATATCCTACTACAGTAGGCAGGGTGGCTGTAAACTGTGGGGAGTATTTATTGACCGGGGGGTCAGGGTCTTTGGAGTAGTCGGAGGTGGCTTGAGTTGCTGGCCATCAGAATCTCGTGCCGCTAACCAGCGTTATTAGTCCGAGCCAATAACTCGGAACAATCCGTTAACTCCTGGGCAATCACATGGACCACAGCGCCATCGGTTTCTACCACACCTTTAACCATTAGCAGCTGGGCCTTTAGCAGGGCCTGGCGGCAGTTTTTCTGTACGCTCTGCCAGACCACTACATTGCTGTTGCCGGTCTCATCTTCGAGGGTTAAAAACACTACGCCGGAAGCGGTGCCCGGGCGCTGCTTGCCGGTCACTAATCCGGCGATACGCACAAAGCGACGGTGGCCCAGTTCGGCTAAATCACTATGGCGTTTGCACTGCCGGAAAACCGGAAACTGCTCGCGAAGGAGTTCCATAGGGTGACGCCCTAGAGACAGGCCGGTATGGCTGTAGTCGGCATACAGCTCTTCGGTTTCACTGGGGGACTGCAGGGGCGCCTGGCTGCGATCCATGGGTAATAGCTGTTCTCTGGGATCTGTGGCCAGCGCCTGCCAGTGGGCCTGGCGACGGTTGCTGCTGATGGATGCAAGGGCACCGGCGCTGCTAAGCAGGCTTAGATCTGCCTGAGATAAGCTGGCTTTGCTGGCGAGTTGGGGAATACTTATAAACTGCCGGTCGCTATGGATAATTCTCTGGGCAGCTCTGTGGGAAAAACCTTTGATCAAACGAAAACCCAGACGTAGGCTGGGGTTATTGCTGTCGCCCTCGAGACTGTGATCCCACTGGCTGTGAATCACATCTATGGGTCTGACTTCTATGCCGTGGCGCTGCACATCCTGCACCAGCTGGGAGGGGCTGTAAAAACCCATGGGCTGGCTGTTCATAATGGCGCAGCAGAAGGCGGCGGGGTAATGGCATTTTAGCCAGGCGGAGACATAGGCCAGCAGGGCAAAGCTGGCGGAATGGGATTCGGGGAAGCCATAGACCCCAAAGCCCTGAATCTGGCGGAATAGCCGCTCGGCAAAGTCTAATGTGTAACCCCGGGCCAACATGCCATCGGTTAATTTTTGCTGAAAGCCCAGCAGTTGATTATTGCGCTCGCCGCCTTTGCCCCAGCTGGCCATTGCCCGGCGCAGCTGGTCGGCTTCGCCGCCACTAAAGCCTGCGGCAACCATGGCCAGCCGGATAACCTGCTCTTGAAATACCGGAATGCCCAAGGTGCGCTCGAGTACATTTTTAATATCTGGATGGGGGTAGGTGACCTGTTCCAAACCCTGGCGACGTTTGAGATAGGGGTGCACCATGCCGCCCTGAATAGGCCCGGGGCGCACTATGGCGATTTCAATCACCAGATCATAAAAGTTGCGTGGCCTTAGTCTCGGCAACATAGCCATCTGGGCCCGGGATTCAATCTGAAATACGCCGACAGAATCGGCTTTGCACAGCATATCGTAGGTGGCGCTGTCATCTTTGGGAATAGACTGCATGCTGAGTTCTGTGCCCTGATGATTGCGAATTAGATCGAAGCAGCGATGAATGGCGGTAAGCATTCCCAGAGCCAGAATATCGATTTTAAGCAGGCCCAGGGCTTCGATATCTTCTTTGTCCCATTGAATCACGGTGCGCTCGGGCATGCTGGCGTTTTCCACTGGCACCAAGGTACTGATGGGACTCTTGGTGATAATAAAGCCGCCCACATGCTGAGACAGGTGACGGGGGAAGCCGAGGATCTCTTGCAACAGATTGTAAAAATGCTCGGCCATATGACCCCGGGCACCGGCCTTTTCAAACTGCGCTTGCAGGTCACCGCTGCGATCCCACCAGGATAATGACTGGCTGAGTTGTTCGATAAACAATGGGTCCAGCCCCAGTGCTTTGCCCACATCGCGCACTGCGCTGCGGGGCCTGTAGGTGATAACTGTGGCGGCCAGTGCGGCATGTTCGCGGCTGTAGCGCTGGTAGATATATTGAATCACTTCTTCCCGGCGCTCGTGCTCAAAGTCCACATCTATATCTGGGGGTTCGTTGCGTTCGGTGGAGATAAAGCGTTCAAATAATAATGACACCTGATCTGGGGAAACTTCGGTAATAAACAGGCAGTAGCAGACTACTGAGTTGGCTGCAGAGCCGCGACCCTGACAGAGAATCTTGTGGCTGCGGGCAAAGGCCACCAGATCCTGGACGGTTAAAAAATAACATTCATAGTGCAGCTGCTCTATGATGCTAAGCTCATATTCAATCTGTTGACCCACGTTTGCAGACAGACCATTGGGCCAGCGTTTTTGTGCGCCTTGTTCGGTCAGTAGTCGCAGCTGTTCCGCTGGGGTTAAATGGCCTGGCACTACGTTGTCAGGATATTCGTAGCGCAGCTCTTCAAGACTAAACTGGCAGCGTTTGGCAATAACTAATGTCTCTGCCAGCAGGGCGGCGGGATAGAGTTTTTCAAGATGGGGCAGGCTGCGCAGACGGCGCTCGGCATTGGCGAAGCGTCGCTCGCCAAGCTCCATCACTGAGCAGCTATGGCGAATGGCGGTCAATGTATCCTGCAGAGCGCGGCGCTCTTTGCTGTGCATATGCACATCGCCGCAGGCGACCATAGGTAGTTGCCACAGGGCGGCCAGATTGCGGTAATAGTAATACTGGTAAGTCTCGTTGCCGTCGAGCAGATGTTCAACACCAATCCACAGTCTATCTTTAAACCAGTAACTAAGGTGCTCGCCTACTTCATGGTCGGGCTCAAGGTCACCGCTGGGCAACCAGATCAATAAGGTGTTGGGTAGCCTGTCGCTAAGGTCTGACCATTCCAGGCGGTACTCGCCCTTGCTGCTGCGTCTGCGGGCTAGAGTAATTAATGCCGATAGCTCGCCATAGGATTGGCGATTGCTGACCAGTGCAATAAGACGCTGGCCTTCAAGCTGGAACTCAGCGCCAATAATTAATGGCAGGCCAGAGTTCTGGGCGGCCACATGGGCTTTAACCACTCCGGCCAATGAGCATTCGTCGGTAATAGCCAGCGCTGTGTAGCCCAGTGTACTGGCAGTCTCAACTAATTCTCGAGGGTGGGAAGCCCCGCGCAGAAACGTAAAGTTGCTGACGCAATGAAGTTCGGCATAGGCCATAAGTGATGCAACTGCTATTAGAAATAAATACTGTATATATAAACAGTATAACTGCAGTTGAGTATTATTTCTAGCTCTCTAAGGACTTGCTGCTTATGCCGGGCTATTGGTTATCCAGACTGTCTGGTAAGGCTGCATCTCGATTTCCCTCTGGTTGCAATTAGAGGTCTGGGCGGAGCAGGGCTGATCAGCTATTAAATCGTGCCATTGCTCGTTGTCGATTAAATTAATATCCGACAGAGATAATATTTGCACCTGTGCACTGATATTGCTGATGCAAAATATACTCTGCTGCCGGTCCAGACTCTGGCGCCAGAAACCAAATAGCTGGTTACCCAGATGCAGAGTGAACTGAGTTGCATTGGGATGAAATGCAGACTGTCGACGACGTATTTTAAGAAGCTGTTTTAGCTGATTATAGACCTGGTGATGAGTGCTGCTTTGATCCTCAAGGGCTTCTTGCAAATCATGATAGTCCCATTGGTGACGATTAATAGCGCGGTTATGACCGCTATTTTCGACCCGCTGATAATCATTGCGAGTACCCAGCAAGCTGTGAATATAAATTCCGGGAATACCCTCCAGAGCCAGCATAATAGCGTGGGCACAAACAAAGCGCTGTATCCCAAGATTGTCTGCACCTGCAACTGTGCCCTGCAGGGCATCGAACAGTGAAATATTAATTTCATAGGGCTTGCTGTCGCCATTGTCCAGCGCGCGCCAGGAGATATGGCCGCCAAAGTCCTGCATGGTTTCGACCAGTATATTAATTTCGGTGTCGCTCAGCAGTCCTTCAGCCGGCCTTAGACCAATGCCATCATGGGAGGCAATAAAGTTAAAGTAGGCGGTGCCATTGCGTGCCGGCGGCATGCTCATCATCCACTGTTTAAGATAGACGCAGCTACCGGTTACCAGGCTGTTGACAAGGAGTGGTGGCAGCGAGAAGTTGTAGACGCAGTGCGCCTCATTAGCGTTGCCAAAGTACGCCAGATTTTCGCGATTGGGAATATTGGTTTCGGTAATAATGATGGCGTCGTGCTGGGCCTGCTCTATCAGTGTGCGAAACAGGCGCACCATCTCATGGGTCTGCTCCAGGTTTATACAGCTAGTGCCAATTTCTTTCCATAAAAAGGCGATCGCATCGAGGCGAAAAATACGCACACCATTATCCAGATACTGTTTAATAATACTGACAAACTGCTTAAGCACCTCTGGGTTGCGAAAATTTAAATCCACCTGATCATGGCTAAAGGTGCACCAGACATGCTGTGTGCCTTCGCTGGTTTCTACTTCGCGCAGAAGCTTATTGGTGCGCGGCCGCACCACTGCGCTCAGGTCATCTGCTGGATTGGCGGTATAGAAAAATCCGCGGCCGGGATCTCGACCCTTAATAAAGTTTTCAAACCAGGGGCTGCGCGCCGAGCAGTGATTAACCACCAGGTCTGCCATTAGAGAGTAATTGTTGGCGATGGTATTGATATCCTCCCAGTCGCCTAGGGATTCATTGACGCTGGAATAATCTAAAACTGAAAAACCATCATCGGAGGTAAAGGGGTAAAAGGGCAGTATATGTACGCCGCTAATAGAGCTGCGCAAATATTTGTCGAGAAACCGGTTTAGGGTTTGTAGCGGTTTTTCATCTTTGCGCAAAACAGAATCGCCATAGGCAATGACCAGGCTGTGGGTTTGATCCCAATGGTTAATGCGCCGATTTTCGATAACTTCTTTATCAGTAAGACCCATTAGCTTGATTAGTTCAATGCTGAGGGTTTTGATATCACTGTCTGCTATATCAGTATAAATCGCGTTGAGATGGTTTTCGATTGTCGCCTGTAGAAGATTTTCACTCATAAAAGAAATTCTTTATTGTCTGCTTCAACGGCCTCAACCAGCTGTTCAAAAATATCCGGGACTGCGCTGACCACGCGATTCCAGCTTGGAATAAAAGGCCGTTCCATGGGCACATTAAAAAACACTTCGCCGGCCTTGATAATATTTTCGGCAAACATTTCTACCGCCTTTTCCTCTTCATGAATATCCAGAGTCAGTCCATTCATAATGGCGTCGTTATGACAGTTCTCTACGGTATCCAGTGCTAGGCGATAATAGGTTGCCTTTAGTGAGCGAAAGGCTTCGGTGCTAAATACTTCACCCTGGGTGGCCAGTTTGCGAAACAGTGCCTTGGCTATATCGATGGACATTTTGGATAGGCCATCACAGTCATTATCAAGACTGAGCTTTTGATGTTTATGATCATAGTTATCAGCAATATCCACCTGGCAGAGTCGGTTGCTGGCATAGTTGCGATACATCTCTGATAGCACGCCAATCTCCAGACCCCAGTCACTGGGAATACGAATATCATTAAGTACATCGCGGCGAAATGAAAATTCGCCGGCCAGTGGATAGCGATAGCTGTCCATGTAGTTGAGATAGTCGGTGTGGCCCAGGGTCTTCTTAAGAGCTCGCAGCAGCGGCGAGACCAGCAGCCGTGAGACCCGACCATTAATTTTGCCATTAGCCACGCGGGCATAATAGCCTTTGCAGAATTCATAGTTAAACCTGGGATTGGCGACGGGGTAGATCAGGCGCGCTAATAGCTCGCGGTTATAGGTTGTAATATCGCAGTCATGCAGAGCGACAGACTCTGCTTTATTGGAGGCCAATGTGTAGCCCATGCAGTACCAAACATTGCGCCCTTTACCCAGTTCTTTGGGTGCCAGATCCAGCTTTTTTAATTTGGCATCCAGCGCTTGCAACCTGGGCCCGTCATTCCAAAGAACTCTGTGATCCTGAGGCAGCTTGTTAAAAAACTGCAGGGCTTCACGATATTGGCTTTCATTTGCGCGATCCAGACCAATTATAATTTGGTTGAGATAGGGCACCTGTTTGAGTTCGTGGATAATCTTTGGCATAGCCTCGCCCTCAAGTTCTGAAAACAATGAGGGAAGGATTAAACCCATGGGTCTGGTTTTAGAAAATGAAACCAGTTCCTGTTCCATATCAGCCAGGGGCCGACGGGATAGATTATGTAATGTGGTGATATTACCGTTTTGGTGAAAGTCGCCCATAGGTATCTCTGTAAGTGATGGTTAGTATTGGTTTTCCAGCCAGGCATAAACACCTTCGACCCAGCCATTGGGTCCGGTAGCCTTGCTGCGATATAGATTTTTTGTGCGCTCCAGAGAGGGCATTTGATGACTGGGAGAGCGGATAATTAAGGCAGAGTCTGCTGCTTCCAGCATACTGATATCATTGGCGCTATCGCCAATAGCAATGGACTCACATTGGCCATACTGCTGTTTGTAGAGGGACTGCAACTGCAGTAGCGCTCGGCCTTTGTCGGTGTTGCCTCCCATGCTTAAAAAGCGTCCGCCCTGAAGCAAATGGGCACCAGCATCACTGAGCTGTCGAATAAATTCAGCTTTGCGGCTGTCGGTGCTCAGCCAGTTAATGGACTCGCTGTATTCCCGCTGCTGAGCCAGGGTGGCCTGCTCCATTGTGAGTCCGGTAAGCAGGGCAAGCCCTTCTATGTTCTGCCCGGCAGAGACTGAGGTAAAAGTCTGATATTCATCAGTAAAGGGTTTGCCAACCCGGTTGAGTATTTTTAGCCACTGGCTGCGCGGTTCGGTATTGCTAATTACCCAGTAGTCTCCTGATTCGACCCCATTTTCGGGGCACTGGAGAAAGTAGTTCTTTGGTATACAGATTGCAGCACCATTTTCGATAATAAATGGATGTGGATTACCGAGCCGTTCTCGCAGAGACAGAACCTCTGCCCGGGTTTTGCTGGTAATGGGTATCACTGGAATCTGTTGTGCTTCCAGTCGCTCAAGATAGTTGGCAGCTGGTGCAAAGCTGTAGCTGTAGTGATCGAGCAGACTGCCGTCTAGGTCGGTAAAAATAAGTTTCATATTTTTTGCTGCTCTTTTATGGTGCGGCTGCGCACCATATTGGACAGTAAGTGTTGACTGTGGAGACCCATTGTCTGCCCTTTTTAGCTGATACCACTGTGTTTACAGGCATTTACTGCCCTGTGTCTCTAGGGAGATAGCAGAAAGCATGCCAAGTATAGATTGGGGTATAGATATTTTGTGGTGCAACTTTTATGCTTGCTGCATCAAAACAATAGAGGTCGACCTGAGGAAGCTGATCGACTTTGTATAATAATAAGTTCGAGGGAATTTCGATGTCAGTTTTACAAATTGCAGATATAGGCTTGGGCCAAACTATTTTGCGCCGTGCCGCCATTTCACCAGAGCAACCAGCACTGACCTTTGAGGGTGAGACCCAGAGTTTTGCCGAGCTGGGCGATCGCGTGCGACGTATGGCCTCTGTGCTGCGCGAGGGAGGTATCAGTGCTGGCGATCGGGTGGGCTATATAGGGCTTAATCATCCGGTATTTCTGGAAATGCTTTATGCCTGCGGCTGTCTGGGTGCGATATTTGTGCCCCTGAACTTTCGCTTAACCGGCCCAGAGGTGCGCTTTATTGCCAATGATGCTGGTATCAGCACCTTGGTTGCCGACGATATGTTACGCCCACTGATTGATAGCGAGCGAGACAATCTTGATTGCACTCGCTATATCACCGCTGAGGCTGATGCAGATAACTGGGAGCCTCTGGAGCCATTAATGGCCGCAGCCACAGCAATTGAGGCCAGCGAGAAGGTAGATGCCGATGATGTGGCTTTTATTATGTATACCTCCGGGACCACAGGTCTGCCCAAGGGCGCCATGCTGACCCATGGCAATATATTCTGGAATAGCATTAATGTGTGCTTTGGTGAGGATGGCCTGTCGGGGACCACCTTAACCTGTGCGCCGCTGTTTCATATTGGTGGCCTAAATGTCACCACGCTGCTATCTCTGGGTAAAGGCGTTGAAGTGGTGCTACTGCGCAGCTTTGATGCAGGTGAGGTGCTGTCATTAATTGAGAAGCATCAGGTCACCACTATGTTTGGTGCGCCGACCATGTTTCTTATGATGGTGCAGCATGAGAGTTTTGCCGGTACAGACCTGTCGAGTATTGCGACATTGACCTGCGGTGGAGCGCCAGTGCCGGTGCCATTGATTAAAACCTATGGTGAGCGGGGCATTAACTTCTGTCAGGGTTATGGCCTAACTGAAACTGCACCTTTTGCCAGTCTGCTGGCCAGTGATCTGGCCATGGCCAAAGTAGGCTCTGCGGGCAAGGCGCCCATGTTTACCGAGGTGCGGATTGTCGATGAGCAGAATAATCCGGTAGCTGCTGGTGTCCATGGAGAGGTCTGTATCAAAGGCCCCAATGTGATGAAGGGTTACTGGAATCGCGAAGATGCCACTGCTGAAGCCATTGACTCTCAGGGCTGGTTCCACAGCGGTGATATTGGCTACCTGGATGATGAGGACTTTCTGTTTCTCTGTGACCGGGTAAAAGATATGGTGATTACCGGTGGTGAAAATGTCTACCCGGCTGAGGTGGAGAGTATTCTCTATGGCCACCCAGCCATCCTTGAAGTGGCTGTGATTGGTCTGCCCAACAAAAAATGGGGTGAGGCTGTGACCGCCATTGCAGTGCTGGAAGAGGGTGCCGAACTGAGCCTGGAAGATCTGCGCGACTTTGCCGGTGAGTCCCTGGCCCGTTACAAACTGCCCAGCCAGTTGCACCTGATTGATCTGCTGCCAAGAAACCCAGCGGGCAAGGTGCAGAAGTTTAAGCTTAAAGAACAATTTAATAGCTAGTGTCAGTGTGATTAATAGTGGTCGCTCAGGAAAACAGGCCATGAACAAACCAGCGCTGACTACTGGTTTCTCTAAATAACCAGTAGCGGGCGCCTCTGCTATCACAGGCCAGATAGTAATCGCGCTGCTGCTCGCTCTGCCACCAGTTGCCACAGAGACGTTCGGGCCCACTGAGAATACTTAGTGGCTGATGCCAGTACAGCTGTTGATTGCGTATCTGCACCGGTGCAGGCTCGCTTAATAGCCAGACCGGTTGCGGTGCTTTGAGTCTATTATCGAGGGCTGTATTTATTTGCTTGCCCGGCGTGACCAGGGTACTGGCCTGCTCTGGCAGATAGTCCTGGTTGAGCACAGGTTGCGACAGTGCCTCCATACCCAGCCGCGCATTAAGGCTATCAATCAGTTCGCTGGACTGCTGCTGGCAGCTGTTATCACCGAATAAGTCCAGATTACCCATGCCCTGAGGCGCTTCGACAAACTGATCGCTAAATAGAATAATCTGCTCAATACTGCGCGGTAATTCCAGCCGCTCCAGCTGCAGTCGACTCAGCGTTAACAGGCTCGACCAGTTATTTTGACTGCCAGATAGCTGTATGCGCATCTGCGCAGGCTCTCCGATTAAAGGCTCAAACTGCCATTCAATCTCTCGACAGTGACATTGCCGAGCCATCAAATAATGGCAGAGATTCTGCAGCAGCGTTTTCATTGGAAAAAGCAGGCTCTCTTTATTAAAAATGCCCTGGGGGTTCTGTATCAGATCACGAAAGCTATTGGCCGGCTGAAACCGCGGTGCATTGCAGGGCTTGTCATTATTTAGCTGCGCTATATAAAGTATTAATTCCCTATCAAAACGACGGCTTAATGCGCTGCGGGGCAGGGCCAGCAAATCTCCCAGAGTCTGCAGACCCAGCTGTTTAAAACTCTGCTGCTGCCTGGCATTGGTATTTAGCTTGCTTAGAGCCGTGCTGAACAAACGCTGTTCTATTTGCCTGGTGCTGGGCAGCTGTATTTGAAACTCAGCCTGGCAGACCAGCTGTGCGGCAAGAGGGTTGCTGCCTATGCCATTGACTGCAGTCACCATTTGCTCCTGCAACCTGTTGTGCAGTTGCTGTAACAGACTGTTGTAGCCTTTAAATAATTTGTAACAGCCAGATATCTCCAGCCAGAGCCCGCAATTACTGTGCACTGTAAGCACAGGGCTAAATCTATAGCAGAGCAGGGCCAGCTGCTGCAGACGCTGTTGCTCTAGCTCAATCTGTCTGGGCGCCACCACCAGTTCAGGGCACAGCGCCAGAGCAGTGGAGATAGATAGATTGGGTTCTATGCCCCAGGCACTGGCCTGATTATTACAGCACAGCACGCGCTGGGTATTTTTTTGTTGGTCAATAATGGCGATGGGTTTGGGAGGTTGCTCCCGGGGTAGCTGTGGCAACAATGTCTCGAGAGGTAGCAGAGGGAAATGCAGATATAGCCAGATATCATGTGCCAGATTGTTATGTTTAGCCATTCAACTTTTTAACCGCAGTACAGGGTTGTTGATATAACCATGGTGCCGATCTGCCGGCAGTTGCGCCAAATTGGTTCTCTGGGTGGAGGACTCACCCAGAGACAGCTGCAGCTGAGCCCCAGAGGCTACTCCGCGCATCTTGCGTACAGTGAGTAGCATCTGGTTAACCTCCGAACTTTCAAGCTCCAGGCGCAGCGCCACCGGCGATGGCGCTCCCAGAGCCTTGACCGGACTAAATAAAAAAGCCGCACTGCTGCTGTCTGCGGCAGCCAGTTGTAACTTGCGCAAGTCAGCATAGCTGGGTGCCTGCGGTCTTGCCCAGGCCAGCAATAGAGCGCCGCTGCGAATAGACTGCTCAGCGGCCCACAGCCATTCTCTGGGGTTTTTGCTGCGCACAACCAATAGTTTATCCAGCGCAATACCAGCCGCTGATAGTGCCGGGGCATAGGGCTGGTAGGGCGGGTCCAGCCACAGGCAAAGCTGACTGCCATGCTTTTTTATCACAGGCAGTAACAGACTCAGCTCGCCTATACCCAGTTGCTGAGGCAGTAACTCAGTGAGCGCAGCCACCGGCCAGCCACCCTGTAATAGCAGGTCCAAACTCTGATGGCCTGTATAGATAGTGCGTCTTGGCAGGCGCCTGCTACGGCCGCGCCAGGTGTCCTGGCGGGTTAGCAAACTGGATATTATTTCTGTATTGGCCATAGAGGTAACGACAGTAGCTCGGTAAAATTGATTTTTATTAATACTGTTAATATATACAGTAGTTGGTTAAATGTCATCTGTAAATGCAGTATTATTTTTACTCGCAGGACATTGTAAAAATGCCGTCAAACCTTATAGCTAACCTCACAGCCAAGCTCATAGCGGCTCGCTACTGGTCAGCCCATACAGAGTATTGGCAGCAATATTTGAATGAGTTTCAGTGCTGGTGGTAAGCTGGCCTCCCTGAAATCAGTTAGACCTTTAAACTATGGCCTCTGGCGCTATTACCGAACAGCTTATAGATCCCAATTGGACAGTTTTTGCCGCGCCCATCAATACCCTATTGCAGGTTATTGATCAGCAGGGACTGGACGGCCAGGCACTGCTGGCAAGCGCTGGACTGGATGCGACAGAGCTGACTATTCCCGATCGCCGTTTTCCGGTAAACAGCTATTACAGGCTGTTTCAGCTGGCAGCCGACGCCACCAATAACCCGGATATAGGATTAATCGTAGGCCGAATAACCTATCTTAAAGGACTTAATATCCAGCTCTATCTGGCTACAGTGTGCCGATCTTTTAAGGACTATCTCAATTTAATGCCCAGCCAGTACAAGCTGCGTGGTGATATAGGGCAGATTACTACTTACAGAGAGGGCGATCTGATAGAGCTGCGCTGGGAACCACTAATGCCGGAAACTGGCCGCAAGCGTTTTATCAGCGACGAGATGCTGTCTGCATCGGCGGGCATTTTTAACTCCCTCTGTGTCAGGCCAGTACAGGTGGTTAGAGCTCATTTCACCTATGCCCAGCCCACAGATGTAAGCTATCTCGAAGATATTTTTGGTCGTAACCTGAGCTTTGGCCAGGCTTACAGCAGCCTGTTTTTTGACCGTGAGGCCCTCGGCTTTCCCATGATTAAACAGGAATACCAGGAAGGCCCGGATCAGGAGCGACCCTTTAGAGATTTTTTTGAAGGCGACGACCCCGCCGACCAGCTGTTAGCCAACCTTAAACAATCTATTCTGCAATACCTGCCAGAGGGCGAGGTCACTATTGACAAGCTAGCCAGCAAGCTCAATATTTCCCGTCGTACCTTGCAGCGTCGCCTCTCTGATCGAGACACCAATTTTTTAAATATCCTGCAGGAAGTGCGCTCCAAAGTCGCACTGCGCTACCTGTCTGACAGCCGTCTGGGTATCACCGAAATCGCCTTTCTGCTGGGCTACGGCGATCAGGGCTCGTTCTCCAGTGCCTTTAAAAGCTGGCACGGCGTATCACCGCGAGATTATCGCCGCAAATAGCGCCGCCAGATTGGCATTTATTCCCAACTAATTGGCGCTTATTAGGTTGCGAGCTGTATGCACTCAAACTACTATCCCAGGCTAACTTTCTATAATTATTACTGCAGGTACTGCCATGTCACTGGACTTTGATAGCGCTCGGCTACCCAATAAAAACCTCACTGCTGAGCACCATGAATGGCGTGCACAGCTGCGACGTTTTATTGATCGCGAAATTATGCCCTTTGCAGAAGACTGGGATGAAAGTGGCTCGATCCCCGATGAGCTGTGGACCAAGTCAGCAGAGATAGGCCTGTTGGGTATGGGTTACCCTGAGGAGTTTGGCGGTGTCAGCGAAGGTATAGATCTGTGGCACGGTATAATCCTCAATGAAGAAATGGCCCGCGTCGCTGTCGGCGGCGTAGCGGCAACATTGCTGGTGCATGGCATTGGCCTGCCGCCGGTGATTAATTTTGGCAGTGACGAGATCAAACAGATGGTAGCCCCAGCCGTACTGGCGGGCACCAAGCGTATCTCGCTGGCTGTCACCGAACCCGGTGGTGGCTCAGATGTTGCCCAGCTGCAAACTACAGCCCGTCTGGATGGCGACCACTATATAGTCAATGGCTCAAAAACCTATATCACCGGTGGCATGAACGCTAACTGGTTTACCACTGCTGTGCGCACTGGCAGAGAGGGTTCTGGTGGTGTATCCACGTTGCTGATTCCCGCCGATGCCGAGGGTGTATCACGTACCGCTCTGGACAGAAAGCAGGGCTGGTGGTGCTCAGATACAGCCACTATCTATTTCGACAATGTGCTTGTGCCCCGAGGCAATTTGCTAGGCCAGGAAAATAAGGGCTTTGCGGTGATTATGAATAACTTTAACGCTGAACGACTGGCCATGGCCGCCGCCATGGAGGCTTTTTCTCGCGTCTGCCTTGAAGATGCAGTGGCCTGGGCCCGCGAGCGTAAAACCTTTGGCCAGCGTCTCGCCGACCACCAGGTGATTCGCCATAAAATCGCCGAGATGAAGCAGCGTATTAACGCGACTCAGGCTTACTTGCTGATGACTTGCGAGCAAGTTCAGGCGGGAACTGAGAATGCTGGGGATATTGCGCTGTTAAAGGTGCAGTCGAGTCAGACTATGGAATTCTGTGCCCGTGAGGCGATGCAGATTTTGGGTGGTATTGGCTATATGCGTGGCAACCGTGTCGAACGTATTTATCGTGAGGTTCGGGTTAATGCGATTGGTGGTGGTTCGGAAGAAATTATGAGGGATCTGGCGGCTCGACAGTTTGGGTTGTAATTGGGGTTACGGCAACTTCACTGTCTCCAAAACCCCAGTAAACCTGATACAAAAAGTAATTAAGACAGCAGAGGTCCAAGCTTCATGGCCACACCCATATCACCCTGAACCTTCAGCTTGCCACTCATAAAGGCCATGGTGCCATCCAGCTTGCCATCAGCCATCTCCATAAAGTCTGCCAGGCTGATTACCATGGTGCAGGCAGCCTCAGCGTCTTCGTTACTGATCTGATTGGGCACCTGTGATGCGTCCAAAACCAGAATGCCATCATCGCCAAAATCAAATTTCAAGATTGAACCCAGACCACAATCTTCCCCAATCTTTTCTTTTAAGCCTGCTGTAACCAATTCCAATGACATTGTTAAATCCTCTTTTTATTGATCGGCCCTTAATGTTGGGCACGTTTATGAATTTGTCTCTATCACTGTAAAAATATTAGCTCTTAAACTCAAGACAAATTAATGCCAATTAAGACTAACCGCTGGTAATGAGTTCCCTTGTCACTTGAGTGACAGTTTAGGTCGTGTTTTCGACGGTATTCTGTAAGATAGAACTCAGAATAATAACGGCTCTGTTCGGGGAGCCGGTCGTACCGATAATAATTACAATAAGGTTATCTATGCATCAGCCACTAGCTGGACCCCAAGCGTCACCAAAAGCCACTGGCATTCTGCTTTTTCTGCTGCTGCTCAATATTCTCAATATGGTCGATCGCACTCTGATCACCAGCTTTGGCACTGCCATTATTACCGATCTGGATTTAAGTGACTCCCAATTTGGCCTGCTCACTGGCCCGATCTTTGTATTCTTCTACAGCATAATGGGCCTGTTTATGGGCGCCCTGGCCGATCGAGTGCACAGGCCGCGGCTAATAGCCGCTGGTCTGGTGCTCTGGAGTGCTCTTACCGCAGTCTCTGGCATGGCTAAAAATTTCGCTCAGATCGGCGTAGCCCGATTGTTTATTGGCGTAGGCGAGTCAGCAATGGCACCTTCAGCCATCTCAATGATCTCTGATATGTTTCCTAAGGCCAGACGGGGCACGGCCACCGGTATTTACTATCTGGGTGTGCCCCTTGGAGCTGGAGCCAGCTTTATAGTGGCCGGGATACTGGGCCCCATGATTGGCTGGCGTAACTGCTTCCTGCTGCTGGGTGGTCTGGGGCTGGTTTTAGCGTTGGTACTGCTGCTGATAAAAGACCCAGAGCGGGGTGCAATGGAGGACAAGGGTAGCTCTGCAGATGAGCAAGAGAGCCTGGTTGGCGGTAATTGGCGCAGCATTGTCTCAGATGTCTTTAAGGTGGTGAAGTCTACTCCGGCCCTGGCCTGGACCATGGTTGGCGCCGTCTTTCTGCATATACCCCTGGGGGCGGGGCAGTTTGCCATCGTCTGGCTGGAGCGAGAGAGAGGTTTTGGTATCGGCGAAATTAGCGCTACCTACGGGCTGATCTATATTGTGTTTGGCACGGCGGGCACCTTTCTGGGTGGCATACTTAGCGACTGGTATCAGGCCAGATACAGAGGCGGGCGAGTGAGATTTTTAGGCCTGCTGATGTTAGCTGTTACTCCACTGCTGATTTCATTCCGCTTTGTAGATCCCTCATCGGCGCTGTTTTATATAGGCATGGCGGCGGGTATGTTTAGTGTGAGTTCCTTCTACGGCCCGGCATTTTCAACGGTTCAGGATTTAACTCCAGTGCGCTTGCGTGGGGTAATGACCGGTCTGTTGCTGGTGGCCTGTAATCTTCTAGGTCTGGGAATCGGTGCCATGATGACTGGTGTGCTCAGCGATGTGTTTTCTGCTAATCAGGTTTTTGAGCCTCTAACCAAAGCCTTGCTCAGTGCTGATGTTTTATCGGCCGCTGCGCCATTTAGCTTTATTGTCGCCTCTATCTACCTGGAAAAAATAAAAGCCAGAGCCTAGGTGGTCGATGTAGTGGGTCAGCTATTTGAGGGCAATTGGCATGGGCTCTTATATTGCTGGCATAGAATCCAAAGAGTACCAGGGTTCAAGTTAGTACTATTTGGGCTCATAAGTGCTGTTTTTGGAGACAATAGGCGATGGCAGAGAAAACTCTACGTATAGCTGGTGCCAGCGGGTTCTGGGGTGATGCTGCCCGGGCTACGCCGCAATTGCTAAAAGACGGCAATCTGGACTTTATCGCCTACGACTATCTTGCCGAAATTACCATGTCGATTATGGCTCGGGCCCGGGCGAAAAACCCCGACTATGGCTATGCCCTAGACTTTGTCACCGCGGCCATGAAGCCCAATCTCAAAGAAATCGCTCGTCAGGGCGTCAAAATTGTATCCAATGCCGGTGGTGTAAATCCCCAGGCCTGTGCCAATGCGCTGCGTGCACTTATCGCCGAGATGGGCCTGGAGCTAACAGTGGCCTGTGTGCTGGGAGACGATATGATCGCCCAGCGAGACCAGCTTGCAGAGCAGGGCTATGCAGAGATGTTTACCGGCGCGGCCTTTCCAGCGGCGGATAAAATCGCCAGCATCAATGCCTATCTGGGCGCCTTTCCCGTGGCCAAAGCATTGGATGAAGGGGCGGATATAGTGGTCACTGGCCGCAGTGTCGATAGTGCTGTGACTCTGGGTGCCTGTATCCATCGCTTTGGCTGGGGTCGAGATGATCTCGACAAGCTGGCCATGGGTTCATTGGCGGGGCATATTATTGAATGCGGCCCCCAGGCAACCGGCGGTAACTTTACCGATTGGGAGGAGGTTGAGAGTCTGGAAACCATAGGCTATCCCATTGCCGAAGTGTATGCCGATGGCAGTTTTGACTGCTCCAAGCCCGAGGGTACAGGCGGTCTGGTTAGCCGGGCCACCATAGCCGAGCAGATGGTCTACGAAATCGGTGATCCCCAGGCCTATATGCTGCCGGATGTGATCTGTGATTTCTCTCAGGTCGAGCTTGAGCAGCTGGGCGAGAATCTGGTGCGAGTCACTGGTGCCACCGGCCTGCCAGCGCCAGATACCTATAAAGTCTGCACCACCTATGCCGATGAATTTCGCGGTGGCACCAATATGACTTTCTATGGGGTGGATGCCGACCGCAAGGCGCAAAAGCTCGCGGATGCTATTTTTGCCGCCTCCCGTCGTACCTTTAAGCAGCTGGGATTATCTGACTACAGTGAGACCAGTGTGGAGCTGATTGGTGCAGAGAGCCAGTTTGGTGCCAATGCCCAGATCAGTCACTGTCGTGAGTTGGTTATGAAAATTGCCGCTAAGCACCCGGACGCCGCTGGTATCGGCATTATGTTAAAAGAAGCCGTGGGTCTGGGCTTGGCGACACCGCCGGGTCTATCTGGCTTTGCCGGTGCCAGACCCAGCCCATCTCCAGTGGTGCGGTTATTTTCCTTTGCGCTGCCCAAGGGCACAGCGCAGATCGAGGTTGAGATTGATGGCGTCACCTATGAGGTGGCAGATACTCCAGGCCAGCCCTTTAGTGCGCAAAATCTGCAGCGACCCACTAAGCCTGCCGCGCCCACAGATGCAACCGTCTCAGTACCTCTAATCAAGCTGGCCTGGGGCCGCAGTGGTGATAAAGGCGATAAGGCCAATGTGGGCATTATTGCCCGGCGTCCGGAATATCTGCCCTATATCCATGCCGCACTCACAGAACAGGCTGTGGCCGATTGCTTTGCCCACTTTTTACCGGCTCAGGCCGCTGGCAAGATCGCCAGCTATGTGGACCGTTACCTTATGCCTGGCAGTCATGCCATTAACTTTCTGATCCATGATGTGCTGGGCGGCGGCGGTATGGCTAGTATTCGCAACGACGCCCAGGGCAAAGGCTATGGGCAGATCCTTTTGGCCCTGTCGATTCCGGTCAGCGCTGAGATTGCCCAGCAACTTAAATAATAAAACCAGTAAGACGGAGATAGACCCATGGCAGTATTTGCCTCAAAAATAAATACCAGTTCAGAGACCTATCTGAAGCAGCGGGCCGAGATGCTCGAGCTGGTGGATAAGCTAAATGAGTTGAATAGCCGCGGTCGCGCTATCTCGGAAAAGCGCAAGCCGCGCTTTGATAAGCGGGGTCAGCTTACGCCCAGAGAGCGACTGGCAAGATTGCTGGATCCCGGGATGCCATTTTTGGAGATCAGTAATCTGGCGGGCTATAAGCTGGATACTAAAGATGAAGCCAAATCGATTCCAGGGTCAACCGTGATAGCAGGCATAGGATTTATTTCTGGTGTGCGCTGCTCGGTGGTGGTGGACGACAGCGGTATTTTGGCCGGCTCAATGACCACTGCCGGGGGCTACAGAATTCGTCGGGCACAGCAAGTTTCCCTGGAGCAAAAGTTACCCTTTGTGCATCTGGTGGAGAGCGCTGGTGGTGACTTGATGAACTATACGGTTGAAGGTTTTAGCGCCGGTGGTGACTTATTTGGCAGTCTCGCCAAACTAAGTAAAGAAGGCATTCCAGTCATCTCTATATTGCATGGCTCTTCCACTGCTGGTGGCGCCTATATGCCTGGGCTTAGCGACTATGTCATTGCCGTTAAGGGCACAGGCCGTGCCTTTTTGGCTGGTCCGCCACTGCTTAAGGCGGCCACTGGTGAGATAGCCACAGAAGAGGAGTTGGGTGGCTCCGAGATGCATGCCACTACCTCTGGTCTGGCGGAATATCTGGCGGAAAATGATGGCCATGGTATTCAGATTTGCCGGGAAGTCGTGGCCCGTCTGCAATGGAATGATAACTGCCAGCTGCCTGAGCCCCGGGAGTTTGTCGAACCCATCTATGATCCAGATGAACTGGCCGGCGTGATTCCGGTAGATTACCGCACCCCTTACGATATGCGAGAGCTGGTGGCCCGAGTGGTCGATGGTTCTGATTTTCTTGATTTTAAACCGCGCTTTGGTGTCTCTACTGTGTGCATTCAGGCGGAGATCTTCGGCCAGGCGGTGGGCATTATTGGCAATAATGGCCCCATTGACCCCCAGGGTGCCAATAAGGCCACCCAGTTTTTGCAGCTGCTGGATCAGGCCGATGTTCCGGCGCTGTTTTTCCAAAATACCACCGGCTATATAGTCGGCACCAAGTCTGAACAGGCGGGCATGATCAAGCATGGCTCCAAGATGATTCAGGCGGTGCGCAATATTGAAGTGCCACGTATTACCTTTATGACCGGTGCCAGCTTTGGTGCTGGTAACTATGGCATGTGTGGCCGTGGCTATGATCCGGATTTTCTGTATACCTTTCCCAATGCCAAGATGGGCGTAATGGGCGGCGAGCAGGCGGCTAAAACCATGTCCATGGTGGCTCGGGGCAAGGCGGCAGCCATGGGTGTTGAGCCAGATGAAGAGGCGCTGGCCGCTCAGGAGAAGGGGCTGGCCCATATCTTTGACTCCCAGTCTGATGCTTTTTATACCTCAGGTCATTTGATGGACGATGGCATGATTGACCCGCGCAATATGCGCAAAACATTGGGACTGCTACTGGAGACAGTGCGGGAAGCACGCCACAGAACGGTGCGCCCCAATAGCTTTGGCATTGCCCGCCTGTAACTGTGAAGGTTGAGAATAATTATGAGTGATTTATCAAAAGCTGTATTACCAGTCACCCAGTCACTGCTGTTAGAGCGGCACGACTCTGTACTCAAAATCTGGCTTAACCGCCCGGAGGCCAAAAATGCACTATCGGCGGAAATGACTGAGGAATTAAATACTGTGCTGGATGCGGTGGGGGATGACCGCAGCATTCGCACCATTGTATTGCGCGGAGCGGGCGGCGTGTTCTGTGCCGGTGGGGATATCAAAGGCTTTAAGTCGGGTATGCAGGCCACAGATGCAGGTGAGGTGGCAGCCAGCAATCGCAGCTTTGGCGATCTGATGATTAAGCTAAATGAGCAGCCTCAGGTAGTTATTATTTTGGTAGAGGGCGCCGCCATTGGAGGCGGTCTGGGCCTGGCCTGTGTGGGCGATGTGACTCTGGTCACCGCAGATGCCCGGTTCCGTTTAAGCGAGACTAGCCTGGGTATTCCCCCGGCACAAATAGCGCCCTTTGTTACCGAGCGGGTGGGGTTAACTCAGGCCCGGCGGCTGATGCTGACCGGTGCGCGCTTTAAGGGAGAGGAGGCGGTGGCTCTGGGCATTGCCCACGGCGTGGCCACTGATACCGCAGATTTGGAAGCCCAGTGCGAGACCATACTTGAGCATATTAAAGCCTGTGCGCCAGGTGCCAATGCGGTGACCAAAGGTATTTTATTTGAATCACTGCGCCGTCCCCGCGCCGAGGCACTGGACTTTGCCTCGCGAGGTTTTGCCCAGTGTATGTTGAGCCCTGAGGGTCTGGAAGGAGTGGCAGCTTTTGTTGAAAAGCGGCCTGCCTCCTGGAATAAATAACAGGAACAGTATTGATGAACCTCTTTAATAGTATTTTGATTGCCAACCGCGGCGAGATCGCCTGCCGGGTTATTCGCACCGCCAAACAGCTGGGTTACCGCACCATTGCAGTGTATTCCGAGGCAGATGCTGGCGCCCCCCATGTGCAGCTGGCTGATACCGGGGTCTGCATTGGCCCTGGGCCGGTGGGGGAGTCCTATCTGCTGGCGGAGAATATTCTGGCTGCCGCTGCATCCAGTGGTGCCGAGGCTATTCACCCAGGCTATGGTTTTCTCAGCGAAAATGCTGCCTTTGCTGATGCGGTTGAGTCTGCCGGGCTAGTGTTTATAGGGCCTAGCAGAGAAGCCATTGACGTGATGGGCAACAAGGCCGAATCCAAGCGCCGCATGATTGAAGCAGGGGTACCCTGTGTGCCTGGCTATGAGGGTTTGGATCAGGCAGATAAAACCTTAATGGCCGAGGGTAAAAAGATTGATCTGCCTCTAATGGTGAAGGCGGCTGCCGGGGGCGGTGGTCGCGGTATGCGTCTGGTCCATGATTATAAAGAACTGGCTAATGCCATTAAGCTGGCGCGGGCCGAAGCTGAAAGTGCCTTTGGTTCCGGTGAGCTGATTCTGGAAAAAGCCATTATCCAGCCCCGCCATGTGGAGATTCAGGTATTTGCCGATACCCAGGGCAATACTATTCATCTGGGTGAGCGAGACTGCTCGGTGCAGCGCCGACACCAGAAGGTGGTGGAAGAGGCTCCATGCCCGATTATGACGCCAGAACTGCGGGAGCAGATGGGCCAGTCGGCCATTGATGCGGCAAAAAGCGTGAACTATCGCGGTGCGGGCACGGTGGAGTTTCTGCTTGATGCCAGCGGCGCTTTTTACTTTTTAGAGATGAATACCAGGCTGCAGGTTGAACATCCGGTGACCGAGCTGATTACCGGTCTGGATCTGGTGGAGTTGCAGATTGATGTGGCTCAGGGTCGCCCTCTGGGTCTAACTCAAGAGGATATAAAACTGCAGGGCGCTGCTATAGAAGTGCGCCTGTACACAGAGGACCCCAGTCAGGACTTTTTGCCCGCTTCGGGACCTGTAGATCTATGGCAGCCAGCCACAGGCGTTGGTGTGCGCATTGATACTGGAATCTGCACTGGCCAGGAAATATCACCATTTTATGATCCTATGGTAGCCAAGGTTATTGGCTATGGTGATAATCGTGAAACGGCGCGAACACGACTGATTGCTGCCCTAAAAGAAACCGTGCTATTTGGCACGACCAACAATAAAGATTTTCTGATTCAGTGCCTTGAAAAACAAAGCTTTATCGATGGCGCCGCGACTACGGCATTTATTGCTGAGGAATTTGCCGATGGGGATCTGGCAGTGGCTGAACCCAGTGTTGAAGATGCTGCGGCCGCAGCGGTGATTGATTTAAACCTTGAATACCAGCGTCATTTTAACAGCAGCACATTGACCAGCCATAAACTTAAGAACTGGACCATGGCCAGCGGGCTGGTATCTCGCAAGCAGTACCAGTTTGGCGAGAGCCTCTTCGACCTGTCTATCTCACCTGTAGCCAATAGCACAGACAGCTATCTGGTGACCTGTGCCGAGTCACAACAGCAGATTGGCATTCAGTTATTAACAATGGACAGTAATAATGCCAATCTGTCGGTTAATGGCTCAGCGCAGTTGGTGACTTTTAAGTTACGTCAGCAGGGCCAGCTGTATTGCTCAATTGCCGGCCGTGGAGCCCTATTTAAAGACCAGATTATTCTCGATGGTGCTGTGGATGAAGCTGCTGGCGGTGGCCGTGTAATAGCGCCAATGCATGGTTTGCTGCTTGAGGTGCTGGTTAAGCCGGGAGATCAGGTGGTCAAAGGGCAAAATCTGGCTGTTTTGGAAGCCATGAAAATGCACTATGAAATTGTTGCCGAGGTGGATGGTACCGTGGAAGAAGTGACTGCGGTGGCAGGCAACCAGGTGGCGGCCGATGACGTACTAATTGAAATAAACCAACCACAAGAGGCCAACTAATGGCACTAAAGCTTTGGCACTGCGCCGGTTCAAGATCGATTCGCCCATTGTGGACATTAGAGGAAATGGGGATCGATTATGATATTGAAGTGATGAAGTTCCCGCCGCGTTTTGTGCAGCCTGGTTACACAGATATAAACCCCATTGGCACTGTGCCCTTTTTTACTGATGGGGATGTAGAGATGACCGAGTCAGCGGGAATTAGCCAGTATCTGGTGGACAAGCATGGCCCCACAGATCTTGCCGTGGGGGTTGATGAGCCTGACTATGGTCTCTACCTGAACTGGCTGCACCGCAGTGATGCCACCCTGACATTTCCCCAGACATTGGTGCTGAGATATACCATTCTCGAGCCCGAAGAAAAGCGCCTGCCCAGCGTTGCAGCAGACTATGCCAAATGGTTTCATTCCCGCCTGCGTTCGGTGGAAGAGGCTACAGCAAACCGGGAATTTCTCTGTGCTGGCCGCTTTACCATTGCTGATATCGCCGTGGGCTATGCCCTCTATCTTGCCGAGACCCTTCGACTGGCTGAGGGCTTTAAGCCTAATACCATAGCCTATTTTGAGCGTCTCAAGGCGCGTCCCGGTTTTCAGCGGGCCACGCGCTTTGATTCTGCTGCAGTTTGATGGTGTTAAAGCTGGCTCGGGAAACGAGCTAAAAGTGACCGCGCAGTCGTAGCTGGGTGAGTCAGATATTGAGAAAATAGCTTATCATCGGCGCAGAGCAGGCATTGAGCTGTCAGATTGACTGGATAATCATCGCAGCCAACACCTTTATATTGGTCTAAAAGCCCAGTTGCACCGTAAAAACCAAGACCTAAATTATATTGACATAATTACTGCCATAATCTATGCTGTGGCAATAACATCTTTGAGGAGTGAAGTACCGTGGATATTAATTTTTCAGCAGAGGATCTGGCATTTCGCGATGAGGTGCGGGAATTTTTTGACCAGGAATACGACAGCGCCATTAAGGCCAAACTCAGCAGTAAAGTGGGTGAAGAATACAAGCAAGGTATGGTTGATTGGCAGAAAAAGCTGTATGCCAAGGGCTGGGTAGCACCGGGCTGGCCTGCAGGGTATGGCGGTACTGAATGGACCTCTACTCAAAAGTTTATTTATGAGACTGAACGCGGTCTTGCCGGTATTCCCGATGTGGTCCCCTTTGGTTTAAAAATGGTTGCGCCGGTAATTTACACCTTTGGTAATGAAGAGCAAAAGGCTCGCTTTCTGCCGCGCATTCTTGAAAGTAAAGACTGGTGGTGCCAGGGTTATTCTGAGCCTGGTGCAGGTTCAGATTTGGCCGCACTAAATACCACGGCTGACTATGCGGGCGATAACTATATAGTTAATGGCCGCAAGATCTGGACCACCTTTGCCCAGTATGCGGATTGGATTTTCTGTCTGGTGCGCACCAGCAAAGGGATGCGCAAACAGCAGGGTATTAGCTTTTTGCTGATCGATATGAATACGCCGGGTATCGAAGTTAAACCAATTGTTACTATCGACGGCAAGCACAGCCTCAATGAAGTGTTATTTGAAAACGTCAAGGTGCCCGCCGAGAACCTGATTGGTGAGCAGGATAAAGGCTGGACCTACGCCAAGGCACTGCTGGCCCATGAGCGCACAGGTATGGCTGAGGTGGCGGACTCTACTCGTATGCTGGAGGCATTAAAGCAGCGCGCCAGAGTTGAAGTGAACGGCGGCAACGCCATGATTGATGATCCTATTTTCCAGATGCGTCTATCGAATATTGAGATGGAGCTGATGGCACTGGAGTACACCGAACTGCGTGTATTTGCCTCTATGGCAGCTGGCGGTATGCCGGGACCTGAGTCTTCACTGTTAAAAATTAAAGGCACTGAAATCAGTCAGGCTATTCATGAGCTGCAGTTACAGCTGGCATCTTTTTATGGCGGCGCACTTCCCGAAGACTTAAACGCTGATGAACTGAAGCACGATTTTGCTTTCGAAGCCCGCGGCAAGTATATGTATGGTCGCGCAGCTACTATCTATGGTGGATCCAACGAAGTACAGCGCAATGTCATCGCCAAAGCGGTTTTGGGACTGTAGATTTAAAAAATTTAAAATCAGGCTCCCCCTGGGTTGAGCCGACAAAAGTTTTCAGGAGTTAGTACAGATGAATTTTGATTTTAGCGAAGAACAAACCATGATCAAAGACAGCGTTTCGCGCTTTGTGCGAGATGAATACGACTTTGATACCAGACGGGCCATTATTGATTCAGAAGAGGGTATTAGCCGTGAATTCTGGTCCATGTTTGCCGAGCTGGGCTGGCTATCAGTGCCCTTTGCCGAAGAGTATGGCGGTTTTGGTGGCTCTGTTGAAGATATAGCTGCAGTGATGGAAGAGCTGGGTAAGGGCATTGTGGTTGAGCCCTATGCTTCCACCGTTGTGGTATTTGGTGGCCTGCTATCTGCATCAGATAACAGCGATCTGAAAGCGCAAGTTATCCCCAGTATTATTGATGGCAGCTGCATGGGCTCGCTGGCTTACACTGAGGCTCAGTCGCGTTACGAGATGACTGATGTGGCCACTAGCGCCAGGGTCTGCGATGGCGGCTATAAGATCAATGGCGAAAAAACCGTCGTGGCCAATGGCGGCACAGCGAATAAATTTATCGTTACAGCTCGCCATAGCGGTGAGCAGTTTGATCGCGATGGCATCAGCCTGTTTATGGTCGATGCCTCTGCCCCTGGGGTTGAGGTAAAGAGCTATAAAATGATGGATGGTCAAAGCGCTGCCACAGTGACCTTTAAAGATGTGATGGTCTCTGAGACTCAGCTTCTAAACACAGCTGGCGAGGGTATGGATCTTATTGATCAGGTAATGCCGCAGATTCTTATGGGTCTGAGTGCTGAGGCGCTGGGCATTATGTCGACGCTGAATACCACCACGGTTGAATACAGCAAGGTGCGCCAGCAGTTTGATACTCCAATCAGTTCTTTCCAGGTACTGCAACACCGTATGGTAGATACTTTTATGGCCTGCGAGCAAACCAAGTCTATGCTCTTTCGGGGCCTCTGTCAGGCGGGTGAAGATGACTCTGCGGCACTGTTAAAAACTGTGCATGCCCTCAAGGCCACAGTTGCTCGCTACGGCAAACTGGTTGGCGAAGAGGCGATTCAGATTCATGGCGGTATAGGTATGACTGATGAACTAAATATTGGCCATTATGTTAAGCGTCTAATGATGATTAACGTCAGCTTTGGCGATGGCGATTACCACCAGAAGAAATTTAACCAACTCAGCTATTCTGCCTGATGATAAGCCTGCCCAGCCTGGCCGTTGGTCTCGGCGCTGCCGGGATGGCCTGGCTGGGTTATACATATCTGAAAAAAGATCCTCTGGCTCAGTTTGACCTTCCACTGGGGCATCTGGCCTCGGTGGATAGCCCCGACGGCAAGCTTCAGTCTGAGCGGGGGTTAAAGGATATTATCCAGCGTCTGCGCAGCAATGCGGCCAGTTCCAGTAATCTCTCTATCAAGCGTCGTGTGCCTATTATTCGTGAGGCAATGGAGACGTTTTTTAGCGAGGAAGAAAAACTCTGTGTCTGTGATTTTACAGCGGTCGATGCCGGTGGTGTGTCAGCGGAATGGGTAGTGGCCCCTGGGGTTGATAAAGATAATAACCGCCGTCTGATGTATATCCATGGTGGCGCTTTCTTTGCCGGTAGCCCGAAAAGCCACCGGGTGATTACCAGTAAGTTATCGGCAGTTACCAATAGCTCGGTGCTGGCCATCGACTATAGATTAATGCCTGAATATAGCAGACGTGACTCTGTTGAAGACTGCAGTACTGCCTATCAGTGGATGCTGAAAAATGGCTCTCAGGCTGTGGGCAAGGCGGCCAATATTTTAGTTGCCGGAGATTCAGCTGGGGGTAATCTAACTCTGGTGCTGTTGGCTCTACTGCGCGACACTGGAGGTCGACCCCCCAATGGGGCAGTCTGTCTGTCACCGGTAACTGACTGCCGTTTTAACAGCCCCAGTATCTTTTCCAATCTGGATGCCGATGTGATGCTCAAGCCGCTGGCCAGCCGCATTGCCAGAGTGCCAAAATTCCTGCTGCGCCTAAGTGCTCGCCATTTGGCCAGGGATAATCCCAGTGACCCGGTGATTTCGCCATTGCTTGGGGACCTGTCTAATCTGCCACCCACTTTGGTGTTGGCAAGTCATGATGAGATTCTGCGGGATGATGGGCGTCGCTATGTCAACAAGGCAGTGGCCTCAGGCTCAAAGGCTGAGTTTGTCTACTGCATGAAGATGCCCCATGTGTGGCCTATGTTTTATCCTGAGTTGCCGGAAGCCGAACTGGCCTTCCAGCAGATAACGGACTTTCTAAATCGCCATATCTAGCTGAGGATTACCCTCTGGGCTTGCGCAGCATCAGAGCAGGTGTGGATTGGATATAGGCAGTAAACTCAGGTTCAGAGCCCCATTTCTTCTTAGCCAGTCTCTCCAGCAGCGGAATACCGCTAATTCTAGTCAGCAGCACATAGACAAAGACAGGAGAGATCATGGTGGCCAGTTGCCAGCCGGACAGCACCGGAAGAGCGACCAGAGCCAGACCCAGCCACAGGGTAATTTCGCCGAAGTAGTTGGGGTGTCTCGACCAGGCCCATAGGCCTGTGGTGATAAAGCGATCGCGATTCTGCGGGTTTTTTCTAAACTGGGTTTTCTGGTTGTCGGCCACAACCTCAATCAGCATACCTGCTATCCACAGTGCTATACCCAGATAGGCCAGGGGGCCAAGAGCTATGCTGGTTTCTGAAGTGATTGCCGCAAGGCCCGCCGCCATGGTGACCAGAACCCAGAGGCCACCCAGTGTCCAGGTCATTAAAAACCAGACAAATTGGGTTTTCATCACGACAAAGCGCCTGTCCTGACCATCTTTTTTGATCCGCCCAAACAGAAATGATCCCAGTCGCACCGCCCATATCGCAATCATCGCGCAGATAATCAGATCGCGGATATCCAGATTTGGGTTTAGATAGATAGCTGCGGCAACAGTGCCTAAATAGGATAGAGACCCGGTGAGGTCGAAGTAATGTTCAGTCTGGAAGGCAAAGGAGGGCAGGAAAACTATCCAGTGCAGTATAAAACCAATGACACCGCAGACAAAAAACATCGGCAGGCCAGAGATAAGGATGCTGCCTTGACTGCCCGCCAGCAATACTAATGTGCCAATAATCAATGATGCAACAATCCCGAAAATGGTGTGAGCTCTCTTCATTTTTATAATTCTCAGCCAGTGATTAATTTATTTTTATAATAAATGACTTACGTTTGTCTACAGGGTACCGGATTGCTGGCGGGCGGCATTGATTCTATGCAGGCTCCCTGACCTGGCATTGGGCTGCTGACAGGATTGCCTCAGAAAAGGCCGTCAAATTCATAGGGGTCATATTCACTGCAGCCATGACCGGCAAGATTGGCGTATCGCTCTGGGTCCCAGTAGTCGCTACTGTGGTAGGAGAGCAAAAAGCTTTCGACAAATAGCTTGCAGCGCCGTTTTTGGCTGCGTATTGCGCTGTCAGACTCAATGCGCTGCATTGTCGCCTCTGGACTGGGGTAATAATGTTCCATGCGCCAGCCGCCGTCTGCGGGGCTGCCCAGCACCATAATATTGTCACCAGTCGGCTGCCAGGCAGTCCATTCTGGCTGCTGCTGCAAAAGGCCCTTGCCCGGAGCCCCATTGTGAGCAAAGCGTCCCCAGTAATTCATGATGGCTGTGGACAGCGCCTGTCGCCCTGGCAGGCTGTCTTCGCCATACAGAAAGGGCAGGCGCAGGCCGCCGGCAAAGTCATTAAATACAAAGCTAACTTCAAGGCCATGGCCTGCACCCACTAGTTCAGGCAGATTAACTGGCCAGTTGTTCGGCGTCTCATCCCAGTCAAATCTATAGCCATAGATAGCTACCTGTGGATTGGCAGCTGTCATCAGTCGCGCCATTTGGCTGACGCCAGTGCTGTGCCATCGGTCGGCATAATAGTCAGAGTAGCGCTGATAGCGCTGTTTATCTTTAATCGAGGGCAGAACACCAAATCCCAGGCTGACAAATTCCGGGTTATTGGCCATGGCAGATTTATCTTCATCTCTGTTAGCCCCCATAATCATGGGCACGGCATTGTAGCTGCCAGCCTTGGCAAATAACCTGTTCAAGGGCTCTTTGGGCAACACATGGCCGTCTCTAAGCAGTTGGGGGCTCAGCGGCATTGTCTGTTCTTCGACCAGAGACATACTGACATTAATCAGAGTTTCGGCGCTCTGTTGATAGAGAATTGCACCAATGCTTTTGTCACTCATAGCACTGATATCTCGTTTTGCCTCGTCCCTGTTGTTAGCGATACCCAGCTTCACTAACAGCTTTGCCAGTATTTCATTAGAGCTATTGGGCCAGCCTCGCTGCTGACTGTCTCCTGAGAACGGCTCTGTATATAGCTGGTCAGTAAATAGTTCTGCAGAGGCCATAGACTCTGTTCTGCTCGACCCACTCTGGCTAATGGCTTTGTGAAACAGGCCGCTGGCCAGAGGCGATGCCACCAGGCCAAAAATATTGCGCCCGCCGGCAGACTCGCCAAATACAGTGACATTGGTGGGGTCGCCGCCAAAGGCTTCGATATTGGTCTGCACCCATTGCAGGCCCGCAATAATATCCAGCAGGCCATAATTGCCCGAGGCATCTTTGAGAGTGGTGGCGTCACGGCGCAGGGCGCTTTGGTTAAACCAGCCCAGAGGGCCTAGCCGGTAGTTGAGGGAGACAAAAATAACCTGCTGCTGTGCGGCTATATTCTCACCAGTGTAAAACCGGGCGGAACCCACAGTATTGCCACCGCCATGAATCCACAGCATCACCGGAAGTTTGCGCTGGGTCATGCTGGGGTTAAGTGTGAGGCGGCGCGGCGCCCAGATATTCAGGTACAGACAGTCTTCGCTGCCCACGACGTCGCCCTGATTGCCGGGGGTTGCGGCCAGAAAGGTCCAGTGCTGAGTGCAGGGTGCTGTGCTTTTTATTGCTGCCAGGGGGTCAGTCCAATTCTCCACTGGCTGCGGTGCGCGCCAGCGCAATGGGCCAACCGGTGGTGCGGCATAGGGTATGCCTAGCCAGCCGTAGGTATTATTGCTGTCGGCAAAGCCAATTACCTCACCATTGTTAATGCTGCGCACCGATTCCGGGGCTGCTTTAAAAGCGGTCACCGGTGATGTGGCCATAGCATCCAGATCGGCGTCGCTATCAACTAGCGACATGATCAGGCCGATGCTGACGACAGCTACTGCCAGCATTATCCCTAAGACTTTTTTATATCCCATGACTTAGTCCAACAATAAATCGGCCAGATGAGTGCGGTGATGATAGACATCACCATACTGATGCTGACTCCAGAGAGCTCTGCGCAGATATAGCTGGGCATCGCATTCATAGGTAAAGCCCATGCCACCATGGAACTGAATGGCCCGGTCGCCAGCATATAGCAGTGCCTCGGTGGCCTGGGCTTTGGCCATACGGCAAGCAATTTCAGCATCCTGATCCAGTGGCTGGTCACCCACCAGAGTGGCGGCGTGGTACATCAGCGTCCGCGCTGAGTCCATACCAATCAAGATATCTACGGTGGGGTGCTTTAGGGACTGGTAGGAGCCAATTAAGCGACCAAATTGGATTCTACTGGTCAGATAGGCCACCACCAGATCCAGTGCTGCAGCGCAGCTGCCGGTGGATTCTGCTGCATTGAGCAGGGCACCGAGCAGTTTAATATCGCGCAGAGCGATCTCTGACTGGGGCAAAATAGCCTCAGCACTGACGGTAACGCCGCTGAAATTGATATTGCAGGCTCGCTTTGTTTCATCGATAAGTAGCTTGCTGCTCAGCGCATCCTGGCTCAGCTGGGAGGCCTCAACCATCACTAGCACCTGAGTGCCACTGTGATTGGCCGAGACGATAAAGAAGTCGGCCACGGCTGCGTCATTGACCAGAAGCTTGGTACCCTGAAGTTCGAAATCTGCCGACAGTTCACAGCTGGTCGAGGTGGCGCCCCAGTCTTCATTGTCTAACAGGGCTAGCGTGCCAATGCTGCCTTCAGCGGCCAGCGGTAGCCATTTGGCCTTCTGTTGCTCAGAACCACCGCGCAGTATTGCCTGAGAGGCAATGGTAGTGGAGATATAGGGAGTGCTAAGCAGATTGCGGCCCATGCTCTCCACAAGAGGCAGGGTAGACCCTATACCCAACTCTGAGCCGCCGTACTGTTCTGGAATAGCAATGCCGGTCCAGCCAAGGCCCACCATTTCTGCCCAGATATCTGCACTGTAGCCATTGTCAGAGCCCAGCAAGCGGCGCACTGCGGTGATATCTGAACGATCAGCACAAAAGCCTTTGGCAGTCTCGAGAATCATCGCCTGCTCATCGGTAAAAGCCAGAGCCAAGTTTGTTTTTCTTGTCATAGTCTGAATCCTCGCTCTAATCTTTTGGCAGGCCGAGCACATGCTCGCCGACAATATTGGCTTGCACCTGGCTGGTGCCGCCGCCGATGGTAGTGGAGAAGTTGTTCAAATAGGCGCGCTGCCAGAAGCCACCGTCTACAGCCTCGTCATCACCCACATAGAGCGAGCCCTGAGCGCCCTGCAATGTCAGTGCATACTGGCGCATACGACGATAAAACTCGGTGCCGCGCAGCTTGCCAGACAGGGTTAGAGAGTTTGGGTAATCCGCACACAGAGCGGGTATACCAATACGTTTTTCGCCCAGATGCAGGGCCTTCTCTTCGATTAGTAGCTTGACCAGATTATCTCTGGTGACCTGGTCCTTGAGAAGAGGGCGGCCTTCACGCTCAACTTCCGCGGCCATCTTTAATAGATCATTCATCACAATGGACAGGATGGAGATACCGCCGGCTGCGCCTGCTTCGGCACCGCGCTCATACTGCAGTGTCTGCATGGCGATGCGCCAGCCCTGACCCTCTTCGCCCATGATGCAGTCCGCGGGAATGCGCGCATCGGTAAAGAAGGTTTCGGTAAAGCCGTATTCACCGGTTAGCTTTTGGATGGGCTGGGTGCTGACACCCTCGACATCCATGGGTGCCAAAAAGAATGACAGGCCATTGTATTTGCGCTCTGACTGACTGTCGGTGCGGGCCAGCAGAATCATATATTTGGCATAGTTGCCCATGGTGGTCCAGATTTTACTGCCGTTAATCACATAGTCTGAGCCATCGCGCGCTGCTCTGGTCTGGATACTGCCCAGGTCGGAGCCATGATTGGGTTCGGAGAAACCCTGGCACCAGATATCCTCGGCATTGAGAATGCCTTTCAGATACTTCTCGCGCTCGTAATCTGTGCCCTTGTCGAGAATAAGAGGCCCAGCCCAGCCCAGCCCGATAACATTAAAGCAGATAGGCACTCGGGCCAGTTTCATCTGCGCATCCACTATATTCTGGTGGGCGGCACTGAGGCCGCGGCCGCCGTATTTCTCTGGCCATGCCATGCCCAGATAGCCTGCAGACCAGACTTTGTGTTGCCATTCGCGGAGAAAGTCGAGAACCTGTTCGGATCCCACTTCCATAAATGTTTGCGGCAGCAAAAAGCCTGGATCCGCTGGTTTATTATGTTTTATCCAGTCAGTGACTTCCGCGCGCAGTTCAGCCAACTCATTTTGCTGTTCTAGCTCATTGCTCATGGGCTCTGTTCCCCTCGATGTAATATTATTTTTATACCTTAACCAGACCCCGGTTAACTGTCTCTTGAATCTGTGCCATAAGATAGAGATTTGACGCCAATTCTACTCTTAATTACGCAGCGTGCAGAGGAAAGTTCAGCTTACCTGCAGCCCCTGTCTGTGATAGTGTTTACCGATTTAGTTCGCTGGCACCAGTTGCGGCGGCAATAATAATTCAAAGCTAATCAATTTAAGGAAAGTCTCCATGACTGAGTCAGCAGAAAAAACCATTCTGGGTCATCCCCGCGGTCTTGTAATTTTGTTCTTGACTGAAATGTGGGAGCGCTTCTCATACTACGGGATGCGCGGCTTGCTGATTATCTATCTGACTCAGCATTTCTTGATGTCCGACGAGAGTTCCAGCGTGCTCTATGGCGCCTATGGGGCGCTGGTTTATGTAATGACTATTATCGGTGGCTCACTGGCTGATCGCTATTTGGGTGCCCGCAAGGCGGTAACATTTGGCGCCATACTGCTGACCTTTGGCCATTTTGGTATGGCTTTTGAGGGCGAGGGCTCAAGACAGTTGATAACCCATGGCGATAAGCAGTATGAGATTGTGCTGGATGGCCGCGGCGGTGATGCGCGCCAGCAAATTGTTACAGATCTGGGTGCTTCCTATGTCAGTTTTACTGAGACCAGCATGGCTATTGCCGAGCCTGAAGCTGTTGGGCTGGCGTCGAGCATTGAGCGTTCTGAATTTACCATTAGCGTTGAGACTGAGGAGAAATATCTCAATATCCTCTATCTATCGCTGGCGTTAATTATTGCCGGTGTGGGTTTTTTAAAGGCCAATATATCTACCATTGTTGGCTCTCTCTATGGCTTTGGCGATACTCGAAGAGACTCAGGTTTTACCATTTTTTATATGGGCATCAATATAGGGGCATTTCTGGCGTCTCTGTCCTGCGGCTATTTGGGCATTGTCTATGGCTGGAAATACGGCTTTGGTCTGGCTGGAGTAGGCATGCTTCTGGGGCTGGTTATTTTTCTGTCCTGCCAGAGCTGGCTCGATGGCAAGGCAGAGCCACCCAACGCGGACAGGCTTAAAGAAAAAGTCTTGTTTGGCATCAATATAGAGTGGCTTTGCTATTCGGTGGGGCTGGGCATTATTGCTCTGTCTATGCTGCTGGTGATGAATGCGGATTTAGTTGGCGGAATACTGGGGCCTGTAGGTATTCTGATGTTTATCTGGCTGGTGAGTCACGCCTTTACTCAGCTGCAGGGCGATGAGCGTTCGCGAATGCTGGCGGCAATCTATTTTGTGTTGGCGCAGATTCCTTTCTGGGCGCTGTTTGAGCAGGCGGGTTCATCCCTGAATCTGTTTACCGCCCGCCTAGTAGATCGGGAAATTATGGGTTGGTCTGTGCCGGGCCCGGTGTTTCAGTCTTTAAATGCCGGCTTTATCTTCGTCTTTGCCCCCTTTATGGCCTGGCTCTGGGTGTGGCTGGCCAGGCGTCAGCTCAATCCTTCGACGCCGGTTAAGTTTGCCCTGGGCGTGGCTATGGCTGGGCTGGGATTTTTAGTATTGGTAGCAGGTATGCAGGGTGCTGGTGCAGTGGGTCTTACGCCGGTGATCTTTATTTTCCTGATCTACTGGATTCACACCATGGGTGAGTTGATGGTGTCTCCTGTGGGTCTATCTGCGGTAACCAAGCTGGCTCCGGCAAAAATTGTGGGTATGACCATGGGCGCATGGTTCCTCTATTCTGGCCTGTCCAACTATCTGGCTGGCGTTATTGCGCGAACTACTGGCGCTGAGACCATTGGTGGTCAAATGACCAATGTGGCAGCTGCCAAGGCGGGCTATGTGGATGTCTATTCTCAGGTGGGCTATATAGCTCTGGGTATCTCTCTGCTGATGCTTTTAATATCACCTGTGATTAATAAAATGATGCGCGGAGCAGACTGAGCCAGCCGCCTGGGGGAGGGATATGAGATTTAAACACTTATTGCTGGTAGCCACTGTCATCATACTGGCGGGCTGTGGCTCAGCCACTGATGTAGACTCGTCTATTAACAGCACAGAGGAATCTGCTGCAGATTTTGTTGCGCGAATGGAAGTCGAGGGTCGTGAACTGGCTCGCGAGGCTCGCGCAGCCTACTGGGTGCGCAATACCTATATTACTGGGGATACCGCGATTCTGGCGGCGGCAGCTGGCGAGCGTGGCCTGGCCTTTGAGAGCGCCATGGTTAAACAGGCCAAGCAGTATCTGGGCACAGATATGGACCCAGAGACGGCGCGAGCCATTGAGTTAATGTTGCGCGGCTCCTCAGCTCCGGCTCCAGATGATCCCGAGTTACAGGCTGAACTCTCGGCTATTCTCACCCATATGGAAGGTCAGTACGGCGCCGGCAAGTACTGCAATGCAGAGGGCGTCTGCCGTGAATTACAGGAGCTAGAGGCAGTGCTGGCAGAGTCGCGAGACTATGACGAGCTGCTCGATATATGGCAGGGCTGGCGGCAGGTATCGCCCCCATACCGCGCTGATTATCAGCGCTTTGTGGAGATCGCCAATCTGGGTGCCCAGGAATTTGGCTACAGGAATCTGGCCGAGTTATGGCAGGGTGGCTACGATATGGACAGCAATACCTTTACCACTGAATCTCGCCGGCTCTGGGATGAGGTTAAGCCTCTCTATGACGAACTGCACTGCCATGTGCGCGCCAAACTCAATGAGAGCTATGGCGCTGACAAAGTGGCGCTAGACCGGCCTATACCCGCCCATCTGCTGGGCAATATGTGGTCACAAACCTGGGATAACCTCTATCCTATGATGGAGCCCTATCCGGGAGTATCCCCTGTGGATGTCACCGCCGCCATGCAGTTGCAGGGCTGGGATGAGATAAAGATGGCCAGGACTGCAGAGGGCTTTTTTACCTCTCTGGGTATGCCTGCTCTACCCGAGAGTTTCTATAAGAATTCTATGTTGAAAAAACCCCGGGATCGCAATGTGGTCTGCCATGCCAGTGCCTGGGATTTTGACGATGGCAATGATCCAAGGATCAAGCAGTGCGTGGAGGTTAATGGCGAGCAGTTTGCCACATTGCACCATGAGCTGGGGCATATCTACTACTTCCTGCTATACAGGGACCTGCCCTCAATATTTAAAGGGGGTGCCCACGATGGTTTCCACGAGGCCATTGGCGACACTATTCAGCTATCTATGACTCCTGGTTATCTGCAGAGTAAAGGGCTGATGGATAGAGTAACTGAGGGCTATGAGGCTACTATTAACAAGCAGATGAAACTGGCTCTGGAAAAAATTGCCTTTCTGCCCTTTGGTAAAATGATCGATGAGTGGCGCTGGAAGGTGTTTACCGGCGAGATAGCCCCCAAAGACTACAATAGGGGTTGGTGGAAGTTGCGAGAGGAGTACCAGGGTATAGCGGCACCCACTGAGCGCGGCGAGGAGCACTTTGATGCCGGTGCCAAGTACCATGTACCTGGCAATACGCCCTACACCAGGTATTTTCTGTCTTTTATTATGCAGTTCCAGTTCCACAAGGCTCTGTGTGAGGCTGCGGGGCAGGATGGCCCGCTGCATGAGTGCTCTATCTACAACAATAAAGCCGCGGGCGATAAACTTGGCAATATGATGGCCATGGGCCAGAGCAAGCCCTGGCCCGATGCCATGGAGGCTATCACAGGTCAGCGCAGCATGGATGGCAGTGCGATTATTGATTATTTCGCGCCGCTGAATGCCTGGTTGCAGGAGCAGAACCAGGATCGTGCCTGCGGTTGGTAACTGACTCCAGGGTCATATAAAAACAACAGAGGCGGCCAGGTGGCTGCCTCTTTGCTATTGGGCGTAGCGATTATTTATGGCATGATTAATGCCAATATAAGCCGCTCTGTAATTAGACCCATGTGTAGTATTCAGATCCCATGATTGGAATTAGTTTCAGTGATAGCGCTTGCGCGCCGCAGGAACTATTATGGCCAAGTTTTGATATGGGAACGCTGTGGTTCCGACAGAGTTTAAACGGTCGTTAGATCCATATCTGGCGGCCAGACATTAGAACCAACCCAGGACCAAGTTTATGCCACAAATAATTAAAAAATCTGAAATCGAGCAATATATCGGCCATGTCTGCGAACCCACTGACTGGTTTGAGGTGACTCAGGACCAGGTCAATGAGTTTGCTGAGTGCACATTGGATCGCCAGTTTATTCATATTGATCCTGAAGCGGCGGCTAAAACTCCTTTCGGTGGCACCATTGCCCACGGCTTTTTGACGCTGTCTATGCTGTCTCACTTTTCCGAGAGTTATAACCTGCTGATTGAAGGCATCTATATGGGTGTTAATAAAGGCTTCGACAAGGTGCGCTTTGTGGCCCCTGTGCGCGTGGGTAGCAAGATTCGCTGTCATGCCACTGTGGCTGATATCAGTGAGAAGCGCCCGGGCCAGTACGACTTTAAGGTTGAGGTTTCAGTGGAAATTGAAGGCGGTGATAAGCCCGCGTTGGTTGCTGAATGGCTTAGCGTGCAGATGGCTAACTAAACAGCAACAATAATATTTAACGAGGTTAGGTAATGAGTATTAATTTTGAAGGTCAGGTGGCTATTGTCACTGGTGCCGGCAATGGCCTGGGTCGTTCCCATGCGCTGGCGCTGGCTGAGCGCGGTGCCAAGGTTGTGGTCAATGATTTAGGTGGCGCACGGGATGGCACTGGTGCCTCGTCCGATGCGGCGATGGAAGTGGTTGGCCTGATTGAGGCGGCGGGGGGTGAAGCCTTTGCTCACGGCGCCAATGTTGCCAAGTTCGATGAGGTTCAGGATATGGTTACCCAGGCCATGGAGAAGTGGGGTCGGGTGGATATCTTGATTAACAATGCCGGTATTCTGCGCGATAAATCCTTCGCCAAGATGGATCTGGCTGATTTTCAGCTGGTGATGGATGTGCACCTGATGGGTTCGGTCAACTGCACTAAAGCGGTGTGGGACATTATGCGCGAGCAGAACTACGGCCGCATTGTGATGACGACCTCTTCCAGCGGCATGTACGGCAACTTTGGGCAGACCAACTATGGTGCTGCCAAGATGGCGGTGCTGGGCTTTATGAATACATTGGTGCTCGAGGGCGGCAAGAACAATATTCATGTCAATGCACTGGCGCCCACAGCTGGCACCCGCATGACTGAGGATCTAATGCCTCCAGAAGTGCTGGGTATGCTGACTGCGGAATCTGTTACTGCTGGCGCGCTTATCCTCTGTGATAAGAAGGCACCAACCAGGACTATTCTCTGTGCCGGTGCTGGCGGCTATGCCGTGGCCGGTATGTATGAGACCGATGGTATTTTTATGGCTAAAGATGAGCAGAATCCTGACCTTATTGTGGCTCAGTGGGACCAGCTCAGCGACACCAAAGATCATCTGCCGCTGGAGTCTGGTGGCAAGCAAACTGAGAAGTTTTTGATGAAGGCCATGGCGGCACTCAAGGGGTAACTTCTCTTTATAAATTAGATTAAGTTTAATTCATAACATACTATAAATTAAGGATTTTATTATGAAAGAAGCAGTAATTGTTTCAGCAGCTCGCACGCCGATTGGCCGAGCTTTCCGCGGTGCATTTAACAATCTGGAATCACCCTCTATGAGCTCCCATGCCATCACTGCAGCTGTTGCCCGTGCTGGTGTTGATCCGGCTGAGATCGATGACTGCATTATGGGTGCTGCGATGCAGCAGGGTACTCAGACCATGAATCTGGGTCGTCAGGCGGCTATGGCTTCTGGCCTGCCTGTGTCTGTCGCTGGTATGACTGTTGACCGTCAGTGCTCTTCTGGTCTGATGGCTATTTCTATAGGTGCCAACAATATCACCAATGATGGTGCTCAGGTGATTGTTGCCGGTGGTTGCGAGAGCATCAGCTTGATTCAAAATGAGAAGTTTAATGCTCATCGTGTTGCTGATCCGCTGGCCATTAAGCACGCTCCGCTGATTCATATGCCTATGTTGGATACTGCCGAGACTGTGGCTAAGCGCTACGATATCTCTCGTGAGGTTCAGGATGAGTATTCGGTGATTTCTCAGGCACGTACGGCGGCGGCCCAGGAAGCTGGCCTGTATGCGGATGAGATTGTGCCTGTAACTGCGACCAAGCTGGTGACCGATCGTGAAACTGGTGAGGTGTCTAAAGAGGAAGTGACTCTAACCAAAGACGAGGGCAACCGTCCTGGCACTAATATTGAGGCCCTATCTGGACTGAAGGCCGTGCGCGATGGCGGCACCATCACTGGCGGTAACGCTTCTCAGTTATCTGACGGCGCTGCTGCGGTTGTGCTGATGGATGGTACTCTGGCTTCTCAGCGTAATCTTGAGCCTCTGGGTGTTTACCGCGGTATGGCTGTGGCTGGCTGTGAACCTGATGAGATGGGTATTGGCCCGGTTTTCGCTATTCCCAAATTGCTGCAGCGCAATGGTTTGAAGATGGAAGATATTGGTCTGTGGGAGCTGAACGAGGCGTTTGCGGTGCAGGTTCTGTACTGTCGCGATAAGTTGGGCATTCCTATGGAGCGTTTGAATGTTAATGGCGGTTCTATTTCTATTGGTCACCCCTTTGGTATGAGTGGTGCGCGTATGGTTATGCATGCGTTGATGGAAGGAAAGCGTCGTGGTGAGAAGTATGTGGTTGTCACTATGTGTGTTGGTGGTGGTATGGGTGCTGCTGGTTTGTTTGAAGTGCTTTAATCGCAACTCATTAGTTGGATAGAAAATGCGCCATCGACTCTTTTTGAGTTGGTGGCGTTTTTGTATATGGGTTAGATTTTTGGGTGCGGGGGCCTTTGGATCTGTGCAGGTTTGATAGCCAACGCCAGGATGTCTTTGAGAGCACCTTGCTTCAGTCTTTAACTCGTTTTTATATTGAAATATGCTCGCTAGGAAGGCAATGTAAGCTGGAATAATGTAACGATAAAAATAATAAGAGAGTAAGCAAAATGATAAGTACCAATCCCAGTAAAGGCTCTACGGCTCCTGCCCTAGCAAGCCTTTTTGCTATCTTTGCCTTAACTACTGGATGTGATCAACCAAAGCAGTCTATAGCAACTGACTCAGCTCATGCCGGGGCCAGCGAATACACCATTGCCAGCAATAAAACCTTCGCAGACAACCTGGACCTGGATAACCAGCGAGACTTTGAAGATGCCCGCCGTGGCATGATCGCCGAAGCGTCAAACACCGCGCTGATCAGCAAAAGTGGCGTTCAGGTATGGGATGCCGGGGCCTATGACTTTATACAGGGCGAGGCACCGGATACAGTGAATCCGAGCCTGTGGCGGCAGGCCAAGCTGAATAATATCCGCGGACTATTTAAAGTAGATGAAGGCATCTATCAGCTGCGAGGGTTTGATCTGGCCAATACCAGCCTGATTAAAAGCGACAATGGCTGGATTCTGGTGGACCCCCTGACCACATTGGAAACCACGGCGGCAGCTATGGCATTTGCCGAGGAGCATCTGGGCAAAATTAATCTGACCGGCGTGATATTTACCCATAGTCATATAGATCATTTTGGTGGTGTGCTGTCGTTGATAGATGCTGAGCAGGCAGCGGCTAACAATGTGCCTATTATCGCGCCATCTGGCTTTATGGCCGAGTCCACCAGCGAGAATATAATCGCCGGGCCAGCTATGACTCGACGCGGCACCTATATGTTTGGCAATAGCCTGCCGCGCTCTGTTACCGGCCATGTGGATTCCGGGCTGGGCAAGCAGGTGATCTATGGCAGCACTTCCATTTTGCAGCCCACGCTGGTGATAGATAAACCGGTGATGAGCCTCCGCGTCGATGGGGTAGCCTTTGAGTTTTACAATATGCCCGGCTCCGAGGCACCAGCAGAATTAACCTTTTACCTGCCTGAGCGAAAAGCTTTTTGTGGCGCAGAGATACTCTCCCATGTGATGCAAAATGTGTTGACACTGCGCGGCGCCAAGGTACGCGATGCGCTGCTGTGGAGTGATTATATTGGTCAGTCTATTGAGCGTCTGGACGATGTGGAGGTGTTCTTTAACAGTCACCACTGGCCCACCTGGGGGCATGAACGAATAATCTCCCAGATGGAGCAGCAGCAGGACATGTATAAATTCACTCATGACCAGACAGTGCGGCTCGCCAATCTAGGCTATACCCCCAGAGAGATTGCGGAGCGGCTGAAGCTGCCTGAAAGTCTGGCGGGCAATTTCCATCTGCGTGGCTATTACGGCACTCTGAGCCACAACAGCAAGGCGGTATATCAGCACTACTTCGGCTGGTACGAGGGTAATCCAGCGCAGCTTAATCCGCTGCCGCCTGAGCAGTCTTCGCGGCGCTATGTGGAGTTTATGGGCGGCGCTGAGGCTATGCTGGAAAAAGCTGCAATGTCTATGGAGCAGGGCGACTACCGCTGGGTCGCCGAGGTGGTGAATCACCTGGTATTTGCCCAGCCAGACAATATTGCCGCCAAACAGTTGCTGGCAGCGGCTCATCGACAGCTGGGCTATCAGGCGGAGTCTGGCCCCTGGCGGGATATCTATCTGTCAGCTGCCCATGAGCTCGAGTCTGGGACATCGGAACAGTACTATGACCTAGCGTTGAACAAGGCTTTTTTGCAGCAGGTGCCAGCAATCCAGTTTATGAAGGCTCTGTCGGTGCGACTGGATGCCGATAAAGCAGAGGGCGAGCGCCTGGTGATCAATGTGCTGTTTACTGATCAGCAGCAAAACTTTGTACTGACAGTGCGCAACTCGGTGATGTATTACCAGCAGTTGCCTGCCGCGTCCAACGCAGATGCCAGCATTGCGGTAAGCAAAGATTTATTTGTGGATCTACTGGTGGGTCAGGTGGGTATTCAACAGCTGTTGACCACCGATGAATTAGAGGTGGATGGCAGTGTTTTGAAGCTGTTAAAGTTCTTTTCCCTGCTGGGTAAAAACAACGATAACTTCAATATAGTGACGCCATAATACAGCTGGACAACAGGCTAAAGGCATAGCCAGTTTATAAAAGCGTCCGGTCATCAGGGCGCACTTCAATCTATGTGAATAAAGAGATTATCTGTGAGCGAAAAACACCCTAATTTTGGCGATCGCGAAACCCAATACCTGCAGTCCAATGGTCTCAGGATGGCCTATGAGACATTCGGTGAGCCGAAGAATCCGGCTATTTTGCTGGTGGCCGGGCTCTACAATCAGCTGGTGAGATGGCCTGTGGAATTCTGTCAGAGGCTGGCGGATCAGGGGTTTTATGTTATTCGCTTTGACAACCGCGATATTGGGTTGACCGATAAGATGCACGGCCTCAAAGCGCCCGGGCTATTTCGTCTATTTCTTAAATCTTACCTGGGTATTCCAGTGTCGGCGCCCTATAGCTTAAATGATATGGCGACAGATACTGTGGGTGTGCTGGATGCGCTGGATATAGCTCAGGCGCATATTGTTGGCATGTCTATGGGCGGCATGATAAGTCAGCTGGTGACAGGGCTGTACCCGGATAGAATTCTGTCACTGACCTCGATTATGTCTACCAGTGGTGAGCGCGGCAAGGGGGTTCCCTCATTAAAAGTATCTGCGGAAATGATTAAACCTGTTACCCCGGAGCGCAGCGCACTGGATAACTCGGTAGATATTTGGCAGATGATTGGCAGCCCTGCCTATCCTATGTCCGATGATGAGGTGCGGGCAATTGTAAAGGCAGAGCATAAGCGCTCCAGTAACCCAGCGGGCTATATGCGTCAAATCGCGGCTATTCGCGCCGCTCCGGGGCGCAAGGCGCTACTGAAAAAGATCAGGGTGCCCGTGTTGGTGATCCACGGTATCCAGGATCTGCTGGTGCCGGTCAATGGCGGTGAGGATACAGCCAGACATATTGCCCATGCCCAGCTGGAGCTATTTGATGGTATGGGCCATACATTGCCGCAAAAACTATTGCCGGAATTTGTGCGCCTAATAGTGGCTAATGCCGCCAAGGCTTAAATGCCGAGGTATTAAAAAAGGGGCCCTACTTATACAAACGTAAGACCCCTTAGGGGGAGAAAACCGGTTGCGCTCTATTGCAGGTGTTATCTCTCGATAATGGCTGTTACACCCTGACCACCAGCAGCACATATAGAGATAAGACCCCGGCCACCCCCGTTTTGTTCCAATAATTTTGCCAATGTTGCAATTATTCTTGGCCCTGTGGCTGCAAATGGATGACCAGTGGCAACACTGGAGCCATTTACATTGAGTTTTTTGCGGTCAATGCTGCCCAGCGGCGCATCCAGCCCCAGTTTGTTTTTACAGAAATCCTCGTCTTCCCAGGCTTTCATCGTGCACAGAGCCTGTGCGGCAAAGGCTTCATGAATCTCATAAAAATCGAAATCCTGCAGAGTTAAGCCTGCGCGGGCCAGCAATCTTGGTACCGCGTAAGCTGGTGCCATTAGGAGGCCTTCGCTCTGCTCACCCTGGGAATAAAAGTCTACGGCAGCCACTTCACTGTGAGTCAGATAGGCTTGAATTGGCAGGCTGCGCTCGCTTGCCCATTGCTCGCTGGCCAGTAAAACGGTGGCAGCACCATCGGTCAGAGTGGTGGAGTTGGCTGCAGTCAGAGTGCCATTCTCGCGGTCGTAGGCAGGCTTTAATGCCGCCAGTTTGTCCATTGGTGTACTGCGCATAATGCCGTCGCGCTCAACGCCATTAAAGGGGCGTATCAGATCGTCAAAGAAGCCGCGATCATAGGCCGCAATTAAATTTTGATGGCTGTTGTAGGTCAGCTGATCCTGTTCCTCGCGGCTGATATTCCACTGTTTGACCATCAGTTCGCAGTGTTGTCCCATAGACAGGCCGGTGCGGGGTTCGGCATTGGCTGGCAGGGAGGGCGCCATAAAGCTGGGGCGAATACTGGCCAGCGCTTTTAGGCGCTGGCCCAGAGTTTTGGCGCGGTTTAGGCTCAGTATCATCTGACGATATTTTTCATTGAGAGCGATAGGGGCATCACTGGCTGTGTCGGTGCCGCCGGCAATCCCTGAGTCTATCTGGCCCAATGCTATTTTATTGGCTACCAGTATGGCTGCCTCGAGCCCGGTGCCACAGGCCTGCTGCACATCATAGGCCGGTGTCTGGGCTGATAGTCCGGAGTCCAATGTGGCCTCACGAGCCAGGTTAAAGTCTTTTGAATGTTTCATGACAGCGCCAGCAGCCACTTCGCCCAGACGCTCACCCTCAAGGTTAAAGCGTTGCACCAGTCCCTGCAGAGCTGCTGTAAGCATTTGCATATTGCTGGCATGACTGTAGGCGGTATTGCTGCGTACGAAGGGAATGCGGTTGCCGCCGACAATGGCTACTTTGCGGATCTGGGTCATTATATTGGTCTCGGTTATATTAATATCTCGGTTGACCGGGCTAGGATAGGGGATTAGACGCCATAAGCCAATGACTTGAATTGAAGCGGAACTGTCATTTAGGTCAATCCTATTTGCTGGCCTGGGAGTAGAATGGCCGCTACCGTGATTAACTCAGGAAACTAAGCATGTCTGACAAGTACTTGGAAATCGCCAACTCGGCACTGGGCAAAAAACTGTTTTCTGCGATGGGCCTGCCAGAGCCTGTGGCACTGGATAGAGAAGACCCGCAGCAGCCCCATAAACTTAGTGGACAGGTGCTGCTGGGTAGCTCTGAGGGCGGCCTGTTTGCGGATCAGATTGAGCAGCTGTTGCAGACAACTGATCTGCAAGTGAATAGGGATATCAGCACTGCGGGTGAAGCCAGAGGCCAGCTTATTTACGATGCCTCTGGTATTGCCAGCGCCGAGCAGAGCGTTCAACTCTATGAGTTTTTTCATCGTCATATAAGGTCCATAAAGCCCAGCGGCCGGGTGATTGTGGTGGGGCTAAAATCCACTGCGGCCCAGAGCACTGAGCATGGTACTTTGCAGCGCGGCCTGCACGGCTTTGTAAAATCCCTGGCCAAAGAGATTGGCCGCCATGGCGCCACTGCCAATTTACTGCTGGTTGACCAGATTGGTGATGCCGCAATAGAAGCGCCTATTCGCTTTTTGCTCTCGGCGGGCTCGGCCTTTATGAATGCGCAGATTTTAACCGCTGGCAGCCCAGTGACTGCTGCAGAGGGAGACTGGCAGCAGCCATTGCTGGGCAAAATATTGGTGGTCACCGGAGCCGCCAGAGGTATTGGTCTGGCTATTGCTGAGGTGCTGGCCAGAGATGGCGCAGTAGTAATAGGGGTCGATGTGCCCCAGGCAGAAGAGGAACTGGTGGTAACTATGCGCCGTCTGGGTGGCCTGGCTCTGCCTCTGGATATTACCAGCGATGGCGCTGCCAATAAGCTGCGAGATTTTTGTGCGGCGCAGACACCTTCGCTACACGGCATTATTCACAATGCCGGGATTACCAGAGACAAGATGCTATCCCGTATGACAGACCATCAGTGGAATATGCTGATGGAGGTTAATCTGGGCAGTGTTCAGCGAATCAATACCGCTCTGCTGGAGACTGAGCTTTTGGATAACGGCGGCAAGATCATTGGTGTAGCCTCGATCAGTGGCATCGCAGGCAATGTGGGCCAGACCAACTATGGGTTTTCCAAGTCGGCGGTGATTGGCATGGTTGAGACATTGGCTGAACCCTGCGCTGCCAGAGGTATTACGGTAAACGCTGTGGCACCTGGCTTTATCGAGACTCAGATGACTGCGGCCATTCCCTTCGTTACACGACAGATGGGACGCAGACTATCGTCCCTGGGGCAGGGTGGCCTGCCCATTGATGTCGCTGAAGTGATTGGGTTCTTTGTTAGCCCTCAGGCTGCAGGGATTAATGGCAATGTGGTCAGAGTCTGTGGCCAGAGCCTGTTGGGTGCCTAGCCTGAATTAATGGGGGACAAAATCTCCCCCTAAGCAGCTGTTTAATTGGCTGAGTGAAGCGCTTCATTAAGCTCAACGGCGCTCTTGTTGGTTAGACATTCAACTGCGCCACTGATTGAATTACGCCTAAATAGAAGATCGCTTTTGCCGGACAGGTCGCGGGCCTTTACTTTCCCTGTGACCTGTTTTTGATCGTCGAGCATGGTTACCACTGTACCAGCAGTGATATACAGACCTGCCTCTACTGTGCAGCGATCTCCCAGGGATATGCCCAGCCCGGCATTGGCGCCCAGCAGACATTTTTCACCCATGGCTATCACCATGCTGCCGCCGCCAGACAGGGTGCCCATAATGGATGCGCCGCCACCTATATCCGAGCCTGCACCGCAAAATACCCCCGCAGAAACCCGGCCCTCAATCATATTGGGGCCCTCGGCGCCGGCATTAAAGTTGATAAAGCCCTCATGCATTACTGTGGTGCCTTCGCCCACATAGGCGCCCAGTCGCACTCGGGAAGTGTCGGCAATACGAATGCCGGAGGGCACTATATAGTCGACCATTTTGGGAAACTTATCGACGCAGTCGACTGATAATGGATGTCCAGCCATGCGGGCCGCCAGCTGGCGGTCGGGAAGTTCGTCAATATCAATGGCGCCAGCATTGGTCCAGGCAATATTCTTTAGCACCCCAAAAATACCAGTCAAATCTGTGCCATGGGGCTTAACCAGTCGATGGCTGAGCAGGTGCAATTTTAGGTAGCCTTCGGGCACTGTGGCCGGAGCGCTGTTCGCGGCCATCAGTACAGCTACCACTGGGCGATTTGATGCGGCCAGAACAACAATCTCCTCGGCCAGGGCACTGAGGCCATTGTGTCGCAGAGCAGATTCCAGAGCGTTGAGCTGCTCGCTGCTGGGCTCAATTTCGCCACTGTCCAGACCCAGGCTTACGCGGAAGATATCAGCGACGGCCTCGTCTGGATTGAGCATTGGATTGGGATAGAAAACTTCCAGCCATTCGTTGCGACTATTTTTAGTGCCAACACCAATGGCCAGACTGTACAGATCACTCATGCTATTACTCTTGTTTAAAGGTTAAAAATATTTTTGTATAAATCGGGCTTAAAGCCGATGGAAATCTCGCCATCTATATCCAGTACCGGACGCTTAATCATAGCCGGATGCTCAAGCAGCAGGGCTGTAATATTGTCTCGCCCACAGCTGTCTTGAATGCTGCTGTCGAGCTTGCGCCAGGTGGTGCCGCGCCGGTTTAAGACTGTCTCCCAGCCCAGCTGATCGATCCACTGGTCGATACTGGCAGCCTCAATACCATCGCTGCGCACATCGTGAAATTGGTATTCAATGCCATGATCAGTGAGCCAGTTGCGGGCCTTTTTGATGCTGTCGCAGTTCTTGATTCCAAATAGGGTTATCACCTGTTGCCTTCCTTGTAATTGATCCTGTGAATCGTTATTTGAATTGGGTGCATAAGCATAGCAAAACTGTCAGGGCTTGTGGGCGACAAACGGTTTTTTGCGGTTGGGGTAGCAGGTGGTGCAAATATCGCAGACGCGGCCATCGCAGCCATGGGCAGAGCAGTATTCACGACCATAAAAAATAATTTGCAGATGCAGTGCATTCCACTCTTCGCGGGGAAAGAGTTTTTTTAAATCCCGCTCTGTCTGGGTAACACTTTTGCCTTTGGTGAGACCCCAGCGCTGGGCCAGGCGGTGGATATGGGTGTCTACGGGAAAGGCAGGGTGGCCGAAGCCCTGAGACATAACCACTCCGGCGGTTTTATGGCCAACACCTGGCAGTGATTCAAGAGCCTTCCAGTCGTCGGGGACTTCGCCGCCATACTGGTCAACCAGGATCTTTGATAGCTTGGAGATGGCACTGGATTTCTGCGGCGCCAAGCCGCAGGGGCGAACTATGTTGTAAATGGTATCCACTGGCACATGCTGCATATCAAAGGGATTGTCGGCCTGAGCAAATAGCGCTGGTGTCACCTGATTGACGCGGATATCGGTGCACTGGGCGCTGAGTAGTACGGCGACCAGCAGTTCAAAATTATTTCTGTGATCCAGTGGCACAGGGGTCTCTGGATAGAGCTCCTTAAGTCGCTGCAATATAAACTTGGCTCGTTCAGTTTTTAACATGTTTAGTCTCTTTGCCCGCGCTGGGGGCTTTTTGCCAAAGCCGAGGGCTCTCTATCTACGCTGAGGGCTCTTTACCTAAGGCGAGGGCTCTTTAGCTACGCTGAGGGCTCTTTATCTACGCTGAGGGCTCTTTACCAATGCCGAGGGCTCTTTATCTACGCTGAGGGCTCTTTACCAAAGCCGAGGGCTCTTTTTCACCAGCCAAATACTCCATATTTAGAATTAGGGTTTTAAGCTATCCACATACTGCACAATGCGCTGGGCCGCTTCAATGCACTCATCTATATCTGCCACCAGTGCCATGCGCACGCGGTTTTGGCCTGGATTACCTGTGGCTGTGGATCGGGATAGATACTGTCCGGGCAGTATGGTGACATTTTGTTGGGCGTAGAGTCCAAGTGCAAACTCAGTATCATCTATTGGTGTTTCGGGCCATAGATAGAAACTGGCACTGGGCTCAGTAAACTTCAGCTTGCCGCGCAGAATTTGGGTCACCGCAGCAAACTTTTCCCGATACATGGCACGGTTTTCAATAACATGGCTTTCGTCGCTCCAGGCTGAGATAGAGGCCTCTTGGACGGGCAGCGACATGGCGCAGCCGTGATAGGTTCGATATTTAAGAAAGTCTTGCAATAAGCGTCGGTCGCCAGCAATAAAACCAGAACGCAGGCCGGGCAGATTGGAGCGTTTGGACAGGCTGTGAAAAACGACACAGCGACTAAAGTCTCTGCGACCTAGCTGCCAGCAGGCGTCTAGTAATCCCAGCGGTGGATTACTCTCGTCGAGATACACCTCCGAGTAGCATTCGTCGCTAGAGATAATAAAGTCATATTTATCGGCCAGCTCAATGGCCTGCTGATATTGGTCCAGCGACATAACCGCGCCAGTAGGGTTGCCTGGGGAGCAAAGCTGCAGCAGCTGACAGCGCTGCCATATTTCCTCTGACACCAGATCAAGATTGGGAATAAAACCTTTTTTTAAGTCGCAGTCTAGATAGTGCAGCTCTGCGCCAGCCAGTAGAGCTGCACCCTCATAGATTTGATAGAAGGGATTGGGTGAAACCACTATGGGGTTCGGGCTTGCACTGTCTATCACTGTCTGAGTAAAGGCAAATAATGCTTCCCTGGTGCCCACAACTGGCAGTACCTGAGTCTCTGGGTCAATGGCCTGATAAGGCAGTGAAAAGCGCTGTTCGAGCCAACGGCTGATGGTGCTGCGCAGTTCTGGGCTGCCTGCAGTGGTTGGGTAAAGGGCCAGTTTGTCGACACTGTCTCGCAGGCGCTGTTTGACAAATTCTGGCGCCGGATGCTTGGGTTCGCCAATCGACAGGGCTATATGTTCCAGGCCAGTCGGCGGCTCAACTTCGGCTTTGAGCTGTTTGAGCTTCTCAAAGGGATAGGGGTGCAGCAACTGAAGATTAGAATTCATGATGTGCTCGCATAGTTCGGCCTATTTGTCCTCAACGTTGCGGTCATCTAACTCATTGCAGATGGTTTGCTGAAGTTTTTGACCAAAGGCTAAATCAGTCAGTGGTTTGTGATTGAAGTCAGTCAGGTAAAAAGTATCCTCGACACGCTCGCCAAGAGTGGAGATTTTGGCGTTGTACAGATTGAGCCCAAAGCGCAGGAATATACTGGCTAAATGGGCCAGCAGACCTGGACGATCCGGGGTGATAACTTCCAGAACCGTGGTGTTGGTTTCTGTATCATTGCTCAGGGAGGTTTGCGTTTTAAGGGTGAAGTTTTTTAGCTGACGAGAGGTGCGCCGCGAGATATCAAACTTCACATTGCTGGGATCAATAATAGCCTGCTTCAACGAGTCTGCCACCAGAGTGCAGAGTTTAGGGTCTGTGCCTATAGGTCGGTTTTCATCGTCGAGAATATAAAATACATCGAAGGCGCGGTTATCGCTGGTGGTGTGCAGGCGGGCATCCTGAATATTTAGCTGCAACTGGTCGAGCACGGCGGCAATGATGGCAAAGATATTTTGCCGGTCAGTGGCATGGACAAATATCTGGGTGGCCACTGGTATCTCTACCCCCACATCCCGCAGAAGTACCACCGGATTGCCGGGATTACCATTGGCAATGATGGCCTGGGTAAAGCTGGCAATATCTTCAGCCCGCTCGCGCAAAAAGAATTCCTGGTCCACATCACTCCAAACGGCCAGCGCCTGCTCCTGGTTGATACTGAGCTCGTGGAGTGTCTTAAGAGCTGCGGTTTTGGCATATTCGACCCACAGAGACCTATCCACCGGGACACCCAGACCCTGCTGCAGGGCGCGCTTGGTCTCAAAATACAGGTTGCGCATCAGCGAACCTTTCCAGTCTGTCCATAGCTGTGGGTTGGTGGCGTTAATATCAGCTACTGTCAGTACATAGAGCAGTTCCAGATGCATCAGGTCGCCGCAGTGTTTGGCAAACTTGTAGATAACATCCGGATCTGAGGTGTCCTCTCTCTGGGATACTGTCGACATTAGCAGATGATTTTCGACCAGCCATTGCAGCAGTTTGATCTCCTGGGGTTGCAGGCCGTGGCGCTCGGCAAAGTCAGCAATATCTGCCGAACCCAGCACTGAGTGATCGCCGCCGCGCCCCTTGGCGATATCATGGTAGAGAGCGGCAATAATCAACAATTCAGGTTTGGGTAAATTCTTAAAGATATGGGCGGACACAGGGAATTGCTCTGCTACCTCTGGGCGCGCCAGCCGTCGAATATTGCGCACAACCTGCAGGGTATGCACATCGACCGGATAGATATGAAATAGATCGTGCTGAGTCTGCCCGACAATTTTGCCAAATTCGGGCAGGTAGCTGCCCAGAATGCCGTAGCGGTTCATGCGCTGCAATTGCAGGGATAACCTGTAGGGCGCGCGCAGCAGGCGCATAAACATATCCCGGTTAAGGGGGTCTGCCCTGAACTGATCGTTAATTAAATTTCTATGCAGACGAATCTGGCGAATAGTTGAGGCGCGAATATCTTTGATATTTTCATTCTCGCCCATAATGACAAACAGTTCGAGCAGGGCAGAGGGCTGTTTGATAAAGACATCTTCGCTAGTGGTGTCCAGATAGTTATCGCGAATTACAAAGCGCTCGTTTATCTGGGAGATAACCTTGGCTTTATTTTTTCGATAGATGGCTTCGTCCAGATATTGCAAAAGCACGTCGGTAAGCTCGCGTATAGATAGCACAGATTGGTAGTAGCGCTGCATAAACTTCTCCACTGCCAGCCGCCCTTTGCTATCTTGAAAGCCCAGCATGGTCGCCAGCTTGCGTTGATAGTCAAATAGCAGGCGCTCTTCCGGGCGTTCTGCGATCAGATGCAGGCCATAGCGGACCCGCCACAGAAACGCTTCCTCTCGGCGCAGGGTCAGGTACTCTTCCTCTGAGAGAAAGCCTGCGTGCACCAGCAGTGAGCGGCGATGCACATTAAAGTGGCGCTTGGCGGTCCAGTTGATAAGTTGAATATCTCGCAGGCCACCGGGCGCCTCTTTAACATTGGGTTCCAGGTTGTACTCAGTATCTGCATGTTTGCGATGACGGGCGCGCTGTTCATCTATTTTGCCCCGATAAAAGTTACTGGATGACCAGATTTTGTTGGGGCCGGTTTTTTTAAGCATGCTTTCGCGCAGGGATCTGTCGCCGCACAGCATACGGGTTTCCATCAGGTTGGTTGCTATACTGATATCGGCTTTGGCCTCGTCCACACATTGGGACAGAGAGCGCACGCTGTGCCCGATCTTAAGTTGAATATCCCATAAAAAGGTCAGAAATTGCTCGATACTCTGGCGGTATTTCTGTGGCCGGTTGCGGCGCATAAGGATCAGCAGATCTATATCAGAATAAGGGTGCAGCTCTCCACGGCCATAGCCTCCAACGGCAATAAGGCTGATATTGTTATCCCATTCGAAACGACTCCAGGCGTAGCAGAGAATAATATCGGCAAACCGGGCAGCCTCGTTGACCAGAGTATGCACTTCTTCACCCTCGTGAAAACGACTGGCAAAATGATTTTGAGCTGCGCTCAGGGCATCCCTAAAGACGGTTACTGGGTCGCCAGCGGCCAGATCTGCGGCGAAGCGCTTTTGATCAAAAAATAATGGTACCGCCAAGTCTGAGGGCAGGGTTATAGGTGTGCTTGACATCAATTCAGTTTCTCATGGTCTGGCCAGCTGCGCGTGCACGCAGAGCTGGCTAATCGAAAGTGCTAGAAAGATTCCTCATCGCGAGCGGTAAATACTTCAACACCAGTGGCGGTAACCAGCATAGTGTGCTCCCACTGGGACGACAGGCGACCATCTCTGGTTTCTACGGTCCAGCCATCGGCTTTGAGCTTGGTCTGGTGCTTGCCAGCATTGACCATGGGTTCAATGGTGAAGGTCATACCCTCGACCAGCTCCAGGCCAGTATCTGGCTTGCCGTAATGGAGAATTTGAGGCTCCTGGTGAAACTCTGGCCCTATGCCGTGACCGCAGTAGTCGCGGACAACGGAGTAATAATTGGCTTCGGCATGAGCCTGAATAACATGGCCTATATCTCCCAGGCGAACACCGGGACGCACCAGTTCAATGCCCTTATACAGACATTCCTGAGAGACTTTGATCAGGCGCTCGGCATGGCTGGCCACTTTGCCTACGGTATACATTTTGCTGGTATCGCCATACCAGCCATCTTTAATCACAGTGACGTCAATATTAACTATATCGCCGTTCTTAAGGACTTTTTTATCCGCGGGAATACCATGGCACACCACCTGATTGACGGAGGTGCACACTGATTTTGGAAAGCCGCGATAACCCAGACAGGCCGGAATGGCCTTTTGGATGTTAACTATATGCTCGTGGCAGATTCGATCCAGCTCTTCGGTTGTGACTCCAGGCACTACATGGTCGCCAATAAGCTCAAGTACTTCCGCGGCCAGTCTGCCCGCTATGCGCATCTTAGCTATTTGATCCGGGGTACGAAGTTCTACTGTCATTGATACTCTCAAAGATTCGCGAAGGTGCCCATTGTACGCGTCTATTGGCCATTGAGGGAGTATCCGGAGCAAATTTCCCGGGCAAATTTGTCGCGGATCTAAAATTTATTCTCCAATCAGCAATGGCGGCACCTGCGCAAAGAGTTAAAGACTGTCCAGGACATGCAAATCTATGGGTGTTTTTGCTTTATATGGCTGTTTGGTTATGGTATAAAGCGCGCCGTTGTAGGGATGTCCCTGCAGCGGTAATTGTTAACTAAACGACACACACATTCCGACACGCTAATCTGGGTGCCTGTTAAGCGCTAGCAAAATTGCTAAACGGGTTGATTTTCGGGGGATGTGGAGGCTTAACCCTAAGAGGAAAACTTATGTCATCTGTCAGTATGCGAGATATGTTGCAGGCTGGTGTGCACTTTGGCCACCAAACCCGCTTCTGGAACCCCAAAATGAGCCAGTATATCTTCGGCTCACGCAATAAAGTCCATGTTATTAACCTTGAGCACACAGTGCCAGCTTTCAATGAAGCGCTAGAGATTCTGCGTGTTGAGGCTGCTAAAGGTAATCAAATTCTTTTTGTTGGCACCAAGCGTGCTGCACAAAAAATTGTTAAAGAGCAAGCAGAGCGCTGCGCTATGCCCTATGTCAGCCATCGCTGGTTGGGCGGCATGCTCACTAACTACAAAACTATTCGTGCTTCGATCCGTCGTTTCCGTGAGCTTGAAACTCAGGAAGCCGATGGCACCTTCGAAAAGCTGACCAAGAAAGAAGTTTTGATGCGCACGCGCATGAAGGACAAGCTTGAGAACAGCATTGGCGGTATCAAGGATATGAATGGTCTGCCGGATATTCTGTTTGTTGTTGATGTGGATCACGAGCGCATTGCCATCAATGAAGCCAACAAGCTGGGCATTCCAGTGGTGGGCATTGTTGATACTAACAGTGATCCAGATGGGGTTGATTATGTGATTCCGGGCAATGATGACTCGATCCGCGCAATCAAGCTGTATGCAGCCTCTATTGCGGATGCTGTTCTTGAAGGAAAAGCGCAGTCTGCCACTATCACCAGCAAAGACGAGTTTGTCGAAGAGGTGGCTGCTGAGGCTGCTCCTCAAGCTGCTGAGGCTCCACCAGCTGAGGCTCCTGTAGCTGAAGCTCCTGCAGCTGAGGCTCCTGAAGCGCCAGCAGCAGCTGAAGCTCCGGCGGAAGATGCTCCCAAGGAGGCGGCAGCGGAATAATTCCGACTGCAGCCGAATAGGGCATAGCACTGGTAATAAGTAAAAAGGGGGCCACTGCCCCCTTTTTTCCAACTGATTAAATGTTTTAGAGAGGAATACAATGTCACAGGTAACAGCATCTTTAGTGAAGGAGCTGCGAGATCGCACTGGTTTAGGCATGATGGAGTGCAAGAGAGCACTGACTGAAGCTGGCGCCGATATTGATAAGGCGATTGAAGAATTGCGCAAGTCCAGCGGCATGAAGGCAGCTAAAAAGGCAGGCCGAACTGCAGCAGACGGAATCGTACTGTTTAAAACTGACGGTTCTTACGGAATGGTTTTAGAGGTCAACAGCGAGACAGATTTTGCCGCTCGCGATGAGGGCTTTCAGGGCTTCGCAACCTCAGTATTGGATGCTGGCTTTGCCGCTAAACAAACCGATGTGGCGGCTCTGATGGCTGATGGCCTGGAGTCGGCTCGAGAAGCTCTGGTGCAGAAGATTGGTGAAAATATCTCTGCTCGCCGTGCCGGCAGTATCGAAGCCCCGGTGGTCGGTGGCTATGTACACAGCAACAATCGAATTGCGGTTATTGTTGGTCTTTCAGGCGGCAGTGAAGAGCTGGCCAAAGATGTGGCCATGCATGTTGCAGCGGTTAATCCGGCAGTAGTAAGCTCTGATCAAATGCCAGAAGATGTTATAGCTGCAGAAAAAGAAATTTTTGCTGCCCAGGCTCGCGAGAGCGGTAAGCCTGAAGAAATTATTGAAAAGATGATCGGTGGTCGCGTCAATAAGTTTTTGAAAGAGAGCAGCTTGGTTGACCAGCCGTTTGTCAAAGATCCTGACACCACTGTCGGCAAGCTGGTAGCTGCTGGCGGCGCTGAGGTTATCTCTTTTGTTCGCTTTGAAGTGGGCGAGGGAATTGATGTCGACGAAGTCGATTTTGCTGCAGAAGTAGCCGCTCAGGTTGCAGGTGCCAGTGAATAAATAGATAGGAGCAGTTATGCCAACCGCCGGTAGAGAGAAAAAGTACAAACGTATCCTTCTCAAGCTCAGTGGTGAGGAGCTTATGGGGGAAGAGGGCTTTGGGATTGATCCCAGTGTTCTCGACCGTATGGCGCTGGAGATTGGTCAGCTGGTAGGCATTGGCGTGCAGGTTGGCCTGGTTATCGGCGGTGGTAATCTGTTCCGCGGTGCTGCGCTGAATGCAGCGGGCATGGATCGAGTGACTGGCGACCATATGGGTATGCTGGCCACTGTGATGAATGCGCTGGCTATGCGCGACGCCCTGGAACGTACAAATATCTCCTCCCATGTTATGTCAGCTATTCCTATGAGCGGTGTGGTCGAGCATTATGACCGACGCCGCGCTATCCGCTACATTAAAGATGGTGATGTGGTTATCTTCTCGGCGGGTACAGGTAATCCATTTTTTACCACTGATTCAGCGGCCTGCCTGCGCGGTATTGAGATTGATGCCGATGTGGTGTTAAAGGCTACCAAGGTAGATGGGGTGTACAGTGCAGATCCAATGCTTGATTCCAACGCTGAGCTCTACGATCATCTAACCTATGATCAGGTGCTGGACAAAAAGCTTGGGGTGATGGATTTGACTGCAATATGTCTCTGTCGAGAGCATAATATGCCGCTAAGGGTTTTCCGTATGGCTAAACCCGGCGCTTTACTTAACCTGATAGTTGGTGGTGCCGAGGGTACCCTGATAGAAGAGGGATAAGGGGTTAATATGATTGAAGAATTAAAGCAAGATGCTGAAGAACGCATGTCTAAGGCGCTGGATGCGCTGGGTAATGCCTTTAACAAAATCCGTACCGGCAGGGCGCATCCGAGTATTCTCGATGGCCTTTCTGTGGACTATTACGGTGTGGATACTCCACTGAGTCAGGCTGCATCTATAGCTATAGAAGATGCGCGCACGCTGTCGGTTACACCCTGGGAAAAGTCCCTGGTACCGGAGATTGAGAAGGCCATTATGAAGTCGGACCTGGGTTTAAATCCCTCGACTGCAGGTGCCGTTATTCGGGTGCCTCTGCCGGCGCTGACTGAAGAGACGCGCAAGCATTATGGCAAGCAGGCCAAGGCTGAAGCTGAGGGAGCACGTATTTCAATTCGCAATGTTCGTCGCGATGTGATCTCTGATATTAGAGAGCTGCAAAAAGCCAAAGATATCAGTGAAGACGAAGAACGCAGAGCTCAGGATGATGTGCAAAAGATTACCGACCGCTTTATAGCGAACGTTGAAGAGGCCCTGCTGGCCAAAGAAAAGGACTTGATGGAGATTTAATCTCCCCAGGCTGAACATTATGGCTGATCCAGTTTCCATAGTATCTCCCCATCCTCTGAAGCATGTTGCCATTATTATGGATGGCAATAATCGCTGGGCAAAACAGCGTGGCCTGGGTGGTATCACTGGTCACGAGGCCGGTGTTGAACGTATTCGTGGAATCCTTGAAGCCGCCCGCAGCAATGGCATAGATACAGTAACCCTGTTTGCTTTTAGCAGTGAAAACTGGCAGCGGCCGGAGCTGGAAGTGCGGGGCTTGATGTCCCTGTTCTCCTCGTACCTGAAAAAAGAGGCCAAGGCCTTGCGCGATGACGGGGTTCGCCTCAGGGTTATTGGCAGTCGCAGTCATTTTAGTGACCGGCTCAAGCGTCTGATTAGGGATACCGAGACTATGACGGCCAGTGGTGCCTTTACGCTCAACCTCTGCGTTGACTATGGCGGGCGCTGGGATATAGCTCGTACGGCTCAGACTCTTGCCTCTGAGGTGCAGATGGGCCGTCTGCGTTCCTCTGATATCGATGAAGAGGTATTTAATACATATATGCAGCAGGGCGGCATTACAGACCCTGATCTCTGTATCCGCACGGCGGGTGAGCAGCGTATCAGCAACTTCCTGCTGTGGCAGCTCGCTTATACAGAGCTATATTTTGCTGAATGTTACTGGCCTGATTTTGATGCCAAAGCCCTGGAACTGGCAGCCGAAGAGTACTATTCGCGCCAGCGGCGCTTTGGTCTGCGCGACAATAGCGGCAATGCCTCTGAGCAGGATGCCGATGAAAGCGCCCATGCTTAAACAGCGGGTGTTTACTGCGCTTGCGATGGTTGGAGTCTTTCTGGGCATGCTGGTCTATCTCTCGCCTATGATGTTCTCTCTGATGCTGATACTGCTGGTAATGGTAGCGGGCTGGGAGTGGTGTCACCTGATTAAAATCAGCTCCAAATCTGGCATTGCAGCTTATCTGGGGCTGCTTTTTCTTTCGCTTATGGTCTGTAGCAGCGCTCTGGGGCTGTATTCAACCTTTGATTTTGAACTGGGTCGACAGATCAGTCTGATCGCTGTGGGCCTCTGGGCAATTATATTTCTGTGGATTCAAGGCTACCCCTCAAGCGCAATTCTGTGGTCGCCCAAACCAGTTCTGGGCCTGATTGGCCTGCTTTTACTGATTGCTACCTGGGTAGCTGTAGCCTCTATACTACATGGGAACCTTGGTGCCTGGCTGCTACTGATGGCCATTGCGGTGGTAGCGCTGGCGGATATCGGTGGTTATATTGCGGGCAATTTACTGGGCAAACACAAACTGGCGCCTGTAGTCAGTCCGGGGAAGACCTGGGAGGGATTTTTTGGCGGGCTGGTATTGCAGCTACCCTTGATTGCAGGTCTGGTATGGTTTCTGCCAGACACAGAGATAAAAAGCTGGTTTATTCTCATTATTCCGGTTGCCCTGTATTCAGTGCTTGGCGACCTGTTCGAGAGCATGATCAAACGCCACAGTGGCGTTAAGGACAGCAGTCAGCTGTTGCCAGGGCATGGCGGTGTGCTCGATCGTATCGATGGCATTATGGCGGGCATGCCACTGTTTGCTCTGCTGCTCAGCCAATTAAGTTTGCGTTAATTTATGCAAGCCATCACTCTGCTAGGTGCGACAGGTTCCATTGGTGAAAGTACCCTGGACGTAATCGCTCGGCACCCGGATAGATACTCGGTGTTTGCCCTCACCGGAAATCAACAAATTGAAAAGCTTGCCAGCCAGTGTCAGCGACACGGGGCTCAGTTTGCTGTGGTCAATGATGCTGCAGGTGCGGCTCAGCTGCAGAAAATGCTGGATGCCACAGGCTGCAAAACTGAAGTGCTCTATGGGGTAGAGGCCCTCTGCCAGGTAGCCAGTGCTGTTCAGGTGGATACAGTAATGGCGGCTATTGTTGGCGCTGCGGGCCTGGTGCCGACCATGGCGGCAGTAAAGACAGGTAAAAAGATACTTCTGGCCAATAAAGAATCACTGGTTATGGCTGGCGATCTATTTATGCGCGCAGTCGCAGCCTCTGGCTCTGTGCTGTTGCCGATTGATAGCGAGCACAATGCCATTTTCCAATGTCTGCCCGCTGGCTATGAGCAGTCTGAGATGTCAGGTGTCAGCAAATTGCTGCTGTCGGCTTCAGGTGGACCCTTTCGCGGCTGGTCCACTGAGCAGATGACTGAGATCACCCCAGAACAGGCCTGTGCCCATCCCAACTGGAGTATGGGGCGCAAAATCTCGGTGGATTCGGCCACGCTAATGAATAAAGGGCTGGAATTAATTGAAGCCTGCTGGCTGTTCGATGTCAGCCCGAGGCAAATTGAGGTGGTGGTGCACCCGCAGAGTGTTATACACAGTCTGGTACAGTACAGGGATGGCTCTGTATTAGCGCAGCTGGGAAATCCGGATATGCGTACACCCATTGCTCACGCCCTGGCCTGGCCCGAACGTATTGAGTCTGGAGTGGCGGATTTAGATCTGTTTGAGGTGGCTCGATTAGACTTTGAACGGCCAGATTTGCAAAGTTTTCCCTGCTTGCAGCTGGCTTGTGTCGCCGCCGCTGCTGGTGGTGATGGGCCGGCCATTCTCAATGCAGCCAATGAAGTTGCCGTGCAGGCTTTTCTGGATAAGCGCATAGGCTTTACTCAAATTCCTCAGGTCGTAGATAATACGCTGTCTGCGCTAGATATTTCTGAACCAGACTCTCTGGATGGAGTCCAAGAGTCCGATAAAAAAGCGCGCTATCACAGTGCTAACTATATTTCGCAGATTGAGCTTTAGTTTATGGATTTACTGCAAACGATTTTTTACTTCTTTTTGGCCCTTGGCTTGGTGGTGACCATACATGAGTTTGGTCATTTTTGGGTGGCCCGTCGCTGCGGTGTCAAGGTGGAGCGTTTCTCCATCGGCTTTGGCAAGTCTCTTTTTACCTGGCGAGACAGGCACAATACCGAATTTGTGTTTGCGCTACTGCCTCTGGGTGGCTATGTAAAGATGGTCGATGAGCGCGAAGGCAATGTGGATCCTGCGGACCTGGCTTTTTCTTTTAATCGCAAGACTGTATGGCAGAGAATGGCCGTGGTGGTCGCTGGCCCTGTCGCCAATTTCCTGCTGGCGATAGCCTTTTTTGCGATAATTTTCACTGGTGGTGAGCGTGGTCTGGCACCTGTGGTGGGCGAGGTTGAAGAGGGCTCTATTGCCAGCCTGTCGGGCTTTGAACCCGGCATGGAGATTCTTGCGGTCAATGGGGTTGCCACCAATACCTGGACTTCTGTGTCCCGTCAGTTGCTGGATTTTATAGGCACAACTGGAGAAATCCCCTTTACTGTGCGCTATGGGGACTCAAATCTTAGATATGACCTTAATTTGCCTGTAGAGCGATGGCTGCGTGACGACGATCAGCCTGTGCCACTGCGTGATTTGGGCGTCAGCCCGCCGTTTGAGCTCAGCAGCCTGTCTCTGGCAGCTGTTTTCGAAGATGGCGCTGGTTATGCAGCGGGCCTGCAAGTAGATGATCAGCTACAGTCAATTAATGGCCAGCCGATTACCAGTATCAATCGCTTTGTGGACAGCGTTGCCGGCAGTATCGACCGTGCTATTGTGCTGGAGGTTCTGCGTGGCTCTGAGCAGCTGATTTTTGAAATTCAGCCTCTGGTGGTAGATCACAATGGAGAGCAGGTGGGGAAGCTAGGCGTGCAGCTGGCTTCCCGGGGTCAGTATCCGCAGGAGCTTGTTCGCACCACTGAATACAGCCTGTTTGGGGCCCTGGCCCGCGGCGTTAAAGAGACTTTTGATACCAGCGTTTTTATTGTTAAATCTATCGGCAAGTTGCTTGTCGGCGATTTATCGCCTAAGAATTTGAGTGGCCCCATTACCATTGCGCAGGTGGCAGGTGATAGTGGAAAGTCCGGAGTCGACAATTTTATTCGTTTTGTCGCCATGTTCAGTATAATGCTCGGCGTTATGAACCTATTGCCCGTCCCGGTTTTGGATGGTGGTCATCTTATGTACTATATAGTTGAGGTTATAAAAGGTTCTCCGGTTTCTGACCGGATCCAGATAATGGGTTATAAGGTAGGGCTTGCGCTGGTTATGAGTTTGATGGTCGTGGCCACCTACAACGATATAGCGCGGACATTTTGATCCGCACAATTTAAATTAAACGGGTTCTTTTTCTTACATGAAGCGACTTTTATCAGGCCTACTTTTAGTCCTATGCTCCCTATCATTTTCGGCGAATGCCGAGGTTTTTCAGGTTTCTGATATTCGTATCGAGGGCCTGCAGCGAGTCTCTGCAGGCACAGTATTTGCCGCTCTGCCTATCAGCGCTGGGGATCTGGTTGATGAGCCCGCTATTCGCAATGCTACAAGATCATTATTTCGCACGGGCTATTTCTCCGATGTGGTTATGGCGCGAGAGAACGGTATTCTGGTGGTTGGTTTGGCCGAGCGACCAGCGGTTACCGAAATTAATTTAGACGGCAACAAAGCTATTGAAACTGACCAGCTGCTCGATGCACTGCGTGACAATGGCCTGGCCGAGGGGCAGATTTTCCGCCAGGTAATTCTCGAGGGCATGACTCAGGAACTGCAGCGGCAATATGTCTCTCAGGGTCGCTATGGTGCCCTGGTAAAGACCGAAGTTAAAACCTTGCCGCGCAACCGTGTAGCAGTAAATATAGACATTGAAGAGGGTGATGTCGCCAAGATCCGCCATATCAATATTGTTGGCAATAATGATTTTAGCGAAGAGGAGCTGTTGGATACCTTTGAGCAGAACACCACTGGCTGGCTGTCATGGATTTCGAGCGATGACAAATATAGCAGGGAAAAGCTATCTGGTGATCTGGAGACTCTGGAGACCTGGTATTTGGATCGCGGCTATCTGAAATTTGCTGTAGACAGTACTCAGGTTTCTATTAGCCCGGATAAAGAGTCGGTTTATATCACCATCAATATTGATGAGGGCGATGTCTATACCATTGGTTCTGTCGAGCTGTCCGGGGAGTTAAAAATCCCCGAGAATCAGGTGCGGGCATTGATCATTATGCGAGAAGGCATGACTTTCTCGCAGACATTGATGACCACGTCCAGTGAATATATTACTCGCCGTCTGGGTAACGAAGGCTATACCTTTGCCGAGGTCAATGGCTATCCAGAGGTCAATGAAGAAGATAATACCGCGACCATTACCTTTGTGGTGACTCCAGGTATGCGCGCCTATGTGCGACGCATTGAGTTCCGCGGTAACACCAAAACCGCCGATGAGGTTCTGCGCCGAGAGATGCGTCAGATGGAGGGTGGCTCGGCTAACAATGCTTTGATTGAGCACTCTAAGGTGCGTCTTGAGCGTCTTGGCTTCTTTAAAGAAGTCAATGTTGAAAACCTGCCTGTGGCTGGCACCAATGACCAGATCGACGTGGTCTATACGGTCGAGGAGCAGCCCTCGGGTTCTGTGGGTGCCAGTGTGGGTTATGCTCAGGGCACAGGATTAATTTTGGGCGGCAACCTCAGCGAGAACAATTTCCTGGGCACAGGTAAACAGGTCGGTGTAGGCATTAACCGCAGTACCTACCAGAGCTCACTGAACTTTAGTTTTTCCGAGCCTTACTTTACTGTAGACGGGGTCAGTGTAGGTTATAACCTATATGCCAGAGAGACGGATTACGACCGCATCAATGTCGCCAGCTTCTCCACCAACACCTTTGGTGGGGGCGTGAACTGGAGTTACCCAATTTCTGATGTTCAGCGAATTGGCCTGGGGCTGGGTTATGAAAATCTTGACCTTAAGACGGGTTCATTTGCATCCAGGGAAATCAGTGATTTTGTTAATGACAATGGCGATAACTTTGATGTTTTCAGCTTCAATATAAACTGGGTTAAGTCCACTTTAAACAGGGGTATCTTTGCAACCCGAGGTACCTCCCAGCGCCTTAGCATGGATTTGGCTCTGCCTGGTTCTGGGCTTGAGTACTATAAATTGAATTATAGCGGGCAGCATCTACGTGGCCTGACCAGATCCTTGACTCTAAAGTTAAGGGCGGACCTGGGTTATGGTGAGAGTTATGGAGATACCACTCAGCTACCTTTTTTCAAAAACTTCTATGGCGGTGGTTTTGGTTCGGTGCGAGGCTTTAAACGCAATACTCTGGGCCCTCAGGATACCCCCTGTAATCTTGCAGATCCCCCCTGTGTGACTAGTTTTATTGACGATCCAGATCCAATTGGCGGCAATGTACAGATAGAGCTTGGCGCGGAAGTTATCTTCCCGCTGCCATTCCTGAAAGATCAGCGCTCGGTCCAGTCATCATTATTTGTGGATGCGGGTAATATATTCAACACCAAGTGTGGTGAATCTCAGGTTAACTGTTTTAAACCTGATGCAGGAGAGCTGCGCTACGCTGTTGGCGTGGGTGCAACATGGTTGAGTGGCTTTGGTCCAATTACATTTAGTTTAGCCAAACCTCTTAACGGCAATGATCTTGATGAAACTGAAGTCTTTCAGTTCTCGCTGGGTAATCAATTTTAATAATAGTAGGGAGAAGTATTGTGGGTAATGTAAAAGCACTTGTTTTGGTTGTTTTGGCTGGGCTTTCTGCACTGATATCAGTAAGTGCAACGGCTGAGGCTAAGATTGCTGTTATAGATATTAATTCGGCGATTTTTGCTTCTGAGCCAGCGCAGGCTCGTGTCAAGCAGGCGATTGAAAGTGCCGACTTTGTGGCTCTTAAGGCAAAACTTGAAGGAGCCTCAGCTGATTTCCAGGCCCTGGCCAAGGAAGCTGAGAGCAAGCGCCTAACCTGGTCACAGGAAGAGGCGGCGGCCCATCAGAAAAAAATGGAATATGTAAAAGCAGATGCTGAGTTGGCCAATCGTAAGATTCAGGCAGAGCAGCAGCAGTTACAGCAAAATATTCAGCAAGAGTTTATGCCTCAGCTACAGACGGCTATCCAAGAGATTGTCAAAGAAGAGGGCATTACCATTTTGTTGCGTCAGGAAGCGGTTATCACTGCTGCTGCGGAAAATAATCTGACTCCCAAGGTTATTGACCGCCTTAACAAAGCTGCCAAATAGTCTTGCTGCTAATTTAGCCTCTGGCAGAGTGCTGCAATGAAACGGGATTATAGTTTGGCTGATATCGCTGAGTTTCTCGGCGCTGAGGTGCGAGGCGATGGTTCGGCTCGCATAACCGGCTTAAATACGCTGCAGAGTGCAGGGGCTGGTGAGCTTGCGTTTCTCGCCAATCCCAAATATGCCAGTCAACTGCCTGAGAGTCGTGCAGAGGCGGTAATTCTCAGCGCTGATCAGGCTGCGGCCGCTGTGGGTAACTGTCTGATACTGGAAAACCCCTATCTTGGCTATGCCAAAATTAGCGCCTGGTTTACCACGGCCTCCTGTCAGGGCGCCGGTATTCATGCCAGTGCCGTTATCGATGTCAATGCAATGATCAAGGATGATGTGTATATAGGTCCCAATGTTGTGGTAGAGGCTGGTGCCAAGATTGAATCTGGCTGCTCCATTGAGGCCAATAGTTTTATAGGCAGTGGTTCTGTTTTGGGTGAGAACTGCCAGATAGCTGCCAATGTCTCCATTTATCATGATGTAGTGCTGGGTAGCCGAGTGCGGATACACAGTGGTGCTGTAATAGGTGCCGATGGTTTTGGTTTTGCCCCCAATGGCGAAGGTGGCTGGCAAAAAATTCACCAAATTGGTGGTGTCAGAATCGGTGATGATGTTGAAATTGGTGCCTGCACCACTATTGATCGTGGCGCTCTGGGGGATACGGTGATCGGCAACATGGTGATTATCGATAACCAGGTGCAGATAGCGCATAACTGCGTTATTGGCGATAATACTGCTATGGCAGGTTTTTCCGCGATTGCTGGCAGTTCAGTGCTGGGCCGCAACTGTATTCTGGGCGGCAATGCCTGTGTTGTTGGGCATATACAGATCTGTGACAATGTAACCTTGACGGCGAAAACTCTGGCGACCAAAAGCATTACCAAGCCGGGGTCCTACTCCTCGATAGTGACCCCCCTTATGACCACGGCGGAGTGGCGCAAGAATTCGGTTCGTATTGGCCAGCTGGAAGATATGGCAAAGCGCCTGAAAAAGGCTGAAAGTGATTCCACAGCTAAACCAGATAAGCACTGATTCAGTTATTGTTACAACCTACTGTAACTGGGACGACTAATAGTTTTTGGACTTATAAATGAATGTAAATGAAATAATGGATTTGCTGCCCCATCGCTATCCCTTTTTGCTAGTCGACAGAGTCACTGAGATAGTTCCCGGTGAGCGCATTGTCGCCTATAAAAACATTTCGATTAATGAAGAGGTGTTTAATGGTCATTTCCCCGGTGCGCCTATTTTCCCTGGAGTGATGATGGTCGAGGCCATGGCTCAGGTATCCGGGTTGCTGGGCTTTGCCACCACTGGTGAGAAGGCAGATGACGGTAAGCTGTACCTGTTTGCAGGTGTAGATAAGGTGCGTTTTAAACGCCCCGTGGTGCCGGGCGACAAACTGGTGTTAACCTCAGAAATTGATACGGTAAAGCGCAATATATGGCGCTTTAAGACCACAGCCTCAGTTGATGGCAAAACCGCCTGCGAGGCTATGTTGCTGTGTGCCTATCAGGATAGAGATTCTCTGGCATGATAGATTCCACCGCCATTATTGATCCCTCGGCTGTGCTTGGCAAAAACGTCAGCATTGGCCCCTGGACCATCATTGGCCCGGATGTCGAGATTGGTGATGGCTGTGAAATAGCCTCCCATGTGGTAGTAAAAGGCCCAACTGTTATAGGGCGCAATAACAAGATATTCCAATTTTCTACTGTGGGTGAGGATACGCCGGATCTGAAATATAAAGGCGAGCCTACCAGACTGGTTATAGGCGATAATAATGTAATCCGCGAAGGCGTAACCATCCACCGCGGCACCATTCAGGACAATGCTGAGACCCGTATTGGCAGTGATAATCTGCTGATGGCCTATGTCCATGTGGGTCACGACTGCGTGGTGGGTGACCATGTCATTATGGTCAATAATGCGGCGATTTCCGGCCATGTGTATGTGGGTGACTGGACTATTCTTTCCGGATATTGCCTGGTGCACCAGTTTGTGCATATAGGCCCCCATTGTTTTGTTGGCCCAGCGGCCTTTGTCTATCATGATGTTCCAGCCTTTGTGACTGCATTTGGCAGTCCTGCAGAGCCGCGCACAATCAATCGCGAGGGCCTCAAGCGCAGAGGCTACAGTACCGAACAAATTGCTCTGGCTAATAAAGCCTACAAGTTACTCTATCGCCGTGGCCTGCAGCTCGACGAGGCCTTAAAAGCCATTGCAGATCTGGGTGATGATGAGGTGGTCGGTATGCTGCTCAGCTCTCTTGAGAACTCCAGCCGCGGTATTATCCGCTAACTTATGAATCAGTCATCCCAGGTCTTCGCCATCGTCGCTGGAGAAGCCTCTGGCGATATCCTGGGGGCAGACCTGATTCGTGCACTGCGCAAGCTGTTTCCAGATGCAACCTTTGAAGGTGTAGGTGGCCCGAAAATGCAGGCCGAGGGGTTCCAAAGTCTATTTCAAATGGACCGCCTTTCGGTGATGGGATTTGTTGAACCACTAAAGCGGCTGCCCGAGCTGCTGGATATTAGACGCAGTATTATTCAGCGTTACACTGCCAATCCACCCATGGCATTTATTGGCATAGACTCCCCGGATTTTAACTCTGGCATAGAACTCAAGCTACATGGCGCAGGGGTTAAAACTATTCATTATGTCAGCCCCTCGGTCTGGGCCTGGCGTCAGGGCAGAATAAAAAAGATTAAAAAGTCTGTCGACCTTATGCTCTGTCTGTTGCCCTTTGAGACCAGTTTTTATCAACAGCACAATGTGCCTGTTTGCTTTGTTGGCCACCCTCTGGCCGGGCAGTTCCCGAAGCAACCAGATACAGAGGGCGCTCGACAAAAACTTGGTTTAAATCCCCAGGCGCCGGTACTCTGCCTTATGCCTGGCAGCCGTTCCGGTGAGGTGGAATTATTAGCAGAGCTATTTCTAGATGTTGCAGAGCAGGTTCAAAAGGCCATAGGTGCAGAGTTGCAGCTAGTGATACCGGCCGCCAACGCGGCCCGGCACCAACAGCTAAGTCAGATTCTGGCTGGCAGACCGGATATCAATGCTCAGCTGCTTGAGCAAAACTCTCATCTGGCTATGGAGTCAGCTGATGCGGTGTTGCTGGCTTCTGGCACCACGGCGCTTGAGGCTATGCTGCTAAAGAAGCCGATGGTAGTCAGTTATCGCCTGGGTGCCTGGACCTATCGGCTGGTGTCGCCATTTATTAAAACAGCCTACGCTTCCATTCCCAATCTGCTGGCCGACAAGATGCTGGTGCCAGAGTTTATTCAGGATCAAGCGACAGCAGAAAATTTAGTGGCTGCTGTTATGCAGGCCTTTGACCCGGGGCAGCAGCAGGCTGTAATTGCTGAATTTGAGCATTTGCATATGCAGCTTAAAGTTGAGTCAGGGGATCTTGCCGCAGCGGCAATTGCCGAGGTTTTGGACCAGTGAGTGCCCCTGAAAAAGATAAGCCACTAAAGCCGTGGAAGCCACCCGCTGGAGTCAAATTACTGGCTGGTGTTGATGAGGTAGGGCGCGGGCCTCTGGCGGGAGAGGTGGTTACTGCGGCGGTTATTTTGCCTGCCAGTCATCCCATTGAGGGCCTGGCCGACTCCAAGGCGCTGTCAGCGCGACAGCGAGAAAATCTTTACAAAGATATTATCAGCCATGCCACTAGCTGGTGCATTGGGCGCGCCTCGGTGGAAGAAATTGATCGCTTTAATATTTTACAGGCCACATTAATGGCTATGCGTCGCGCAGTGATGGGGCTAAAAATTCAGCCCGATTATATTGCCGTGGACGGCAATCGCCTCCCTCAGTGGGAATATCAGGGAGAGGCGGTGGTTAAAGGTGATGGTCGAGTTGAGGTAATCAGTGCTGCATCTATCTTGGCCAAGGTTGTTCGCGATCGTGAGATGCTTGAGATGGACGCAAAATATCCTGGCTACGGTTTTGATAGTAATAAAGGTTATGGCACTGCTCAGCATCTAGAGGCGCTACAGAGACTGGGTGCTACCCCTATTCACAGGCGCTCATTTGCTCCGGTAAGGGACGGGTTGAAGCTCGAGCAGTCGCCACTCTTTTAGTTACTTATTCAGTAACGCATAATTATAATCTGCAAGTCCATAAAAGCGAGTTAGAGCTTGAGTTAAAACGCCTCAAGCTTTACATTCAATGTAATAAAAACAAACACATATTTCGGGGTGCACCGATTGAATTATGCAGAGATCACAGGGTGGGGCAAATATGCGCCACCCCTGTTAATGACCAATGATGATATGGCCCAAATCGTCGATACCAGTGACGAGTGGATATTTTCTCGCTCCGGTATTCGTCAGCGTCACTACAGCCATGTATCTACTGGTGAGATGGGCTGGTTGGCTGCAGAGAGAGCTCTGGCCGCGGCCGGTGTTGAGGCTGCAGATATTGATCTGGTGCTATTAGGCTCCACTACGCCTGAAGAGATTTGCCCCAATACAGCGAGCTTGATTAAAAACAAGTTGGGTGCTACCAAGGCAGCCGCCTTTGATCTCAACTCTGCCTGCACCAGCTGGCTCTATGCCATGAATGTTGCCACAGATATGATTAAAGCCGGGTCGGTTAAAAAGGCTGTGGTGATTGGCTCCGAGCGCATTTCTCTGGCTATGGACTGGAGCAAACGCGAGTCCTGCTTTCTGTTTGGTGACGGCGCCGGTGCAGTTGTGATTGAGGCCACTGATCAGCAGTTGGGGCTGATGTCAGCCCATATGAGTTGCGTGCCCGATAGTCGCGAGTGCCTGCATTTGCCGAGCTGGGGTATGTCGCCCATGCACCTGACGGGAGATATTCATGTATCTCTGAATTTTGAAGGGCAAGAGATATTCAAGAGTGCGGTGAAAGGCATGGCCGACAGTATTGCTGAGGTTCTGCGGCGCGAGGGGCTGAGCTCCAATGATATAGATCTGTTTGTGCCCCACCAGGCCAATTTGCGTATTATTCAGGCTCTGGCCAAGCGGCTCGACTTCCCGATGGAAAAAGTGGTGGTCTGTATAGATGAATATGCCAACACCAGTGCTGCGGCAATTCCTCTGGCACTCTGTGATGCCCTGACTGACAATAGAATTAAGCCGGGAATGACTATTCTAACTGCTTCATTTGGCGCGGGACTTACCTGTGGTGCGGGAGTGATTCGCTGGGGGCAGAGGGTTGAGCCAGTGGCAATCTCTGATGCTGAGATTGCGCCATATGACGGCACAGTGTTTGATCTTATGGAAGATAGCTTTAAATACTATGGAGTTGATGCTCAGCACCTACTATCTAAATGACTGCAAAGTTCGTTCACCTAAGGTTACATTCTGAATACTCCCTGGTTGATGGTTTAGTACGCATCAAGCCGCTGGCCAAAAAGGTGGCGGAAATGGGTATGCCAGCGGTGGCGCTCACTGATTTTAATAACTTTTTTGGTCTGGTTAAGTTTTATAAGGCTGCCCAGGGGGCTGGAGTAAAACCTATTCTGGGGGCAGACCTGCTGGTGCAGGATGAGACTGGTGAGGGTAATCCCACTCAGCTACTTCTGTTGGTGGCAGACCAGGCCGGCTATCAAAACCTCACCAAACTAATCTCCAGGGCCTATCAGGAAGGTCAACGTCAGGCAGTGCCCATGATTATGAAATCATGGCTCAATGATTACAGTGATGGCTTGATCGCACTGTCCGGTGGGCGTGGTGGTGAACTGGGTGTTGCTCTGATCTCAGGTCGCAGTGCCGAGGCCGAGCAGATACTGCTGGATTATATGCAGCTTTTTCCCAATCGATTTTATCTGGAACTACAGCGCACTGGTCGTGCTGGAGAGGAGGATTATCTGCATGCTGCCGTTAATCTTGCCAGCCAGTTTAGCTGTCCGGTGGTGGCTACCAATGATGTGCGCTTTATCGATGCCGCCGAGTTTGAGGCCCATGAGGCGCGAGTCTGTATCCATGAGGGTCGCGCTCTGGATGATCCGCGCCGCGAGCGCCGCTACTCGGAAAATCAATATTTGCGCAGTGCCGAGGACATGGTCGAGCTGTTCTCGGATATTCCCGAAGCGGTACAAAATACCATCGAGATTGCAAAGCGCTGTACTCTCGACCTGCGTCTGGGGGAATATTTTCTGCCGGATTACCCAATCCCCAAAGGGCTAACGATCAATGAGTTCTTTATCAAGCTGTCGGAAGAGGGCATGGAAGAGCGTCTGGCCAAGTTGTTTGATACTCAGGCCGCTGATTTCCCGGAGACAAAAAAGCTCTATGCTGAGAGGCTTAAATTCGAGTTGGATATTATTATCCAGATGGGTTTCCCCGGTTATTTCTTGATTGTGATGGACTTTATTCGCTGGGCTAAGGATAACCAGATTCCGGTGGGCCCAGGCCGAGGTTCAGGTGCTGGCTCGCTGGTCGCCTATGCGCTAAAAATTACTGACCTGGACCCCATAGAGTACGACTTACTATTTGAGCGCTTTCTCAACCCAGAGCGAGTGTCTATGCCTGATTTCGATATCGACTTCTGTATGGAGGGTCGCGACCGAGTGATTGCTTATGTAGCCGAGCAGTACGGGCGCGATGCAGTCTCTCAGATTGTCACCTTCGGTACCATGGCGGCCAAGGCAGTGGTGCGTGATGTGGCTCGGGTGCAGGGCAAATCCTATGGCTTGGCGGACAAGCTATCCAAGCTAATTCCCTTTGAAGTAGGTATGACACTGGAAAAAGCCGTGGAGCAGGAGGAGGAGCTGAAACAGTTTCTCGCCCATGATGATGAAGCCGCCGAGATATGGAGTATGGCACTGCAGTTGGAGGGAGTGTCGCGCAACTGTGGCAAGCACGCAGGTGGCGTGGTGATTGCCCCCACCATAATCACGGATTTCTCGCCCGTATACTGCGATGACAGCGGCGGTGGTGTGGTCACCCAGTTTGATAAAAATGATGTTGAGGAAGCTGGCCTGGTGAAGTTTGACTTTCTGGGTCTGCGCACTCTCACCATTATTGACTGGGCGGTGCGCATGATTAACCGCACCAGATCAACCCATGGGGAGGAGCCCCTGGATATCGAGAAAATACCACTGGACGATACTGCTACCTACGAAATGATGCAGCGTGCTGAAACCACGGCAGTGTTCCAGCTCGAATCCCGCGGTATGAAAGAACTTATTAAGAAGCTTGGCCCCGATCGCTTTGAGGATATTGTGGCACTGGTTGCTCTGTTCCGCCCGGGCCCACTGCAGTCGGGGATGGTGGACGACTTTATTAATCGCAAAAAGGGCCGTGCGGAAGTCAGCTATCCCCATGCCCAGTATCAACACGAATGTCTTAAACCGGCTCTGGAGCCCACCTATGGGATTATTCTCTACCAGGAGCAGGTGATGCAGATTGCCCAGGAGATGGGAGGCTACACCCTGGGTGGTGCTGACCTGTTGCGCCGGGCAATGGGCAAGAAAAACGCAGATGAGATGGCCAAGCAGCGAGAGCTATTTACTCAGGGGGCAGTGAGCAAAGGCTTTGCCCAGGACCTGGCCTCTAATATCTTTGATCTAATGGAAAAGTTTGCCGGCTATGGCTTCAATAAGTCTCACAGTGCCGCCTATGCGCTGGTGGCCTATCAGACCGGCTGGCTAAAGGCCCATTATCCGGCTGAGTTTATGGCCGCTACCATTTCCTCTGATATGGATAAAACCGATAAGGTGGTGACCTTTATCGATGAATGCAGGGCCATGAAGCTGGATCTATTGCCACCGGATGTCAATCAGGGGCAGTTCCATTTTAGTGTCGATAGCCAGGGACGCATTATCTATGGTCTCGGCGCAATTAAAGGCCTGGGGGAAGGGCCAGTGGAAAATATTATCGCCGCCAGGACAGAGGGCGGCCCCTTTGCGGATCTGTTTGATTTCTGTGCTCGAGTGGATGGACGCAAGGTCAATAAGCGCGCCCTGGAAGCTATGATTCGCAGTGGTGCTCTGGACGAGATAGGCCCTGAGGGCGAGATGGGCTACCGCCGCGCGGTAATGCTGGCGGGTATGGACGAGGCGGTTAAATTGGCCGAGCAACATGCTCGCAATACCAGTAGCGGCATGGGTGACCTGTTCGGTGACTCTGTCGTGGAGAGTGCCTCGGATATCAACTACAACAGCTATAACGGTGCCCGAACTCTATCTGTGCGTGAACGTCTCAATGGCGAAAAAGAAACATTGGGACTGTATCTTACCGGTCACCCAATAGATGAATACGAGGATGAGCTGCGCTCGATGGTGCCTTATCGCATCAGCGATGTGCGCCCGGGTAAAGACAGTGTAACCCTGTCTGGGATGGTGATTGGTATGCGTATTATGAAGAACAAGCGCGGCGAGAGCTTTGCTTTTCTGACCATAGATGACAAAAGCGGCCGCATAGAATTATCGGTATGGGCTGAGAAGTTTAATGCCTACAGGGATATTTTAACCAAAGACGCACTGCTGGTAATTCAGGGTGCCGTGGCTGAGGATAGCTTTACCGGTGGGCTAAAAATGGTGGCTGAGTCTATCCAGTCTATTTACGAGGCAAGGTGCAGCAAACTGAATCGACTGGAGCTATGCATACCGCAGTCTGCTGGCTGTGAGGACTGGGTGGATAAATTCCACGGTACTCTGGGTGATTTTAAAGATGGTAACTGCCCGGTTACTGTGGAGTACTCCATACCCAGCGCAGCAGGGCAGCTGAGATTAGGTAGTCAATGGCTGGTGCAGCCGAAGGATGAGTTAATCAGTCGATTGCGCGAAGATTTTGGTAAAAACAGCGTCACCTTGCACTATCATTAGATTAACAATCACTTTGGTGCTGGCCTCTGTAGATGTTAATATGCGCAGCACCGACTATCAGGGCATGCCACCATATGAATTTGAATTACCTCTCTTTTGAACAGCCAATTGCCGAGTTGGAAGCAAAGATTGAAGAGCTGCACCTGGTGGGTAATGACAACGAGCTCAATATTGCAGAAGAAGTGGCCAAGCTGCGCGACAAGTCTCATAAGTTAACCCAGAATATCTACTCCAAACTCAGCCCCTGGCAAGTTGTGCAGGTGGCCAGACATCCCCAGCGTCCCTACAGTCTTGATTATATCCAGCGGATTTTTACCGACTGGGAAGAGATGCATGGCGATCGTCACTTTGGTGATGACAGTGCCATCGTTGGCGGTGTAGCGCGCCTCAATGGCAAGCCGGTAATGGTGATAGGTGAAGAGAAGGGTCGCGGTGTCAGCGATAAGGTGATGCGCAATTTTGGCATGCCCAAAGCTGAGGGATACCGCAAGGCACTGCGTCTAATGGAGACTGCAGAGCGCTTTAAAATGCCTGTACTGACTCTGATAGATACTCCGGGAGCCTATCCGGGCATTGATTCAGAAGAGCGTAATATCTCTGAGGCGATCGCCAGAAATCTGGCCGTGATGTCCCGTTTGAAAACGCCGATTATCTGTACTGTGATAGGCGAGGGCAGCTCCGGCGGCGCGCTGGCCATTGGTGTGGGTGACAAGTTGAATATGCTGCAGTACAGCACCTATTTTGTTATCTCGCCCGAGGGCTGCGCCAATATTATCTGGAAAACCAGCGAAAAAGCCCCTCAGGCCGCTGAAGCCATGGGCGTTACCTCAAGTAACCTCGAGAGTCTGGGTATTGTGGATGAGACCATTCCAGAACCCATGGGTGGGGCCCATCGCGACATTGAAACCATGAGCAACACATTGAAGACGCGCCTTAGTGAGCAGCTTGAAGAGCTTCAGGCCGTGCCTTTGGACGAGCTGTTGGAACGTCGTTACCAGCGTCTGATGTCCTACGGCAAGCCCGATTAGACTCTTTTCTCTGCTCGTCTGACTCCCTTTTAGCGCCCTTTAACTCTCCTCTAGCAGCGATATAGCGGCCAGTGCCTCTGGGTCCTGAGACTTTAACTTATTGGCTATATGGTGCTGGAAGAAATAGCGGAAGTCGTTATTTTTGTCGGCAGCGTAAAGGCAGTCATCGCCGGGCAGTACAGGTGTGCTGGCCATTTTGTCTTCATCTATCAGCATGGCCTCCATAGAGCCATCATGGAGTAATCTCCAGCTGATAACCTCTTTGAGCGTGATGCTGTGAAAGCCGTCTGCAGAGAGCACTGCATGGGTACCAATGCTGTCTGGTACCTCCTGAATAATTTCTCGCCCGGTCTCGCACTGGTACTCATAGTAGTCGGCGGCAGTTTCCAGCTCGACTACCTTGTGCAATGGTGCAGCAAAAAATAACTCATCGACCCCCTGGTCGTAATAGCCCTGCCACTGGCCATTTAAGGGATCGTTTATTTCATCGCAGGCCACCAGTTCATCGAGCCAGGGAACCAGGCCTACGACCTCTCCACTGAGCCGCAGACCCCAGGCTAATACCTTAACTGAGAACAGCTTTTCCGGATTTTCGGAATTGCTGTAAAGCATCTCAAGACCATCGAGTTCAGGGGCTATGCGGATAAGTTTGTTGTTGGAAAGTTCAGAGAGAGGTTTGCGGGTGAAGATATCAATCACGTTGTCCATCGGGTGATCAAGCGCCGGTGTGGGCATAAATACTTCTCCTTGAGGCAGTTGATAGCAAAGAGGCAGTTGATAGCAAAATACTGCTAACACTACATAAGGTACTCCAGAATTTCATAAAGCACAACAATTTGTGTTTTATTGTTACCCAGGCTCGAGAGATACCCTGTGACAAACGGGTTTGCAACCTAACCCTGCCTATCTGTTTTGCTGTAAAATACCGCTTTGTTTTTTACAGTTGCACACAATTTGTCGAGCGGTAAGAACCTTGGACAGCAAAAACCCACCACAGTTTTATATGGCCGCCGATCTACAGCTAATTATTGAGCTGTTTGAGCAGCAGTTTTTTGGCCGCTTTAATACCAGGCTTGAGGCTGGTGCCAGTGAGCCAGTTTATTTGCCGGCCAGTGGAGACTGCGCCTGGCATCGTCTATGCTTCCGGGAGGATTATATTTCCAGTGCGCTGCATGAAACGGCTCACTGGTGCATCGCTGGGTTAGAGCGCCTTAAATTAGAAGACTTTGGTTATTGGTACAACCCGGATGGGCGCACTGCAGGGCAGCAGAAAATATTTGAGGCTGCGGAGGTCAAACCCCAGGCGCTTGAATGGATGTTTTCAACAGCCTGTGGCCAGCATTTTACCCTCAGTGTTGATAATCTTGATGGTGACAGCGCTGTTGACGGGGACTGTACAGCGGCCAGCGAAAGCTTTGCTCAGGCCGTGAGCCTGCAGGCGATTGACTGGTGTCAGCCGGGCAGACTACCCAGTAGGGCAGCGTTATTTATTCATGCTCTGCGTCGCGGGTTTGATGGCCCAGATGCTCTGGATGCAAGAGAGTATCAACGGAATAAACTTATTTAAAAGCAGGGTATATGCAAGCCTATTTGATCGATTCCTCTATCTATATTTTTCGCAGTTACTTCAGTCTGCCGGACAATTGGCAGGCCCCTGAATCTGGTTACTCGACTCATGCTGTCTATGGGTTCGCCGGGTTTTTATTAGATCTATTGCGTCAGAAACAGCCCGAACATTTATTTTGCGCCTTTGATGAAAGTCTGGGGTCGGGTTTTCGCCATCAACTCTGCGCCAATTATAAATCCAATCGGGAGCTGCCCGATGAGGCTCTGGCGTTTCAGCTCAATGCCTGTCGGCAGCTCTGTCGTGTGCTGGGCATTCGCGAAATGGCCTCCAATATATTTGAGGCAGATGATCTAATTGGTGGTGTTGCCAGTAAGGTTAGGCAGGATAATGGGCAGCCTGTATTTGTCAGCCGTGACAAAGATTTAATCCAGCTGGTTCAAGCCAGCGACCTGTATTGGGACTTTGGCAAGTCCCAGCCCAAGACTCAGTCTGAGCTTGAGGCTGAATTGGATATTGGTTGCGGGCAGATGGCCGACCTGCTGGCCCTGATGGGGGATAGTAGCGACAGTATCGCCGGGGTGCCTGGTATAGGAGCTAAGACTGCCCGTCAGCTGTTATCCCATTACCCCGGCATAGATGCCATTATGGAGCATCTGGATCAGCTGCAGGATCTGCCGATCCGCGGAGCTAAAAAGCTGGCAGATAAGCTTAATAGCCATCGCGATCAGCTATTTTTAGCGCTTCAGCTGGCGACGATTGTGACTGATGTAGATGAGGCGCCAACACTTCAGGGGATTAGTTGGCAGGGCATTCATCAGGATGCCTTTGAGTTGTTTTGCGAAGAGATGGGGTTTGGAACAGCTTTTACAGCTCGGGCTAACAGTCTTAAGCAGCGAAGCTATGGCACACCGATGCGCTAGGCTACATAGAACTTTTTAAGAGTAGATAAACTGAAAATAATCGCTGATCAAAATATGCCCCTAGTCGCAGAGCTATTTGCCGAGTTCGCTGATATTCAGCTATTGGCCGGGCGGGATATTAAGCGCCAGCATCTGCTGGATGCCGATGTGCTGCTGGTGCGCTCAGTGACCAGAGTCGACGCTGCGCTGCTGGAAGGGACCAGGGTGGCGTTTGTTGGCTCTGCGACCATAGGAACCGATCATATAGATATTGATTATCTGCATCGGACGGGAATTCAGTTTGCCCATGCGCCGGGATGCAATGCCGAGGCTGTGGTGCAGTATGATCTCAGTGTGATGAGCCGTTTAATGCCTGACTGGCAGAGTAAAACTCTGGGCATTATTGGTTGTGGCAATGTGGGTGGCAGACTTTATCGGAGACTGCGCGAGCTCGATGTTCACTGTCAGGTCTATGACCCATTTTTATCTGCAGCTGCTATTCCAGATTTGACCGAACTGGATGCTGTACTTGACTGCGATATTATTTGCCTGCATACACCTCTGACTTATGAGGGCCCATTTCCCACCCACCATCTGCTGGATAAGACTCGCTTGCAAAGCATAGGGTCTGAAGCCTTGCTTATTAATGCTGGCCGCGGAGCGGTGATCGACAACGGGGCGCTTCTAGAGCTGTTTCAGGCTGGTAAGCAGTTTCAGGTTGCATTGGATGTCTGGGAGAATGAGCCCAGTATAGATAGAAACCTGATGGCTTTAGTGGCTATGGCTACACCCCATATCGCTGGATATAGCCTTGAGGGTAAGGTTAATGGCACAAAAATGGTATTTGATGCTTTTATCGAATGGGCCGGTTTAACCACTGAAAAAGGTTCTGAGACTGTATTTGAAGAGCCGCTGCAGTTGGCCCCTGTAACACTCAATAGGGCGATTTTGGATAGTTACGATGTGACCGAAGACCATCAGCGCATGATTAAAGCCATGACCGATGCGGGCTCAGATCAGGTGAAAGTCGCGCAGATCTTTGATCAGCTGCGCAAAAACTATCCGGTTCGACGGGAATTTAGCTACTACGGTATTGATCAGGCTGAGGAAAACCTGGCTCAATATCAAAGTCTAGGCTTCAGAATCGTCTAGCTTTTCACAGGCAGTCTGCACCATCTCTTCGGTGATAGGTATCTCTTCACCCTGTTCATTGATAATCGCCGCGCCATTAAAATTAGGCTGCTCTGGTAGTGTTTCCTGCTTGTTATTGGTCATTATCGATCCTGTTGTTACAGTCTTAATCGCTCTAAAAAGTTGGCAAATCTGCCTATAGATTCTCTGAGTTGCTCCTGATCAGGCAAGAATACAATACGGAAATGCTGCTTGCTATCAAGATTAAAAGCCGAACCCTGAACCATTAAAATACGCTCTTCCTTTAGTAAGTTTAGCATCAGTTGTTCATCGTCTGCGACTGGATATATTGCCGGGTCAAGCTTGGGGAAAAGATACATTGCCGATTTAGGCATAACACAGCTGACCCCCGGAATATCAGTAATTAGTCTGTAGGCCAAATCTCTCTGGGCTAAAAGACGCCCGCCCGGCAGGATTAAATCTTCAATACTCTGACGTCCTCCAAGGGCGGTCTGCACCGCCAACATGGCTGGAGCATTGGCACAAAGACGCATAGATGCCAGCATTTCCAGCCCTTCTATATAGCTGGCAGCCCGCTCCCTGGTGCCGGTGATAAGCATCCATCCAGAGCGAAAGCCGGCCAGACGATAGGTCTTTGACAGGCCATTAAAGGTCAGGCACAGGGTCTCTGTAATCAGGCTGGCCATGGGCACATGAACGGCATCGTCATAGACTATTCGATCGTAAATCTCATCGGCAAACATCACCAAATTATGTTTCTCTGCCAGAGCGGCCAGCTGTTTTAGAACTGCTTCTGAGTAGACAGCGCCAGTGGGATTATTGGGGTTTATTACCACTAGCCCACGGGTATTGGCAGTGATTTTGGCTTCGATATCTGCGATATCAGGTTGCCAGTCATCCGTCTCGTTGCAGCTATAGTGAATCGGCGTTCCACCCCCCATGGATACTGCCGCAGTCCACAGTGGATAGTCGGGGGAGGGTATCAGTATTTCATCCCCGGGGTTGAGCAGCGCCTGCATGGCCATAACAATCAGCTCGCTGACGCCATTGCCCATAATTACATCTTCAATATGAATCCCATCTATTCCCTGAGCCTGATAGCGCTGCATTACTGCTTTACGGGCCGAGAATAATCCCTTGCTGTGACAGTAGCCCTGGGCTTCACGCAAATTTTGAATTACATCGTGAAATATCTCATCTGGCGCGTCAAAGCCAAAGGCGCCTGGGTTACCAATATTGAGTTTAATTATTTTTTGGCCCTGATCCTCCAGCCAGTTGGCGTGGTCGAGCACGGGGCCACGAATGTCATAGCATACGCCGGATAGCTTGTCGGATTTCAATAAATCGGTCATTGTTTATTTTCACATAATTAGAGGAGCTGCCACCTGCGTATTGTAGCCATAATCCCAGGGGTTTTGGATCAGCTAGAGAAAATAATCAGCTTTTTTGCTGAGCTTTGTAATTTACCGACATGCTCAGCCATTCCAGGTTTGGCGATGGGCTTTTTATCAGGAGGCTTAATAGGCTTGTTCTGCAGAGATGTCGCTGATAGCTATCGCTTAAATGTACGCCAGATCAAGAGTTTTTTGACTAAATATCGAGCACTCTAAATAAAAGGACTAAACCCCTTAAAATTAAACTAGCTAAGGGTTGACACTGTACCTGCCGCTACTTATCATGCGCGCCTCCTAGCCATTACGTCCCGTTCGTCTAGAGGCCTAGGACACCGCCCTTTCACGGCGGTAACAGGGGTTCGACTCCCCTACGGGACGCCATTTAAACGATGTCAGTTTTGGCATTTGCGGGAATAGCTCAGTTGGTAGAGCGGTACCTTGCCAAGGTACAGGTCGCCGGTTCGAACCCGGTTTCCCGCTCCATATAAAAAACGCAAAACTCCGGTTTTGCGTTTTTTTTTGGTTTTTTTATGAGGGCTTTAAGAGACGGCTCGTCCTAGCTATAAGTTTTAGGAATTCCTCTTGTTATTGTTACTGTTACTGAATCAGTGGCTAATAATAAGACAAGAGGGGGAGAGCCAGCGGGCCCGCAAGGGTCCGCTTTTTTTTTAGGCGAGCGAGACTGGGTCTTGTGTAAGCCAAGGCTGTTGATTCTACTGTGGTTCAGTGGCCAGCCTTTTTTCTGAGATATGGCCTGTTCTGGCGCTAATTAATTTCAAAAAAAGTTTCGATTGCATCCTTTTGGGCCAGTGCGTCCTGAAGTCCCAGTTCGATGAGCTTGTGGCAGAAGCCGGGTTCAAACAGCAGGTAGCTGGCGGCGCTGGTGCCTCCGCCCTGGGCCGTGGCACCGGTGAGGCGCAGAAACAGCTTGAGTGAGCGCGGTAGTTCATGAATATGTTCTAGAGCAATCTGATCTATTGACTGGCTTGGCGAAATGGATAGCACGTCGATGGGATTGAGGTCGGTGATGCCGTTATTGGCCCGCAGAGACTCAGGTAGAGCACTGGCGAGACGGTTTATGGAACGCAGCGTTTCCAGATCGCTCTCTACCGAATCAATAAATGCACTGTTAAACATATGACCCACAATCTGGGCTATAGAGGGCGAGTGCTGTTCTGGGACTGCGACTGGTTTGGCCGTTGCATTATCGCTCACCCCCACAATAAATAGCTGCCTGGCACCCATATGCAGTGCCGGACTAATGGGCTTGAGCTGTCGCACAGCGCCATCGCCAAAGTAACCCTCCGCCAGCTGCACTGCAGGGAATAAACTGGGGATGGCGGTGCTGGCCATTAAGTGATCTATATTAAGAGCAGTTTTCTCGCCACGTCGACGGGCTCTCTCCCAGGGTTCTATAGCTTTATGCCCCTGAAAAAAGGTTACGGACTGCCCCGAGGCATAGCTCATGGCGCTGACTGCAATGGCTTCCAGCTCTCCGTTGGAAATGGCAGTATCCAGATAATCGAATTTAACATAGCTATCGAGTAGCTGTCGCAGAGGTGTATTGTCGAGCAGCGATATGGGGCGACCTATGCCGTAGCCGCTGTGTAAAAATGAAGCCAATACATGAAAGGCATTGGCAGAGACTCCAAAAAAGTCAGTGCGGTAGACATCGGAAGCGCGCAGATTTTGCCAGATCGATTCCAGTTTTTTGGTACGCAGCCGAAAGGGGCCAGCGCGGCCGGCAATAGAGAGGGCATTAATAGCCCCTGCAGAGGTGCCGCATATAATGGGAAAGGGGTTGTAAACCGCGCGGGGCAAAATGGAGGCTATGCCCTTGAGCACGCCCACCTGATAGGCAGCTCTGGCGCCGCCGCCGGTTAAAACTAATCCTCTGCTCATTATCCTGTCACTTATCCTGTTTAAAAACTGCTTCGCTTAAAAAATGCCTAAATCCATCCCGGCGGCCATTGCCAGCCCAAACTCTCGAGCCTGGAGCAGATGGTCTGGATTAATCTCACCATTGGCAATCAGCGGCTCACTAATCAGGCGCAGAGGGTAGCCTTTGGCTATTCGCTGTATATCCCTGACTGCTCCGCTGCCATCATTATCGGCGCTGATAAATATCCCGTAGGGTAGATTTAACTTGTAGGGCTCTGCCGGATAATAGGTTCGGTCAAAGAAATCTTTAAGGGCGCCACTCATGGTGCCAAAGTTCTCTGGAGTGCCAAACAATAGACCATCTGCCCAGCGCAGGTCATCCAAACCTGCATCAAATGCGCCTAGCAGGCGGCTCTCTATACTCTCTTCCTGTCTGCTCCCAGCCAGCACCTCGCGAGCTAATTGCTCTGTATTACCCGATTGGCTGTGATAAATAATCAGCAGATTTTTCATTATTTGTGGATGCCGTTGTCGGTGAAAAAATAGCTTTGCCTACACTGATGCTAGATCGCTTATAGAGGACTGTAACAGTCTGGGTGCGATCTGCAAGCAGGGGCATAGCATGGGTTTTCTTTTTGCATTCAGTCTGGGGGTTTTTTCGGTGGCCTGGTGGCAAGAGCTGCCAGATCAGTTGTTGTATCTGCTTGCCCTTACTGCATTCAGTCTGATATCAGGATGTCTCCTCAAGTTCTGGAGCTCAATGAGATGGGCGCGCCCTGTTATGCTAATAATCTGCTATTTATGGGGCAGTGGCTGGGGACTAATAGCTGCCTATCAGACCCTTGGGCATCTGTTGCCGGATAGCCTGGATCGAAGGGATTTACTGGTGCAGGGAACCATTGTCGGTCTGGTCGATAGCGATAAACAGCGCAGCAGATTTCATTTTCGAGTTGATGGTGCGCACACTGAGAAAGAAGCCGATACCAAGGTTAATCTGCAAATGCTGCAACTCAGCAGCTATGACCAAAAGGGCGTTAACCAGAGACTAGTTCCCGGTGACCACTGGCAATTTAAAGTGCGCCTGCGACGCCCCAGGGGATTCCTCAACCCTGGTACTTTTGACTATGAGCGATGGCTGATACAGAGTGGCGTCTCTGCCACAGGCTATATTTTGCCCACTGAGCTCAATGCACAAATCAATCAGCCAAAGCATAGTTATTGGTGTCGCTTTAGGGATAGGGTCAGTCGCTGGAGAAATGAGATTGCACTAGCTATTGAGGAGGCCGAGCTAACAAACCATGGCAAGGCTGTGCTGGCAGCTCTGACCATAGGGGATAAACGCAGAGTAACCAGTCTCTGGAGCAGCCTGGCGCGCCTCGGCATTGTGCATCTAATGATTGTTTCAGGCTTGCATGTGGGTCTGGTGGCGGGTTTTGGCTTTATGTTGGGCACTTTTGTAGCCGCGTTATTAACCGCAGGTTCGCGCCTTTTTAGCGCTGTGATTCAGTTATCCCCTGGGACCAAGTGGTTACCACCAATGGCCGGATTTATTGCAGCGGCCAGCTACAGCCTCTTGGCTGGCTTCTCTCTCCCGGCACAAAGGGCCCTGATAGCGGTATCTGTAGTTATGCTTGCCAGACTGTGCCTGCGCAGGATTCGGCCTATGGCCTGCATTGTCTGGGCGCTATTTTTAATTGCTCTAAGCCAACCTCTAGCGGTGCTTAGCAGCGGGTTTTGGTTATCTTTTATAGCTGTGATTATTCTGGTTAGCTGGTTCTATCCCTGGCAATCAGCTAGGGTTAGATTTGGCTTTAAACCGTTAATCAGCGCACAGTTGGCGCTGACTGCTGGTCTATTGGTGCCCAGTCTTGTGCTAGTGGGTATAGCCTCATGGCTGGGGCCTTTGGTTAATCTATTGGCAGTACCCTGGGTTTCTTTGATCACAGTACCTCTGGCGCTACTGGGTTGCCTGGGTTTACTGTTCTCGTTCCAGTCCGCCGAAATGATCTGGCAGCTGGCAGACTACTCCATCACAGGGCTCTGGTATCTGCTGGATTTAATACCAGAGCATTTTGGCATAATTACCACGCCGGTGCCTCTTACACCTCTGCTGGTTAGCTGTGCGCTTGTAGCGGTCATAAGCTGGCTATTGCCGCGGGGCTTGGGCGTGCGGCTGATGGGGTCTCTGCCTTTAATTGCCTATATGTCCGCGCCAGCTGACAGTTATGCATTGCGTCTAACTGTATTGGATGTGGGGCAGGGTCTGGCTGTAGTGCTGGAGGCTCCGGATCAGGTGTTGGTGTATGACGCTGGCCCTGCCTATGGAAGCAGGTTTAACGCCGGTGCTGGTGTTATAGCACCCTATCTGCGCAGCCGAGGCCACACACAGATTGATCAACTTGTTGTTAGCCATGAAGATATGGACCATGCCGGCGGACTGCCTGGGCTTATGGACGCTATGCCTGCTGGAGAGTTAATACTGGGGCCCGGGCTGGGTGAGATATTAATAGCAGATACATATTTACCCACTGACAGCAGAGTCTGTGAGGCTGGTCAGACTTGGAGCTGGCCCCTCGGAGACTCAAATGGCGCCAGTCAGGATGTATATTTTGAGATGCTGGCACCAGATAACTACAGCAGTCTGACCGAGCAGCCTGAGGGCAATAATTATTCCTGTGTGCTGCTGATACGTTGGCGAGACCAGCTGATCCTGCTGCCGGGTGATATAGAGCGAGACATAGAGGCAGGCTTATTAGCCGACCAGTTATTGCCTGAGGTGGATATTCTGCTGGCTCCCCATCATGGCAGCAAGACTTCATCCACCGCAGCCTTTGTCGCTGCTCTCAGCCCCAGGCATGTGGTTTTCTCTGCCGGATACCGGCACCAATTCGGTCATCCACACCGAGATGTATCCGGTCGCTATCATTCGGTTGGCAGTCGTTTGTGGAATACAGCGGAGCAGGGCGGGCTATCCTTTATCTGGTCAGAATCTGGCTCCCTCTCTGTTGCTGGCGCCAGGGTTCAGGGGCGCCGGTTTTGGTGGCGTGCTCAAAGTGTTGATCCCAGGGGGTTTATGCTAGAGTTTGACCCAGATACTGAGCATTAAAAAGCCGCTGACTGTGATACATTACCGCTTTAGGTGGGGCGAGCTGTTAAGGCTGTAAAAGAGCCCAATATGGCAACCCAGAAACTTTGAGAGCAATAGTTTTATGACCCAAGATTTACCCGCCAGTGGCGTTAAGACTTACGTCAGGCTTCTTGGCTATGTCAGACGTTACTGGCTGGCTTTTGTTGTCAGTATCTGTGGCCTGGTGCTCCATTCTGCCGCTGAGGTAGCCTTTGTGGATCTGCTCGGCTATATCACCGATACCGTGGCCACCATAACCGGCTCGCGGAGTGCTGACGCCAGTCTGCCCTCCACTGGAATGACGGCCTTTTTTGCCGAACTACTCTTTGGAGAGTCACTAGCTGACAGCAGCTGGATGGTGATTCCTGTGTTTTTAATTCTGGTCAGCCTGGTTCGCGGCCTGGGGTATTTGATAGGCAGCTATGGGCTGGCCTATGTGGCCAACTATCTGGTGCATGCTCTGCGCATTGATATTCTCAATAAATATCTCAAACTGCCCTTTGGTTTTTTTGATCGCTCGATGGCTGGCCACCTGGTGTCAGTGGTGACTTTTAATGTTCAGCAGGTCACTGAGGCAGCTACCAAGGCGCTTAAAACTCTATTGCAGCAGGGCAGTCTGGTTATTGGGTTGATGAGTTATCTGTTTTATGTGAATTGGAAGCTGACATTGTTTTTTATTGCCATTATGCCGCTAATTGCTCTACTGGTTGCTCTGGTCAGTAAGCGTTTTAGGCTAATCAGCACCAGAATACAATCGGCGATGGGCGATGTCACCCATGTCACTCAAGAGGTGGTCAATGGCTACCAAGAGGTGCGTATTTTTGGGGCTGAGGACGCTGAGCGGCTGCGTATGGAGTTGGCCAGCCACAGCAACCGCCGGCAGAATATGAAGATGGCCCTGACCGAAGGCATCAGTAATCCATTGGTTATGCTGATCGTATCTCTGGCCTTTGGCGCTATTACCGGGTTTATGCTCAATCCGACAATTCTACAGACCATGACCACGGGTAGCTTTATCACCTTTCTGGTGGCCTCAGGCATGCTGATTAAACCTATTCGTCAGCTGACCGAGATCAATAGCTCGATTCAAAAAGGCATTGCTGCAGCGGCTTCTATTTTTGAGGTTATTGATTCCAGCTCTGAGCCCGATAATGGCTCTGTGAGTAGAGATTCTGTAAAGGGCGGGTTTGAGTTTAGCAATATTAGCTTTGCCTACGAAAATAGCGATCGTCCAGTCCTGAAGAACATTAATTTCACTGTTAGCCCGGGAGAGACTATTGCTCTTGTTGGCTCTTCGGGCAGTGGCAAAACCTCTCTGGTGGGCTTGATTCCCAGATTCTACAACCATGGAGAGGGCAGTATTCTGCTGGATGGAGAGGATGTTAATAACTACAGTCTGGCTAACCTCCGTCAGCACATTGCTATCGTCAGCCAAAATGTCACTCTGTTTAACAGCAGCATATTCAGCAATATAGCCTATGGTGAATTAGCCGATTGCAGCCATGAGCAGGTTGAGGCGGCGGCAAAAGTGGCCCATGCCCATGATTTTATCGAGCAGTTACCCCAGGGTTACAATACAGATATTGGTGATGATGGGGTTATGCTTTCGGGGGGGCAGCGTCAGCGCATTGCCATTGCCCGTGCAGTATTGAAAAACGCGCCAATTTTGATTCTTGATGAGGCCACCAGTGCTCTGGATACAGATTCAGAACGTCATATTCAGGCGGCATTAGAGACTTTGATGAAAGATCGCACCACCTTTGTTATTGCTCACCGACTCAGTACTGTGGAGAAGGCCGACCGTATTCTAGTGATGGAGTCCGGCGAAATTGTTGAGCAGGGTAGCCACTCTGATCTGCTGGCCCGGGAGGGGCGCTATGCCCAGCTTTACCAGCATCAGTTCGAGCCTGAGGCTGTCTAGACTTGGCTCGCTCTAAGAGTCTGTCTGTCGAGCAGGGCTTGCTGAGAGCCTGGTACAGTGATAGCCGGTGGCTGTTGTTACTGCGGCCCATAAGCTGGCTCTTTACTGCTCTGGCAAAGGCGCGCCGTCGCCGCTTGCAGAATAGATTTCAGGGTAAGGCATTCGCCGTTCCTGTCGCCGTTATTGGCAATATTTCAATGGGTGGCAGTGGCAAAACCCCGATGATTATCGCCTTGGTGAAGGCGCTGGCAGCCAGAGGATTGCGCGCCGGCATTGTGAGCCGTGGCTACGGTGGTCATTCGCAGCAGTACCCCCTTGAGGTCAGAACTGAGACAGAGGTGAGTCTATGTGGGGATGAGCCCAGACTGCTTGCTCTTGAGTTGGCTCATCTCAACTGCCCGATTGTGGTGGCCCCGCACAGGGTGTCGGCAGTGCAGTATCTGCTGGCCTCATATGAGGTGGATATAGTGCTCAGTGATGATGGATTACAGCATTACGCCATGCACCGAGATCTGGAGATTGCTCTGGTTGATGGTGCCAGAGGCCTTGGCAACGGCCTCAGTTTGCCAGCCGGCCCACTGCGCGAGCCCGCAGAGCGACTGCGAGAAATGGATTTTGTGTTGATTAATGGAGCGACAGAAATCCCCGGGCTCACTGCTGACGGGTTGATTCGGCTAAAACCCACTGTATTGCGCCATCTGGCGTCAAACAGGGCGGTTGCTGCGACTGATTGGCAAGAGTCTAGAGTTGTTCATGCTGTGGCGGCCATTGGTAACCCTGAGCGCTTTGCGGCCAGTCTCGAATCCCTGGGTCTGGAGGTGCTGTTGCATAGCAAGAATGACCATCAGCCCCTAAGTCCTGGCGATCTTGAGTATGGGGACCATTTGCCAGTGATAATAACAGCCAAAGATGCGGTTAAGCTGAGCGAACCTGTCCCCGACAATCTCTGGGTGCTGGATGTGGAGATGATTTTGGGCAGCCAGTTTGTTGATGAGTTTGTCGCCAAAGCCGGCCTGACTGCAGCAGGCAAGCCGGCAGATCTGTCTGCCAAATAATGATTTTTAGGACTGAAATATGCAGTTTATTGTAGTAATACCGGCCCGTTATGCCTCGACCAGGTTGCCGGGCAAGCCCCTGCGAGATATCGCTGGCCTGCCTATGATTCAGCACGTCTGGCAGCAGGCCTGTAAAAGCGCTGCAGCCAGAGTAGTCATAGCCACAGATGACAGCCGCATTCAAGCCGCCGCGCTGGCATTTGGAGCAGAGGTCTGCATGACTAGGGCAGACCATGTCTCCGGCACCGATAGGTTGCAGGAGGTGGCTCAGATACTCGGTTTGGAGCAAGATCAGATACTGGTTAATGTCCAGGGCGATGAGCCTCTGATACCCCCAGCCGTGATCAATCAGGTTGCGGCCAATCTGGCGGCCAATACTCAGGCGGGGGTTGCCACATTATGTGAGCCTGTAGTCAGCGTCGAGGATTTCTGCGATCCCAATGTAGTTAAGCTGGTTGCAGATGCTCAGGGTATGGCCAGATACTTTAGTCGCGCGCCGATTCCCTGGCCCAGAGATCAGTTTGCCGAGAACAGGGATTCAATGCCAGAGCACAGTGGCGCGCGCCGACATATAGGTATCTACGCCTACAGAGTGGCGGAGTTAAGCAGGTTTGTCAGCTGGCCAGTGGCGCCTATAGAGCGCGCTGAGTCTCTGGAACAGTTGCGGTTTATCTGGAACTCAGTGGCTATTCATGTGGCAGATGCGCTCGAGTCAGTTCCCCCGGGTGTAGATACCGAAGGGGATCTGGATAATGCAGCTAGAACTATTGAGTCTCCATAAACCAATATAAATCAAAGGTTTATTAGGCATTTATAATAATTTACATTAATTATATTTCGGTTGTTGTATGAATAAGGTTTCAGTGCTTTTTGTCTGTCTGGGCAATATCTGCCGCTCGCCAACCGCCCATGCGGTTTTTCGGTCTATGGTCGAAAGCAGGGGGCTGAGCGGGCAAATACTGGTCGATTCCGCCGGTACTGGAGACTGGCATCTGGGCCATGCCCCGGATGGGCGCACCAGCGCCCAGGCGGCAGAGCGGGGCTACGACATGTCTGATCTGCGTGCCCGCCTGGTGGAGCCGAAGGATTTTGAGCAATTTGATTATATTATTGGTATGGACCATGAAAATATCAGCAATCTGATGCTGATAAGGCCTGCGGATTATACCGGTCATGTTGAGCTCTTTCTCAGCTTTTCCCAAAAACCTGAAAACAGGGACCAGACAGTGGTCCCCGACCCCTATTATGGCGGTGAAAATGGTTTTGCTCTGGTGCTGAATCTGGTCGAGGATGCCGCGGCTGGGCTGTTAAACCATATAGTCGCAGAGCTCGAGCGGGGCAGTCAGTGATCGAAATAGCCTCCCAGGTTAGTCTGCAAAGCCACAATAGCTTGGCATTGCCTTCCCGTGCGGAATATTTCTGCTCGGTGACTGATGAACTGCAGATTGTCGAGGCTCTGGACTATGCGCGGGCTAATAATCTGCAGGTTACCGCCCTGGGTGGTGGCAGTAATCTAGTATTGGCTGGCGATATAGCTGGCCTGGTTATCTATCTAGACCTCAATGGGATCTCTCGCCGAGAGCCTCAGGACCGCCAGGAGAACCAAGGAAATACTGTACATGTTGAGTTTGCCGCTGGCGAAAACTGGCATAAGACTGTGGAATACTGCCTGCAGCAGGGTTGGTATGGATTGGAGAATCTCTCTCTTATTCCAGGCAATATGGGTGCGGCGCCTATCCAGAATATCGGCGCCTACGGTGTCGAGCTCTGTGATTTATTTGTCTCTCTGCGGGCCATTGATATTGCCAGGGGTCAGCCTGTGATGATGGATAAGCAGGCCTGTGAGTTTGGCTATCGCGACAGTATTTTTAAGGGCAAATTTCAAAATCAGTATCTGATTACTCAGGTTACTTTGGCTCTGTCACTGCAGCCTCGGGTCAATCTCGAGTATCCGGCGCTGGCTGAGGCACTAGCCGCTGTAGACCAGCCAACTCCGCAGATGGTCAGTGCCGCCGTGTGTGCCATACGCAGTGCCAAGCTACCTGATCCTGCTCAGATACCCAATGCCGGAAGTTTCTTTAAGAACCCTGTTGTAGGTCCACAGATGCTTGAGCAGTTACTGGCAGCCAACCCGCAGATGCCTTTCTACTCTCTGGGGAGCTCTGGGGCAAAGATTCCTGCCGCCTGGCTGATTGATCAATGTGGCTTTAAGGGGCTGCGAGATGGCAATGTTGGTGTGCACCAGCATCAGGCGCTAGTGCTGGTCAATTTGGGTGGAACTGGAACTGAGCTACTGGCTCTGGCTAATCGCATTCAGTCTGAGGTGCTAGAGCGATTCTCCATTGCGCTGGAGATTGAGCCGCGCATCTATGGCCAGCCAGATTAGGGTTGTGAGCTATGGACCTCTTTGATCAGCAGATAATTCCTGTGCCTCTAAGTGCAGAAGCCGGCACCGCTGAAATTAGTTTTTGGCCCAACTGGCTATCTGACGCTGAGGCAGATGCGCTATTGCAGACCGCGATTGATAAGACTCCCTGGCGACAGGATAGTATTAAAATAATGGGTAAAACTATCCCGTTGCCAAGACTGCAAAATTGGTTTGGCGACCCAGAGACCAGCTATACTTATTCCAATATTCGCCTGCAGGCTGTGAGCTTTCCCGACTGGATGGACAGACTTAGACTATCTGTAGAGCAGCACACAGAGAAGCCCTTTAACCGTGCGCTGGTGAACTATTATCGCCATGGTCGCGACAGTGTGGACTGGCATGCTGACGATGAACCCGAGCTGGGGCCCGCACCGGTAATTGCCTCTCTCAGCCTGGGTGCTGAGCGGGTATTTCAGTTGCGCCACAACCAGAGTAAAGAGCGATTATCTATTGCGCTGCCCCATGGTTCTCTGCTGCTGATGGGGCCAGGAATACAGGCCCACTGGCAGCACCGGATCGCCAAGGTGACGGCACTGCAAGAGCCCAGAGTGAATTTTACGTTTAGGTATATGGAGAGTAACTAATAATGACAGGATGTGATTTTGAAACTATCTAATTTTGGCCAGAAATTTACGGCGGCAACCGGTATTGTCGAGCTGATGGATGATCTGGGCACGGCGCTCAATGAAAACCCGGATATGATTTTTATGGGCGGCGGCAACCCAGGGCGCATTCCTGAAGCCGAGGCTATTTTTAAACAGCGCCTGGAATCAGTGCTGGCTAACCCTCAGCAGTTACATAGCCTGATGGGCATATATCAATCACCCCAGGGTGATAAAATATTTCGCGGCCAGATAGCTAGTTTGCTGCGCAAAGAGTTCGGCTGGGACCTGTCAGAGCGCAATATCGCCATCTCCAATGGCAGCCAGTCGGCATTTTTTATTCTCTACAATATGCTTGCCGGCAAAATGCCGGATGGCAGCTATAGATCTATCCATCTACCACTGGCGCCGGAATATATTGGCTATGGCGATATAGGATTGGAGCAAAATTTCTTTACCGCCACCAGACCAGAGATTGAGCTGCTCGACGACAACTTATTTAAATATCATGTGGATTTCTCTGGGCTGAATATCAGCGGTGAGTCAACGGGGGCACTCTGTGTGTCCCGCCCGACCAATCCCACCGGCAATGTGCTTACTGACAATGAAATCGAGCATCTGGATCAGATTGCCCGGGCTGCGGATATCCCCTTTATTATCGATGGCGCCTATGGGCTGCCTTTCCCCGGAATACTGTTTAACAATGCCAGTCCCCACTGGAATGACAACAGTATTTTGGTGCTTAGCCTTTCCAAGCTTGGGCTGCCTGGCGTGCGCACCGGCATTATCGTGGCTCGTGAGGACATAGTGCAGGCATACAGCAATGCCAACACAGTGGTTAATCTTGCCTGCGGCAATCTGGGGCCCACTATAGCCCGGGAGCTATTTAGCTCTGGTGAGATACTAAGCCTGAGTCGCCAGCTGGTTGGTCCCTTTTATCAGCAGCGGGCCGAACAGGCGGTCAGCTGGTTTAGGTCCGCGCTTGGTGACCTGCCTTATCGTATTCACAGCCCCGAGGGCGCCATATTTCTGTGGCTGTGGTTTGATGGACTGCCGATTACCAGCCAGGAGCTTTATCAGCGCTTAAAAGCTCGCGGTGTGCTGGTGGTTCCCGGACATAATTTCTTCCCCGGCATGGATCCAGGCTGGCGTCATCAGCAGGAATGTATTCGCGTGTCCTATGCCCAGGATGGCAAAACTGTTGAACAGGGCATTCAGATTATTGCTCAGGAAGTGGCCGCTGCCTATCAGCAGGCCAGTCAGTCGGCCTAGAGTTTGCACAGGTGACTGTAGAGCGCTTTAATCGAGCCGCCCAGGTGCTTAGCCTGCGCCAGCCAGATCTCACGGTGGTTAGCGACTCTGTGCACAAAGGGCAGAATCTTTCGGCTATTGTGCGCACCTGCGATGCGGTGGGTATTATGCAGGTGCATTCGGCTCTGGATGAGGCAACCTTCCGCGCCCATACTGGTACCACCATGGGCACTCACAAATGGGTTGAAACTCATGTCTACCGGGATGTGACCGAGCCACTGCAGGCTCTTAAAACCGATCAATATCAGATTGTTGCTGCAGATACTGCTGGTGAATCTGTGGACTACCGAGACATTGACTACAGCCGCCCAACAGCGCTGTTATTGGGAGCTGAAAAGTATGGCATCAGTGATGCAGCTGCGCCCTTTATAGATCAGCGTATTACTGTGCCCATGCTGGGTATGGTGGAGTCATTTAATGTCAGTGTCGCCTGTGCCATTATTTTGGCTGAGGCGCGCCGGCAGAGAGAAGAGGCCGGTTTTTACAACCAGCGCCGTCTGACCGATGATCAGTATCAGAGGTTGCTATTTGAATGGACTCAACCCCTGCTGGCCAGATATTGCCAGAAACATACTCTGGCTTACCCGCAGCTCGATAAAAAGGGTGATATCGTTGATCCAGATTGGCGCAGAGCGCATTCTGTTTAGCCAGATAGATTCTACAATGCTTCCAGGCAGTTCAGCAGCGCTCTGATCTTATTCATCGATTCTTCATACTCCGCATCAGCTTCAGAGTCGGCAACAATACCGCCGCCACCCCAGCAGTGAATAGAAGTGCCATCGGCGACCATTGTGCGAATGGCGATATTGGTATCCATGCGCCTGGATGCACTGATATAACCGATACTGCCGCAGTATACCGAGCGCCTCACTGGCTCTAGCTCTTCAATAATTTCCATGGCGCGCTTTTTTGGAGCACCGGTAATAGAGCCGCCGGGGAAGCTATCGCGCAGCAGATCTATAGCACTGCGGTCCGAGCGCAGTACACCATTGACCGTACTTACCAGGTGGTGAACATTGGGAAAGCTCTCCAGGCTAAATAGTTTGGGGACTCGGATGCTGCCAGGCTCGCAGTTTTTGCCCAGGTCATTGCGCAGCAGATCTACAATCATCAGGTTCTCTGCGCGGTCCTTACTGCTATTAACCAGCTGAATGGCATTCTCCTGATCTTCCTCAACGCTCGAGCCTCGCAGTATGGTGCCCTTAATAGGTTTGCTCTCGACACAAATCTGATCCTGTTCGATATCAGTCTTGATAAAGCGCTCTGGCGATATAGATAGAATTGCCTGCTCCGACCATTGCCAAAATGCCCCGTAGGGTGCTGGTGTGGCCTCGCGCAGTGCGAGATAGGCCAGCCAAAGATCGCCCTGGTACTGAGCGCTAAGGTGCTGGGTAAAGTTGGTCTGGTAGCAGTCACCGCTGGCGATATAGTTCTTGATAGTTGCGATAGACTGGCGGTAATCATCCTTGCAGAGGGTCGGCTTAAACGGGCTGGTAAGTTTGAATTTCTGGCCTCTGGTCAGGTGGCGGTCGCTAATACTGGCCAGCCTCTCGCTGATTTCAGTCTCCACAGACACAGGGCATAGTGGATGAAAAATTAACTGGCTGCGTCGCGCCTCATGATTGACCACCAAACTCCAGAGATAGCGGCCAACTCGCATATCAGGCAGATCGGCAACGGTTGCCGCGATATTGGGTATATCCACAACAGAGCGGCCCAGATCATAGCCAAAGTAGCCTAAAAGCCCTCCCACAAAGGGGATTTCTGCGCAGGGCTCAATATCGAGCAGGGGTTGAAGTAATTGGGTGGCCAGCTGAAAGGGGTCCTCAGTGGTACTGCGACTGCCGCCAGCATCGGTAACTGTGGTGACTTTTCCTCTGGTTTCCAATAACTGGTCTGGACAGGCTGAGATAATATCAAAGCAACCCTGCAGGCTTCGTGGCTTGCCGCTATCCAGCCAGATAGCTTCGGGCAGGTCGCGCAGGGCAGCAAAAAGCAGCGCGCTATCTTGCAGGTAGGCAATATCCTTGACTCTGACTGGCTGCATCTCTTTTGGCTCTTTACCTTTGGCTTCGGCCCTATAAAGCGGGTACTCTAAGTTCTCTACTGGCTTTAAGCAATGGCCAATTGGTGGTATCAATGGTTTAATTTGATCGGCTGCAACCCATTGTTCTGAGGACGACCTAAGATGTTGAAAATACGCACTGCTTGCCTTGAAGACGCCCAGTTACTGAGCGCTCATAACTGCGCTATGGCACTGGAAACCGAGGATAAAATACTTGATTCTGCCGCCTCCTTGGCTGGGGTCGAGGGGCTTTTCGAGCGTCCTCAGTTTGGTTTTTATCTGGTGGCTGAGGTGGATTCTGTGCCAGTGGCCACCCTGATGGTCACCTATGAATGGTCCGATTGGCGCAATGGCCTGTTCTGGTGGATCCAGTCGGTCTATGTGAAAGCAGAGTTTCGCCGCCAGGGAATTTATCGCGCCATGTATCAGCAACTGCAGCTGATGGCTGAGGCTTCATCTATTCCAGTCTGTGGTTTTAGGCTCTATGCCGAAACCGAAAATACTAATGCTCAGGCAACCTATAGAGACTGCGGCATGAAGGCCTGTGACTATGTGATGTTTGAGCAGACTGTTGCTTGAGTGGCAGGCTGATTAGACCAATAGCTCGACCAGATGAAAGACCGCCAGTGCTGCTGTATAGGCAAAAATACTGTAGCTGATAAAAAGCTGTAGCGGCAGCCGCCACGAGCCAGTTTCCCGCTGCAGCACGGCTAGCGTGGAAACACATTGCAATGCGATGGCAAAAAATACCAGCAGGGCAGCACCAGCCCCCAGAGGCAGACCACTATCCTGAATCTGCTGCGCCAGAGAGGTAAAGTTCTCTTCGGCACCCTCGATACCAAACATGGTGCCCAGAGTACCCACAAACACTTCCCGCGCCAGGAAGGAAGACAGGATAGCCACCCCATAGCGCCAGTCCAGGCCAAAGGGAGCGAATAAAGGCTCGATCCACTGGCCCATGGTACCCAGCCAAGAATCACCCAATGAGGTGCCATAGTTAGGGAAATAACCCAGCACCCAGATAACCACAGTTACCGCAAAGATCACCTTGCCCGCCTTGGTGACAAAATGTTTGCTTCGATTCCAGGCATTAATAATTAACGGGCGCCAGGAGGGCAGACGGTAGGGGGGCATTTCCAATACAAAGGGCAGATCAGTTCGCAACTCGGCATTGCTGCGCGATACCAGAGCAGTGATCAGCAGGGCGCAGAGAATGCCGAACAGGTAGATGGCAAACATAGCCAGGCCCTGCCAGCCTACCAGGCCTCCCATGGCTTTTTGCGCCGGTATAAATGCCGCAATAATAAGGCTATATACTGGTAGACGAGCAGAGCAGGGCATCAGCGGAATCGCCAGATAGGTCAGCCAGCGCTTGCGGGTAGACTCTACAGTGCGAGCGGCATAGACGCCGGGAATGGCGCAGGCCACGCCAGACAGCATGGGGATAAAACTCTTGCCGGTGAGGCCAAAAAAGCGCAGAGGCTTGTGGCAGATAACGGCGGCGCGAGCCAAATAGCCACTGTCTTCAAGCATGCCCACCACCAGAGTAAGCACAAATATCTGTGGCACAAATACCAGAAAAGCACCTATGCCGCCAAATAGGGCGTCGGAGGTAAAATCACTGGCCACACCAGCTGGTATCAGAGGCAGAACCACCGAGGCCAGCCACTGAATAGAGGCTTCCACGCCATCCATTGCCGGCGCGGCCCAGGTAAAGATAGATTGGAACAGCAGATACATAATAACCAGAAAGCTGAGACCACCGAACCAGGAGTGCAGAAAGAAACTATCCAGTCTGGTCTGGGTATTAATTAACAGATCACCTCTGGGGCCATATTTTTCTGCCAGCTCCTGGGCGTGTAGATGATTCACCGAATCATCGCTGGCAATAATGTCGCTCTGAAACTTCTCTGGTGGCACTGTTGTGTCGGCAAGGCTCTGGGAGATTTGCTCCAGGCCAGCGCCGGTCTTGGCCGATAGAGGAAGCACAGATACCTTCAATGCCTCGCTTAGGCCAGAGGCATCAAACTGCATACTGTGCTGATCCAGCACATCTACCATATTGGCGGCAATTAGAACTGGTTTATTGTACCTATGGCAGGTTTCCAGTACCTGCAGGGCAAAGATAAGGCCTTTTTCCAGCCGAGTACTGTCGACCACACAGACCACGGCATCCAGCAGGTTGTCTTCTAGAGCGCTGATAAATGCCTCAACAGCAACCTTTTCTTCACCGGAAATAGCCTGCATAGAATAGACGCCGGGAAAATCTAAATACTGGATACTGCTGTCGTGGAGGCTCTGCCCCGAAGCTATATTGACCGTGATGCCGGGAAAATTGGCGACCTTTTGATTGAGGCCAGTGAGGCGGTTAAACAGCAGACTCTTGCCACTGTTGGGGCTGCCAATAAGGGCAATCCTGGAGGCTTGAGTCGATGACATTGGCGGGGAAGTGTTACTTAGGCAACTTCGATTAACGAAGCAATACTGTCATCTAATGAGTAGACGGTGTTGTTAACGCGGTATAGCTTGGGTGCGCCCATGCTTGGAGACATTACGCAGGCAATCTGCTCACCAGGGTGAAAGCCCAGCTCGCTGAGGCGTGTTCGGTAGCCACTTTCAATGCTTGATTTAAAGCGGCTGACTTTGGCGCTGGCGCCCTGTGTAAGATCCCAAAGAGTCATAGTCTGTCTCTAAATAAGTAGTGAAGCCATTGTACGATAGATTCAGCTAAATGTGAATAATATTGATTCTCATTTGCAAATTACTTTAAGCAGACACAATTGGGAGAGTCATTAGCACCATTAAATCACTCGCTGGGGCATCAAATCCGCTACAATGGCGCCGATTTTTGACAATCAACCTGCGATTAAAGCGGATTTCAGTTATGGCGGCATTTTCAGCAAACTCAAGATCACTCTTCGATTATCCCAAGTACTGGGCCGAATGCTTTGGCCCGGCGCCATTTTTACCTATGAGCCGCGCTGAGATGGATCAGCTGGGCTGGGATAGCTGTGATGTGATACTGGTAACCGGCGACGCCTATGTTGATCATCCGAGCTTTGGTATGGCGGTGATTGGCAGGGTGCTGGAATCCCAGGGTTATCGCGTGGGCATTCTGTCGCAGCCGGACTGGCGCAATAAGGAAGCCTTTCGCATCCTGGGCAAGCCCAATCTATATTTTGGCGTTACCGCCGGCAATATGGACTCAATGATTAACCGCTATACGGCCGATCGCCGTCTGCGGCACGATGACGCATACACGGCAGGTGATGAGGGTGGGAAGCGCCCTGATCGCGCAGTCACTGTCTACACCCAGAAATGTCGCGAAGTATTCTCCGATGTTCCGGTGGTTGTTGGCGGTATCGAGGCCAGTCTGCGCAGACTGGCCCATTATGATTACTGGTCGGAATCCGTCAAACGCAGTGTATTGATGGATTCTACCGCGGATATCCTGCTCTACGGCAATGCCGAGCGCGCAATGGTCGAGTTGACTCATCGCATGGCCAATGGTGAGAATATTCGCGATATTACCGATCTTCGCGGCAGTGCCTTTCTATGCCGTGACATACCCCAGGGCTGGAGTGAAATCGATTCAACTTCTGTAGATCAGCCAGGCCGGGTAGAAAGGCAAAAAAATCCCTACGAAGGCGCCCATCCCAGCGATTGCGATGATGCCAAAGATATTCGCATAAAAGCCGATAAAGCTCAGGCCGAGGCGGCGCCAGAGGTTGAAGCCAAGCCACTGTCAATTATCCCGGATACCCAGGCCATTAAAACCGACCCCAGCACCACCTATATTCGCATGCCGTCCTTTGATCAGGTGGTGAATGACCCTGTGCTCTATGCCCATGCAGACAGAATCTTTCATCGCGAGACCAATCCGGGTAATGCGCGGCCATTGGTGCAGAATCAGGGGCGCAACGATATCTGGGTAAATCCGCCACCAATCCCACTGGAGACAGAAGAGCTGGACTGGGTGTTCGAGCAACCCTACAAGCGTGTGCCTCATCCATCCTACGGCGAGAGCAAGATACCGGCCTACGATATGATTCGTTTCTCGGTAAATATTATGCGCGGCTGTTTTGGCGGCTGTACCTTCTGTTCGATCACCGAGCATGAGGGGCGTATTATTCAGAGCCGCTCTGAGCAGTCTATTCTCGATGAGGTGGAAAAGATCCGCGACCTAACACCAGGCTTTACAGGCGTTATATCCGATCTCGGTGGCCCAACCGCAAATATGTACCGCCTAAATTGCAAAGATAAAAAGATTGAGGAGACCTGTCGCCGACCCTCCTGTGTGTATCCCAGCATCTGTGTGAATCTGGAGACCGATCATAAACACACCACCCAGCTGTATCGCAAAGCCCGAAAACTGGAGGGGGTTAAAAAAGTAGTGGTTGCCTCTGGTCTGCGCTACGACTTGGCGGTTAAAGACCCAGAATATGTCAAAGAGCTAGTCACCCATCATGTAGGTGGCTATTTAAAAATCGCCCCGGAGCATTCCGAAGATGGCCCGCTAACCAAGATGATGAAGCCGGGCATGGGTTCTTATTATGAATTTAAAGAGATGTTCGAACGCTTCTCAAAAGAGGCGGGCAAGAAGCAGTATCTAATTCCCTACTTTATTTCTGCCCATCCAGGCGCTACCAACGAAGATATGATGAGCCTGGGACTCTGGCTAAAGAACAATGATTTTCGCGTAGACCAGGTGCAAAATTTCTATCCCTCGCCCATGGCCTCTGCGACGACCATGTATTACACCGAGAAAAACCCCCTTAAACCGCTGGGGCGCAATAACGATGAAAAGATATTTAGCGCCAAGACCAAAGAACAGCGCACGCTGCACAAAGCGTTTTTGCGCTACCACGACCCGGATAACTGGCCGATGTTGCGCAAGGCACTGCGGCGCATGGGCAGGGCCGATTTAATTGGCTCTGGCGCTTCATTCTTAGTGCCCGGTGAATCTCGCCGTGAGAAAGAGGTGCAGAGGCGTGAGTCCAGAAAGCCACGGGCCCAGTCCAGATCATCGCGCTCAGCACCCCGACGTAGAAAATAAATTTGGCTGTTGGCTTACTTTAGGCGGGGAAAAGTCGGGAAATCAGGGCGGGAACCGCATTCTCTACCCGCAAAATTCGCGGGCCCAGATGAACGGACTCAAATCCCAGCTGATTGAGCTTGTCAATTTCATAGGGAATAAAACCTCCCTCTGGCCCTATGGCCAGAGTCACAGGCTTCTTGCTATCCACAGGGCAAGCACTGTTGGCAATGGGATGAGCAACCAAAGCATCGGATCCAGCAATAATATCTGCCAATTCGTCCTCGACAAAGGGCTTAAATAGTTTGCGCAGGTGCACCTCTGGCATCTTGGTATCTCTAGCTTGCTCCAAACCTAAAATAAGCTGCTCCTCAAGAGCCTCAGGCGTTAAAAAGGGCGTCTGCCAAAAGCTTTTCTCAACCCGGCTGGAGTTAATTAAATAGATTTTTTTAACTCCCATGGCCGCCACTGTTTGCATGGTACGGCGCAACATTTTAGGTCGCGGCAGCGCAAGAATGATTGTCAGCGGCAATGGCGCTGGCGGCTCTGTATCTAGACGTATATCCAGACAGGCCTGTTGAGTATCAATCGAGCTGATCAGACCTTCGCCCATCAGGCCATCCACAATACCCAGACGGACAGTATCGCCAGCCTGTACTCTCTGCACCTTGACCAGATGTTCCAGTTGACGTCCAGCTATGGTGGCCTGGCTGCCATTGATTTGAGTGGGTTTTAATAGGAGTAGATTCATAGGGCGAATTGTAAAGGATAATCGGTACATTAGCTGCGCTCTGTGCTGGCGGTTTTTGCTGGTTGCCCTATAATATTCAGCATGTCCCGTTCGATTAACTGGATAAATCCGTCGCCTCCTAAGCGACTGCTGGGGGTTCAAGTCCCTCACGGGACACATTATCTAACTTACTTTTCAAAATTAAATCCCCGGCTATTGCCGGGGACTGCTTTTATACAGCCTCTATCTACGAAACTTTTGAAAACAGTAATACAGATCGAAAAGCTAGCCATAGACTGCCAATTTTAGTCAGCCCCTATCACATTTATGCAAACCTATCACCATAAGGCACAGTTGCCGGTAGCTGGTATTACGACTAACCTTATTTTATGAGCGAATGCTGCAAACCTGAACCTCCCGAACCCAAAACGCCCTGCTGTGAAGCTGAGCAAGCAATGGTTTCGAAACCGGATTATTTACTTTGGATTTCCACATCCATTGTCGTCACAAGTTATGTGGGCTATGCATTAATCGGTAGCGAAGCCAAGCTATTGTTAGAACTGCCCACCTGGCTGCGGATCATGACATCCGGTATTTACAAACTTATCAATACAATGTGGTGGGGCCTGGCAATGGCAGTAGTGTTTGTTGGTTTGCTAGAGCGTGTCCCCCGCCAACTGGTCATGTCCGCATTAGGGCAGGGCGGCACAGCCAGGGGTATTGTCCGCGCCACCGCAGCTGGCGTACTTCTCGACGTCTGCAGCCACGGAACATTAATGGTTGGTGCCAAACTCTATGAGCGTGGCGCCAGTCTTGGGCAGTTGATGGCCTTTTTGATAGCCAGCCCCTGGAACTCCCTATCTCTAAGCGTTATTTTGATCAGCTTAATTGGCTGGGGCTGGACGCTGGCTTTTATTGCAAGCTCAATGGCCATAGGCATGGTTACGGGATTTATTTTCGATCGACTGGTTGCCAGCGGAGCCTTAGAGGCCAACCTAAATCAGTTTGAGAGAGATAACACTGCGGCTATTCTGCCTCAGCTAATTGCCGTAACAAAGCAGGCGAACCTTTCTCCCAAAGCTCTGGGCAACTTACTCGGGGATGGGCTTAAACATTCACGAATGGTCTTCCGTTGGCTGTTTTTTGGTATCGTATTGGCCGCCGTTATCCGTGCTTTTATTCCTCTAGATACCTTTCAAGCATTTTTTGGCCCGACCCTAGCAGGTTTATTTTTAACCCTACTAGCTGCAACTGTTATTGAAGTCTGCTCGGAAGGCTCGACACCCATTGCCGCCGACATCCTCAGCCGCGCCGCAGCGCCTGGTAACGGGTTTACTTTTCTGATGGCCGGAATTTCGACCGACTACACTGAAGTGATGGTGATTAGAGATACCACTAAGTCCTGGAAAATAGCGCTGTTTTTGCCACTGATAACCTTGCCGCAGGTGTTGCTGATTGGCTGGGTACTTAATCAGGTCTGAGATATTGCCGTAGGGAAATTGATATTACAGGGCCAAGTTTAGATAGGTTTCGGCGCCCGATATATCCTCCCTTGCATAAATTATGTATTAGAGTTTAAATCGACGTTGAAAAACGATAGATATCCTTACAAATAAGTGTTAACAGATTAATCTACATCTATTCACTATGGAATAAACGTCGACTTACAAATCAAGGGGTACGATTATGAAAAAATTACTGCCATTAACCTTAATGCTGGCTTTTATAGCTGGCTGTGCAAAAGAAGAAGTATCAGTAGCAGCAGTGGAAGAGCCAGTAGCTGAGCCATCAAATATGATGGTTGAATATATGTGGTGCAAAGCGGGTGAAAACTATTCCCAAGAAAACCACATGGCACTCAATGCTGACTGGAATGCGCGTGAGGCTGCCTCACAGCACCAAACCTCTGGTGCCTTTGGGTTAGTTCCCAAGGAGACCAATGACAATTATAGTGGAATCTGGGCCAATGTTTGGGCCAGTCAAGAAGCACGAGATGCCGGCTGGCAGGAGTGGCTCGAAAATGAAGCAGAAGAGTTTGGTGCCAAACATGATTCAACTTTAACCTGTAATCCTGAGCGCGCCTTTATGTTTGAAGTTGAGCAGGTAGTTGCCCCGGCGGTTGAGTGGGAAGGCAATGGACCATTCCAGGCTACGTATCGTTTCTGCAAGTTCAATGAAGGCAAGACCATGGCGGATGCGGATGCTGCTAAGGCTATGTTTGTTGATTGGATTGCGGCTGGACGCGACGCCAACGGCCCCAATGGCTTTATGAGTACTCAGCTAACACCGACCTTTGATCCTGCAACTAAAGAGGGTGCCTACCAGGGTGCAGATTTCTATCAAGGCATTTTCTGGCGCAATCAAGAGGAGAAAGAGGCTGGTTGGGCAGGCTGGATGTCTGAGGGCGGCGCTGTTCGCGAGGCCTTTGACGCTGCGCTCAGCTGTGAAGACTTCGAATTTGACCTCTATCCGATTAAAGCGATGAGCTGATTAATCTGATCCTTTGATCAAGGTGTAACAAAAAAGGCTGCCTTGGCAGCCTTTTTTATATCTGAACCTAAGGGGCTATGGTGATTTTTGATCTCTCGTTGAGGTCTTGGTTGATTGGAGTCTATTGTTCAAGTGCATCTGTATTTAGCAGTGGTATAGCATCACCACCGGAGAATTTTGGCAGCTGGCCGTCCCACTTTTTAGCAATGCGCAAATCAATCAGCTGCTCAGCTATATACATAACTGAATAGTAAATTAGTCAGCTCTGCCTGGATGATGCTTAGTGATCCCAGGATGAGACTATTCAGTTAAATATTGACCATAAAAAAGCCCCTTAAAAAGGGGCTTTTTTAAAATGGCGGTGGGATAGGGATTCGAACCCTAGATACGCTATTAACGTATGCCAGTTTTCAAGACTGGTGCATTCAACCGCTCTGCCATCCCACCTGTTCTGTTAATCAGGGTATGTTTCCTCTACCCTGATTATCTGAAGGCGCTGATTATACAGCGCCTTTTTGCACTGACAAGTAACAATTACTCCTTTGGTGCTTTTTCGCTATTTTCCGCGTTTACAGCAGCCTCTGTGGCAGTGTTCGGCTGTGCTTTTTCAGCGTTGCGTTTCTTGCGGGGATCATTGGAAGCCCGCGCCACTGATGCTTTTGGCGTTGCGGCGACCGGAGTGCTTGGGCTGGCTACCTGGGGCGCAGGGGCAACTGGTCGCTCGGTGCTGACCTCAACTTTGGCCACTGGCTTGGGCTTCTGGCGAGGATCATTGCTGGCACGAGGGCCCTCTGCTAAATTCTCAGCTGCAGCTGATTCTGCCTTTGGCTTTGGTTTGGCCTTGGCTTTAGCTTTTGGTTTGGCCTTAGCTTTTGGCTTGGTTGCTTTCTCAGTCTTTGCCTCTGGTGCGTCTGCTGCTGGAGCTACTGCTGTTTCAGTAATAGCTTTATCTGTAGCTGTGGAGACCTCAGCTGCGTCCCTGTTAGTAGCTCTTGGCTTGGCAGGTTTGCGTTTTGGCTTTGCCTTGGGCTTTTCTGTGGCTGCTGAGTCCGCAGTTGCCGCTGTATTTACCATGGCACTGCCTTCAACGGCTGCGGGTGCTTTATCTGCCACAGGCTCACCTGGTGTGACGGGGGGCTGTGTTGGTGCTGCCGTCTCAGGGGTTGCTACCGCTGTCTTGTCCAGCATTTCCTGAGGCACATCCTGACGCTGGCGACGGCGGCGAGGGCCGCGACGCTTATCATCTGGGCGTCGTTTTAGTTGGTCGCCCTGAGGTGCTGGATTATTGCTCTCTGGAGTTTCAGTTTGCTTGTTTTCCTTGGCTGCATTGCGCGACTCAGCGTCATTATTTTTAGGCTGGTTGCGACGGTTATTGTTATCGCGGCGATTTTCACTGTTGCGCGAGTCACTATTGCGGGAATCATTGCCACGAGAATCATTGCTTTTGCCACGGTTACCCTCATTGCGGCCTCCGCTCTGAGCATCCTTGCTTGTACGGCTGTCATCATTGCGATTATTTGAACGACGGTTGTTATTGCGGTTGCGATTGTTTTGCCCGCCGCGGTTTCTAGTATTGCGGTTATTGCTTTTGGGTTTGGGCTTTTCTTCCTCTACAGCCTCGCCTTCGCCGAACATGCTGTCCCAGAGGCGTTTTACCAGACCAGGCGCTTTGGCCTCTTCAGGCTTGGCTTGCGCAACCTGAGGGGCGGGCGTGGATGGTACTATGGTTTTCACTGCTGGTTGAGCCAGCACTTTTGCACTGTCGGCTGAGTCGGACACTACCTCAACCTCGGGCTTGCTTAACTCATGAGCCATTTTATAGCTGAAGTCTGAGTCGTCCTCGTCCTGGTTGCGGATGCGCACTACTTCAAAATGTGGTGTCTCCATCTCTGTGTTCGGCAGGACGGTCACTTGAATATTATTGCGCGACTCTATCGCTAAGATCTCTCTGCGCTTCTCGTTAAGTAAAAAAGTAGCTACAGGGATTGGCACAATAGCGCGAATCTCCCGGCTAGATTCTTTTTGAGCCTCTTCTTCAACAAGTCTGAGAATTGACAGTGCCAGTGATCTGGTGCCACGGATAGTGCCCTGGCCCTTACAGCGAGGACAGACCTTAGACATGGTTTCTTCCAGAGAGGGGCGCAGGCGCTGACGAGACATCTCCAACAGGCCAAAGCGAGAGATACGTCCCACCTGAACTCTTGCACGGTCTATTACCAGTGCGTCACGCATTTTGTTCTCGACGGCTTTCTGGTGCTTGCTGTTAAGCATATCGATAAAGTCGATAACAATCAGGCCGCCCACATCTCGCAGGCGCAGCTGACGGGCGATTTCTTCCGCAGCTTCTTTATTGGTATTAAATGCGGTCTCTTCAATATCACCACCTTTGGTGGCACGGGCGCTATTGATATCGATTGAGACCATGGCCTCAGTTACGTCGATAACGATTGAGCCGCCTGAGGGCAGGCTAACTTCCCGGCAGAACGCGGTCTCTATTTGGTTTTCAACCTGGTAGCGGTTAAACAGCGGTATCTCTTCCTGATAGAATTTCACCTTGCTGGTGAAGTCTGGCATGACTGTACCTATAAAGGCGGCAGCCAGAGCGTAGGCCTCTTCGCTATCGACAATAACTTCGCCTACATCGGTGCGCAGATAGTCGCGAATAGCGCGGACAATGACATTGCTTTCCTGGAACAGGAAATGAGGTGCTTTAGAGCCATCAGCTTCCTCTTTGATAGTGTTCCAAAGCTGCAGAAGGTAGTCTAAATCCCATTGCAGTTCTTCTGTGGCGCGGCCAATACCAGCGGTACGCACTATGGCGCCCATACCCTCAGGAATATCCAGGCCTCGCATGGCTTCGCGCAGATCGGCGCGCTCGTCGCCCTCAATTCTGCGGGAGATGCCTCCGGCACGAGGGTTGTTGGGCATGAGTACAAGATAGCGGCCGGCAAGGCTCATAAAGGTAGTCAGTGCCGCCCCTTTGGAGCCGCGCTCTTCTTTTTCTACCTGTACCAGAACTTCTTGACCCTCTTTAATAGCGTCTTGAATACGCACGCGGCCACCATCGGAGGCGCCTTTTTTAAAGTACTCTCGGGAGATTTCTTTGAGGGGTAGAAAGCCATGGCGCTCGGCGCCATAGTCTACAAATGCAGCTTCTAAGCTGGGCTCTACTCGAGTAATTTTACCTTTGTAGATATTGGATTTTTTTTGTTCTCTGGTGCGGTTCTCAATGTCCAGATCATATAGCCGCTGGCCGTCGACCATGGCAACTCGCATCTCTTCTGTATGCGAGGCGTTTATTAACATGCGTTTCATATTTCACCTATTCTCATTGTTTAGAGTGAGAGCCTGGTGAAAAAAGCAAGAAGGGGAGGTAAAAACGAAAGAGCTACATTATATAGTCTGCCGATCCACTGGCAGCCTGAGCTAAAAGCCTTAAGCACCAGTATTAACGGGCCCTCAGGGGGTATAGCTATATTTTCAAAATGTATCTTTAGTCTGTTGGATACTGTTCGATTTCTGCTGAAAGGGGCGCTTTTGCCGATATTTACTGCAATCTACACTATAAATCTGCACTATAAATATGCAACGTAAATGCAGCTTAAGTAAGTAATAGTCTGCGTCTTGCTTTCAACAAACTGCGACCATCGGCATAGGCCTGAAAGATCGCATGGAGCTAACAATATCTTAAAATTCTTTCGTTTTTTAAAATAGCCAATTGCTGTGATTCAACGTCTTGAGTGGCATATTTAGTCTTAAAAAAGACGGCGCTCTAAAACGGCAGTAACTGGACTCTAAACCTGTTTCTAAACTTTTTTCACTGGCTGAGTTCACTCAGCTATTGTTGATTACCTGCAAATGACCTGGTCACTTACATGACCTAATTGCACAGCTATGGCAGGCAGCCACTTATTCTTTTACCAAAATATTTTTGGTAGCAGTCTCACCCGGGGCGGCCAATTTTTTGGCATCTGGCCCGGGGACATCGCGGCGCAATATAACAACAAATGCACGCGGCTACAATTGAAACCATAATTTAGTTGGGTGATTGTGGGCCGGATGGGTACAATGGCGCCGTTTTCAACCCACTATAGTTGACCTGTCTTGTCTAAATCAGATTCAAAATCCCAGCCGAACAGGCGTTTAAATGAAAAGCCGAGCAGGCGTTTAAACGAAAAGCCGAGCAGGCGCTCTAATGAGGAGCCCAGCCGGTCTTCTAGCGAAGAGCCTCGCAGCCCAGCCGCCTCAGAGTTCGACAAGGTGTCATATACCGAGATCGGTGCTGAGCATGAGGGTCAGCGCCTGGATAACTTTTTGATTCGCCATCTTAAGGGTGTGCCCAAGTCTCGCATCTACAGACTGCTGCGCAAAGGTGAGGTGCGAGTTAATAAAGGTAGGGTTAAAGCAGATACCAGGGTCAAGCAGGGCGATATTGTCAGAATTGCACCCATCCGGGTAGCAGAGCGTGGTGCATCCCCGGTGCCTGGTAAGCAGCTTAAGCGCTATTTGGCCGATAATATTTTGTTCGAGGATGATGGTCTACTGATTATCAATAAACCCAGTGGGCTGGCGGTGCATGGCGGCAGTGGGATTTCTCTGGGTGCTATTGAGGCTCTGCGCGCTGAACGCCCCCAAGCTAAGTTTTTGGAGCTGGTGCATCGACTGGATCGAGACACCTCAGGCTGCCTGATGCTGGCCAAAAAGCGTGCTGTGTTGTTGGAGCTGCAGTCAGCTATGCAGCGCAATCAGGTTGAGAAGCGCTATCAGGCGCTGGTTAAGGGGCAGTGGCCCAAGGGCAAGTCGACGATCAATGCGCCTCTAAAGAAAAATCAACTATCTTCTGGTGAACGTATGGTGCGTGTGGATGCAGAGGGCAAGCCCTCGGTGACCCACTTTAAGATCGCTGAGCGCTTTAAAGAGGCAAGCTTGCTGCAAATCAAGCTTGAAACTGGCAGAACTCACCAAATACGGGTGCATTGCCAGTTTTCAGGGCAGCCCATTGCAGGGGACTCCAAATACGGCGATGAGCACTTTAACGAGAGTTTGCGCGATGCGGGGTTAAAGCGGTTATTTTTACATGCCAGCAATCTGCGCTTTAGGCACCCTCTGTCCGGCGATTGGGTAGATGTTGAGGCGCCTCTGCCAAAAGAGCTAACCGCCGTGCTGCGCAATCTGGCCTAAGGAATCAACCACTAGTGACTACTAATCAGGCAGCCAAAAAGCTAATTATTTTTGATTGGGATGGAACTCTGTCCGACTCTGTGGCACGAATAGCCCGCTGTATCCAGCTTGCCGCAGATGAGCATCAATTGCCCCAGCCCAGCTTTAACCAGGCCAAAGAGATTATTGGCCTTGGGCTCAACGAGGCGATCAGGCAGCTATTCCCTTCGGCTGACGAGCCTATGGTGGCGCGTTTTAGTAGTAGCTATTCGGCCCATTACCGCCGAGAGGATAACGGGCCCTCCGAGTTCTTTCCTGGCGTAATCTCGAGTCTGGAGCAGTTGCGGGCCTCTGGCTATCTGTTGGCAGTGGCAACAGGGAAAAGCCGTGCTGGTCTAGATCGAGTATTTGCAGCCACCCAGCTAACCGGATTTTTCCATGCTTCGCGCTGTGCCGATGAAACCCGCTCTAAGCCCCATCCGCTTATGCTTCAGGAGTTGCTAGCAGAGCAGGGCGTAGAACCGCAGAATGCAGTAATGGTCGGGGATACAGAGTTTGATATGGAGATGGCGGTCAATGCCAATATGCCCCGCATTGCCGTTAGCTACGGCGCTCATGATAGATCTAGGCTGCTAGAGTACCAGCCTCTGGCCTGTCTTGATAACTTCTCAAATATCCTTAAATATGTATAAATAACAATTAGTTATAAATTTAACCTAAAGTTAATTATAGGTATTCTAGAGAACCTCAACACCAAATTCCTGCAGTGCTGTACAGAGGCTTATTAGTGGTAACCCTATCAACGAGCTGGGATCCTGACTGGCTATATTGGTAAACAGGCTGATCCCCAAACCCTCTGCTTTAAAACTGCCTGCGCAGTCATAGGGTTGCTCGCGCTGCAAATAACGGGCTATTTGGCTGTCCTCAAGCTGACGAAAGCACACCTCAGTAGTATCCACTAGCTGCATCTGCTTTATATTGCCATCCGGGAGATGCTGTTCAAGTGCCAGCCCCGTGTGAAATAGTACTGCTTGACCTGATTGGGCCCGCAACTGTTGCTGTGCATGCTCATAAGTGCCGGGTTTGCCAAGTATCTTGCCATTCAGTTCGGCGACCTGGTCTGAGCCTATAACTATAGCCCCAGGGAATCTGTGTGCCCCAGCGCGGGCTTTATCGGTGGACAGGCGCTGGGCCAGGGCCTTTGGTGACTCCTGTGGGTTAGGGGATTCATCTATATCCGGTGAGTAGCAGCTAAAGTCTATATTCAGGCGTTGCAAAAGCATTTTGCGGTAGGCGGAGGAGGAAGCCAGAATAAGGTTACTCATAAAATATCTCGTTGGTGAGGCTAAACTGCAGGCTGGTTATGGTACCTCTTTTGGCTCTGTCAATCAGCGTACAATGGTTGGGAATTTTACGAGGTTTTCTTTGACAGATCATAGTCTTGACCCTATTATGCGCGCCTAACTGAGTACCACCGATATTATGGCACTGCCGACTCATATTGATCCGCGCAAACTGGCCCTGCAGGGTAACCTTCTTGAGGGCACGGTTAATGTGGCCGATCTTGCCAGACTTGAAGCGTCGGTTAGTGCGATTTGCGGTCCGTTGCAGGCTAGCATCCAGTTCAGTCTGGATGAGTCCAGAGCCAAAATTGCCGAGGGTGAGGCGAAGGTGCCAGTAGAGACGGTTTGTCAGCGCTGTCTCGATCCGCTTGTGTTAGATCTGCAGGCTAATTTTGCGGTGCAGGTAATCTGGTCTGAAGACCATCTAAACCGTGTCGCGGCCAATTATGAGCCCTGGCTTGTGGTTGATAAGATGGCCAACCTCAATGAGTTGCTTGAGGATGAAGTTTTATTGGCGCTACCTCTGGTTAACTATCACCCTGCTGGTGAATGTACCGGAGATACCTTTATAAAAGAGGTAGAGGCCACAGGTGATGAGGTTGCTTCGGACAACCCATTTAATGTTTTACTGCAGTTGAAGAAATAAGCAGCTGCGCTTAATTTTTGCTTAGGAGTTCCTATGGCTGTTCAAAAAAGTCGCAAAACCCGATCTAAACGAGGCATGCGTCGCTCTCACGATGCATTGACCGCAGCAACTGTTTCTGTGGATTCAGTGAGCGGAGAAAAGCACCTGCGTCACCATGTGACTGCAGACGGTTTCTACCGCGGCCGCAAAGTCATTGAGACCAGCGCCGACTAACTGATTGATCTGTCTTGGCAAATTCGCTCAGAATTGCCGTAGATGCTATGGGCGGGGATTTTGGTCCTCGCGTTATAGTACCCGCGCTTGTAAAGTCGCTCCGTAAACACCCTGGTGTCTCTGCGCTGGTTCTTGGCGAGCAGCGAACGCTGGATAAGGCGTTGAAAGATTGTTCTGCCGCAGATGTTCTCTCTCGGATTCAAACCTGTTACAGCAACTCTGTTATTGGCGACGATGACAGTGCCTCCACCATTATTCGCAGCAGGCAAGACTCCTCTATGGGGCTGGCGCTAAAGGCGGTTGCCGATGGGGATGCCCATGCCTGTATCAGTGCGGGACATACCGGGCCCCTTATGGCTCTGGCGCTGGTTATCTTGAAAACCTTACCTGGCATCTCAAGGCCTGCTATCTGCGCTACCTTCCCAACCAGGGAGGGTCGCTCTTACATTCTTGATCTGGGAGCCAATCTGGACTGTTCCCCGGCCCAGCTGTCTCAGTTTGCTGTGCTTGGCTCGCTGGTTACCCGTGAATTAGAGGGTATTTCCAAGCCCAGAGTATGCCTGCTTAACGTGGGTGAAGAGGCCAGCAAAGGTAATAGCGTCATTAAAAAAACCGCAGGCTTGCTGGAAGCAGAGCCACTGGTCAATTACTGCGGCTATGTCGAAGGCGATGGATTATTTCAGGGCCATGCACAGGTAGTTGTCTGTGATGGCTTTAGTGGCAATGTGGCACTCAAAGCTTCTGAGGGTGTAGCTCGCATGGTCAATGGCATGTTTTCGGATTTGTTTCGCAGCAGCTGGCTAAACCGCCTCGCGGCGCTATTGTTAGGCACCTCTATGAACGCTCTAAAATCACGGCTGGACCCTGCCGTTTATAACGGCGCCTACCTGCTGGGGCTAAATGGTGTGACTGTGAAAAGCCATGGTGGGGCGGATAAAATTGCCTTTGCTCATGCTCTGGATGTGGCTATCGATGCGGCTAAACATAATCTGCCAGAGGTTTTGTCGCCTATACTTCAGAGCAAGATCGACAACAATCAGATCGCTGAAACTAATTAGAGGACCTATGACACAGAGTAATTTAGCGTTTGTATTCCCCGGCCAGGGGTCGCAAAAAATTGGCATGCTAGCAGAACTGGCGAGCCTCAACCCTGAGGTTGAAGCTACTTTTAAGGAAGCCTCAGATGCCCTGGATTATGATCTCTGGCAGATGATTCAGCAGGGTGAGCAGGGGGATATAAATCTGACTGAGCGCACCCAGCCGATGCTGCTAGCTAGTAGTGTCGCCATCTGGCGCCTATGGAATGAAAAAGGCGGCCCGGGCCCGGCACAGATGGCCGGTCACAGTCTTGGCGAATGGTCTGCCCTGGTATGCGCAGGGGCACTGGAGTTTGCCGATGCAGTTAGAATTGTCCGCGCTCGCGGTGCCTATATGCAGCAGGCTGTTCCTGCAGGCGAGGGCGCTATGGCGGCCATTCTAGGACTGAGCGATGAGGTTATTATTGCCGCCTGTGACTCTGCTCGCGAAAATGGCACTGTTGACGCAGTTAATTTTAATGCCCCGGGGCAGGTGGTTATTGCTGGTTCAGCCGCGGCTGTTGATCGGGCCATTGCTATCTGTAAGGATGCGGGTGCCAAGCGCGCCTTAGCTCTGCCAGTCAGTGCGCCATTCCATACCTCTCTGATGCAACCTGCAGCTGAGCAGCTGACGGAATTGGTTCAGAGCACCATATTTTCCAGTCCATCAGTCCCAGTGGTGCATAATGTCACCGCCAAGCCTGAACAGGACGCAAATGCTATCAAGTCGCTAATGCTTGAGCAGATCTATAAACCAGTTCTCTGGGTGGACTGCATTTTGGCGTTAAAAGCATCAGGCGCAGAACATTTTGTCGAGTGTGGCCCGGGCCGTGTGCTCAATGGTCTCACCAAGCGCATTGATCGGGATCTCAAGTCGTTCTCGACTGATGATCCTGCCAGTCTCGACAACGCATTGACCTCTATTTAACTACCTCTGGGAGTAAAGTATGACCGTTGAACAAAAGGTGGCGCTTGTCACCGGAGCAAGTCGTGGCATAGGCGCGGCTATTGCCGATGACTTGGGTCACTCTGGAATTACGGTGGTGGGCACGGCCACTACAGAAGCTGGCGCTGAAAAAATTACCCAGCGTTTTGCGGAACAGAATATTAGCGGCAGGGGCATGGTGCTCAATGTGACTGAGGCCAGCTCTGTGGACAGTCTGCTACAGACCATGGCTGAAGAGTTTGCAGCGCCCACTATATTGGTCAACAACGCTGGTATTACGAAAGACAATATACTTATGCGAATGAAAGACGACGAGTGGATGGATGTTGTAAATACTAATCTCAATGCTGTGTTCCGTCTGTCCAAGGCCTGTGTGCGGGCTATGACCAAAGCCCGCTGGGGTCGGATTATCAATATCAGTTCTGTGGTTGGTTCGATGGGAAATGGCGGCCAGAGCAACTATTCAGCAACTAAGGCTGGTGTTGAGGGCTTTGCCAGAGCGCTGGCAAAAGAGCTGGGCTCCAGAAGCATTACGGTTAACAGTGTGGCTCCAGGTTTTATTGATACCGATATGACTAAGGAGCTTCCAGAAGCCAGTAGAGAAGCTATGCTTAAGCAAATTCCTCTGGCGCGACTGGGTGCCCCCAACGAGATCGCTGCTGTGGTTAGTTTTCTAACTTCTGAGGCTGCAGGCTATATTACTGGCGAGACTATTCATGTTAATGGTGGCATGTATATGGCGTAACTCATTGATTTTAATGATTTAAGTGCCTTTTTTTAAAAGGGTACTAGCATTTTGGGAATTGTTAGGTAAAATGCGCGCCCTAAATCAAGGATTATCGATCGGTGAGCTTTTTGAGCTTGTCATCAAGTTAGACATCAGATCCCCTATAGGAGTGGAAATACGATGAGCAACATTGAAGAACGCGTTATTAAAATGGTTGCAGAGCAGCTGGGTGTTAAGGAAGAAGATGTAAAAACGACTTCGTCTTTTGTTGAAGATCTTGGCGCAGATTCACTGGATACCGTCGAGCTGATTATGGCTCTCGAAGAGGAATTCGATGCTGAAATTCCCGACGAAGAGGCCGAGAAGATTGCTACAGTTCAGGATGCAATTACCTATATCAGCGCTAACGGCTGATTGTTTCGCATTCGAAGAGCCGCTCCTTTTGGGGCGGTTTTTTTATGCCTGTCAGTTTTGTCATAATGCAGCCTATAATGTTTCCCGAATAACGGGGCCCACTTCAAACCGAGTTCAGGCAGCACAGCATGGTCTATCACAGTATTAATGGCGAGTTTGTTGGGACCTCTGGTGATGCCGCAGTCGGGCCTGGTGATCGCGGCCTGGCCTACGGCCATGGTCTGTTTGAGTCCATCTGTTACCACAGCGGCCAACTACCCCTTAAACAGCGTCATATGCAGCGTCTGTGCGCAGATGCAATGGTTCTGGGTATTGAGTTGGATTCATCCCTTATCAATACTTATCTCACTGCTTTTCAGGCCGATCTGGCAGCGGCAGGGCTTGACCAGGGAGTAGTCAGGGTTCAGGTAACCGCAGGTAGCGGTGGGCGAGGTTATCAGAGCCCGCCATCTATTTCTCCACTGGTTATCTGTCAGTACGCTGAATTCGATGAGGATCAGGCGCGACTGCATAGACAGCAGGGCATAAAGCTGTGGCGCTGTAGCTACCGACTGCCCTTAAATCCCCCACTGGCCGGCATAAAACATCTCAACAGGCTGGATCAGGTAATGGCACGCCGCGAATGGAGCAATACTGACTATGCCGATGGTCTGATGCTGGCCGCTGATAACAATGTGATAGAGACTACGGCGGCTAATCTATTTGCTCGCACAGCGCATGGCTGGATAACCCCAGCCATCAATAATGCCGGTGTGGCCGGTGTTATGCGAATGCTGCTCAGTGCAGAGATATTCCCAGCTTTAACCATACCTGTATCTGTCAAAACTCTCTCCCTGAGTCAGTTAGAGCAAGCCAGTGAAATATTTGTCTGTAATTCACTCAGGGGAATTGTTCCGGTAACACAGATAGGCGAGTCAGGTTCTGATGCTATGGTCAGTAAACTTATAGGCGAGCAGACAAAAATGCTTCAATCTGCTCTCGCACAGCAGTATTCTTGCTATCTATGAATCGCTCTCTGTTGCGCCTGTTAATTATCTTCCTTCTGCTGCTGTCCGTCGCTGGCGCTGGTCTCTATGTCTATGTCCAGTACCATATGGAGCAGCCGGTTATTCTTGCAGAGGAATCAGAGCAGGCAAAGCGCCTGTGGAGGGTCAAAAAAGGCAGCAACCTCAGCCAGGTAAATCGGCAGCTGCACAGTGCGGGGATTCTGTCGCGACCTAAGCTAATGGCCAGGTACGCTAAATTTTCGGGACGAGCAGCTATTCAGGCTGGCAGCTACTGGATTGAGTCAGGGGATAATGCCAAATCCCTGTTGGACAAATTTAATCGCGGTGAGGTTGTCCAGTATCAGATCACCTTCCCCGAGGGCTGGTCATTTAAGCAATGGCTGGCGCAGCTGCAAAAAGTGCCCCAGTTCGACTCAATAGCGGAGCTAACTGCAGACCAGCTGCTGGCAGATGCTGATATTGAATTGGCTCACCCAGAGGGCTGGTTTTTTCCGGACACCTACAGTTACAGCGATGCAGATTCTGCCGCCGATATATTGCGCCAGGCCCATCGCCAGATGCGTGTGGTTCTCGATGAGGCCTGGCAAGCTCGGGAGCCAGATCTGCCCTACAAATCCCCCTATGAGGCGCTGATTATGGCGTCGATTATTGAGAAAGAGACCGGTCTTGCCTCAGAGCGGGAAGAGATTGCCGGAGTGTTTGTGCGACGGCTGCAAAAGAGAATGCGCCTGCAGACAGATCCCACGGTGATCTATGGCATGGGGAGCGACTATCAAGGCAATATCCGCAGGGTGCATTTAAAGCAGCGTACGCCCTATAACACCTATATGATTAAGGGGCTACCACCCACACCTATTGCTATGCCCAGTGCGGCGGCGATCTATGCTGCATTACACCCACTGCCCGGGTCTAGCCTATACTTTGTGGCGCGGGGTGATGGTGGCCATTATTTTTCGGATACATTGGAAGAGCACCTCAGGGCGGTGCGTCAGTACCAAATTAAGCAGCGGGCGCAGAACTATCAATCTGCACCTCAGCCAAACTAGAATCAACGGACTTTAAATGCGCGGAAAATTTATCACCATTGAGGGTACTGAGGGGGTTGGCAAAACCACCAATATTCAGTTTATCCAGAGCTGGCTGCATTCAAAGCAGCTGGCCTACCTCTGCACCCGCGAGCCCGGTGGCACGCCGCTGGCGGAACAGATTAGAGAACTACTGTTGGCGCCCCGCGAAGAGCTGGTCTGTGATACCGCGGAATTATTGCTTATGTTTGCCGGCCGCGCTCAGCACCTCAATCAAGTTATTGAGCCGGCACTGGAGGAGGGCGCCTGGGTGCTCTGTGACCGGTTTACCGATGCAACCTATGCCTATCAGGGTGCGGGCCGAGGTATGGGCACCAGCCTTATTTCAGAGCTTGAGCTTATTGTGCAGGGTAGCCTGCGACCAGACCTTACTCTGATTCTGGATATCCCTGTGGAAGTGGGTCTTAAGCGCGCCAGCGAGCGCAGTGCCCCGGATCGCTTTGAGCAGGAAAAAACCGAGTTTTTCGACCGTGTCCGCAACGGTTATTTGCAGATAGCGGACCAGCACCCTGATCGCTGCGTGGTTATCGATGCCTCTCAGCCGCTGGACGAAGTGCAGAGGGAGCTGAGTATTGCCCTTGAGGCCTTCTGGTACTCCTCGGAGGAATCCGGTTAATGGCAGAGCAAGAGCCTCAACAGTCGGTTCCTCTGGCGCTGCCTCTGCCCTGGCAAGAGTCGCTGTGGCAGACGTTTATCTCGCGTCTTGATCAGAACCGGCTGCCCCATGCCATGATGCTGACTGGCGCCACTGGTATTGGTGTTGAGCGCATAGCCGCAGCTCTGGCTCAGCGTTTGCTGTGCACTGCAGAGTTGAGTAAATATGCCTGTGGCTCCTGTAAAGGCTGCCAGCTAATCATGGCGGGCAACCATCCAGACCTTTCGACACTTGAGCCGGCAGAGGAAGGCAAAGCTATTCTTATTGATCAGGTGCGCGATCTTATGGCCCGGCTAAGCAAGACTGCCCAGCAGGGCGGCTGGAAGGTGGGCCTGATATCGCCAGCCGAGACCATGAATATCAACGCCTCTAATGCCCTGCTAAAGAGTCTCGAAGAGCCCCAGGGAAAAACCCTGTTAATCCTGCTCTCATACCGCCCCAGTTTAGTCTCTGCCACCATTCGCAGCCGCTGTCAGGTGCAGAGTTTACCGTTGCCAGACCAGGCTCAGGCGAGCCGCTGGTTGGCAGAGGTCAGTGGTGACGCGCAGCTGGCTGAGCAGACATTGGACATAGCTGGCGGCAGGCCACTGCTGGCTCTGGACTATATGCAGGGCGATAGCCTGCAGCAACGACAGGCATTTGAGGGAACCGTTGAACAGGTGCGCAGAGGTGATCTGTCGCCCGTGGATGCTGCTCAGCAGTGTCACAGGCAAAACAGCGACCAGTTGCTGGACTGGTTTATGAATTATTTGCACAGGCTGGCAACTGGTGAGTTGCAGAATAGCCCAAACCCCGCTCTATTCGACTTTTCCGATAAGTTGCGCACAGCTCGCAGCTGGGTGTTGTCCGGCTCCAATATCAATCCCCAGCTACTGTGGGAAGAGCTGTTTATGGACTGGCTTCAGGTATTTCGTCGCAGAGGCGGGTGATTGGTTGGCTATGTGCTAATCTGTTAATAGGCACCCAGGCGGTTTTAAATGCTGGTACAGAAGATACTTGTCTCGGCTGTCTGGCAGTTATTTTACAGGGAAGGGTATTCAGTATGGCAAAAGGAAGCGGGTTTAGCGGCGGTAAAAGTGGCATTTTGGCTCTGGAAATTAAGGATGAGCGGGAGCTCTATGAACACTATATGTCTTTTGTGCAGGGCGGCGCACTGTTTGTCCCGACCAAGAGAAATCACGAGCTGGGTGATGAACTTTTCTTTTTATTAAGTATTTATCTGCACTCTGACCCCATACCTATGACAGGCAAGATTGTCTGGGTGGCTCATCAGGGATCTGGTAGCTCGCAAAAGGAAGGAGTGGGCGTGCAGTTTACGGAAGAGCAGGCAGAGCTTAAAATACAGATTGAACAGGCCCTAACTGGTACAGTGCATGCACAGCATCCTACTTTGACCATGTAACTTAAACCAATTAACCTGAATTATAATAACCTGAACTAAAATAACCTATGTTGGTAGATTCTCATTGCCACCTCGATCATTTGGATTTAACAGATCGGGAAGCTGGCCTCGATGGCGTATTAGCCGATGCGCGCTCCCGCGGGATTACGCAATTTCTCAGTGTGGCTGTAGACCTTGCCACATCTGCCTCTCTGGTTGAGCTTACAGAGCGACACAGCAATATCTATTCGTCGGTGGGTGTGCATCCCCTGCAAAAAGTTGACCAGCCGGTGCCAGAGGTGGAGCAACTGGTTGCCCTGGCCAGAGCTCCCAGAGTAGTGGCCATAGGTGAGACCGGGCTGGATAATTTTTACAGTGCCGACAGCCATCAGTGGCAGAGGGATAGCTTTATAAGCCATTTGCAAGCCAGCCAGCAGACAGGCAAACCTATTATTATTCACACCAGAGATGCCCGCGAGGAAACCATTGAGCTGCTGCGGCAATATCCTCTAGAGGCCGGCGGGGTAATGCATTGCTTTACCGAGACCTGGGAGATGGCCGAGGCGGCTCTTGAGCTTGGCTTTTATATATCCTTCTCCGGCATTGTTACTTTTAAAAGTGCCGAGGAACTTAGAGAGGTGGTACGTCGCGTGCCTGTGGAGCGCATTTTGGTCGAGACAGACTCTCCCTGGCTGGCGCCCGTGCCCCATAGGGGCAAACAGAATGAGCCCCAATATGTTCGCGAAGTCGCCGAAACTGTCGCTGATTTAAAAGGTATCAGTCTCGAGCAATTAGCTGAAATTACCACGCAAAATTTTCACCGATTGTTTAGAATACCAGTCCTGTAAAGAATCCTATCGAGAACCACCTATGTCCGAACTAACCACCACTGAATCACAGTTTATTATTCGCACTTTTCCTGTTGGTCCCCTGGGCTGCAACTGTTCTGTGATTGGGGATCGCCTCTCTGGGCGAGCGCTGGTTATTGATCCAGGTGGTAATGCAGACCAGATACTGGCGCTGCTTGCCGAGCTCAACTTAAAAGCAGTGGCAATTATTCATACCCATGCCCATCTCGACCATATTCTCGCCGCTGGCGAAATTAAAAATGCCACTGGTGCGCCTATCTATCTGCATAAAGATGATCAATTCCTCTGGGATATAGTGGAAGAGCAGTGTGCACGATTTGGTGTGCCTCCAGTGAAGCTCCCCGATCCGGATCACTATCTACAGGATGATCAGGATCTGGGCTGCTGCGGTGGCGTAGCTATCCACACTCCAGGTCATACACCTGGTTCTATCAGCTTTTATTTTGAAGAGTATAAAACCCTGATCGCCGGAGACACCTTGTTTCAGGGCAGTATAGGTCGAACTGATTTACCCGGCGGCAATTTTGATCAGATTATCAGCTCTATCAAAGAACGAATTTACAGTCTCGACGACGAGGCCGTGGTGGTGACAGGGCATGGCCCCAATACCAGCATCGGCCATGAAAAAATGGCCAACGGGTTTGTCCGCGCATAAGGAATAACTATGAAACAACAGCTAGCAACCATGCTTGAATTGCAGGGTGATATGAATACCAAGGTCCATGCCGAATGGCGCGACCAGGATTTTGAATGGTACCGGGCCATCTGGGTTGAGTGTGCAGAGCTGCTGGATCATTACGGTTGGAAATGGTGGAAAAAACAGACCCCGGATGTAGATCAAATTGCCCTTGAGTTAGTCGATATCTGGCATTTTGGCCTCAGCTTGCTGCTACTGTCAGGGGACTCTGTAGAGACGATTAGTAATCGGGTCATTAAAGACTTTGACGGCCAGCAGGGCAGTGATGACTTCGCCATCGATCTCGAGGAGTTTACTGCCCAGACACTGATGACTAAAGAATTTGATATCGCCGGCTTTGCGCGCCTGATGGATGGCATCAAGATGGATTTTGAGACTCTCTATGTTGGCTATGTGGGCAAAAATGTGTTGAATTTCTTTCGCCAGGACAACGGCTATCAGGATGGTAGTTACCACAAACAGTGGGGCGGCAAAGAGGACAATGAACATCTGGTGGAAATTGTTGCTCAGCTGGATACAGCTGCTGCCACTTTTAAGGATGATCTGTACAGCCAGATGCAGTCGACTTACCAGCGGCTGAATGGCTGACATACAGCGGTGATATTCGTTTAGCAAATAAACTCTATAGGCCTTCTGAGGGGCTATTAACGTCCGACAGAGATGCATTTTTTTGTTGTGGCACTATAATGGCAGCCTTTCTGGGAGCTACAGGCCAGAATTCCACAACCATCGATTAGATTTACGGAGACAAACTGTGACTTCACCCGTTCGCGTTACTGTTACAGGTGCAGCAGGGCAAATTAGTTATTCCCTTCTGTTCCGAATCGCCGCCGGCGAAATGCTTGGCCCCAATCAGCCTGTTATTTTGCAGATGCTGGAAATTACACCTGCTCTTGGAGCACTCAAAGGTGTGGCTATGGAATTGGAAGACTGTGCCTTCCCGCTACTGGCAGGTATGGTCTGCACTGATGATGCGGCTGTTGCCTTTAAAGACTCCGACTATGCGCTGTTGGTTGGTGCCCGTCCCCGCGGCCCGGGTATGGAGCGCAAGGATCTGCTGGAAGCCAATGCGGCAATTTTCTCAGCTCAGGGCAAAGCACTGAATGACAATGCCTCTAAAGATATTAAAGTACTGGTAGTTGGCAACCCTGCAAATACCAATTCACTGATTGCCCAGCGCAATGCGCCGGATATCAACCCTCGACAGTTTACTGCTATGACGCGCCTCGACCACAATCGTGCCATGAGTCAGATTGCCAATAAAACCGGCACCACGATCAATGATGTGACCCATATGACAATCTGGGGCAATCATTCAGCCACTCAGTACCCAGATCTCCACGAGACTAAGGTTAATGGTCAAGCAGCCATCGATATGGTTGACCAGAGCTGGTACGAAGATGACTTTATTCCCACAGTACAGCAGCGCGGCGCAGCTATTATTAACGCCCGTGGCGCCTCCAGTGCAGCCTCTGCCGCCAATGCAGCTATTGCTCATATGCGCAGCTGGGCTCTGGGCACAGCTGAGGGCGACTGGGTAAGTATGGGCGTCTATAGCGACGGCAGTTATGGCATTGCTGAGGGTCTAATCTACTCCTTCCCCTGTGTCTGCAAAGATGGCGACTGGGAAATTGTTCAGGGTCTGGAAATCAATGATTTTTCCCGTGGCAAGATGCAGGCAACTGAGACAGAGCTGACCGAAGAGAGAGATGCAGTGCAGCATTTGCTACCCTAAAATTTAGAGCACTGTTTCAAAAAAGACTGTCCAGTCTCTCTGGGCGGTCTTTTTTTTGGTCTGTTTTTATACTCTTAGAAAAATAAACTATCGTTTCATTGGCAGTGCTCTGGAAAAATTTGCTAAAGTAGCCGGCCTCATCAATCAAACTGTTTTAAGGAGAAATTAGTGGCATTTGCTCAAGTCGGGAAAGTCGCTCCGGCCTTTACGCTTTTAGATCAAAGAGGCAACAGGGTCAGTCTTAAACAGTTTCGAGATATTAAAAATGTGGTTCTGTATTTCTACCCTAAGGCTATGACTCCTGGCTGTACCGTCCAGGCCTGTGGTATTCGTGACACCAAAGCCGAGTTTGATGCCCTAGACACGGTGGTATTAGCTGTCAGCCCGGACTCTGTCCATCGATTGGTTAAATTTGAAGACAAGCAAGAGCTTAACTTCACGCTGCTCTCTGATGAAGACCATGCAGTGACTGAAAAGTATGGCGCCTGGGACATGAAGAAATTTATGGGCCGCGAATTTATGGGTGTGCTGCGCTCCACCTTCATTATCGGCAAGGACGGTCGTATTGCCTATGTGATGGAAAAGGTAAAAACCAAAACTCACCACGAAGATACCCTTATTTGGGTGAAAGAAAACCTTAGTTAAGACTGATTTATTTTAATTTAATCCCGTTAAAGGAAACCTATAGATGTTTTTTATTTCAAGTGCCTACGCCCAGTCTGCTGGAGCCCAGGAAGCTAACCCCATGGTTACCCTGGTTATGTTTGGTGGTCTGTTCCTGTTTATGTACTTTTTGATAATTCGACCTCAGCGCAAGCGTCAGAAAGAGCACGCCAATCTGGTAGAGGCTCTTGGTAAGGGCGATGAAGTAGTTATGACCAGCGGTATGCTAGGCAAGATTACCAAGCTTGAAGGCGACTATGTGGTGCTTGAGGTCAGCAACAGCCTGGAGCTGAAATTCCAGAAGTCTGCAGTTCATGCAGTACTGCCAAAGGGTACTATTAAGGCAATCTAACCGGTCTGATACCATGGCCGAATTGGGGCCACAAAGGTGGCCTGATTATCATGATTTCCTACCCAGATAGACTTAACCTGGCTCAGATACCAACCCCGTTTTATCGGTTGGATCGTCTCACTGAAATGCTGCGCTCTGAGGGCGCAGAGTGCCCGCAGCTGTGGATCAAGCGCGATGACCAGACCGGCAGCCTGACCTCAGGCAATAAGGTGCGTAAGCTTGAGTTTCTGCTGGCCGAGGCCAGAGCTCAGGGTTGCGATACCCTGATTACCTCAGGTGGAGTCCAGTCGAACCACTGTCGCGCCACTGCAGTGCTTGGCACTCAGCTGGGCTTCAGGGTGCATCTGCTATTGCGATCCGATATCGAGCCCCAGCCAGTGGGCAACTTATTGATTGATCAGCTGGTGGATGCCCGTATTTCCCATTACAGTCCACAGGAGTTTAGAAAGCTTGATTTGCTGTTCGCCCATTGGCAGCAGCATTATACCGAGCAGGGCTCCAAGGCCTATAGCATTCCCACCGGAGGCAGCAATGGAACAGGACTCTGGGGCTATATAGCTGCAGCTCGGGAGCTGCAGCAGGATTTCCAGCAGCAGGGTATTTCTCCCAGTTATATTATTCATGCCACAGGGTCTGGCGGCACCCAGGCTGGTCTAACCCTGGGCTGCAACCTGCTGGGTATGGATACACAGGTGGAAGGCTATGCTGTCTGTGATAACAACGCATATTTTAAACACAAGGTGACCGAGGATATTTTGCACTGGTCAGAACATAGTTCAATGGCTGTAGATATCAGTGCGCTATCCATTGTGACCGAGGACAATTATATAGGCCCAGATTATGGCCAGGCCGGCCCGGAGATCTTCGCTTCCATCAAGCAGTTAGCCTCTCTAGAGGGGGTAATTTTAGACCCGGTCTACACTGGAAAAGCCTTTTATGGCATGGTTGAAGAGATTCGCAAGGGACGCTATGCCGGCGCCTCTGATATTGTGTTTGTCCACACTGGTGGGCTTTTTGGGCTGTTTGCCCAGCAACAAAAGCTCAATTACTAAAATAATAAGGGGCAGCTATGTTTGAACAAATAGTGGATACGGTAAATGGTTTTGTCTGGGGTCCAGTGATGCTGACCCTGCTGCTTGGCACAGGTATTTATCTGACCATTGGCCTGAGGGGCATGACGATCAGCCATATTCCCTACGCATTTCGCCAGCTATTCAAAGGGCGCGAAAGCAGCGGTGAAGGGGAGATCACGCCATTCAATGCTCTGATGACCTCGCTGTCGTCCACCATTGGTATGGGTAATATTGCTGGCGTAGCCACTGCCATTGGCCTTGGTGGCCCAGGTGCACTGTTCTGGATGTGGTGTGCCGCCTTTGTGGGAATGGCCACTAAATATGCCGAGGCTGTGCTGGCGGTGAATTATCGAGAGACCGATGAGTTGGGGCGCAAAGTTGGCGGGCCCATGTACTACATAAAAAATGGTCTTGGCGGCAACTGGAAATGGCTGGGTATGGCTTTTGCTCTATTTGGCTCTCTAGCGGGTTTTGGATTGGCCAATACGGTGCAATCCAATGCGGTATCCCAGGTGCTGGAAACCAATTTTTCAGTGCCAACTATGGTCAGCGGATTGGTGATGGCGGTTTTGGTGGGCACTGTGCTGTTGGGGGGCATTAAGCGTATTGCCGTGGTGGCGGGTAAGCTGGTTCCATTTATGGCGCTGCTGTATATCTCCGCTACTCTGGTGATCCTTATTAGTCACTTTACGGCTATTCCTGCCGCGGTAGCTCTGGTGGTCGATAGTGCATTTAACGGCGCTGCAGCCTCGGGAGGTTTTGCCGGGGCCACAATTATGCTGGCACTGCGCATGGGTATTGCCCGGGGTATTTTTTCCAATGAAGCGGGTTTGGGTTCGGCACCTATTGCCCATGCGGCGGCAGAGACCAATAGCCCTGTGCGCCAGGGCACTATTGCCATGCTCGGTACTTTTATTGACACATTGGTGATCTGTACCATGACCGGTCTAGTGCTGATTGTCACCGGCGTCTGGAATGGAGAACCCCAGGGTGCGGCTATGACATTGGCGGCCTTTACCAGTGCCTTGCCCTTTGGCGATTTACTGCTGTCGATCTGTGTAGCTCTGTTTGCCTTTACTACCATGCTTGGATGGAGCTACTACGGTGAGCGATGTGCCGAGTTTCTGCTTGGGCCAAAGATTATTACTCCATTCCGAATACTCTGGGTTATTGGTATCTTTGTAGGTACCCAGATGAGCTTGGAACTGGTGTGGAAAATGACCGATGCCCTTAATGGTTTAATGGCTATTCCCAATTTGATTGCGCTTATTTTCCTCTCACCAGTGGTATTTAAGCTCACTCAGGAGTATTTTGCAGATGAGGCAAAGCTGTTACATGAAAATCAATAGAGTCTTTTAGGCAGAGAGGAAAATGTCCCAATCACCAGGGCCAAAGTTAGTTATTGCCATATCATCTACCGCCTTATTTGATATGCGCGAGAGCCACAGCATCTATGAAAATGAGGGTGTAGCTGCCTATGCTCTATACCAGCGTGAGCACGAGGATGATATTCTCGAGCCCGGCGAGGCTTTTCCTCTGGCGGCTAAACTACTGCGCATCAATGAAAAACTGGGCGGTGAGCCCAGAGTCGAAATTGTTCTGCTGTCGCGAAATTCTGCGGATACAGGACTGCGAGTGTTTAACTCTATAGCCCATCATGGGCTGAATATCTCTCGGGCGGCATTCTCTGGTGGCAATAGCCCCTATAGATATGTCTCTGCCTTTGGCTGTGATCTTTTCCTGTCAACCCATGCTGAGGATGTGCGCAGCGCACTGGATAGCGGCATGGCGGCAGCCACCTTGCTGCCATCCCAGAGTGGCCCCAGTGCATCAGAGGAGCTCAGGTTTGCCTTTGATGGTGATGCGGTGCTGTTTTCTGATGCCTCGGAGAGAATCTTTAAGGAACAGGGGCTGGATGCCTTTACGGCTAACGAAAAAGCGTCGGCTCACAAACCCATGGATGCCGGCCCCTTTAAAGGTTTTTTGCAGTCGCTGCATGGACTGCAGGCTGAATTCCCCCCTGGCGAATGTCCTATTCGCACGGCGCTGGTAACCGCCAGAGCGGCACCTGCTCATGAGAGAGTAGTGCGAACCCTGAGAGACTGGGGTATTCGAATTGATGAGAGTCTATTTTTGGGCGGCCTGAGCAAAGGTGACTTCTTAAACTCTTTTGGCGCCGATGTATTTTTTGACGACCAGCAGGATCACTGCAGCTCTGCCAGCGAATATGTAGCCACTGGTCATGTGCCCCATGGTGTTGCCAATGAGACCAAGCAGGATCGCAGCTAGCCTTGGATAATAGCCGTCTGGTTAGATCAAGGAAGCTGCAAACTCTGTCGGATGCTCAGATCATTAAGCGCTATAGCAACAAGCCAGTGGGCGAAGAGCGCCACTTTCTGGAGATTGAAATCGAGCGGCGCGATCTTCGTGACCAGGCCGATAGCGCCAGCAAACAACAGCAAAAGGGCAGTAGTCACTCGCTGCTTTACTATCTGTTTTATCTGTTTCTATTTGCCATGTTTGTAGGTCGATTTGGCTCCGGGCTGTTTAGTCCCTAGTCTCTTTTGACTCCATAGGCAGTCTAAAAAACAGCAAACTTAATTCCCATGCCCAGCAGCACTGTGGCTATAGCAGTCTGCAACAGGTTCCCTGGTATCCTTGATGCCAGAGCGGTGCCCAGATGAATTGCTGGCAGCGAGCCGATCAGCAGACAACCCAGCAGCATAAAGTCGACATTACCCAGTAGAAAGTAATGGCCCAACCCTGCGATCAATGTCAGTGGTACGGCGTGGGAGATATCAGTGCCAATAATATGCAGGGCCGGTAACCGAGGGTAGAGCACCATTAGTATGGCGGCGCAAAAAGCGCCAGCTCCCACTGATGACAGGGTGACAAAAATACCCAAAAAGACACCTGCCAAGAAAACGACGCCATCATTATGGCGACGAATAAACTCCCCGGCGCTGCTGGGACTGACTGCTGCAGACTGGCGCAGTCGGCCGTTTAACAGAATCACGCCGGCGGTGAGCACCAGCATTACCCCAAGGCTTCTGGTGAGTATGGCCTGATATTCTGAGGAGTCGGTAAACACTGAGTTGAGAGTAAGGGCTGTGACCATTGAGGCGGGCAGGCTGCCAGCCGCCAGAAACCCGACAACGCGCCATTCAACCGTCTTGCGCCTGGCATGAGACGTCATGCCACCGGCTTTGGTAATGGCTGCATAGAGCAGGTCTGTACCTATTGCTACATTGTAGGGAAAACCAAACATAATCAGCAGCGGAGTCATTAACGAGCCGCCACCAACACCGGTTAGGCCTATAGCAAGGCCAACGGCCGCTCCTGCGGCAATATAAAAAATAATATCCATTATTGGGGGACCGAAATTAATGTGGGAGCCAGTTAGCCGCCACTCTAACAACTGAACCCTATTCTAAGAAGGAATAGTTTTGTATATTTTTATAGCTTTAGGGTATATTAGATTTATTCAGGGTATTAATTGGATTTACAACAGCTAGATAACACCCAGAGAGGCACAACATGAAGTTGCAACAGCTCCGCTATGTATGGGAAGTGGCCCACCATGATCTTAATGTCTCTGCTACAGCAGCAAGTCTATACACCTCTCAGCCCGGTATCAGCAAGCAGATTCGCCTGCTTGAAGATGAGCTGGGTGTCGAAATTTTTTCTCGCAGTGGCAAGCATCTCACCAGGGTTACTCCGGCCGGAGAGCAGATACTTAAAATAGCAGGGGAGATTCTGGGTCAGGTCGAGAGTATTAAACAGCTGTCCCAGGAGCACAACAGCCCTCATTCTGGCAGCCTTTCCATTGCCACAACGCACACCCAGGCCCGATATGCTCTGCCGCCGGTGATTCAGGGGTTTATTAGCAAATATCCCCAGGTATCGCTGCATATGCACCAGGGAACCCCGATACAGATTTCTGAGAAGGCGGCGGATGGCACCGTGGATTTTGCTATTGCTACTGAGGCCCTGGATCTATTTTCCGACCTGCTAATGATGCCCTGTTACCGGTGGAATCGCTGTGTTTTGGTGCCGCGAGATCATCCGCTGGCCGGCTGTTCTAATCTGACCCTCGAGCAGGTAGCGGAGCACCAGATAGTCACCTATGTATTTGGTTTTACGGGTCGCTCAAAGCTGGATGATGCCTTTAAGGAAAAAAATCTTACACCCAAGGTGGTTTTTACAGCTACAGATGCAGATGTGATTAAAACCTATGTGCGTCTGGGACTGGGAATAGGGATTGTGGCCCATATGGCCTATGACCCGAAGGTGGATACTGATCTGGTAGCCATAGAGGCAGGGCACCTGTTCGATTCCAGCGTGACCAGTATAGGCTTTCGCAAAGGCACCTATTTAAGGGGCTATATGTATGATTTTATCAGTGCATTTGCACCCCATTTAACCCGGGATACTGTAGACAGAGCCATGGCTCTGCCTACCAAGGAAGCTCAGGAGAGCTTTTTTGATGATATGGAGTTGCCGGTCTACTGATCTATATTGACCGCATGTAGGCCACATTCCTTTTTGGTGGCTTCTTCCCACCACCAGCGACCTTCGCGCTCGTGCTGGCCTGGCCCAGTCGGGCGGGTGCAGGGTTCACAGCCAATGCTGACGAAGCCGCGATCATGGAGTTCATTGTAGGGAACCTCGAAGGCACGGATATAGTCCCAAACCTGCTGTGAGGTCCAGTTGGCCAGAGGGTTGTACTTGGTCAGCTGGTCATTGGGGCGAGCAAAGGCTTTATCATCCTGAATAACCGGTACCGCGGCTCTGGTACCTGGGCTTTGATCCTTGCGCTGACCGGTGATCCAGGCATCCACACTGAGCAGTTTTTTCCGCAGGGGGGCAATTTTACGTATACCGCAGCATTCCTTGTGGTCGTCCTGATAGAAACTAAACAGACCCTTTTCCTTTACCAGAGCCTCAACTGGCGCTGATTCTGGCATAACCACATCAATCTGGATTCCATAATGGTTGCGAACGGCATCTATAAATCTGTAGGTCTCCCCATGCAGGCGACCTGTGTCCAGAGAAAAAACCTGAATATCAGGCCGAATCTTGTGAGCCATTTCAATCAGCACCACATCCTCGGCACCACTGAAGGAAATGGCGATATTATCATGACTCTCCAGGGCGTAGCGCAAAATTTCCTGAGGGGACTTTTGGGACAGTTCAGTATCGATATCGGTTAGGTCGATGGCAGCAGTGTTGCTCATTAATGGATCTCTTTAGATGTTGGTGATAAGCAGGTATTGCCAACGGCTTATAGCTGCGTGGCACTGAGGGCGCGACTATAGCAAAAGTGCTAAATAGGTAAAAAGAATTAGCGGCTATAGACTTATAACTAATTGCTTCAATTGCGGACGCTGTGGAATTTAAGTAGAGTGCAGCTTAATCTTTTTTTGAGGGAAAACTGTGGAAATTGCATGCTTGGATCTGGAGGGCGTATTGGTCCCCGAAATTTGGATTGCCTTCGCCGAAAAGACTGGTATACAGGCGTTAAAAAAGACTACCAGAGATGAGCCTGACTATGATGTGCTGATGAATTATCGACTGGATTTACTGCGTGAGCAGGGTCTGGGTATGAACGAAATTCAAGAGGTTATAGCCACTCTAAAGCCTCTCGACGGAGCTGTTGAATTTATCGATTGGCTGCGGGAGCGCTTTCAGGTCGTTATTCTATCTGACACTTTTTATGAATTCGCCAGCCCGCTGATGAAGCAGTTGGGCTATCCCACCCTGCTGTGCCACAGGTTAGAGTCCGATGCCAATGGCACTGTTACTAATTACAGTTTGCGCCAAGCAAATCCAAAACGTCAGGCCATTGTTGCTTTTAAAAGTCTATACTACAGAACTATAGCGGCTGGTGATTCGTATAACGATACTACTATGTTGGCGGAGGCTGATGCTGGAATTCTGTTCCATGCACCGCAGAATGTGATCGATGAGTTTCCCCAATTTCCAGCAGTGCAGACCTTTGCAGCGCTAAAACAGGAATTTGTCCGCGCTAGCAATCGAGATATAGATTTATAGTTGTTAATAAATAAGGAATTGATGCCTGTATTATGAGCAATAAAACCTCCAGTGCTGATCGAATTCGCGAGAAAAAGAAACTGTTTCTCGCCCGCGAGCAGAAAATCATTGATGCCGCCCTGGAGCTGTTTTTAAAACAGAGTATCGACTCAGTCACCGTATCTAAAATTGCAGCTGTGGCCGGCATAGGCAAGGGCACAGTGTACAAGCACTTCCTGACCAAAAATGAAATCCTCGCGCGTATTATGCTCGATTATGAGCGCAATATAACCAACTGTCTGGCCGCTGGTATTGTCAAGGCAGAAGAGGGGGATCCCGGTGCGGCCGCCAAGGGTTATTTTGAGGCGCGGCTGGAGCGGCCTGAACTTGATAGGCTGGTACAGCAGCTCGAGGCACGACTGATCGATTCTCCTGATATTGCAGATCAGATCAATGAACTCCACAGAACCAGACGCTCTAATGAGGAGTCCTTGAGTGAGTTGATGAATGGCCTGATTGGCGAGGGGATTCTGGAAGATGTACCTCCCCATTTTCACTATTTAGCCTGTTGGGCACTGGCTCAGGGAGCTGTTGAGCTGTGTTTTAATGCCAGCTGGAATTATCGCACTGATACCAAAGAGCTGATGGACTTTATTACTAATATTGGGGTAACCATGGGTAACCGTGGCCAGTATCGCAGCCCCGATAAGAAAGCCAAGACAGGCACAGTGCCAAATACCAAAGCTAAGCCCAAGAAATGACCCCATCTCAAGCCTCCAGTCTGGAGGATTTATTTGCCGATCTGTTGCAGCAACAAGCAGAATCTGCTGAAAGCTTGCCTCCGGTACACCTCTGGAATCCTCAGCTATCTGGCGTTATGGATATGCGCATCGACCGAGAAGGACGCTGGATTCATGAAGGAGGAGAGATTAAGCGTCAGCCTCTGGTTAAGCTGTTTTCACGAATTCTAAGGCGCGAGGGCGAGAGTTATTTTTTGCTAACGCCCGTCGAAAAATGGCAGATAGCAGTAGATGTGGCACCATTCTTTATTGTGTCTGCGACAAGGGAGATTCGCGACTCTCAGCAGGCCATAGTGCTCAGCACATCCACCGATGATCAATTTGTGGTCGGCGACAACCATCCACTGAGAGTTGATACTGAAGAGGATGGACATACGCCCATTCCACAGGTTAGGGTAAGGGACAATCTTTGGGGTCTGCTGGGCCGATCGGTTTACTACCAGCTTATTGACTGGGGCCATGAAGTAGTTGGCGACAATGGCGAGACCCACCTATCTATCACCAGCATGGGGCAGGAGTACAGGCTGGGTTCATTGGCTGACTAGACATTTTATCTGAGATATAAAAAAGGCGGCCATCTGCAGAGATGCCGCCTTTTTTATTACCCTTGAGAGTATTTACATATTCGGGTAGTTGGGACCACCGGCACCCTCTGGCACCACCCAGTTGATATTCTGACTGGGTTCTTTGATATCACAGGTTTTACAGTGTACGCAGTTCTGTGCATTGATCTGGAATCGGGGGCTGCCATCTTCATTGGCCAGAACCTCATAAACACCGGCAGGGCAGTAGCGCTGGGCGGGTTCATCGTAGAGCTCAAGGTTTTTGCTAATTGGCATATCTGGATCTGCAAGCACCAGGTGACAGGGCTGATCTTCTTCATGGTTGGTATTGGACATAAACACGGAAGAAGCCTTATCGAAACTCAGCACACCATCATATTTGGGATAATCAATTTTCGGGCATTCGCTGGCTGGTTTTAATGTGTCATGATCAGCTACCTTGTCACTCATGGTCCAGGGCAACATGCCGTTGAAAATATTGATATCAATGAATGAGTAGGCTGAACCAATAATATTGCCAAACCTGTGCTGAGCCGGGCCAAAGTTGCGCTGTATATGCAGCTCTTTATAAGCCCAGGAGGCTTTATAGGCTGCTGCATACTCTTCCAGATCAGTATTGCTTTTATCGGCGGCCAGTGCCGTGGCTACTGTCTCAGCGGCCAACATGCCTGATTTCATGGCGGTGTGACTGCCTTTAATTTTGGCAAAGTTCAGGGTGCCAGCATCATCACCGATCAGCAGGCCACCGGGGAAAGACATCTTGGGCTGCGACTGCAGACCACCTTTTAACAGTGCACGGGCACCATAGGTAAGACGCTCACCACCTTCGAGGTACTGTTTAATCTCAGGGTGATGTTTGTAGCGCTGAAACTCATCGTAGGGGCTAACATGGGGGTTGGTGTAGGACAGATTGGTAACTAATCCAACAGCCACCTGGTTGTCTTCGAGGTGGTAGAGAAACCCTCCGCCCAGAGACTTGCTCTCATTCAGAGGCCAGCCAGCGCTATGCACCACCAATCCGGGTTTATGCTGTTCAGCGGGAACCTTCCATAATTCTTTAATACCAATGCCGTAATGTTGAGGTTCTTTGCCCGCATCCAGAGCGTATTTAGCAATTAACTGCTTGCCCAGATGACCGCGACATCCCTCGGAGAATAATGTGTACTTGGCGCGCAGTTCCATGCCCTGCATATAGGAGTCTTTATTTTCACCATTGTGGCCCACACCCATATCGCCAGTGGCAATACCCAGTACTTCATTATTTTCGCCATACAGCACTTCGGCCGCCGCAAAGCCAGGGAATACCTCAACACCAAGGTTTTCTGCCTGCTCGGCCAGCCAGCGACAGAGCTTGCCCAGGCTGATGATATAGTTGCCATGGTTGTGCATGGTCTTGGGAGCGAATAGCCCGGGAACCTTTATGCGTTTCTCGGCACCGGTCATTACAAAGATATGGTCATCGGTGACCGCTGTGGTTACCGGAGCTCCCATAGTTTTCCATTCGGGGAATAGCTCATCGAGAGCGGTTGGCTCCAATACAGCGCCGGAGAGAATATGTGCCCCCACTTCAGAGCCTTTCTCTACAACACAGACGCTGATGTCCGGGTTGACCTGTTTGAGACGACAGGCTGCCGCCAGACCTGAGGGACCTGCACCGACGATAACCACATCGTAATCCATAAATTCGCGTTCCAAACTCTTTCTCCAAAGGTTATTTGACTGAGACTTATGGCTATTTTACGCACTTCATTTAGGCATAGCCATAGGTAATATAGATACCCATAATTTGTAGGTAAGACAAGTCATACAGGCTGACTGAGCAGTCGTATTTGAGTATTTTAGCGGCTTGATTTTTACCTGCTTTCTAGGCAAACTGCGGCACTCAAAAATACCGTGCCGCCAGCTTATCCGAGTGGCAGAAGCTAACGTAATTTAACCACTAATCTAAAAAGGATGACCATGAAAGTACTGGTAGCCGTAAAGCGCGTTGTGGACTACAACGTCAAGGTTAGACCCAAGTCAGACAATACCGACGTCGATTTGGCTAATGTCAAAATGTCCATTAACCCATTTTGTGAAATCGCCGTCGAAGAGGCCGTGCGCCTCAAAGAGAAGGGCGTTGCAACCGAGATTGTTGCCGTCTCTGTGGGGCCACAGCAGTCTCAGGAGCAGCTGCGCACAGCACTGGCCCTGGGTGCTGACCGCGCCATTTTGGTGAGCACTGATGATGTGCTTGAGCCTCTGGCGATTGCCAAGTGCCTGAAAGCCGTATGTGACTCTGAGTCTCCGGATATTATTCTTATGGGCAAGCAGGCTATTGATGGTGATAACAACCAGACAGGCCAAATGCTCGCCGCTCTGGCTGGGTACGGCCAGGCGACTTTTGCCTCTGAGCTAAGTATAGATGGCGGCAAGGCGACAGTGGTTCGCGAAATTGACGGGGGCCTGCAGACTGTTGCTCTATCGCTGCCTGCTCTTGTGACAGCTGATCTGCGCCTTAATGAGCCGCGTTATGCTTCGCTGCCCAATATTATGAAGGCCAAGAAGAAGCCTCTTGATACATCAACTCCTGCCGATTTGGGTGTTGATACGGCGGCACGGGTTAGCCTTCTGGGCGTTGAACTGCCCGCGGAGCGACAGGCAGGCATCAAGGTAGAAGATGTTGCCATGTTAGTAGACAAACTTAAAAACGAAGCAAAGGTGATCTCATGAGTATTCTAGTTATCGCTGAACACGACAACAGCAGCCTGAATGTGGCCACTTTGAACTCTGTTACTGCGGCTCAGGCTATAGGAAGTGATATAGATATTCTGGTGGTTGGAGCCTCCTGTCAGGATGTAGCAACTCAGGCAGCTCAGGTTGCAGGTATTGGCAAAGTGCTGGTAGCTGACAATAGCGCCTATGCCAACGCACTGGCCGAGAATGTGGCACCTTTAATTGCTGAAGTGGGTGCTGGGTACAGCCATATTCTGGCGACAGCTACCACCACTGCTAAAAATATTATTCCTCGCGCTGCCGCGCTGATGGACGTCCAGGCAATTTCTGATATCAGCGCTGTGGTTAGTGCCGATACTTTTAAGCGCCCGATCTATGCCGGTAACGTAATTGCCACTGTGCAGTCCTCTGATGCTATTAAAGTGCTGACGGTGCGCGGCACTGCGTTTGACGCAGCTGCTGCCGAAGGGGGTTCTGCAAGCATTGAAGCTGTAGCTTCTGCCCATGATTCTGGTGTTTCCTCGTTTATTGGCGAAGAAGTGGCGGTATCTGACCGCCCTGAACTGACTGCTGCGGAAATTGTGATCTCTGGTGGCCGCGGTATGGGCAATGGTGAAAACTTCGATATGCTTTACAGTATTGCCGATAAACTGGGTGCAGCAGTGGGAGCATCTCGAGCTGCAGTGGATGCGGGTTTTGTACCCAATGATATGCAGGTAGGGCAGACAGGCAAGATTGTTGCCCCTGACCTCTATGTGGCTGTAGGTATCTCTGGTGCAATTCAGCACCTGGCTGGCATGAAAGACAGTAAAGTGATTGTGGCCATTAACAAAGACGAAGAGGCACCGATTTTCTCGGTTGCGGATTATGGCCTGGTTGCAGATCTGTTTGCAGCACTGCCCGAGTTTGAATCTGCCCTGTAAGTCTTTTCTTATCGGGCCATTCCAAACCCGATATAGATACAGCTTATAAAAAAGGCCCCTTTGGGGCCTTTTTTATTTCTCTAGCTTTAGTTGTTGACTGCCTTTTCCTCTGCCTTTTTCTTTAGCAGCCTCTGACCTATCTATCTGACGATTAATTTCTTTTACAACCTCCCTGCGCTCTTGGGGGCTCATGCTGCGGACTTTTTCACGTATTTCGTTTTGCTTCTGAGCGGGCAGCTGCTCATAGTGATCAAAAGTCCTGTCAATTATGCGCCGTTTTTCTGCGGGCATATTGTTCCAGTGCTGGCGAAGTTTTTCTCGCTTATGGGGTGGCAGGTTTTCAAATTTCCTCATGGTCTTGCGCACCTTTTTGCGCTCCTCCTTAGGCAGGCCTTTCCAGTGATTAGCATGGCGTTTTATACGCTTGCGCATGTCTGGATCGGCCTCTTGTGAAATCTTGACCAATGTTTTTTGGCGCCGGGGGTTTATTTTGTCCCAGTTATCGGCAAAAGGGGACAGCGTGTCCTGAACCTCAGGTGAGAGACTCTCAAATGCAATGGTTTCCGATTGAGCAAAGGTACTGCAGCAAAACAGAGTGGCGCTAAAAGCGATAATCACATTAACCAGGCCACGATTAAATATAGCCCCTAATCTGGCGTTTAAATAATCCATAACTTAACCTGTGCTGCCCATATCTGTATCTGCCAGCCAGTAATAAAAATCCAGATCTTCGAAGAGATCTATAGGCTCATCAGCCATATCCAGCAGCATCTGGTCATTAATGGGTTCACTACCATTGGTCTTCAGCCTGGCTTCTTGCTGATTATCTAACCCCATCTGCCCATTGAGCATAACGCCAACAAGCAACAATGAAGCCAACGAGGCGCCAAATGTCGGCCATAAAAACCTCCTGTGCGAGCTTTTATTCTGGGCTAGCGCCTCACGCCTAGCCTGAGCCAGACGAAATATCTCCGGTGCCCCTGTGGTCTCTTCCAGGGCCAGCAGGTCCTGTTGTAAATCCTGTTCAAATAATGTTGATTTAGTCATGTCGGTAATCCTCCAGCATGTCTCTCAGCGCATGCATGGCTCTTGAATAATGGGTTTTCACACTGCCCTGTGATATCTCCATTGCACTGGCAGTCTCAATGGTGCTCAGCCCCTCCCAGCAGCGCAGCATAAATGCCTGGCGCTGGCGGTAGGGCAGCTGTTGCACCGAGTGGTTGAGCTGCTGGATACGCTGGCCGCGCATCAACATCTCATCTGGTGTTTCAGACTGTCTGCCTACAGCTCTATCAACAGGGCCTGCAACACTGTCTTCGCTATCTTTTGGCGCTGACTTTGACCAGATAAATACTCTGTCTCTTACCGCTTTACGGCGGTAGTAATCAGTCAGTCTGCTATTCAGTATGCGGTAAAACAGTGGCTTCCACTCGCTGGGCTGTTTTGACGAGTATTTTTCTACCAGCTTGTACATGCTGTCCTGAACTATATCCATGGCACTGTCTGTGCTGCCAGTACCTGTGCGCGCCATATGGAAGGCCCGGCGCTCAATATATTTTAAAAATTCCTCAACCGTACAGTAGGGCAGTTCCTCTTCGGTAGCCACAGTCTGTGTATTTTCCATGCTCGCTGACCCTGCGCAATTGTTGTAGGAATAAACTCTCATAATATCTGCAGTATCATTATTTTAATGCTGGTTAGAGTAAATATTGTCGAGCATAGCCATCAGTGACAGCCACTGCAGATAATCTCTATCATGATGGTGACTATGGGAATGGCGGCCCCGCTGGTGATCTCGGTAATGCTGCCTGTGGCGGTCATAATGATGGCCATTGCCAGGGCCATAATAATGGATATAAAGTTGTCTTGGATTGGCATAGCTGTTTCTGTGGTGGCGCGGATGTTTGAGGCGGTAGGCAGCAACGCGTTTTTTAACGGCTCGATAATCGGTTTTAATTATCAGCTGGTTGTATGAATTTCTATGGGGAATCGCTTCGCGCCTATGCTCGCGATATGAGCGCCAGTCCTGCTGATGTTTGTGCTGATGACCGGCACTGTACTTGACCACAGTTCTCTCTGCGGCTACAGCTTGGACTGGGAGCATCAAAACCCCAATTGTGATTGCAGTAGTAATAACGGCCCTGTTCATAATCGTCTCCAATCAAGTTGCTCGGGACTAGTGAACGCTGAATAGGCTAATTGGTTGACCTGTTATTGGTCTATCAATCGGACAGCAGGAAATCTGCCCAAATAGGGCAGTGATCTGAGGGTTTTTCCGATGAGCGGGCATCAAAGTCAATTCCCGTTGACTGCAACCACTTCATAGCGGCATCGGAAGCCAGTATCAAATCGATACGCAGGCCCCTCTTGGGATCCTGCTCATAGCCGCGACTGCGGTAGTCAAACCAGCTATAGGATCTGTCGTCCTCTGGGTTCATCGATCTAAAGCTGTCCTGGAGCCCCCAGTCGCACAGCTTTTGCAGCCATTCTCGCTCTTCTGGCAGAAAAGCGCACTTGCCGGTTTTTAGCCAACGCTTGGCATTTTCGGGTTTTATACCTACATCTATATCCTCAGCGGCAACATTCATGTCGCCCATAACCACCACTAAATCTTTGCTACTAAAATTATTCTGCAGATAGGTTAACAGGTCGGCATAGAACTTTTGCTTGGCCGGAAACTTAGTAGGGTGGGCCCGACCCTCTCCCTGGGGGAAATAGCCGTTGATAACATGTATGGTTTTGCTATCAACAATGTATTCTCCGTGAATCATTCGTCGCTGGGATTCTTCATTATCGCTGGGGTAACCCCTGGTCACCCTAGCAGCTGGCATTTTGCTTAGCAGGGCGACGCCGTAATGGCCTTTTTGACCATGGATATCCACCTGATAGCCCATGGCATTTACAGCCTCTAGAGGGAATTCTTCATCGCTGACCTTGGTTTCTTGAAGGCCAATAATATCTGGGTTATGTTGGTCTATAACGGCCTGTAACTGATGCAGGCGCGCCCGCAGCCCATTGACATTAAAAGAGATAATTCGCACTGATTTTTAACTCGCTTTTTGTTGTTCTAGTTGTACTAGTTGAAGTTGACGCTGTTTGGCGATTTCTCCCAGGCGTATCTGGTCGCTCAATATATATCCGGCCTCTTGGAGCATAGGATCGGTCTCGGCAATATCCTCGTCTTCGTCCAGCTCTTCACTATCTTGATCCTGCTCATCTGCATCGGAGGAGGCTAGCTCTAACTCTGAGTCGGTATCGGGCTCAGACTCGGCTTTCCAGGCTTCAATATCTGCATAGAGCTCCAGGCCCTTTTTCTTGCGACGGATGTTTTCCAGCGTAAATAATTCATCGTCCCATTTTTTACTGCGAGCGCGTCGGGCCTCGATATTTAATGACAGGGCATCCTGCTGACTCCAGCTTTTAGTGAGCTCCAGCTGGCTGAGCATATGAGCGTAGTCCGGATCATTTTGGCTGCGCTGTTTATGGGCTTCAAGCAATGGGGCAACCAGCGGCTGTAACTCATCAGTACTGCTGTGCGGCACGGCGCGAATTCGATCCCAGGGTAGGGCATAGTCCCTGTGGCTTTCACCTACCTCCTCTGGGTCATAGGCCGAGGGAAAGGCTATATCGGGAAGCACACCGCGGTGTTGGGTGCTATCGCCTGACACTCGATAAAATTTAGAGGTGGTCATCTTTAGCTGACCCGCAGATAGCCCGGTCACATCCTGAACTGTGCCCTTACCAAAACTCTGGCTACCTACCACGAGGGCGCGGCCATAGTCCTGCATGGCGCCGGCAAAAATTTCCGACGCAGAGGCGCTCAGGCGGTTAATCATTACCAGCATTGGTCCCTGGTAGATCGGTGGCCGAGTGGCTCGCTGATTGCGATAGACACGCTGATTGGCATCGCGAATTTGCACCACTGGACCGTAGCCGATAAATAGGTCGGTGAGGGCGGTGGCCTCGTAGAGCGAACCTCCGCCATTATTTCTCAGATCGAGAACAATGCCATCGACTCCCTGTTCCTCTAGCTCTTCAAGCAATCTTAAAACATCTTTGGTGGTGCTACGATAGTCTGGGTCGCGGTTTCTGTAAGCCTCGAAGTCCAGATAGAAGGCCGGTATATCAATTACCCCAAGCTTGTAGTTCCTGTCATCCTGAACTATATCCAACACCTTGCTCTGAGCAGATTTTTCTTCAAGTTTGACCTTGTCGCGGACAATTGAAATCACCTTGCTGCTGCCTGCTCCTGCCCCTTTCGAGGGTATCACCTGCAACCTAACTGTTGAGTCTTTCTCACCCCTGATAAGGGCGACTACATCATCCAGGCGCCAGCCGACCACATCAACAATCTCTCCATCACCCTGGCCAACACCGGCAATCTTGTCCGAGGCCTTTAAAAGGCCCTGCAGGTCGGCAGGGCCACCGGGAATAATCCTTACCACTCTGGTGTATTCATCCTCAATATTGAGTTCTGCACCTATGCCTGTGAGGGACAGAGACATATTGATCTGAAAGTTCTCTGTGGTGCGCGGGGTGAAGTAAGAGGTATGGGGATCGTAGAGGGAAGCCAGAGCATTGATATAAAGCTGAAATACATCCTGGCTATCGCGCTGCTGGTACTGGGTAATCTGGGTGCTATATCGCTTGACCAAAAGCTCGCGGGCAGCGTCTTCCTCTTTGTCATTGAGCAGCAACCGGATCATCGAATCCTTAAGGCGCTTGCGCCAAAAATCATCGGCCTGCTCAGCAGTCCCCAGCCAGTCGCGCTTATCTCCATCGAGGATAATGCTCTCATCCAGACTATAGTCAAATTTATAATCGGGATTTTCGAGTAGGGCAATATTGGCTCTTAGACGCGCAGTGGCTCGTTCACGCAGCCGATTAAACATAATAAACCCAGGGCTGACATCGCCCCGTTTGGCAAGATCATCCAGGCGAGTTTGCCACTGGTTAAACTCATCTATATCAGACTGTAAAAAGTAGCTCTTGGTGGAATCAAGCTGATCTATATAGTGTTCAAGATAGCGCCGGGAAAGATCATCATCTATTACCTGGCCGCGATAATGCCTGGTGGCCAGACGATCAAAAATCTCTCGATATAGTGCGGTTTGCTCTGACTGTTTTTCAATCGGAATAACAGCAGTATCCGGTGCGGTGGCAAACACCGCGGTACTGAAAACAATGCTGGTGAATAGGGCTGTGATAGCGCGCGACATAGTTTGTTCCTTGTATCGGCCTGAGAGTTTAGCAAGAACTGGAATTACTGAATATAGACCATAGGATAGATTGTTAATTTCAATGAACTCTGCACAGGATTGCCGCTAGGGCATATAGCTAAGCTCCAATCCTATCTTTTACGTCCTCTAATCTCAATTAGTGGACATAGTTGGACTTTACTAATATTGCCTGATACAGTAACTTTTATTCAAACACAGCTCTAACAGCCTCTGCAGTCATATCGCTGGGTGTAAACAACCATTCCATTAGAGACCGGTTATGTCACAAGCATTTAAAGCCACACCGCTGTTCGATGCTCACAAAGCCTTTGTCCGTTTACCCATGGGTATGGCAATGTTTGACGACTACCCAGACTCTAAAGACTTTATAGTTACGCTCTGTGAGTCAATACCGGATGTGCGCGAGGATGTTTTACATACCCAGTCGTTCCTAAAAAGCTACAGCCGCAAGTCAGAAGCCACCTACCGCGGTTACCGCAACGAGGTTGAGCGACTATTACTCTGGGCCTGGACTGTGGCTAATAAGAGCGTTATTCAGCTTAAGCGGCCAGATTTGGAGGCTTATTTTGACTTTGTGCACAGTCCCAATCCAAGCTGGGTGGGCTCATCGGTGCAGGATCGCTTTAAAATAATCGGCGGAGAGTCCCGTCAAAATGAAAATTGGCGGCCATTTGCTGCCAAAATCGCCAAGGAAGACCGCGCTGAAGCCATGGCAGCCGGGCTGGAGGTGCAAATTAGCAAAGACGGCCACCTGCTTTCCCATGAGGCGATGAAGATCTGTTATTCAGCGGTGTCCTGCTTTTACGACTATCTGACTGACGAGGGCTACGCCTTCGGTAATCCTATTCCAGCTATTCGCAAGCAGTCTGCCTATCTGATTAAGGGTGCGACCCAGAAAAATATTAAACGCCTGTCGGATTTGCAGTGGGAAACTGTGCTTGACTGTGCTCAGGCAGCAGCAGATCAGGATCCCGGTCATGAGCGCACCCTGTTTACTATTGCCATGCTTAAAACCCTGTATCTCAGAGTGTCTGAGCTATCCGAACGAGCCAACTGGCAACCAGCCTGGAAGCATTTTTGGCAGGACAGCGACGGCAACCAATGGCTTAAGGTGCTGGGTAAGGGCAATAAGATTAGAGATATCTCGGTTCCAAGTGCCCTCTCTCCCTATATCCAGCGCTACCAAAAATATCGCGGGTCTCTAAGTGCTAATTTTGGTGCTAACAGTGCCTTGGTATCGAAAAATCGCGGTACAGGTGGCATGACCTCTCGACAGTTGCGGCGCATAGTGCAGCAGGCTTTTGATTTGGCCCATGAAAGAATGCGTGCAGAGGGCTTTACTGACGAGGCCAAAGCGCTGCGTGAGGCCACAACACACTGGTTGCGGCATACGGGTGCCTCACAGGATATTGCCACCAGACCGCTAAAACATATGGCAGATGATTTGGGCCATGCCAGCATGGGAACAACCGATCAGGTGTATATTCAGTCTGATATGAAAGAGCGTGCACGCTCAGGCAAAACCAGAGAAGTTTAGAGATTTTAAATACAATAAAAACAATCGCTTATAGCTTAATAATAAAGTAAATTATTGATATAAGACGGACTTATAATCCGTTATTAAGGGGGTAAAAATGAGTATAGATGCACAGATTGAGGCCTGGGTACGACCATTGGCTCAGGGGCTATCGGATATGGTGTTTTACCCTGTCAATATAGCTGATCAGGATTTTCCTTTAATAGTGCTCTGGCTGGCGATCGCAGCTCTGTGGTTTACTTTTTATCTGCGTTTGATCAACCTCCGCGGATTTGGTCATGCAGTTGGGCTTTTAATAAACCCGCCAGCTAACCCTGCTGCCACTGGCGAGATTTCTCATTTTAAGGCGCTGTCCACCGCCATATCCGGCACCGTGGGCGTGGGGAATATAGGAGGTGTTGCCGTGGCCATTGCCATAGGTGGCCCAGGTGCTGCTTTCTGGTTATTTATGGCTGGTTTTCTGGCCATGTCCACCAAGTTTGTGGAGTGCACGCTTGGCGTTAAGTATAGGCAGGTCAATGCTGATGGCTCTGTTTCCGGCGGGCCCATGTACTATTTGGAGCGCTTTTTTCAGGTTCGCAACTGGCCTAAAGCAGGCAAGTTTCTGGGTAGCTTCTATGCTGTGTCGCTGGTGATTGGCTGCCTTGGTATTGGCAATATGTTCCAGTCCAACCAGGCCTATGTGCAGATGCTGAGTATCACCGGCGGAGAAGCCAGCTTTTTATATGGCCGTGGCTGGTTGTTTGGCCTGCTGATGGCATCAACTGTGGCTCTGGTCATTGTGGGCGGTATCCGCTCTATTGCCGCCGCAGCTTCACGAATAGTGCCCACCATGGCGGTACTCTATATTGTTTCGGCGCTATTAATTATTGCTATGAGTGCAGAGCATCTGCCCGGAGCAATAGCGCTTATTTTTAATAGCGCCTTTACCTGGACCAGCGCCCAGGGTGGCATGGTGGGAGCCATTATTGTTGGCTTCCAGCGCGCCCTGTTCTCCAATGAGGCCGGCATTGGCTCGGCTTCAATTGCTCACTCTGCAGTCAGGACTGACGAACCCGTAACCGAGGGCCTTGTGTCTCTGCTAGAGCCGTTTATAGATACCATGGTGATCTGCACCCTGACCTCCCTGGTTATTGTGACAACAGCTATCCCCAATGGCTTACTGGATGGCGGGCGTGGCTTGGAGGGCATTGCCCTGACTTCAGCAGCATTTGCCCACCATATTAGCTGGGCGCCCTATATTATTGCTGTGGCCGCCCTGCTATTTGCGTTTTCGACCACTATTGCCTGGTCCTATTATGGACTCAAGGGCTGGACCTATCTATTTGGCGAAGCCAACACCACCCAGATGATTTTTAAGCTCATATTTTGCGGCTTTGTCGCTCTGGGATGCATGATTCAGTTATCCGCAGTACTGGATTTCTCTGATGCCATGGTATTTTTGATTGCGGTGCCCAATATTATTGGCCTCTATCTGTATGGGCCTGAAATAAAGCGCGATCTTGCCGATTATTTAGCCAAGTACAGTGGCCAGCAGAGGCAAATCGAGACGTGAAATTAACCCTGGGCATATTGCAAGTAGATGATGTTCTCAGTGATTTGGTTGAGGATCACGGCGAGTATCCATTTATGTTTGAACGCCTGCTGCGGTCGGCAAATAATAACCCTCAGCTACAGCTGGAGTTTGTGACCTATAAGGCCAACCGGGGTATTTATCCGCAAAATATTGATGAGGTGGATGCCTATATTATGACTGGCAGTAAAAGCAGTGTTTATGAGGATACCCCCTGGGTTCTTAGGCTCGCTGAGTTTGTCAGGACCCTGCATCAGCAGCAGAAAAAGTTTATTGGCATCTGCTTTGGTCATCAGATGGTGGCCCAGGCTCTGGGTGGGGAAGTTAGTCTGGTCCAGACCGGTTGGTCTCTTGGTGTAAAACAAACCATTCCCAATCCGGCCGCAGACTCCTGCCTATGGAGAGGTCAATCCTTTAATCTGATTTACAGTCATCAGGATCAGGTGGTGGTTCCTGCGCCGGGAACAGAGATTCTGGCTTCAACAGACAGCTGCCCTATTGCCGCTACCCGTCTGGGCAAGCATATTTTGACCTTTCAGGGCCATCCGGAATTTTTCCCCGACTACAGCCGCGCACTCTACCAGCTGCGACGCCCGGTTTATCCCTCTGAAACCTATGTGGCGGCCATGGCCTCCCTTGAGCAGAGCGCTGACCAGGACTGGGTGGCCAGGCTAATGATCGACTTCTGCCTCAGCGCTCAGTAGGGCTTGTCACCATCAATCACTATTCTCTCCAGGCGGCGGTGTGCTGGAAAGTAGTCATTAATTGGTTTGTGCTGGGTGCTGCGATTGTCCCAGATCGCTATGCAGTCTGCCTCCCAGGCAAAGCGGCAGGTATACTCTGCAGTGGTGTTGTGCTGGTACAAGAAGGCTAGAATCGCGCTGCTCTCATCGGCCGGTAAACCCAGTATATGAGTGGTAAACAACGGGTTTACAAAGATCACTTTTTTGCCGCTCTCCGGATGGGTTCTAATAACTGGGTGAGTCACCGGCGGGTTATCTGCAACCGCCTTAGCCAGGCGCTCAGGGCCACCCTCCTCGGCCAGACTCTCCTTAAAGCCAAAAGCAAAATCATGAACCGCGGATAGCTCGCCAAGAAAAGCCTGCATCTGGGGTGATAGCCCATCGTAGGCTGATGTCATGCTGGACCAGAGGGTATCGCCGCCCTTCTCGGGAATAACCCTGGAGCGCAGCACAGTCCCCATAGGTGGATGCAGACGAAAAGTCATATCACTGTGCCAGCACTCAATCTTACTGGGCTTGTCAGCTGTGCTTTCAAGAATGGTAATCTCTGGAAACCCCTCCACAGTCGCATAGGCTGGATGAGTTTGCAGGGGCCCAAAAGAAGACGCCAGCGCGTGCTGTTGGGCTGGCGATACGTCCTGATTGCGAAAGAAAATAACCTCGTGCTCGACCAGCAGAGCTCTGATGGCCCGGTAATCTTCAGCGGTGACATCGCCGGTTAGATCTATTCCGCTAATTTCAGCGCCAAGAGCACCAGCTATTGGTTTTATTTGCATATTCTGCACCCGATGATGCTTGTTATTTTAAGAAATACCCGGGCCTGCCCGCAGCAAGTTGCCCCGGCAATCTTATCATTGGAAACCAGTCCCAGTGCAGCCATAGTTTGATTAAACATTTAGCAGCAGGTGTTCGCGCTCCCAAGAAGAGATAACCTGATTAAACTCCTCAAACTCAACCAGTTTAATTGAGGTGTATAGCTGGATAAATTTCTCACCAAATAACTCAAATACATCCCTATCCTCTTGCAGGCCCCGCAGTGCCTCCTCAAGAGTTCTGGGCAAGGCCAGCTCTTCCTCATAGGCATTGCCTTCATAGGCTGCTGAGGGTTCAATTTTATTTTTCATACCCAGGTAGCCACAGGCCAGTGTTGCCGCAATGGACAGGTATGGATTGACGTCAGCGCCTGGAAAGCGATTTTCGATGCGGTAGTTCTTGGGGTTGGCGTCTGGTACCCGCAGCCCAGTAGTGCGATTATCAAAGCCCCAGTGAAGATTAATAGGCGCTGAAACCTCTCGCGTAAAGCGACGGTAAGAATTCACATTGGGGGCAAAGAAGCTCATAACAAAGGGGGTGTATTTCTGCAGGCCTCCCAGATAATGATAAAAGGCCTGACTATAATTGCCATCCGCAGTGGCAAATATATTGCTGCCATCGGCAGCAGATAGAATACTCTGATGAATATGCTTTGCAGACCCTGGCTCTGAGGCCATTGGCTTGGCCATAAAGGTGGCATAGATATCATGTTTTAAGGCTACTTCACGCACCATGCGCTTAAAGGTAAATACCTGATCGGCAAGGTTGAGCGGATCGCCATGAATAAAATTCACTTCCAGCTGGGCGGCGCCAGATTCATGGATCAGGGTGTCTATATCCAGGCCCATAAGCTCGCCATAGGCATACATATCTTCTACAAAGGGCTCAAATTCGTTGGCTGCATCTATGCTATAGGACTGGCGTGCGGTCTCTGGGCGCCCTGAACGGCCCAGTGGCGGTTTTAGAACCATATCCGGGTTGGTATTCTTTTCTACCAGATAAAACTCCATCTCAGGTGCTATCACTGGCTGCAGGCCTTCTTTTTTATAAAGGCCGAGAATATGCTTTAGCACAGCTCTGGTGCTAAAGGGATGAGGCTTTCCATCCTTGGTGTAGCAGTCATGGATGATCTGTCCTGTTGACTCATTGGCCCAGGGCACGCTGCGAGCAGTAGAGGCATCAGGCTCAAGTAGCATATCCCCATCTATGGTGCCCAGCAGGTCCCAGTAATCGTCTGAGAACTCTCCGGTAACCGTCTGAGCCAGGATACCTTCAGGCAATCGACTATCTTCTTTGAGGAATTTTTTCGCCGGTATAAATTTGCCCCGCGCATTGCCGGTCATATCTGGCACCAGACACTCAACCTCAGTGATTTTATTTTCCCTGAGCCAATTTTCTATTTCCTTCTGAGATTGCATAGTGCACCTGATCTTATGGTTATTATTGAACAATTGTTCAATTAATGTTGAATTATTATTCGAAAAGATGCTAATGTCAAACTTTGTGACTATTGGCGAGGCTAATGTGAGCTCTTACTATCAGGCCAGCGCAACCAAGCTGGCAGCTTTTGCGGCACTGGAAGGCGACCATCAGGCGGATATCTGTATTGTTGGCGCAGGCTTTACCGGCCTCTCCTCAGCCCTGCACCTAACCGAGCTGGGTTATAAGGTAATTGTTTTAGAGGCTGAAACTGTCGGCCATGGTGCCTCTGGGCGCAATGGCGGCCATGTGGGCATAGGTCAGCGCCGGGATCAGTACTATCTGGAAGAGACCTTTGGTCATGATATTGCCAGCGCCCTTTGGTTTATGGGTCTCGAAGCTGTTGAGGCGGTAAAAGATCTGATTGAGAAGCATCGCATCAAATGCGATTTAAAGCACGGCGATGTGCACTTTGCCCATAAATCCAAATACAGCCGGGAAATGGAGGAGGAAGTTGGCTTTCTTTATGAGCGCTATGGGTTCGATCAGATGGAATATATCCCCAAAGATCGACTTGCTGAGGTGATTGGCAGCGATGTTTATCACGGCGCGGTACTGGATACTGCATCCAAGCATATCCATCCCCTTAAGTTTGTTCATGGTCTGGCGGAGGCCGCAGTGCGGGCTGGTGTAATGATTTACGAACAGTCTCGCGTTACCTCTTACGCCGGATCTCCTGTGGTGGTAAAAACCAATCAGGGACAGGTAACTGCCAGCGAACTGGTGCTCGCCTGTAACGCCTATATAGAAAAGCTGGAGCCAAGGATTAACGGCCATATTATGCCGATTAATAACTTTGTGTTGGCCACTGAGCCTCTGCCTGAAGAGCTGGCGCGGGATATTATCCCTCTGGATACCGCTATGGCCGACAGTCGTTTTGTGATTAATTATTGGAAGCTATCCGGGGATAACCGTTTGATATTTGGCGGCGGAGAAAACTATCGTCGCGGCTTCCCCTCTGATATTAAGGGCTTTGTGCAGCACTATATGCTGCAGATCTACCCGCAGCTAGCAAATACCAAGATTGATTACGGCTGGGGCGGCAGAGTGGCTATTACTATGAACCGTCTACCCCACTTTGGCCGTCTGCAGGATAATATCTGGTATATGCAGGGCTATTCCGGCCATGGTGTTCCCACGGCCACCTTTGCCGGTAAGCTTGTTGCCGAGGCTATTAGCGGCAAACTGGAGCGCTTTGATCTAATGGCCAATCTGCCAACCCCCAAGTTCCCCGGCGGGACATTACTGCGCTGGCCGGGCATGGTTGCTGGCATGCTCTATTACGCACTCAGGGATCGCTTCTAATGAGTAATCTGCGCAAGACATCTCCCAGAAATCAGCCGGTACAGCGGCGAGCCCAGGAACGCCGTAATCAGATCCTGGAAGTGACTGCGGAGCTGCTTGAAGAGGTGGGCCAGGATGACCTGACCACTATTCTGGTCGCCAAGCGGGCCGGGGTGTCTGTAGGCACTCTTTACCATTACTTTCCCAATAAATACGCCATTATGTATGCCCTGGCAGAGCAGTGGGTTGGCGAAATGGATATTGCCCTTCAGGAACTGGAGGCAGAGCCCGTTGAAACCCTTAGCCTAAAGCGCTTTGTCGAGCACTGTGTCGACCGCATGCGCCTGGTTTACGTTAACCAGCAGGGTTTGCTGCCACTGGTTCAGGCCATGTACGGCGTGCCGGAGCTTGAAGAGCTGGATCTCATCCACGACGAGTTGATTATCGCCTCTATGGCGCGCATGTTTGAGCGCTTGGATATTGACACCAAACCTGCTGAACTGCGGCGTCTGGGGCGAGCCTATCTGGAAATCACCCATGCCCTGCTGATAGTCGCGGTCAATCAAAGCCCTGGTGATGCAGACAAAACCCTGAGTGATCTAAAATATCTTAACCTCTGCCTGCTGGAGCGGGCTAAGGGTCAATTTTAAGTGTAGGTCCCAAGAATTACAGTCCTAACCATAATGTTCCACACAGGTAATATGGTTTAACTTTGCTCGATAAGATACTGATAATAAACAACTATCTTGCCTTTTCTCTCATGGTGACAAACTCCTCTGCCGCCGACGGGTGAATACCCACTGTCGCGTCAAAATGCGCCTTAGTTGCACCGGCTTTTAGCGCTATACCCATGCCCTGAATAATCTCCGCCGCATGTTCACCCACCATATGGCAGCCAACCACTGCGTCTGAGGCAGTATCAACAATCAGTTTCATGGTTATGCGGTCGGCACCGCCGCCCAATGTCTGCAACATGGGCCTGAAATCAGAGATATAAACCGCTATATTTGGGTATTCCTGTCGCGCCTGTTCCTCGCTCAGGCCCACAGTACCCAGCTCTGGCTGACAGAATACCGCGGTGGGAATATTGCTGTAATCGATACTGGCCTGCCCTTCCCCATACAGATGATCCACCAGCACCATCGCTTCCTGAATGGCCACGGGGGTCAGTTGAACACGATCAATCACATCGCCCAGGGCATAGACACTGGGATCTGCAGTAGCAAAATTCTCATCCACCAGGATAGCGCCATTACTGGCTGTAGCCACGGACGTAGTTTCCAAACCCAGCCCAGCCGTATTCGGCTGGCGGCCTGTGGCATAGAGAACCAAGCCAGCGTTGAGATTACCCTTGCCATTCAGAGACACAGAGAGGCTCTCTGTGGTTTTATTGATTCCATCAATCTCAGTATTTAGATGGATATTGATACCTTTGGCAACCATTCCCTCCGCTACCTTCTCAGCCATTTCCCGATCAAAGGATTTAAGCAGCACTGGCCCGCGATAGACCAGATGAGTCTCTACGCCCAGTCCATTTAAAATACCGGCAAATTCAACCGCTATATAGCCGCCACCCACCACAACCGCTGTTTTGGGCAACTCATCGAGAAAAAACATTTCGTTAGAGCTAATCGCATGCTCGCTGCCGGGAAATTCAGGGATATAGGGCCAACCACCGGTAGCTACGAGAATAGTGCGAGCACTGTACAGGCTGCCATTGACACTCACCTGATGAGGTCCAGCAATAGTGGCTCTGCCATCAAAAAGATCGGCGCCGCTATTATCTATAAGGCTGTTGTAGATGCCATTGAGGCGTTCAATTTCAGCAGTTTTATTGTCCCTTAGTGTCGCCCAGTCGAGCGTTGGCTGCTGGGGGACGGTCCAGCCAAACCCTGCGCTGGCATCAAATAACTCCGGGAACTGAGAGGCATAGACAAATAGCTTTTTGGGTACACAGCCGACATTGACACAGGTGCCGCCCAGATAGCGCTCTTCGGCAACAGCCACCCTTTTACCAGTGGAGGCCGCCATACGTGCAGCCCTTACCCCTCCTGACCCAGCGCCAATTACAAACAGATCATAGTCAAAGCTATCGCTCATATCTTATACCTATACTAGACTTCATTATTTTTATTGATAACGCCTTCGAGTTTGCTGCCGGACTTACTAAACCAGGCCAGCTTGTTATGCAGGCTAACTACAGAGCCGACAATAATCAGCGTGGGTGCCTTGGCACCTGCCTCGCGAACAATACCGGGCAGCGTATCCAGGTCGCCCACAAATACCTGCTGTCGGTCAGAGGTGCCTTTTTCAATCAATGCAGCGGGCGTGGTTGGATTCAGGCCGTGATCCTTTAGTTGCTGGCATATAGTCTCCATACCATTCAGGCCCATATAGAACACCAGAGTCTGATTGGGTTGCACCAGTTCCGGCCAGTTTAGATCCATCTTGCCCGACCGCAGATGGCCGGCAATAAAACGCACTGACTGGGCATGGTCGCGATGGGTTAGGGGAATACCCGCATAGCTGGCGCAGCCCGAGGCTGCCGTAATCCCTGGTACCACCTGAAATGGAATACCCTGTTCTGCCAGAGTTTCAATCTCTTCTCCGCCACGACCAAATATAAAGGGATCACCGCCTTTCAACCGCACCACCCTGTTACCTTCAAGGGCATAGTCCACCAGCTTTTGATTAATATTATCCTGGGTCACCGGATGGTCGCCGGCGGTCTTGCCCACATAGATACGCGTGGCATCCCGTCGCACCAGGTTGAGTACCTCTTTGGATACCAGGCGATCATAGAGCACTATATCGGCCTGCTGCATCAGTCGCAGCGCCTTAAATGTCAGTAGATCCGGATCACCGGGACCACCGCCAACCAGATACACCTCACCGGTTTTAAAACTGTCTGTGCTGGCGAGCTTGTCGGCCAATAACCGCTCTGCTTCATCGAGATTGTTGGCATAGGCCTGCTCAGCAATGGGGCCATAAAATACATCTTCCCAAAATGCCTTGCGATCTGCGCCACTGGCAAACTTGGTTTTTACTCGCTCGCGAAAGCTGCCGGCCAGTGCGCCCAGTTTGGCCATGCCTGCAGGTAGCAGGCTCTCAAATCTGGTGCGTAACAGTCGCACCAGCACTGGTGCATCGCCGCCACTGGAAATCGCCACCTGAATGGGTGAACGATCCACTATAGAGGGGAATATCACTGTAGAGAAACTGGGGTCATCCACCACATTGGCGAGCATATGGGCAGCCTGGGCATGTTCGGAGACCAGACGATTTAGGTCGCGATCATTGGTGGCCGCAATTACCATCACTGTATCCGGGTGCTGAAGTAAATGCTGGTGCTGGTAGGCCGCACTGATAAGCTCAAGGCCATTGCAGCCGTCTGCGGTATCACAGGCATCCATTTCCAGCAGGTCCGGACAGAAGTCTTTGGCAACAATGGTAATTAGTGCGCTGGCTTCCTGCACGAGGCGCACCTTGCGCAGGGCAATTTCGCCACCACCAATCACCAGAACACGACGTCCCCTGAGATTATGGAATAAGGGTAGATAGTCCATTAGTTAATATGAGTCTGCCCATTCATTAGAGGCTGCAGGACCTCGGGAATAGCAATAGAACCATCTGCCTGTTGATAATTTTCCATCACTGCCAGCAGCGTGCGTCCCACCGCCAGACCCGAGCCATTTAAAGTGTGCAATAACTCTGGTTTGCCACTGGCATTTCTGTATCGGGCTTTCATACGTCGGGCCTGAAAATCGCCGAAATTACTGCATGATGAAATCTCACGATACTTTTCCTGTGAGGGAATCCAGACTTCTATATCATAGGTTTTTGCCGCAGAGAAACCCAGATCGCCACCACAGAGCACTACGGTACGATAGGGTAAATCAAGCTTCTGTAAAATGGCCTCGGCGTGGCCCACCAGACCCTCCAGCGCATCCCATGATTCATCGGGATAAACAAACTGCACCATCTCAACCTTTTCAAACTGATGCTGGCGAATCATGCCTCTGGTATCTCGACCATAGCTGCCAGCTTCGCTTCTAAAGCAAGGTGTATGAGCCACATACTTGATAGGCAGCTGATCTACAATTTCATCGCGGTAGATATTGGTAATCGGCACCTCAGCGGTGGGAATCAGATAGAACTGGCGCTCGTCATCCAGCTTAAATAAATCTTCTTCAAACTTGGGTAGCTGACCTGTCCCATACAGGGACTCGCGGTTTACTATGTAGGGCACGTAGACCTCTTCATAGCCATGCTCTTGAATATGGGTATTGAGCATAAACTGGGTCAACGCCCGGTGCAGACTGGCCAGGCCGCCGCGCATCTGGGAAAACCTTGAACCGGTAATTTTTGAGGCGGTATCAAAGTCCAGACCATTGAGCCCATGGCCCAGATCCACATGATCCTTAACCTCAAAATCAAAGGCTCTAGGCTCACCCCAGCGGCGAATTTCTACATTGTCATCTTCGTCTGAGCCTGCTGGCACAGATTCGTGAGGAATATTGGGAATGCCCTGCAACAGCGCATCCAACTCTTCCTGCACGGCGGCAAGTGCGGCATCAGCAGCGGCAGAATCAGTTTTAATCTGCTCGCCTCTCGCCTTTAGTGGCTCTATGTCTTCACCTTTGGCTTTGGCTTCACCAATTAGCTTACCCATGGATTTTGAGTAACTATTGCGTTCTTGCTGCAGGTTCTCAGCAGCCAGCTGAAGTTCCTTGCGCTGAGTTTCGAGGGCCAGAAAAGCCTGGGTATCCAGCTGATAGCCTTTTATTTGCAGGCTGGCAGCTGTGGCATTTAGGTCCGAACGTAACAGCTTCGGGTCGAGCATGGTGACTTCCTTAGAATTAAATCAAGTACAAACGTGTTAGCCAGACTGCCATGCTGATGGCCGCCAAGCATAAAAAAACTGTCCCCAGCGCATAGACCAGGGCCAGAAAAAGGTGGCCATTTTGCCACAGACCTAGGGCATCAAGCGAGAATGTTGAGAAAGTAGTGAAGGCGCCGAGAAAGCCTATCATTAAAATACTGCGCATCTCTGGCGGCAACAGGCCCTTCTCCAGAATCACAACAAACAGCACACCCATAATAAAACTGCCCAGCACATTGACCCATAGAGTAGCGTAGGGAAATTTGTGACTGGTGGCATCAAAGATCAAGCCACTGACTCCGTAGCGAGCCATTGCCCCAAGGGCACCGCCGATGGCAACTGCTAACCAATGCATCAGGATTTATCCTTTCTCTGTTGTTCGCCCTGCTGGTCAAGCGAGCGCAGATGTCTCAGTTTATCGCCAATCTGCTTTTCCAGCCCATTGTCTGTTGGCTGGTAATACTGCCGGTCGCCAAGTTCGTCGGGCAGATAGCGCTCTCCCGCAGCGTAGGCACCCTCTTCGCTGTGGGCATAGCGATAGCCCTTGCCGTAATCCAGCTCTTTCATTAGCCTGGTGGGCGCATTGCGCAGATGCATAGGTACATCGTAACTGGGCAGAGACTGCACATCGGCCATGGTCGCCTTAAACGCGCTGTATACGGCGTTGCTCTTGGCGGCTACAGCACAGTAAATCACTGCCTGAGCCAGGGCTAGCTCCCCTTCTGGACTGCCCAAGCGCTCCTGAATATTCCAGGCATTGAGGGCTAATTCCAGGGCTCTGGGGTCTGCGTTACCAATGTCTTCTGTGGCTATTCGGGCGACTCGCCGAGCTATATACAATGGGTCACAGCCCCCATCCAGCATACGGCACAGCCAATACAGTGCGGCATCTGGCGAGGAGCCACGCACTGACTTATGCAGGGCGGATATCTGATCATAAAAATACTCACCGCCCTTATCAAAACGCCTGGTATCTCCTACCAGCACCTGTTGGAGAACGGTGATATCAATAGCTGCCGAGTCCGACTGTTCAGTGGCCAGATCATTGGCTATCTCAAGAAGGTTTAGCGCCCGGCGGGCATCGCCATCGGAGGCATTGGCAAGAAGATCCAGAGCCTGGTCATCAAGCTGCAACTTGCGCTCTCCTAAACCATCCTGCTTGTCGGCGATGGCCTGCTGAATAACTGTCTTGATTTGTTTGCTATCGAGACTTTTAAGCACATAGACGCGACAGCGTGAGAGCAGCGCATTATTTAATTCAAATGAGGGATTCTCTGTAGTGGCACCAATAAATACAACTGTGCCATCTTCCACAAAGGGCAAGAATGCATCCTGCTGTGATTTATTAAAGCGATGGACTTCATCCACAAACAAAATAGTCTTACGTCCACGCAGGTCGCGCTGCTCTTCGGCTTTGGCAATGGATTCGCGAATTTCTTTTACCCCGGACAATACCGCTGAAATACTCTCAAAATGGGCGTCAGCCGACGCGGCAATAATCTTGGCCAGGGTAGTTTTACCTACCCCCGGCGGCCCCCAAAAAATCATTGAATGCAGTGTTTGACTTTCAATCGCCTCGCGCAATGGTTTGCCCGGGCCTATTAGATGCTGCTGCCCATGGAATCCGTCCAGGCTGCCTGGCCGCATTCGAGCGGCCAGAGGCTGGTAGAGTTGCTGGCTAAACAGGTCAGTCATTGCGAATAACGTCAACGCCAGAGGGAATATCGAAGATAAACAAGTCTGGAGGAAGAACTGGATTGTAGTCGACCTCAGCAAAGCTAATCCGGGTAACCTGGCCAAGGTTATCGGTGAGAACTATGGATACGGGCAGCAGATTATCAAAATCAATTTGCACAGAGCTAAACAGGCTGCCGCCCTGCTCCGGCGTTAGCAAAAACTGGCCCGCGGATAGCTGCTGCACAAAATAGCTGCTATCCAGAGCCTGCAAGTCTCCAGAGAACAGCATAGCCGGCGCAGATTGGATATTACCAGCAAAGGGTTGCACCATGACCTGTTCAAGGTCCTCATCATAGACCCAGAGAGTAATCCCGTCGGAAATCACCTGCTGAGGCAAGGGGTGCTCGACTGTCCAGCGTAAACTGTTGGGCTTGGCCACTTGGAACAGACCTTTGGAACCTTGTAGCTCCAGGCCGTTGGCATCAGTAATCTGCTGCTCGAACTGAGCTACTAGGCTGGTAATTGGCTGCAGTAGATTGCGCAGCTGCTGAATATCCTCTGGGTCACCACCGGCATGAGTACTCATAGAGCCAACCAGAGCGAGCAGCGAGAGCATAGATTTGAAAAACGCCATATTGGTTTATCCCTGTTTAAACCGCACTGTCCATTATGACTTTGGCGCCAGTATTTCCCGACTGCCATTACTGCTCATGGGGCTAACCACTCCGGCAGCTTCCATCTGCTCGATAAGCCTTGCGGCACGGTTATAACCAACTCGCAATTTGCGCTGTACAGATGAAATAGAAGCCTTGCGGCTCTCCAGCACAAAGGCTACAGCCTCGTCATACAGCGGGTCTGATTCAGCATCTTCCTCGCCCTCTTCACCGCCGCTAAAGCCTGGCACTGGAATAGAAGCAACTGCGCTTTCGTCAGTAATTTCATCCAGATAATTGGGTGTGCCTCTGCGTTTCCAGTCGGCAACAACCTTGTGCACCTCATGGTCATCCACAAAGCAACCATGGATTCGCTCTGGTACGCTGGTGCCCGGTGGCAGATAAAGCATATCGCCATGTCCTAGCAGCTGCTCTGCCCCACCCTGGTCAAGAATGGTTCTCGAATCAATTTTGGAGGACACTTGAAAGGCAATTCTGGAGGGAACATTGGCTTTGATCAGACCTGTGATAACATCCACCGAAGGCCGCTGGGTGGCCAGTATCAGATGAATACCCGCAGCTCTGGCCTTCTGAGCAATCCGCGCAATTAACTGCTCTACTTTTTTACCGACAATCATCATCATATCGGCAAATTCATCAATCACCACCACTATGTAGGGCAGAGTTTCCAATGTGGGCGCCTCTGGCGCTTCCTGGCTGGCATCCCAACCCATTTCATCAGGATTAAATGTCCACAGAGGATCGCTAATAGGATTGCCTGCTTTTATGGCATCCTCAACTTTGCGGTTATAACCGGCCAGATTGCGTACGCCCAGTGCAGCCATAAGCTTGTAGCGCCTCTCCATCTCGCCGACACACCAGCGCAGACTGCCCGCGGCATCTTTCATATCGGTAATCACTGGTGTTAGCAGATGGGGAATATCATCGTAAACCGACAGTTCGAGCATTTTTGGGTCGATAAGAATTAGCTTGACCTCTTCCGGCGACGACTTAAATAGCAGGCTGAGCAGCATGGCATTAATACCCACAGACTTACCGGAGCCCGTAGTACCTGCCACCAGTAAATGAGGCATTTTTGCCAGATCGGCCACCGTGGGCACGCCGGCAATATCATGACCCAGAGCCAGAGTTAGCGGTGAGCTGGAGCGATCATAGGCCTCAGATGACAGCACCTCAGTGAGCCGCACCATTTCGCGCTTTTCATTGGGAATCTCAATCCCGACAACAGATTTTCCCGGAATCACCTCAACAACTCGCACGCTGATAACTGCCATGGACCGCGCCAAATCCTTAGCCAGACCACTGATACGACTGACCTTTACACCAGCGGCAGGCTGAATTTCAAAGCGGGTCACCACCGGCCCGGGCAAGACTTCAACCACTACGGCTTTAATTCCAAAGTCCTGTAACTTGAGCTCTAACAGTCTCGACAGATGCTCAAGGGACTCCTCTGAGTAGCCGGTATCATTAGACTTATCGGCGGGGTCGAGCAGATTGAGCGGTGGCAGAGATCCTACAATCTCGGCATCGCCAAACAATGTTTGCTGCTTTTCACGCTCAATCCTGGGGCTGACCGCAGGCTTGGCTTTGGGCGTTTGAATGGTCGGTGGTTTGCGCTGCCTGGTACTCTTGACCGCAGCCTCCACCTTGACCATGCGTTCAGTCTGAGCTTCTTTTGAAGCCCGAAGTTCACGCTGGCGCCGCTTGCGTTCTGCCAGAGCATCGGCTGTATTGACAATAGTATTGAGGGTAAAGGCACCCAAACGATCTATGGTCCGAATCCACGAGATATCGGCAAATACAGTTAGGCCGAACAGAAATAGAGCCAGCAATAACAAGGTACTGCCGGTATAGCTAAAAGCCGCAATAACAGCTTCGCCGATCTTACTGCCCAAAATGCCGCCACTGCCAAAAGGATAGTGGGCCAGATTGTCCAGGTACTGAATATTGGCCAGTGAGGTGGCGCTTATCATAACCAGGCCAAAGCCAATAACCCGCAGAATAAAACTTACCGAATCGAAGCCTTCCCGCTCATCGAGAAAATGAGTGCGCAGAATCTGCGAGGCACGAATGGCTAATAGCAGTGGAAAAAGAAAGGCCATACCGCCAAATAATGAGAAAAATACATCTGACAGCCAGGCGCCCACGGGTCCAACCAAATTGGCAACATCCTGGCGAGAGCCTGTGTGGGACCAGCCCGGGTCCGCTGATGAATAGGTGAGCAGGGCCAGCAACAAGATAATACATAGAGCTATCCAGCCGATTAGAGCGCCCTCTGCCAGCAGCTTTCTGCTGCGGGATTCAGATTCGCTATCGCTGGCTGATGCTCTTCTCGCTATTTTATTTTGGTCAGTGCTCAACGGCCAATTTCCCTGTATTTTTTACCTGAACAATTGTATCTGATTCCAGCATAAACGCCATGCTGAAGCTCGATAATAAGCAACTATGCCCTATATATAAAAAACCAATTGGTGAAGCCGTTGGGATTCATTATGATAGCGCCCTATTCGCACTCCCGGGCAGCCAATGGCCGCCACTTTATATAGGTAGAATTTGTTTTATGTCTGAATCACAACATTATCCCCTGATTATTCTTGGTTCTGGCCCTGCTGGCTGGACCGCGGCTGTCTATGCGGCACGCGCCAATTTAAACCCAGTTGTTATTACTGGTATTCAGCAAGGTGGGCAGCTGACCACCACTACTGATGTAGATAACTGGCCTGGCGATGCCGATGGTGTCCAGGGCCCGGATCTGATGGTGCGCATGCAAAAACATGCAGAGCGCTTTGATACCAAGACAATTTTTGATCATATAGATTCTGTGGATGTATCCAGCAAGCCCTTTACTCTGGTCGGCACCAGCAGCTATACCTGTGATGCGTTAATTATTGCTACTGGCGCCTCGGCACAGTATCTGGGCCTGCCCTCTGAGGAGGCCTTTATGGGCAAGGGAGTCTCTGCCTGTGCTACCTGCGATGGCTTTTTCTATCGCAATCAAAAAGTGGCGGTTATCGGTGGCGGTAATACAGCGGTTGAAGAGGCCCTGTATCTATCTAATATCTGCTCAGAGGTAGTGCTGGTGCATCGCCGCGACGCTCTGCGCGCAGAAAAGATGCTTCAGGACAAGCTGTTTGAAAAAGAAAAGAACGGCAATATCAGCATTGAGTGGAATCAAAATCTCGGTGAGGTTTTGGGTGATGATGCTGGTGTCACAGGTGTGCAGCTGTTTGATACCCATTCTGGGGATACCAAGCAGATTGATGTGACCGGTGTGTTTATCGCTATTGGCCATAAACCTAACACCGATATCTTCGCTGGCAAACTGGATATGAAAGATGGCTATCTGACTATTGCCGGGGGCCTGGCAGGTAATGCTACCGAGACAAGTGTGAAAGGCGTTTTTGCCGCTGGGGATGTGGCCGATCATGTCTATCGTCAGGCTGTTACCTCGGCGGGCAGTGGCTGTATGGCGGCTCTCGATGCAGAACGCTATCTCGATAGCTGATGAATCTGACGCTTTTAGATTCTCACCAACCTGTATTCCCCCATCCAAGTCAGGCTGTCAGGGAGCCCGATGGGCTCCTTGCAGTCGGCGGCAATCTCAGTCCCTCCACTCTTATCGATGCCTATCGCCAGGGTATTTTTCCCTGGTACCAGGACGATGATCCTATTCTTTGGTGGAGTCCCAGTGAGCGCTGCGTGATTCAGATGGGTAACTTACATCTATCTAAAAGCCTGCGTCGCACTCTGCGTCGGCAGCAGTACACTGTTACCACAGATCAGGATTTTGCTGCTGTACTGGAGGCCTGTGCTGCGCCAAGAGATGGGGACAGCGGCACCTGGATCACTGCAGAAATGGCCGAGGCCTATATTCAGCTGCACCAGATTGGGCAGGCCCATTCGGTGGAGGTCTGGGAGTCAGAGCAACTGGTGGGTGGTATCTATGGGGTGGCTGTGGGTGACGTATTCTGTGGCGAGTCGATGTTTAGCCGGGTGACCGATGGCTCAAAAATTGCCATGGCTTATCTCTGTCACTGGTTATATCAGCAAGAATTTAGGCTGCTCGACTGCCAGATTGAGAATCCCCATCTAATCAGTATGGGCGCTGAGTTGATGCCCAGAGATGAATTTCTCGAACTGCTTTTGGCTGGGAGAGATCGTATCCATAAATGGCCCAAGACTGCAGAGCCTGTTCCTTGGCCGGTCTAGGCTTGAGTAACTATCAGGGATCAACTAGTCTTAGACACTGTAGTGACATTGAGTTGATACAAAATTATGACCAGAGATATTTCACCTGATATAGGTAAAATCAGGCTACTTTTAACAGAGCCCCATGATTGCAGTTATCTGGATAACCATCTGGCCACCACGGCATTTGTGGACCCCGAAATTGAGATTGATGCCGAGCTCTACGGGCGCATGAGTGCCATGGGCTTTCGGCGCAGCGGCCTGTATCTCTACTCACCGCTGTGCAGCGCATGTAATGCCTGCGTGCCAGCACGAATTCCCGTCAATCAGTTCCGTTCCTCGCGCTCACAAAAGCGCTGCCTAAAGCGCAATGAGGATATTGCTGTCAAACAGGTTAGAAATATCAGCTTTGATCAGCACTACCCCATCTACGATCGCTATATTTCTGGTCGTCATTTCGAAGGCGATATGTTTCCTCCCTCACAGGAGCAGTTCGAGCAGTTTTTGGGCAATGCATGGGATTGCAGCAGATTTTTAGAGTTTAGCATTGATGAACAACTGATTGGTTGTGCTGTGGTTGACCAGTTGCCGAGTGCTCTGTCGGCAATCTACACCTACTTTGACCCCCACTATGCTGAGCGCAGTCTCGGCACCCTGGCAGTGCTTCTGCAGATTCAACTGGCGCAACAGATGGGACTGGAACATCTCTATCTTGGATACTGGATTGCCGACTGTCAGAAGATGAACTACAAAACCAAGTATCAGCCACTGGAGCTGCTGCAGGAAAATACCTGGAGACTTTCGGCTTTAAGAGCGCTGATCTAAATAGATGCATAGAGGTGCAATTGGCTTTGCTATAGCCGGCGTTTTAGGGCAAACTGCGCCCTTTTTTACAGGCACGTAAGATTTCTATGGCGAAAGAAGATCACATTGAGTTTGATGGCGAGGTTATTGATACCCTGCCCAACACCACTTTTCGAGTTAAGCTTGAAAACGACCATGTTATTATTGCCCATATCTCTGGCAAGATGCGCAAGCACTATATCCGCATTCTAACGGGCGATAAGGTCAAGGTTGAAATGACCCCCTATGACCTGACCAAGGGTCGCATTACTTTCCGCGAACGCTAATCTACTTTCCGATCTAGCTGGATTCAGATTAACCCAGCCTGAACCAGCAGTTTTTTATAGCCTATAAAAAAGCGAGATATTGCTGAGAATATCTCGCTTTAAGCTGCCTCTATGCTTTGCCTGTACTAGCTGGTCAACGCCTCCTTGGCCGCGGTGATCACAGAGAGCTCTCCATCTTCCACAGACACAAACACTGTACCGCCCTTATCCGCCAGGCAGCCAAATAGCACCTCTTCCGCCAGAGGCTTCTTAATCTTCTCCTGAATTAATCGGTCCATGGGTCTGGCACCCATCTTGGCGTCATAACCATTCTCTGCCAGCCACTGTCGAGCATCCTCGTCAACATCCAGAAACACTTTCTTTTCGTCGAGCTGAGACTGGAGTTGCACCAGAAATTTGTCGACCACAGTTTTGATAACATCCAAACCAAGCTCGCCAAACTGCACTATGCTGTCCAGTCTATTGCGGAACTCCGGGGTAAACATTTTCTTGATGGCTTCCATACCATCGGTGGCATGATCCTGCTGAGAAAACCCAATGGAAGCCCTGCTCATCAGCTCGGCGCCCGCATTGGTGGTCATAATCAAAATAACATTGCGAAAATCGGCTTTGCGGCCATTGTTATCGGTCAATGTGCCGTGGTCCATCACCTGTAACAATAGATTAAACACGTCCGGGTGGGCCTTTTCGACCTCATCCAGCAGAATAATGGAATGAGGCTGCTTGGTTACCGCCTCGGTTAGGAGCCCGCCCTGGTCATAGCCTACATAACCTGGAGGCGCGCCAATAAGTCGCGACACTGTATGGCGCTCCATATATTCCGACATATCAAATCTAATCAGCTCTACACCCAGCACATTGGCCAGCTGTCGGCTTACCTCGGTTTTACCCACCCCGGTGGGGCCGGCAAAAAGGAAACTACCAATAGGCTTTTCGCCCTCTCTCAAGCCAGCTCGCGCCAGCTTGATCGAAGTAGCCAGTGCATCAATAGCTGGATCCTGCCCAAATACCACCATTTTAAGTTTCTCAGCCAGACCCTTAAGCTGTGCCTTGTCCGAACTGGATACACTTTTGGCAGGTATTCGGGCAATTTTAGAGATAACCAGCTCTATATCACTGACACCAATGGTCTTTTTGCGACGGCTCTCGGGCTGCAGACGCTGGTATGCGCCAGCTTCATCGATAACATCTATCGCCTTGTCGGGCAAAAAGCGATCGGTGATATGTCGACTGGACAGTTCTGCGGCCACCTTCAGTGCGGGATTAGTGAACTTGAGATCATGGTGGTCTTCAAATCTTGATTTGAGGCCCTTCAATATTTCATAGGTCTCTTGGATTGTGGGCTCGGGCACATCAATTTTCTGGAAGCGTCTAGACAGCGCATGATCCTTCTCAAAGATACCGCGGTACTCCTGAAAAGTGGTCGAGCCTACACATCTAAGTTGGCCGGAAGACAGCAGCGGCTTTAATAGATTAGAGGCGTCCATTACACCGCCGGAAGCCGCTCCTGCACCGATAATGGTATGTATCTCATCAATAAACAGGATAGATTTCTCTTTCTTGATCAGCTCGGCAATAATACCCTTGAGGCGTTTTTCAAAATCACCCCGATACTTGGTGCCCGCCAATAGCGACCCCATATCCAGCGAGTAGACCGTGCTGCCCAACATGGGCTCCGGTACCTGCTCCTCAACAATTAACTTGGCCAGGCCCTCGGCAATGGCGGTTTTACCCACGCCGGACTCACCCACCAACAGAGGATTGTTCTTGCGGCGACGGATCAGTATCTGACTGACCCGCTCTATTTCAGCGCTGCGACCCACCAGAGGATCAATCTGCCCCAATTTAGCCTGCTCATTTAGGTTGCTAGCAAACTGACTGAGTAGGCTCTCTTCTTGAGTTTCTGGACTGCTAGTATCGGTTTCAGTCTCTTCATGCTGGCTGTGACTGTGTTCAGAGTGATCGGCATATTTTGATATGCCATGAGATATATAGTTCACCACATCGATGCGAGCTATATTTTGCAGGCGCAGGAAGTAAACAGCCTGACTCTCCTGCTCACTGAATATGGCAACCACCACATTGGCACCCACCACCTCACTGTTATTGGCGGAGTTCACCTGAAATACTGCTCGCTGCAGGACACGTTGAAACCCGTGGGTTGGCTGTGTTTCCTGCTCCAACTGTGTCTCGGGAATAGTGGGCATGGTGGAGTCGATAAATTCGGTCAAATCCTGCCGCAGAATATCTAAATCTGCCCCGCAGGCTCTGAGTACGCCAGAGGCAGATGCATCGTCCAAAAGTGCCAGCAGCAAGTGCTCGACGGTCATAAACTCATGACGCTTCTCGCGGGCTGTTTTGAACGCCAGATTGAGGGTGACTTCAAGCTCTCTACTTAACATATCTATGACTCTTCTTCGTCGTCGCAGGGTTCTATTTCACACAGTAGCGGATGCTGATGGTCCATCGAGTATTGATTTACGACTGCCGCTTTCGTCTCTGCTACATCTTCAGTATAGATGCCACAGACGCCCTTTCCCTCGGTGTGTATCTTTAACATGATCCGAGTCGCATTCTCCCGCGACTTGTAAAAAAACTGCTCAATTAGTTCAACTACAAATTCCATTGGTGTGTAGTCATCATTTAACAGTACTACTTGAAACATACGGGGCTTCTTTAACTTTGGCCTTGATTCTTCGACCACAGTATCGCTGTCGCGTTGCCAATCTGGTGTATTTTTTTCGTCGCTCATGTAAAACAGCCGATTACCTAACAATAAAAGAGTGCATGCATCTTACAACAGAATCCCTAAGTCAGTGAACCGATGAGCGGTACTTGTGCAGAAAGTTTTGGCCCTTTAGGCTTTACCAAGCCTCAATGCAGAGGGGTTCCGAGCACAAACAAGATGTTTGCTCATTTTGGCGGCCTCTAGTCTGTTATCCAAAAAAGGTAACTGTGGGAGGCAAAAGTAGATTAACCCTAGGTTAATTTTAGATTACTTCAACGGACGAAGGCGGCAGGTTATGTTACAGATAGGTACTATAAAGTGGTTCAGCAACGCAAAAGGATTCGGTTTTATTCTCCCCAATGAGGGTGAGGGAGATATATTTGTTCACTACAGTGCAATTAATATAGAGGGCTACAAAACGCTTAAGGCGGGTCAGGTTGTTAGCTATGAGACCGAGCGCGGCGACAAAGGGCTCCATGCTATTAATATAACCCCTGCCGACCCAGACCAGAATCCCTCTGAGATCAGGGCCAAGCTAGCCGCGGCTGGCGCGGTCGCTTAAACCACCCAGGAAACAGAATAAAAAACCGGCACTAGAAACCAGTGCCGGTTTTTTTTATCAGTAACAGATAGCCTGCGGCTGCCTGGCTGGTCTTTTTACATATTGTCGATCATTGCATCGCCAAATTCTGAACAGGACATCAGAACCGCGTCATCCATCAGTCGCTCAAAGTCATAGGTTACTTTCTTCTCAGAAATCGCACCCTCAATGCCCTTAATCACCAGATCCGCAGCCTCACCCCAGCCCAGATGGCGCAGCATCATTTCGGCTGACAGGATCAATGATCCCGGATTTACTTTGTCCTGACCTGCATATTTGGGTGCAGTACCGTGGGTGGCCTCAAAGATTGCCACATCATCGGAGAGATTAGCACCAGGCGCAATACCAATGCCGCCCACCTGGGCAGCCAGGGCGTCAGAAATATAGTCACCATTAAGGTTTAATGTCGCCAAAACACTGTACTCGTCTGGACGCAGAATAATCTGCTGCAACATTGCGTCGGCAATAACATCTTTAATAACGATATCTTCGCCAGTGTTAGGATTTTTAACCACATGCCAGGGGCCGCCATCCAGAGGCTCGCCACCGAACTGCTCAACCGCAACTTCATAACCCCAGTCGCAGAAGGCGCCTTCGGTAAACTTCATGATATTGCCTTTGTGCACCAGGGTTACAGAAGGCTTGTTCTGATCAATAGCATACTGAATTGCTTTGCTTACCAGACGCTTGGTGCCCTGCTCTGACACAGGCTTAACACCTATGCCGCAATTCTGATCAAAACGAATCTTGCTAACGCTCATTTCGTCCTGCAGAAACTTGATTACCTTATTGGCTTCGTCTGTACCCGCACGCCATTCGATACCAGCATAGATATCTTCAGAGTTCTCGCGGAAGATGCACATATCAACCTTGTTCGGCTCTTTGACCGGCGAGGGTACACCCTCAAACCAGCGAACCGGACGCTGACAAACAAACAGATCCAACTCCTGGCGCAGAGCAACGTTTAGTGATCTAAAGCCGCCTCCTACTGGAGTTGTTAGCGGGCCTTTGATAGAAACGGCATAGTCTTTAACCGCTTCAAGAGTTTCAGCCGGGAACCAGTCACCCTCGTACATCTCAGCAGCTTTCTCTCCACAGTAAACCTCCATCCAGGAGATTTTCTTGCCGCCATCGTAGGCTTTGGCCACAGCGGCATCGATTACCTTGACCATAACCGGAGTAATATCTACTCCGATGCCATCACCCTCAATAAAGGGAATAATTGGATTGTTAGGTACATTTAAAGATAGGTCGGCATTAACTGTGATTTTTTCACCAGATTGTGGAACCTGGATATGTTGGTATCCCATTGTGATCTCCGAGAATGAAAAGCTGATTTTAAGAATATTTTGTAAAAAAATTACCAGATGGACAATATTTTACAGTATTTCACGCCTTTTTTGTAACCCTGTTTCATTTACAATGGACCGAAATGGAGAAAAAAATTGGCTAAATTGCTTATATTAAATAAACCCTTTCAGGTATTGAGCCAATTCACCACCGATGCCGATAAACAAACCCTTGCCGATTATATCCCAGACAATAAAGTCTATCCTGCCGGCCGTCTGGATTTTGACTCTGAAGGCTTGCTTTTACTGACGGATAACGGCCAGTTGCAGGCTAAAATAAGCGATCCCAGATATAAACTCACCAAGACTTACTGGGTGCAGGTAGAGGGCGAAGCAACCCAGGAGCACTGCGATCAACTCTGCTGCGGTGTCGAGCTAAAAGATGGACCCGCTGCTGCCCTGAGCGCCAAACTGCTGCCGGCGCCGCAGCTCTGGGATCGCAATCCGCCCATCCGTGTGCGCCAATCAATCCCTGACAGCTGGATTGAAATTACCATCGCCGAGGGTCGCAATCGACAGGTGCGCCGAATGACTGCGGCGGTTAATTTGCCAACACTGAGACTGGTGCGCACTCAGGTTGGTGACTGGGGCCTCGATGGGCTGCAGCCTGGGGAATACCGACAACTGGAGGTGCCCTCTGCTCAGCAAAGCCGCAAGCTGCAGTCAGGCCGTAAAAGCAGACCAAAACCATTTAGAAAGCCAGGATAGGGATTTTAATATGCCAGATAAAATACATCTTACGGTGGCCACTGTAGTGGAAAAAGACAGTCGCTTTTTAATGGTTTTGGAGACCAAGGCTGGACAGCAAGTTATCAACCAGCCTGCAGGACATGTTGAGCCCGGAGAGGATATTTTACAGGCTGCCCTTCGTGAAACCATGGAGGAGACCGGCTGGCAGGTAACCATTAGCGGCTTTTTAGGTTTCTCTACCCATTTCGCCCCCTCCAATGGCGTTACCTACTACCGTATGAGCTTTGTTGCCCAGCCAGTTGGCTTTGATACCCAGGCGGTTATTGATCCGGATATCGACCTGTCTCAATGGATGACATTAGACGAGATAAGGGCCCAACAGCAGCAGTTGCGCAGCCCTATGGTATTGAGCTGCATTGAGGATTATCTTGCCGGGCGTATTTTTCCTTTGGATATATTTCGCAACAGCTTATAGTGTCGCTTTTCAAATCGCTGATCCGAGTTGCTGACTGCAACCAGAATATTAATGACCAAATCACAGAAAGTTATTGTAGGCATGTCCGGTGGAGTTGACTCCTCGGTAGCTGCGTTTTTACTTATCCAGCAAGGCTATCAGGTGGAAGGCCTGTTTATGAAAAACTGGGATGAGGACGACGGCTCTGAGTACTGCACAGCGAAAGTGGATTTGGCTGATGCCCAGCAGGTCTGCGACAAACTCGATATACCATTGCACACAGCAAATTTTGCGGCTGACTACTGGGATAATGTATTTGAGCACTTTTTGGCCGAGTACCGGGCTGGTCGCACGCCTAACCCCGATATTCTGTGTAATAGGGAAATTAAATTTAAGGTGTTTCTCGACTATGCGGAGATATTGGGCGCAGACTATATAGCTACCGGACATTACACCAGACTGAATTCCGCGGGCCAGCAAACCCAGCTGCTCAAGGGTCTGGATAATAATAAAGATCAGAGCTATTTTCTCCATGCAGTGGCCGAGAGCGCTTTTGCCAAATCTCTATTTCCTGTGGGTGAGCTTGAGAAACCAGAGGTGCGGCGTATTGCCGAGGAACAGGGTTTTGTTACCTCCTCCAAGAAAGACAGTACCGGTATCTGTTTTATTGGCGAGCGCAGATTTAAAGATTTTCTCGAACAGTATCTGCCAGCTCAGCCCGGCGAGATGCGCACGGCCGAGGGTGTATTAATGGGTGAGCACCAGGGGTTGATGTTCTATACATTGGGACAGCGTCAGGGCCTGGGTATTGGCGGTGTTAAAGACAGTAGCGATGAACCCTGGTTTACCCTGGATAAGGATCTGGACAACAATATTTTAATTGTGGGTCAGGGAACCAACCATCCACTGCTTTTCACCAATCACCTAGCTGCCGCAGATATCAACTGGATCAATGGTCGGCCGGAGACGCCTCTGCAATGCTGTGCCAAGACCCGCTACCGTCAGCCGGATCAACAGTGTTGGGTAACTCCAGCTGCAAATGGCGGCTGTGAGGTGGCCTTTGACCAGCCTCAGCGAGCTGTGACCCCGGGACAGTCTGTGGTGTTCTATCAAAATGATCTCTGTCTGGGTGGAGGTACTATTGAGACCACCTGGAACTCAAACTCTGTATCTCGGAATAAGGAACTAGCTTGATCTTCGCGCGCCCTACCCAGGAACAGGCCCTTGCTCTGGCAGCTGTATTTCAAGCCTGCGAACTGGTTGCTGATCTGGCCCATAATGGCCAGACAGACAATGCTAAACTGGAGATGGCTATGGGCGCCCTGCTCAACCAGAACCCTGAGTCTCTGGACCAGCTGTATGGGCCGGTGGATAACCTAACCACCGGCATCAACTCCATGGCTGACTTTATGGGCAGGCAGTCATCCAACCCTCATCATCCAGAAGTTATGCGCTACGTTATTTCCATTTTATATCTGGCTCGCAAGCTATCTGGCAATAAAGCCATGCTGGCCAAAATAGCGCCAGGCATTGAGGGTGCTTCGCGACAGGCACAGCATTTTTCTGTTACCCATGACAATGTATTTGGCAATATTGCCTCGCTGTATCAGTCTACCGTTAGCACCATGCGCCTGCGCATTCAGGTCAGTGGCTCCGGTCTCTATCTGCAGCAGCCGGCCATAGCTGAGCGAATTCGCTGCCTGTTATTTGTGGCTATTCGCAGTGCATTTCTGTGGCAGCAAATGGGCGGGACACGTATCCACCTTATGCTTTATCGCAAAAATCTGGTCAGACTGCTGCCCAAGCTATAGGTTTAATTTTCTCTGTTTGTCTACAATTGAATTCTGAAATAAACCTGCAAATCCGGTATTATTCTCAGCATAAACTAGCCTTCAGACTGGAAGCCAATATGGACAACACCGCACTATCCTCGCTCACTGCTATTTCACCTATTGATGGTCGCTATGGCTCTAAAACGCAGAGGTTGCGAACCGTGTTCAGTGAGTTTGGTCTTATCCGCTACCGCGTGTTGGTCGAGGTGCGCTGGCTGCAGCATTTGGCGGAAAACCCCCAGATTACTGAAGTGGCTGCGTTTTCTGCCGAGGCCAATAGTCTGCTAAACAGCCTGGCCGAAAACTTTACTGAAGAGCAGGCTCTGCGCATCAAAGAGATTGAGCGCACCACCAATCATGACGTAAAAGCCGTTGAATATTTGATTAAGGAGACCATTGCTGACAATCAGGAGCTTCAGGCGGTCAGCGAGTTTGTCCACTTTGCCTGCACCTCTGAAGATATCAATAATCTATCCCACGGGCTGATGCTTAAAGAGGGTCGCGACCAGGTTATGCTTCCCGCCCTGCAGGCGATTGCCGATCAGCTGGCCGCTATGGGCAAAGAATTTGCTGCGGTTCCCATGTTGTCGCGAACCCATGGTCAAACGGCGTCACCTACCACTGTGGGCAAAGAGTTGGCCAATGTTGCCTATCGTCTGCATCGGCAGATCGCCCAGATTGATCAGGTGCCACTGCTGGGCAAAATCAATGGTGCGGTGGGTAATTACAATGCCCATATCTCTGCTTACCCAGAGATTGACTGGGCTGCCAGTGCCAGGCAGTTTATCGAGCAGCTGGGTCTGGAATACAACCCCTACACCACTCAGATCGAACCCCATGACTATATGGCAGAGCTGTTTGATGGTTTGGCGCGCTCAAATACCATTCTTATCGATTTTGCCCGGGATATCTGGGGCTATATCTCTATGGGTTATTTCAAACAGAAAACCATTGCCGGTGAAGTGGGCTCATCAACCATGCCCCACAAGGTCAACCCAATTGATTTTGAAAATGCCGAGGGCAATATGGGTATTGCCAATGCCCTGTTTGGCCATCTGGCCAGCAAACTGCCTATATCCCGCTGGCAGAGAGACCTTACGGACTCTACAGTGTTGCGCAATATGGGCGTGGGCCTGGGTTACAACCTGATTGCCTATGCCTCCCTGGAAAAAGGCATTGGCAAGCTCCAGCTCAACAATGACAGGCTGGCTGCCGATTTGGACTCCAGCTGGGAAGTACTGGCGGAGCCTATTCAAACAGTAATGCGCCGCTATGGTATCGAAGAGCCCTACGAAAAACTCAAGGCATTAACCAGGGGCAATGTGATGGACCAGTCTACCATTCAAAACTTTATCGATACCCTGGACATGCCCGAGCAGGCCAAGGCTGAGCTCAGAGCTCTTACACCAGCCAGCTATATTGGCAGTGCCGAGCAGCAGGCTAGAGAAATCTGACTCTGATGAATCAGCAGTCAGCTGTGCTTGGCGACCTTAGCCCAGAGGAATTTCTTAGAGATTACTGGCAGAAAAAGCCGCTGTTAATCCGCAATGCCATTCCAGACTTTGAACCTCCCATTGACGGTGATGAACTAGCCGGCCTGGCCCTGGAGACTGAGGTTGAGTCGCGTCTGGTTGTTGGCACTGAGTGGCAGCTGGAGAATGGCCCGTTTACAGAGCAGCGCTTCCAAACATTGCCCTCCAGTCACTGGACTCTATTGGTTCAGGCGGTTGATCTATGGGTACCTGAGGTAGCGGCTCTACTGAGGGAATTTGCCTTTCTGCCACCCTGGCGCCTCGACGATATTATGGTCAGCTATGCACAAGATGGCGGCAGCGTAGGGCCTCATTTTGATTACTATGATGTATTTCTGCTGCAGGGAGCCGGGCAGCGCCGCTGGCGGATTGGGCAGGCCTGTGACGCGAGCAGCCCGCTACTGGAAAACACCGATTTAAAAATTCTCAGCCAGTTTAGGCCTACAGATGAATGGGTTCTTAACTGCGGAGATATGCTCTATATACCGCCTAAAATTGCCCATCATGGTGTGGCCCTGGGAGACTGCACTACCTTTTCTGTGGGGTTTCGGGCCCCCGCCGCGACGGAAATGCTCGATGACCTGGCCACCGAATTACTGAGCAGAGGCCTTGCTCCCAGCTATTTAACTGATCCACCGCTGACACCTGCAATGGCGACTGACAAAATACCGGCAGCCTATACTGCAAAAATAAAGTCGTTGCTGCTGGAGCTTTTGGAGGATGACCAGTTGCTGGCCGAATGGTTTGCCCAGTATATGACTGAACCCAAGTACCCCATGCTGACAGAAATAACCGGCGAGCAGCGGCGGGCCAGCATAGATAATCGCGATGCCTCTGGCGACCAGAGTCATTTTAAGAATGGCTTAAAGCTTGATTAAAATCAGCATAAGGCCCGGCTGTCTGTTCTAAACAGCCTACTGGCTCTGCGGCACAGCGCCAGAGCCCTCTCTGCGATAGTCCGAAGCACCAAACAATCTAGTTCCAGTTTTGCGCTGGATACTCTGAGTCGCCCCCAGACGCCCCGCCTCTGTATTGACCCTGTGGCCCATCTCTTTTAGCCGATTGATGGTATCTACAGACACTCCAGATTCGTAAAAGACATTGTCTGGCAGCCACTGGTGATGGATTCTGGGAGCGGCAGTGGCCTCGGCTACACCCATATCAAACTCTACAATATTGAGCAGTAGCTGCATGGTGGTGGTGATAATGGTGCTGCCGCCCGGGGTGCCGGTCGCCAGTACAGGGTCGCCACTGGCATCAAAGGCAATAGTTGGGGTCATGGAAGAAAGAGGTCGCTTGCCTGGCTCAATGGCATTGGCAACGCCGCCAACCAGACCATAGCCATTGGGCGAGCCAGGTTTGGAAGAGAAATCATCCATTTCATTATTTAGCAGAAATCCTGCCCCGGCTACGGAGATACCGCTGCCATAGGAAAAGTTGAGGGTATAGGTATTGCTGACCACATTGCCCCATTTGTCCCAGGTACTGAAGTGAGTGGTTTCGGTACTCTCTTTAATTGCCTTGGGGCTTGGCACCCCATCGCTGAGGCCAGGTTTAATATCGGAGGAGCGGCTAGAGTGCAGAGGATCGATCTGATCGCGGAGCACGGCTGCATATTTCTTATCGGTGAGTTGCGCCACTGGTACCGGGAAAAAGTCCGGATCGCCAAGATAGAGACTGCGGTCTGCATAGGCCCGACGCATGGATTCCACCAGGTGATGAATGTAGTCTGCACTATTATGTCCCATATCACGCAGGTCCCAGCCTTCCAGAATATTGAGCATCTGCACCATATGCACACCACCGGATGAGGGTGGGGGCATGGTGCATACTTTAGTTACTCTAAACAGGCCACAGACCGGCTGGCGCTCAACCACCTGATAGTTAAGCAGGTCCTGATGGGTAATTAGACCGCCTGAATCCTCCATCTGGGCAATAATTAAATCTGCAGTTTTGCCCTGATAAAAGCCTTCCCGGCCAGCGCTGGCAATCCGCGATAGTGTCGCACCAAGATCCGCCTGCACCAGCTGCTCGCCACGCTGATAAAAGGCACCCTGGGGTTTAAAGAAATAAGCTTTGGTGACTGGGTGTTTTTGCAGGCGCTCTCCCCTGGCCATAAGTGAATCAGCGAGGTCGGCACTGACAGTAAAGCCGCCTCGGGCAAGTTCTATCGCCGGCTGCATTACCTGTTTTAATGTCAGTAGCCCATATTTTTCCTGAGCATGTATCAGGCCGGCCACAGTGCCGGGCACGCCAGATGACTCAATACTGTAGCGAGCCTTCTGATTATCCACATCTCCCTCCCTGTCGAGGAACATATCGCGGTGAGCCTCAGCGGGCGCCATTTCTCGATAATCGATCGCAATGGTTTTATTGGCTTCAGCCAAGTGCACCAGCATAAAACCGCCGCCGCCCAGATTGCCTGCCCGAGGCAGGGTTACAGCCAGTGCAAACCCTGTGGCCACAGCCGCATCCACTGCATTGCCCCCGACTGAGAGAATATCAGCGCCCACTCTGCTGGCAATGATCTCCTGAGAAACCACCATCCCAGTCTCGCTGATCACGGGATGAAAACGCGCCTTGGAGTCTAAAATAGCTGTGCCCCAGGCAACCACCGAAAAAAGGCCGCAGACTGCTGCAATAATATTGGCAAATAGGTTTTTCATAGTAGGCTCTGGCGTTGATAATCGATTGCTTAAATTGAGCCGCCATTTTTTATCAATTACCTTTATAAGGCAATCAAAAACGACAGCAAGCTATCAGTTTTAAGCAGATTTAGGCCAGAGGCTGGGCTGCAACAATCACTCCATTATTGTCAGCATAGAGGTATTCCCCGGGATGGAAGGTGACACCGCCAAAACTCACCGCGATATTCTGTTCCCCAATGCCTTTTTTCTCGGTCTTCATGGGGTGGACACCCAGAGCCTGGACCCCTATATCGGTAGCCATAATCTGGTCTATATCGCGAATGCAGCCATAGATAACCAGTCCAGCCCAGCCGTTTTGACTGGCCTGCTCAGCCAGCATATCTCCAAGACAGGCACGGCGCAGACTGCCCCCGGCATCCACCACTATTACCCTGCCCTCACCCGCGGTGCCTACCAGCTGTTTAACCACTGAGTTGTCTTCAAAGCACTTGACCGTGACGATCTGCCCCCAGAACTGCTCGCGGCCGCCAAAGTTGCTGAGCATAGGCTCCAGCACTTGCACCAACTCAGGGTACTGATCACATAGATCCGGGGTAGATTGCATACTGATTAACCTCGTGCCTTGGCTTTCTGGCGATAGGCATGCAGCAGCGGCTCGGTATAGCCACTGGGCTGTTCCAGGCCTTTAAACACCAGATCACAGGCGGCCTGAAAGGCAATACTCTGGTCAAAATTGGGGCCCATACTGACATAGTCTGCATCGCCAATATTTTGCGCATCAACCACTGCGGCCATGCGCTGCAGTGTCTCTTTGATTTGCTCTACAGTGCAAACGCCATGGTGCCACCAGTTGGCCATATGCTGGCTAGAGATACGCAGAGTGGCACGGTCTTCCATAAGGCCAACATTATTGATGTCTGGCACCTTGGAGCAGCCAACCCCCTGCTCTACCCAGCGCACCACATAGCCCAGCAGCCCCTGAGCGTTATTATCCAGCTCAAGCTGAATCTGCTCGGCGCTCAATACGCGGTCTCCAAGAAGCGGAATATTTAAAATATCATCCACATCTGCAGGCGTTCTCTGAGCAATTTGGTCCTGCAGGCTAGCAACATCGACCTGATGATAGTGCATAGCATGCAGCGTGGCTGCCGTTGGTGAGGGAACCCAGGCTGTATTGGCTCCGGATTTGGGGTGGGCGACTTTGACTTTCATCATATCTGCCATATTGTCCGGTACAGCCCACATGCCTTTCCCTATCTGGGCCTTGCCTTTTAGGCCGCAGGCCAGACCTACGTCCACATTCTGATCTTCGTAGGCGTTAATCCAGGGCAGAGTTTTTAAATCCCCTTTTAGTGCAAAGGGCCCAGCCTGCATGCTGGTGTGAATCTCATCTCCCGTACGGTCCAAAAACCCAGTATTAATAAATACCACGCGGTCTTTGGCGGCGCGGATGCATTCTTTTAAGTTGACCGAGGTGCGGCGCTCCTCATCCATAATACCCACTTTGATACTATGCCGATCAAGCGCCAGGGCGTCTTCAATACTGTTGAACAGGTCATCGGTAAAGGCGACCTCCTCAGGCCCGTGCATCTTGGGCTTCACTATATAGATGCTGCCCGCTGTGGAATTATTTTGGCTGTCTGGCGCTTTGATGTCCTGTGACGAGATTAGGCTGGTAATCATGCCGTCCATAATCCCCTCGGGTACCTCAAGGTTGTCGCCATAGAGAATCGCCGGATTGGTCATTAGATGCCCCACATTTCGCACAAACATAAGGCTGCGGCCACTGAGAGATATTTCAGACCCATCTGCCGCTGTGTATTGCCGGTGAGGGTTCATCCTGCGAACAAAGCTCTTGCCATTTCTGTGGATGGTCTCCTCCAGGTTTCCGGAGATAAGTCCCATCCAGTTACTGTAGGCCAGCGCCTTATCCTCGGCATCAACGGCGGCCACGGAGTCCTCGCAATCCATAATGGTGGTTAGTGCCGCTTCCAGAACAATATCCTTGACCCCCGCCCTGTCGGTTGCGCCGATTTGATGGCTAGAATCAACTTGAATTTCTATGTGTAACTTATTGTTTTCTAACAATATAGAGCTAGGAATTTCAGTATCGCCATTAAAGCCTACAAACTGCTCCTGCCGCTTTAGGCCGGTGCTTTGGCCGTCGGCCAAGCTAGCCTGCAAACCCTGACTAACCACCCTGTACCCAGTTACATCTTTATGGGACCCAGTAGCCAGCGGTACTGCCATATCCAGAAAGTCGCGCCCATAGTCGATTACTCTATTGCCGCGAATCGGGTTGTAGCTACCGGCTTTTTCAGCGCCGCCCTCCTCGGAGATTAAATCATTGCCATAAAGGGCATCATAGAGGCTGCCCCAGCGGGCGTTGACAGCATTCAGAGCAAAGCGCGCATTCATAATGGGCACCACCAGCTGAGGACCGGCCTGCAGAGCGATCTCACGATCGACATTTTTGGGGGCAATAGTAAAATCCGGGCCCTCGGGCACCAGATAGCCAATATCCTGCAAAAATGATTTATAGCGGGCAAAATCTGGCTGTGCCTGCTGCTGATGCCAGCTGTCGATCAGAGCCTGCAGGCTCTCTCGCTTTTTCAGAAGAGCCTGGTTGCGGGGTGCAAAGGTTTCTATAATCGCCGCAAAACTCGCCCAGAAATTATCTGCATCAATACCCACCTGAGGGCAGATACGATCTGTGACCAAGTCATATATTGGCTTGGCAATTTTAAGGCCTGAATGCTCTATTCTGGTTGTCATTTAATTAGTCTCCAGCCGTCCATTTACGTTAGACCTGAGAGTCTATTGACTGCAGGTTAATTTGCCAAATCTATGGCTGCTATCCTTGATATTCAGCAGGCTGATGCTAGATTCAGAGAATTACTTCAGTATCTCCACAGACACAGACTTGATGAGCTGCCGTAACCATTTATGGCCGGGATCGTGCTGCAACAGCGGGCTCCAAACCATCTTGAGGCGCATGCGTTCAATCTCAAATGGCGGATCTAGAATGACCACCTTGCTGCTATTGGCGATAGATTTAGCCGACATGCTGGGAATGGTAACAATCAGATCGTCCTGTTCAGCCAGCAACAGGGCCGCTTGATAATGCCGGGTGAACAGCGAAATATCTCGTTTTACACCCTGCTTGCTCAATGCCTCGTCGACCCAGCCAAGTCTCTGCACATCATCGGGGGTCATGCCCACGCCTACCCCCATGCCGGTTTTGCTCACCCAGACATGCTTGCTCGACAGATAGCTCTCGAGGCTCCATTTATCTTTGACCGGGTTATTTGCGCTCATTACGCAGCTAAAGCTATCGTCCCACAGATGCACCTGATGAAAGGATTGAGGTAGTGAATCAAATCGATTGATCACCATATCCACCTTACCCCGCTCAACATCGTGAAAGCTCACGTCACTGGGGGTCATAATATCCAGGCGAATATTGGGCGCCTGCTGACGCAGCTGTCGCAGCAATACAGGCAGCAGTGTCGATTCCGTATAGTCACTGGCCATAATGCGGAAAATCCGGTTCGACGCCAAAGGCTCAAATTCAGTTTTGGGCAAGATCACCTGCTCAGCGGCGGACAGCACTTTGCGCACCATTGGCTGCAACTCAAGCGCCCGATCCGTGGGAGTCATACCGTCGCTGGTACGCACCAGTATCGGATCGCCAAACAGATCCCGCAGGCGCCTGAGACTGTTGGACATGGCCGGCTGGCTAATCCCTAATTCCTCTGCAGCTCGGGTCACATTGCACTCTCGCAGTAGCACATCCAGATAGACAAGAAGGTTTAAATCGACTCTTGATATATTCATTTAAATAATGCCCGCAATAAAAGCTATTGATTAGATTTATGGTCCCATGATACCTAAACTACTCTTTTAGTCAAATAAGCAATTTATTGTTAATAAAAAAACAAGGGGTTATAGATGTCGACTTACCAAAGCAACATTGCTGCAGTGTCAAAGCTCAAAGAAGAGCAACCAGGCTGGGGAGCAATTAGCCCAGAATCCGCCGCTCGCATGCGCCTTCAAAACCGCTTTCAGACCGGTTTAGATATTGCCCGCTACACGGCAGGCATTATGCGCGCGGATATGGCTGACTATGATGGTGACTCATCGGCCTATACCCAGTCTCTGGGCTGCTGGCACGGTTTTATCGGCCAACAAAAGCTGATATCCATCAAGAAGCACTTTGGTACCACAGACAAGAAATACCTCTACCTGTCCGGCTGGATGGTCGCAGCGCTGCGCTCTGAGTTCGGTCCATTGCCCGATCAGTCAATGCACGAAAAGACTTCTGTGGCCTCACTGATTGGAGAGCTCTACACCTTCCTGCGTCAAGCAGATGCCCGCGAACTTGGCGGCCTGTTCCGCCAACTGGACAGTGCCCAGGGCGACGCAAAGACTGCCATTCAGGATCAGATCGATAACTTTCAAACCCACGTGGTGCCGATTATTGCGGATATTGACGCAGGTTTTGGCAATGCCGAAGCCACCTATCTGATGGCCAAGCAGATGATTGAAGCTGGCGCCTGCTGCATTCAGATCGAAAACCAGGTCTCCGACGAGAAACAGTGCGGTCACCAGGACGGCAAGGTAACAGTGCCTCATGAAGATTTCCTGGCCAAGATCAATGCGGTTCGCTATGCCTTCCTTGAGTTGGGTGTTGATGAGGGTGTGATCGTAGCACGCACCGACTCCCTGGGTGCTGGCCTGACCAAACAGATCGCTGTAACCCGCGAGCCCGGAGATCTTGGTGATCAGTACAATTCATTTCTGGATGTTGAAGAAATCTCTCCAGCCGACATGCAAAATGGCGATGTGGTTATTAATCGCAATGGCAAACTGGTGCGTCCCAAGCGCCTGCCCAGCAACCTGTTCCAGTTTAAGGCAGGTACAGGCGAAGCTCGCTGTATTCTCGATAGCATTACCAGTCTGCAGAATGGCGCTGATATGATCTGGATTGAAACCGAGAAGCCCCATGTTGGCCAAATCGGTGCCATGATGGATGAGATTCGTAAAGTGGTGCCCAATGCCAAACTGGTTTACAACAACAGTCCATCATTCAACTGGACGCTTAACTTCCGTCAGCAAATCTTTGACGCAATGTCTGAAGCTGGAGAAGATGTCTCTGACTACGATCGCGCTGATCTGATGAATGTGAACTATGACGATAGCGCCCTGGCTGCTGCTGCCGATGAAAAGATTCGTACCTTCCAGGCAGATGCCGCCAAGCACGCGGGTATATTCCATCACCTGATCACCCTGCCCACCTACCACACAGCAGCGCTGTCTACCGACAATCTGGCTAAGGAATACTTCGGCGAGCAGGGCATGTTGGGCTATGTTGCCGGTGTTCAACGCAAGGAAATCCGTCAGGGTATTGCCTGCGTCAAGCACCAGAATATGGCTGGTTCAGATATGGGGGATGATCACAAAGAGTACTTTGCAGGTGAAGCAGCACTAAAGGCCTCTGGCAAAGACAACACCATGAATCAGTTCTAGGGCTTCCTGGAACAGCTTCATTAGCCCGCTACCTGTGGCTATCAAAGACGGCTTATATCTCAACTGGGTATAAGCCGTTTTTTTAGTTAGCGTTTAAAGCAAAAACCTTTATAGAAATAGAACACAAGGCCACAGAGAACCAGATCGATAATCTCTATGGGCTGCTTAAGCTCCTCGATAAAAAAGTCAATGCCTTCACTAAATGTCTGTCCAGAGACAAAGCTAAACAGAGCAGATATCAGCATAACCACGACCACTGTACCGGCAATCTCAAAAAATGTTCGGAACTGGTAATCCATCACCCTCTCCACTATGAGTTATATTTTTACAGGGATAAAACCTATTATCCTTAATTGTATAGACTCATAGATCCGCTTTTAGTGCCCCGGCAATTTAAGCAGCATCCTGAGATGGCTAACAGAATTTTTGAAGCTGATAAATTGCGCCTACCAGCAAAATCGAGGCAGATTAATTCTCGAAAATCGGTATAATCATCGCCTGCGTATCAACCCCATTAAACCAGCTTGAGCGATCCCAGTTGAATACAGAATTTCTTGGCAAAACAGTCTCCGGCCCATTCACAATCCCCTCCGGTATTGTCACCACAGCCACCTCAATTATTCAGTATATGTTTGATCATATGCCACAGATCGGCGTGATCACCACCAAGAGTGTCGGCTCAGAACCCAGAGCGGGAAATAGAGAGCCTGTCTACAGTCAGTATGCGCCCGGTTGCTTTGTCAATGCCGTGGGCCTGACTAACCCCGGAGCCCGTCTAGCGGCTGAGGCCATGGCCAAATTGCGAATCCCGGAAGATCGCTTTCTGCTGGTGTCTATCTTTGGTGGTAGTGTCGAGGAATTTGTCGAGGTCGCCAAAATTATGGCCCCAGTGGCCAACGGCCTGGAGCTTAATCTGTCCTGTCCCCACGCCAAAGGCTACGGCATGGCCATGGGCCAGGATCCAGAGATGGTAAAAGAAGTCACAGCCGCAGTTAAAGCGGTTGTGGATATTCCAGTCATCCCCAAACTAACCCCCAATACTGACAATATCGGCGAAATCGCCCTGGCCGCAGTCGCCGGTGGTGCAGATGGCCTCTGTGCCATTAACACAGTGGGTCCAGGCTATACCTCTTCCCACGGTGAGCCAGTGCTAAGCAATGGCGCCGGCGGCATGTCTGGAAAAGGCGTATTGCCCATTGCCCTTAAATGTGTACGCGAAATTGCCGCCGTAACCGATGTGCCTATTATTGGCTGCGGTGGCGTCAGCAGCGCAGCAGACACCAGAGAGTTCTTAAAGGCAGGCTCCACCATAGTCGGCGTAGGTTCGGCTCTAACCGGTATGACTACCGATGAAATTGGCAGCTACTTTAACCAGCTGGAATCCGATCTCAGTTTTGACTCGGATAAAGCAGAAGGCCATATTCGCTACGATATAGATATGGACTTTGCTCCAGTGGTTTTGGTTGAAAACAAACGGGTCTGTGATGATATCTGCGTACTGACCTTTGACCGCAAGATTAATATTCAGGCCGGAGAATTTGTTTTCCTCTGGGTGCCAGGCCTTGGCGAAAAGCCTTTCTCTGCTCTGGCCGATGACCCATTTCAGCTAGCGGTGATCGATGTGGGTATCTTTACTCATGAATTGATGGATTTGGCTGTAGGCACTGAAGTCTATGTGCGCGGACCCCATGGCATACCAGTGGCTCCACCTGAGGATGCCAAGATTATGGCGGTGGCCGGCGGCACAGGCCTCGCCGCTGTCTATCAGCTGGCCAGAGACTTTGGCAATGCCGAAATCTTTACCGGTGCCCGCACTGCCGAGCGTCTCTACTACCTCGAAGAATGTCAGCAAATAGCTGAGGTACATGTAGCCACTGATGATGGCAGTCAGGGTTTTAAAGGTGTGGTCACAGAACTATTGCGCGCCCGCCTGCAGGAGATGACTCGGGCTGAGCTGGATAAGCTGGTTTTCTATAACTGTGGGCCTGCGCCGATGGTGCATGCAGCCGCAGCTGTGCAGCGAGAGTTTTGTGACGATGACCAGATCTTTAGCGCCATTGATTATCTAACCAAATGCGGCGTGGGTATCTGTGGTGCTTGCGCTGCGCCGGATGGTCAACGTATCTGTGTAGATGGGCCATTTTTACAGGGATCTCCCGCAAGACCAGAAGCAAACTAGTGCATCTCAGATTTACCTTGGATTGTCGGCTAACCTGTGCAATTAGGCCTCCAAGACACGACGTGAATACGTCCCTGTAGTCTCGAGGCCAGCATCCCTGCTGGCCACGGTCTTGGAGGCCTAATTGCACAGGTCAGCCTAGATCGAGCGAGATTTTAGGGAAAGAACGATTCGCCTTTGGCAGCCATTTGGCGAAGCCTTTCAGTAGGACGATAGAGTTCGCTTAAATGTGCGTATTTATCACCGCGATCGACTATAGATTGCAGGCCCTCTTCGTCCATCCAACGACAGATTCCCCCTCTAAATGCAGGGAAGCCAACACCGTAAATTAGCGCCATATCAGCTTCAGCCGGAGAGGCCACAATGCCCTCCTCCAGACAGCGCACCATCTCCATAGCCATGGAAACCAACAGGCGATCAACGATCTCATAGGCATCTACCTGATGGGCTGGTCCAGCAATAGATTCCAGCAGGGCCACAGCCTCAGAGTCCACCAGCTTAGCTGGCTTACCCTTTTCATTAAGCTCGTATTTATAGTAGCCAAGGCCATTTTTCTGCCCCAGGCGACCAGCACCGTGAATGGTTTCTGTGGGCCAGTTATCACCCTTGATATAGCGCTCAGGCAGGCCCTCTATCATTGAGCTGTAGCAATGGATGATGGTATCAATACCAATCACATCCATAAGATAGGCCGGCCCCATAGGCAGGCCCCAGGCTTCCATCACCTTATCGACCTGCTGAAAATCAGCGCCTTCTTTTAGCAGAATCTCCAGACCAAAGGTCATGGCAAAGAGTACACGATTGACCAGAAATCCTGGGCAATCATTGACCACAATCGGCTTTTTACCAAGACCCAAAGCATAGTTGCAGACTGCTGCTATGGTTTTATCAGAGGTTTTTACGCCACGAATAATCTCTACCAATTTCATGGCGTGCACGGGGTTAAAGAAATGCATACCACAGAAATTTTCCGGGCGAGCCAGAGACTCAGCCAAGCGATTAATACTAATTGTTGAGGTGTTAGAGGTAATTACTGCAGAAGTTGATACCTGGGATTCGATAGCAGGTAAAACCTGTTTTTTAACCGACTCCAGCTCCACCACTGCCTCCACCAGCATATTGCAATCGGCGATAGTCTCGTCTTCCAGAGTAGGTGTTATTTTGTCCAGGATTTGCGCTGCAGCCTCCTCAGTCAGTTTGCCCCGTTTAACCGACTTGCCCAGCAGCTTATTGGCTTCACCGATACCCAGCTCCAAGGCTGGCTCGGCAATATCTTTCATCACCACGGAGAAACCCCTAACGGCATTCTGGTAGGCAATGCCTCCACCCATGATACCGGCACCAATCACACCAGCCTGAGCCACTGGAGGTAACTTCTCACCCAGTGCCGCCGCGTAGCCCTTAGCTGTCTTGGCAATAAACTGATCATTGAGGAACAGGCCAACCAGAGCGCGGGCCTGAGGGGTTTGTGAAATCTCATAAAAGGCAAGATTCTCGAGGCCTATAGCCTCGTCACGGGCCACAGTCGCGGCTTTGGTCATTAGCTCAACCACCTTTAAAGGGGCGGGATAATGGTTGCCAAACGAACCCTGTATCATCCCCTGAAACTTTTCAGACATGCTGCTTAGCAGCTCAGGGGGATCAGAAAGTGCGCTGTGTTTCTGGCTGCGACGGGCGCTGTAATCGCGACTGCCATCGGCAAGTTCTGCCAACAGTTTAAGAGACTCCTCACGCAGCAATTCAGGTGCCACAACACTATCTACTGCACCTGCTGCCAGTGCAGTCTCAGGCTTTTGCTGATTGCCCGACGTCACCCACTGCACTGCAGTCGAGAAACCAATCAAACGGGGCAGCCGGACAGTGCCACCCCAACCGGGCAAAATACCCAGACCAGTTTCTGGCAATCCCACAGCGGCACTTGACGCGATTACTCTGCTATCACAGGCTAAGCAGACTTCAAACCCACCACCCAGGGCAAAGCCGTTAATAGCCGCCACAGAGGGAAATGGCATATCTTCAATCTGTGAGAAAATCCCATTGGCGCGCTGAACCCCTAGCAAAAAATCTTGTTTGGACGCGGAGAACATATCGGCAAATTCAGTGATATCTGCGCCCACCACAAAACCCGACTTGCCACTGGTCAGCAATAAACCGCGAATGTCAGCAGCGCCCGACAGAATATCCACGGCCTGCTGAAGCTCGCCCAGAGTCTCCTGGTTAAACTTATTGACTGAGCCGGACTGGTTGTCAAAATTAACTTCTGCAAAGCCATTTTCAATGGCCTTAAGGCTTAGGGTTTTTCCGCTATACATAGATATTCTCAACGACAGTTATTATGTTATGGGCTGTATTCTAACTTTGTAAAAAGTTTAGTCTATGATTTACTGCAACTGAATATCCGGTATCAAAAACAGTAGGCTAAAGCTGATATGAATCTGCGCGAGACAATGCAAGCTGAACAACGGTTAAAGGCTCTTTTTCAGCAGGCTCAGGGCTATGCTTTTGAGTATGCGGAGGGAGTTACAGATCGCAATGTGTTTCCAACCCAGGATGCTATCGCAGATCTAGAGCAGTTTGTTGAAGATATGCCAGGCCAGAGTGGCGATGCCAGCAGTATTCTCCAGCAGCTGCACCAGTATGGGTCCCCTGCCTCGGTCGCCCAGACTGGCGGTCGTTATTTTGGTTTTGTTAATGGCGGCATTATCCCGGTCACTCTGGCCACCAAATGGCTGACGGATTTTTGGGACCAGAATACTGCATTGCAGGTCATGTCCCCTATTACCTCCAAACTTGAAGAAGTCTGTGAGCAGTGGCTGCGGCAACTATTGGGTCTGCCAGAAACTACCGTCGCTGGTTTTGTTAGCGGCACCTCCTCGGCAATCTTCTGCGGACTGGCAGCAGCCAGGCTGCGCATCTATGCCAACCAAGGCTGGGACTTTAATAACCAGGGCCATAATGGCGCTCCACCGCTTCGAGTTATTGCTGGCCGTCATACTCATGGGGCCGTGGTTAAAGCCATAGCATTGCTGGGATTTGGTCTGGATAACATTGAATGGGTTGAGGGTGATGATCAGGGCCGTATTGATCCCACCGCTATGCCAACACTGGATCATAGCTGCATTGTTGTGTTGCAGGCCGGCAATGTAAATTCCGGGGCCTTTGATCCCTTTGAAGAAATCTGTGACAGGGCCAATAAAGCTGGCGCCTGGGTGCATATCGATGGTGCCTTTGGGCTCTGGGCTGCCGGCACAGAGCGGCTTAAATATCTTACTAAGGGCATGGACAAAGCCCATTCATGGTCTGTGGATGGGCATAAAACATTAAATACTCCCTACGACAGCGGTATTCTGCTATGTCGCGATAAAGAGGCACTGATTACTGCACTTCAGGCCTCTGGGGCCTATCTAACCTCAAACTATGGCGATAAGCGGGATGGCATGATGTACACCCCAGAAATGTCCCGACGTGCACGAGCTGTGGAGCTGTGGGCGGCGCTTAAGTATCTGGGTAAAACTGGCGTCGATGAGCTGGTCTATGGCCTGCATCAGCAAGCAGTACAATTTGCCAATGAGCTTAGAGCCGCGGACTTCGATATCCTCAATGATGTGGTCTTTAATCAGGTGATTGTATCGCCGAGCACTGAGGACAAAATTACCCAGCAGATCCTCGAATATATTCAGGCATCGGGAGAATGCTGGGTGGGCAGTTCAGTTTGGCAGGGTAAAAAAGTAATTCGTATCAGTGTCTGCTCCTGGATTACCAGCGAGCGGGATATCAGTCGTTCCGCCCTCGCCTTTGTTAAGGCCCGCGAAGCTATTTGCGCAAAATAATCACATCAGCACCAATAAATTCAATACTGGAATCCCATAGTTTCGCCAGGTAACTAAAGGTGGCCACTGAGAAAAAGCTGATATGGGTGGCGTCATTTTTATAGTGCCAGCTGGCAAAACTGTGCCGATCCACGACTAGCTTGGTCATTAAGCCAAGATAACCGCCGGGACGAAGCAAGCCCCAGAGCCGGTCCAATTCCTGCCTGGGATTGGCAAGGTGCTCAACCACCTCAGTGCTGGTAATAAAGTCGTATTGTTGCTCCAAGGCCTGGGGGTAATCAGCATAGTAGATATCATAGAGCTCCATCTGGTGGCCCTGCTCCTCCATCATCACAGATAAAGTTGGCCCCGGGCCACAGCCAAAATCCAGCCCCTGACTCTGTGGCTTTAGGCGCTCGATCATGGGCGCTGCCAATCGACTGAGGAATACACGGTAGCCGCTATCATTCGGGGTATTTTGATGCTGGTCATAAATAGCTTTTTCATCCGCTGGACTAAGCTGCTGATTTCTGGGCACAAACACTAGAGAGCAGGTAGAACATTGTAGGTAGCTTCTGTTTTGATCCATATGGTAGTCCGCGACAAAATGCCCAGAGCAGAGCGGGCACTGAGGGCCCCCTCGAGATAAGTCCATACCCTGTTACCTAAGCCAATGTCAGAGGCATTGAGTACAGACGTTGACCAGTCGCCTGATAAACGGCATTGGCAACAGCTGGCGCTATAAGCGGCAACCCCGGTTCACCTACTCCACTGGGCGCCTGCTCAGTCTCAACAATCAAAACATCCACTGCTGGCGCTTCGTTGATGCGCAGTATTTTATAATCATGGAAATTGCTTTGCTTTACCGCGCCATTTTCGATTTCTATATCCCCATATAGCGCAGCTGTCAGGCCGTACATAATGCCCCCCTCGATCTGGGCGCGAACAATATCCGGGTTAATGACCGCTCCGCAATCAATAGCGCATAACACTCTATGCACGCGTATTTTACTGCCTTGAATGGATACCTCTGCAGCCTGGGCTACAAAGGACTGAAAAGAACCATGGGTGGAAATACCTATATGGTGACCTGCAGGGATATCCCATTGCTTAAGTCCCTGCTCAACAGCTTCCAGAACGCCCAGCAGCCGCGGATTGTTTTGCAAGTTGCGGCGGCGAAATTCAAAGCTATTGAGCCCTGCCATCTCCGCAAGTTCATCCATTAATGTCTCTTTGGCAAAGGCGGTAAAAGAATGCCCCACTGAGCGCCAGGCCGCCAGCGGCAGGCCATGATTGACTGAAATATGGCGCAGTTGCTTATTGGGAAAATCATAATCACTGACCAGCCCCTCGACTCCGCCACTGTCAATCAACCAACCGTCATAGAGATTCTCTGTGGCGCTAAGCATCAGGTCATTCAACAGTTTTGGGGTGCGGGGCAGTTCCCCAGGCAGAACGCCTGCCAAGGTATCTGGAGCCAGATCGCCGCCGACACGAGTTGCATCCCAGGCAGTAACCTTGCCCTCAGCATCTATTCCGGCGTGCAACTGCATAATAGATGCTTGGCGAAACCAGCCATTTTGCAGATCATTTTCTCTTGTCCAGACCAGCTTGATGGTCTTGTTTGTCGCCACTGCAACCTGAGTGGCTTCGGCAATATGACTCAGCTGGGCTCTGCGGCCAAAACCACCGCCAGAGAAGAGGCTGTTGACTGTTATATTGTCTACCGACAGTCCCGAATGACGTGCCACTAGCCCTCTGGCAACACCGGGAGACTGGGTTCCGGCCCAAAGTTCAGCCTTGCCATCGCTAATTTTAACAACTGCGTTAACAGGCTCCATAGGCGTATGGGCCAGGTAAGGTGTCCAGTAATCCCGCCGCACCTGCATGGAAGCTTTGCTTAAGCCCTCTGTAATACTGCCTTCGGTTTCAGTGGTCCCTCTATCGCTCTCTAGTGCGGATTGATAATCAGCACGGATATCCCCATTGCTGAAGTTAGCCAAGTCTGGCTGGTCCCATATAATATTTAATGCTGCAACAGCCTTCTTGGCTTTCCAGAAAGAGGTGGCTACAACGGCTACACCCGAATCAATCCGCACAATATCAGTTACTCCTGACATGGCTCTGGCGGCGCTATCATCAAGATTATTGACTGTTCCTCCAGCCACCGGACTGCGGCTAACCATAGCGTAATACATATCTGGTACAGCTATATCCATCCCAAAAATGGCGGTGCCAGTGGATTTGGCAAGGGCATCAATACGAGTCATGTCTTTGCCAATATACTTAAAGTCGGCCTTGGCTTTTAATGGTGTCTCGCTAGGCAGTTCTAGGGTTTGGGCTGTGGCAATAAAATCACTGTATCTGTGGCCCGTTCCATTACTCAGAATATAACCATGTTCTGTGCTGAGTGACTCAGCTGCTACCCCAAGATCCATTGCAGCAGCGGTCAAAAGTAATGCTCTGGTATCTGCAGCCACCTGGCGCAGCGGTAAATAATGCACCCGCATAGATGAGCTGCCGCCTGTGCCCTGAACCCAGTATTCTGGATGTCTGTAATCATCATGAACTGAGGCAAATTCCACCTGAATTTTGTCGACTGGCACATCAAGTTCTTCAGCAACCAGGGTTGCCAGCCCCATACTGATACCCTGGCCCATTTCGTCCCTGGGGCTGTAAAAGATAATCTGGTTGTCCTGGGTCAGCTGAATAAAGGCATTGGGCGCCATGGCGCCATCGCCAGGTATAACTGCTGGTGAGTTGCCATCAGGCGTTGCTACATAACCGATTAAAAGACCACCGCCAATCAGCCCTGTAGCCTTAAGAAACCCACGTCTGCTCAGTTTGATCGCACTCATGATTGAATACCCTCTGGAGCTTTAGCCGCAACTGGTGTTGCCAGTTGCACTGCGCCGGATTGCCCCTGCTCTGCAACCGACAATATGGCCTGCTTGATTCTTGGATAGCAGCCACAGCGGCAGATATTGCGTTCCATAGCCGCTTCTAACTGAGCTTCGTTGGGGTTGGGGTTATCTGTTAGCAGCGAGGCTGCGCTCATAATCTGACCAGATTGACAGTAGCCGCATTGAGGTACACCCTGCTCGACCCAGGCCTGCTGCAACGGATGCAGATTATCCGGAGTACCCAGACCTTCAATTGTAGTCACCGTTTTGCCGGCCACTGCGGTGATCGGCAAAACACAGGTTTGTTGGGCACTGCCGTCGATATGCATGGTGCAGGCACCGCACTTAGCTATGCCACAACCAAATTTTGACCCGGTTAATTTAAAGGTATCTCTAACAACCCACAGCAATGGCGTATCTGGTTCATCATCGGTTTGAACCACTTTGCCGTTGAGAATAAATTCGATCATGACCGCCTCTGAATACTTTCTATTATTATTTGGATGAGTTTACACTGACGCTCTGCAAGGTTATACGTAGTTTGTTAATGTTGGTATTTACTTTCCCTATTAAAATTGCCAGATGTGGTGAATTCGCATTGACGCAAACCGGCTCTGTCAGTATTATGCGCGCTCTCGAAAGAGACCGCATGGAGACACATTCGGGGATTAGCGCAGTCTGGTAGCGCGCCTGCTTTGGGAGCAGGATGTCGGGGGTTCAAATCCCTCATCCCCGACCATTTGTCGGCTTTTATTGTGCGCCCGTAGCTCAGTTGGATAGAGCAACGGCCTTCTAAGCCGTGGGTCGCAGGTTCGAATCCTGCCGGGCGCGCCACTTTACCAAGTCGGTTACGTCAGCGGCAGTCAGCTCTTAATGGTGGACGTAGCTCAGTTGGTAGAGCCCCGGATTGTGATTCCGGTGGTCGCGGGTTCAATCCCCGTCGTCCACCCCATTTTCTCTGTTTAAACGCCTTTACTTACTGCTGATCTTGTCGATCATTGCCGCAATTGAGTCCCGAGCATAGGGCTGATTAATCGACCATATCTGTTCTCTAGTTTCCACATCTAATATTTCTTTATGGCTATTAGTGCCACCAGCCTGACGTAATGTCTGCTTAGTCCGCAGTAACAACTCTTTCGGTAGATCGCGAATATTGACGGTAAAGGCAAATGCTTCTTCGACAAGTTTATCCGCTTCGACACATTTCCAGGCCAGACCCTTCTCTACTGCTTCCCTGCCGCTAAGGGACTGAGAAAATAGCAGCATACCAGCCGCGGTATTCCAATTAACCAGCTGGCGCAGCATCCAGGTATTGCCGCCGCCGGGATGAAGACCCAAGCCAAAGAATCTGGGCTCAAAGCGCGCCTGCTCGGTGACAATACGCACATCACAACCCACAGCCATATTAAATCCGGCGCCCACAGCTGGGCCATTAATGGCAGCAATGGTGGGTATTGAACAATTGGCGATACTCAAAAAGCCGCTGTAGATAGCCTCCAATATTTCTTGGTTGGGCGTTAAGTCAGTTAGCTGACCTCCGGCGCAGAAAGCGCGACCAGTACCTGTCACAATAAGAGCCTTTACCTCAGGATGCTGTTCCGCTTGCGCCACATAATCGACAATCTGCCGGCAGACCTCCATGGTCAGCATATTGCGCTTGTCTGGGTTATTGAGGGTAATCAGTGCGACATTGTCGCGGACTTCAAAGAGCACTAGTGACATAAATTGTTCCCGTAAATGGTTCCTTTAATTTGTTCTTTCAATATAACAGCGGCCAAGGATACCATTAGCCCTGTCAGTAATGAATCAGGCTATGGTAATGATCCATCCCAGCAAATTGGTAGCCCACCGAGGCTATCAGGCGAAGTACCCGGAAAATACTGCGCTGTCTTTAATAAAAGCTATTGAAGCCGGTGCGCTGTTTATTGAGCTGGATGTGCAGTTTAGCGGTGATCGGTTACCGATTATTTATCATGATACTGACTTGCAGCGAGTGAGTGGCCGGTCGGGGTCGGTATTGACCGCAACCAGAGATGAGTTGCTATCTTGCCCGGCTTACGAACCACAGCGGCTGGGTGATACATTTAAAGGTGAAAAGATTTCTCCGCTCGAAAGTCTGGTGGATATTCTTGTGGCCCAGCCTGAAGTCACTGCCTTTGTTGAGTTAAAAGAAGAATCTATAGAACACTGTGGTCGGGCGTTGATTATTGAGTCTGTACAGCAGATTCTGCAGCCAGTCGCCCAGCAGACAGTGCTGATGAGTTTTGACTATCCCCTGGCCATCGCTGCACGGGCAGCCGGTTGGCCCTGGGTTGGAGTTGTATTGCAGAGCTGGGATGATTTAAACCACGCCGATGTGGCGCTAGCGCGACCAGATTATATCTACAGCAACCATACAAATATTCCCGAGGATTGCGATTTAACCAGCATCCCTGCACTGAGCAATGCTGTGCTGGTTACATACGAAGTGGGAACCTCTGAGCTGGGCCAGAAGTTACTGGCCCGCCATGTTGATATGCTGGAAACCTTTGAAATAGAGGCTTTGCAAAGCCCCTGATAAGCATCTAGCTGCGACGCCAGGTGGTGCCCTCACGGCTATCTTCAAGGACCACACCCATAGCCAGTAAGTCCTCTCGAACCTGATCAGCTCCAGCGTAATCCTTATCGGCTTTCGCCTGCAGACGCTTGGCAATTAAAGCTTCAATCTCTGTTTCACTGATCGCATCTCCATCACCGCCTCTGGCCTGCTTAAACCACTGCTCCGGGTCCTGCTGTAAAAGTCCCATCAAATTGGCCAATCCCATTAGCTGGCTATGCAACTCGGCTTTAGCATCTCCAGCAGCCCCATGCATCTCTTTGGCCAGACGATAGAGCTCACTGATTGCCACCGGCGTGTTGAGGTCGTCCAGCAGTGCAGCATAGCCGGCACTATCTTTGTCCAGTGTCGGCTCGGCATCAGCCTGGCCGCGCAAATAACCATAGAGACTATCCAGAGCGCGCCATGCACTATCCAGAAGATCCTTGCCAAAGTTCTGTTCAGAGCGATAATGGGCTGACAGAATCACATAGCGAAGTACTTCCCCGGGATACTGGTCGAGCAAATCATTGACCATGCGGAAGTTGCCCAGGGACTTGGACATCTTCTCCCCTTCAATATTGATAAAGCCATTGTGCAACCAGTATTTGGCAAAGGGCTGGCCATCATGTGCGCAGCAGCTCTGGGCTATTTCATTTTCATGATGGGGGAAAATTAAATCCTGGCCACCGCCATGAATATCGATGGTGTCACCCAGATGTTTTTCAATCATTGCCGAGCATTCCAGATGCCAGCCCGGGCGACCGCGGCCCCAGGGGCTATCCCAGCCTGGCTCACTGGCAGCCGAGGGTTTCCAGAGTACAAAGTCACCGGCATATTTTTTATAGCTGGCAACCTCTACTCGGGCACCAGCCAGCATATCGTCCAGAGAGCGACCGGATAGCTCACCGTAATTGGCCATGGACTGCACGGCAAACAGGACATTACCCTCTGAGGCATAGGCATGACCCTTGGCAATAAGCCGCTCGATCATACTGATCATCTCGGGAATATGCTGGGTGGCATAGGGGATAATATTGGGATCGAGACAGTTAAGTGCCTCCATATCTTCAAAATAGGCCTGGGCATAGCGCTGGGACAGCTCGGTAATATCCTCACCCAGCTCAGCTGCCGTATTCATAATTTTGTCATCAATATCAGTGATATTGCGCGCATAGACCACCTTGGGAAACTGGCTTTGCAATAGTCGAAATAGAGTGTCAAACACCACGGCCGGCCTGGCATTGCCAATATGCACGCGATTGTAGACAGTGGGCCCACAGACATACATGGTGACCCGCTCTGTATCCAGAGGAGTAAAGGGCTCTTTGGATCGAGATAATGTGTTATATAAAGCTAAACTCATTTAGGCCTTCCAGTTATCCCGCAATCCGATGGTGCAGTTAAACACCAGATCTGTGCTCTGACTATCACGAGTAAAATACCCCTCACGCTCAAACTGATAGTGATCGCCCGCCACCGCATTAGCCAGACCCTTTTCAACCTTGCAGCCGCCAAGTAGCTTTAAAGAATCTGGGTTGATATGGTCAAGAAAGCTTCCCTCTCCAGAGTCTGGGGCGGCCTGACTAAAGAGCCGATCATAAATCTTCACAGTGCAGTCTGCGCTATCGGCAGCAGATACCCAGTGAATAACCCCTCTGGGTCTTATTCCCTCGGGGGCATCCTGACCCACGGTATCTGGCACTATAGAGCCAACAATCTCGGTGATACTGCCTTGGCTATCGCGAATCACCTCGTCAGCTCGAATAATGTAGGCGCTGCGCAGACGCACATAGTCACCAATCACCAGACGTTTAAACTTTTTGCGCGACAAAGTGGTGTCTTCGCTAAAGTCATTGCGATCAATATAAATTTGCCGCCCAAAGGGCAGACTGCGCTCCCCCAGATCATCGCGACCGGGATGGCCGGGAGCGCTAAATACCTCAGTCTTATCTTTATCGTAATTGGACAGAGTCAGCAATACCGGTTGCAACACACACATGGCGCGCCGCGCATTATTGTTGAGATCATCGCGAATAAAATGCTCAAACTGAGCCATATCCACCACGCCATCGGTCTTGGCGACCGCCAGACTATCGCAGAACTCCCGAATAGCTGTGGCACTGACACCACGGCGGCGCAGGCCGCTGATAGTGGGCATACGGGGATCATCCCAGCCTTCAACATGCTGCTCCTCGACCAGCTGCTTAAGTTTGCGCTTGCTGGTGACAGTGTAGTTGAGGTTTAGGCGACCAAACTCATACTGATGAGGGGTCGAGGGTAATGGCAGATTAGCCACAAACCAATCATACAGAGGTCGATTAGCGGCAAACTCCAATGTGCAGATAGAATGACTGACGCCTTCAATGGCATCTTCCTGGCCATGGGCAAAATCGTAGGAGGGATATATATTCCACTTGTCGCCAGTACGCTGATGAGCCATTTTCTTAATGCGATATATTACTGGGTCGCGCATATTGATATTGGGCGATGCCATATCAATTTTCGCCCGCAAGGTCATTGCGCCCTCATCTATTTCGCCGTTTTTCATCTGCTCAAGTAACGCCAGGCTGTCTGCTGCCGGACGCTCTCTGAAGGGACTGTTCTTGCCTGACTCTGTCAATGTGCCGCGATACTCGCGCATATCCTCGGCATTGAGTTCACAGACATAGGCCAGATTCTGGTTAACCAGATACTGGGCCCAGCTATACAGCTGATCGAAGTAGTTAGAGGCATAGCAAATATCCCCCTGCCACTGGAATCCCAGCCAGCGCACATCCTCAATAATGGCGTTGACGTACTCCTCGTCTTCTTTTTCCGGATTAGTATCATCGAAGCGCAGATTGCACCCGCCACCATACTGCTGTGCAATACCAAAGTTAACGCAGATAGATTTAGCATGACCAATATGCAAATAGCCATTGGGTTCCGGCGGAAAACGGGTAATCACCTGTTTAACAGTCCCAGTCTCAAGATCAGAATTAATGATTTGCTGGATAAAGTTAGTGGGTTTTTCAGAATCGGTCATAGCATTAGTTTAGGCTGGCAAGATAAGGCGCCGATTATAGCCTCCAGCTGCAATGCAATAAACAAAAAGCCCTGATAAACAGCGAAAATCATAAACATTGGTTTAAATTGCCTCTGTTACAAACTAAAATACCGGCAAGTACCAACACTCACCTTAATTTTGGATTTCTTATGATTACCTTCCGCACCAATATGGGCGATTTTTCTATTGAACTTGATTTCGACAAAGCGCCAATTACCGCCGCTAATTTCTTAGAGTACGCCCGTGATGACTTTTATACTGGCACCATTTTCCACCGTGTAATTAACGGCTTTATGGTTCAGGGTGGCGGCATGGACTCTGAGATGAATGAGAAAGCCAGCAGAGCGTCAATTGAAAATGAGGCCGACAATGGCCTAAAGAATGAGATTGGCACATTGGCGATGGCCCGAACCGGCGAACCCCATTCAGCTTCATCTCAGTTCTTTATCAACGTAGCTGATAATGGTTTTCTTAATCACAGCGGCAAGAATATGCAGGGCTGGGGCTATGCGGTATTCGGCAAGGTAGTTGAGGGTATGGATGTTATAGAAACTATCAAAGGTGTAAAAACCGGTAACGCTGGTCATCATCAGGACGTTCCTGTGGATGCCATAGAGATTACCGAAACAGTCGTTAGCGACGCCTACGCTGATCAATAATCACTGATATCTGGCCATGTCTGTACTGTTTATTTCAGATCTGCATCTATCTCCAGAACGCCCGGCAGTAACCCGGGCGTTTTTGGGTTTTCTGCGCAAAAGAGCCAGTCAAGCTGAGGCTCTGTATGTGTTGGGCGATCTATTTGAAGCCTGGATTGGCGACGATGATCCGACAGATCTGGCACTGCAGGTGCAAAGAGCCTTTGCAGAGCTGACAAGCAGTGGCGTGGCACTCTTTATACAGCATGGCAATCGGGATTTTCTGCTGGGTAAACGATTTGCGGCCACTACCGGCGCTATGATTATTGGCGATGAGACTGTTATCGAACACTGGGGCCAGCGCGCCCTTGTGATGCACGGCGATAGCCTGTGCACGGACGATACAGAGTATCAGCGCTTTAGGCGTAAATCCCGTCACCCGATCTACAGATGGTGCCTGCGCGCCCTGTCTCTCAAGCGGCGCCAAGCGCTGGCTGCGGATTGGCGGCGCAAAAGCATGGCTGTCAATAGCAACAAGGCAAGTTCCATAATGGATGTCAATGGGGCGGCCGTGGATAGGGTTATGCAAAAGTATGGAGTTAAAACTCTGATCCATGGCCATACCCATCGCCCTGATCAACATCTGGTGGCCGAGGGTGAGCGTATAGTGCTAGGAGACTGGGACAGAATGGGCTGGGCTCTTGAAATGGATGAAACTGGCTACAGACTGCAGAGTTTTGCACTGTTGGAGACTGAACATTAGAGCAACTATCTAGTCGAAAGGTTGCTGGATATTTGCAATTTTATTGGTATTATTAAGCTATTAAACGAAGTTAACTCAGGATATTGATATGGACAGCAACAATCGCACTAAAACCATGACAAGCGGCATTCAAAGCACCTCCTTAGACCCCGCCGTTGCCAAGGTTCTAAAGAATACTTATTTTCTTCTAAGCCTGACTCTGGCTTTCAGTGCAGTTATGGCAGGTGTATCCATGGCCATGAATGCTCCCTACTTCGGTCTCTGGACACTGTTGCCCTACATACTGTGCCTGTGGATGACCGAAAAGAACAAAAACAACGCCAGTGGTATTGTCTGGGTATTCGCCCTGACCGGCTGGATGGGTTTTACACTGGGGCCAATCCTCAATATGTTTCTTGCCATGCAGGGCCCTGAGCCCATCATGATGGCACTGGGCTCCACTGCGCTTATCTTCTTTGCCTCTTCAGCCTATGTGTTGACGACCAGAAAGAACCTTAGCTTTATGACTGGCTTCCTGATGACGGGTTTAATTGTTGCCTTTATCGCCAGCATAGCTAACTACTTTATGCAGATTCCAGTGCTTGCATTGACCGTCAGTGCAGTCTTTGCCCTGCTGTCGACCGGCCTGATTATGTGGCAGACCAGTGCCATTATTCATGGTGGCGAGCGCAACTATATCTCTGCAACCGTGACTCTGTTTGTTATGTTGTACAACCTGTTTGTCAGCCTGCTGCAAATCTTTGGGGTTATGGGCGGCGATGACTAAGCCCGCTGCTCTTTAGGCGAGGGACACTCGCCCTTTTAGAGTTATAATAAAAAGCCCTGTTAGTCTCAGGGCTTTTTTAATCCATCCGGTTTAAGGCCGCCCCTTGATTATGACCGAACAATATCTAGATAAATTGCCCGACTGGACCACTGAGCTGGCTCAGGCACTGGCGCAGGCAGAGAATATTCCTCTGTCCCCTGCCCATATCGAGATATTGCAGGTGGCTCGAGCCTTTTATGCTGACTATGGCTTTTCGCCCTCAATGCGGCCACTCTGTAAATCAGTCACTGCAGAGCTAGGCGTAGAGAAAGGCCGCAGTATTTACCTTAACCAGCATTTTCCCGGCAGCCCGGCTAAGTTGGTGGCTATGCTAGCCGGTTTGCCCAAGCCGAAAAACTGTCTATGAGCGAACTCTCAGACCTTCAGTGCCAAGCCACTCCCAGTGACGCCCCATTGCTCAGCTCTGAGCAGATTGCAGAATTATTGCCACAGATTCCCGGATGGTCAGTCGAGACCCATGGGCAGACCCCTCAGCTTGAGAAAACCTTTAGCTTTAAAAACTATATCGAGGCTATGGCCTTTGCCAATCTAATCACCCCTATTGCCGAGGCTAATGACCACCATCCTGCTGTGCTAGTCCAGTATGGCTCTGTCAGAGTTAACTGGTGGTCCCACAGTATCGGAGGCCTGCATCTCAATGACTTTGCACTGGCCGCAAAAACCAACAAGGTCTACAGCAATCTATGAACATAGACCGGCAAGACCCCCAGCAGTACCAGCTGCAACTGGACAATAAGATTGCCAGCTACAGACTCAGCATGGAACAGGCTGGAGTGGAGATCGATGAAATTGTGATACATAGATCCGAGCCACTGGGCTTTCGCATGCGCGCTGAATTCCGCATCTGGCATCAAGACGGCCAGGTGTTTTATGCCATGAATCGTCGCGGCGAAAAGCGGCCCTATATTATTGAAGATTTTCCTATTGGCGCGCCGCTGATCGGCCAGTTTATGCCCCTGCTTCTGGATGCTCTAAACAGCAGCTCGATCCTTAGTCGCAAGTGTTTTTCTGCTGAGTTTCTAACCACCAGCAGTGGTCAGGTGCTGATCACCCTGATTTATCACCGACCTCTGGACGCTGAATGGGAAGCCGAAGCCAGAGCTCTGCAGACTCAGCTGGGCGCAGGTATTATTGGCCGCAGTCGCAAGCAAAAACTGGTGCTGGATAAAGACTATGTCACAGAGATACTGCAAATTGGCGGCCGAGATTACAGCTACCAGCAAGTAGAGTCTGGATTTACTCAGCCCAATGCCGGCATTAACTGTCAGATGCTCGAGTGGAGCAGTAATCAGCTAACTGACGGCTCGGGGGATCTGCTGGAACTGTACTGCGGCAATGGCAATTTTACTGTCGTGCTGGCCCAGCATTTTGATCAGGTTCTGGCCACCGAGATATCCAAGGTGTCGGTCAATTCTGCCCTGAGTAACTTCGCCGCCAACCAGATAAACAATGTAACAGTGGTAAGAATGTCCAGTGAGGAGTTTACCCAGGCCCTGAACAATGAGCGGCCCTTTCGTCGGCTGGCGGATATTGATTTGGATAGCTACGAGTTTTCAACCATTTTTGTCGACCCACCTAGAGCCGGTTTGGACTCTGAGACCGAAAAGCTGGTCTGCAGATTTGACTCTATTCTCTATATCTCCTGCAACCCTGAGACATTAGCCAGCAACCTGCGCCAGATTACTGAGACACACAGCATAGAATCAGTAGCGGTGTTCGACCAGTTTCCATGGACTGATCATTTGGAGTCTGGCGTCCTGCTGAGACGCAAGACCCAGGCTAAGCCCCTCAGCTGAGCTTTAGATTAACAAGCTGCTCTGCCCCCGCCTGAATAAATTCGGCATAGACAAGTTCAATCTCTGCGCGCTTTTTATTCAGTCGACGTTTTTCCGACTTCTCAAGCATCTGCCAGTCGTCGAGAATAGGAATATGCGCTGTAGCTTCGGCCAGCTGCACGAATACAGTAAATTGCTCAGACTCCTGCTCTGTGGAGCTTACCTGCTGGGACAGGTAGGCAATGCGCATAGCGGCCTCGGTATCAGTTACATCATTCTGCAACAGAGCCCTGGCAATAATCTGAATGGATTGTCTCGCCTGCAAATTCTTTTTCTGCAGCTCAGCCTCAAGCTGTTCCTGGGCCTCTCTGGCCCGACCAGCCTGCCTGCGAAGCTGCACAGATAACCACGCTGCATAGGCTGCAAGCGCTATTACCATAATCGCAGCCATGGCGGCAGCAAGCATAATTAAATCCATTCAAACCTCTAAATTATTTATTCTAAGGTGGCTGCTTAAACCAAGCGCCGATGATTAAGCTGACAGGCTAATGCCTAATCGGGCTGGTTATCTTCAAGGGCATGGGTATCAGAGTCGTAATCAAGATCCTCTGGCAGGTTCTTTTTGGTTTTTGCCCCCAGTTTTTTCAATTCTTGAGTGCGGCGCACCAGATTGCCGCGTCCAACCGATAGCCTTTTGCGCGCGGTATCCCAGGCATCTTTGCTTTTATCCAGATGGCGACCCACATCGTCCAGAGCCTCCACATAGAGCACAAACTGGTCATAGAGAGCACCGGCTTTATCAGCAATAACCTGAGCGTTGCGATTTTGATCTGCATAACGCCACAGGTTCTTAATGGTTCTCAAAGTCACCATCAGAGTGCTCGGGCTAACCACAATAATGCCGCGGTCATAGGCATCGCGCATCATGTCCGGGTCCTGATCCAGAGCCAGCATAAAGGCCGCTTCTACCGGCACAAATATCAACACAAAGTCGAGGCTGTTAACGCCCTCTAGATTCTCGTAGTCTTTGCCGCCAAGGCCTTTGATATGGGCGCGCAATGAGCTGAGATGCTGACGCAGGCACAGCTGCTTGCTCTCTTCATCCTCGGCGTGAAAGTAGCGCTCGTAGTCGACCAGACTGACCTTGGCATCAATCACAATATCGCGACCCTCGGGAAGATGCACAATGACATCTGGATTCTTGCGTTTGCCACTCTCATCTTTTAGCGCAACCTGGGTGTCATACTCGCGGCCCTTGGTCAAACCAGAATCCTCGAGCAGCTTCTCGAGCACAAACTCGCCCCAGTTGCCCTGAGCTTTATTGTCTCCGCGCAGCGCATTGGCCAGGCTAACAGCATCGGCAGATATCTGTAATGTCTGCTTCTGCAGCTCACTGATCTGGCCCACTAGCTTATTGCGATCGGCGTTCTCTTTGTCGTAGACAGTCTCAACCTGTTTGCGGAAATCCCCTATATCACGGCGCAGCGGACTGAGAGAAACCTCCAGCGCCTCTTTACTCTGGCTTGAGAACTTGGCCTGTTTATCATCAAAAATGCGGTTGGCCAGATTTTCAAACTCCTGACCCATGGTCACCTTGGCTTCCTGCAGCAGTTTGAGTTGCGCCTGGTACTGAGTCTGCTGGCCGCTGAGTTTTTCCTCCAGCACCCTGTTGGTCGCCAATAGCTCTGCAACCTGACTGGCCTGCTTTTGATCTGAACGCAATACAGCCAGCCACCAGCCCAGCCCAACGCCTAGTGCAAAGCCCAGTCCAGACAATAAAAGCAAATCAATACTGATAGATAATTCCATGGCCCTATTGTATCAGCCTACTGTCAATTACACTGCTGTTTTGCGATTATACTGGCCTCTGAAATTTAATTATTAAGTTGTCCTCTCAAGCATGCTGCCACCATTAGTTGATATCGCCCCTTTCTGCGCTGCCATTGAAGCTGAACAGCTGATTCTTACATCGAATCAGCGTCTGGCCGCAAAGATTACCCAGGCCTGGGGCGAGCATATGGCCAGCGAAAATAAAGGCGCCTGGAAGGCCCCCCGCGTATTTGCCATTGAGCACTGGCTGAGTCAGTGCTGGGATGAGCTGCAGGACCAAAATCACAGCCTGGTTGAGGGTCTCGCTGTGGTGGGCAAACCACAGAGTAGCTATTACTGGGACCGGGCAATAAACCAGCAGGACCCGGATCTGGTCGGCAGCTATGTCAAAACCGCCGAGAAAACTCTGGCTGTTTTACAGAATTGGCAGCTGACCATAGATCAGATTCCCCCTGGCAGCCCATCTGTGAGTCACTTTAAAGCCTGGGCAGCTAATTTTAGCCAACTGCTCAAGCGCAATGGCCTGGTTACCCTTGCAGAGAGTTGGCAACTGGTGGGCATGGGCTTTGATAGCAATGCTCTGCCCAGAGAAGAGTCCATTGTGCTCTATGGTTTTCAATCAATACCGCCATTGCAAACCGCTATATTGGACAGGGCTGGCGCCAGGGTTAAGTCGCTATCTATGCCCAGCGACTTCCAACAACAAAGCACAGAGTGCAATCCCAAAGATCAGGACAGCCGCCAAGCTGCTTCTCTGGCCTGCGCAGATGCCAGGCAAGAACTGACCATAGCGGCAAACTGGGCCGCCACAGAATTGATGGCCAATCCTGAACAGCGCATTGGCATTGTTATTCCAGACCTTAGCAATCGACTGCAAGCCAGTATCAGACAGATATCTGAAGCCCTTCAGTCGCACAATGTACAGCTGCCGGTCAATATCTCTGCAGGTGTACCACTGGCAGAGACACCATTGATTCAGGGAGCTTTTCAACTGCTGGGGCTATTTCGGTATAAACGGCCATTACAGGAATGGCTCGACACTATTTACTCTCCCTACTCAGTTTTTGCTCAGCTGGGGGTACAGGATCGCGCAGATATAGAGTTAGCAATGAGGGCAACCAGGCGCTTTGACTTTACCCTGGACCAGTTTATTGCTGCCCTGCGCAGTAGCCAGGTGGGAGAATTGGCCAGTGATAATATAGATGCTCAGCTGGAAACGCCCAGCTCTGCTGTACTGGCCCCGCTTATAGCACTGCAACAAAACCAGCGTCAGCAGAGTAACGGACTAAAAAGCTTTGCCGATTGGGCAGGGTTTTTTGATGAGTTTCTCGAGACCTTTGGGTGGCCGGGAAAGCGAGCCATCAACAGCCTTGAGTATCAACAGCGCCAGCAGTGGAAGAATAGTTTGGAACAGCTTGCAGAGCTGGATAACCTTAACTTTGAAGTGGGGCTGGCCAGAGCCGTCAGCCATCTGCAGCAGTTGGCTCAGGACAGGGTTTTCCACCCTCAGACCAGCGATGCGCCGCTGCAGGTTCTAGGCCTGCTCGAAGCCTCAGGGCTAAGGTTTGATCAGCTGTGGATTCTCGGCATGACTAGCCAGAACTTTCCCGCCTCGGTGTCCATCAACCCAATGCTGCCCGCCGAACTGCAGCGCCAGCACCAGATGCCCCATGCCCTGCCCCAACGAGAGCTGGACATTGCCCGAGAGCTACTGCAGGGATTTCAGGCCAATAGTAATCGACTAATTCTGAGCTATCCTCAGCTCAAAGACGAAGAGCAGTTAGAGCCAAGCCCGCTGTTGCGGTCTTTCCCATCGTTAGATAGCGAAGATTTTGCGTCTCTGGCAATCGCCCATCCGCCCTGGTTAGTGCAACAGGATGCAACCCTGATACTGGATGACCCAGGTCCCGCCTATCAGCCAGATAGGGAAAAAATAAAAGGCGGCGCCAGCCTGCTAAAAAACCAGTCCGCCTGTCCCTTTAATGCCTTTGCCTTGCATCGTCTCTGGGCTGAACCGCTGGAGCAGCCCAGCCATGGACTTTCCGCGGCGGACCGAGGTTCAATACTCCATGAAGTCATGTACCGCCTCTGGGGCGACTGGCAAAACTCCGCGGTATTGAAGGCTCTGTCAGAACAGCAAATCAACGAACAGATAGGTCAGATAGTAGCCTCTACGCTTGGTCAATTTGCCTCCCAGCACAGAATCCTGCAGGGGGCTCAGTATCTAAAACTTGAGCAGCAGCGCTTGCACAAGCTGATTGGCCAGTGGCTAGAGCAAGAGCTGCAGCGACCGGCCTTTGAAGTGGTGCAACGAGAGCAAAAAGTCAGTGTCAATTTTGGCGATTTAGATCTGTCAATCCGTCTCGACCGGGTAGATAAAATTGATAGCAAGCTGCTGATTATTGATTACAAAACCGGCGAAGTCACCCCTGCTAACTGGTTGGGAGAACGACCCAAAGACCCCCAGCTGCCACTGTATTTACTGGCAAGCGAGCCCCGAGCCAATGGCTGTGCCTTTGCGCAGATTAAAGGGGGTAAAATAAATTTTATTGGTCACAGCGACAGTCAGCTGATTGAGGAAAAGAAGCCCATTGAGAACTGGCCAGCCCAGATAGATCAATGGCATCAGGCACTTTCAAATCTGGCCAATGAATTTACCTCCGGCTATGCCGCTGTGGAAGTTTTTGACCAGACCACATTTCGTCATCAAGCCGCATTGCTACCCTTAAATCGCTGGTACGAGCTGGCAGATACTCAGTTGGATCTGGATAGCAGTGCTGCCGGGGGTCATGAGAGCCTATGACAGACCAGGCGCAGAGACTTCAAGCCCTAAACCCACAGCAGAGCTTTATTGTCGGTGCTCCGGCGGGCTCAGGTAAAACCGGGCTTATTACCCAGCGGCTACTCGGGCTGCTGTGCGCCGTGGAAAATCCAGAGGAAATACTCTGCATTACCTTTACTAAAAAAGCGGCCGGAGAAATGTCTAGCCGGGTTCACAGCGCGCTGCAAAAGGCTGCCTATCAGCCCAGACCCAGTGATGATTACGAGGCCCAAACCTGGGACCTGGCCTCTGCGGCACTGGCGCGCAACATTGAGCTCGACTGGGGTCTGCTGGAAATGCCAGCCCGCCTGCGCATTCAGACAATCGACAGCTTTTGCCGCTATGTGGCCAGTCAATTTGCACTGGAGACCAGCCTCGGCGAGCTGCCTGAGCCCATGGATAATCCAGATTCTATGTATCAGGCAGCAGCACGCTCTATGCTCGACTTTATAGAGGAAGACTCAGAGACTGCGCAGCAGCTGCAGCTGCTGGTAGCCCATACAGGCAATGACCTGTCTCGCTGCGAGAAACTACTGGCAAATATGCTACAAAAACGCGACCAGTGGCTGCCCTATATCTTTGCTGTCAAAGATAATCGCCAGTACTTCCAACAGGTCATAGAGCAGACTATCCAAGACCATTTGCTGCAGCTGGAAACGGCCCTGGCTCCAATTGCTGGCGAACTGATTGCTATGGCTGATTTTGCCGCCGCGCACCTGCCCGATAACAAGGACTCAGCTCTGGCTCAGCTAGCTGGTATTGAGCAGCTTCCTGAATCTGACCTGCATGGAATCGCTGAGTGGAAGGCCCTGCTCAGCCTGCTGATAACCCAGGATAAAGATCCAAGCCCAAGAAAGACCATTAATAAAGGTCAGGGTTTCCCCGCTGATGAAAAAGATGCCAAAGCGCGCATGCTGGAGCTGCTCAGCTGGTACCGGGAGCAACCCGTGCTCCATGAGCTGGTGGTCAACTGCTGTCACCTGCCCGATGCTGATACCAATCAATCACAGCAGGCATTAGTAGAGGCTCTGGGGCACCTGCTGCCGCTGCTGGCAGGGTTGCTCAACAAGCTGTTTTTGGAGAACAGTAGCTGTGATTACACCGCCATTATGCTGGCCTCGCTGCAAGCACTTGAGCAGTCATTAGAGGATCAGGTGATCTCGGATATCACATTGCGGCTGGATTATCAGTTGCGGCACATACTGGTCGATGAATTTCAGGATACTTCAAGCTCACAGGTCAGCCTAATTGAGCATCTGATCGCCGGCTGGCAGCCAGACGATGGGCGCACATTATTTCTGGTTGGTGATGCCATGCAATCTCTGTACAGGTTCCGCAACGCCAATGTGGGCCTGTTCCTCAATGCCCAGCGCTACCCCATTGGCACTGTGCAGTGCACGCCTCTCAGCTTAGAGACCAACTTTCGTTCCCAGGGAGGCATTATTAACTGGGTCAATCAGGCCTTCCAGCGCGCCTTTCCCTGCGAGGCCGACAGCAGTCGAGGGGCCATTCCCTACAGTGCCTCGGCAGCTTTCAAGCAGACTGAGCCGGATCAGGCTGTGCAGTTTTATGGTTTCACCTGCAAACAGGCAGACCAGTACAGGGACGCTGAGGCCCGGCATATTGCCAGCCAGTGCCAGACTCTGGCCGAACAGCAGCCGGGGCAATCCATCGCTATCTTGGTGCGCAGCCGCAACCTGTTAAAGTCCATAGTTCCCGCCCTCAGGGATGCGGAATTAAATTGGCAGGCCATAGAGATCACCCCGCTGGCCAGTCGCATGCCCGTGGTGGATATGCTGACATTGACCAGAGCACTGATATCACCGGCTGATAGAATTGCCTGGCTGGCACTCCTGAGGGCACCCTTCTGCGGTCTTGGCCTGGCTGATTTACTGCACATCTCTAACTCGGGCGATCAGAGTCGCAAGAGGCCTGAGGCAATTTTAAACCGACTTCAGGCTATTGCTCGGCAGGCTCCTCCAGATAATGTCTCGCCACAGGGACAGCTAATACTGGCCAGAATAGCGCCTATTATTGTTTCCGCCTGGCATGATCGTGGGCGAGAAAATCTGCGCAATTCTGTAGAGTCCCTGTGGACGGCTCTGGGAGGGCCAGCCACCATTAACAGCAGCAATGACCTCACCGATGTGCGCACCTATCTGGACTTATTGGAAAAGTGGCAGGTCGCCGGCCGGGTGCCAGACTGGGATGGCTTTCAACAGGCAGCAGACAAGCTCTATGCGGCGCCATTGCCAGTGACTGCGGGCAGTGCTGGCGTGCCGGTTATTCAGATTATGACGATCTTTAAAGCCAAGGGACTGGAATTTGACCATGTGTTTTTACCCGGTCTAACCAACTCATCCGCGCAGAATGACAAGCCGCTTTTGCGATGGCATGAGCAGGTGGACGAGCACAATCAGGTCAGTCTGATGATGGCGACACTGGGCGCCCATGATGCAGAGGATGACTCGGTCTACAGGTATTTAAAGTATCAGGAGACGGTGAAATCGAGACTGGAAAACACCAGAATCCTCTATGTTGCGGCCACCAGAGCTATTCGCAGGCTCTACCTCTATGGCAAGTTGACGCCAACCAAGACAGGCTATCAAGTCCCCGCTAAAGGAACCCTGTTGGCACCTATTTGGACAACTATTGAGGCAGGCATTGAGACCGGCAGCCATGCTGTTATAGCTCTCGAGGACAGCCCAGAGCAAACTGAGGTCTCCGCTAAATTCAACCCCAGCTTGCGTCGCCTGCCCGGTGATTTTACTGCCACAAACGGCCCTGGCATCGGTATGAGCACTGGTATGGAAACCATCACAGATCGGACTAATCCAGCTAATGCTGAGGGTGCTCAATCTATGCGCGCGCGCCATCTGGGTACTGTGCTGCACAGATCCCTAAAACAGATAGCCAACGAGGGGGCTGAGCACTGGCCTGAGCAGCGCAGAGTGCGACTGGCCAATGGCTGGACAGCTCAGCTAAAGCAACTGGGCACGGTTGCCAGCGACCAGGACCTGCAGCGATTAACCAGAGCGGTTGAAGCCATGCTCGCAGACCCCGACGGGCAATGGATTCTGCAGCAACATCCAGAGGCTCAGTCTGAGCAGCCGCTGGGCTATGTGCACAGTGAAACCAATAGTATCTCGACCTCGATTATCGATCGCAGTTTTATCGATCAGGGAGTGCGCTGGATTATCGACTATAAAATGGCAGAGCCGGAAGCCGGTGAATCCAAGCAGGATTTTGCCAATAGACAGACCCGTCAGTATCAGGCGCAGCTAACCCATTATGCGGGGCTGTACCGCAAAATGGAGGGCAATCCGGTTAAATGCGCCCTCTATTTCCCCCTAATGCCTATGTTTATTGAGGTTAACGTCGATTAGTCTTCAACTATCTGCATTTTTGAGTACAATAAGCGCCCGCTAGAGAAAGTTGAATACCAGGAATTACAAATGGACTCCCACGCAGTAGAAAATATTAATATCGAGCCGCCAGAAATTCTGATCACGCCATCAGAGTTAAAGCAAGCAATACCACTGTCAGAAAAGGCTCGTGAGACCATTTCCCGGGGTCGCACTGCAATTGAAAATATACTTGAGCGCAAAGACCACCGCATCATTGTTGTGGTAGGCCCCTGCTCTATCCATGACCTTGAGGCCGCCAATGAGTATGCACTGCGTCTCAAAGATCTGGCCGAAAAAGTCAGTGATACATTGCTGGTGGTGATGCGCGTGTATTTTGAAAAACCGCGCACCACTGTAGGCTGGAAAGGTCTGATCAATGACCCCTTTATGAACGACTCGTTCAAGATTACCGACGGCCTGCACATTGGCCGCAAGCTATTGCACGATGTGCTGGAGATTGGTCTACCCACGGCCACAGAGGCGCTGGATCCAATTTCGCCACAGTACTTGCAAGACCTGATTGCCTGGTCTGCTATTGGCGCTCGAACCACAGAGTCTCAGACTCACCGTGAGATGGCCTCGGGTCTGTCTTCCTCAGTGGGCTTTAAAAATGGCACCGACGGCAGCCTGACTGTAGCTATTAATGCTCTGCAATCTGTCGCCAGCCCACACCGTTTCCTGGGTATTAATTCCGATGGCCGAGTATCCATTATTACCACCAGAGGAAACCCCTATGCCCATGTGGTGCTGAGAGGGGGCAATGGCAAACCTAACTATGATTCAGTCAGTGTTTCAATCTGCGAGCAGGAGCTTGAGCAGGCCGGGATCGCGGCCAATATTATGGTAGATTGCAGCCACGCTAATTCCAATAAAGACCACAACCTGCAGCCGCTGGTTCTGACCAATGTGTCCAACCAGATACTCGAGGGCAATAAGTCGATTATTGGGGTGATGATTGAAAGCCACCTCAAGGGTGGCAACCAGAAACTGTCGAGCAACCCAGATGACATGGAATATGGCGTCTCAGTGACCGATGCCTGCATCGACTGGGAGACCACAGAAGCCTCTCTGGTCGGTATGGCCGACAAGCTGCGAGATACACTCAAGAGTCGTTTAGCCTAGGACAATGTCTCTGGTTTTTTGAGCAGCCTCAAGCTGTTTTATCATTTTATTCTATTCGCTATAGCTATTATCGCCTTGGTCATAGAGGTCTTTGACGCTCACATTTAAGGCCTCTGCTAACAGCGCAACTTCCTTGTCATTTACGCGCCTTACCTGAGCTTCAATCTTAGCCAGAGTGCTGCGGCTTATATCCCACTTCTTGATATTGCAGCGCGCAGCCAACGCTTCCTGGGTCAATCTTTTTGACGATCTTAAGGCTTTGACTTTGGGTCCAATTACATTCATTTAACAGGCTCCGTGCGTGGAGCTTGATTCTGCCAAAAATTACTGCCAAGGTTGCTCCATAAACGGAGCAAAGAATTTATGGATAAAGTAACTCACCAGAGCATTATTCTTACTAAAAATATTCAAGTTTTTAACAACGATTTTGCCAATTTTAGTCGCGACTGTTCTTTCCTATCTGATGCATTTACCGAACTGATTAATACGGAAACCCACAAAGAGGACAGCGCCACTGTCGGACTGATCATTTTTTCACAGTGGGTAAAGTCCAGAACCAGCGAGCTCAACAAAAACATGAGCGAGATCAAGGCCAAGTCGAATAATATTCTCTGGCAACATACAGATCAAGGCTAACAGCCAGCCGAGATATTTGCGCTACAGAACCAAAAATACCCCAGTATTGTCTCGCCCTGCCGGTTAGAAAAAGGTATTGTTAGGCTTTTAACGTCACCGAAAAACAACATCCTATGGCCAGATTACTTTTACTTGCCGCTATTGCTATCTCTATATGGTACTGGTGGTCTGTGTTCAGGCACAAACCTGCCGAGCAGCGCAGGCCATTTCTGTGGCGCACGGCTTTTTGGGGCATCCTTGGGCTATCTATTATTCTAGTGGCCACTGGTCGTATGCACTGGCTTGGCGCTGGGCTGGCTGCTCTTATTCCGATTGGCAAGGGCCTTCTTGCGCTGAGTATGCGAGCACTGCCGTTTATCAATATACTCAGTCGCTTTAAAACCAGTCCATCCCAATTCCGCTCAAAGTCCCTGCTGGTAGAAATTAACTTTGCCAGCCGTCAGATGGATGGCGAAGTTCTGCAGGGCGACTATGCTGGCAAGCGGCTCTCAGAACTCAGTGAGACAGAACTCCAGGACCTTGCAACCTGGCTCAAAGGATTTGATCGCGAATCTTTTGTACTGCTACAGGCCTATCTTTTGCGCAGCGGCAATAGCCAATACAGCCCGGGTAATGAGCAGCCAGCTAGTTACGCTGACTTTTCCAGAGAAGAGGCCTATAAAATACTGGGCCTTGAAGATGGCGCCTCATCTGAAGAGGTAATTAAAGCCCATAAACGCCTGATGCAGCGGCTGCACCCGGATCGTGGGGGCAGCGACTATCTGGCAGCCAAGATCAACAGTGCCAAAGATAAACTAGTGTCCTAACTTTGGGCCGCAGTGCTGGCCCAATAATTTTCCACTTTAATAGCAGAGCTACCATATGCGCCATGGGGACTATGGGTCGGACGCCCAGAGCAAAATAAGCTGGAAGGTATTTTCTGTTATTTGGCCCTATCTGCTCGAATATAAACTGCGTGTCGCCATAGCTATCAGCTGCCTGGTGTTGTCCAAGGCGGCCAGCGTCAGCGGTCCCTTCCTACTCAAGCATATTGTCGATGGCCTCAGCCAGAACCCAACCCTAGGCCTGTTACTAGTGCCAGCAGGACTAATTGCCGCCTATGGCTTTGCCCGCTTCTCAATGATTATGCTGGGTGAAATACGGGACACCGTATTTGGCCGGGTTACAGAGCGAGCCATGCGGCGCATAGGCCTGCAAGTATTTGAGCATGTCCATGGGCTGGATCTGGACTTCCATCTCAATCGGCGCACCGGCGGTCTTGCTAGGGATATTGAGCGGGGCACCAATGGCATTAGTTTTTTAATGCGCTTCTTTGTCTTCAATATTGCCCCTACATTAATTGAGATTGGACTGGTTATCGGCTTACTGATGTATAACTATGGCATAGCCTTTGCCGCCATCACCCTGGTCTCTGTGGTGCTATATATTGGCTTTTCGATGGTGACTACTGACTGGCGCACTCAATTTGTCCGCGAGGCCAATGTGGCAGATAACGAGGCCAGCACCAGAGCCATAGATAGCCTGCTTAATTATGAAACCGTCAAGTACTTCACCAATGAGCAGTTCGAGGCTAATCGCTACGATAAATCACTGCACAGATGGGAGATCGCACGCCGCAAAAACCGACTGTCACTACTCTCTTTAAATACGGGTCAGGCACTGATAATCACCGTAGCCATGACGGCTATGATGTGGCTGGCAGCCCATCGGGTCACGGAGCAAACAATGACTATAGGTGATTTTGTTCTCATCAATGCCTTTATGATGCAGCTTTTTATGCCCCTCAACTTTCTCGGTTTTGTCTATCGGGAAATTAAAGGCTCTATGGCTAATATTGAAAATATGTTCGCACTGATGGATCTGCAGTCAAGCGTGCCAACAAATAATCAGGCCCCCTCACTGCAGGTGCGCAGCGGGCGCCTAGTCTTCGATAAAGTATGCTTCCAGTATCAGCCAGAGAGAGTAATTTTAGAGGCCATCAGCTTTACCATTGAGCCCGGCCAAAAAGTCGCCATAGTGGGTGCCAGCGGCGCGGGCAAATCCTCTCTGGTCAAGCTACTGTTTCGTTTTTACGATCCCGGCAGTGGCGTGATCAGTATTGATGGGCAAGATATTAGTCAGGTCAATCAACAGTCACTGCGCCAGGCCATAGGCATAGTCCCCCAGGATACGGTGCTGTTTAACGACAGTATTATTGAAAATATCCGCTACGGTAATCCCTCCGCCTCTGATGCCGATGTCTATCAAGCGCTTGAACTGGCCCATCTAAAAGCCTTTGTGGACAAACTCCCAGAGGGGGTCGACACCATGGTGGGCGAACGCGGATTAAAACTCTCGGGCGGTGAGAAGCAGCGTGTCGCCATAGCCCGGACCATTTTAAAGCGTCCGCCTATTCTGGTATTCGATGAGGCCACATCCTCTCTGGACAGTAAATCGGAGCGCTCGATTCTCAGAGCCCTGGAGGAAATCTCCCAGGGACATAGCAGTCTGGTGATTGCCCATCGCCTGTCAACCATTGTCGATGCCGACAAAATACTGGTGCTGGATCAGGGCGCCATTATTGAGCAGGGCACCCATGGGCAATTGCTCAGTCTGAATGGCCGCTACGCAGAACTCTGGACCTCACAACTTCGGCAGCACCAATAAGGCCAACCAATGCTCTCTAAAAAGGGACATGAGCCGTTCAAAAACGGACCAAAATTGCGTCAGTTGGCAATAAAACGATAACTGGTTCACTTTTCCGACCGCCATAAGTTGCGCTGCGCCTTTGGCTGCATAAGAATCGCTGCTAATGAGATCAGATTCGGTTGGCGGGATGCTGACAAGGAGAAGTAACTATGAGTAAGCGCATAAGTTCATCATTGGCAATTATCGCCAGCACAATTCTTACCTGTTTAATCAGTTCGACGGCTGTAGCCGGTACCGTAGAGATTACCTATGAGAATAGCGGAACCTCCAGCAACAACGCCGGACTGCATGAACTCAGCATCGATGGTGTCAGTACCTATGCCATGAATGCAAAAGCAAAACCACCCAAAAAAGGCAAAACCTGGACAGCCACTGTCAACTCCTACGACGATGTGCAGGCGGGCGCTGGCAAGTTTAATAAAAAGCCCGGAGATGCCACCAAATACAACCGTACTGGCTATCTGTTCAGCTACATGGACTTCCGCGACAACCTGAGTACCAGCAGCACCGCTTGGAATGCGGCCATTAATCAGGCAGTTTGGAAAATTATGGGCAAAAAAGGCAAGCTCAGCTCTCTGGCGACCAGCATTTACAACTATGCCACCGCAGGTTACAGCTTTATTGATAACTATAACTGGAGCGATAGCATGTCGGTCTATACATCGACAAACCTGAGATCCGAATTCTATGCCCCTATGGCACCCATTCCCAACCCGATTCCCAGCGCAATCTTTCTGTTTGGCTCAATGTTTATTGGCCTGTTCGGTCTTCTCAGACGCAATTCAAACCAACAGGCAACAGCTGCCTGAACTGCTTCAAACTCTTACTCCTGGTGATTGAAACCTTATGGGCCCCTCTGGGGCCCCTTTTTTTATGCCGGCATTGAGGTTATTTGGCCTGTTGTACAAAACAGAGTGCGGGATAGATAGCGTGCAACCCAATTGGACATTACAATAAGCAGGTACCCGCCGCCCCAAATCTGCAAAGGTCCCCGTATGTCCAGTGAATCGCCAACACTGTCTTTAACCAAGCAGCTTATTGCCCGAACCTCGGTCACACCAGATGATGCTGGCTGCCAGCAACTGATGATTGAGCGCCTAAAAAGGCTCGGCTTTGCAGTGACAGACCTACGTTTTGAGGATGTAGACAATTTCTGGGCGATTCGCGGCGACCAGGGCCCTATCCTCTGTTTTGCCGGGCACACAGATGTAGTGCCAACAGGCCCGGCGGAAAACTGGCGCAGCCCTCCCTTTGAGCCCACAGCCATAGATGGCCAACTCTATGGTCGCGGCGCTGCAGATATGAAAGGGTCTCTGGCAGCAATGGTTGTCGCGGTAGAGCAATTTATCGCCGAGCACCCCAATCACGGCGGCCGTATTGCCTTTTTAATTACCAGCGATGAAGAAGGTGTTGCCAAAAATGGCACAGTCAAGGTCGTTGAATGGTTGCAGCAACAGGGGATTACGCCAAATTACTGCCTGGTCGGCGAGCCGTCCAGCACCGCTATCTGTGGCGATACTATCAAGAACGGCCGTCGCGGCTCGCTGGGCTGCAGGCTGCGTATTAAAGGCCGTCAGGGCCATGTGGCCTACCCTCACCTGGCCAGTAATCCTATTCATACAGCGGCACCTGCGCTCACCGCGCTCACCCAAGAAGTATGGGACCAGGGCAATGAATTCTTCCCGGCGACCAGTTTTCAGATATCCAATATCAATGGCGGCACTGGTGCCACCAATGTGATACCGGGTGAGCTCAATGTGGTCTTTAATTTCCGCTTTTCAACCCAGGTGACCGATCAGCAGCTGCGCGAGCGTACCGCTGCTATTCTCGATAGTCACGGCCTGGACTATGAGTTGGACTGGGCCCTCAGCGGCCAGGCCTTCCTGACGCCTGAGGGTGAACTAGTGGATGCGGCAGTAGCCAGTATTAGGCAGATCACAGGACTGGATACCCAGCTATCGACCGCGGGCGGGACCTCTGATGGGCGCTTTATTGCGCCTATGGGCACCCAGGTTGTAGAGCTTGGTCCAGTCAATGCAACCATTCATCAGGTCGATGAGAATGTGAACATTAAAGATCTGGATATTCTGACGGAAATTTACCAGCGTCTGTTACAAAACCTGTTCGTCTAGCTCCAGGGCGGCCCCATGAATGCAACCAGCGCTTTTTTGTATGTCTCGACGGTGCTGATCTGGGGCTCAACATGGATTGCTATTACTTTTCAGCTGGGTACTGTGGACCCCCTAGCCTCGGTAATCTATCGGATGGCGCTGGCTTCCGGTCTGCTTTTCGCAATCTGCAAGCTGCGCGGCATTGATTTGCAGCTGAGCGCCAGAGATCACCGATTTGTCGCCCTGCAGGGACTCTGCTTATTCGGTCTCAACTACTGGGCCATTTACCATTCAGAGCTATATCTGCCCAGCGGTATTATAGCCATTATTTTTTCTCTGATTGTGTTCTTTAATATTATTAATGGCCGTATATTTCTTAAGCGGCCTATACAGATTAACTCGGTAGTTGGCGGTATTATTGGTCTTACCGGCATCTGTCTGCTGTTTTATCCAGAGCTGAGCAGGCTGTCTTCCACCACAGATGCCATAAAGGGTTTTCTGCTGGCATTCTCAGCGGTTTTTATCGCCTCTCTGGGCAATATAGCGGCCACCCGCAACGGCTTACTGGGCACCTCTATATGGACCATTAACGCCTGGGGAACTCTGTATGGAACTCTGGCACTGGTGGCTATAGCCCTGCTTAGCGGCACCCACTTTAACTATGACAATAGCCTCGAGTATACGGTCTCGCTGATCTATCTCTCAGTGTTTGGCACCATTCTGGCCTTTGGCGCCTATCTCAAATTACTGGTTATTCTGGGGCCTGAAAAAGCCAGCTACAGTGGACTGCTGATCCCCTTCTTCGCCATTCTTTTGTCGACTATCTTTGAGGGCTATCAGTGGACCCTGATGGCTGCAGCAGGCTTTATACTAGTGGCTGCAGGTAACTATCTGATCATGGGTCGGCGTTAGCGCCCCAGGGTAAAACTAGCCTGGCAACCTTTGCAGAGCAAAAACATCAAACCTGGTGGACTTGCCCTCCAGCGAATAGCTAGGAGCCATACCTGCCAGATAATCTGCACTGACAGAGCGTTTGACCACCACTCGATAGCGGGCGCGCTGCATAGCCAGCTCCAATAGTTGGCCGGCATCCGGGTCTGAACCCACTATAAGGTGGAACGCCTGCATCTCTTTTTTTACCTTGGCCGATTTCTTGCGCTCGGGAAACATAGGATCCAAAAACACAATATCCTCCTGCTCCGAGGCGGGTAATCGCCCGAGAAAATCTCTGGACTCGCCTTCAATTAATGACATCCGCGACACAATATCAGCCAGCTCCGAGTCATCCTCCCCGGCTACGGCCGCCCGATCCAAGCCATCGCGAAGCAGGCTGTGGACTATGGGGTTGCGTTCTAATAACCGCACTCTGCAGCCCAGACTGGCTAGCACAAACCCATCGCCACCTAGGCCAGCTGTAAGATCAAGTACGCCTGGAACAAACTTGCCGGTCACACCCACAGCTTTGGCTATGGCTTGACCATTGCCACCACCAAATTTACGCCTGTGGGCCAGTGCTCCGCTATCGAAGTCGCAGCGAATGGGACCATGGTGCTTGCGCCTGACGGGAACCAGTGAGAGGCCCTGAGAATCGAGCTGCAAATAATAGCCAGCATTAACCCCAGCCGCCTGGTCAACAGACCGGTCAGCAGCCCTGCTTATAGCAGCAACCTCCTCAGCGTCGACAACAGGCAGACCCAAGCGCTCAGCTATGCTTATCGCTGCAGCCTGAAGGTCCGGTTGAGTAAAAGAGACTTTAATACTGGTCATGCTGTTATTTAAACACATATACTTTAAGTTCAGGCTCAGGGGCACATCATGATGGCAAAAAATTTACTGGTGGGGTTGGCCTTGCTGGTGCTCGCTGGGTGCGAGAACTATCAGGTAACCCTAAACGAGAGAGAGATTTATAGCCCTCCAGTCTTATTCACTGATTATCAGATTGCCGATGCCGGTCTCAGAGCCTGCATAGAACAGACCATTATTGATCAAAGTATTGTTCGCGCCGAACAGCTGACCGCTCTTCTATGCACCTATTCCGGCATTGAAACACTGACTGGACTAGGCCGCTTCAACCAATTGAAAACCATTAATTTGGCTAACAATAAGCTGAAAAATATCAAACCACTGATGTTTTTTGGCCAGCTGCAGAGAGTTGATCTAAGCGACAACCCCAATTTGAACTGTGCCGACATCAGGTCACTGGCAAAATTACTGCCAACTGCACCCATAACCAGTGGCAGTTGCCCTGACTGACTGTCTGACGTTGCGACAGCATCGATCTTTGTGCGAGCAAGCATTATTTTGGTGCAATACTTGCCCACAGAAGCTGTGGATAACTTTGTGGATGAAGCACAGAACAACTATCCTAAAGCCACAAAAACAGGGCCTTTTTGTTAAATTGGTTAAATTTTGACCAGTCAAAAAATACCATTAATATCAATGACTTATGTAATCTTCGGCAAAATATCAATGACTTACGGCACTTTCTTAAAATAGTTCTTAGAAAGATTGGCTATCTGTGGAAAAAATTCAAAAAAAATCTAGAAAAAATGTTTTTTTATCGCAAATCCTATTGCCATGCTGAAAAAAAAATGCTTCGGCGGGAAACCTGCTAGCACCAAAATCCTCTCTATTTCAGTATTAGCCAGTCAAAACCCTCCTGCTGGCAGGCGTAAAAGATATTACCATCAGCCCTGTAAACTGCTTCAATAGCGAGCTGCACTAGATCCAGCCTATTATTTTTATCGCTGATATGACCAATCACTAAATGCTGCAGTTTCTCCTGGGCAACCACAGAGACAAGCCGGGCTGTCTGCTGATTATTCAGGTGCCCCCACTGACCACCGACTCGCTCTTTTAAAAAAGCCGGATAGGGTCCTGCAGCCAACATATCCAGATCATGGTTGGCTTCAACTAACAAACCGTCACAGTTGGCGTACTGGGCCTCCACATGGGGCGTTAGAGAGCCTATATCGGTAAGTACACCCAGCTGATGATTATCACTGTTAAACAGGAACTGAACCGGTTCTCGCGCATCATGGGGAACAGGCACTGGCGTAACAGTAATATCGCCCACCACAAACTGCTGGTGGCTGTCGATAACTTCAAAATAGGTGTCGGGATTGTCCAGATTGCGGCTTTTTAGACATCCGGCGGTCAGATAGACCTTGAGATTGTATTTATTGGCCAGAGGCACAACGCCTTTCCAGTGGTCGCTGTGCTCATGGGTTACCAGAATCCCGCTGAGATCCTCCGGGCTTTTGCCCAGTCTGGCCATGCGTTGAACAGTATCGCGTATGGAAAAACCACAGTCGACCATAAGACAGGTATCGCGCCATTCTACCAGCGTCGAATTGCCTTTGCTGCCACTACCCAGAGATGCAAACCGCATAACAGGCGCAGCTTAGGACATATTGGAGCGCAGTACTTTGAGCAGGCGCAGTGACTCAGCCTGGCCCAGACTCTCACCATTGATACCTACAATACGCACCTCTACATTGGCGCCTACTGACTGAATCAAAACCATGTAGTTGGTCTCCAGAACGTCCTCATCTGAACTACCACCAAACCAGCGGCCGAAAAAGCCCTGCTCTTTATCCATAGTCTGGGTATAGTTGACGTACATAACCCCCTCACTGCGGTTCTGATCTATAGTGGTAAACCCACCGCGCCCTGCAGAGTAGCTGACTGAAGCCCAGGAGCGATCAAAGCCCAGTTTGACCGCAATATAAGGGTCCGCAGCTTCTGGAGTCACCACCTCTACCTTGGCGTCACCGCCAATCTTCTGTGCCAGCAGAGAGACACTGGCAAAGCTCTCCCCAGCAGCCAGATCATTGGCTACAACAGTCAGCATATCCTGCTCTCTGGTATCGCTATCAGAAACCTCAGGCCATGGCGCCTGCTCTTCAGAGCCGCGGGCAACCTGCTGGTGTATAGCGGAAATTTCGGTGGAGTCAATCTGCACACCAGGAGCGATAGAAAAGCGGAATCTATGGCTGTTTTCTTCATCGCTGTTAAAGGTAACCCACACAGTTTCAATAATCCCCGAGGAGCCCTCCGCCTTTGCTGAAGGAATACCGTTGCGGTTTAGCAGATTGCGCACCCGAGGCCAGCTTTCGCTGGGTGAGATATTGATCAGCACCCAGCGACGGCCATCGACCGACTGAATTTTTACCAGCTGCTCGAAGGTATTTACCGAAGCCGGCTGCGGTCTTGGCACTTCAAAACCCTCTACCTCAACAGAGGTGGTGGGGATTGCTGGAATAGGATAGATCTGCCCCAGCGGGGCTGTGCTCTGTTCAGCCTGCATCTCTCCGGGGATCACTGTTGGCTCGGTCTCTTCCGCGAGAAGATAATCATTGGTGCGATCACGCAGGCCAAGCATACTGCAGCCGGTCAGAGTCACTATTAAAACTGCAATCAATGGGATAGTTGTTGTTTTCATCGTTTGGCTATGCCCCTTTCGGCAATTATTGGTCCGGGACCAATACACTATTTAAAATTAGACTAGCTCGGCGCTCTTGAGAGCGGCGCGCACGGATTCTTCATACTCAGCAGCCAGTGGCGTCAACGGCAACCTGATAGCTCCACTCATCAGACCCAGTTCGCTCACGGCCCATTTAACCGGTATCGGGTTGGACTCCACAAACATGGCGTCATGCACAGGCTGGAGTACCTGATCGATCTGCCCTGCCAACTCTGCATCACCAGCCAGCGCCGCAGCGCAGAGTCGCGCCATCATGGCCGGAGCCACATTGGCGGTTACCGAGATATCACCATGGCCACCCAGCAGCATTAATTCTCGGGCACTGTGATCGTCCCCAGAGTACAGAGCAAAGTCAGACGGACATTGAGAAAGAATCTGCTGAACCCGCTGCAGATCACCAGTCGCCTCTTTGATACCTACAATATTGGCGATAGAGCTGAGCCTCAATACAGTTTCTGGCAGCATATCGCAGGCCGTACGTCCGGGAACATTGTAGAGAATCTGATCTATAGCCACGGCCTCAGCTACCGTCTTATGGTGCTGATACAGGCCCTCCTGAGTGGGCTTGTTGTAATAGGGAGTGACCAGCAGACAGGCATCTGCTCCAGCCTCTTTGGCACCCTGAGTCAGCTCTATGGCTTCGCGGGTACTGTTGGCACCTGTGCCCGCAATAATCGGAATACGGTTCGCCGCCTGCTCAACCACAAAGCGAATAACCGCACTGTGCTCGGTAACACTCAGCGTAGCGGACTCACCGGTGGTGCCTACCGCAACAATGCTGCTAGTACCCTCGACAATATGCCAGTCAACCAGCCGCGCAAGAGCATCCCAGTCCACCTCCAGTGAATCTGGATGCATTGGGGTCACCAGGGCGACAATACTTCCGCTAATCATTTCCGTTCCTTGCTAAAACTGATGGTAGCTACTTAATCCTAGTTAATAGGCAGCGTTTTGAATAGCGGCCAATGTTACTGCCGAGGTTCCCGGGACACAAGGGAAACCTGAGCCACTGAACAGCCATTAGCTGCTGAGTTATCTGTTTCTGTTGCGTCTTTTTCTTTGCGCCACCTGGTAGACATCGGCCTCTCCCTCCGGGCGATTTTTAAAGCGCCTGTGTACCCATAGATACTGATCGGGCTGCAGCAGGATAAACTCCTCAACAATGCTGTTGATTCTGGTCGCATCGGCCAGATCATCACCAGTGGGGAAATCCTCCAAAGCGGGATATACGCTGATCTTATAACCCTGAGAACCAGGCAATCTGATGTGGCTAAAAGGTACTACGGCGGCTCCGGTCTTTTCGGCAAATCTAGCTGTAGCGTAGACAGTCGCAGCCTGAATACCAAAGAATGGAGCAAATAAACCCTGGCCCAACCCGTAATCCTGGTCTGGCCCATACCAGAGCGAGCGTCCAGATTTCAGCGCTTTCATGGTGCCGCGCACATCCCGTCGCTCGAAGACAATATTCTCACCTATGCCCTTGCTCAACCGCCCCCGGGCCTGCAGAAAATCATACACCGGGTTGCCGTGACGGCGATACATACCATCCATTTCAAATACCGTAGAAATAGCAGCTGCGCCGACTTCCAGGGTGGTGTAATGGATACCCAGCAGCATCACGCCGCGACCTTTCTGGGCCTCCAGGTGCTCAAGGCCCTCGAACTGCAACAGCTTGCTAAAACGCTTTTTCGACCACCACCAGGCCATGCCCACTTCCATTAGCGCAGTGCCCACATTGATCATGTTGGCGCGCAACATGTCCCGATGCTCCTGGTCGCTCAGGTCGGGGAAGCACAGTTGAATATTACGCAGGGCAATTGTCTTGCGACGGCTGGGAAAGCTGTGCACCAGCAGACCAATGGCTTTGCCTAGCTGCAACAGCACCGGGTATGGCAATGCGGTAATCAGTCGCCACAGGCCAAAGGCCAGCCATAGCAGCCAGTGGCGCGGGTGCAACAACTGCGCTTCAAACTGAGTCGCTTTAGATGTCATCTGCCCCACCTCAGCAATAGCTTAAACAAGATTGCTAATCTCAACTTCCGGATTCACTTCAGCCTCGTAATCCACACCCTCTATCTCGAAGCCAAACAGATTCAGAAAGTCCTGCTTATAGCCTTTAAAGTCGGTGCTACTGATCAGGTTTTCTGTGCTGATCTCTGACCAGGCCGCTGCCACTGCAGACTGCACCTCCGGGTCCATCTCCAGCTCATCCACTCGCAGCCGCCCCTCTTCATCGGTGCGCGGGCTATCGCTGTAGAGACATTCTGTGAACAGCCTGTAAAGCTGCTCAATGCAGCCCTCGTGAGTGCCTCTGGTTTTCATCTCTTTAAACAGCATGGCCAGATACAGCGGCATAATAGGAATCGCCGAGCTGGCCTGGGTAACCACTCCTTTGAGGACTGAAACCCGGGCATCACCACCATGGACTGCCAGCTTGTCACGAATGCCAATCACCCGGGCATCCAGATCTTTCTTGGCTTGACCAATAGTGCCATCCCAGTACAGGTCCCAGGTAATCTTCTCGCCAATATAGGTAAAGGCTGTGGTCTTGGCGCCATCGGCCAATACTCCAGCCTCGGCCAGAGCATCCATCCACATCTCCCAGTCTTCGCCACCCATCACCGCAACTGTGTCGTCAATCTCCTGCTGACTGGCGGCCTCCATACTGAACTCTTGAATCTCTTCTTTATCAGTGTTGATACCGCGCATGCTGATATTTTTGCCTACAGGCTTCAGCGTCGAATTAAATACCTCACCAGTAACCGGGTGCTCACGTCGCGGGGCCGCCAAACTGTAGATCACCAGATCAACCTGACCCAAGTCTTCTTTGATGGTGGCAATAGTCTTTTCTTTCACCTCATTGGAGAAGGCGTCACCATTAATACTCTTGGCATACAGCCCCTCTGCCTCTGCATAGCTGTGGAATGCCGCGCTGTTATACCAGCCTGCTGTACCAGGCTTGTGATCTGTACCTGGCTTTTCAAAAAAGATACCCAGCGTTGAGGCGCCGCCACCAAATGCAGCGGTAATTCGCGCCGCCAGCCCATAGCCGGTTGAAGAACCAATAACCAAAACGCGCTTGGGCGAATCAATAGCGCCCTGGCTTTTAATAGTATCAATCTGGTTTTTTACATTCACCTCACAGCCTGTCGGGTGGGTGGTGATGCACATAAAGCCGCGAACGCGGGGCTTAATAATCATGCAGTTGTCTCCATACTTTCAGGTAAAAATAACGATAGACAGCGGGCCTGCCAACTAGCTGCGCATCATACAGCAAACAGTCACAAAACTGGTTCCTGGCATTGAGTTTTTTTATTGACAGACAACGGTGAGAACGGCACATTTCGTCGCCACAAGTAAACAGTTCTCCAGGGTTGACCGTATACTTGCTACAGGTTTACCCAACCCATACCTAAATACAGGCACAACCAGTCTATGTCCTCACCAGAAAAGCCCGCTCTTGAGTACCCCTTTATGCGGGCTGAATTTATTCAGGCTCTGGAGAATAGCGGCAGCGCCTGCACTGAAACTGGCTGGGAGCCTATCCATCTATCCCTGAGCTCTGACAACCAGGACGCATTTATGCCCCTGTATTTAAAAGACCACAGTATGGGTGAATATGTGTTTGATTATGCCTGGGCCAATGCCTATCACCAGAATGGGCTGGACTACTATCCCAAGCTGCTGACCGCAGTGCCCTTTACGCCCTCAGAGGGCCCCAGGATCCGAGGTAACCACAGCCTTAACCAGGACCATTGCCAACAGCTGTTTGAAGAGGTGCTGGCCGTAGCCGCAGATACTGGCGCATCCAGCTGGCACTGCCTGTTTCCAGACAGCAACCAGAGAGCTCTGTTTGATGACCCACGGCTGCTGCAGCGCAGCGGTGTTCAGTACCACTGGCACAATCGCGACTACCAGTCTTTCGATGACTACCTGGCAGCTCTGAATTCGCGCAAGCGCAAGATGGTGCGCAAGGAGCGCGCTGAGATTGCAGCCCAGGGTCTGAATGTTGAAGTTCTTGAGGGAGCCCAGATCAGCCCGACAATCTGGCAGCTATTTTATCAGCTCTACGAACGCACCTATGCCAAGCGCAATGGCACCAGAGGCTATTTAACAGAAGCTTTTTTCAATGAAATTGCCACTAGCATGCCAGAACAAATTGCTATGGCAGTAGCCTATCAGAATGAAATCCCAGTGGCCTGCGCCCTATACTTTTTTGATGCGGACACCCTTTATGGTCGCTACTGGGGCAGTGCTGGCGAATTTTCCTGCCTGCATTTTGAGCTCTGTTATTATCGCGGCATTGAGTTTGCCATTGAAAAAGGCCTGCAGAGATACGATGCCGGCGCCCAGGGCGAACACAAAATTATTCGCGGCTTTGAACCTGTTGCAACCCACTCCCTTCACTGGATTCAGCACCCCGAGTTTCACCGAGCTATAGCCCGTTTTCTAGAGTCTGAGCAGGCCTCTGTGGAGCAACATATGCAACAGGCCAAGGCTATTTTGCCCTATCGCAAAACCGGCTAGTTACCATTCGCCAGTATTTTCCATCGATAGCCAGGGCTCCATGGTTGGCAGACTATCTCCCGACTGTAGCAGTTCAATGGAGATATTATCGGGGGAGCGCACAAAAGCCATATGGCCATCTCTGGGCGGGCGGTTAATCACCACACCGGCAGCCATCAGCTTTTCACAGGTAGCGTAAATATTATCGACCCTGTAGGCCAGATGACCAAAGTTGCGGCCGCCTGTATAGGCTTCCGGATCCCAGTTATAGGTCAACTCAATAACCGGCGCGCTATTTGTTTGCGCTGAGTCCAGATCGGATGGGGCGGACAAAAACACCAGAGTAAAACGGCCCGCTTCACTGTCTTTGCGATAGACCTCGATCAGACCCAGGGCATTACAATAAAAATCCAGTGACTGCTCGAGATTGGATACTCGAACCATGGTGTGTAAAAACTGCATGGGGCTGCCTCAGGTTAGTAAAATCAGCTATCGATTATAGACCTAAAACTCTGCCCCAATAAGGAAAACTTGGGAGGCCTGACTGCTATAGAGCCAGGTGGCGAATATCGCTGAGAGATTTAACCAGCTGGGTCATAAAGCGCCCAGCATCACCGCCATTAATGACTCGGTGATCATAAGACAGGCAGAGCGGCAGCATCAGGCGTGGCACAAATTCCTGGCCATTCCATACAGGCTGCATCTGGGATTTGGAGACACCCAGAATACCCACTTCAGGGCTGTTCACTATGGGCGTAAAGCCTTTTCCACCTATGGCTCCCAGGCTCGACAGCGTAAAGCAGCCGCCCTGCATATCAGCGGGCTTTAACTTGCCATCTCTGGCGCTGGCAGCCAGCGCCATAATATCGGCAGAAATATCCCAGATACCTTTTTCATCGGCATTTTTTATTACCGGCACAACCAGACCTCTGGGAGTATCCACGGCCATGCCGATATTGCAGTAATGCTTCTGAATAAAGTGCTCGCCATCAGCGGCCAATGAGCGATTAAACACTGGATTAGCCTGCATGGCTGTTGCCAGCGCCTTAATCAAAAATGCCACAGGCGTTACCTTGATACCGCGGGCAGCGCCCTCATCGGCCAGGGACTTTCTAAAAGCTTCCAGATCGGTAATATCTGCATCGTCGAAATGGGTAACATGAGGCACATTGAGCCAGTTGCGCTGCATATTGGCGGCGGTCAGCTTTTGAATCTTGCTCATGGCAATAGATTCAATATCGCCAAACTGACTGAAATCGACCTCTGGGACCACTGGAATACCAGAACCAGTTGCAGCGGCCGGGGATGTGCTTAAAGCGGTTTTCACAAACAGGTTTACATCATCTTTTTGCACCCGGCCTCTGGGGCCAGAGCCGGCAACCTTGGCAAGATCAACGCCCAACTCACGGGCCAGCAGGCGCACTGCAGGTCCCGCATAGATATCGCCGGACTGATTAGCTGGAGCTGAGGCTGAATCTACAACCGCAGGTGCGGGCGCAGCTGGCGGCTTAGCCGACTCAGTCGCTGCAGGTGCAGGAGCAGAAGCAGATTCAGGAGTCTTATCTATCTGTGGTTCTGGGGCTGCAGGAGTGATTTCAAGAACTGCCACCTCTGAGCCAGTGTTTAGTTTGTCTCCCTCGGCAGCGAGAATTTTAACCACTGTGCCGCTGTGAGATGAGGGTACATCCATGGTGGCCTTATCTGACTCAAGCACCAATAGAGTATCGCCCTCTTCGATCTCATCGCCAATGGCCACAGAGATTTCAATCACATCTACTGGATCTTCACTGCCAATATCTGGAACCAGAATAAACTGTTCTGCAACGCTATCATCTGTAGCCGCGGGCTCAGGCTCTTGAACGGGCTCAGGCTGTTGATCTGGCTCAGGCTCTTGAACGGGCTCAGGCTGTTGATCTGGCTCAGGCTCTTGAACGGGCTCAGGCTGTTTAAGCGACTCTTCAACTGGTTCAGCAGAGGTTTCGGCCTGCTGTCCTGACACTTCAATTTCCGCTATGGGATCGCCGACTTTTACGGTGTCGCCATCAGCGACCAGAAACTTAACCAGAGTGCCCTCAAAGGGGCTGGGCACATCCATAGTGGCCTTATCGGACTCTAAAACCAGCAGTGAATCCTCGAGCGCTACGGCATCGCCCTGCGCAATACTCAGCTCAATTACGTCGACGGTCTCTGCGCCACCCAAATCTGGAACTGTTACAATTTCTACGGCCACTTGTTATCCCTTTACAATTAATTCTGCAGTTTTAGCTGCGCTGTCTTATCTGCCTTAGCTACCTTAAAGATACAGCGGGTTGCTTTTCTCTGGATCTATACCAAACTCTTTAATCGCCTTGGTCACAACAGCTGGCTTAATTGCACCCTGATCTGCCAGCGCCTTAAGGGTGGTAACCACCACAAAGTAACGATCCACTTCAAAGAAGTGACGCAGTGCTGCGCGGCTATCACTGCGGCCAAAACCATCAGTTCCCAGCACATGCATGGGCTGCTTGATATAGGCGCGCATCTGCTCACCGTAACCCTTCATATAGTCGGTAGCCACAACCACCGGCTCTGAGCTATCGCCTAGCTGCTCAGCAATATAGGACTGTTTTGGCTTCTCGGCGGGGTGCAGGAGGTTCCAGCGGTCAACCGCCTGTCCTTCGCGCACCAGCTCATTCACGCTGGTCAGGCTCCAGATATTAGCCTCAACAGCAAATTTTTCACTGAGTATTTCAGCCGCAGCACGCACCTCATTAAGAATTGTACCCGCACCCATCAATGTCACCTTATGCTTGGCCGACCCGGCGTCAGCCAGCTTGTACATACCTTTGATAATGCCCTCTTCGGCACCCTCAGGCAGGGCTGGCTGAACATAGTTTTCATTCATGGTGGTGAGGTAATAGAAACAGTTCTGTTTCTCCTCAAACATACACCTGATGCCATCCTGAACAATCACTGCCAGCTCATAGCTAAAGGCAGCATCGTAACTTTTACAGTTAGGAATGGTGTTAGCAAGGATAAGACTGTGCCCATCCTGGTGTTGCAGACCTTCACCATTCAATGTGGTGCGACCAGCAGTGGCGCCAATCAAGAAACCTCGCGCCTGGCTATCGCCAGAGGCCCAGGCTAGATCGCCAATACGTTGGAAACCAAACATAGAGTAGAAAATATAAAATGGAATCATCGGCACCGCATTGGTGCTGTAAGAAGTCGCCAGAGCTAACCAGGCTGACATAGCACCAGCTTCATTAATGCCCTCTTCCAGAATCACGCCTTTCTTATCTTCCTTGTAATACATAATCTGCTGGTGATCATGGGGCACATATTTTTGTCCCGCCGAAGTATAGATACCCAGCTGCCGGAACATGCCCTCCATACCAAAGGTGCGCGCTTCGTCGGGCACAATGGGCACTACATATTTGCCAATATTTTTATCTTTTACCAATGCGGAAAGTACGCGCACAAACGCCATGGTAGTGGAAATCTCCCGCTCGCCAGTACTCTCAAGCTGCTTCTTAAAGCTGCCAAGCTCGGGCACCTGCATGGGTTCAAAATGATGTTTGCGCGATGGCAGTGGGCCATCCAACGCCTCGCGGCGTCTCTTCATATAGGTAATTTCGGGGCTATCTTCCGCAGGACGGTAATAGGGAACTGTCTCCAGCTCTTCATCTGCCACCGGAATACCAAAGCGGTCGCGGAAATAACGCAGCTGTTCAGAATCCAGTTTTTTCACCGAGTGAGTGTCATTGGCCGCCTGGCCATCACCAAGACCGTAACCCTTCACGGTGTGAGCCAGAATCACTGTGGGCTTGCCTTTACTGGCTACCGCCTCGGAGTAAGCCGCATAGACTTTGTAGGGGTCGTGGCCGCCGCGGTTTAAAGCCATAATCTGGTCATCGGTCATATCCTTGACCAGCTCCAGCAGCTCTGGGTACTTGCCAAAGAAATGCTCTCTGGTGTAGGCGCCGCCGTTAGATTTGTAGTTCTGCAAATCACCGTCGCAGACTTCATTCATGCGCTTGATCAGCATGCCGCTCTTGTCTTTTTCCAGCAGCGGATCCCAGTGGCGACCCCAGATCACTTTGATCACATTCCAGCCAGCACCGCGGAAGACACCCTCAAGCTCCTGGATAATCTTGCCATTGCCGCGAACCGGACCGTCGAGACGCTGCAGGTTGCAGTTAATAACAAAAATCAGATTCTCAAGACCTTCGCGGCCGGCCAGTGAAATAGCTCCCAGGCTCTCTGGCTCATCACATTCGCCATCACCCAGGAAGGCCCAGACTTTGCGATTACCACGAGCCGACAGATCTCTGGCCGACAGGTAGCGCATGGTGTGTGCCTGATAGATTGCCTGAATGGGCCCCAGACCCATAGAAACTGTGGGGAACTGCCAGTAATCCGGCATTAGCCAGGGGTGCGGATAGGAGGACAGCCCTGTGCCGTCCACTTCACGGCGAAACTTATCCAGTTCCTCAGTGGTAAAGCGCCCTTCAAGAAATGAGCGCGCGTACATACCGGGGGAGCTATGGCCCTGGAAAAACACCAGATCGCCCATATCATCGCCGTCAGAGCCGCGGAAAAAGTAATTAAAGCCTACATCATAGAGTGTGGCTGCAGAGGAGAAGCTGGCGATATGGCCGCCAATACCTTCGCTCTGCTTATTGGCACGCATCACCATAGCCAGTGCGTTCCAGCGCACCAGAGAGCGAATGCGGCGCTCCATAAAAAGATCGCCAGGCATGGTTTTTTCCTGGCTGACAGAAATAGTATTGCGGAAAGGTGTGGTTACCGACTGAGGTAACTGGATACCCTCATCTGCGGCATGGGCCTGGAGCTGTGTGAGAATATAGGTTGCCCGCTGGTCCCCCTGAGCCCGACAAATTGAATCAAAGGCATCAAGCCATTCCTGGGTTTCAGCTGGGTCTAAATCCTGCGACATGCGGCACCAATCAAAGTTAGTTAACGGTAAGGTCGACAGCCTGATACTGGTTAGGTTAACCCCGGGATTAGCAACCCGCAAACAGTCTGACTCTCAGGTGCAGCATTTTAATGTAGCTAAGCTACAAATTCAACCCATTAAACTAATCATGCAAAATCAATAAAACGCATAATATAAATTAACTATGCATCATAACTATTTGTTTTTAATCATTTTAAATTTTATCATTTTAAAACTTAATAAGTTAGTTTAACTACAAATATTGCGCTTTTCCAAGATTCTAAAAATCATAGATATAGGCAGCATCGCCTTTGCGCATATCCACGGCGGTGTTTTCACTGCCAGGTTCGGCAGTTTTTAGCCACAGGCTGCGCGACTGCTTAGCCAGCAAATCACTGTAGGCCTGCTGCAGCTGAGCTACAGACATATTGCGAATCGCCGAGGCCAGTTGGGGGCGAAAATCAAAGCTCTCAAAACCCATTTCCAGAGATTCTAAAAACCGCCCATTCATTTCAGATAGGTTCTTGGGCTTCTCTTCAAGGCGCCCCAGTATGGATAGCTGATAGCGCTCCAAGTCAGCCTCGGTCAGTGCATCAACCTGTTCACTGTAATCGGCTAAAAAGCCCTCAAACTCCTGCCGCAATAACGCCTCATCGGCCACTGGCGACTGGGCCAGTAATGCCAGGCCGGGCACGGGACCAAAATGACTAGTAAAGGCTGAAACCACATAGCCCAGCTGTTTTTCGGTGCGCAGGCTATTATAGAAAGGTGCCGACAGCATCTCGCCAAGTAGAGCAAATCGCGCCCGCTCCTGCAGGCTATCTTCTGCGCCCTGCTTGTAGAGCACCATCACTGAATCATCATGATCAACAGGTATCTGCGCCTCTATAATTCCAGAAGACAGCCTGGCGATACTTTCCGGGTTAGCCACCTTATCTAGCTGCAGAGAGCTGGATAGCAGCTCAACTTTAGCCGCGGCGCCCTGCTCGGTATGATTACCGCTAACCAGCACCTTAAGCTCAAGGTTACTCAATAATTCTGCGGCAAATGCCTGCAGCTGTTGCATACTCACCTGCTTCAGGGCCGGCGCTTTCTGCAGAGGCGTCCAGCGACCATTAATCATCGAGTTCAGCCCAGACATAACTTGCCTAAAGGGATATTCGCGCTGAAAGTTGGACCAGCGACGCAGCCTGGACTGCTTTAAACGCTCAAATCGCTGCTGATCCCAGTCGGGATTATTTAAAGCCTTAAGTATATCGCCCAGCAGCACCGCTTGCTTATCGGAATAACCGGCCACCACTATAGACAATCCCTGATTATTGGCGCCTAGAGAGAAGCGCAGCCCGGCCTCAGAGGCCGGATAGACCCTGGCATTAAGCTGATCATTCAACATATCCAGAAACAGCTCCGCCTGCACCAATCCTGCGGCTGTGGCTGTTATATCTGAGCCCAGAGAGGCAATAATATGGGCCTTGGGCACAGAGAACCTGGTATCCAAAAGATGCCAGGCGCGCAATCCCGGCTGATCTATAAGCAGTGCGGGCTGCTCAGGGTTGGAACCCTCCCCGGCAAGCTCAAGACTATCTGGCAGGTAGGGGTTTTTCTCAGCCGCTGCCAGCTCTGGTACTGCAGCTGGAGACCGCCATATGGCCAGGGTTTCCTCCGCCACAGGTGACAGGGCATAGCCCGCCTGATAGCGCTGGGAAATTTGGTCCGTCTCCACCTCTGGTGCCGTCACCATCATAATCAGGTTATCAGGTGTCAGGGCGCTCAGGGTCTGACTAACAAGCTTTTGATCCCAGTCTTGCATCATATAACCGGCCTGCAAAACATCAGCGACTGGATATTGCTGCATCATGCCCGCCAGGGAGGATACATAGCCCATGGGGCTCTGCTTTTCCTGGAAACGAAAAGCAATATCCAGCATCTTGGCCTGCTCGTTATAGCGCCACTCTTGCAGCCCGTCGGCCCGCAGCTTTTCAATCCAGGTAAATAGCATCTCAACAATTTGGTCACGCTGGGCAAACCCCTCGGGAGTCAGGCCAATATCAATCGAAAACAGGCTGGAACTGCGATCCTCCAGCCCCAAACCGGCGCTTAGGCTCTCAATAAGGCCCCTGTCTTTAAGCACCTGTACCAGACTGCCCTGGCCCTCATGGCCAATCACCCCGCCCAGATAGCCAGCTGGTTTAACTCGCCAGTGAGGCCGCATCTTTGGCAGCTGAAAACTCAGGCTAAGCTCGCGCATCTCTTTTAGCGGCTTAAATCCTATTACCAGCGGCAAGCGCTCTGCCGGAATAAGGCGATCCACATGAGGCTTAATCTCTACATCGCTATTGGCAATAATCTCAAATCTGGGCACCACCATGGCCTCCAGCTCATCCAGGCTTTCGCGGCCCAGCACCACCAGCTTCATCAGATTGGCCGAGTAATACTGCTTGTAAATGTCCAGCAGATCATCACGCACCGGCCTGCCCTCTAAATCCGCCAAGGTTTCCAGATTACCCACGGTAAATTTGGCCATGGGGTGGGCGGGATCGACCTGGGTCTGCAACACCTCCCACTGGCGGCGACCGTCGTCTTTAATTTTTAGCCTGTACTCGGATTCAACCGCATTGCGCTCGCGATCTACATATTTGGCATCAAAATTGGGGCTGGAGAAAAATGGCGCAAAGCGATCCAGCGCCTGCTCCAGATAGTCGGAGTTAATGTCAAAGAAATAGTTGGTGTTTTCCAGGCCAGTGCCCGCATTGTGACTGCCCCCATGTTCGGCAATAAAAGTCTGGTACTCACCGGGAACCGGATAATCCTTAGTACCTAAAAACAGCATATGCTCAAGAAAATGCACCAGCCCCTCTCGATCGGCGGGGTTCTGATAACTGCCGACATACACATCCAAAGAAGCCGCTGAGGTCTCTGCCTCAGAGTCACTGATCAACAGCACATCCAGCTTGTTCTTCAGCTTAATATGCCGATACAGGCGCTGATCATTGGGACTTTTAACCACTGAAGACAGACTATTTGCCTGATTGTCCGGTGCAGGGTCACCACTGCTGCAGCCCTGCAGTAAGCAGACAATGCAAAGCGCTGATAACCAATAAATGAACTTAGCTGAAGAGGGCAATATGGACATGAGGGATTCCTTTTTTTATTATACCCCTCGGGGCGAATAGTAATAATTGCTGCCATGCACCTGTAACTCGACAGAGACCCGAGCTAAGACTCGGCGTCTGTAACCATCTCAGGCTTGTTAGCAACAGCGCGGGGCCAGGCGTTATAAACCGCCTTCACCAGGGTAGCCAGAGGTATCGCAAAAAACACCCCCCAAAAACCCCAGATACCACCAAAAAACAGCACGGCGACAATAATCGCCACCGGGTGCAGATTAACCACTTCTGAAAACAGCAGAGGCACCAGCAGGTTACCATCGAGAAATTGGATAAAACCATAGACCATAAACAGCCAGAAAAACTCAGCGGAGTAACCCCATTGCATATAGCCCACCAGCAATACCGGCAGAGTCACTGCGGTAGCGCCAATATAGGGAATCAGCACCGACAACCCAACCAGCAGCGCCAACAGAGCCGCATAGTTAAGACCGAGAATTAAAAAGGCAATATAGGAAGTGGCTCCCACAATAAGAATTTCAATCGCCTTGCCGCGCACATAGTTGGCAAACTGTATATCCATCTCCGACCAGATAGCGGTCATTACACTCCGCTCTCTGGGCAGTAACTTAGAGACAAAATCTATCAACAGATCCTTATCTTTAAGCATAAAAAATACTAGCATGGGCACCAAAAACAGGTACAGCAGAACACCAAATAAGCCGGGGAAGCTGCTGATAGACAGGCTGAGTATCTGCTCCGCCAGGCTGGCGGCCTCCTCTGAGGCGCGAGCCACAATAATCTGGAACTGTTCCGGGCTCACATAGTCGGCATATTTTTCTGGCAGCGAAATCAACAGATCGCGAATTCTGCCCAGCATATTGGGCAACTCAGCGATAAACAGCGAAGTCTGGCGGCCCACAATGGGAATCAATACCACCAGCACAGATATAAAGCCGACAAAGAACAGAGTAAATGAAATGGTAATGGCCAGCCCTAGGGGTACGCCCCGACGGCTCAGTGAATTAACCACACCCTGGAGCAGAAACGCCAGAATCATTGCGGTAAACAAAGGGCCCAACATAGCACCCAGAGTGGTGGCCACAACCAGCAGCGCAGCCAGCATAAGAGCCAATAGCACCGTCTCTTCGTTGCTAAAGTACTGCTCTTGCCACTTCTTAAAAACCTGCTTCATGCATAACCCTCGATAAACTCTGATTCCATTTAACTGCCTGCCGTGGTTCAGGGTCAACCGATTTTAACCTCAACCCTTTAAGGCCCAGTATCTCACATGAAACCAGGGCATATTTCAACTGTCGAAATCCGTAACATTATTCGCTACAGTGATGCTCACCCATTAACTCTTATCAGGCCACAAGATTCAATTTTGAAATCTCGCAATCAAACAGCAGCCAAACAGACCAGCCATAAAATATTGGCAAGGTTTTTACCCGCCATGGCTTTATCCCTGTTTTTATTTGTCCCAGGGCAACCAGCCGTAGAGGCTGCGGAGATAAAGCTGCCCGTACTGGGGGACAGCGCCTCCGGCATTGTATCCAAGCAGCAGGAATATGAACTGGGTAGAACCTGGCTCAAAGCGTTTCGCAGCCGCGTGCGCGAACATGATGACCCATTGATGCAGCAATATCTCGAACAGCTGCTCTACAATCTGGCTACCTATTCCGATCTTGAAGACCCTCGACTTGAGCTGGTGATTATCAACAATCCCACCATGAATGCCTTTGCTGTGCCCGGTGGCGTAGTGGGCTTCCATACCGGGATATTTGCCCTGGCCGAGAATGAAGATCAGATGGCCTCTGTGCTGGCCCACGAACTGGCGCACCTAAGCCAGCGCCACTTCGCTCGCGGACTTGAGGCCCAGCGCTCATCAAGCATGGTTAACCTGGCCGGACTCTTAGCCAGTCTGGTGATTGCCGCCACCGCCGGTGGTGATGCGGGCATGGCGGCAATCACCACAGCCCAGGCCATTGCCATGAATGATCAGCTGCGCTACAGCAGATCCAATGAGCAAGAGGCAGACCGTATGGGCCTGCAGACTATGGAGCGCGCCAATCGCGATCCAGGCGCCGTAGCCGATATGTTTGCCACTCTACTCAAGAGCATGCGCTATGCGGGTAGCCGGCCACCAGAATTCTTATTAACTCACCCAGTGACCGAGAAACGTATAGCCGATGCCCGCGGCCGAGCCATGGGTTCAGCCATGCGCCACTACCCGCGCAATCCAGAATTTCATCTGATGAAGGCCCGGGCCCTTATTGCTATCTCCAATAACCCCAAAGATGCCATCAAGCGATTTAACGCCGAACTTAAGAGCAACCCGCAAAACCCAGAGGCCACCTATTACGGTCTGGCCCTGGCTCATATTAAAGCCGGCAACTATCAACAGGCACGTCAGATTCTCGACCCTCTGCTCAAGGACAACCCCTACCAGCTGTCTTTCCAGTATTCCGATTTGGAGCTGGATATAGCCCTTAAGCGCTATGATCAGGGTCTGGCCAAAGCAGATAAACTGCTGCGTTTAAGCCCCAATAGCTATCCGCTCACCACCATCAAGTCCGAGATTCTCTGGCAGGCACACCGCTACGAAGAAGCTGGAGCCGTGCTGACAGCGCTGAGTCGAATGCGCCCGGAAGACCCAATGATCTGGTACAGGCTGGCCGAGGTGCGTGGCCTGGCCGGCAATATCTCCGGGGTCCATGAGGCCAGAGCCGAGTACTTTATTCTGGTAGGCGCCTTTGACAAGGCCAGAGAGCAGCTAACTCTTGCAGTGAAACTAGTGGCAGCTGACTTTAAACGCTCGGCCATTGTTCGCCAGCGCATAAGAGATGTAGCCGCATTGGAAGATCGTATTGAAAAGCTTTAGCCTTATTTAGGCTAGGTTTTGAAGTTCATCATCCGCTCCAGCGAACGAAAGGCCTGGCGTCCCAGGGCTGGCTCAACCTCAATCTCATTGCTGCCCTGCTCGAGACAGTCGAGCAGGTTTTGCAGACTATTCATACCCATCCAGGGGCAGTTGGCGCAGCTGCGGCAGGTGGCTCCGCTGCCACCAGTGGGCGCAATCAATAACTCTTTATCGGGGACCGCCTGCTGCATCTTGTAAAAAATACCCTGGTCGGTCGCCACAATCAGTTGCTGCTGAGGCAGGTTTTTGGCTGCCGCGATCAGCTGCGAGGTAGAGCCGGCAACATCTGCTATATCGACCACCGACTCCGGAGACTCGGGATGCACCAAGACAGCGGCATCCGGGTACACCTTTTTCAGGTCTAAAATACCCTTGGCTTTAAATTCTTCATGGACAATACAGCTACCGTCCCACATCAGCATATCGGCGCCGGTATTTTTCTGCACATAGGCACCCAGATACTTATCTGGCGCCCAAAGAATCTTTTCGCCCTGAGCATCCAGATAGTCCACCACCTCCAGGGCAATACTCGATGTAACCACCCAATCTGCCCGAGCCTTCACTGCTGCAGAGGTATTGGCATAGACCACCACAGTGCGATCTGGATGCTGATCACAGAAGGCGGCAAACTCATCGATGGGACAGCCTACATCCAGAGAACAGGTGGCCTCCAGAGTCGGCATTAACACGCGCTTTTCGGGGGTTAGAATCTTGGCGGTCTCGCCCATAAACTTAACCCCGGCAACCACCAGAGTCTCAGCCTTGTGGCTATTGCCAAAGCGAGCCATTTCCAGCGAGTCAGAGACAGTGCCGCCAGTCTCTTCAGCCAGGGCTTGAATTAATGGATCGGTGTAATAATGGGCAATCAGCACCGCATTTTTTTCAATTAACAGGGCTTTGATTTTATCCTGCAACAGAGCTGTGCGCTCGGCATCAATTTCAGTGCTGGCGGGAACCTGATTGAGATAATGCTCAACCAGCTGTCGCGGGCTCTGATGCTCGGCTGTGGCTATGGTCTGTTGCTGATCAATCATAATCTAATTCAAAGTCTGTCTACAGGCCGTGGCTAGAAGCGCGACAGCCAGTAAATCACTGCAACCAAAATAATCGAAAGTACAGCGATAACGGCAATTGCATCTGCTTTTGAATCACCTGTTGTATCTGGTTTTGTTGCCTTGGCCATAAATAGGTTCCTGAGTTTTAACTATAAATTTATAGGGGTCTTTAACGACGCGCATTCTAACAACCAAATCTGTAACTGTCTTGCATTCCAGGGCTCAGAATCCAATCAGAGCAATGTATACAGCCTATTTTAACTATCACTGAAGCAAAACCCCCTGCCAATAGCCCTTATTCCCAATAGATATCCATATATAGGTAAATAATAATTCAAAAGAATAACCCCTGACGTTATCATAGCGCCCCTACATTAGCCGCACGCAAACCAGACCTCCATGTATAAATACGATCAATACGACCAAAAGCTTGTTGACGAGCGCGTCGAGCAGTACCGCGATCAAACCCGGCGCTATCTGGCTGGGCAAATCTCAGAGGATGAATTTCTTCCCCTGCGCCTGCAGAACGGACTCTATGTTCAGCGCCTAGCCCCAATGTTACGCATAGCTGTTCCCTATGGCCTTCTCAGCAGCACACAGGTGCGCAAGCTGGCTTATATCTCGCGCAAATATGACAAAGGCTATGTGCACTTCACCACCAGACAGAATATCCAGCTCAACTGGCCCAAACTGGAAGAGGTGCCTGATATTCTGGCAGAGCTGGCCAGTGTTGAGATGCACGCCATTCAAACCAGCGGTAACTGTATCCGCAACACCACCACAGATCAGTTTGCCGGTGTTGCCAACGACGAAATTGAAGACCCAAGACCCTGGTGCGAAATTATTCGCCAGTGGTCTACTCTGCATCCTGAATTCGCCTTTTTGCCGCGCAAATTTAAAATAGCAGTGTGCGGCTCTGAGGAAGACCGAGCCGCATTTTTACTCCATGATATTGGCCTGCAGCTGGTCAAAAATGACCAGGGCGAAACCGGCTTTCAGGTATATGTGGGCGGCGGACTGGGGCGCACACCTGTGATAGCCTCATCGATTCGCGAATTTTTACCCAAGCAGCATCTGCTCACCTATCTGGATGCCATTCTCAGGGTCTATAACCGTTACGGTAACCGCGATAATAAATACAAGGCGCGCATTAAAATTCTGGTGAGAGCCTGGACCCCGGAAGTCTTTGCCCAGCGAGTTGAAGCCGAGTGGGCGCATTTAAAAGATGGCCCGGCAACCCTAAATGGCAGTGAAATTGAGCGGGTTACAGGCTTCTTTACCCTGCCTGATTATCGCAGCATCGACGATGCCAGTGCCGACGCCCAGGTCACCGCGCTTGCAGCAGATAACAAGGCCTTTTCCCGCTGGCTGGACCGCAATGTCAGAGCTCAGAAGCAACCGGGCTATGTCTCAGTAACCCTGTCTCTAAAACCGGCGGGCGTAGCCCCAGGAGATGTCACTGATCAACAGCTGGAAATCATTGCCGATCTTGCTGATCGCTTTTCCTTTCGAGAGATTCGCTCGACCCACAACCAGAATGTAGTGCTCGCCGATGTGGCCAAAGATGATTTATTTGAGCTTTGGCAACAGGCTAAGGCCGCTGGCCTGGCGACCCCCAATATAGGCACCATTAACGATATGATCTGCTGCCCGGGCGGCGACTACTGCTCGCTGGCCAATGCCAAGTCTATTCCGGTGGCAGAGGCTATTCAGCGCAAATTTGATGATCTGGACTATGTCTATGATCTGGGCAACCTGGAGCTGAATATCTCCGGCTGCATGAACGCCTGCGGCCATCATCATATCGGCCATATAGGTATTCTGGGTGTGGATAAAAAAGGTGAGGAATGGTACCAGATTCAGCTGGGAGGCAGCGCCAATAAGGCTGCAGCACTGGGCAAAGTACTGGGCCCCTCCCTGTCTCGGGATGCGGTGACAGATAGCGTCGAAAAATTGCTGGATGTCTATGTGGAGAACCGCATCGAAGGCGAGGCTTTCCTGGGAACATATCAGCGCATTGGTATAGAAAAGTTTAAGCAGAGGGTCTATGGCACAGCTTCTTAAAGACGGTCAGGTTACTGATAATACCTGGACCCTGGTGGCTGAGGATGCCGCGGAGCTCCCGGCTGGCGATATTCTGGTGCCTCTTAACCTGTGGCAACAACAGGGCAGCGAACTGGATCAGCACGGCGGTACTGTGGGTGTATGGCTAGTGGGCAATGAAGAAATCGAAACTGTGGCTGAGCTGCTGATAAAGGCACCTGTGGTCGCTATTAAATTTCCCAAGTTTGTCGATGGCCGCGGGTTCTCAATGGCGCGCCTGCTGCGCGAACGCTACGGCTATCAGGGCGAGATTCGCGCCATTGGCGAGATTATTCGCGATCAGTTATATTTGCTGCAGCGCTGCGGCTTTAATGCCTTTGAGTTTGGCGCTGAGGTTGATTTAGCCGAGGCCCGCAAGTCACTGGCAGACTTTTCCGACGCCTATCAGGTGGCAGTAGATCAGCCGGTACCCCTGTTTAAACGTCGCTAGGCAAATTCATGGAACATGATGTAATACAGACATTTTTCCTTATTTTTAGCGGCGCCGCTGCTCTGGCCTCTCTGGCTCTGGTGGGCCGCCAGCCGCTACTGGTAGCCTATATTGCTCTGGGCGCTATTCTTGGCCCTCACGGCCTCGGCATGGTCGCCGATGTTGAGCTGATAGGCCAGATCGCCAGCATAGGTATTATCTTTCTGCTGTTTCTACTGGGTCTGGATATGCAGCCTCAGGCACTGTTAAATGTGCTGCGCCAGGTTACCCATATCACTCTGATCAGCTCCCTGCTTTTTGCCGCCGTCGGCTATGGCACTGCCTATCTGTTTAATTACTCCCACCTGGAATGCATGATTGTTGGCACCTCTATGATGTTTTCCAGCACCATTATAGGTATCAAACTGCTGCCCACCACAGTGCTGCACCACAAGCATTCTGGTGAACTTATGATTGGTATGCTGCTGATGCAGGATTTCCTGGCTATCTTTGTGCTGCTGGTGCTGATTTCAGGGGTGTCTGATTCCAACAGTGAAAACCTGATTACCTTCGGCAAAAGCCTTGTTGCCCTGCCTCTGCTGATTGGCGGTGCTGTACTGGCAGTTCGAATCATATTGCAGCCCCTGTTTGCGCGCTTTGACCGCATTGGCGAATATGTGTTTTTGCTGGCCATTGGCTGGTGTCTTGGCGTGGCCGAGCTGGCCGAGGTTATTGGTCTATCTCGAGAAATTGGTGCCTTTGTAGCCGGCATTTCCCTGGCTACCAGTCCCATTGCCCAGTATATAGCTCTGAATCTTAAGCCCCTGCGCGACTTTTTCTTGATTTTATTCTTCTTCTCTCTTGGCGGTGCCTTCGATCTGGCCCTGATACCTCACATTATAGTGCCGGCGCTGGTATTAGCTGCTGCTATGCTGTGCGTAAAACCGGTGATCTATAAATTCCTGCTGGCCAAAAGCGAGAGCAAAGCTCTGTCCTGGGATATTGGTTTTCGGCTGGGCCAAAATAGCGAATTCTCCCTGTTGATTGCCTATCTGGCCTTTAATACCCAGCTTATTGGCAATAATGCCTCGCATCTTATTCAGGCCGTCGCCATTATCACCTTCTTGGTATCCAGCTATATAGTGGTGTTTAACTTCCCCAGCCCTATCGCCATCAATAGCCGACTGCGTCGCGATTAGCATATTAGCCCTGCGGGTTGATTATTTTCTGCTATCCTCATATTGATCTATTAGTTAATGGACTATGACTCGAGATTTGAAATTGAGACTAAGAGTTGGCTTGTAAAGCAGAGACAAACAGGATGTCTAAAAATCATGAATCACACCTCCGCGGTACCGAGAGCCACCAGCGATATCAGCCTTGCCAATGAGCTGGGGCAGAGAACCATCACCCAGTACAGCATCAGTACCGATTTGGCCTCCGAACTGAGAGTCGGCACCCTCGCCTATGTCAGTATCCAGCAAGAATTTAACCGCATCAACAAGTCTATCAAGTCTGGCAACCCGCTGCAGATTGAGCGCATAGCGCCTCTGCTCAAGGCTCTGGTCGAGAGTATTATCCGCAACCCCGCCGCTGGTGTGTGGCTGGCCCGCCTTAAAAGCAAGAGCAGCTATGCCCACAGGCACTGTATTTCCTGCGCCATCCTGTGCGCAGTGATGGGCCGTCAGCTTGGCTTTGATAAGGAATCCATGTACAGACTCAGCCTGGCGGGGCTATTTATGGACAGTGGCAAGATGCTGTTGCCCGAGAGCCTGTTGCGCAAAACCGAGTCCCTGAGCCCTGAGGAGCAACAGGAGACCCAGCGCCATACAGAGCTGGGGCTCAATGCCGTGGCCAGTGCAGTGCTGCCAGAGGAGGTTCTGCAGGTGATCCGTCATCATCATGAACGCTTTGATGGCAGTGGCTACCCGGATCAACTTGTGGGCTCAGAGATTCCACTGTACGCGAGAATCGCCGGTATTGTGGACTGCTATGATGCCATGACCAGCCCCAGATACTATGCAACACCCATAGTCCATCCCGAGGCCATTATGAAACTGGCCGGCTGGCGCAAAACCCTGTTTCAGAAGGAACTGGTAGATACCTTTATACAGGCCATTGGCCTCTATCCCCCGGGCTCACTAGTGGAGCTGACCAGCGGCGAGGTAGCCGTGGTTAGCGACTTTAAGGTGGGTATGGGCAGAAAGCCGGAACTGACAGTTATTCTGGATGCCAACAAAAATCGCCTGTCGAGAAAGAAAGCCATCAAACTGACCGGCAAAGAGGGCAATATAGATATCGCCAAAAATCTGCCGCCGGATGCCTACAATCTGGACCCGGAGGCACTCTTTTAATAGAGCGTTTTAATAAAGAGATTTAATCAACGGCTTTAAACCTGCTTGTTAGTATCCTGCGTCAACCGCGTCCACCATTTAACCAGCAGTCGATCGGCACTCTCTTCCGCAGCTATACCCAGCTTCTCATGGAGCTTTTTCTTGTGCACATAGGCCACTTCGTAAACATCGGCCTCCTTGATGCGTGACACCAAATACTCGTCACTGGTCTGCACATCATCAACCATGGCCATTTCAAGGGCCTGAGACCCATACCAGGTCTCTCCTGTAGCAATTTTTTCTATATCCAGCTGGGGGCGTCTCGAGGATACGTGGGCCTTAAACAGTTTGTGCACATCTTCCAGATCCTCAACAAATTTCTTGCGGCCCTTGGGGGTATTCTCGCCAAACATGGTCATGGTGCGCTTGTATTTACCCGCAGTAAGAATCTCGTAGTCCACATCGTGCTTCTTTAGCACCTTATTAAAATTGGGTAACTGAGCTACCACGCCTATGGAGCCAATAATGGCAAAGGGCGCCGCCAATATCTTGTCGGCCACGCAGGCCATCATATAGCCGCCACTGGCCGCCACTTTGTCCACACAGACCGTCAGCGGTATCTGCGCCTTGCGAATACGGTCCAGCTGGCTGCTGGCCAAACCATAGCTGTGCACCATGCCACCGGGGCTCTCCAGCTTAACCAAAACCTCGTCATTGGCAGTGGCCTGGGTGAGAACTGCAGTTATCTCCTCGCGCAGATGGCTGGTGGCGGAGGCGCTGATATTGCCATTAAAGTTAAGTACAAACACCCGACTCCTGGCCTTGGCCTCCTCGCCATCGTCCGCCTCTTTGCTGGCTTTTTTGCTGTGCTTTTTATCCAGCTTGGCCTGTTTCTTTTTGGCCTTGTGGAGTTTCTTCTCCTCGGCTTTTTGCACCGCCTCATCCATGGTGGCTATCAGCATGGCTTCGCTCATATCATCAAACTGCTGATTGAGCGGGGTAATTTCCAAATGGCCTTTGTCGCCCTGCTTGCTCTTCTGGCTGGCACCAACCACCACAGAGACGACAATGACTACAGCAATCACTACAGTCGCCACCTTGGCCAAAAACAGCCCATATTCAGCTAAGAATTCCAAGTTTCACTCCAACAATATTCAAAAGGTAAATTATAGTTCAAATTGGTCGCAGCTACTGACGGGCCGCAGCCTCGTCGACAAAATGTTTGATCAGCCGGCCGGACATAATGGTGGGTGGCGGCACATAATGGGGTAGATCATCATAGCGGCACCAGTGGGCCTCACTGATCTCAACGCCGTCCACCACAATTTCATCAGTCACAGCATCGGCAATAAAGCCCAGCATGAGCTGCCCCGGGTAAGGCCAGGACTGGCTTCCCAGATAGCGGATATTGGTGATTTGCACACCAACCTCCTCGAAAACCTCGCGGTGCAGAGCCTGCTCTGCGCTCTCACCAGCCTCAATAAACCCAGCCAATGTGCTAAACATACCATCGGGCCAGCTTGGCTGACGCGCCAATAGACATTCGTCGCCGCGGGTGACCACCACAATAATACAGGGAGATATTCTAGGATAGTTATTGATATCGCAGGGCTCGCAGCGCATAGCATGCTCTGTGGCCGAGGAGTCCATCTGGGTGCCACAGCTGCCGCAGAACTGATGCTTATCCTGCCAATCAAGCAACTGCACAGCGCGACAGACCATAGTAAATTCTTCATCCCCAGACTTGGCCAGCAGGCCGCGCAGCTCCATCGCACTAAAATCAGAGGCCGCTCTGGCATCCTCAGACAGCGCCCAGACCTGACAGTCCACACCCTGCCACTGCCCCAGCAACAGCCGCCGCTCGCAAAAAAACTTTAGCTGGTCAGCCATCTCATGGCCAATTAGCACAGTCGAGCCTGGCTCAGCGCCATTGGGCACCAGTATTTCCCGGCCAACCACAGCCAGAATCCATTGCTTTTCGGTATTGAGAGGCTTGGGGTTGGCATGAAAGCCATTGACAATATGTGCGCTGGACAACGAGATAACACCTTCTATGTGGGCATTCTAATTGGCTATGATAAATGACTGCTGTTAGAACTCATATAGCTTGCAAACTGGCTGTGCTGCGGCTAAGGTTTGAGCCTGATTTCGGGCTAGTCTAACATGAATAAACGCGGTGGACTGCCCAGTCTGCAAGACAATTAAAACTATTGACATAAACTTGAGGGATACTTCATGACTCCAACTTTGCCACAGGCATTTAAAAAGAATTTTCTCGGCAACTCGCCCGGATGGTACGAGGCGGCAATTATTGCATTCTTAGTCCTAAACCCCATCTGCCTCTACCTCTTTGGCCCATTTGTGACTGGCTGGATTTTGATTGGAGAGTTTATTTTTACTCTGGCAATGGCCCTCAAGTGCTATCCCCTGCAACCGGGCGGCCTTCTGGCAATCGAAGCTATCGCATTAGGCATGGCCAGCCCCGAAGCTGTGTATCAGGAAACCGTCAGTAACTTCCCAGTGATCATGCTGCTGATGTTTATGGTTGCCGGCATCTACTTTATGCGCGACATACTGCTGTTTACCTTTACCAAGATTCTGCTCGGCGTTAAGTCCAAGACGGCTCTGTCGTTTTTATTCTGTTTCGCTGGTGCAGTATTATCCGCCTTCCTGGATGCACTCACGGTTACCGCGGTACTAATCACCATCTCAGTAGGCTTCTACTCGGTCTATCACAAGGTGGCATCAGGCAAGAAAATTGTCGATGAAGGTCATGACCATGCTAATGACCAGAGCCTGATCTCCAAACACCGTCAAGATCTCGAAGACTTCCGCGCCTTTTTGCGCAGCCTGATTATGCACGGTGCTGTTGGTACAGCCCTGGGCGGCGTAACCACTCTGGTAGGCGAGCCACAGAACCTGCTAATTGCAGAGCGTGCCGGTTGGGAGTTTATGGAATTCTTTATGCGCATGGCGCCAGTCACCATGCCAGTGTTTGTCTGTGGTCTGATCACCTGCATAGTGCTGGAGAAAATCAAGATTCTCGGCTACGGCGCCACCCTGCCCGACACTGTTCGCCAGGTGCTTAAAGAATCCAGCGACCATGAAGATTCAAAACGTACCCAGCAGGACAAAGCAGCCCTGATTACCCAGGCCATAGTAGCAGGTATTCTGGTGCTAGCCCTGGGCTTCCACGTAGCTGAAGTTGGCATTATTGGTCTGATGATTATTGTTCTGCTAACTGCCTTTAACGGCATCACAGAAGAGCACCGGATCGGCCATGCCTTTGAAGAGGCCCTGCCATTTACCGCTCTGCTAGTGGTATTCTTTGCCATTGTTGCGGTTATCCATGAGCAGCATCTGTTCTCTCCAGTGATTCACTGGGTACTGGCGATGGATGAATCTGTGCAGCCTGGCATGTTCTTCCTGGCCAATGGTCTGCTGTCGGCTATCAGTGATAATGTGTTTGTAGCCACGGTTTATATCAATGAGGTACGAGCTGTACTGGATGCTGGCGATATTAGCCGCGAGCACTTCGACAAGCTGGTAATTGCCATTAACACTGGTACTAACCTGCCAAGTGTTGCAACGCCAAACGGCCAGGCTGCTTTCCTGTTTCTGCTGACCTCTGCGCTGGCTCCGCTGATCCGACTGTCCTATATGCGCATGGTGATTATGGCTCTGCCGTACACTGTGGTACTGACAATAGTCGGACTGCTTGGTGTTCTATACAATATCTAGCAACCCCTAGTAAGCAAAAGGCCCGACTAGCAATAGCCGGGCCTTTTTTTATATCTTCAAAACAACTAGGCGTTGGATAAAATAACCTTACCCTTGGCTCGACGTTCGGAGATTGAGGCAAATGCCGCCTTATAGTCATCCAGAGAATAGACCTCGGTGACCAGAGGGGAGAACTTGCCACTATCAATCATCTCGATTAGCTCATCAAAGTTTTTGCGCGACTCCATGGGCGCACGAGCAGCCCAGGAACCCCAGAATACGCCAACCAGAGATGCACCTTTAAGCAAGGCTAGATTCAGTGGCATAGCAGGAATTGGACCAGAGGCAAAACCAATCACCAGAAAGCGACCATCCCAGGCTATTGCACGGAACGCCTGCTCGGAAAAATCACCGCCAACAGGATCATAGACAACATCCACACCTTTGCCACCAGTCAACTCTTTAACCTTGTCTTTCAGGTTCTCAGTGGAATAATTAATGCGCAAATCAGCGCCGGCCTCACAGGCAAAGTCCAGTTTCTCTTCAGAACTGGCCGCTGCAATAACAGTGGCACCCATGGCCTTGGCAATCTGAATAGTCGCAATACCCACACCGCCAGCAGCGCCCAATACCAGCAGAGTCTCGCCTGGCTGAATATTAGCCTGCTGCTTTAAGGCGTAGTAAGAAGTGCCATAGGTAATAGCAAAACCCGCCGCCTGCTCAAAGGACATGGTATTACCCATCTCAAAAGTGGTGTGTTCGCTAACCACACATTGCTCGGCAAAGGCACCAACCTGTGTTGTAGCTATCACCTTGTCGCCAACCTTGCGACTGGTAACACCCTCGCCTACGGCGCTGACTATGCCAGCTAATTCAGCACCGGGTATAAATGGCAGTTCGGGTTTAAACTGGTACTTGCCCTGTACCGTAAGCACATCGGGAAAGTTAACCCCCGTCGCCTTAATCTCCATCAGAATTTCCCCTTTGCCCGGGGCTGGTGTAGCCACCTCTTCCAGTGCCAGATTCTCCGTGGGGCCAAATTCCTTACAGACTAATGCTCTCATAATGATTTCCTGATTTTTTTATTTATTGTCAGTCAAGTAGGCCGCAGCTTTACCAACAAATTTATCGGTTTGCTGAAAAGCAGCCACCAGCATCTGCTGGCCTTCGGGGTTCTCAATAGCCTCGATATGGGCGCGGACATTTTCCGGGGTTTGCTGGTCCGGTGGCAGATAAATACCATCGGTCTCATAGATATGAGTGCGGGCATATCCGCCAGCACCGGCACAGAGAATGCTGCGATTGGGCGCATCCTTATCACAGAGTGTCAGTAGCCCTGCGGTTACCGATTCCACAGTCATAATATCTTGTTGCTCTTCGGTCACTAGCCCCTCGAGCATTCTAGTGCCAGCGGTGGGTGACAGGCAGTTCACTTTAATCTCGTACTTTTCGCCTTCAATGCACAATGTATTCATCAGCCCTACTACCGCCATTTTGGCCGCACCATAATTAGCCTGACCAAAATTGCCGTACATGCCGCTGGAGGACGTAGTCATTACAATGCGACCATAGCCCTGCTCGCGCATCAATTCCCAAACCGCTTTAGAGCAATTAGCTGAGCCCATCAGATGCACATCAACGAGCAGCTTAAAATCATCCATACCCATTTTGACAAAGCTTTTATCGCGCAGAATGCCGGCGTTATTAACCAGAATATCCACCCGGCCCCATTTCTCAACGGCCTGAGCAACCATGGCTTCGACTTCATCCATCTTTGCCACATTGGCGCCATTGGCAATGGCTTCACCGCCAGCGGCTTCAATCATAGCAACGGTTTCCATAGCAGCATCGCTTGAACCGCCCTCACCATTCACATTACCGCCAAGGTCATTGACCACCACCTTGGCACCACGGGCAGCCAGTGCCAGCGCATGAGAGCGCCCCAGGCCATTGCCTGAGCCTGTCACTATAGCTACCTGTCCATCGTATCGAATTGTCATTCGTCTCTCTCCTCTGAGATTAAAAAACCCAAGTTTATTTTAACGATATTGGTTAAGCTCCCGGCGCGCAATCACCATACGATGAACTGCATCTGGGCCGTCGGCAAAACGCAGAGTGCGCTGATGACCATACCAGGTTACCAGAGGTGTATCCTGGGATATGCCAATACCACCGTGCATCTGCATGGCGTCATCGATAATCTTGAGGGCCATATTGGGCGCCGCTACCTTAATCATTGAGATAAAGGGCTGAGCCGCATCTGTGCCCTCGTGATCCATTAACCAGGCGGCTTTTAAGCACAGCAGTCTGGTCATTTCGATCTCGATACGTGCCTGAGCAATAATATCCACATTGCCACCCAATTTAGCCAGAGGTCGACCAAAGGCTTCGCGGGTCAATGAGCGTTCGCACATCAGCTTAAGAGCAGCTTCAGCCAGGCCGAGCGAGCGCATACAGTGATGAATACGGCCGGGCCCTAAACGGCCCTGAGCTACTTCAAAACCACGGCCTTCGCCGAGAATCATATTTTCTTTGGGTACACGCACATCGGTAAAGCGCATATGCATATGGCCATGGGGTGCATCGTCATGATTAAAAACATTCATAGGCCGCAGGTTCTTAACACCAGGGGTGTCAAAAGGAACCAGTACCTGGCTGTGCTGTGCATGGCGCGGGCCACCGGGGTTGGTATTAACCATCACAATCAAAATTTTACAGCGCGGATCACCGGCACCGGATATCCAGATTTTCTCGCCGTTAAGTACCCATTCGTCGCCATCGGCAACACAGGACATCGAGATATTGGTGGCATCCGATGAGGCCACACTCGGCTCAGTCATGGCATAGGCCGAGCGAATCTCACCGGCCAGCAATGGTTTTAACCAGGTCTCTTTTTGCTCTTCAGTACAGTAGCGGGCCAATACTTCCATATTGCCCGTATCTGGCGCGGCACAGTTAAACACTTCCGGCGCAAGGTCAGAGCGACCAGTCTCCTGGGCTATATAGGCATACTCAACAGTATTTAACCCATGACCACCTTCAAAATGCGTAAGGAAGAAATTCCACAGATTCTTGGCTCTAGCCTTGGCTTTAAGTGTCTCTAAAATCTCAGTTTGCCGATCAGTATAAGTCCACCGGTCGCCCACGGAAACCTCGTCGTGAAACTCCTGCTCAAGAGGCAAAATCTCTGTATCAATAAAATGCGTAACTTCGTCAAGTATGGGTTTGACCTTGTCGCTAATACCTAAATCCATCGTTATCTTCCTCAATTGTTATTAATTGTTATTAATTTTTGCTCTCTCAATACCCGTTAAGTAGAGCGAAACGGTCCGTATGGTAACTGTTGTCACCAAACAATGTCTGGGCTGGGCGAGCACGTTTAATAAAGAAGCCAATTTCATATTCGTCTGTCATACCAATGCCCGCGTGCATCTGAATAGCTTCATTGGTCGCCAACTCAGCCACTTCGCTAAGCTTGGCTTTGGCAATACTGGCCATTGCTGGCGTTCGTATATCGCCTTCATCCATAGCCTGCAATGCTTTTAGCACCACTGACTTGCATAGCTCAATCTGGCTCCACCAGTCTGCGGCGCGATGCTGCAGTGCCTGAAATGAACCGATCAATACACCAAACTGTTTGCGCTCTTTAAGATACTGCAAGGTGCGGTCAAAGCTCTCCTGGGAAATGCCCAGCAACTCTGCCGCCAGAAATATATTGCCCGCATCCAGAGTGGCAGACAGAGCTCTAAAGCCCTTGCCCTCTTCACCCAACAGCGCGCTCTCGGCAACTTCAACATTATTAAAATTAATATTGGCATAGTTGCGACCATCGGTGGTTGCTGTGCGCTCGACCTCAACGCCAGCGGCAGTGCGGTCAACAATAAACAGACTAATGCCTTTCATATCACCCGCTTCACCAGAGCTGCGCGCAGCCACAATTAATTTGTCCGCAGTACCACCGTCGGCAACAAAACGCTTGCTGCCATTCAGGCTGTAACCTGAACCCTGTTTGGTCGCCGCCATACTGATCTGAGCCGGTGCATGATGAGCGGTCTCATCCACTGCCAGTGCAGTGGTAATTTCACCGCCGGCAATAGCACCCAGCAATTCAGCCTTCTGTTCTTCGCTGCCCGCCTTATTAATTGCAGTCACCCCTAATATCCCAGTGGCAAATAGGGGGGAAGCCGTTAATGTGCGGCCGGTCTGCTCGACAATCTGACCCATACCCACATGACCAAATTCCAGGCCACCATAGGCTTCAGGAACCAAAATGGCCGCCCAACCCATGTCAACCATCTGACCCCAGAGATTGTCAGCATAGCCAGTTTCACTGCCTGTATCCCGCTGTTTGCGCAGCTCTGCCACCGGCGCGAACTCAGCCAGAAAACCCTGAGCTGATTCTTTGAGCATCTGCTGCTCTTCGTTTAATACTAATGCCATGATTCTGTACCTTTGTATTCTGTTGACGCTGTCGCGACTCTACTAGCCGAGGCCAAGGATATTTTTAGCGATCACATTAAGCTGGACCTCTGAGGTTCCACCTTCGATGGAATTGCCCTTGGTGCGCAACCAGGTGCGTGGCAACCAGCCTTCATTGGACGCCTCACCTTCCCACACCATGGCATCACTGCCATTGACCTTAAGAAGAGTTTCAAAGCGGCGCTTATTAAGCTCGGTACCGTAATACTTCAACATGGCTGAGGTAGCTCCGACCCCATGGCCAGATTTAACCTCGTCATTAACCCGCTCTGCTGTCAGTGCAAAACAGGCACCATCAATTTCCCATTGAGCAACTTCTGCACGCAGCAGTGGATTGTTCATGCGACCCTGCTCAACACCCAGTGCCTTGGCTGCGACCTGCCCCAGACTCTTGCCACCGGTCTCGGCCATTCCCATACCGCCAATCATCTCCCGCTCATGGGTCAGCAGATACTTGGCGATGGTCCAGCCCTGATTGACTTCACCTACAACCTGATCTTTTTCAACACGAACATCATCGAGGAAGGTTTCGCAGAATGGCGAGCTGCCAGAGATCAGCTTAATTGGTTTCGGCGTAACCCCCGGCGTTTCCATATCAAACAGCACCAGGCTTATGCCCATTTGCTTTTTGGCGTCCGGATCAGTGCGCAACAGGCAGAACATCCAGTCGGCCTTGTCGCCATAGGAAGTCCACACTTTCTGACCATTGGCAATAAAGTGATCGCCCATATCCACGCCTTTGGATTGCAGGCCTGCCAGATCTGAACCAGCACCGGGCTCGGAATAGCCCTGACACCAGCGAATCTCACCGCGAATAATAGGCGGCAGATGCTGTTGCTTTAATGCCTCTGAACCAAATTTCAGCAGCGCCGGACCAATCATCCAGATACCAAAGCTACTCAGAGGCGAGCGGGCATTAATGCGCGCCATCTCTTCTTTAAGAACTTTTTGTTCGGCCTTGTTCAGACCACCGCCACCATATTCGGCGGGCCAATCTGGCGCAGTCCAGCCTTTGGCGCCCATGCGCTCCATCCATTGCTTTTGCTCTTCACTGGCAAACTCAAAGTTGCGCCCACCCCAGCACATCTCGTCACCACCTTTGGCGGGCTTGCGCATAGTTGGGGGACAGTTTTCTTCTAACCAGTCTCTGGTCTCTTGCCGGAAAGCATTTAAATCACTCACATTGGACTCCTGCTTTTTAAGTTTCTAATCAATTGTATTCGGTTGTTATAGACCGCCTGACGGGTGGCAGCCAGACAGACCAGGCGCAGCAAATTTGGGAGTTGAACTTACAGTATGTTATTGTTCCTTTCAAGTATTGCGCGGATAAATTCCGTTATTCGCAATGGCTATAAAGCTCTTGTCGACTGGGTAGGCAATAAGCAGTAAAGTACCGCGCCGGCTGGTAAGATGGGCCATAGAACTGAACTCAAGCAGGAAATACTCCATGAGCAAAGCACTGCAACAACTGCTGGATCTTCTAGCTCTGGAAAAGATAGATGAAAATATCTATCGTGGCCATACCCCTGAAACCTCCAACAAACGGGTATTTGGTGGTCAGGTCTTTGCTCAGGCCATGCGCGCGGCTCAGGATACCGTGCCAGAAGATCGCATGGTGCACTCACAGCATGCCTATTTTTTGCGCCCCGGCGACCCCTCTGTACCCATACTCTATCAGGTTGATGGCATTCGCGATGGCGGTTCCTTCACTACCCGCAGAGTGGTGGCCTCCCAGCGTGGCAAGGCTATCTTTAATACCGAGCTATCCTTTCAGATACCGGAACAGGGCCTCAGCCACCAGATTGATATGCCCGACTGTCCAGGGCCTGAGGGACTCGGCAACGACAATGAACGCTGGAAAGAAATGGTCACCAAACTAAGGGCCAAAACTAGCGGTAAAGCAGCAGCTCACCGCTCCTCCCTGCGCCCTATCGAAATGCGCTCAGTAAACCCCATAGACTATTTCAATCCCAGCATTAGAGACCCGGAACAAAAAGTGTGGATTAAGGCTACTGGCTCTATCGCCGATCTGTCAGAGACTGACAACCAGCCACTGCACCATGCTGTTTTGGCCTATGCCTCTGACTTTAATCTAATGAGTACATCACTGATGCCTCACGCGGTTAACATTATGAGTCCAAAATTGCAGCTAGCCTCGCTGGATCACTGTATCTGGTTTCACGATAGCTTCCGCGCAGATGAATGGATGCTGTATGTGATGGATAGCCCAAGATCCAGCCATGCCCGTGGCCTAAGTCGCGGTTCGTTCTTTAGCCGTGACGGCCGACTGGTAGCCAGCACTATTCAGGAAGGGTTAATCCGTCTGCATAAAGACTAGCTGCCCCAACAGCAGCTACAGATTGAGATACTTCTTTTGCTTGCCGCTGACTTTCTTTAGGTAGTTTCTGGTTTCCCCGCGGATATGCCTGTTGGTTAAAAACCAGTAAAACTCACTGACGCTCATTTTGTTAATACGCGCCAATGACTTGGTTTTATTACCGTTTTTATCCAGGCTGCGCCACAGATTTCCGGCACCACCGTTATAGCTGGAGATCATGGCATACTCTAACTTTTTAGGGTGGTTTATACCCCGCAGATAACGGGTTCCGAGAATACGCAGATAGCCCGCCGCCACCTCAATATTATTGCCTGGGTTATACAGGTAGGAAGAACTGGGGGTATGCTTATAGCCCTTAATAATCGAAAAATAGTCTCGCCCTGCAGTGTTAGCCTTAATCTGCATCAGGCCCAGGGCATTGGAACCTGAGCGAGCCAGCGGGTTAAACGAGCTCTCAGTTTCCATAATCGCCATCATCAGCGACGCAGGTACATTGTGCTGGCGGCCAGCAGCTTTGACATACTGAATATATTTACCACCGGCAATATTTTTGTGTTCCTTGACCATATTAATCTTAATTTTATAGCGGCCCCTGCTGCGCTGAGCAGTCTGAGCCAAATGGTCGGCAAAAATTTCCGCGGTCCAGGGATGTTCGATGGGGTTGCCTTTGTGATCGAGAATCTGCTTCCAGAAAAATGGCTTGTTGGTGCGGTCATTGATCAGGCCAAAATCACTGGCTGTCTTGGCATCAATAACCGAGGGGTCTATCTGGGTTAGCAGTATCTCCACAATAGATTGCTGCAGTAGCTGCAGATTGGTCGCAGTCACAACCACCAGACCGGTTTCAAAGTCGACCAGGGTATCGCTGTCGGCTGCATCGTTAAATACCAACACCGAGGGTTTAATCGCCGCCTGCTGATCCGGGCCATTTTGATACTCCCAGAGCAAGGCAGCCACATCCTCGTCATAGGCATCATAATCTATAGCCAGAGCCTGGCTGGCGCCAAAGGCAACAGCTAGAGCAAAGCTCAGTATCAGCAGATTAAAACTGTATTTAATAATGGCCATTTAAACCCTGTAGGCATATTCAGGATGCTGCTCAATCATGCCCTGACGCATGCGCCGCATACCTGCAATCCAGCGATCATAGTCAGCCCCTTTGCGTTCAGCATAGGTTGCCAATTCAGCATGAGGCTGAATCATAAAGGTCTCGTTAGCCATACCAGCCAGCACAGAATCTGCGGCCTCATCCGCGGTCATCATGGCATCCTCGCCAATAACACCGCGTCCGCCTTCGGTCATAGCCGTGGCCACATAGAGTGGGCAGACCACCGAGACCTTAATATTGTCATCGCCATGGGTAATGGCCAGGGATTCGGCAAAGCCCACCGCGGCAGTTTTGGTCGTTGAATAGGCAGCATCACCAAGCTGACAGAGCAGCGCAGCACCTGAGGCCACATTGACCAGATAGCCGCCACCGCGGCTAATCATGCCGGGCACCACAGCTCGGGCGGCAAATACATGGGCCATTACATTGACATTCCAGCTGGTCATCCAGTTATCGTTGGAGCCAGAGGCCGCCATCCAACCCGGACCATCGCCAAAGGCAACGCCAGCATTGGAAACAAAGATATCAATGGGCCCCAGGCGCTCTTCTGTCTCGCGCACCAGTGCCTGAATATCTTCTTCCAGCCCCACATTGGTGGCCACAGCAATACCATTAATTTGCTCGGCCACCTGAGTTGCAGGCTCCAGATTTAAATCAGCCACCGCCACTCTGGCGCCAGCTGCAGCAAATTTTTCACAGAGTGCACGGCCAATACCGCTAGCACCACCAGTGACAACTACAACTTGATTATTAAGATCCACTGAATCCCCTATTTATGCGTTATTAGACTAATACAGCTTCAAGAGCTGCTCTTATCTGCGCCGGAATAGGTACAGATTTATCGCTATTGCGGTCGACAAATACATGGGTAAAGGTACCCTGGGCCGAAGCCTCGGCCTGACCCTGCACAAAAATACCAATACCATATTCCACCGAGCTATTGCCCAGACGATTCACCCTAAAGCCCGCCTCCAGCTTTTGCGGATAAGCCACCGGTGACTTATATTCACAGCTGGAAGCCACTACAAAACCGATAATCTCGGCGCTGTAAATATCCAGCCCGCCCTGCTCGATCAGATACTGATTGGCAACCGAATCAAAGTAACTGTAATACACCACATTATTTACATGGCCATAGATATCGTTGTCCATCCATCTGGTAATGATATCGGCAAAGTATTTATAGCCTGAGCGCTGATCTGATTCGGTCATAGTTAAAAAGCCTGAGTGTAGATAGCCAGCGCATCTTCCAGACTGACCTCGCGGGGGTTATTAATCAGCAGCCGCTGCTGCAACATAGCTTCGTCGGCCAACATGGGCAAATCGGTTGCCGCTATATTCATGTGCTGTAACTTAGTCTGCAAACCCAGATCCTCAGCCAGCGCCAAAAAGTAATCGGCCAGCAGCCCTGTGGTGGCTATTGCATCCTCGGGCAGCCTTTGACCAGGCAGAATAATCGCTGCCAGCTCAGCGTAGAGCTCGCCTGCCTGGGGTGCGTTAAAGCGCAACACATGGGGCAGTACCAGCGAGTTACTCAGGCCATGGGGGATATGATAATTGCCACCCAGTGGGTAGGCCAGGGCATGCACAGCGGCCACCGGAGCATTGGCAAAGGCCTGCCCTGCCAGCATAGCGCCCAGCAGCATGGCGCTGCGTGCCTCCAAATTATCGCCCTGTTTTACGGCAGTCTCAATATTGCCAGCCATCAGGCGCAGAGCCTCGCGGGCCAGCATATCTGACAATGGGTTCTTTAAGCGTTTGCTGGTAAATGCTTCGATAGCATGGACCATGGCATCTATGCCAGTGGCGGCGGTTACTGCGGCAGGCAGACCTGTGGTGAGCGCCGCATCGAGAATAATTTTGTCCGCCAACAATGTGCGACTAACCACCCCGGCCTTGGTGGTTTCGCCAGTGGTAATAATCGACACCATAGTGGCTTCTGAACCTGTACCTGCTGTAGTTGGCACCTGAATCAGGGGCAGTCGACCACCAGTGATTTGATCGACGCCATAAATATCTGTCAGTGCCTGCTCGCCTTTAATTAGCACCGCCAGGAGCTTGGCCACATCCATAGAGCTGCCGCCACCAAAGCCAATCACGCCATCGCAAGCAAATTCCTGGGCGATGCGCACCGCATCCATAACCACAGATTCTGGCGGGTCTGCCACCACATCAGAGTAAATATGGTAGTCAATATTACTGGCTTTAAGGCTGTCGACAGCCGCATCTAGCAGACCAAACTGAATAATCCCCGGATCAGTAACCAGCAGCGCTCGCCCAATTCCCAGATTGCCAGCCAACGCACCCAACTGCCGAGAAGTTCCAGCGCCCGAGAGTACATCGGAGACAGTGCTAAATAGAAAATCGTTCATAGATCGCTCTTAGTATTATTATGGTTTTGGCCGCCGTGAGAGGCCATTGATAAACAGATTAAAATAAGCCGCAGAGACCTCAGGCGCGCCAATATCTGCTGTCCAGTTGGCCAGCTCGGGACTGGCCTCAACGGCACCAGATAACACATTCTGGGCAATATCCACATCTATAGGGCGCAATGTGCCATCATCAAAACCCTCGCCTATATAGGTGCCAAGAATTTTACTGTTATTTTTGGTGGCCTTTAAAATAGCTTTACGGTGTTGCTCGTCCAGCGAGGGTAATGCCCGGTAGCGAATCAGGGGCCCCTCCTCACTAAACTGAATATTAAACAGATAGCGCAGCGACAGTTCGACTTTTTTGATACCGGTGGCCTGACTGGCACCGGCTTTATTTAACAGTCTGCTCTCAACATCCAATGTGCGATTAAAACACTGGTATAGCAGCTCTTCTTTGTTTTTTATATGGTAGTAAAACGCGCCTTTGGTAACATCCAGAGAGCTGGCAATCTCATCCAGAGAGGTCCCTTTGTAGCCCTTCTGGTTAAAGAAAATTGCGCCCACACGATAAAATGCCTCGCGCTTAATACGACTCTGATATTCGCGGTCAAAGCTATCCAGCTGCAAAGCGCTTAACTGGGGAAACTGAATATCATCAAACTGATAATGTTTAGTCGATAGACCATTGATCATAATATCCAGCACACCATTGATCACCGGCTCTGGGTTGGCGGCATGGGAGCGATTAAGCCACACGGGGAACCATTGCAGAATAGAAAAAACCCCAGACGCAACCACTGCAGAGTCCAGATCTTCAATAACAGCCTCTTCTATGCCCTGCTCTACCATCTGCTGGCAGACTTCAAAAATATTGGCCCAGCGCTGCAAAATATCTTCGGCATGGGTTGCATCCAGCGCAGATATCTCAGACAGCATGGCGTGATGGGGCCCAATACCCTGCAAAGTATCTATGTACTTATAAAAGTGCCCTTTGACCAGCGAGATAATTTTATCCAGGCCATTGCCCGGCTGCTGATTAGCGCGCTGAACAGCGTCCAGCCACATATCGCAGCTAGAGACGTAGCACTGATAGATTAGATCTTCTTTGGTTTTAACATAGTAGTAGACGCAGGTTTTGGTGAGCTTCATGCTGCCGGCAATATCAGCCAGGGTAGTGGCCCTGGAACCCTGCCAGTTGAATAGCTGCGCCGCCTCAGACAGAATGGCCTGAAACTTAAGTTGGTGCTGACGGCCCTTGCTAAAGGGCGATGCCACCTGACTGCTAATTACTGAGTTCATTGAAGTAAAATAACTCGGGTCAATAGTTATACTTTGTAGAAGAATAACATACTCGACTACTAGTCAAAGGGGAAAATAGCCACAATTAGGGCTAAATCAGCGCGGTGTAAACCATTTTGGTTGAAGCGATCGCCAGCACCAGAGCCAGCAGCTTTTGCAAGGTAAGAGAGGAAGCTCGATGGGAGGCAAGCTCGGCACCGGCCAGACAGCCAATAAACGCCGCCAATAGCAACCAGCCTGTACCCATAGGCCAGAACTGATCGCTCACCAGATAACCCGCCAGCCCACCCAAAGAATTAAGCAGAATAAAACCGGCCGCTACCGCAGCACTCTGGCGTATAGAGCACCAGCCAAAAATCAATAGAATGGGGCTTAAGAAAACTCCGCCACCAATACCGGTTAAGCCAGAGGCAAAACCAAGCCCGGCACCCAGCAAAACACCCACAGCCACTTTGGGCTGTTGAATCACGGCCGCTTGTTTAGTCACCATCAGCATACGCAGCGCCGCCAGTAACAATAAACCACCTACCAAAAAGCGATAAGCCGCGGCATCAATACTGATCATGCCGCCAATAAAGGCCATGGGGGTCGAGCCCAGCACCAGCGGCCAAAATAACTTATGGGGCAATAGCCTGTAGGGTTTAAACCGGTAGAGTAACCAGCAGGTAACCACAATATTCATCAGCAGTGCCGCCGGGCGCATGGTCTCGGGGGCCAGGCCCCAGAGCGCCATAGCAGCTAAATAGCCAGAGGCGCCGCCATGGCCCACAGAGGAATAGAGAATGGCCATCACCAAAATAGCGGCCAGCAGCCAGTAATCGTAAGCCAGTATAAAAAACTCAGTCACCGAGACTAGCCACCGGTCATATTCATAAAGCGCACAATATCGACCTGCTCCGGGTCAAAATAATGGCGCTCTGGCTTATTGCCCATAGCCTGCACAATACTGGCTTTCAGGCGCTGGGTATCGCCGGGGTAAGTGCGCAGTATCTCGCGCAAATCCACACTATGCTCATTGCCCAGACAGAGCAGCAGGCGCCCCTCTGCGGTTAACCGCACCCGGTTGCAACTGCTGCAAAAGTTATTCGACATAGGCGAGATAAAGCCTATTTTAGACTGGCTGCCCGCCACTGCGGCATAGCGCGAGGGCCCGCCGGTAGTCTCGGCACTGTCCAGCAGATTAAACGCCATATCCAGCTGCTCGCGAATCTGCTGGCTGGTAATCTGGGTATTGCTGCGTTTGTGGGAGGAGATTTCCCCCAGAGGCATCTCCTCGATAAACGAGATATCCATATTGTTATCCACCGCAAAGCGCGCCAGATCCAATACTTCGTCGTCATTAAAGCCGGCCAGAATCACCGCATTGAGTTTAATGCGCTTAAAGCCAACCCCAGTCGCGGCTTTAATACCGGCCAACACCTCATGCAGATTGCCCACCCTAGTCAGGGCTTTAAATCGCTCAGGTTTAAGGCTATCGATGCTGATATTAATGCGCGACAGGCCTGCATCTTTTAATGGCTGGGCCATGCTGGGAAGCATAACGCCATTGCTGGTCATGGTAAGTTCATCCAGCCCCGGCAGACTGGCCAGTGAACCCACCAGCTTTAGAATATCCCGGCGAATAAGCGGCTCACCACCGGTCAGGCGAATCTTGCGCACACCCAGGTCCACAAAGGCGGCCGCCGTATCCCGCAGCTCCTCAAGCGACAGAATCTGCTGCTTGGGCAAAAAAGTCATATCCTCAGCCATGCAGTAGGTGCAGCGCAGATTGCAGCGGTCAGTCACCGACAGGCGCAGGTAGTTGACCTCGCGGCCAAAGGAATCGGTAAGTTGCGCCGCTGTGGGTGGATGTAAATTCAAGCCAGTCTCGCTAAGGGATTAAATTAAAATAGGTTGGTTTACAGTGCATAGGGTAGCACATCAACCAGATCGCCTACCTCTATAGGTTCGCCAGTCTTTTGTACCACAAAGACATCACCCCAACAGGCCGACGACAGCACCCCGCTGCTCTGGTTGGGGTATATTTCCACACCCTCCTCAGTCAGCCGCCCACGCAGATACACCTGGCGCTTTTCACCCGCCTTGGCAAACTGTGCTGGTGCCTTTAAATGGCGAGCAGCCACCTCAGAGCAGCCCTGGCAGGCCATTAAAAACGGCCGCGCCAAAACCATAAAGGTGGTAAATACCGAGGCGGGATTGCCAGGCAGGCCAATAAGGGGAGTATTTTCTACATGCCCAAAAGCCAGCGGCTTGCCTGGCTTGATAGCCACCTTCCAAAACGCCATAGCGCCCACTTTTTCTACCGCGGTTTTAACATAGTCCTCTTCACCCACAGAGACACCGCCAGCACTGATAATCACATCACCGCGCATAGCGGCCTTTTTTAGCACATGCTGGGTCGCCGCCAAACGGTCAGGCACCACACCCAAATCCACCGGCACCATGCCCAGCGACTCAATAAGACCAATTAATGTAGCCCGGTTGGAGTTGTAAATTTGCCCGGGGTGGAGTGGCATGCCAGGCTCCACCAGCTCATCGCCGGTCGAAAATATCGCCACCTTTAAAGGTTTAAATACCTCTACCCTGGCAATACCCACCGACGACAGCAGCCCCAGCTCCTGAGCCCGCAGCCTGGTACCCGCCTTAACAATCACCTCGCCAGCTTTAATATCCTGCGCCTGGGCACGAATATTATCGCCAGCCTCAGCTTTTTTATCGGTCTTAACCCAGCCCTCAGCCTCGGTGCAGTTTTCCTGGATGGCCACGGTGTCAGCACCAGCAGGTATTTCACCGCCGGTAAATATCCGCGCCGCAGTGCCTGGCTGCAATGGCGCTGGTGCAGTGCCTGCCGGTATACGCTGGCTGATCTCGAGATTATATTTACCCGCGGCAGCATCCGCCGCACAGAAAGCATAGCCATCCATTGCACTATTAGCCGCAGGCGGCACATCAATGGCAGAGACAATATCTGCAGCCGGGGCACGGCCCAGCGCCTCGGTAACAGGCACAGATTTAAGCCCGGCCCGGCGCCGGTCATCGACCAGAGGCTGAGCCTGAGCAATCAGTTTTTTTACCGCACTAGAGACTGTAAGCATTATTGAGACTTTCTACGCACATGTTGCACAAAGTTGCAGGGCTGGAAAGTACTGTCCAGCTGCTGACGAATAATGCCATTCCAGGCAGTTTTACAGGCGCCCGTAGAGCCGGGCACACAGAAGATGGCTGTATTATTAGACAGCCCCGCCAAACAGCGCGACTGCACAGTAGAGGTGCCTATCTCGTCGTAGGAGAGCTGGCGAAACAGCTCACCAAAGCCCTCGATATGTTTATCAAATAATGGTGACAGTGCTTCCGGGGTGCTGTCGCGACCGGTAAAGCCAGTGCCACCGGTAGTGAGAATTACCTCCACTTCAGGGTCAGCAATCCAGGCCGAGACAGTGGCGCGCATCTGATACACGTCATCGATAACCAGCTTGCGGTCGGCCAGGTGATGGCCCTCTTCTTCCAGGGCTTGCTGGAGGTAGGTGCCGCTGGTATCAGTGTCTAGAGTACGGGTATCGGATACGGTAAGTACCGCAATTTTGACAAACCGTCTTGGGGCTGTTGCGTCATGGGCCACTGGTTACTACTCCTGGTTTTGGTGTTTTGTTTTTGGTGCGTTTAGATCCTTCGCTTTGCTCAGGATGACAAGGGTGCACAAACAACACATGCCTCATCTGCCTGGGCCCTCAGCTGCAGCCACTGCCCTGCCTTGCCATCATACCTTTGAACCTGGCCATGTTGTTTAAAATAACCCAGCAATACTCTTATTACGGTGGTTGCCTGCAAACTACCCATGGCCCCCAATACAGGCCCCACCACCCCGGCGTTACCGCAGTTCATTATGGGCTCGGCCGAATCCTGGTTGATAATACAGTTTAGACAGAGGCTGGAGTTATGACCAAAATCAAAGGCCATTAACTGCCCTTCCCATCCCAGGGCCGAGGCACTGACCAGGGGAATTTTGCGCTGATAACAATGGGCATTTAACTGCTGCCGCGCCGCCAGATTATCGGTGCAATCCACCACCAAACTATAGTCCATTGCCAGTATCTGCTCAGTTACTTTTTCAGCATAGGCGCTTATCTGCACCTCAGAATTTAACTCAGCCAGCCGCTGCGCCGCGCATTCAACCTTGGGCTTGCCACAGTCATCGCCGGTATAGAGCACCTGCCGCTGCAGATTGCTCTGGTCGACGGTATCTCCATCGCAGATCGATAGCTGACCAATACCAGCCGCCGCCAGATACAGGCTCACCGGGCAACCCAGGCCACCCATACCCACAATAAGCACATGAGCATTCAGCAGTTTCTGTTGCCCTGCCTCGCCAATATCATCCATCAGCAAGTGACGGCTATAGCGCATAAACTGCTGGTCATTTAAGGGCATAGCAACTTCTCAGCCAGCGCCAGATCCTGTGGCGTATTAATATTAAAAAACGGGCTGGGGTCCTGCTCCGGCCAGTCCAGATACACAGCATTTAAGCGCTGCAACAAGGGCTTAAAGCCACCATTTTTTTCCACCAATAGCGCCTGCTCAATATCGGGCAGTGCTCGCTTATGCCACAGCGAAAAAGTTGGCTGGGCAAAACCCTGGTAGCGCACACAGGCAATATCTGCATCCCCCTGCACAATCTGCTGATGCAACTTGGCAACCAGATTATCTGGCAGAAAAGGCCCATCACAGGGCACCATCATCAAATAGTCTGCAGCGGACAGCTGGTCGCTAAGCAAGGCGGTATAGAGCCCCATCAGCGGCCCCTGAAAACCCTCAACCTGATCAACCAAAGCTTTATCGCCACAGATAGCCGGGTCGCCATTAATTAGCAGCTTATCCACCTGGGGCTTAAGTTTAGTCACCACAATCTCCAGTAGCGAACGCCCGGCTAAATTAGCCTGCACCTTATTAACCAACCCCATGCGGCTAGACTTACCTGCGGCCAAAATCACCCCATCCACATTAATCAAGCTGCGCACCTAATCATCAGTCGCCCAACGCTGACTGGCCGCCTGATCCGAGTCTTTGCTCTCGACCCAATGCTGCTGGCCATGCTGATCGACCTTTTTCCAAAAGGTCGCCCGGGTCTTTAGATAATCCATCATAAACTGCGCCGCCTCAAAGGCATCGGCCCGGTGTTGGCTGGCCACGCCTACAAACACAATCTGGTCACAGGGCAAGAGCTTGCCCACGCGGTGAATAACGCTGGTGCCCAGTAGATTCCAGCGGCTGTTGGCCTGATCCACAATCTCTTGCAGTAGCTTTTCAGTCATGCCCGGGTAATGTTGTAGCGATAGAGAATCAATAGACCCCTGCCCCTCAAAATCCCGCACCAGCCCAGTAAATGTCACTACAGCGCCCACAGCTGATGAAAGCTGGCGCAGAGACTGGTACTCCGCCGCCAAGTCAAAATCTTCGGTTTGAATACGCAGGCTATTCAAGCCATTAGCCCCCGGTCACCGGTGGCAAAAAGGCCACTTCACTGCCCTCGGCGAGCTTTTGGTCCCAGCTAACAATCATCTGGTTAACCGATACCAGCACCTGGGGCTGGTGCAACTCCGCACCCAGCGCAGGAAAATCCGCCGCCAGTAGCTCTCGAATCTGCGCTGGCGTGGAAGCCTCAATTGAAGCGGGTACATCCGCAGCAAAATCACCCAGACGACCAAAAAACAGTAAATTAACCATTAGGCACTCCAGTCCCCGGACTTGCCGCCAGACTTCTCCAGCAATTTAGTCTCACGGATAATCATGCCCTTATCCAACCCTTTGCACATATCATAGACCGTTAGCGCCGCCACCGAGGCCGCAGTTAAAGCTTCCATCTCCACACCGGTTTTACCCGTGGTTTTGCACAGGGCAGTAATCAACAAGCTATTGCCCTGCAGCTCAATATCCACCGTAATCTTGGATAGCGGCAATGGGTGGCACAGAGGAATCAGGTCGCTGCATTTTTTAGCCGCCTGAATGCCCGCAATGCGCGCGGTCGCGTAGAGGTCACCTTTGGGCAAATTGTCATCGGTAATCGCCGCCACAATAGCAGCTGTCAACTCAACCTGAGACTGGGCAATGGCAGTTCGCAGGGTATCCGCCTTGGCGGACACATCCACCATATGGGCTTCGCCGCTGGGGTTTAGATGGGTTAGTTTGGACATAGAATTCAATAACCATAGAGAGGCTTAATTGCCCCATATTATGGCAAAGTCTGGACGCTAATACATGATTTAAACCGCTGTTGGCGTACAAAAGCGCGCCTAGAGAAAGGTGGCAATCTTATCCAGAGGCAGACGTTTGATATCAGGCACCAGAGTGCCCGCGGCAGGATAGCCAGTGACCAGCAACAAAAAAGGCCGCTCATGGCTGGGACGCTCAAGAATTTGAGACAGAAATTTCATCGGGCTGGGCGTGTGGGTCAGAGTGGCTAACCCCGCATTGTGCAGCGCAGTAATAAGCACTCCAGTGGCAATGCCCACAGACTCAGAGGTGTAGTAGTTTTTATGTTTCTCCCCCTGCTCATCAATAGTGACCTTTTTGAGGAAGATCGCAATCAGAGCAGGTGCAGTTTCCAAGAACGGCTTATTGGCATCTGTGCCCAGAGGCGCCAACGCATCCAGCCACTCATCAGAGGCGCGGTTTTCATACAGCTCCCGCTCCTCGATCTCAGCCGCCTCCCGAATCTTTTGTTTAACCTCTGCATCCTGCACCACCACAAAGTGCCAGGGCTGCATATTGGCACCACTGGGCGCAGTGCCCGCCGCCAAAATGGCATCTTCAAGCACAGAGGCAGGAACAGGTTGAGGAGAAAAATCACGCACCGAACGGCGCTTGGACATTAGCTGATAAAAAGCGCTGGCCTGCTGCTGCATAGCCGCTTCCTCTTGAGCAGAGAAATCGAGGGGAATAAATGCATCAGACTGAGCCATGGGATTGTTATTATTATGGTTGTAGTGGGAAGAGTAACTTAGCTGAGGCTAATCGCCAAATACTTCAAGGAAAATCCCCGAGACCCATAACCCCAGCTCTCACCGCCACTCCAGCGGAGGCTGGAGCCTCTTTGGTTTGCGTGGAGATGCCAGCCTTCGCTGGCATGACGGGGGTTGCGCTGGCATGACGGGGGTTGCGCTGATAGCACGTACCACCAAAAGAACGTCACTCCAGCGGAGGCTGGAGCCTCTTTGGTTTGCGCGGAGATGCCAGCCTTCGCTGTTATGACGGAGGTTGCGCTGCTATGGCGATAGTTGAAGGGGATACCTAAGCGCGTTTGGCTTCCTGCATAACCAACAGATTCTGAACTGCCAACTGGGCAATTGGCGTAAGCCCAATATCAGCATCGCCCGCCTGTTCAGTAATCAAATTTTTCATCGGCGGTGACCAAAACTTTTCCAGGTGCTGAGCCACCTGATCGGCCACCACTTTATCAGTGCCATTGGCGCTCATATTTAGGGCAATCTGATTCACCATTTTTACTAAGCGATCGAGTTTTGATGCTGACATATTGTTTCTCTCAGTTAATTCTTTGGCCATGGGCATAGATTACATGCCGGCCTGTTCTGCTAAAGCCTACCAAGGTTAAACCCGCTGTCTCGGCCAGCTCTATGGCCAGAGATGTGGGGGCCGATACTGCGGCCAATAAGGGGATATTGGCGCTGGCGGTTTTGGAGACCATTTCGTAGCTGGCCCTGCTGGTGACCAGCACAAAACCCTGGGTGGGTTCCTGTTTGCTAATGGCACCTAATAATTTATCCAGGGCATTGTGGCGGCCTACATCTTCTCGCAGCAGGAGTATCTCGCCCTCTTTGCCGCACCAGGCGGCGCCATGGACTGCGCCGGTTTGTTGCTGTAGTTGTTGCTCGCTGCCCAGTGCGGCTATGGCGCGCTGCAGGGCACTATGGCTGATATTTAGCTGTGCGCTGATGTTGTTGGGGGCGGTGATGGCCTGCTCTAATGATTCGGCGCCGCAGAGGCCGCAGCCGGTGCGGCCTACTAAATTGCGGCGGCGTTCTTTGAGTTTGGCAAAGGGTTCGGCGGTGATGGTTAGGGCCAGTTCTATGCCTTTGTCGGTTTCTGCTTGCTCGCAATCCAGCAGCTGTTTGGGCGAGGTTAGTATGCCTTCGCTTAGGCTAAACCCCAGGGCAAAGTCTTTTAGGTCTGCGGGGGTTGCCATCATCACTACATGGGAGATACCGTTGTAAACCATGGCCACGGCTGTCTCTGTGGCCACATTGTCGGTTCCCTCGTTGACCTCTCCAGCATTCCAGACGGTGCGTGTTACCTTATCTGAACTGCCTGTGCTCACCTTAGTTACGCGCTTCCTGCAACAAACCTTTCTTTAACAAGCCTTGCTGCTGCTTGTCGAAGGCTATTTGTCGCGATTGCCAGTTGGATGGTGCTGTGACTTTGCTCAGCTGCACGGCGGTGACTTTGTATTCTGGGCAGTTGGTGGCCCAGTCGCTATTGTCGGTGGTGATTACATTGGCGCCGGATACCGGGTGGTGGAAGGTGGTGTAGACCACGCCGGGCTTTACGCGCTCGGTGACATCGGCGCGCAGCACGGTGTCGCCGACTCTGCTGTTAATACCTACCCAGTCGCCATGGTTGATGCCGCGCTCTTCTGCATCGTGGGGGTGAATCTCAATCAGATCTTCGCCGTGCCAGGTGCTATTGTCTGTGCGTCTGGTTTGGGCGCCTACATTGTACTGGGACAGTATGCGGCCGGTGGTGAGCAGCAGTGGGAACTTGCGGTTGGCGCGCTCTTCGGTGGGCACATATTCGGTCATGGCAAAGAAGCCTTTGCCGCGCACAAATTCATCGATATGCATGATGGGTGTGCCCTCTGGGGTGTTGTCATTACAGGGCCACTGAATGCTGCCCTGCTGGTCCAGCTTGGCATAGGAGACGCCATTAAAGGTTGGGGTCAGGCGCGCTATCTCATCCATTATTTCTGAGGGGTGGCTGTAGTCCATTTTGCAACCCAGTGCATTGGCCAGGGCCATGGTGCCCTCCCAGTCGGCTTTGCCGCTTAGGGGTGGCATGGCTTTGCGCACTCTGGAGATACGGCGCTCGGCATTGGTAAAGGTGCCGTCTTTTTCCAAAAACGAAGCGCCGGGCAAAAATACATGGGCAAATTTGGCGGTCTCGTTAAGGAAGATATCCTGCACCACCAAACATTCCATGGCGCGCAATGCTGCCTCTACATGCTGGGTATTGGGGTCGGACTGGGCTATATCTTCGCCCTGGCAGTATAGGCCTTTAAACTCGCCATCCAGTGCCGCATCAAACATATTGGGGATACGCAGGCCAGGCTCTGAATCCAGAGTGACGCCCCACTCGCCCTCAAATAAGGCTCTGGTAGCGCCGTCGGAGATATGGCGGTAGCCGGGCAGCTCATGGGGGAATGAACCCATATCGCAGGAGCCCTGCACATTATTTTGGCCGCGCAGTGGGTTTACGCCAACACCATCGCGACCAATATTGCCGGTCAGCATGGCGAGGTTGGCTATACCCATAACCGCAGTGGAACCCTGGCTGTGTTCAGTCACACCCAGGCCATAGAAAATGGCGCCATTGCCGGCGGTGGCATAGAGCCTTGCTGCAGCGCGCAGGTCGGCAGCGGGTACACCACTAAATTGCTCGGTGTTCTCTGGGCTGTGGCGCTCGTCTTTTATAAAGGCCAGCCATTGTTCAAACTCGGGCATATCGCAGCGCTGTTCAATATAGGCGCGGTCTTCCAGGCCTTCGCTAACAATTACATGGGCCAGTGCATTTAGAACTACCACATTGGTGCCCGGGCGAACCGGTAGATGATGGTCGGCTTTGATATGGGGTGCGCTAACCAGTTCAATTTTGCGCGGGTCTATCACAATAAGTTTGGCGCCTTCTCGCAGGCGTCGCTTTAGTCTTGATCCAAACACCGGATGGGCTTCTGTTGGGTTGGCGCCCATCACCACAACCACATCGGCATCGGCGACTGAGGCAAAGGTCTGGGTACCTGCAGATTCACCCAGCGTGGTTTTTAAACCAAAGCCGGTGGGTGAATGGCAAACCCGGGCGCAGGTGTCGATATTGTTATTGCCAAATCCGGCGCGGACCATTTTTTGCACCAGATACACTTCTTCGTTGGTGCATCTTGAGGATGAGATGGCGCCTATACTGTTGCGGCCATACTCGGCCTGAATATCTTTAAAGCGTTTAGCGGTGTAGGTGACTGCCTCTTCCCAGGACACTTCTTTCCAGGGGTCGTCAATACTGTCGCGAATCATCGGCTGGGTAATACGGTCTTTATGGGTGGCATAACCAAAGGCAAAGCGGCCCTTAACACAGGCATGGCCTTCATTGGCCTTGCCGTCTTTGTAGGGGGTCATGCGCACTACCTGGTTGCCTTTCATCTCGGCTTTAAACGAGCAGCCCACGCCGCAGTAGGCACAGGTGGTGGTGACGGCATGCTCTGGCTTGCCGGCTTGGATAATGCTTTTTTCGGTCAATGTGGCGGTTGGGCAGGCATTGACACAGGCACCACAGGAAACACATTCGGAGTCCATAAAGTCTTCGGCCTGACTGGCGCTCACTTTGGATTCAAAGCCGCGGCCATCGATGGTCAGGGCAAAGGTGCCCTGCACTTCTTCGCAGGCACGCACGCAGCGGGAGCAGACAATGCACTTGGAGGGGTCAAAGGTAAAATAGGGGTTGGACTCGTCTTTCTCGGCCACCAGATGGTTCTCGCCTTCAAAGCCGTAGCGCACGGATCGCAGACCCAGCTCACCGGCGGTGTCCTGCAGTTCGCAGTCGCCATTGGTTGGGCAGGTCAGGCAGTCGAGCGGGTGATCGGAGATATACAGCTCCATCACATTGCGTCGCAGCTTGCCAATTTCATCAGACTGGGTTTTAACTTCCATGCCCGCTTCTACATTGGTGGTACAGGAGGCTGGGAAGCCACGGCGGCCTTCGATTTCTACCAGGCACACGCGGCAGGAGCCAAAGGATTTTAGCTGGTCTGTGGCACAGAGGCGCGGCACTTTTACACCGCTCTCGGCAGCGGCGCGCATCACTGAGGTGCCTGCTGGCACTGTGACTTCTACGCCATCAATACTTAAGGTCACCAGCTCGGTGCTGGTGCTTTTTGGGGTGCCGTAATCTGCTTGGGGTTCGTAGAATTCCAACATGCTATTTCCCTCCCGGGCTAGCGGCTTTTTGTGAGGTAGAGCCCTCAGCGTCTCGTAATAAAGAGCCCTCAGCGTCTTTTAATAAAGAGCCTGCGGCGTCTTGCACAAAAAAATCTTCCTGGAAGTGGGTCAGCGCACTGCGCACCGGGAACGGTGTCATACCACCCATAGCGCAGAGGGAGCCCAGCTCCATGGTGTCGCACAATTCATGCAACAAAATTAAATTATCATCGCGGTTTTCATTGGCCACTATACGGTCAATTACTTCTACGCCGCGCACCGAACCAATGCGGCAAGGGGTGCATTTACCGCAGGATTCCACCACGCAAAATTCCATAGCAAACCTCGCCTGCGCTGCCATATCGGCACTGTCATCAAACACCACTATACCGCCATGGCCAATCATCGCTTTAATTGCGGCAAAAGCTTCGTAGTCCATAGGTGTATCCCACTGGGACTCCGGCAAAAATGCCCCCAGTGGCCCGCCCACCTGAATAGCGCGGATAGGGCGACCGCTGTGAGTGCCCTGGCCATAGTCCTCTACCACTTCACGCAGAGTCACACCAAAGGCCAGCTCAATCAGACCGCCGCGTTTAATATTACCCGCCAGCTGAATCGCCAGGGTGCCCCGTGATCGACCCATACCAAAGTTCTGATAGGTCTCGGCGCCCTGCTCCAAAATAGTTGAGATTGCAGCCAGTGTCAGCACATTGTTGACTACTGTTGGCTTGCCAAATAAGCCTTCAATGGCAGGTAACGGCGGCTTGGCGCGCACCATGCCGCGCTTGCCCTCCAGACTGTCCAGCAATGAGGTCTCTTCACCACAGATATAGGCACCGGCACCCAGGCGCACTTCCAGATGGAAGGTTTTGCCGGAGCCCTGAATATTCTCACCGAGGAAATTGGCTTCTACTGCCCTGTCGATGGCAATATTTAATAGCTTATGGGCCACCGGGTATTCGGAGCGCAGATAGATATAACCCTGATTGGCGCCTACTGCCAGACCGGCGATAATCATGCCTTCGATCAGTTGATACGGATCGGCTTCCATCACCAGCCGGTCGGCAAAGGTTCCTGAGTCTCCTTCATCGGCATTGCAGACAATATATTTTTGCTCTGAGTCGCAGTCTAAAACCGTCTGCCATTTAATACCGGCGGGAAAAGCTGCGCCACCACGACCTCGCAGGCCGGAGTCTTTGACCTGATCAACAATCTGCTGACCATCCATTTGCAATGCATTACTCAGGCCCACAAAGCCATTCAGGGATTGATAATTATCCAGACAAACCGGATCACCCAGCCCGGCACGGGCATAGGTCAGGCGCTGCTGACTGGCCAGATATTCAATTTCCTCAACCTGCCCCAGGTACAGGTGATGGCTGCTGGCATCGGTCTCAAGGGCATCGAGAATACCGGGGATATCTTTTTTGGCCACTGGGCCAAAGCCAATACGGCCATTGTCTGTGTCCACTTCCAACAGTGGCTCTAGCCAGAACAGTCCGCGAGAACCATTGCGCACTGGCTCGACACCAGCGGCCTGCAGTGCACGGGCCACAGCTTCCGCACCAAGGGCCAGCGCAGTGGTATCCTGAGGGATATAAATACTCATATGGGCTCTCCTGCAGGAGCGCTCAGATCAGCCATCAAATCATCAAACCGCTCGGCATCCACACGGGCATGGATATCATTATTAATACGTACCGAGGGTGAGCAGGCACAGTTGCCCAGGCAATAAACTGGCTCCAGAGTAATGGCACCATCGTCGGTCGTCTCATGGTAGTCCACCCCCAGCAGTGCCTTGGCATGGGCTTCCAGCTGCCTTGAGCCCATAGACTGACAGGCTTCGGAACGGCAGATCTGCACTGTATGGCGGCCCACTGGATGGGTTTTAAAATCATGGTAAAAACTGATTACGCCATGTACTTCGGCGCGGGAGAGATTAAGACCGCTGGCAATACTGGGCACCACTGAGTCTGGCACATAGCCCAGCTCTGCCTGAATGGCATGTAGCAGCGGCAATAGGCCGCCGGGCACAGTCTTAAACTGAGCCACAAGATGACTGATATCAGCGGTATGTTGTGCGCCTGTGTCCACGTCTAAATAACTCCTGTTGCTGAGCGACTCCTGTGCCCTAACCCTAGAGACTCTAAGCCCGCTCTTAATGCGCCGCAGTCTATCACCATCAACCCTGTGAATTCGGGCCCTAAGCGACTCTTATTTATCTAATAAGGACCGCTACTCTATGCCTTGCTAGCCCCCATTGCACGGGCGTGAAATGCGGTATGCTCCCCTATAAACGTAGCAATAAAAAAGTAGCTGTGATCGTATTCCGGCTGCAGGCGAATATCCATAGGGAAACCAGCCTTTTTTGCGGCCTCAATCAGCAGTGGCGTTTTAAGCTGCTCCTCAAGAAAGTTATCTCCTTCACCCTGATCGACCAGCACCGGCAGATGCTCTGTGGCCTGACCTACCAGAGCTACGGTATCGTACTGGGCCCAGGTATCGCGGTTGCTGCCGAGGTAGTTGGTTAATGTCTTATCACCCCAGGGGCAATTTAACGGCGAGCAGATGGGTGAAAATGCCGATACCGATTTAAACTGGCCCGGGTTTTTAAGCGCTATGGTTAGCGCGCCATGGCCACCCATGGAATGCCCTGAAATTGATGCCCTAGCACTGTCCACAGGGAACTGGCTATTAATCAATGCTGGCAGTTCTTCGACTATATAGCTGTACATCTGGTAATGCTTGACCCAGGGCTGCTCTGTAGCATTGACATAGAATCCGGCCCCCAGACCCATATCATAGGCACCCTCAGGGTCATCGGCCACGCCCTCACCTCTGGGGCTGGTATCCGGGCAGACAATGGCAATGCCATACTCTGCTGCATGCTGCTGGGCCCCGGCCTTTTGCACAAAGTTTTCATCTGTGCAGGTGAGGCCAGATAACCAGTACAGCACGGGCACTGGGCCCTGTGCAGCCTGAGGCGGCAGATAGATCGAGAATGTCATCTCGCAATTAAGCACAGCGGACTGATGCTTGTAGCGCAGCTGCTGGCCACCAAAGCTCTGGTTTGAGCCAATCTGTTCAACTGTCATTTAAAACTCCGCCTTAAAATTCGACAACTGATCTAATGCTCTCGCCCGCATGCATTAAATCAAAGGCTTTGTTGATATCTTGCAATGGCATCTTATGGGTAATCAGATCATCGATATTGATCTTGCCATCCATATACCAGTCCACAATCTTGGGCACATCGGTACGGCCGCGGGCGCCACCAAAGGCGGTGCCGCGCCAGGAACGGCCTGTCACCAGCTGAAATGGTCGGGTTGCAATCTCTTTGCCTGCGCCAGCTACACCTACAATACAGCTCTCACCCCAGCCTTTATGGCAGCATTCCAGTGCCTGACGCATCACCTCTACATTGCCAATACACTCAAAGCTGTAATCCACACCGCCGCCTGTCATATCAATAATATGGTCGACCACATTTTCCACATCGCGCGGATTAATAAAGTCGGTCATACCAAACTGCTTGCCTAGAGCCTGACGAGCCGGGTTTAAATCAATACCAATAATTCTGGTAGCGCCGACCATTTTGGCGCCCTGAATCACATTAAGGCCAATACCCCCAAGACCAAATACAGCCACTGTGGAGCCAGCTTCAACTTTCATAGTAAAGGCCACTGCACCAATTCCGGTGGTGACACCGCAGCCGATATAGCAAATCTTGTCGAAGGGCGCGTCGTCACGCACCTTGGCCAGGGAAATCTCTGGGAGCACGGTGTAATTGGAGAAGGTGGAGCAACCCATATAGTGCAGTATGGGCTTGCCTTCAAAAGAGAATCTGCTGGTGCCATCGGGCATCACGCCTTGGCCCTGGGTGGCACGCACCGCCTGACATAGATTGGTTTTTGGATTGAGGCAGAAATCGCACTCGCGGCATTCGGCAGTGTAAAGAGGAATCACATGGTCGCCAGGTTTAAGATTTTTTACGCCTGGGCCCACATCAACCACCACACCTGCACCCTCGTGCCCCAAAATTGCCGGGAAGGCGCCCTCTGGATCATCGCCGGACAGGGTAAATGCGTCGGTATGGCACACGCCTGTTGCTTTAATCTCAACTAAAACTTCTCCGGCTCTGGGGCCATCGAGATCGACTTCGACAATTTCTAGGGGCTTTCCTGCTCCAAATGCAACGGCGGCTTTGGTCTTCATAGTTGATTCCTCTTAAATATCGCTATTATTGTTAGTTGCCATACTAGGCTAAAACAGGCTATTTTGGCTATCAGAATGCGGCGTCTAATTACAAAAAATAATCTACGGGGCCACCCAATGAAATCAATTTTTAATCTTGCCACACTATGGCTATTACTCAGCTCCTGGTGCTGGGCGTCCGGAACCCCCAAAGGTATAAAACCGGTAGATAATCTGGTGATCTATACCGCTAAAAAGATTATCACCATGGAACCCGCTCTACCCGAAGCCACTGCAGTAGCTGTGGCCGATGGCCGCATTGTGGCTGTGGGCTCTCTGGACTCTCTGGGCAGCTGGAGGGAGCATAAAAACTCCCGTATCGACCGGCGCTTTGAGGGCAAAATTATAATGCCCGGCTTTATTGAGCCCCATGTGCACCCCTCGCTGCCTGCGGTGCTAACCCAGTTTCCATTTATTGCCCCGGATGACTGGTCCCTGCCTACGGGTAAATTTCCCGGGGCCACAACACCTAAAGCCTATATTGCACGGTTAAAAGAACTGGTTGCCCAGCACAATAATCCAAATATCCCCTTTATCACCTGGGGCTATCACCCGCTCTGGCACGGCGAGTTATTTCGCCAGCAGCTAACTGAGCTATTTCCGGATAAGCCCGTGATGCTGTGGCACCGCTCATTCCATGAATTAATTGGCAATGATGCTGCCATGGATTTACTGGGCGTTACAGAAGCCGAGCTTGAAGCCAACCCACTCACCAGCTGGGAGCGCGGCCACTTCTTTGAAAATGGTATGTATGCACTGATACCCAAGATGGGGTTTATCTTTGAGCCAGCGCGCTTTGGCCAGGGCATGCAAAACTTTATCCGCATGGTGCATCAGGGTGGCGTGACCACCGCACTGGATATGGGGACTGGGGTGTTTGGTGATCCAGCTGGGGAGATAGCCATGATCCGCCATACTGTTGAAACCGCTCAGGCTCCGGCAAGAATAATATTAACCCCCATTATCACTGATTTTCTAGGCCGCGGTGTCTCTATAGAAGATGCCTTTAAAGAGATTGACCAGTGGCGCTCACAAAACAGCCACAGGGTAAAGCTCGACAGGCGGTTTAAGCTAATGATGGATGGCGCTATCTACAGTGGGCTGGCCCAATTTGACTTTCCGGGCTATATCGATGGCCACCAGGGCCTGTGGATGGTGCCCGAGGATGTGACCACCCAGTGGGCCCAGGCATTTTGGGATGCAGGCTATCAGTTGCATGCCCATACCAATGGCGATGGCAGTGCTGCGCGGCTGATCAAGCTGATTAAAACATTGCAGGCTAATACCCCCAAACCAGACCATCGTCTGTCTCTGGAGCATTTTGCCTACACCACGGAAGATCAAAACCGGCAGCTAAAAGAGCTGGGCGCTGTGGTGTCTGCCAACCCCTATTACCATTTTATTCTCAGTGATATTTACAGCGAGCAATGGCTGGGTGCCGACCGCGGCAATCAGATGGTAAGGCTGGGCTCTCTGGAGCGGCTGGGCGTGCCCTTTGCTTTCCACTCGGACAGTCCCATGGCGCCACTGGAACCTCTGACCCTGGTGTCTGCAGCGGTGAACCGTGTCACCATTAATGGCAACTTGACCGGTGAGCATGAGCGGGTCAGTTTGAATGCCGGGCTGCGAGCAATTACCATTAATGCCGCCTGGGTGATGGGTTATGAAGATGAGATTGGCTCGATACGGGCGGGTAAAAAAGCTGACTTTACTATTCTTGAGGCCGACCCCTATAAGGTCAGCCCCAAGCGCATAAAAGATATTAAAATCTGGGGCACGGTGTTTGAGGGCACCCCGGCACCACTATAGGCCAACTAGTTGCGGCGAATACAGCCCGGCAGGCTGCAGAGCATTTCAAAGAGCAGATTGGCCGCCAACAGCGAGGTATTGCCTGTGGTGTCGTAGGGTGGCGACACTTCCATCAAATCACAGCCCACCAGATTTAAACCGAAGCAGCCTCGAATAACCTCCAGCCCCTGAGAGGCTGTAAGCCCGCCGGGCTCTGGGGTACCTGTACCAGGTGCCACTGAGGGGTCCAGGCCATCAATATCAAAGGTTAAATAAGCGGGCATGTCCGGGCCTATGATGTCGCGGATCTGATCCATTAATGGTGCCAGGGATTTATACCAGCATTCTTCTGCGGTAATCACTGTGGCGCCCTGCTCCCTGGACCAGTCGAAATCATCTGCCGCATAGCCAGTAGCCCTGAGGCCAATCTGAAACATCTTGCTGGTTTCTATTAGCCCCTCTTCGATAGCGCGGCGAAAGACCGTGCCATGGGCAATCTTTTCCCCAAACATCTCGTCATTGATATCGGCATGGGCATCAATATGAATCAGTGCCACCGGGCCATGAACTTTGGCGATGGATCTCAGTATTGGCAGGGTGCAGGTATGGTCTCCGCCCACAGAGACCGGCTTGGCCCCGGCGGCTAAAACTCCATCTACGGCAGCCTCAATAGCATCTACGGTTTTTAACAGGTTGTAGGGATTGACTGCTACATCACCAATATCTGCCACCTGAAAGGAGTCAAAGGGCGCAGCCTGGGTGGCCATGCCATAGGGGCGCACTAGCACAGACTCTGTTCTGATCTCCCGGGGACCAAATCTGGTGCCTGGGCGATTGCTGGTGCCTATATCCACAGGCATACCCAGCAGCGCCACATCCAGGCCCGCAGCATCTTCCTGAACCGGCAATCTAAAGAAGCTCGCCTGACCCGCAAATCTGGGCATCTGGTTACCACCTAAAGGCTGGTTAAAACTGTTACCTGCTGTTTCGCTCATAGCTGTTCTGCTGCCTGTCATTGATAATAGCCAGTCTATCACCCTTATAAATGTTTTAAAGATACGCCAAAGGGGTACGACGGAAGCAATTTTGTTGTTAAGCTAAATACATCGACCAACAATAATAAAAAAGGAAACCCCGATGAGCGATATTATTATCTACACCCTGGCACTGGCCCTGGTGCAAATCTGGCTACTGCCTATGTTCCTCAATCTGAAAAATACTGCCTGGTTGTTCTCCAGCCGAGATGAGACTGTTGAAACCACGGTTATCTATGAGCGCGCTAGTCGGGCCTCGGCCAATCTGCAGGCCAGCTTACCGGCGTTTTTAGCCCTCTGCCTGCTGGCTATGCAGTTACAGGTGGATATTGGTGCTACGGCGATGATCTGGCTGGTTCTGCGCGTTGTTTATATCCCGCTGTATCTGCTGGGCATCAGTATGCTGCGCTCGGCCTCCTGGGTGGCCTCTGTGGTGTGTATGGTCTACATGGCAATGCAGCTAGTATAAAACCCAGAAGCTGTGTTTTCAGTCAAAAGCCCTCTTCGGAGGGCTTTTCGCGTTATAACCCATCAGGACCTGCCCTATGAAAATGCCTCTGGCAAAGCTGAAAAAATATTTTGTAGTCGACAAACTGATTTACCATTCGGTAGATTTAAGCCTGTATATGGTGTCTGCCATGGTGGAGGGTGAGGAATACTATATTGCCGATAACAGCGGCAATTTTCTGAAGTCTCACAAGTTAATTGAGCTGCAAAAAGCTCTGGCCAAGGTAAAGGCAACAGAGACTGTGCTGCGCCACACCAGCCCCTATGATGAAATGGTGGGCGGGCCGGATAAAACTGGCTCTAATGCTCTGGAAGTGCCTCTTGGGGATAACCAGCTGTACTAGTGATTCCACCAAGGCAGATCGGTAAATGAGCGCAGATCTAGTTCATGGGTCCAGGTGGATCTGTGCTGCTGGGCCAGGTGCAGATAGGTCTCGGCAATTTTGTCTGGCAGCATTAGGCCATCATGCTCGAGGCCCCTGCTCTCTCGCAGCGCCTGAAACTGTTCTGGCCCAAGCATCTTACCTAGAGTGTCCGGCGCATCTACGGCGCCATCGATAAGCACATGGGCCACATGAATTCCTTTGGGGCCCATTTCTGCATTGAGCGACTGGCACAGCATGCGACGCCCGCCCATGGCTGCAGCGTGGGAGTGCTGACCGGCATTGCCGCGCACCGCAGCCGTGGCAGAGGTTACGATAATTGTGCCATGACCTCGTTTTTCCATCAGCGGGCAGACCGAGGAGGCAACGCGAAATAAACCCTGGGTGGCAATGCGCCATCCCATCTCAAAAGCTTTATATGTGGTGTCTGCCAGTGCCCGGTCACCAATCTGGGCACCCAGATTGTAGATAACGGTTTCGATAGGACCAGTGTCCTTTTCGATATTCTCTACCATCTTCTCGATGGTGTCTGGCTGTATGGCATTAAGCAAAAAGCCAGAGGCATGGCCACCCTGAGCCTGAATGTCGGCAACTAGCTTGTTCAGCCCGTTTTGATCGCTGCGGCGGCAGAGTACGGCATGGTAACCCTCGGCGGCAAAACGCATACCCACATTGCCGCCAATACCTGCCCCGGCTCCTATAACCAAACAGACTGGTTTCATAATTCACCTTTTGTCGAAAATTTATTTAATACAGATCAAGCCCAGCTAATATGGTTAAAAACGATACCGAATTTTGGCAATAACAGACTCAACCTGAAGGCCATCCCAGCCTTGTTTTAACAGGTTTCTTGGTCCAGTGTCGGCCTCGTCAGTGTCAAAATAACCACCGCGGCTGTAGACCAAGAAGATATCCGACAGAGGCGCCAGCTGATACCTGTAGCGCAGCTGCAAGGCGGTATCACTTAAACTAAAGTCCGAGGCCTGGATGCCCGACGGCAGTAGGCGTCCTGTATCGCTTAGTTGATAACTATTTATCTGCGCCGCGTCTATGCCAACCCACTGGAACTTCAGCCTCACCTCCTGTTTGGCCGAGGGATACCAGTCAAAGCGAATATCTATATTAAAGTGATCCGCATCATAAGCGGCCAGTTGCCCTGTAGCAAAATCCCAGATCAGCCATTCCTGAAGATTTTTATACCTTAGCCGGCCACCCAGTGTCACTGTTTCACTGAGGTATAGTTGGGGCTCAAATTTCAGGTCCAGAGCCAGCTTTTCGGTATCGCTGTATTCCATGTTCGCCCTGATACTGTAAGTAAAATCATCCCCTCTGGGACTGGAGTACCTGGTCTCTAACCAGTAGCGCGCAGAGCCGGCAAGCATGCCATTGCCTCTGGTAATCTGATCGTCCCAGCCCGGTGATGATGCGCCCCCCTCCAGTGCAAATTTGCGTGTAGACCTATAGATCCAGCTGTGGTCAAGCTCAGCCCATAGATAGAGGCGATCGCCACCGGTAGTCTCCGTTAAGCCATATTCCAAAACTGTGGAACTGGAGAGAAAGGACGAGCTGTCTGGAAACTGCAAACGATCGTAGCGGGAGCTGCCAAAAAACTCTCTAAAGTCATTGCGCTGCATATAGCCCATATCATTCATATCAAACTCGTCGCCATAATGGGACAGATACAGAATGTGGTACCAATTATCATTGGGCGCATAGGACCAGTTGACCCAGCCGGCAAAGTCCTGACTGTCCACCGCAGACTGCCCATTTGCAATGTTGGCCTGTTGACTGATATCTGAATAGAGAATCTGTCCGCGAATTTCCGTGTTATCACTTTTCTGCCAGATCATATCCGCCACCTGCACTGTGGCTTCTCTGTCCAGCGCAGAACGCTCGGCATAGGTGAGACGATGGCCCAGAGTCAGGCCGCCCGCTTTGTGCTGTATCCGGCTGGATAGAAAGTCGCCGCCCAGACTGCCATCTGCACTATCTTCAGTAACCGCAAACAGCCCCAGATCTGTGGTCTCGCCGAAGTAGGTAAGCTTGGTGGCCAGGTCTATATCCACTAGACTGCTGCCATAGCCTGAGGGTCCGGCACCAATGCGCCTGGTATACAGGGCCTGATCGCCATTGGGGATATTGGCGCTAAACAGCGATTGGTTTTCTGTGAAAAATGGGCGCTTTTCGGTGACAAAGGTTTCGACGGCAGAAAAATTTACCACCAGATCGTCACTTTCCACCTGACCAAAATCCGGGTTGATGGCGCCAGTGACCTGGGTGCTGCTATTAGGGCGCCAGACAAAGTCCAGGCCACTATTAAAGTCAGTGCCCCCGCCTGACTCTGAGGCTGAGCCATCATAGAGATCACTGGTGTAACTGATATAGGGAAACCAATCCATGGTGGAGGTAGTTACCTGATCCACCTCTAGTATTTGCCAATCTTCCATAAAGGTTGTGCGGGTGAAGTAGGCATTGGGAAAGGCAAAGCGCAGGGACTCGTCAAAAACCACCCGCGAAAACCACAGGCCTATATTTTTGCGGCCATCTGGTGAATTGGTCATGGGCGCAACGGTCCAGGGAATATGAATTTCGCTGTACCAGTAATCGCCCTCTGACGACGTCTGGGAATACCAGATACCATCCCAGTCGGCAGAATAATTACCAGGCGTCACTATGCCATCCTGCTGTGAATTGGCTGAGCCCACAGTAAAGTCATAACCTGCCAGGGCAGTGCCATCGAAATCAATGCTGACTACATTGCGGTCTGCCTCAATCTCGGCATCCCTGGGGAACTGCCGATTTACTCGCTTTATGGATGCCGGTTGATAATTGGTAAAACCAATAAAGATACCCTCGGCGGTGCTGATTAGACGCACCTCAGTGGGATATTTTGCCTGTTCCCCGGTCAGTGGCTCCACAGTAACAAACTCAGTGTAAAGCTCTGCCCCTGCCCATTCCGGTTCGTCCAGCACACCATCTATGCTGATAGCGGCCTGAGCCTGAGAGGATAATAGAAAATAACCAAGCAAGCCCGTCAATGGGGCTGCAAAAAGCGTTTTTAACATCGTCTTATATGAACAGGGCATTCAGACGCTCAGCACTCACTTTATGAGAATACCTTAGCCGCGCAGTATTCATTTGCAATTCCTGGATCTGTGCGGCTATGCGGTGAAATTCTTCGTTTTCAATTTGCAGGCCAAGCTCCTTAATTATGGCCTCGTTATTTAAATCTTCATCGTGCTGGGTTCGCAAATGGAAATTTAAATTTTCATGGGATCTTTGAGTGCCAAAAAAAACCAACCCTCCAAATACTACGGTGCCTGCTAAAGTAGCCAAAATAGATAAAGAAAACTGATGGGACGCCATGCTGGGAAAAACCAGCAAAATCGGAATTAAGCTCAAAACAAATACAATCGCTGCAAGAGTAACTGCCCAGGAGAGGGCCTGTGCCAGCTTGCCCTCAATATCCATTTCGGCTTTTTGCTGCAAAACAAGGCTATTTTTAGCGGCCTCTATAGACTCTAGAGAGGGTTCGGTTTGCAACTCGCCGTGATTATCTTTCAAATTTTTGAGAGACTTCTGAACCCAACTCATTTCTGACTCGATTCTTTTTATTCTGGTAGCTTGCCCAACAATGGAATCTTTGCGTTTTGATAGCTGCCTAATTCTGCTGTGCAGATAGACTCCCCGCCCATGATCATCCTCCAGTTTGTCTCTAAGTCCAAGACTCTGCAGCAGATCGGTGTTTATTTCGCCATGATCCAACTCATACTCCACAGCAAGCCGCAATGAGGATTCAAAGTCGTTATTATGCTTGCCAACAGCCCAGTGCTGGTTAAATATGTCTACAGTTGATTGAGTTTTAGTAAGCATAGTTATCTTTGAAATCCTAAGCCTGGCGGGCTGGGACACCCTGTCTTTGCCTATGTTTCCAGTCCTTATCTGTATATGTCGGTACTGGCTTGGAAAGCTTGAGACTGTGACCCTTAATTAAATCTGCACCGCGCTCTGCAACCATCATGGTAGGAGCGTTTAGGTTGCCATTGGGCACCGTGGGGAACACTGAGGAATCAATAACTCGCAGGTTGGAGAGACCATGCACCCGCAATTCCGCATCCACCACAGCCATCTGATCAACACCTATTTTACAGGTGCCAGCTGGATGATAGGCACTGTCTACTGAGTCGCGGACAAAGGCGTCAATCTGTTCATCGCTCGCCATCTTGGAAGCTGGTTGAATAACCTCGCCGCGATAAGCATCCATTGCAGGCTGATTCATAATTTCTCTGGTTAGATGCACGCAGTCTCGAAAGCCCTGCCTGTCTTCCTCGGTCTGCAAATAGTTAAACAGTATCTGGGGATGCTGACTGATATCAGTGGACAGCGCCCGCACATAGCCTCTGCTGGTAGGCTTATTATGCCCTACATGCACCTGAAAGCCATGGCCTTTAATGGCTTCGGAGCCATCATAGGTGACTGCTCCAGGCAAAAAGTGATACTGAATATCTGGCGACTTTACACCGGCTCTGGAGCGAATAAACGCGCAGGATTCAAAATGATTGCTGCGCCCCAGGCCAGTCTTGAACAGCAGCCACTGAGCGCCAATTAGCCCCTTTTGCAACAGCCCTAATTTGCCATTGAGGCTGATAGGCTGCTTGCAGCGATACTGAAAATTAAATTCGAGATGGTCCTGAAGGTTTTCACCCACCCCTGGTAGGTCATGAACAGGTTTAATGCCAGCGGCTTCTAATATGCCTTTTGGCCCCACACCGGACACCTGCAGTAGATGCGGCGAGCCTATGGCTCCAGCACAGAGTATAACCTCTCGGGCCGCGCTGGCCTGCCTGATTTTGCCGCCTTTTATATATTGAATACCGGTGGCTGTTTTACCCTTAAACTGGACTCCAGACACCAGAGCACGCTTGAGAATTGTTAGATTAGGTCTTTTTTTGGCTGTTTTAAGATAGGCATGGCTGGTAGATGCGCGCACTCCAGCATCGACATTCATAAACTTCTGCCCAAAGCCCTCTTGCCGATAGCCATTGTAGTCATCAGTCTCGCTGTAACCCGCCTCGACCCCGGCATCGATAAAAGCTCGGTAGAGAGGATTACGCATATTATTGCCAGCGGATATTGCTACCGGGCCTTCAGAGCCAGTGTATTCGCTACTTCGACACTGGTGATTTTCAAGCTTTTTAAAGTAAGGCAGACAGTTTTGGTAATTCCACCCGGCAGCACCATGGGACTCCCACTCATCGTAATCCGCAGCATTGCCTCTGACATAGACCATGCCGTTGATAGAAGATGTGCCACCCATGACCTTGCCTCTCGGGCAATTCATGCGTCGGTTGTTTAGATAGGGTTCAGGAGCTGTCTCAAAGCCCCAATTATACTTACTGCTATTCATCGGAATACCCAGAGCCGAAGGCATACGGATAAATACACTGGCATCAGAGCCGCCGTACTCTGCTAATAATACAGTGCAGTCCGGGTCTTCAGACAGCCTGGAGGCCACAATGGCACCTGCTGAGCCCGCACCCACCACAATATAGTCGTAATCGTTTGTCAGTAGCACTGCTTTATACACCATGTTTAGGCCCGGTGATCGGACTGAGACTGAGGAAAATCCTCGCCAAGCAGACTTCTTTGCCTGTATAGCAGAATATAAATCACCATATACAAACCAATCACCAACAGGCCCACCCATTCAATCTTGAGAGGGGTAAGCTGGTATAACAGCACCAGCCCGCTCAGCAGCAACCAGTTGCCCATAATATACTGATGCCGCCCCAAACGGTTCACAGTCATCGACAAATTATCTGTGTACAGACGGATTAATGAATCCAGCGAATTAATCACAAAGATAACGCCCAAGGTTACCATGGCGGTGCGCAGTATACCGGCCACTGCAATCTCATTGGAGAAATAATAATAGAGCACCGAAAACCACAGACCAATAGCAACAGAGGGAATGATCAACAGCGCTATTAGCAGCTGCCAGGTTTTTAAACCACTGACAAATCTGGCTACAAACTGACCAATCATAATGCTCCAGGCAAACCACCAAAAAAGGTACCAACCATGGTAATCGCTAATTGGACTAACAAAACGATGCAGGTTCTCAAAGTACCCGCCAATATTTGCTATGGAGCCTAAATACCCCTGCATAGAGGCACCAGAGGCCACTAGCATCACCAGAGTTAGCACCAGAAACAGTGCACTGGAACTGAGGCTGAGAATCTTTACATAGCGAATATCTGTGCTGGAGAACACGGCAATCAAAATAATTAAGCCCACCAGCAGATACTGCTGTGGTGCGGTGATGCCCTCTATATAGCTGGGTGCATAGCTTAAAAACAAAAAGGCGGTAAAGGCACAGGTGGCGATAATAATGGCATTGTTAAGCCAGCGAATAGCGGGCAGCTCAAATAGCTTTACTCTGGGTTCGACAATACAAAAATAGAACGTGGTTAAGAAATAGAATGCCCAGACCAGAAAGCCCCAAAAGCCAAACTCAATTGCCAGAGGGTTGGTAAAGCTATAGGCCTCTTCAGCGGCATAGACCGGAAACTCCACCAGCGGGAACATTATCAGGCCTACGTCTAGACCAGAGGTAAACAGTATTGCCGAAAACGCCAGCAGAGATAATGGCGTGGGGCCGGTGACAACAAGATTGCGCCATTTTAGACAGATAAACAGCGAAGTCCCCAGGGTAATAACAATAGCCAGCGAGAGTATCTCGTACACCTAAAAAACCCTTTTTGGTTGGTATCCTCTGTATCAACTGACCGAAGCAGGCAATACGGGATATGTTTTAATGATAGCGGCGAGAAATAATACCATTGATATCGGTACCATTAACTAAAAAAAACCGACAAATAGAAGGCTTGGATTCGATTCACTGACCGGTGGCTGAACAATCCAATGTCAGGATTCTGTAGTATATCTGTTATGGCTATTTCCGATAGATTACTTAAATACTTTAACCGAAAGACATCAGAGTCCACCGACAAAAACCACACCAGGTACAGAAATGATATTTGCAATCACTGGGACCTGGATTATCTGTCGATGGAAGAGATTGATAAGCGTCTCCAGGGCGACAGCCTGGAGACTACTATTGTCCGCACGAAAAAAGACCGCTGAAAAATAGAGCATGAGATTAGTTATCTGGTTATCAGTTTGCCTGCTAACGGCCTGCGGTGGCGGTGGCGGAGGCGGCGGCGCCCCTACCCCAGCATCTCAACCCCAGCCCGCAACTCCGACCCCAGAGCCCATCTCAGTCCCTGTGCCTGGGCAGAATATAGTCAGCCAGACTATTAATGGACAGCTAGTCGATCGAACCTTTTTGATCCGCGCTCCTGAGGAACAGACCAATAACAGCTACCCTGTGGTGTTCTTTTTCCATGGTGCTGGCGGCAGTGGTGAGGCTGTTTTAAGCAATAACCCGGATATTAGCGCTCTAATTGACGCTGGAGAGTTTATTGGTATTTTCCCCGATGGTTATGAACAGCGCTGGAATGTCAGCGGTGAAACCAATGCTGATGATGTGGCATTTGTATCGCTGATGATTAACAGCCTGGATGCTGACAGCAGCTTTAATCTGGATAGGGTCTATGGAGTAGGCATTTCTAACGGTGCAGGCCTGGTCAATAAAATCGCCAAAGAGGCCGCAGTATTTAGCGGTATTGCCCCGCTGATTAGTCAGCAGACCGTCGCAACTGGAGAAACAGTGCCATCGCAGGCTCTCTCTGTATTTCAAGTTAATGGCACCGATGACGAACTGGTGCCGTTAATCGGCGGTATTGGTGTTGCTGACAGTGACTTTATGTCCGCCCAGGACAGTGCAGAAAACTGGGCGTCAAACTTCAACTGCGAAATGACCCCCTCTAGCAGATCCACAACCTGGGGTGAACGATCGGTAGAGGAAGTTACTTTTACCGGCTGCCTGGATAATAAGAAGGTGCGCTATTTTATAGCGGAAGATACTGGTCACAGTACCGAATTTGGAGAGGACTTTGACCTTTATCAGCTGATCTGGCGGTTCTTTAGATCTACCGATCGTGACGATGCGCTCAATCTTAAGCTGCTATCTCTGGGCGACAGCTACACGATCGGCCAAGGAGTATGCGATACCTGCAGCTTTCCCGAACAGCTTAAGCAAAGCCTGGTTTTTGAATACTCAGACCGGGATACCATCGGTTTGCAAGTTATCGCCGAGACCGGCTGGACCACCACTAATCTATTGAGCGCTATAGAAAGCGAAGCCCCAGCCAGTGATTTTGATTTGGTAACTCTGCTAATTGGGGTAAATAACCAATTTCAAAGCCGGCCTTTTGAAGTCTATGAGACAGAGTTTATAGAACTGGTAGACAGGGCTATTTCTTTTGTTGGCGGAGATCCCAGCAAGCTTATCGCGCTGTCCATTCCCGACTACGCCTATACCCCCTTTGGCGAATTTAGAGAGCCCACGCGCATCAGTGCTGGCATAGATCTCTATAACAACTTTGCCAGAGACTATTGTGAAGACAATGGCCTGACATATGTTTATATTACCGACATCACCAGAGAGGGTTTGGAAGATCCTATGCTGGTAGCCGCTGACCGGCTACACCCCTCAACTCTGGCTTATAGCAAGTTTATTGAGCGCTTATTGCCAGTGGCCCTTAATAAATTAGAACAGCCCTAGAGGAATGGCCTTGGAAATCATTGTTTCATCAATTATCTTTTTTACCCTGACCGCACTGGTTTATTCAAGGGTCGGCTTTGCCAATATTAGCAATAGCTACAACCTGTGGTTCCAGGATGGCTACTGGGTAAACTACAATGTGGTGGAGGCTGTAGCCTGGATTGCCAAGGCCGCCGTCATACTTCCAGGCCTTATCTGGCAAAAAGAGATTTGGCAACTGCACCTGGTCACCTTATTCACCTCAGCGCTGTTAATCTGGGTATCTGAGCGCAAACTGTTACCCACCATGGTGGCTTTTAATACCCTGTGGATTGGCTTATCCACTGTGGTTATAGTGCGAAACCTGATATAAAGTTGGCGCTCTAACCTTTCTGGGAGACAGTTTTGCGCTACACGCTTTTTTCGACACCCCTTCTAAGCCCAGTACTGCGTTTGCTATCCAAGCTTATCCTAAAGATTATTCGCTGGCGGGTCATCGGGTCGCTGCCCAAAGACCAAAAAAAATATGTGCTTATTGTGGCACCCCACACCTCAAACTGGGATTTTATTCTGTTTGTTTTGGCTGTATCAGTGTTGCGCTTAAAACCCAGTGTGCTGATAAAAAGTACGCTCTTTATAGGCCCCCTGGGATGGTTTTTGCGTTATTGTGGGGCTATCCCAGTCAACCGCACCCAGGCAAGCTCACTGGTCAGCTATATTGCTGATATCTATGCACAGCGTGAAGAGTTTGTGCTGATTATTACCCCGGAGGGCACACGCAGCGCAAACCCCAACTGGAAACGCGGGTTTCATCATGTAGCCACCGCAGCTGAGGTACCCATTCTAATAGTCTATGTGGACAGCGCGACAAGAACTATTGGCATAGAGGACCTGGTGGAGCCCAGCAGTGATGTGGATGGCGATATGGGTAAAATCAAACGCTTTTTCGACAGTAAAAGTGGCCTAAGGCCAAAAAATTATGCCTCCTGAGGGACAACCAATTAATTATAAAAATTAAAGGAAAACAAAATGCTTCGTACATCACTTTCGATTTGTCTGATTATTGTAACCCTGCTTGCACTTCCCATCTCCACAGTTGCCATGGCGCCACAGGACTCTGAGGCAAAATCAATTCTGGTTACCGGGGCTACCACTGGTATTGGTCGCAGCCTGGCTGAGACCCTTGCAGGTAAGGGCTATCATGTTTATGCCGGAGCAAGAACAGACGGTGAAATGGCAGAACTAAATACCATTAAAAATATAACTGCCGTGCGCTTAGACGTGACCAAACAAGACCAAATTGATGCCGCTGTTGCCATGGTCAAAGAAAAAGGAACCGGATTGTACGGACTGGTCAACAATGCTGGCATTTTCGGAGGTGGTGCAGTCTTGGAGACCGAAATAGAAGAGCAAACTATCGTCTATAAGGTCAATGTTGAAGGTGTCTATCGAATTACCAAAGCATTTGCACCTCTGGTGATTGAGTCTAAAGGGCGCATTACCACAACAGGTTCTGTTGCTGGCACTATAACCACCGCCAGCTTCAATGGTTACAGTGGCAGCAAGCATTGGATTGAAGCCTTTACCGATGGGCTGGCTCAAGAGATGTCATCCACAGGTGTCGCAGTTAGTGTTGTTGAGCCTGGCAACTACCAGTCTCATATCCGCCGCAACACAGTACTTCGAGCATTTGCCAAAGTGAAAGCCGCAGGTGGAGAAGTGACCGACGAAATGCAAAAGCAGTATGAGCAAACTGCCGCCTACGAGTTAACCCTAACCAAACCAGATGCTGTGGTAGAGGCCTTTATGCACGCTCTGTTTGATGAAAACCCCCATCGTCGCTATATGGTCACGCCCAACCAGCAGGAGCGTGCATTTGCTATAGGCACCAAGGTACAGCAATTGGTGGAATTAAATCACTGGGGGCCGCACCAATATAGTCGCGAAGAGTTGATTGAGATGTTGGACAAGGCACTGGCTGAAAAAGCACTCCAGTAAAACCGGACTAGCCACAGATACAGCAAAAATCGCTCAGCAGCCTCTACCGTTCCCTAAAAAAGGGTAGACTGCTTTCATAGGGCTTTCATGATATCGTTTAACCAGTATTTGCTAAGGCAAAATATAAATATACTTTCACTATGGAGACGTTACATGGATAAGCCAAACATTTTAAGAAGATTAATAATGCGAGTTGTGCACATCTGGAGACGCGTGATGAACGTGAAGTTCAATCCATTGAAGCATATTCCAGATAACACGCTACAGTCCTATTTCATGCTTGTGTTGTTTACAATTTGGAGCATAACATTTGGTTTTATAGCTACCTATTACATTGGCTGGCTAGGGTATAGCACCACAACAAGTGTCGTTGTCCACCTGACTATCTTAATTCCTATTATGATTACCAATGCAGTTTTTATCGATGCGGAGCGCACGGGTGCACAGTGGTTAGCTGAGTGGCAGTCCGAGCAAAGCAGATACAAGCTGTTTACCAACAGAATTAAAGCGAAAAACTTGGTCCGATGGAAGGTAGATTCGGAAGCGTAGGAATAACCCCTGCCCTAGGCTCGCTTGAGTACTTTTACTAATTCAGCGATTTTGATATCGATCTGATCCTGGCTCTGCAGGGAATCTCTGATACATTCTTCAATATGCTTGTCCAGTATCTTTGCCTCAACTGTGGCTATGGCTGATTTGGCGGCTTTAAGCTGATTGAGGATATCGATGCAGTACTGACCCTCATTAACCATTTTGCCAATACCATTAATCTGCCCGGAAATACGATTGATATTGGGAATTAACTTTTTGTGGCAGGAATGTGTCATGGCCTCTCCTTAGATAAATTTGGGCGCTATGTAGGTGAAAATGCTGGCGCAGATAAAGATGCCTGTGGATGCAGTATAAATCCTTCGTGAGCGCTGTCTCGTTCGCAAGCAGGCGCGACCCAACTCCGGGTCAGCAGGGCATGGCATTCTGGCTGTTTTATAGTTGACCACACCGGCCACCACAATCATTACCAAGGCAAACAGGCTAATGGCGATTTTGTATTGGGACAGCACAATCAAAAAGGGGAATACGCCCAGCAGACTGGCAAAGCTGGCCCCAGCGCCCACGGCGACAAAAAGTGCGGGCAGAGCGCAGCAGATCAATGTCGAAGTAGAGGCGAATAGTGAAAAGAAATTGGCCGCTCTGTCTTGCATATTATTTGCCTACCAACTGGATGGCCGTGGTGTTAAGGCCGTTGTTAAGAATATTTTGCTCAATGCCAGCGCGGTTTATTTCTGTCTCTGGGGCGTAGGCCAGCAGGACTTTTCCTGAGGCCAGATCTACATCTATTTTGGTCACGGCGCTGTCTTTGCCAAAGGTCTTTTCAATACCCCGGGCACAGAAGTCACAGACCATGCCCTGAACACTGACCACCACTACTTGATCCCCGGGAACGGCGTTAACAAAGTTATCGAAACGCTCGACATCCACGCTGAGCTTTTGGCCATCGACCATGGTGTCGTGGACATGGCCTTCATGGGAATGCATATGGCCCATTTCATGGTCGGCGGCCTGGGTTGCTGTTGCGGTCAGCAATAATGTTGCCAGTAAGAATTTATTCATAATGGTCCATCCTTTATCAGAATCTATACATCAGGTGAATATCCCAGTCGGTTTTTTTGTGGTAGCTGAATTCAATCAAGCCACCACCTTTAAAAAACCGCAGCACAGGGTAGGTGATGCGTTTGTTGTCCAAGTCATCTTTTTTGCTCTCGATCATCAACCAGGTATGCAGGTCGCCGTAGGCACCCAGATAGGGGGCTACCCCCAGTTTTACTCTCTGCTCAAAAAGGTCATAGCCAATGCCTGAGACCTGTTTAGCGGAGAAACCGCCGAACAGGCGCCGAGTCTCCCAGTCACCACTGAGGGAATAAAAGTGGTTGTCACTACTATCGAGCCCAAAGCCGGTTTTTACGTACAGGTTGCGCTGAGAGGTAGCGGTATTCTTGCGGTTGATCAGATAGGTCAATCTGGCTGAGGGAAACGCCTCACCACTGATTTTATCTTTTTGGTAATCCAAGCCTAATGAGTACTTGATGCTGGGCGTGTAGTGCCAGTAGATATTATCCGACTGTGCCCCGGAGTTGGCCATTAAGGTATGGCCTCCCACATAGGAGATGGGTCGGCTCATTGAGGTTGAGGCGACCAGCAGAGATAGAATAATGATCAGCGCTTTCATACCCCCATAGGGTATATAAAGTTAAGCTGTTGTCAAGGTAAATAGCAATCGAGCTTTTAAAGTTAGTTTGTAAAGAATCTCCCCAGTAACAATAACAAACACTCAGCGGACTGAATCAGAATGATTAGAAGATAATATTGCTAAAAAGATTTGCTACAAAGCAGGCATAAAAAAGCCCCAGAAACTCTATAGTTACTGGGGCTCTAATGCGTGGCGGTGAGAGAGGGATTCGAACCCTCGAAACGCTATTAACGCTTACACACTTTCCAGGCGTGCTCCTTCAGCCACTCGGACACCTCACCATAAACTGTTGCCGTTTTCTGTTCTATTAGCTAGTCAGGAGCACGGCGTGCTCATTGCCTCAATAATCTCGGGGCTTGCAGCCTGATTTGAAGCCGGGCAACTGTACACAAACAGGGTGGTAAAAGCAATCGGCCCGGGGGTATTTGCAGTTATCTGACGCTTCATTAGGCTGGGTGCTAAACTAAAGCCATGACATGGAAAGAGATTGTATATCCGTCACCGAAACTGCAGGAGCTATATCGGCTGACTCTGGGGCTCTGCGGGGTTATTATTTTGCTGGGGGCCTGGGGGGTTATTGGCTATCACCCTGCTCTGCTGGTTTTGCTGCCGGCTCTGTTTATCTATCAATTTAGCTGTTATTTCACGGCTATGGCTTCGCCTAAGCAACGAGTGCGGCAGCGTCTTGCCCTGTTGCTGGAGTTTATCGACGGGGTTCTCACCGGGATGTTATTGGCCTTTGTGGGCTTTGATCCTCTGCTGACTATTGCCCTGGGGCTTGGGTTTCTTATCACTGTTATAAGCCCTTTAAAGGCCACCGCGCCTCTGGATTTGTTTGGGCTCTTTATCGGTGCACTGATTGTATACTGGCTGTCGCCAATCAGTGTTATCCCTGGTTTTCAGGCTCAGCTGCTGATTCTGCTGTTGGTGGCTGGCTACTGTCTATTGCTGGCCAATATAGCGCGGCGCACCCATTCTATGCTGGCTGAACAGCATGATTCTGTGCTCAGGCAAAATGAATGGCTGACCCTGCGTACCTTTAGGTTATCTAAGTATCTGTCACCGCCACTGCGCAAAGCGATTCTGACGGGTAAGGATGTGCGTGCCGAGACTCAGGAGAAGGCGCTGACTATTTTCTTCTCTGATATGGAGGGCTTTACCCGACTGGCGGAAAAGCTCGACCCTGAGCAGCTTACTTCTCTGCTGAATAGCTATTTAACCGTGATGTCTGAAATCGCATTTCGCTTTGGCGGCACCGTTGACAAGGTGATTGGCGATTCGATCATGGTGTTCTTTGGTGACCCTGAAAGCCGCGGTGTAAGGTCCGATGCAGTGCGCTGTGTGTCTATGGCCATTGCCATGAGAAAGGCTATGCAGGAATTGCAGCTGCGCTGGCAGGCTGAGGGCATAGAGCGCCCCGCTGGCCTGCGTATGGGTATTAATAGCGGGGTCTGCAAAGTGGGCAACTTTGGCACTGAAAATCGTCTGGACTACACCTTGCTGGGCCGCGCGGTCAATCTGGCCAGCCGTCTGGAATCCTCTGCCGATAGCAATGAGATTTTGCTATCTGAGGATACTTATGGGCTGGTTCGAGACTCTATCCATTGCATAGATAAGGGCGAGATAGCCATTAAGGGGTTTTCTGAGCCGGTCAAGGTCTACAGCGCTGTGGATCTGCACAAACACCTCAGCTCAGAATACCCACCTAGGGAGCCAGTGGCAGACGATTCCTCGGAACAGCCGGCAACAGCAGACTATTCGTAATCTGCTATCGACGGGCATGAACACACCAGATTGCGGTCGCCAAATACATGATCCAGACGCCCTACTGGTGGCCAATATTTACTGTAACGCAATGACTCCAGTGGATAGGCTGCCTGGCTGCGACTATAAGCCCGCGACCACTGGTCGGCACTGACCATAGCGGCTGTATGAGGGGCGCCTGCCAGGGGGTTGTTGTCCACAGTGAACTTGCCGCTGGCCACCTGATCAATCTCCTGTTTGATAGCAATCATTGCATCACAGAAACGATCAAGCTCGGTTTTTGACTCGCTCTCTGTAGGCTCAATCATCAATGTGCCAGCCACTGGGAATGACATGGTTGGTGCATGAAAGCCAAAGTCGATCAGTCGCTTGGCTATATCATCAACACTAATGCCTATCTCATCTTTAATCGGCCGCACATCAAGAATACATTCGTGGGCTACACGGCCTTTGCTGCCGGTATACAGCACCTGATAATGGTTCTGCAGGCGATGGGCCATATAGTTGGCATTGAGTATGGCTACCTCTGTGGCCTGCTTAAGTCCAGCGCGGCCCATCATGCGAATATACATCCAGGTAATGGGCAGAATACTGGCGCTACCATAGGGAGCGGCAGAAACCTGCGCGCCCTGACGGCTGCCATCTGCTGACTCTCTGGGCAGAAATGGCGCCAGATGTTCGCCTACACCGATGGGGCCCACACCTGGGCCGCCTCCACCATGGGGAATACAGAATGTTTTGTGCAAATTAAGGTGCGACACATCGCCACCAAATTTGCCCGGCTGACACAGACCCACCATGGCATTGAGGTTAGCGCCATCTATATATACCTGACCTCCATGGTTGTGCACAATGTCGCAAATCTCGGTAATACGCTCTTCGAACACGCCATGGGTCGAGGGGTAAGTCACCATAATGGCTGCCAGATTATCCGCATGGGCTGCCGCTTTGGCTCTGAGATCATCCACATCCACATTGCCCTGTTCATCGCACTTAACTACCACCACAGCCATTCCACACATCTGTGCCGATGCAGGGTTGGTGCCATGAGCTGAACTGGGTATCAGGCAGATATTGCGCTCTGTGTCGCCGCGGCTTTCATGGTAGCCACGAATAGCCAGCAGTCCGGCATACTCGCCCTGGGATCCGGCATTGGGCTGCAGTGACATGGCGTCATAGCCAGTCGAGGCGCAGAGCATAGATTCCAGATCATCGATCATGGCGCGATAGCCTGTGGTCTGCTCGGCTGGGGCAAAGGGGTGGATATTGGCAAACTCGGGCCAGGTAATTGGCAGCATTTCTGCTGTGGCATTCAGTTTCATGGTGCAGGAACCAAGGGGTATCATGGCGCGATCCAGGGCTATATCTTTATCTGACAACTTGCGCAGATAACGCAGCATCTCGGTCTCTGAATGATAGCGACTAAAGGTCTGGTGGGTCAGAAAGCTATCCTTGCGGATCAGGTTGCCCGGCAAGCCTTCGGCCTCCGCTTCCAAAAGTGCATCTACATCCAGATTATGGCTGCCGAGCAAAATATCCCAGAGTGCAACCACATCATCTGCACCAGTGGTTTCATCCAGCGACAGGCCAATGGTATGGGCATCGATCTGGCGCAGATTAATCTTTTGCTCCTGGGCAGCTTTAATCAGCGCCGCGGTTTTATCCCCTGTGTTAAGAGTCAATGTATCAAACCAGCTGTTATTAACCGCTGCCAAATCATGTTGTCTCAAGCCTTCCGCCAGTACCGAGGTCAGCAGATGCACACGCTGGGCTATACGCTTAAGTCCTCCGGGGCCATGATAGACAGCATACATACTGGCAATTACCGCCAGCAGAACCTGGGCTGTGCAAATATTAGAAGTCGCCTTCTCTCGGCGAATATGTTGCTCGCGAGTCTGCAGAGCCAATCTGTAGGCCGGCTCACCATTAGCGTCCTGAGAAAGACCCACCAGTCGGCCCGGCAGGTTGCGCTTATAGGCTTCGCGAGTAGCCATATAACCAGCATGGGGGCCGCCGTAACCCAGAGGCACACCAAAGCGCTGGGTTGAACCAATAGCCACATCGGCACCCAGGGTGCCGGGAGATTCAAGCATTACCAGGCTAAGAATATCGGCTGCCATTACTACCAGGCCCTTATTGTCCTGAATATGCTGAATAATATCCCGGTAATCTCTTACCTCGCCACTGGCCCCAGGATACTGCAGCAGAGCGCCAAAGGCCTCGCCTTCAAATTGATCTGGCTCGCCCACTAACACATCAATGCCCATAGGCTCGGCGCGGGTTTTAATAACCTCAATGGTCTGGGGCAGACAGTCGGCATCGACTAAAAAGCGTGTGGATTTTGATTTGGACATGCGCTGGCACAGGGCCATGGCTTCGGCCGCGGCAGTGCCCTCGTCGAGCATGGAGGCATTGGCCATCTCCATACCCGTGAGGTCTGTGATCATGGTCTGGAAATTAATCAGCGCTTCCAGACGTCCTTGAGAAATCTCTGGCTGATAGGGAGTATAGGCGGTGTACCAGGCGGGGTTTTCCAGGATATTGCGCTGAATTACATTGGGTGTGATGGTGCCGTAATAACCCTGACCTATATAGTTTTTAAATACCTGATTAAGCTCGGCCATCTGCCGCAACTCGGCCAGCGCCTGCACCTCGGTACAGCTATCAACAATATCCAGCGCCTCGGTCATAGCAATAGCTTCGGGCACTACCTGAGTGGTCAGTTCGGCCAGATTACTGCAGCCCAGTGCCGCCAGCATGGCCTGTTGCTCGTCTGCACTAGGACCAATATGACGGGCCACAAACTCTGCGGCATTCTCCAGGTCGGCGAAGGTGCGTTTCTTTTGTAACATTAACCAGACTCCAATAATAAGTGGCAATTAACCGCGAAAATAACGTTGCTGAACCAGTGGCATTTTGGTCACAGTAATGGGCCGCTCTTTGCCACGAACCAGGGCATTGAGCTGGGTACCAACGGCTGATAAATGGGTGGGCACATAACCCATAGCTATAGGCGCCTGTAATGTAGGGCCAAAGCCACCACTGGTGATCTGGCCAACCACTGCGCCCTGCTGATCAATAATCTCTGCGCCCTCCCGCACTGGCGCACGCCCCTCGACAATAAAACCAACGCGCTTTTTTGCTACGCCATTGGCCAGCTGATCGAGAATAATATCGGCGCCGACAAAGCCTCCTGCTCTGGCGCCATCGGCGCGGCGGGATTTGCTGATGCACCAGGATATGCTGGCCTCTACAGGAGAGGTCTCTGGGCTTAAATCATGGCCGTAGAGACAGAGCCCTGCTTCCAGCCGCAGAGAGTCTCTGGCACCCAGGCCAATCCATTTGACTGAGCTGTGGGCGAGCAATAGCTCTGCCAGAGCGCGTGCATCTGCGGCAGCCACAGAAATCTCAAAGCCATCTTCACCGGTATAGCCAGATCTGGTGACATAGCAGTCCATACCATCAATACTGATTCGGCAACCATGCATAAATACCAGGCTATTTGCCTCTGGCGCCAGTTCAGCCATTACCTCTTTGGCAGCCAGCCCCTGCAGGGCCAGCAGCTGGCGATGTGCAAAATAGTTAATGTCCAGACCGACGAGGTGTTCGCGCAAATGGGCGATATCCTGTTCTTTGCAGGCGGCATTCACCACCAGAAAAAAACTGTCCTCTGACCAGCGGGTAACAATTAGATCATCAGAAATTCCACCGCTCTGGGTAGTAAAGATGGCATAGGTTTGCTGATTGATCTGCAGAGACTCCAGATCGACGGGCATTAATTTCTCTAGTGCCAGTGCCGCGCCCTCTCCACTGACCAGTACCTGACCCATATGAGAGACATCAAACAGACCCGCATTGTCTCTGCAGTGCAGATGCTCTTGCATAATGCCTTCGGAATACTGCACAGGCATCAGATAGCCGGCGAAAGGCACCATCTTGCCGCCGGCAGCTATATGCTGGTCGTAGAATTCGGTGTGCTTTAAATCAGTATTTTCAGGCATTGCTAGACGCTTTTTGACGCTAATAGACTGGAATAATAGAGCCTCGACTACAATTTGTTAAATTAATAGCTATAATGCATGTATTAATATTCTAAATACATAGGTGCGCTATGAAAAATCTGCCCATGGAGTTGCTTAGAGCCTTTGTCTCTGTGGCTCAGCTTGGCAGCTTTACTAAAGCCGGTGAAATACTCGGCAGGTCGCAACCGGCAGTCAGTCTGCAGATACAGCGCCTGGAAGAATTGGTGGACGAGACATTATTTACCCGCAACGGCAGAAGCCTGGAACTCAGCGAAGCTGGTAACAGCCTCTATGGTTATGCCAATCAAATTCTATCCTTAAATGATCTGGCCATTAGCGAGCTATCAAAAAGTGCCGTTTCAGGGAAAATCCGCCTGGGTATTCCCAGCGAATTTGCCACCATATTGCTACCAAAAATTGTAAGCCGTTTTGCCAGCGCCTACCCCAATATCACATTGGAAGTAAACTGTGAGTTAAGTAAAAACCTGCTATCCAAGGCTGGCAAGCAGAACCATGACTTGATTCTTGCGCTGGAGGACAACCCATCTAAAACCTGGTCCGATCTGGTGAAAACCGATGATCTGGTCTGGGTCTGCAGCGCCGATCACAGTATCCAGAAAGCGCCCATAGTACCGCTGATTGCCGCGGCCGAAGGCTGCATCTACAGACAGAGAGCCACTGGCATGCTAGATCAGATACAGCAACCCTGGCAGATTGTTTATACCATTCCAGATTTAAGTGGCATACAGCAGGCGATTCAGGAGGGGCTGGGAGTGACCGTGCTGGCCAAGAGCACAGTGCCAGAAAATCTAAGAATACTGCCACCATCGTCTCGTTTTCCAGATCTGGGCAAGGTTGGTATTAGTTTGCTGGCTTCGAAGCGCCGCGCTAATAACGAGGCGGTCCACCTACTCACTGAGTTTTTAAAAACCAGCCTTACATAACAGCCTCAGTCAACTCGCTAATAGGCACTGCTGGCTTTTAGCTATGGCTACTGACGCACCTGGCGATAGCTGGGCGGCATGGTCTGCACCGTGCTGCGAAAAGGGTTAATATCCAAACCACCGCGGCGCATATAGCGGGCATAGACACTCAACTCTGTGGGTGCACAGCGCTGCAGTATATCGGTAAAGATTTTCTCGACACATTGCTCATGAAAATCCTGGTGCTGGCGAAACGAAACTATATATTTTAGTAACCCTGCCCTGTCAATTGCCGGCCCTGTGTAACTAATATACACAGAGGCCCAATCAGGTTGGTCGGTAACCGGACAGTTGGTTTTTAGCAGATGAGAATAGACAATTTCAGTGACTGTAGAATCAGTGTCCCCTGACAAAAATTCCGGTTCTGGTTGATAGTTGTCTATGGCCAGTGACTGCTGGTCGATACAGATGCCATCGGGCTCTGAAATCGGCTTAAAGCCGTTGTACTCAGCGATCTCATACAGCACAACATCAACACTGGCGTCGGTAACTGAAGACAGGTCAGCACTCAATATCTCGCTGACTTCCTCCATGGAGCCAAACTGGGTCTGAATAAACGAGTTGAGATATAGCTTAAATGACTTGGACTCAACAATGGCACTGCTGGTGCAGGGAAATATAAATTCCCCAATAGCCAGCTGCGGCAAGCCATCCGGATTTAACCAGGAAATCTCAAAGGCAGTCCAGAGGTCTACACCCACAAATGGCAGTGTTGCGCTGTTATCAGCGCCACGCGCTTTGCTGCGGGGAATGGGATACAGCAGCGACGCATCGTACTGATCACTATAGCCAGTATCTTTACCCAGCCCTGTATCTGAATAATCTGCCATTAGCTGCGCAACCTGCTGCCCTTCTCCAGCAGTCGCAACGCTACGCCAAATAGCACCACAGAGAACAGTCCCACCATTATAAACGACCAGGCGACATTGATATCTGTGATGCCTACCATGCCGTAGCGAAAGGCATTGACCATATAGAGTATTGGGTTAATCAGCGATACTGAGCCCCAGAAGTCGCCAAGCATATCGATGGAATAAAATACCCCGCCCAGATAGATCAATGGTGTTAAAACAAAGGTGGGGATAATAGAAATATCGTCAAAGCTGCCGGCAAAAATGGCATTAATCAAGCCAGCCAGACTAAACATCAATGAGGTCATCAACACAATGCCAATGGTTATGGGCAGGCTGTGTAGACTAAAGTCGGCAAAGTACAGCGACAGCAATGTCACCATAGCGCCCACACCCAATCCGCGACTCATACCGCCGACCACATAGCCGAGCAAAATAATCCAGTTGGGGGTTGGCGACACCAGCAACTCTTCAATATTACGCTGGAATTTAGAGCCGTAAAAAGACGACACCACATTGGAGTAAGAGTTGGTAATTACCGACATCATTATCAATCCCGGCGCCACAAACTGAATATAGGGCAGCTCTGACATCTCGCCGATACGCGAGCCAATCAGTCGGCCAAAAATCACAAAATAAAGCACGATGGTAATAATTGGCGGCACCAGCGTCTGGGGCCAGATACGCAGAAATCGATGAATTTCGCGACGCACAATGGTGCTAAAAGCAATCCACTTTTGGCTATTATTCATGGTCGTTCTCCTGCAGGTTTTTCTCCACCAGATCAAAGAAAAGTTCCTCTAATCGATTGCTCTTATTGCGCATGCTCAACACATGGATGCCCTGCTCGGTCAGCGCCGCAAACAGCTTATTCACTGACTGGGATTTATCAATGGCCACCTCCAGACTATGGTCGTCGACCATCGTCAGCGGATAACCCTCAACCTCGGGGCAGCTATCCAGCGCCTCGCGGGTATCCAATACAAAGGTCTCTTTATTGAGCTGCTTTAATAACTCTCGGATACTGGTGTTTTTAACAATCTGACCATGATCAATAATGGCAATATTGCGACACAGGCTCTCGGCCTCTTCCAGATAATGGGTGGTCAAAATAATAGTGGTGCCCTGGCGATTGATCTCCTGAAGAAACTCCCACATTGAGCGGCGCAGTTCTATATCCACGCCAGCAGTAGGCTCGTCGAGTACCAGCAATCTGGGTTCATGAATCAGCGCCCGGGCAATCATCAGTCGGCGTTTCATGCCTCCGGAAAGAGTTCGCGACGGCGTATCGCGCTTGTCCCACAGCGCCAGCTGCTTGAGATATTTCTCGGCACGCTCATAGGCAACCTTGGAGGGAATGCCATAGTAGCCCGCCTGGTTAACCAGAATATCAATGGGCTTTTCAAACTGATTAAAGTTAAATTCCTGGGGCACCACGCCAACAAACTGTTTTGCAGTACTAAAATCCTGGTCTATATCATGGCCAAATACTCTGACCGAACCGCTGGTCTTGCGCACCAGAGAACAGATAATGCCGATGGTTGTGGACTTACCAGCACCATTGGGCCCAAGCAGGGCAAAGAAGTCACCGGGAGCCACATTCAGATCAATCGACTTCAGGGCCTGAAAGCCACCCTCATAGGTTTTACTAAGCTGACTAATCGCCAGAGCTGGCTCGCTTTGCTGTTTCAAATGAATGCATCCAAATAGGTTGTTGGTTTCAATCTATCATTGTATCTCGGGCGCAAAATTTTGTCTGGTTTTAAGGGCGTTTTACACTGGTTACAAAAAAATATTGCGGGCATAATAGCCGCAGTCGCTGACCTGAAAAAGAAACTCTATGCCGCGAAAAATTATTCATCGCTTTCTACCTGATATCGGCAAGCTGCTGCAGCGTCCCTCGCTGCGCTGGATCAACTCCTTAACCCATGACCCAAATCTGCTGCACCTTAACCGTCACTCGGTCTCTCTGGGAGTATTTGTGGGTATTTTTTGTGCCTTTATACCATTGCCAATTCAGACGCTGATAGCCGCGGCCATGTGTTTTTGGCTGGGAGCAAACCTGCCTATAGGCCTGATGACAATCTGGATCAGCAACCCCCTCACTATTCCTCCTATGTTTTATTTGACCCACCAGCTGGGCAGTTTTCTACTGGGCAGTGAGCCGGTAAACTTCACCGTAACCATGTCCTGGGAATGGTTTTCGAATCTGGGTTCCGGGATACTGTTGCCGCTGATAGCTGGCAGCCTGCTGAGCGGCATTATTCTAGCCTCTATTGGCTATTTCTTTATTCTCTATCTGTGGCGCTGGAAGGTAGTAAAAAACTGGGAAATACGCAAAGACCAGCGCCACAACGGCGGCAAGGTCTAGCCCTCAAAACGCAGTTCTTCAGCGGGCACCATGCGACTGGCGCGCAGTGCAGGGTATATGGTAGCCACTAGATTTAACACAATGGCCACCGCTGCAATTTGCGCCACATCCCCCCAGCGTAAATCAACCGGAATATAATCAATCGGATAAACCGCCGTATTCAGAAAGCTGGCACCTATAAGGGATTCAACCCAGAGCACCAGATCCGCCACCCAGTAACAACCAATAATGCCCAGTAACACCCCTAGTGCTATGCCAAACAGACCTATCATGGCGCCCTGAATTAAAAACAGCTGCACAATGGCCGACCGGGACAGCCCCAGAGTCTGCAGGATAGCAATATCACTACGCTTGTTGACCACAGACATCATTAGCATGGACACCACATTAAAGGTCGCAATGGCGACAATTAAAAAGATTAGCAGACCCACCAGATTACGCGACAACTGAATGGCCTGATAGAGGTTGCCATGGGTTTGAAACCAGTCGCGAAAGCCGTAGCCAAAGGGCAGCTGTTCGAGCAGCCGATAGCCTGTATCCCGAGCATCAAACTGATCTTCCACCTGCAATCTAAAGCCCTGCACCAGCCCCTCGACCCCGGCTATGCTGCCCACCTGCTCAAGAGAGGCCAGTCCCAGAATCTGATCCAGCTCGGTATGGGTGGCAAAAATACCGGTCACCAGAAAACTATAGGCGGCAGTAGCGCTGCCATTGATAGCCGGAACTATCACTGTTACCTGCTGGCCCACAGCCACATTTAAATCTTCGGCGAGAGGCTGGGGCAACAGCAGCTGGCCAGATTGGGGAATAGCCAGGCCAGCCCCGCGGATAACATCCTCAAGCCCAGCGGGCACAGCCCTGGCAGAGAGCCCGAGCAGCTGTATTGGCCTAGTTTGCTGGCCACTGTGTATCAGCCCCTCAGCCTCATTGTAGGGGGTTACTTCGGTCACCTGGTCCAGACCAGCTATTAATTGGCTCTGGGCAGGCCAGTCGCTTACCCCTATTCCGTGAATTAGCTGAATATGCGGCACCACGGAGAGAATACGCTCGCGCAGTTCGCGATCAAAACCATTCATCACCGAGAGCACCACAACCAGCAGCGCAACACCCAGTGCCAGACCAGCAATGGCCAGCATTGAAATAAATGAAACCAGCAGACCGCCCCGACCACCAGAGGTAAAGTAGCGCAGGCCGACAAAGGCTGGTACCGACTTAAACAATAGCCGGCTCCAAAACGCCGTCTACTAAACGAACTGCCCGATCCATGCGGGCGGCAATGGCCGGATCATGGGTCACCATCACAGTAGAAATACCCAGAGTTTCATTCAGCTCCATTAGCAGATCCAGCATAGAAGCGGCGGTGTGAGGGTCCAGATTACCTGTGGGCTCATCCATCAGCACCAAGGCAGGCTGAGTGACCAGAGCCCGGGCAATGGCCACACGCTGGCGCTCACCGCCAGACAGTTCGGCAGGCTGATGCTGTAAGCGCTCAGCCAACCCCACTCGCGCCAGAAGTTGTGAGGCCCGCTCTCGGGCCTGCTTAACAGATGCGCCGCCAATCAGCAGCGGCAGCGCAACATTTTCCAGAGCCGAAAACTCTGCCAACAGATGGTGAAATTGATAGACAAAGCCCAGATGCTGATTGCGCCAGCTGGCGCGCCGGGTGGCATCCAGGTCGTTCCAATCAGTGCCGCAGACCTGCACCGAACCTGCATCGGGGTCATCCAGCCCACCCAGTACATTTAGCAATGTTGTTTTGCCTGAACCAGAGACACCAATAATGGCCAGCTTTTCGCCCGCCTGAATCTCCAGATCCACGCCCTGCAGCACTGCCAGATCATTATCGCTGCCCGCCTGCTGATAACTGCGATGCAGACTCGAGGCCACCAATACCGCTTTATCAGTCATAGCGCAGAGCCTCGGCAGGTAATACCTGACCCGCCCGCCAGGCCGGATACAGAGTCGCCAGAAAACTAAGGGCCCCCGCACTGAGCACCACCGTGGCCACATCGCCAGCCAGCAACCTGGATGGCAGTGCGCTAATCAAGTAGACCGAGGGATCAAACAGATAGACTCCAAACAGAGTTTCAATAAAGCTCACAATATCTCCAATAAAAATGGCCAACAGACAGCCGAGCACAGTACCCACAAAAATACCCAAAAACCCTACGGCTAAACCCTGCACCATAAATACCTTTATCACCATAGCTGAGGATGCGCCCAATGTTCGCACCACAGCGATATCACTGCGCTTATCCGCAACCATCAGCACCAGACTGGCAATAATATTAAAGGCCGCCACCGCAATAATGACAGATAACAGCAGGCTCACCACCAGTTTCTCCATGCGCATGGCCTGGAATAAGGTACCCATTGACTGGGTCCAGGTGCGCCAGTTTTGACCGGCCAGAGGCTGAGGGTTATTGGCCAGCCAGCTATCTGCCTGATAGGCATCATCCAGAGTTAGCTGAACGCCCTGATAGCGCTCGCCAAGTTGCAATAATTTACGCGCATCGCGCTGATGAACAAAGCTTACCGAACTGTCTACCTGAGCACCCACCTGAAAAATTCCAGTGACCACAAAGCTTTTGATACGGGGGAAAATACCCGCGGGTGTGACAGTAACTTTGGGTAGCGTTAGCTGTAGCTTATCGCCGATAAAAACCCCGAGCCTGCGCGCCACCTGGCTACCCAGAATAATACCAAACTCCCCAGGACGCAGCTGCTCCACATGGCCGCTAATCATCTGCTCCTGCAGCAACTGGGCGCTGGGCCAGCCCGGATCTATGGCCTGCATGCTCAGACCCAGCTGCTGGGACTGATAGGACAGCATCACAAAGCTATGGGCCATGGGAGTAACACTGATCACTGGGGATTGACCATCCAGCAAGCGCTCACACAACTGATCAATCTCTGCTGCCGAAACCCCCTGCACCGAAGTACCAGTAATATGGGGCACTACCTGCAGCAGCCGAGACTTAATCTCGCGATCAAAGCCATTCATCACTGACAGCACCACAATTAGAGCCATCACCCCGAGAGCCATGGCAAATAGCGAAAAGCCCGAGATAAAGGAGACAAAGCCTTCGCGGCGTTTACTGCGGGTATAGCGCAGGCCAATAAAGAGAGGGAGGTTTTTAAACATGCAGGGATTAAACCCGAAACCCTGTCGACAAACAACATTGAGTCGAGATCAGTAATGCTAACTAATTCAGGTTTTCCCCTGACCTATTGCCTACAATTAACAGATTAAATAATCAGATTACAGGATGTTAAGGATGAAACACTGGTTAGTATCATCTGTATTAGCAGTTTTGCTACTGGGCTCGGCTGGCACTCTGGGGGCACAGCAAATTATGCTCCCCCTGGGCCAGCAAACTGAAAACAGCGCGCTGGACCTGCCCCAGCGTGGCCAAACCAAGGATCAGGTAGCTGAAAGCCGAGGTGAACCCGATACCGTGCAGGCTGCTGTGGGAGAGCCTCCGATCTCTGTCTGGGAATATAAGGATTTTTTAGTTTACTTTGAGGGCGACTGGGTGCTCCGCGCCGTGGTCAGACATCCAGATTTAACAGACAAGCCTGAGGATGGCGCTCCCTAGTCCTGTTTACCCTCAAAGGATCTGCGGTCGCGACTGACCCGATTTAAACCATTCATAGACGCGATGCGATAGGCCTCGGCCATGGTGGGGTAGTTAAAGGTGGTGCGCAGGAAGTACTTAATACTGTTAGCCTCGCCCTTCTGGCTCATAATAGCCTGGCCAATATGAATAATTTCTGCCGCCTCGGCACCAAAGCAGTGAATACCCAGAATCTCCAAGCTGTCCTGATGGAAAAGAATCTTTAGCATACCCACTTCTTCGCCAGAGATATGCGCCCGGGCGGTATCTTTAAAGTATGCACGGCCAATCTCGTAGGGAATTTTTTGCTCGGTAAGTTCAGATTCATTCTGACCCACAAAGCTAATCTCTGGAATGGTCCAGATACCTGTGGCCACATCTTCAACCCGATACTGATCATCAGTGCCGCACATATGAGAAGCTGCAAAACGGCCCTGGTCATAGGCAGCGCCTGCCAGCGAGGGCCAGCCGATCAGGTCGCCCGCAGCATAGATATGAGACACAGTGGTCTGATAGTCTTTATTCACCTTAAGCTGGCCGCGCTCATCAGCCTCAAGGCCTGCATTTTCGAGACCCAGACCTTTGGTATTACCGGCTCGACCATTACACCAGAGCAGGGCCTCACCATGGATGCGCTTGCCTGACTTAAGCTCCAGAGTGACACCATTACCGCTGGTGGTCACGCGCTCGTACTCTTCGTTGTGGCGCACCATCACATTGAGGTCGCGCAGGTGATAGCTAAGGGCATCGGAGATTTCATCATCGAGGAAATTCATCAGCCATTCTCTGGTGTTCACCAGATCTACCCTGGTATCCAGGCCTGAGAAAATCGAGGCATATTCACAGCCGATAACGCCAGCACCATAGATAATAATATTGCGCGGTGTGCTATCTAGCCCAAGGATGCTGTCGCTATCAAAGATCGCCGGATGGCTAAAATCAATATCATCAGGGCGGTAGGGGCTAGAGCCTGTGGCCAGCAGGAAGTGTTTTCCTTTCACCGACACCACCTTGCCATCACCGCTGGTCACTGCAACCTCATGGGGGTTAACAAAGCTGGCACGACCAATATGGGTCTGCACCCGATTGCGTGCATAGCCTTTGGTGCGCCCTTCCACCTGTTTGGTAATCACATTTTCTGCGGCTTTCATTACTTCGGGAAAAGAAAACCACTTTGGCTCGCCCACGGCCCGGAACATGGGCATGGTGTTGTACTGCATCATGCGGCGAACCGACTGCCGCAACGCCTTGGAAGGTATGGTTCCCAGATGGGTACAGCTGCCACCGGCCTGGTGGCGCTCGTCAATAACAGCCACGCGCCAGCCCTGCTTGACTGCGTTCATAGCCGCGCCCTCACCCGCCGGGCCGCTGCCAATCACGACTAAATCATAGGAAAAATCTGCCATGCTTATTATTTGTCCTTATCGGCTGAGGTTGCGTCATAGGCTAGCGCAGAATCTGACTGCTCATCACATTTATTGGGATCGCCACCACAGATATCGCAATTGTAGTTGGCTTCACCCAGGGCCGCGCCCACGCCGCCACAGGAACCGGAAATAGGCTTGCCACCCATCAGTACACCAATTGCCATGGCCGCAATCAACAGCCCAAACATTACAATTGCCAGTAAAATTTCTGCCATAGGACCTTCTCTTAGGGCTCTTGCTGTATTGATTCTGACTTAATAAGGTAGGGAGCAAAGGCTTCACTGCTAATTGCCTTAAACTCCTCGCCCTCCTTTACCAGCATATAAATTGCCAGACCCAACTGCTCTGCCAGCAACATGCCCTGTTCTTCCCCCAGCACCATTAGCGCTGTTGCCCAGGCATCGGCCTCTGCGCAGGTTTCACCCACTACTGTCACCGAGGCGAGGCTGTGGCGAATTGGCTTGCCGGTGCGCGGGTCTATGCTGTGGGAGTAGCGCACCCCATCCTGCTCAAAATAATTGCGGTAATCCCCAGAGGTGGCAATGGCTGCATTATGAGCGCTAATCACCTGCTGCACCTGCGGCAGTATTGCTGGCATTTCAATGGCTATACGCCAGGGCTGCCCCTTGGGGTTGGAGCCACTGAGACGCATCTCTCCACCCACCTCCACCAGATAGTCTGGCAGTGCCAGCATCTCCAGCAGGTCAGCGATTTGATCTACCGCGTAGCCTTTGGCGACGGCCGATAGATCCAGGCGTATGGGGGATGATTTGCTGATCATCTGCATATCTATACTGAGGTGTTGGTAACCCGTATTCTCAAGCGCCAGGGCAATTTGCTCGTCGCCCGGAATAACATTATCTGTGAGCACTGGACCAAAGCCCCAGAGATCTACTAAGGGCCCAACCGTTGGATCAAATGCGCCATCGCTTTGCTCCCAGACCAGCTTGCTAATATCCAGCACATCGGCAAACTGCGGGCTAATCATCTGTGGTTCTGCCACCGGCTGGGCATTAAACTGACTGATCTCTGAATCGGCCTTGTAGGTAGACATGGACTGGTCAATCATATCCAAGGTAGCTTCAATACGCTGCTCCAGGTCCACAGGCGCAGGCTGATCTGCTACCACCGTGATACTGTAGCTGGTTCCCATTTTGGTTCCGGAGATTGTAATTATCTCCGGACTAGAGTCGCAGCCAGTCAACCCTAAAACGGTTGCCAGAAGCAGCGCAGAAAGCAAAAACGAGGCTCTGTTAAAAAGCCCCGTTATCCCATTATCTCTATTGCTGTTAGCCACCGAAGTCATCAAGGAAAATATTCTCCTGCTCCACACCCAGATCGACCAGCAGTTTGACCACTGCCGCATTCATCATAGGTGGTCCGCACATATAGAACTCACAGTCCTCTGGCGCCTCGTGGTCCTTGAGATACTGCTCGTAGAGCACATTGTGGATAAAGCCGGTAAGCCCGTCCCAGTTATCTTCTGGCTGGGGATCGGACAGCGCCAGATGCCAGTCGAAGTTGTCGTTCTCGGCGGCCAGCATATCGTACTCGTCGTCGTAGAAGCACTCGCGCAATGAGCGGGCACCATACCAGAAGCTGATCTTGCGGTCGGACTTGATACGCTTAAGCTGATCAAAGATATGAGAGCGCATGGGCGCCATACCTGCACCACCACCAACAAATACCATCTCGTTGTCGGTATCCTTGGCAAAGAACTCACCAAAGGGACCATAGACCGGAATCTTGTCACCTGGCTTAAGACTAAACACATAGGACGACATCTGCCCGGGCGCAATACCGGTAGAGCCCGGAGGTGGCGTAGCGATACGAATATTAAACTTAACCACGCCCTTCTCGTCTGGATAGTTGGCCATGGAATAGGCGCGAATCACTGTCTCATCAACAATCGACTCATGCTTAAAGAAGTCAAAGCGCTCCCAGTCACCGCGATACTCTTCTTCGATATCAAAGTCTGAGTACTTAATATGATGGGGCGGACATTCCAGCTGCACATAGCCACCGGCGCGGAATTTGACATCCTCACCCTCAGGCAGCTTAAGGGTCAGCTCTTTAATAAAGGTGGCCACATTGGAGTTGGATTCAACCTCACATTCCCAGCGCTTGACACCAAATACTTCTTCGGGAACTTCGACATGCATATCCTGCTTAACCGGGGCCTGGCAGGACAGTCTCCAGCCCTCAGCAGCTTCGCGGCGATTAAAATGGCTCTCTTCGGTTGGCAACATAGAGCCGCCACCTTCGGTAATCACACATTTGCACTGGGCACAGCTACCACCGCCACCACAGGCCGAAGGCAAGAACAGTCCCGCATTGGACAATGTCTGCAGCAGCTTATCGCCCGCAGGCACAGTGATGGTTTTCTCGCCATTGATGACAATATTCACATCACCAGAGGACACCAGCTTGCTGCGTGCAGCCAAAATAAAAGCCACCAGCGCCAGAATCACTACGGTAAACATGCCTACGCCTAGAATAATTTCAGTATTCATACTTTTATTACATCTCCGTTATTACAGATCTTGCTTAGATATCAATACCACCAAAGGACATAAAGCCCAGGGATATAAGACCCACGGTAATAAATACGATACCCAGCCCCTGTAGGCCTTCTGGAATATCACTATATTTTAATTTTTCGCGAATGCCGGCCAGTACAGCGATAGCCAGTGCCCAGGAAGTACCAGAGCCAAGGCCATAAACCACGGATTCTGCAAAATCAAAGCCCCGCTCCGCCATCAACAGAGAACCACCCAGAATCGCACAGTTCACCGTAATCAATGGCAGGAACACACCCAGCGCGTTGTATAGCGCAGGCACATACTTATCCAGCACCATCTCCAGTATCTGCACCATGGCGGCAATAACACCGATAAAACACAGGTACATCAAAAAGCTTAGATCCACATCAGGCAGGCCAGCCCAGGCCAGTGCACCATCGGCCAGCAGGTAGTTCAGCAGCAGGTTATTGACCGGCACAGTAATGGTCTGCACCACAATAACTGCAATACCCAGACCAATAGCAGCATTGATTTTCTTCGACAGTGCCAGAAAGGTACACATGCCTAGAAACATGCTCAGGGCAATATTATCAATAAAGATCGAGCGGACTAAGATACTTAGATAATGTTCCATCAGGCCACCTCGCTCGGGCGACTATTGGCGGTGATCTTAAAGTCAGGCTGTTCCACCTGCTTTTTGTCGTAGATACGGATCACCCAGATCAACAAACCGATCAGGAAGAAGGCACTGGGTGCCATTAACATCATTCCATTAGCCACATACCAGCCACCATCGGTAGTCAGGCTCAGGACTTCATAGCCCCACAGCTTGCCCGCGCCAAACAGCTCGCGGAAAAATGCGACTACCATCAGCACCATGCTGTAACCCAGGCCATTGCCTATGCCATCGTAAAAACTGGCCATTGGCGGGTTCTTCATGGCGAATGCTTCAGCGCGCCCCATCACAATACAGTTGGTGATAATCAGACCCACAAATACCGACAGCTGCTTGCTGATATCGTAAGCCACAGCCTTAAGCACCTGATCCACCACAATCACAAGCGAAGCAATAATAGTCATCTGCACAATAATACGGATGCTATTGGGAATATGGTTGCGAATAATAGAAACAAACAGATTGGCGAACGCGGCTACCGTGGTTAGCGCCAGGCACATCACAAAGGCAACCTTCATGCTTGAGGTTACCGCCAGTGCCGAACAGATTCCCAGAATCTGTAGTGCCACCGGATTATTGGCAACAATAGGCTCCAATAAGGTGTCTTTAACTTTTGACATTGTTTAGGCCTCCCCTGCTTTTAAAGAATTGATCAGCGGTCTAAAGCCCTGATCGCCCAGCCAGTAGCGCACCAGATTATCAACGCCCCTGGTGGTCAATGTGGCTCCGGCCAGACCATCGATCTGTGCCTCAGAACCAGCGCGGCTCAAATCAGCTTTGCCTTTTAATACAGTAATGGTCAGCTCACCCTGATTGTAGGCCTGCTTGCCCACCCAACTGGCTTTCCATCTGGGATTATCCACTTCGCCACCCAGACCTGGCGTCTCGGTATGCTCATAGAAACCAATACCGGCGACAGTCTCAAGGTCAGCCTCCAGAGCCAGAAACCCATAGAGAGTCGACCACAGGCCATAACCTTTAATTGGCAGAATAATCTTTTCGATGCCCTGCTCACCCTCAACCATATACACAGTGGCATAATTGGCGCGGCGTTTAATCTTGGCCGGATCCTGTTTGGGATCCAGAGCCATGGATAGTGCCGGATCCTTGGACGCCTTGCGCTGATCATAGGTCGCAGCATCAACCGCATCGGTAAACTCACCAGTCTGCAGATCCACCACACGGATGCTGATCTGCTCAAACTGAGTCTCAATGGAAACACCCTGTTGCAGCAGACCTGCAGAGGCGAGAATATTGGTTTTCAGGTCCAGCAGCTTGTTCACTTCCTGAGTGGGTCGCAAAATCACCGCGGCACTGGAAACCACCACAGCGCAGACCACACAGAGGGCGAATGCTACGCCAAATGTTTTAGAAATACTGTCATTACCCACGAGCCAGTCTCCTTTTGATATTGCCCTGCACAACCCAGTGGTCGAACAGCGGCGCAAATAGATTGGCAAACAGAATTGCCAGCATCATGCCCTCTGGAAATGCGGGATTAACCACACGAATCAGAATCACCATCACACCGATTAAAATGCCGTACCAGAATTTGCCTGTATTGGTCATCGCCGCAGACACCGGATCCGTGGCCATAAAGATGGCACCAAAGGCAAAGCCACCAATCACCCAGTGCCAGTAGAATGGCATGGCAAACATGGGGTTGGTTGAATCAATATTATTAAACAGTATGGACAGAGCCGCAGAACCTATAAGTACACCGGTAATAATTCGCCAAGAGGCAATACGCATCACCAGCAGCAACACCGCACCCAACAGAATAGCCAGTGTAGAAGTCTCACCTATAGAGCCCTGAATAGTGCCGATAAAGGCCTGCATCCAGGTAACGCCCTGCTGCAGAGCAACCATACCGTCGGCGGCAGCTACAGAGAGCATGGTAGCGCCAGTGTAGCCGTCCACTGCAGACCAGACTGCGTCGCCAGACATATAGGCCGGGTAAGCAAAGTACAGAAATGCGCGACCGGTTAATGCTGGGTTAAGGAAGTTTTTGCCAGTACCGCCAAATACTTCTTTACCAATCACAATACCAAAGCTGATACCCACAGCCACCATCCACAGTGGCAGATCCGGAGGACAGCACAGAGCAAACAGAATCGAGGTGACAAAGAAGCCTTCGTTCACTTCATGGCCGCGCACCGAGGCAAACAGCACCTCCCAAAAACCGCCCACGATAAAAGTAGTCATATAAATGGGCAGGAAGTAAGCAGCGCCGTGGATCATATTGTCCCACAGGCTAGTGGCATCATAGCCAGCCAGCAGGCCAATAAAGACTCCGCGCAGACCCTCCTGGGACACCATGCCCATATCCGCCATAATGGTATTGGCCTGAAACCCTATGTTCCACATACCGAAGAACATAGTGGGGAAAGTTGCCAGCCATACAGTGATCATCACACGCTTAAGATCAATGCCATCGCGAACATGGGAGCTGTTCTTGGTAATGTCCGACGGCTTGTAAAGCGCAGTGTCGACTGCTTCGAAAAGTGCATACCACTTTTCCCATTTGCCGCCCTTGTGGAACTTTGGCTCTAATTTATCGAGAAGATTACGCATCATGGGCTTAACCCTCCTTTTCAATTCTAGTTAGGTTGTCGCGCAGAATGCCGCCGTACTCATGCTTGCCTACACAGACATAGGTGTAGAGGCCGACATCTTCTTCGTCCAACTCCAGACAGCCCAGCTTTTGGGCCATTTCTGTATCGCCGACAATCAGCGAGCGCAGCAGCTGCACAGGCAACAGATCTAGCGCAGTCACATCTTCATAGCCACCCACAGGCACCATGGCCCGTTCGCTGCCATTGGTGCTGGAGGTCATATTAAATAGTTTCTTGCTCAGCGATGAGGCAAAGATGGGCAGTGCAGAATGCTTGTTCACACCAGCGCGCAGATAGTGCAGAAACTCACGTTCGCGGCCTTCGCGAATCACCGAGACCTGATTGTGGTAGCGGCCCAAAAAGGCAAAGGCGCCGGTAGCCTTGCGGCCCGCAAGCACAGAACCAGAGATAATACGGTTTTCATCATTGGCCAGTTCACCAATCACTAACTGGTTGAGGTTAGCGCCGAGCTGAGTACTAAGCAGTCTTGGCTGGGTAACCTGAGGGCCGCCAAGGGCAACCACGCGGGCGGTATCCAGCTTGCCAGTGGTAAACAGGGCGCCAGTGGCAATCACATCCTGATAGCCAATCGACCAGACTGTTTTGTCTGCACTGACCGGATCGACAAAATGGATATGGGTGCCGGGCAAACCAGCCGGGTGAGGACCACTGAAACTGATATCGCGAACGCCATCAATCTGTTCCCCGGAAACTGCTGAGTCTGGTGCGACACAGACATTGACCGGGCCATCAGTCAAATGGGCCAATACTTTAAGACCATTGGCGAAGTCTTCGCTGCGCTGGGCAATAATCACCGCTGGGTCAGCGGCCAGTGGATTAGTATCCATGGCAGTCACAAAGATCGAGGCCGGGCTGGAGTCAATCGCCGGAACCTTTGAATAGGGTCTGGTGCGCAGGGCAACCCACTGTCCAGAGTTAACCAGATTATCAACCACCTCTGCACGATCCAGATCAGATAACTTGGCAGCCTTATAAGACTTAAACTTCTCTGCCTTGTCACCATCGACATCGATAACCAGCGACTGAAACAGGCGTCGCTCGCCACGGTTAATGGCGACCACCTTGCCCGCCGCTGGCGCAGTAAATACAACACCTTGATTCTTCTTATCCGAAAATAGTATCTGACCCCGAGTGACGCGATCACCTTCGCGCACCGCCATAGTGGGCTTCATGCCCGGATAATCGGACCCGATTACCGCCACCTGACTTATCTTGGGGCCATCTTGGACAATCTGCTCCGGCGCACCGGCAATAGGCAGATCTAATCCTCGACGAACTTTGATCATATGGAAATACCATTAGTCTAATTTAAATTCTGGCTGCAATACCAAGCTCTTGCGGCCCATCAAATAGCCGCCTCTCAAACTCAACTTTAAGCTCGAGAACTGTGCAAATTACGTTGTAGTCCGCCCAATGAGTAACCTCTGAAAAATAGTTAAAATTGGCCGATTTAGATTGCGCGGGATTATAAAGGTCTGGGCGTCGTGATACCAGTGCTGCAGCACTTTTAAAGCCAATCTGAAGGTTTTTTTGTTATTAAATAGGAAATGCTTGCGCAAACCTGCGCTGGCGCCATTATTTACCAGCTATTGCGGCACTCACGCAGGGCCAAAAACACCTCTGTCGGACTCGCCGTCGACTGTAATTGAGCAAAGTTTTCGATCACCTCGGGGCTATCTGTGCGGAAAAAGGTATTAATCTGCCTCTCCTCTCCCAGATTGGTAATCAAAGCCTCATTGGGGTCCTGAGATTCCACCTGCTGCAGCAACTCCGCCGCCAGGGTATTACCCGGCTCTCGATCCAGGGTAAAGCGCAGGTTGTTAACAATGTAATCATGTCCAGGATAAAGCAGTGTTTCGTCAGGCAATGCATCCACCTGACTAAACACGGTGTTGGCGAGAATATCTGGGTCGCCCCCATAGTGGCAGTGCCCCACCCCAGCATTAAAAATAGTATCGCCACTGAACAGCGCCGGGACCTCAGTTTTGGATAGCAGACAGATATGGCTCATGGTATGACCTGGCGTATCCAGCACCTCCAGCTCAACCGAGCTGCCAATCTTAACCACAGCTCCCGCCTGCAGCCCCCTGTCCATACCTGCAATCTTATCCCGGGCATTGGCATGAGCCAGCACCGTTGCACCAGTGGCGGCAACCATTGCCTGATTGCCGTCAATATGGTCAAAGTGCTCATGAGTATTGAGAATCTGAGTGATCTTCCAGCCCAGCGCCTCAGCCCGCTGCAACACCAGCTGGTGATCAAAAGGGTCTATGGCCAAAGCTTCCAGCGTATCTGGACAGGCCACCAGATAGTGGAAATTGCGTAACGGATTATCTGTCCAGATCTGCTCTACCAGCATGGTTTTAGCCTTCTAATGTTTTAACCTTCGAGAGGATAGCTGGGCCAGACCACGCCAGCAAATTTTTCAAGACAGCGCACGACCTGACAGCTGTAGCCAAACTCATTATCATACCAGCAGTACAGCACACAGCTATTACCATCGACAATGGTTGCCTGAGAATCCAGCACACAGGCCTGACGTGAGCCAACAAAGTCTGTAGACACCGCCTCGGTGGACACGGTATAGCCAATTTGCTGCTGCAAACTGGAGTGCAGGGCTTTTTGTCGCAGAAACTCATTGAGCTCGCCCACATTGGTCTCTCTACCCAGTTGCAGATTAAGAATAGCCATGGACACATTGGGCGTAGGCACCCTGATAGCATTGCCAGTTAACTTGCCCCTTAGCTCAGGAATAGCCTTGGCCACCGCCTTGGCTGCCCCTGTTGACGTCAGTACCATATTCAGCGCTGCACTGCGTCCCCGACGATCACCCTTATGGTGGTTATCAATCAGATTTTGGTCATTGGTATAGGCGTGAACAGTCTCTACATGGCCATTATTAATACCGTACTCATCAAGCAGGCACTTTAATACAGGCACAATAGCATTGGTGGTGCAGGACGCCGCCGAGATAATGCTGCGCTCCGGAGTAATTTCATGGTGATTGATACCGTAGACAATATTGGGAATATCATCCCCCGCCGGCGCCGTTAACAGCACCTTGGAAGCCCCGGGCCGCAGGTGGCCGCCAAGACCTGCATTGTCTTTCCACACACCGGTATTGTCGACAATCAGGGCATTGTTAATGCCGTATTCAGTGTAGTCTATCTCTTCTGGACTGTTGGCGTAGATCACCTTGATCGGATTGCCATTGACCACCAGAGTATTACTTTCGCTAAGCACCCGGATGGTACCTTTAAATGATCCGTGCACAGAATCTCTGCGCAGCAGTGCCGCTCGTTTTTCCAGGTCATTGTCCAGCTTGCTCTTGCGAATAACAATTGCTCGCAGACGCAATACATCGCCACCGCCCGCCTTGTCGATCAGAATTCTCGCTACCAGCCGACCTATGCGCCCAAAACCATAGAGCACCACATCCTGGGGCTCAGGCAGTGGCTTTATATCTGAGCCTACAATCTCCGCCAACTCATCCTGAACAAAGTCATCGACCGAGCGACCATTGCCGCCCCTCTGGTATTTGACCACCATTTTTCCCAGATCTAAATGAGCTGGGCCGAGCTGCAGTTTTGCTACAGCGTCCAGCATCGGCGCGGTATCAAACTCACTGAGCTCATTCATCTCCACCTGACGCACAAAGCGGTGAGCCTTCATCAAGTCAGTAACAGACTTGTTAACCATATTGTTGCCATACATATAGGTGCTGACATTGCGCTCTCGATAGAGCTTGCCAATCACCGGGATCATGCCCTCAGCAAGCGCTTCCCGCTGCTTCCAATCTTTAAAAAAATCATCTGGTAAGGGTCTTTTTTGCTCAGTCATGCCTTGGGTCCTTTTGCACATTAGAGAGACTTGTCATTATCCGGCAGTCAGGAAGCCCAGACAATCAACAATTTATTTAATCACTATGATAGACAATATATCTACAATCAATACTCCTAGATAAGTAGAATAGTGGGCAAATTCGTTTTGTCCCATGGCCATTGGCGACACCCACAGACAGATAACCTATTATTTATGAGTATTATCCAGCAACGCCCCGCATCTAAGCCCGGTGACAAACAGCATTGGGGTGAGTTGCGTGCGGCCGGGCGCGCCCTGGCTGTGGCAGAGTCAGCTATTAACTTCGAGGGATTAACCCTGCTGATTACCGAGACTGCCCGACAGGCTGCAGAACAGACCCGTGCCCTGCAATTTTTTGCCGCCGAGCAACAGCTGCCAATCTTTACCTTCCCCGACTGGGAAACACTGCCCTATGATATTTTCTCCCCCCATCAGGATATTGTTTCCGCGCGCCTGCAAACTCTGGCTAGTCTGCCCACAGCCCAGCGTGGCATTATTGTGGTTCCGCTATCGACATTGATGCACCGCATTGCACCCACAGATTTTGTCGCCTCGCGCACCTTTAGCTACAATCTGGGCGAGGATTTAGACCGAGCCAAGCTTCAAGACCAGCTCAGCCGCGCCGGCTACAAGCGGGTAGATACAGTTTTTGAACATGGCGAATTCGCCTTTCGCGGCTCTATTATTGATATCTTCCCCATGGGTGAGAAGACTCCATTCCGCATAGATCTGCTCGACGATGAAATTGAATCCCTGCGCCTGTTTGACCCTGAGAGCCAGCGCACCAAAGAAACCGTTGATCAACTCATGCTGCTGCCTGCCCGGGAGTTTCCCCTGGATGCCGAAGCCATTAATCTGTTTCTCAATAACTGGCATGACCATTTTGATCATGACCCAAGCCTGTGCTCTATCTACACAGATATAAATGATGGCATAGCCCCCCAGGGCATTGAATATTATCTGCCGCTGTTCTTTAAGCAGACTGCGACATTGTTCGATTATCTGCCAGATCAGGTGCAGCTCTTTACTCAGGCTGGCATTGAAGAGGCGGCAGAGTATTTCTGGCAGGATATCAATAGTCGCTATGAAGAATACGCTGTTGACCCAGCACGACCTATTCTGCCACCTGGGGAAATCTTTATTCCTGTCGACAGTCTGTTTCAGTCGCTCAAGCAGCTACCGAGAACCATAATTAGCCATGAACTGCTTGAAGAGCGAGTGGGACAGGCCAACCTGCAGCTGCATGCAGTGCCGGATGTGGCCGTTAATGCCAAGTTGGTTAATCCCCTGGCCAATCTGCAAGCCTTTATTGACCAGTGTCCGGCACACACCCGCATTCTATTTTGCGCAGAATCACCAGGCCGCCGGGAAGTGCTCTCCGATCTGCTAAAAGCCATTGAGCTGACACCCCAGCCGGTCGACCACTGGCAGCAGTTTGTGGACGGCCAGGCCAGTTATGGCATTACTACCTATGCAATCGATCAGGGCGTCTACTGCCCCACACAAAAACTCTGCCTGATAACTGAGGGCGAGCTATTTGGTCAGCAGGTGATGCAGCGACGGCGCCGATCAAAGGCCTCAGAGTCACCAGACTATGTATTTAAAAATCTGGCAGAGCTCAAAGTTGGCTCTCCGGTGGTACATATAGAGCATGGGGTGGGCCGCTATCAGGGGCTGGTGACTCTGGAGGTTGACCGTTCAGTGCAGGAGTTTCTGATGCTTACCTATGCAGACGATGCCAAGCTCTATGTGCCGGTATCCTCTCTCCATTTGATCAGTCGCTTCGGTGGCGGTGATCAGGTGGCCGCGCCCCTCAATCGTCTAGGCACAGACAAATGGGATAAGGCCAAAGACAAAGCCGCTAAACAGGTGCGCGATACCGCTGTCGAATTACTGGATATCTACTCCCGTCGCGCCGCGCGCAAAGGCTTTGCCTGCACTGAAAATGAAGAGGACTATCGCAAATTTAGCAGCGACTTCTCCTTTGAGGAAACCGCCGATCAGCAGGAGGCCATAGATGCAGTGCGCCGCGACCTGCTGAGCTCTCAGCCAATGGATCGCCTGGTATGCGGTGATGTGGGCTTTGGTAAAACCGAAGTAGCCATGCGCGCCGCCTTTACGGTGGTCTCCAGCGGCAAACAGGTGGTTATTCTGGTGCCCACCACATTGCTTGCCCACCAGCATCTGCAAAATTTTCAGGACCGCTTTGCCAGCTGGCCGGTCCGCATAGAAGAACTATCACGCTTTAAGACCAATAAAGAGCAAGAGGAGATAATTGCCGCCACTGAGGCCGGCAAGGTTGATATCCTTATTAGTACCCACAAGCTGCTCCATGCACAGATAGACTTTAGCCAGCTGGGCCTGATGATTATTGATGAAGAGCATCGTTTTGGTGTGCGCCAGAAAGAGAAAATCAAGTCTCTGCGCAGCTCGGTGGATATTCTCACCATGACCGCCACCCCTATTCCACGCACATTGAATATGTCGATGCACAGCATCCGCGATCTCTCAATAATTGCCACGCCACCAGCCAAGCGTCTGTCGGTAAAAACCTTTGTGCGCAAACAGGAATCCAGGGTTACCCGGGAGGCCATACTGCGAGAAATAATGCGCGGCGGTCAGGTGTACTTTCTGCACAATGATGTCAAAAGCATTCAGCGGGTCTCTAATGAGCTGGCAGAACTGGTGCCCGAGGCTCGTATCCGGATAGCCCACGGCCAGATGCGCGAGCGCCAGCTGGAGCAGGTGATGTCGGACTTTTATCACCAGCGCTTCAATGTGCTGGTATGCACCACCATTATCGAAAACGGTATTGATGTGCCCAGCGCCAATACCATATTGATCGAGCGAGCGGATAAATTTGGCCTTGCCCAACTGCATCAGCTGCGCGGCCGTGTAGGTCGATCCCATCACCAGGCCTATGCCTACCTAATGACCCCTCAGGATAAAAAACTGACCGCCGACGCCACCAAGCGACTGGAGGCTATCTCTGCTGCCGATCATCTGGGTTCTGGCTTCACGCTGGCCACCAATGACCTGGAGATTCGCGGCGCTGGAGAGCTGCTCGGCGAAGAGCAGAGCGGTCATATTCAGGCTATAGGCTTTACCCTCTATCTGGAAATGTTAGATCGAGCAGTCAATGCCATCCGCAATGGCGCCAAACCGGATCTGGATGCTGCCCTGCACCAGGGCGTTGAGGTCAATATGCATATACCGGCGCTGATACCCGATGACTATCTGCCCGATGTCAATATGCGCCTGACTCTCTACAAACGGCTGTCCAATTGCCAGACCAAAGAGCAACTTCACGAGCTGCAGGTGGAAATGATCGACCGCTTTGGGCTGTTGCCAGAGCAGCTAAAGGCACTGTTTCAGCTTGCCGAGCTGCGCCAGCTGGGCGAGCAACTGGGGCTTAAAAAGATCGAGGCAGGCCCCAATGGCGGAAGGGTACAATTCACCAAAAACACAGTGGTAGAGCCTATGACCATTGTCACCATGGTGCAGACCCACCCCAATATTTTCCGCTTGCAAAACAATGACCAACTGAGTTTCACTATGCCTATGGATAGTCCGGAAGAGCGCTTTGTCCAGGTTAATGAAATTCTGCAACAACTGCTTTCAGCGACCGCGGCCTAAGCCTATAACAGGGAACGATAATGACCCAGAGCAGCATCCAAACAGAGACCTTGCAAGCACTGAAGCAGAGTAGATTAGTCTGCCTCAGCTGGGTTCTGGGCTTTGCTGTTTCAGTCGCAACAGTGGCTGAGGAAACCCCGGAGAACAACTCGCAACAGATTATTCCTCCAGATAACTGGTATCAGGTTGAAGTTATACTTTTTACCCAACAGGGAAATACCGCTACTGAAGCGCCTCCTCTGGACTACCAGCTAGCCTTTCCAGAAAACTGGCAAGTCCTCATAGACCCCCGCTTGACCCATAATGGATCCACTCCGCCAATCGCCGAGGGCGCTCTGTTAAGTGTGGGCAGATTTCAGGACCCGAAAACTGAGCCTCAACCCAGATTTATTCCCCGGGCACAGGTTGAGGACCCGGCTATCTCGCAGTTTCAGGGCCAGCGCGTCGAGGCAGATGCCATAACCCTTGCAGCACAGCGTCTTGCCGAAGCCCAGGCTCTGGATCAGCAGCTCGCTGATGGCAGCGCCTATCAACCCAGATACGAGCAGCCGCTGCTATTGCTTGACAGCGAATTTCGCGATCTTAACCAGAGTGCACTGGCGCTGGATCGTCGCGGCTATAATGTGGTGTTTCACAATGCCTGGCGCTTTGCCAGCCAGGGGGAAGAAAATGACCCATGGCTGCTGATAAAAGCCGGACAGCAACTTGACGACCGCCATCAGATTGAAGGGTCGCTGCGCTTTTACAGATCCCGCTTTGTGCACTTTCAAAGCAACCTGTGGCTGGCGCAGTTTAGCAATGACAGCACTCAGCTTATTGAGCTACCTGATCTGCCTACAGCAGCCCAGCCCGAACTACCCACAACCCAGCACAGCCAGGACTATTATTCCAACCTGGCCAGCCTGCAGCCGATGGATATTGACCGGTTTCAGGGCCTGGATATGGATAACCCGGCAAGCCTGGAAGATTTAGAGGGGTTCGAGAGGTTAGAGGGTTTGCCAGGAATCCATCCCCAGGCCAGCCAGCAACTACTTGAGCTAACAAATCAGCAATCAGCTAAACCCAAACAGTATCCAGTGACCGAGCTGTGGACATTAAAAAAGTCCATGCGCCTGGACGAAAACGAGGTCTACTATATAGATCACCCCAAGATGGGCATTATGCTGAGTATTAAAAGCTACGAACCCGTTCTGCTAAACCCACAGCCCCCTGCCGAGAGCGTCGACAGGATCGGTGAAGAGATTGGCGACCTAACCTCAGAGTAGACTTGTTTTTGTTACCCTTCTGCAGGTGGCTCTTTGCTATCTTCAGGCAACTGCTGCACATAGATCAGTTGCTGAGTATCAAAACCCAGCGCCTCTGCCCGAGCTAAAAATCGCGCCACAACCTGGTCTGAAACCTGCGGAGTGCGCGCCAGCAGCCACAGATAATCCGTGCTGTTGCCGGCCACAAAGGCGTATTGATAATCGGCATCCAGGTCAAAGATAATATAGGAGCCAAAAAATGGCCCAAAAAAAGACACTTTGAGATAGCCAACATCCTCGTTCTCTACAAAGTAGGCTCGTCCCTCCGCCTCGCTGCGCTCCCCCGTCTGCGCAGATCGACCACTATTGATCACTCTTATACCGCCATCATCACGGACAGAATAGTCTGCAGTGACCTGATGCAAACCGCGCTCAAAGGAGTGATCTAACCGGGCAATTTCATACCATCGCCCCAGATAGGACTCTAGCTTAAAATTATTAACAGGTTCTACACCCTCGGGTGCCCCCAGACATCCCCACAGGCTGAGAGACACAACAGCCACGGTAAGCAAACGCATAAGCCTTTCCTGAATAGCATTAAAAACTGAGTCCCATTATACGCGGCAAAACTGTTCTCAGGGTCGCCATTGACCGGACAGTAAATATCTGCAGTCGCCACAGAGTGTCGGCTCTGACTCAAACTCAACCCGCCACAGGGCATCCAGCCAGAAAATTGCCAATGTGGCGAAAAAGCAGTGGATATTGATAAGGTCCTCCATGGCACTGATAAATATAAAGGCAGCCACTGACCCCAGCAACAGAATAGCCAGCACCAATAGCCTGGTGACCAGGGACTGTTTAAACAGTTTCTCAAAACTTATTATCTGATCCTGCCCATCGCCCTCAGCCAGAAAGCGCCTGCAGGTCATCAGCCAATAGTAAAAGTAAAACAGCACCCCGACTATGATCATCATCGGCCAGAGTGCATTGCCCATCTGCCCCAGCATTAACCCTGTAGTTTCATCTACCAGCATGGGCGCCTCAAAGGGGTAGGCCAGTTTATTATCGTCAATAATCCAGTAGCCATTGAAATAACCCAGCGCCAGCATGCGCACTGCATTGTTGTAAATTCCGGCCACCGCAATAACGCTAATAAGCCCAATATAGAACAGCAGCATGGAGCCGTTTACTTCCTCTACAAGCCACCAGCCCACCATAGAGGTGAGAATTAATATAGGAATCCCAACACAAAAAATAACATCGGCGGTCTGATAGAGCAGAGAATAAAAGCGCTTTAAAATACTGTGCAACCAGCTGCAACAGCTATGTAATAATCTGTAGCCAGGCAGACGCGCAACCAGAGCAGGCAAAATCTCTTGAACAATCTGATTGTGCCCTAAAAAAGTCACACAGCTGCTGATGGCCATGCCCAGAAGACCACACCAAATTTGCATCTGAGTTGATCCGGGAATCACAGCAAAAAATTGCGATGCCACATAATCAAAGGTCGCCAGGCCCAGTAAACCCCAACCGGCACAGACCAGGATCAAACTGAAGAAACAGGAAATTGAACGGCGGGCAGCGGCTAGCATTTGCCATGCCCCCCAGGGAACCTAACAACTGAGAAAGCCGGACAGAAATGCCCAGCCCAACTTAAAAAGCTCATGATACGATATCCCTATCACTAGGCAGCCTCTACCCTCTAACACTGGGCTACCCGCATTCGCCTCTTGAAACATCCATATTGCTAAAAGAGAACCTCTGAAGTTTCTACCGCAATCTGCTTACAGTAAATACTTACTGAAGAAATGTAGATGCTGAGAGGCCAAATTTCCAGTCAGTTACTACATTTTATCCATCTGCATAACTCAGCGCTCCTGAAAACTACTCTCCAGCCAGTAGATCATCCTGCCCTTCAATATGTAATGTAGATGTTGGAAAGGCAATTTCTGCCTGATTGGCCTCAATAATCGCCGCCACTCTAAGCAATATATCCTGCTTGATTTTGTGGAACAGAATCCAGTCAGTGGTCTTGGTAAAGGTGTAGATAAAAAAGTCCAGAGAGCTCTCTGAGAAGCGATTAAAGTTGACGATCATTGTCTGCTGGGTATCAATCTCCGGATGCTCCATCAGCATGGCGGTCACCTGATCTATTATAGAGTCCATAGCATTGATATCCGCGTAGCGAATTCCCACAGTCTCGTAGATGCGGCGGTTACTCATGCGAGAGGGATTCTCCACAGAGATACTGGCAAAGGCTGAATTGGGGATATACAGGGGCCGCTTGTCGAAGGTTCTTATGCGGGTCAACCGCCAACCTATATCCTCTACAGTTCCCTCAATTTCTTTATCCGGCGAGCGTACCCAGTCTCCCACAGAGAATGGACGGTCCAGATAGATCATCAGGCCACCAAAAAAGTTGGCCAACAGATCTTTTGCCGCAAAGCCCACTGCAATGCCCCCTATACCACCAAAGGCCAGCAGCCCCGAAATGCTGTAACCAAACAGCTGCAGAGCCACCAGTATGGCGGTGATTATCACCGAGGCACGCAGCAGCTTGCCTATAGCAATAACTGTGGTTGTATCCATAGGCTTGGCTATATAGTCCGGGTGCACCAGGTTGCGTTCGGCGCGCTTGATAAAGTTATTTACAAACAGCGCACCCAGAAATATCACCGCCAGGCGATTTATCGGGTCAATCAGGTTCTGCAGGGGCGAGCCCATTTTTTGCGCCGCTACACTGGCGGCAAAATTAACTCCAAGAATCCATACCAGCCAGATCGCTGGCTTGCGGCAGGCCTCGATAAAGGCGTCATCCCACACCGTTTTTGATTTCTCGGCATGAAGTTCCAGACGGTCAATAATTTTATTGAGAATATAGCCCGCGGTGAGGGCCGCGAGAACAATAATAAACAGATTGACTATCCATAGGTTGTCAGCACCAGCCAAGCTGACAAACCAATTTTCGATCGCATTCATAATGATTACCTGCTCCGACTTATTTCTTCGAGTTGTTGAATAATTTTATTGCGCCTGGGATCTGCGCAGAGTCTGTCCCAGTCTACAGAATGTGCGCCGCGCATGGCGGAAATCCTATCAGAACCTGCCAGTGCCTGGCGCTCCATCATATCCAGCACCTCCATGGCGCCCTCTGGGCAATTGCACACCAGAATCATATCGCAACCAGCATCCAGTGCCAGCCGTGCCTTATCAGTGTAGCCACCGGCCACATCTGCGCCCTTCATACTCAGATCATCGCTAAAGATCACCCCATCAAAGCCCAGCTGCTGTCTGAGTACCTGCTGCAACCAAAAAGTCGAGAAACCCACGGAATCTGGATCGATTGCGGGAAAGGTAATATGCGCGGGCATCACCCCATCCAACAGTTTGGACAGCGCGCCAAAGGGTTTGAGGTCGTGGTCCATTACCTGCTGCCAGCTTCTGGAATCCACAGGTGCCTCCAGATGGCTGTCGGCCACAATGCCGCCATGACCGGGAAAATGTTTGCCCGTGGCTGCCATGCCTGCTTCATGCATGCCCTCAATAAAGGCTCCCGCCAGTTTAACAACCGACTCGGGGTTATCAGAAAAAGCCCGGTCGCCAATAATACTGCTGGTATCTCTATCCACATCCAATACCGGGGCAAAGCTGATATCAAAGCCGCAGGCCAGCACCTCAGAAGCCATTAGCCAGCCGGTATCGCGCACCAGCTGCATGCCTGCCTCCAGGTTCTCAGCCACAGCATCGCCCAGCGCCTGCATTGGCGGAAATGGGGTAAAGCCCTGACGCAAGCGCTGCACACGGCCTCCCTCCTGGTCAACTGCAATCAACAGGTGATCTGAGGCCTGGCGAATCTGGGCATTGAGCGCAGTCACCTGCTCGCGACTCTGAATATTGCGGGCAAACAGAATAACGCCGCCCACCTGAGGGCTGTGCAATAATTGCTGCTCTGCTGCTGTCAGTTCAGTGCCAGCCAGATCAAGCATCAGACGTCCATATGCCATTGAAAAATTTCCTGTTTAGACGGATTTATTATTTAACCCAGTAGCGCTATTCCACCCAGCTATTTTAACCATGAAACAAATTTCAGCCCAGAAAAATAATATTATATTTTTGAGTGGCTTAGATAATCTATGTAAAAATCTACATCGCATTTGCACGCCAACTTCGCTCTTGAGTGGAAAAATAATTTCCATGCGGAGGTCTCTGATTAATGGTAATTTTAGCCGTCGCAGCTTAGTCAGGAGAACTGTTATGGCAACTCAACTTCCAACCATGGGCCAGTGGTATCAGGATATCGCCATCAATCGGCTGTTCGAGATTATTGGTCAAGATCAGTACTGCGCAACCATAGATATCAGGTATGAAGACGGGGAAATTGACCAGATAGATCTGGAGCAATGGGCACAGATGTCAGTCTCTCTGGCTGATCCGCCCCAGGACTGGCGCAGTCTCTTCGATCTCAGCGAGGAACAGCGTCTTTTCTCTGACGATATTATTATGCCAGCACCAGGCACTGATGTTCTGGCGGGCCTGGAACCAGATTCCCAGTTTGGCTGGGATGAATTTTAAGGGCTGGGCTCCGCGCCTGGCTCGGGTTCAAACTCAGACGCTTCCCGTTGAATATGCTGCAGTATCAGTGCTGCGGCCTCTTGGCTGCTGTCTACCAGTTTAAACAGACTCAGTTCATCCTCTGAGATACAGCCCTGATCCTGCATACGCTGCACAATCCAATCGACCAGCCCCGCCCAGTAGTCGCAACCCACCAGAATAATGGGGAATGGCTTCACCTTGCCAGTCTGTACCAGGGTCAGCGCCTCGAATAGCTCATCCAGAGTGCCATAGCCACCCGGAAATATCACAAAGCCCACCGTATGTTTGACAAACAGATACTTGCGCACGAAAAAATAGCGAAAATCCAGCGATATATCCTGATAGGGATTGCTGGTCTGTTCAAAGGGCAGCTCAATATTTAGCCCCACTGATGGCGCAGCTGTAGAGTGACAGCCGCGATTCGCGCCCTCCATAATGCCCGGACCACCGCCGGTAATCACTGGCACCCCTTGCCGACCCAGCAAATCGCCGAGAATCTGTGCCTGCTGATAATGTTGTGACTCAGGCTCAAATCTGGCACCGCCAAATACGGTGACCGCTGCCCCCAACTTTAGGAGTCTATCTGTTCCATCGACTAATTCAGACTGTATACGCAGAACGCGCCAAGCTTCCTGTACCTTTGCTTCAAGCATTTTTTTACCTCTGTTTTACTTTAAATATAGACCCTATTGCGATTTTTCGAATACTGTATATAATCACAGTCATACGATAAGAGGAAAAGCATATGGAACGTCTTACCGCCCGACAGCAGCAAGTGTTTGATCTGATAAAGGATAATCTCGACGAGACAGGCTACCCACCGACCAGGGCAGAGATTGCTCAGACGCTGGGTTTCCGCTCGGCCAATGCGGCAGAAGACCATCTGCGCGCCCTGGCTCGCAAAGGGGTTATTGAGATGATTCCCGGCGCCTCAAGAGGGATTAGAGTTGTCGACCAGTTTAATGGCATTCCCATTGTCGGCCGCGTAGCTGCCGGGGAGCCTATACTGGCTGAGCAAAATATTGAGGACTACCAGGAGATGCCAGCGGGCAGTTTCCACCCTCATGCGGACTATTTTCTGCGCGTACAGGGCCAGAGTATGGTCGATGTAGGCATTATGGATGGCGATCTGCTGGCAGTTCACCAGCAGCCCACAGCTGAAAACCAGCAGATTGTAGTGGCGCGGGTCGATGGTGAGGTCACAGTGAAGCGACTAAAGAGAACCCGCAGCAAGCACGAGATTCAGCTGCTGCCGGAGAATCAGCAATACTCTCCCATTGTGGTGGATTTACGCGCCCAGGACTTTGCTATCGAAGGTCTGGCTGTGGGTGTTGTCAGGGTTGCTATCTAGAAATTTGCGGGCGCTGGTTTAGAGATTACTCTGGGCAAAGGCGTAGTCTTTCACTGGCTGGCCGCCGAGCACATGCTCCTGCAATATTCTCTCAATCACGTCCGGGCTGCAGCTGTGATACCAGGTTCCGTCCGGATAGCTGAGCATAATTGGCCCCTGACGACAGATTCTCAGGCAGTCCACCTTTGATCTGTATACTCCGGACTCAACATCCATTAGATTCAGTTCGCGGATGCGCCGTTTTAAATAATCCCAGGCTTCGCCAGCCTGGTCTGGCGGCGCGCATTTGCCCGCAGTGCAGATCATTAAATGTTGGCGAAAGCTGGCTACCTGCCGCTGCTGGGCCAGTTTCTGTAATAGGTCAGTGTTTTCCATAGGCGAGCCGGTAAGGCTGACAACTCTGTTTAGTGGACTGTGTGGCGCTTTTCATCGCCCTCTACAGTCGCTGGCGCACGCTCTTCGTTGATATCAAACACAGTCTGAATGCCGGCGTCCATCATGCTCTTGGCAACATCCAGATGCTTGCCCTCCAGATAGTCCAGAACCTCTTTCGAGAAACTGATGCGCACCAGTGGCTGATCAGAACCGGATCGCTGCAGTGCAACCTCTCCGTCTTCAAGCATAATCAATTCAAACTCTGTTAGAGCCATGTTTTACTTCCTAGCTATTCTGCGTAGTGATATCTGTGTTTGGCTGCATCTATTATCTAAGTTTAGCAGCTCTGTGCTAATGGTTAAAACTCCACCATCAAATCCCGGTGTCGCTCTGTAAGTTCACACATTTTATCCAGCCAATTCTGTGCCATCTCAACATCCCATTCAACCTGCTGCTGACCATCAGCCGCCAGGGCATCTACGGCGATCATGGGCAGTCTGTCTACATCCATTTCTGCTCTGCGTATCTGAGGCAATTGATACAGCTGGGCATGGGCAGTTAATAGCTGCGAGGCCCATGAGTCTCTGTCGGCTAACAAACTGCGCACCTCCGAGGCTTCGGCTGGACACTTGCCCATTGCCTCAAGCATCTCCACAAGATTGTCAGCATCTGTAACTCTATCTGGTTCGGCGACCTTATAGCTACTGGCAATATCACAGAGATGCCAGTGCCAGGCCTGATAGAGCTGCAGCGCTACGGACTGCACCAGGGCCACTGTCTGATGGCTGTTTTTTTTATTGGCCGAGGCCAGCAATTGAGCCGCAAACAGACATTTCTGATTAACCGCAGACAGATAAGTCGACTGAGCCACGCTTTCTAACTGCTGCCTTTTTCAGCAGGCTTCCAGTTGCCATTACTGTAAAAAGCACTCCAGCCGGTGGGCTTGCCATCGTCTTCACTGCGCACATACTGCTCTTTGGTTTTGCGGCTATAGCGAATGACTGTGGGCCTTCCCTCCGGATCTAACACCGGGGCTGTAAGCAAAAACTGGTACTTCTCATCAATGCGATCTTTGTAGGGCAATAGCTCTTCTACGGTTGGTGCCCGAGTTTCGCGGTGTCGCGGGAACTGGCTGGCGGCAAGAAATATACCCGAGGCACCATCGCGCAATACATAATGGTCTTCAACTTTGACACAGCGCAGTTCTGGCATAGCAATAGGGTCTACCTTGGGCGGCGCGGCCTCACCATTGCGCAACAATTTGCGCGTATTTTTGCAGGGAACATCGGGCTCCGTTTCGCCGGTACAGCCAAAGTATTTGCCAAAGCGACCCGTCTTAAGCTGCATCTCGCTGCCACATTTATCGCAGTCAATCACCGGGCCCTCATAGCCTTTGATCACATACTGGCCAAACTCTACCTCATGACCAATACAGTCCGGGTTATTACCACAGACATGCAATTTGCGGGTCTCGTCGAGCAGATAGCTATCCATGGAGGTGTTGCACAGCTTGCAGCGATGCTTGTGCAATAGCAGCTTAGATTCCGCCTCATCATCTTCATCGATATTTACCGCCTCATCACCAGCGGTCAGATTTACCGTGTGCTTGCAGCGCTCTTTGGGCGGCAATGCATAGCCGGAACAGCCCAGGAATACGCCTGTGCCCGCCGTTCTAATCATCATTGGGCGACCACACTTGGAGCACTCAATATCCGTCTCTGAGGGGTTGTTGGGACGCATGCCAGCTTCAGCGTTCTTGGCGCTGCTGACCTTTTGGCTAAAGTCCACATAAAAGCGATTGAGTAACTGCTTCCAATTAAGTTTGCCATCGGCAATCTCATCCAGCTGCTCTTCCATTGTCGCGGTAAAGCCATAATCCATTAGATCGGTAAAGCTTTCACTCAGGCGATCGGTAACAATATCGCCAATCTTCTCGGCAAACAGACGCTTGTTTTCAATGCGCACATAACCCCGGTCTTGAATGGTCGAAATAATCGATGCATAGGTCGAAGGCCGGCCAATGCCCCGCTTCTCCAGCTCTTTAACCAGAGCTGCCTCTGAATAGCGAGCTGTGGGCTTGGTGAAATGCTGCTGGGGAATCAGCGCCAGCATTTTCATGGCATCGCCCTGCTGCAGATCGGGGAGCTCATCATCCTCATCTCTAGCGGGCATTACCGCCAGATAACCATCAAAGCGGGTTACCCGTCCCTTGGTGGTCAATTCATAGTCATCCGCGGCGACAGTAATGGTAGTAGCAGTAAATTCTGCTGGCGTCATCTGACAGGCCACAAACTGCTGCCAGATCATCTGATACAGACGGCGTGCATCCACTTCCATTTCACCCAGGCTACCGGGGGCAATATCAATATTGGAGGGGCGAATCGCTTCGTGAGCATCCTGAGCCCCGGACTTGCTGCTGTATATATTTGCCTGTTCAGGCAGGTATCTGGCGCCATGACGGAGCTGAATATATTCTCGACAGGCGGCCACTGCATCTGCGCTCAAATTGGTGGAGTCGGTTCGCATATAGGTGATATAGCCGGCTTCGTAGAGGCGCTGAGCCATCATCATGGTCTTCTTGACGCCAAAGCCAAGTCTGGTGCTGGCGGCCTGTTGTAATGTCGAGGTGATAAAAGGCGCCGAGGGCTTGGATTTGGTGGGCTTGTCTTCGCGCTTACTCACTGCGTAATCAGCTGTGCGTAGCGCAGCCAGAGCAATATCCGCCTGCTCTTTGTTTACCGGGCGGAAGGCGCTGCCCTGATATTTTTTAATATCAAAGCGAATCTTGATATCTTCATCGCTGTCCTGGCTATCTGAGTCTTTCTTATCCTCAAGATCGGCCTGAACTGTCCAGTACTCCTCGGGAATAAAGGCGCGAATCTCGCGCTCGCGCTCGACTATTAAACGCAGCGCTACCGATTGCACTCGCCCCGCAGACAGGCCGCGACCCACTTTTTCCCAGAGCAGTGGCGAGACCATAAAGCCCACCACACGATCGAGAAAACGCCGTGCTTGCTGGGCATCAACCCGGTCAGTGTTTAACGTGCCTGGGTCTTCAAAGGCTGTGCGTATGGCTTTTTTGGTAATCTCGTTAAAGACTACGCGCTTGTAGCGGCTGTCATCGCCACCGATGACCTGAGTGAGATGCCAGGCTATGGCCTCTCCCTCTCTATCCATATCCGTCGCCAGATAGACAGTGTCTGCATTCTTGGCCAGCTTCTTAAGCTCGGCAACCACCTTTTCTTTACCAGGCAACGTGGCGTACTCAGCTTTCCAGTCATTGTCTGGATCTATACCCATACTATTAATAAGCTGAGATTTGGCTTTTTTCTCTTTGTGAATAATTTTTTCTTCTGGCGACATCTTGCGGGTCAGCGCCGCCAGACGGGCGCGCTCTTTAGGGTCTGTGGTGGTCCGATTTGCCCCTGTAGGCAGGTCTCGAATATGCCCGACACTGGATTTCACCACATACTCGTCGCCAAGGTAGCGATTGATTGTTTTTGCTTTGGCGGGTGATTCCACAATGACGAGAGATTTGCCCATAACAGGAGTTGTTCCTTAAAAATCCGTAAAATATTTAATCGTTCTGGTAGCAAAAAATCCTTCGCTAACCAAATTACTCGAGCCGAAGGACGCATATATACGTGCTAGCCTGCCCTTTGGTCAAGCTTCAGAGACAAATTTCTTCAGCTTTTTGTCGCAGTCTATGCAAAAACTCACATATCTGATTTAGCTCGGACAGGTCTCCACGCTCATCCCAGATCACGCCAATGCCCTGGGCGCTGGCGACAATAGCACCCACTCCCTCAGGGAGATTGGCTATAGTTTCGGCCAGTAAATCATGCCATTGCTTGCCCGCCTCCTCTGCCATCCAGGACCAGCCCTGATACTCTGAGGGCCAACCTCTGCTGCTGACCCGCTGCAGCACCCAACTCTGCCGACAGTCTGTATCCTGCCAGGGCAATCGGTAACAGACGGCCTCCAGGCGACGCTCATCTTCTCTGGCATCGGGCCTGCGATGCAGACTGACCTGCAGCGAGGCTACATTGGCCTGGCGACGCAATTCGGCAATGCGCTTCTGATGAGGCGACTGTTTGAGCCACATCAATGGTGACAACACCAATGCAGTGCCAAAAACTATTAACAACCAGGTCATTTCGTACTACTCTTATTACCAAGACTTTTTTGCTTTGCCACAGCCAAGCAAAATTTCGCTACTCAAGATGCTGCAATTGGCTGGATAATGCAATCGAAACCGAATAAGGAGACATAACCATGTCTGGTTACAACCATATTTTAGTCGGCCTGGACCTGTCTACAGAATCCCAGCAAGTGATGGACCGCGTCAAGTTTCTTTTTGCCAATACTGATACAAAGATTTCTCTGTGCCATATTTTAGAGCCTCTGGCGTTCACGTACGGAGGCGATATACCTGTAGATCTGTCCGATGTGCAGTCCCAGTTACAGCAACAGGCGACCGAAAGGATAGCCAGCCTGGGAGAGCAGCTGAATATAAGCGCAGATGATCAGCATATTATTCTCGGTCATCCCGCTCAGGAAATGCACAGAATGGCCAAAGAGCAGGATATTGATCTGATTGTTGTCGGCAGTCATGGCCGCCATGGTCTGGCGCTTATTTTTGGCTCTACCAGTAACTCAGTATTGCATGGCGCCACCTGCGATGTTCTGGCTGTCCGAATTGAAGATTAGTCTCGCTCGCTGGGCCGCTGTCATAATCTCGTACCCCAAGCCGTTTGCGCTGACGATGTTTTATTTTTAGGCTCGCATTATCACTGCTTTACTGGTAACTTTCTTGCCGACTAGACAAAGTTTCCAGCCAATTTTAATCCACAAGCAGGGATGTAATGTTCAGCAGACAGACAGCTTACAACCTGGTATCCCAGCTCTCTTTATTAAATCACGCCTTACTCAATTGCGGATTATTGGTCTGCGCGCTAAGCCTGGGCACAACAGCCTTGGCCGGGTTCAGTTCAAGTGCATCAGCCAACACAGTATCCGCTGCTACAGACAGCACAGCTCTGGATAACAGCAGTCCATCCGCAGCCCCTAAACCCATTGCTACAGATACTCAGCTGGCTGCGCAGCGCGCACTCTACACCCAGAGCCTAAAGCTTATTGGCAACAGGGAATGGCAGAAGCTGCGCCGTCAACGTACCCAACTGATAGATTACCCTCTGTATCCCTACCTTTTATATGCGGACTTAATAGCTGATCTGCGCTACGCGCGCAGACATGAGGTGGGCAACTATCTGCGCCGCTACAAGGGATCGGTCAAGGCACAGCATCTGCGGGCGCGCTGGCTGGATTATCTGGCTAGACGGGCCTATTGGCAGGCCTATACAGAGTATTATGACCCCCAAACTGCCAGTGTTGGCCGCCAGTGCAACTTTTATCTGGCCCAGTACCGGCTTGACAATAAGCCCCTGGCCATCAGTGAGGGTCTAAAACTCTGGTCTGCGGGAAAGTCTCAGCCCAAGACCTGTGACAAGCTATTTGGCATTTTGATTAAATACAAACATATTAGCGAGAGTCTTGCCTGGCAGCGTTTTAATGCAGCACTAGCCAACCATAACTTCCAGCTGGCTCGTTATCTGAAACGATTTTTAAAAAGTCCGCAATACCTTAAACGTCACCAGCTGTACTATGATCTTGATCGCAATCCCTGGCGACTCAGCCAACACAGAGCTTTCACCAGCAACAGCGAGGAAGAGCGCAAGGTGCTTGAGCACGGGCTAATTCATCTGGCGCCCAGGGACCCCAACCTAAGCTTGAAGTACTGGTCTCGCTACCAGCTAAGCCATGAATTTAACCATCAATCCCAGGCCAAGATTGTCAGCGCCATTGTCAAAGGCCTCTATCAAAAGGGCCATAGGGCAGCATCCGACAGCTATTTTGTCGACCATCTGTCGCTGCTTAATCAAACCCTTGGTGGCGAACTGACCGAATGGCGTATCCGTCAGGCCCTGGCCGAGCTGGATTGGCCTGCGGCATCAATCTGGCTTGCTCGACTGCCTTTAGCCAGCCAGCAAAAAACGGTGTGGCGCTACTGGTCTATACGCAGCATGGAAAGTAATCCAGCTACCACCCTGAGTCCGGAGCTCAATAAGCTGACCCGTTCTCTGGCCAGAGAACGGGATTTTTACGGGTTTCTGGCCAGTGAAAAGCTAGATAAGACCTACAGCATCAACCATAATCCAGCGATTGTGGATGACCAGCTATTGCGAACTATCGCCAACAGGCCGGCCATGCTGCGCGCCAGAGAACTGCACTTCCACGGCGACAGTCTGGACGCCAACCGCGAGTGGGCCGCAGCCAATAAAAACTATCAGCGCGAGGACTGGATTGCCGCTGCGGTTCTGGCCAGCCAATGGCAGTGGCACAATAAAGCTATCGCCGCCATGGGCAGCGCCAGGTACTGGGACGATGTTGAAATCAGATTCCCGCTGGCCTATGTGCAACCCATTAACCAGGCCGCCAAAAAAGCTGGTATTGAAAACTACTTGCTGTTTGCCCTGGCGCGCCAGGAAAGTGCATTTAATGCCACAGCAACTTCCGGCGCCGGTGCCATGGGTCTAGTGCAGGTAATGCCAGCGACAGCGAAGTCAACTGCAAGAAAACATCGGCTGCCCTACCGCAGTAAAAAACAACTGCACACCGCGTCTATAAATCTGCCCATAGGTTCGACATATTACAGCGATCTCTTGGACCGCTTTGGCAATAATCGCATTTTGGCAACCGCTGCCTATAACGCAGGCCCTACCCGCGTTGACCAATGGTTGCGTAAAAGTAATGGTAAGCTGCCCTTCGATGTGTGGATGACGCTAATTCCCTTCAAAGAGACCCGCAGCTATGTGCGCAATGTGATGATGTATTCAGTTATCTATTCTCGAAAACTGGGGATGACACCACCTATGCTGCAGCAGCACGAACGGGACAGGCTGCTGTAATGCCAGTCTCTGCGGCAATAATAGCTCCAAGAATCCTGTCTGACGGAAGTTCGGACTAAGGCATGCAATATGATAGATATTGGCGTAAACCTCTCCAGCAAACGTTTTAAAGGGGATATAGAGGATGTGCTGACAAGAGCCGCCAAGGCCGATGTGCAGCAGATGGTGCTGACCGGCACTTCGCTGGAAGAAAGCCGCGCGGTGCTGTCTATCTGCGAGGAGTACAGCGAGCAGTTTCCAGCCATGCTCTTCGCCACCTGTGGTATTCATCCCCATGAAGCCAGCTCATTCAACTTTCAGAGCCTGGGTGGTCTGCGCGAGCTAGCCAGGCATCCTCAGATGGTGGCAATCGGTGAGGCCGGGCTGGACTTTAATCGCAACCTGTCCCCGGGCGCAGCTCAGGAAGCCTGTTTTGAAGCCCAGCTGGAACTGGCCGCCGAGCTGCAGTTGCCGCTATTTTTGCATGAGCGCGATGCCGCCAAACGCCAGACAGAAATTCTCAAAAGTTACCGCGATGAGTTTAATGAGGCCGTTATTCACTGCTTTACCGGGGATAAGAAAACATTATTCGGCTACTTGGATATGGACCTGCATATAGGCATAACTGGGTGGATATGTGATGAGCGCAGAGGTGTGGAACTGCAAAATCTGGCCGGCAATATTCCCCTGCAGCGGCTGATGATAGAGACAGATGCGCCCTATTTACTACCAAGAAATATGCAGCCCTTACCCAAAGATCGCCGCAATGAACCGGCCTTTTTATCCTATGTGCTAACGGGAATTGCTGCGGTGAGAAAAGAACCTGCGCAGCAGATAGCGGCAGCCACTAGCGCCAACGCCAAACGATTTTTTAAGCTGCCGGATCCCGACTAGCTCTCTGCTATAGCACTGCCGGCAGCAATGACACCTGAGTCCCGAATCTGCGCTCTCAGGCCGCCCTTTCCTACCAGGTCGGGAAGAATTTTCACACCCAGACGCCTCTGCAGGCTGGCACAGGGCTCGCAGAGCTGCACCCCATAGCACTGGACACCATCGAGAATAAAAGTTTTGCCCACCAGATCATTGAGCCTGATTCCCTGAGTCACCAGATTGCGGCGAAAGTCACTTTCATGAAATTGATTACCAGTCTCAGCATTAAAGGCCTCTATAACCTCTGACTCTATCAGAGTGATCTCCCAATCTGGCTGGCCTTTATAATTAGATCTGTTGGCCCCTGTCTCTGAATAGTAGCGGTCACCCACTATGCCCTTGCCCGCTTTAAGAGACACTTTTTGATGACCGCTGACGCCCACACCAGCTTTGGGGGCAATATAAATTGCTTTGATTTTACCTGCTGCCATAGTGACTCCCCAACCCCTAACTGGACATCACATCTTTGTAGATTGAGGTCTTGGGCTGGCTAAATACCGAGCGAACCATAGGTTCAAACAGAGATAACTCCATCTTTGGCATACTGGGATCGAACGAGGGATCGTCATATTTGGCGATAAATCTGGCGGTGCGTTTGTAATTTTCATTATCGGCAAACTGATCCCGCATATTGCGGTCGGCACCCAGAAAATGAAAGAAATTATAGCCCTGAAAAATAGCGTGATGCTTGATCATCCAGTGATTCTGTTCGGAAACAAAGGGCTGCAAAATAGCTGCGGCCACATCTGCATGGTTGGCACTGCCCAGAGTATCGCCAATATCGTGTAACAGTGCACAGACAACGTACTCATCGTCTTCTCCAGCCTCAGCCGCGCGATGGGCTGTTTGCAGCGAGTGCTGCAGGCGATCTACTGCAAAGCCACCGTAATCGCCGTTTAACAGCTCCATATGAGTCAGTATGCGGTCTGGCAGTTTCTGAAAGAATGCCAGTTGCTCTGGCATAATAATCTCCCAGTCTTGGGCTGTACTTGCCGACATTTTGGTAAATGATGCGTTCATAATTTCCCTGCCAATTATATATTCTTATAGTTTTAGAACAGCTGAGATATTAGCAGTACCCAGAGGCTTTGGCTATTGGCGGGAGATACGCTTTGATGGGAATGCAGCAACCCTGCTATCCGTCGGATAGCAGGGTATTTGTCTGCAGTACCTTAGGCTCCCAGATCGCAGTACTCAATCTGGTCTACTGGTGCATCTGGTACTATGCGCACATCTTTGATAGTCAGTGCAAAAGATCTATCAGTAGTTAACAGGAAGGGGGTGGTTACCTTCTCAAGGTCAACACCTGTGGCCTCAAAGCATTTTAGGCTAATGCCGCGAGTCACCCATTCACCCTCAGGTACGCTGCGGAACATTTTGGTTACATCCCGGCTTCCATGACAGGGCCAGCCGCAATCCATACGCTGAACTACCTTTCCTCGGGGGCGCTTGTCGACTTTGAACTCAACCATAACCGCACCATTTTTGTCCGACATGTCAGCCAGGCTAATAGCCTCATCCGCATGCCAAAAGAACTGACTTTCGCGACGACCCGACCACTTAACCAAGCGGGAATCTTCCTGCACCACACCATCGACTGTAGTTACGCTTAGATCACCGAATGCAGACTTAGTGGAAGTACCCTCAACCAGTCGCGACCAGTCACTGCTATCGCCCACAAAGGACTGAAACGGTGCTCGATTACTGCCACTGAATACAACCTGCGACGCGGCAGAGTTCTTGGACAGCGAAGCTTCATTGAGATTGCCGACAAGCAACTCAGTGTCGCCATAGGACAGACCCTGACCGCCGGTTAACAACAGATCGGCAACGGGCAGGGCTTTATCCTGCTTATTTAACTCAGCATTTGGCCAGTCGAACGAAAGCTTTCCAGTAAAATCATAGCGCGCCTGACCTTTGGCATCGGCCACCATCACATCAGCAATACCGCCACCCTCTGTACCAGGCAACCAGGCGACAACAAAAGCGTCAGAACTGTTGATCTCGGCATTCATCCACAGTGGACGTCCAGTTAAAAATACCGCGACTACAGGAATATTTTTATCTTTAAAGCTCTGCAAAAGTTTGAGGTCAGATTTATCACCGTCTTTGTAGACCAGCGACTCAATATCGCCCACACCTTCGGCATAGGGCTCCTCACCAAATACCACAACGGCCACATCGGGCTTCTTGGTCCAGCTGCCATCTGCACTGAGCTCGCTGGTGCTGCCAATATTCTCAAGGGCAGATTCAAGACCAGCATAAATTGAGGTGGCGCCAGGGAACTCACTGTTTTCATTTTCGGTTCCCTGCCAGGTAATGGTCCAACCACCATTTTGTTTGCCAATATTGTCGGCACCATCGCCAGTCACCAACACATGCTGTTTTGGCCGCAATGGCAGCAGTTGGTTTTTGTTCTTAAGCAGTATCAGTGACCTGCGAACAGCTTCGCGAGCTACAGCTCTGTGTTCCGGAGCACCAATAAGGGATTTATTACCTGCAACCTTGCGGCTTGAGGGTGCACCCTTTTCATAAAGGCCTGCGCGGATTTTAACCCGCAGAATACGGGTAACGGCATCATCGATTCTGGACATGGCAATTTCACCAGACTCAACCTGTTCAATGGTATTAAACAGCAATGCTTTCCAGTCCTCCGGGGCCATAATCATATCGACACCCGCGTTGATCGAGGCTGCACAACTCTCGTTATTACAACCTTCGACCTGGCCTATACCATTCCAGTCACTGACCACGAAACCATCAAAACCCAAACGTCCTTTCAATACATCGGTCAGCAATTCCTTGTGGCCGTGCAGTTTAAGTCCATTCCAGCTATTAAATGACGCCATAACCGTTAGTACATCAGCATCGATCGCTGTGTAGTAACCCTGCCCATGTTCCTCGAGCAACTGCTCCAGATCCAAAACTGTATTTCCCTGATCTACACCTTTATAGGTGCCGCCATCGCCGATAAAGTGCTTGGCCGTACCTATCACTTTTTCTGAGTTGGTGCGCAACTCTCCAGGCTCACCTTGCATGCCCAGAACAATTTCGCCTGCATAGGAGCGAACTATAGGCGACTCATTGCTGTAGCCCTCGTAGGTGCGTCCCCAGCGGTAGTCTTTAACCACGGCTACTGTAGGAGCAAATATCCAGTCAATACCTGTAACTGCAACTTCGCGAGCGGTTATCTCGCCAATTTTCTTCATAAGAGCCGGATCATTGGCCACACCCAGACCAATATTATGGGGGAACAGGGTGGCGCCAATTACATTGTTGTGGCCATGCACTGCATCCGTGCCCCAAACCAGTGGGATACCGGCCCCGCCACCACTGCGATCCAGAGAGGCATAGTAGTAGCTGTCAGCAAGCTGCAGCCAGTCATCGACACTGGAGCCCTTGTTTTTATTAGGGAAAGAGCCGCCGCCATTAAGCACAGAACCCAGGTGATATTTAGTGACATCCTGGGGTGAGACCCACTTGATTTCACCCTGAATCATCTGGCCCACTTTCTGCTCGAGGGTCATGTCCTGCAGAATACTCTGTATCTTTTCCTCAACCGCCTTATCAGCCATGGCACTGGGTGCGGACAGACTAAAAAATACTACCAGTAAGGCTTTAACCGTCTGCTTAACGGACTTTAACTTCACCCACATAATCAACAACTCTCTTTAAATTAAATATTTAGCCACTCACCAGAGCAGCTGTCCCACCGCTCCCGAAAACGGGGTTGGAGGCGGCAGACCACCATTAACAGACTCTAATTGCATAGCTTTCAGCAGAGGTTCTCATGGAGGGAAACCAAGTGGAAGTGCAGATGCGGCAACCGGTTTGTGCGGTGCGATAAAGCGGATAAACTGCCTGTTGCTTCAGTATTTCTGTCTATTCATATATGCATAATCAGGGTAAGTGATCATTATAAAACAATCAAGCAATTACCCTATTTTAGTAGCTCTAGGCCACAGGGCCACTGTGCCAAGCAGATTTATTGGAACAGATTGCGAATAGATTCGCGGTAGTTGCGACTGACTTTTAATGAGCCTCCATCTGAGAGATGCAGCAGGCTGCCACCCTTTTGCAGAGGCGTTACACTAACCACGCGCTCCACATTAACGATGGTAGATCTGTGTATCTGTACAAATAGCCGGTCATCCAGCTTCGCCTTTAACTCTCGCAATGTACTTCTTATCACGTGAGTCTCTCCAGCTGCATGGACACACATATAGTCTCCAGCAGCATCAACCCAGTCAATATCGTCAAAAGGAATGACCTTAACCACACCGGAGTCACGCACCAGTAGCTTGCGTTTCATGCCATCGGGCAAACTTTCACTGCTGTTATCCCTGGGCTTATCCGCCGCCATACGTTCAGAGATCGCGTCAATAGCCCCAATCAATGGAGTTTTAAAGCTAATATCAGCCCCACTTTTTAGCCGATCCAGAGCCCGCTCAACTGAGCGCCTGATACGCTCCTCATCCAGAGGTTTGAGTACGTAGTCCACAGCATGGAGATCAAATGCATCGACGGCATACTGGTTGAAGGCGGTAACAAAGATAACCATCGGCATAATATCCGACTGCAGGGTTTTAACCACATCAAAGCCATTCATACCCGGCATCTGGATATCCAGAAATAATAGATCAGGGCGCAACTCCAGAGCTGCAGCCACGGCTTCTTTGCCATTGGAACATTCAGCGACCACTTCTACATTGTCAGAGGACGACAGCAGCAGGCGCAAAAACTCTCGTGCCAGTGGCTCATCGTCAACGATTACCGTTCTCAATTTCTGCATAGTTCGTCTTTGATTGGTTATATGGACTGTTTTTCCAGGGGTAAGCGCATAATCACATTAAGCCCTGAGGGTTTAGCAAGCTCTAACCGGAACTTATAATTCTCACCATAGAACTCATAAAGCCGATCTATGGTATTTCTGAGACCGACCCCCACTGAGTTTTGTTCAATCTCTAGATCATCCAGGCCAGGACCGGTGTCAGCTACCTCTATCTCCACAAACTCCCCATCCAGTCTGGCAGTGATCGTTAATTTCCCTCCAGCTTCAGTGGGCGCAATAGCATGCTTGATCGCATTTTCAATAATAGGCTGCAGTATCAAGCTTGGCACCAGCACCGCACTTGCCTCAGGCTGAATATTGAACTCCAACTCCAGTCGATCTCCAAAGCGGGTCTGCTCAATATTAAGATACAGTCTCAATGCATCCAACTCCTGCTCCAGGCTCACTCTTTTAATGGGATCATTATCCAGAGAGTAGCGCAGGAAATCGCTGAGTTGCACAATCATGCTGTTGGCAGTGGTAGCCTGTTTAACTCTGACCAACGCAGAAATAGCATTCAGAGTGTTAAACAAAAAGTGGGGATTAAGCTGATATCGCAACATTTTTAGCTGGGCTTCGTGAGCAATGGTTTCAGCCTTCGAGCGTCGCAACTGCTGCTCTTTATTCTCGGCAGCCACCATCAACAATGTCTCGTGCTCGGTTTGCAGCAACTGGTAATATTTCACGCCATGATAAAAAGCAACCCAGCAGACAAAAATCAAAATCGAACCAAATAACCAGCCGCCGAAATCAGACCACAGGTCTGCTTCACCGGTCATAGCCATAAAGGTGGTCATGCGCAGTATTGTCCATATTAATGAGCAACCAATAACCCCGGCCACGGCCGCAGAAATACGAAAGACCAGGCTGTCGTACCAAAAATAATGAAAGACCCAGCGCAGGGGCCATGATACCAAGACGCCGAGCGCCGACTGCAATAATGTATGGGCTATATAAGCAGCGCCCTGCTGGTTGTACCAGAGGGTTAAACTTAAGAAGCTAATCAGCGAAAGACCAAACCAACCCACAAGCTGTAATATCCAGAACTGATAATTACTGTTGCGATACAGGGCTCCGATAAACGGATGATAGGTCGATTCAATCGACGATTCAGCCATAGTCCAAATCTGCTTTAGTGGTTATAGATAGTTCGATTCGCCAAGCGAACCACAGACCCGTAAAATAACATAAACACCAGCCCAGGGGTATGCTTTAGCCCTGGTATACCAAATGTTCAAGTCGCTAACAAACCATTCAGCGACCCTAGCGAAATAAAAGCCATGTCCCAGCCAAGCAACAGGAAAAGCTCTCACCATATAGAGCATTTAGGTATTAAAGCCCTCAGAGCCTCCCACCCAGAGGTACGGCGACTAAAGCGCCAGCAACAGGGACACAGCGCCCATGGCAACAAGGTATGGCGATCCAGCTTTGTACTGATGGATTATTTAAGCACCTACCCACCAGTGCCCAAATCGCGAGTACTGGATATTGGTTGCGGCTGGGGCTTAACCGGGCTTTTTTTGGCCAAGCAATATGCAACTGAGGTGACCGGGATTGATATAGATGAGTCAGTGGCGCCTTTTTTGGCACTACAGGCGCAGATTAATCAGTGCACAATGGCCTTTCAGGCGCGAGGCTTTGAGACCCTTACCAGCGACGAGCTAGCAGATTATCAAACTATTATCGGCACAGATATCTGCTTTTGGGATGAACTTACCGAGCCATTATTTGATCTACTAAAACTCGCGATTAGCGCGGGAGTTGAAAGAATTATTATCGCCGACCCGGGCCGTCCGCCGTTTTGGCATCTGGTTGATAGGGCTACTGAGGCTTTTGATGCAGAGGTGGTTACCCGTCGTATTTACGAGCCTTGGAAAACAGAAAAATATATGCTGGTTATTGGCCGGACATAAAAAAACCGCGCTACAAAAGCGCGGCTTTTCTTAGCCGGCAGAAAGGGCCTAATTAGCGCTTTGCGTTATGTTATCAATATAAAATGTAAACGCGTCGCTGCCATCACCCATATTGCCATTATCTGCAATCACGGTGATCTTTGAATCGCCTGACAGGGTTGCGGCGCTCAGATCGAACACCAAGGTTTCCCAAGCAGAACCACCCGAAGTAGTCACAGACACTTCTACATTGCTGTCATCCAGTTTAAAAAGTAACGGCTTTGCAGCGCTCGACCATACATCCATAGTAAAGTATTGCCCATCAGCTGCCGCAATAGTGGTGTCCACCGTCATGGAGAAACCGCCCCATGTTTGACCGTTTGACTTCACATACTTCAATACGTTGGAGCTAGTGTTAGCCCCTGAAGCATCTGGGTTAGCAATTACTTCTGCAGACCCACCATCAAATGGAATCAAGTTATAGCCAGTAGACTCAAACCCAACCGGCAAACCTACAGGAGGTGCATTTGCTTGAGTGATATTGTCAATATAAAAGGTAAACGCGTCGCTGCCATCACCCATATTGCCATTATCTGCAATCACGGTGATCTTTGAATCGCCTGACAGGGTTGCGGCGCTCAGATCGAACACCAAGGTTTCCCAAGCAGAACCACCCGAAGTAGTCACAGACACTTCTACATTGCTGTCATCCAGTTTAAAAAGTAACGGCTTTGCAGCGCTCGACCATACATCCATAGTAAAGTATTGCCCATCAGCTGCCGCAATAGTGGTGTCCACCGTCATGGAGAAACCGCCCCATGTTTGACCGTTTGACTTCACATACTTCAATACGTTGGAGCTAGTGTTAGCCCCTGAAGCATCTGGGTTAGCAATTACTTCTGCAGACCCACCATCAAATGGAATCAAGTTATAGCCAGTAGACTCAAACCCAACCGGCAAACCTACAGGAGGTGCATTTGCTTGAGTGATATTGTCAATATAAAAGGTAAACGCGTCGCTGCCATCACCCATATTGCCATTATCTGCAATCACGGTGATCTTTGAATCGCCTGACAGGGTTGCGGCGCTCAGATCGAACACCAAGGTTTCCCAAGCAGAACCACCCGAAGTAGTCACAGACACTTCTACATTGCTGTCATCCAGTTTAAAAAGTAACGGCTTTGCAGCGCTCGACCATACATCCATAGTAAAGTATTGCCCATCAGCTGCCGCAATAGTGGTGTCCACCGTCATGGAGAAACCGCCCCATGTTTGACCGTTTGACTTCACATACTTCAATACGTTGGAGCTAGTGTTAGCCCCTGAAGCATCTGGGTTAGCAATTACTTCTGCAGACCCACCATCAAATGGAATCAGGTTATATCCCGTTGCTTCAAAGTTCACCGGAAGAGCAATTGGCGCTCCACCCAGCACTATATCGTCAATATAGAAGGTGAATGCATCAGTACCATCGCCCATCACGCCATTAGCAGCAATCATGGTGATCTTTTTATCACTCGCACCCCAGGCCGTATCAGAGAAGTCAAAAACTAAGGTCTCCCAGGCAGAACCACCTGAAGTCGTCATAGTACGCTCTACATTGGTGCCATCAAGCTTAAAGAGCATATCCTTTGCTGCACTTGACCAAACCTTAACACTGAACACATCACCCGCAGTAAAGTCTATTGCAGTATCGAGAGAAAGTGAGAATCCTCCCCATGTTTGACCGCTTGACTTCACATACTTCAACACGTTGTCACTGGTATTAATTCCAGAGGCGTCAGGATTAGTAATGACTTCTGCGCTACCGCCATCAAATGGAATAAGATTATAGTCCACGGCTGCTGCCTCAAAGTTTACGGGCACTGAAATAGTAGCTCCTGCTACGACACCCGGAGCAGCAATTCCACCGTGCTTTACATCATCCCAGTACCAAGTTGCCGCGTCCTTACCCGTGGTTATGCCGCCCCAAATCATGAAGAATGCGCCATACTCAACGCCTGCATCTAATGCACCTTCAACTGGGTCGCTAAAGTCAAAGTACAGCGTTTCCCACTCATCCGCTTTCGAAGTGCGAGCCTCAGCTACAACACTAACCTGATTATCCGTGGCCAGCTCTAGCTTTAACTGGACCTTGGTACCAGCCGCATCCGGTCGCACTCGCACAGAAACAACAGCATCATCGTCACTGAGAAAGAAGCTAAAGTCCGGCTCTTCAGTTTCACCTACCACTAGGTAGGCACCGGCCCAAGGCTGTCCACCAGCTTCAATTGAGGATTTGGCAACTGTATTCTCCGCATTATCAGGATCTATCACCAACTCAGAGAGAACACCTGGCGATATGTCGCCAGAGGCTGATCCAATATCTTTCCAGTTGTAAGTCAGGAGGTTGTCTTCGAAGTCAAGCTCGCTTACTACCTGTGGAATCACTACGCATGAGCCATCGGCACAGTACTCAATGCTTGCCCACTCACCTTTTTTACCATCGTCATTTGAAGCTAGGGTGGAAGCAGATACCGCCTCACCATCAACACCACTGACATCGGTAAACGAAATGTTAAAAGTAACCTCGCCATCGACATCATCAGCATTCATAGTGCGTGCCGCAGACCAGCTATTGTCTCGGCCATCCACATCCACAGCAACACCGTTAATGGTTACGGCAGGCTTCATTAACGACTCGCTCGCCGTGAAGGTAACTTTTACCGTGCTTCCAAGCTCAGCAAACTGCAGACCTGTCTCTACCGCGGCCAAAGTTACTTTGGTCAATGTTGGTGCAACACCATCTGGACCGGGCTCAGCTGCAATATCAGTTGTGTTGCCACCGCCGCCACCACAGGCCGACAGAACTAAAGAAAATGAAAGTGCAACGATTGCACCCAGATGATTGGTTTGCAAAAGGCCTTTTAACCAGGCTGACATACCAATGGTTGTTTGCTGAAGCATAACTCCCCCTAAAATGAGTTTTTATAATTCGAGTTAATCATAGAAATTAAAACAATTTCAATTGCGGATTCTCTGCGCCTTCTGCGCTGATCACCATACCAATACGGTGAATAGGGATATATATGCGATGAATCGGCTGACACTGAGGTCGAGGGGAGAAAAGCCCAAAAAAAACGGGGTTATTTGGACTTGCTGCCGCCTAGACAATCAGGGGAATCTGGTGCCCCGGCAGCAGCTTCGCCCCACTCTGCGACTGTATAGGTGTGCAGAGCCAGCGCATGAACAGGGCCGGCAAGCTGGTCTGCCAGCAATTTATATATCTGCTGGTGTCGCTGCACCAGTCGCAAGCCCTCAAACTGGTCTGTGACCAGTACCAGCTTGAAGTGACTCTCCGAACCTGGTGGCACCGAGTGCATATGACTCTCATTGGTCAGCTGTAACAGGTCGGGCGCGAACTGCCCAGCCACAGAGTCATGGATGCTCTGCTCTACAGGGCCCATCACATACTACTCACAAGATTAATCATCACACCAGCAGCCACTGCAGAGCCAATCACCCCCGCCACATTGGGGCCCATGGCATGCATCAGCAGGAAGTTGTGAGGATTGGCCTCCAGGCCAACTTTATTGGCAACCCGGGCGGCCATTGGCACAGCTGACACGCCTGCGGCTCCAATCAATGGATTGACCTTATGGGTCGACATGGTATTCATCAGCTTGGCCATCAGCACTCCCGAGGCGGTACCTATACAGAACGCCACAGCGCCCAGGGCCAAAATACCCATGGTTTCGGGATTAAGAAACTTTTCCGCACTCATTTTAGAGCCCACGCCCAAACCCAGAAAAATGGTAACAATGTTAATCAGCGCATTCTGAGTGGTATCACTTAATCGATTGACCACGCCGCATTCACGCATCAGATTACCAAAACAGAACATACCCAACAGAGGCGCAGCATCAGGCAGCAACATGGCCACCAATACCAGCAGGGTTAGCGGAAACACGATACGCTCCGCCTTGGTCACAGGACGCAGCTGCTCCATCTTGATCTCGCGCTCGGCAGGTGTGGTCAGGGCGCGCATAATCGGCGGTTGAATAATAGGCACCAGAGCCATATAGGAATAGGCAGCTACAGCGATTGCACCCAGCAGATCCGGTGCCAACTTGCTGGTAACAAAAATTGCTGTCGGCCCATCGGCCCCGCCAATAATGCCAATTGACGCTGCATCGCGAATGCTAAAGTCTAGAATACCAAAATGACTTAGAGCCACAGCACCCAGCACGGTAGTAAAGATACCTACCTGAGCCGCAGCACCCAGCATCAGGGTTTTGGGGTTGGCCAGCAATGGGCCAAAGTCAGTCATGGCACCCACACCCATAAAAATTATCAGGGGGAACAGACCGGTTTCAATACCTGCATGATAAATGTAGTAGAGCAGCCCACCGGGGCTCTCCATATTGCCCATGGCGTCATAGATAGGTGCTGCATCAAATCCAGCGCCGGGAATATTGGCCAGAATGGTGCCAAAACCAATAGGCACCAGTAGCAGCGGCTCAAAGCCTTTGCTGATAGCGAGAAACAGCAACGTCAGCCCTACGACCATCATCACTAGCTGGCCCAACTGTAACTGCGCTATACCGGAGCTTGCCCAGAGGCTAATTAAATTTTCCATAGTTCAGGGCTCCTTAGGCCAGAGTGACCAGTACATCGCCTACGGTACAGCTATCACCGCCCTGAACCCTAACCTCAACAATGGTACCTGCTGCTGGTGCACTTACCGAGGTCTCCATCTTCATGGCTTCGAGAATAATAATACTCTCGCCCTCAGCAACTGCCTGACCCGGCTTGACCAGTACCTTAACCACGGTACCAGCCAAGGGTGCATTAACAGGGGAACCACCGGTTGCCGCCACTGGCGCTGCTGATCCGGCAGACGGAGCCGCTGCACTGGCACCATCACTAGCTATAGCGCTAACATCGCCACCATTGGCCACAGTCACTGTATAGGACTTGCCCTCCACCTCTACGGTATAAACTTCTTCTCCAGCTTCATTGGTCTGCACAGGCCCGCCAGCAGCAGGTACCGGCTCAAAGGCAGCGGGGTTATCTTTGTTCTTCAAGAATTTAAGGCCGACCTGGGGGAATAGCGCGTAGGTCAGCACATCGTCGATCTGTCCCTCACCCGTACAGAGCTGGAATCCATGCTCTGCCGACAGCCCTTCCAACTCTGTGGTCAGGGCTTCCAGTTCCGGGTCGAGATTATCGGCTGGACGGCAGGTAATTGGCTCCTCTCCTTCGTCGAGGACACGGGCCTGCAGCTCAGCATTAACCGGTGCAGGCGCGGCACCATATTCGCCCCGCAGCACGCCCGCTGTCTCTTTGGAAATAGATTTGTAACGCTCGCCGGTCAAGACATTGAGTACCGCCTGAGTGCCAACAATCTGTGAGGTGGGAGTAACCAGTGGAATAAAGCCCAGATCCTCGCGCACCCGGGGAATCTCTGCCAATACATCGTCCAATCGATCACCAGCACCCTGCTCGCGCAGCTGTGATTCCATATTGGTTAACATGCCGCCTGGTACCTGAGCCACCAGAATTCGCGAGTCAACGCCTCGTAGAGAACCTTCGAAAGCGCTGTATTTTTTGCGCACCTCTCTAAAGTAGGCGGCAATTTCCTCCAGCTTTTCTATCTTCAGACCTGTATCGCGCTCTGAGCCCTCAAAAATAGAAACCACAGATTCGGTGGCTGAGTGACCATAGGTCATAGACATTGAAGAAATTGCAGTATCCACATTATCAATGCCAGCTTCGACACACTTGGTAATAGTCGTGGTCGATAGACCAGTGGTAGCATGGGCGTGGAGTTGCAGTGGAATGGAGACGGCTTTTTTAAGCTTGGTCACCAGCTCATAACCTACATAGGGAGTGAGCAGGCCCGCCATATCTTTAATACAGATAGAGTCTGCGCCGGCATCCTCTATCTGCCGCGCCTGATCTACCCAAAGATCAATGGTATGCACCGGGCTCACGGTGTAAGAGATAGTGCCCTGAGCATGCTTGCCCACCTGCTTGACCGCACGCAGAGCAGTTTCAAGGTTGCGCATATCATTCATAGCGTCAAATACGCGGAATACATCAATACCATTGATGGCTGCGCGCTCAACAAACTTCTCTACCACATCGTCGGCATAGTGACGGTAACCGAGAATATTCTGCCCGCGAAACAGCATCTGCTGCGGCGTATTGGGCATCGCCTTTTTAATTTCCCGGATACGATCCCAGGGGTCTTCTCCAAGATAGCGAATGCAAGAGTCAAAGGTTGCACCACCCCAGGATTCCATTGACCAGTAACCAATCTGATCCAGTTTCTCAGCAATTGGCAACATATCGTCAATGCGCATTCTGGTGGCAAACAAAGATTGGTGGGCGTCGCGAAGAACAACTTCGGTTATTCCAAGCGCAGGCGTGTTAGAGGGCATAGTGATGTCCGTGTTAGTTAATGATATTGCGGGTTACGCTTACAGCTATATAAAACAGGGCTTTACTTGCGGCCACGATGCTGGTCGATAGCAGCTTGAATGACTTTTGCAATCCGCGGCTCAACTCCATTGGTCTGCTGCGCTACCGGGCCTTCGGCCAGTTCAGTCTCTGCCCCGACAAAGCGGTTAACCAGGCCTGACATGGCTGCTGTGATACCCACTAGCAGAGTCAAAAAAGTAAACACCGTACCCATACCATAGAGCAATAAATCCAGGCCTTGGGTGATAAGAGTAGGTTCCATTATTAGTCCGCAGTAGTTGAATGCCAGCCCTGCAACCAGAGCATGGGGCAAAACTATATCAATAAGTTGATTTTTTGCAAGTTTGGCTTTGCTTTCAGTGACGGTAAACCTACAATCCGCTGCTTAAACCTCTTCGACCAGTGGAAACGCACCATAAATGAGCATAAAAGATACTCTTATTAATAGAATAACTGCAGCCATGCAGGCTGCGGGAATTCCAGATGACTGCTCACCTATGCTTGCGCTAAGCGGCAAACCTCAGTTTGGCGACTACCAGGCCAATGGCGCCATGGGCGCCGCCAAGCGTATGAAAACCAATCCACGGGAGCTGGCTCAACTGATAATCGACAATCTCGATCTCGACGGCATTGCCGAAAAACTCGAAATCGCTGGGCCGGGATTTATTAATATTACTTTGGCCAATAAATTTCTGGCTGCAAGCCTGGGCGAAGACAGCGTAGCTAAGGCAGCCAAGCCGCAAAATATAGTAGTCGACTATTCTTCGCCCAATCTCGCCAAAGAGATGCATGTGGGCCATCTTCGCTCCACCATTATTGGCGATGCGCTGGCGCGGCTGCTGGAATTCCAGGGTCACAATGTCCATCGTCAAAACCATATGGGGGACTGGGGAACTCAGTTTGGCATGCTGATTGCCGAGCTGGAGTTGCACCTGGGTGAAGGCGAACAGGCCGATTTGGCACTCAATGATTTGGAGCTGTTTTATCAGCAGTCCAAAAAGCATTTTGATGCCGACCCAGATTTTGCCGACAGGGCGCGGGCCTATGTGGTTAAACTGCAATCTGGCGATGCCCACTGTCGCAAACTCTGGCAAAAATTTATCGATGTCTCTGTGGCCCACAATATAGACATCTACAAACAACTTAATGTCGGCCTGCGCGAAGAGCATATAGCCGCAGAAAGCTCCTACAACAACGATCTCGACAATGTGCTCAATGAGCTGGTAGCTCAGGGCCTGGCGGTGGATTCCGAGGGCGCGAAAGTGGTTTTTCTCGATGAACTGGCCGATAAAAATGGCGACCCCTCACCCATGATCGTACAAAAATCTGGCGGTGGCTTCCTGTATGCCACCAGCGACCTGGCCTGCCTAAGGCATAGAGTGGGTCAGTTGCAGGCCGACCGCATTCTGTACTTTATCGATGCCCGCCAGTCCCTGCATATGAAACAGGTTTTTATCACTGGTCGCAAAGCCAACTTTGTACCCGAGCATGTCAGCCTAGAGCACCATGCCTTTGGCACCATGATGGGAGCCGATGGCAAGCCCTTTAAAACCCGCAGCGGCGGCACCATTAAGCTGGCCGATCTGCTGGTAGAGGCGGTAGAGCGTGCACAGGTATTGGTCAGTGAGAAAAATCCGGACCTGGCTGCTGACGAAGTCGCAGATATTGCCCGCAAAGTGGGTATTGGCGCTATTAAATATGCCGATCTAAGTAAAACCCGCACCAATGACTATATTTTTGACTGGGATGCCATGCTGTCTTTTGAAGGCAACACCTCCCCCTATCTGCAATATGCCTACACCAGAATACGCAGCATCTTCCGTAAGGCAGGCATAGTACCTGAAGGTTTCTCGGCCCCCATATCTGTGCAACAGCCTCAGGAAAAAACTCTGGCTCTGAAATTGCTGCAGTTTAACGATGTACTGGATCAGGTAGCTGCAGATTGCTACCCCCACAGCCTCTGTACCTATCTCTATGAACTGGCCAGCGCCTTTATGTCCTTCTATGAGCAGTGCCCGGTATTAAAAGATGGCGTCGACAGTGCCACTCAGCAGAGTCGCCTACAACTCTGCGCCCTGAGCGCGGCAACCCTGGCTCAGGGTCTGGATCTGCTGGGCATTGAGGTCATGGAAAAAATGTAGCAGGCAAACTTGCTCAGGCTGCGCTAAATTTAAAGGAGTTAATCACTGAATTTATTGCCGTGCATGATCTAAGCATTCTGGCCATTATCTGGACCAGCGTATTTGTCGCCTCTTTTATTGCTCACCGCACCAGACTGACGCCGGTTCTCTGGTATCTGTTTTTGGGGTCCACCCTGGTCAATCTGGGTATTCTACCCACGCAAATGCCCATCTTTATTGCCAATTTTGCCGAGTTGGGCATTATCACCATTATGTTTGCCCTGGGATTTGAGGAAGACACGGGCAACTTTTTTAAAAATATTAAGCGCAGCTGGGGCATAGCGGTGTTTGGCGCACTGACACCCTTTGCAGTTGCCTACAGCGCAACCTTTTATTTTTGGGGCGATAAACATATAGCAATGCTCTGCGGTCTGGCCATGGCCTCGACCACCGTATCCCTGAGCATGGTGTCATTAAAGACCGAGGGGCTGAGCCACACCCCTGCCGCAACCGGCATTATGACTTCGGCAGTGCTAGACAATATTGCTTCTTTGGCGCTGATGGTGATTCTGATCCCCATAGCCATAGGCGAGGCAACCTTTTCTTTTCATAGTCTGCTACTGATCGCCGGCAAGGCACTGGGCTTCTTTTTACTAGTGTCATTTATGGGTATCTGGCTATTTCCTGTCAATGCTGGCTGGGTTGAGCGGGTTCCCTTAATACGCCACTTTAATTTAAAGCTGATGCTGGCCATGGGGCGGGGTGAATACAGTATCTTGGCGCTATTGCTGATCGCCCTGCTGGTGGGTCTGCTCGCCGATTTCTTTGGCTTTCACCCCGCTATAGGCGCCTATATGGCAGGGCTGATTATCAAGCGTGAATACTTTGATTATCACCATGATCAAAATATCGACTTTCATGATCAGGCCAGACAGATGATTAATAATATTGCCTTTGCCTGGATAGGTCCTGTGTTCTTTGTCAGTCTGGGGACTAAGCTAATTTTTGATGGCGAGTTATTTTTACAGGTGTTGCCCTACAGTCTGATTCTATTTGCCGGCATGTTTATCGGCCAGATTGTATCCGCAGGTTTGGCGGCGCGAGCCATAGGCCATTTTGATAAGCCGACTAGCCTGTTAATTGGTTTTGGTATGTTGGGGAGAGCAGAGCTGGCTTTTGTAGTTCTGGAGATTGCCTATGTGCAGCATAGTATTGTCAGCCTTGAGGGCTTCTACACATTGATGCTTACTGCATTTTTTCTCAATATCTCAGTGCCTGTCTGTATTCGCTGGTGGAAGACCCATTATTTGCCCACCTGAGTGCGATAGAGTGCCGTGGTCACAGGGTCATAACAGCAGAACACCACAGACTCCAGCAAGGGGTTTTGGCGCAGAGCCTGGTTGACTTCTCTTATGGCAATTCTAACCGCGCGGTGAGTGGGAAAACCCGAGGCTCCACAACTGATGGCCGGAAAGGCAATGCTCTTGATATTTTGCTGTTTGGCGGCATCCATCACCTGATTATAGCAACAGGCCAACTGCTCTTCTTCGCGATAATCACCGCCGCGCCAGATAGGTCCCAGAGTATGGATAACAAACTCGGCGGGAAGATTGTCTGCGGCTGCAATACTCACCTGCCCCACCGAGCAATTGCCATCAGCGGTTGCCCCTGCTGAGTCTCCGCAGCCGTTGGCCGCACAGACAATGGCATCTACTGCTAACTTGGTGATATCACCCTGATGGATTTTGACTCGGTGCACAGACGTTTTTTAACCTCGAAATAGACCTCCGAAGTATAGGAAAAAGTAGCCCCATAAATGTTGATGACCATCACAGGCATACTGAGAACTGGTCGGCCGTTTATTTGTTAATAGGCCTAAAGCTGACTGTGCATCTGGTCGAACTGCTTAACCACGACTGGGTTTAGACTGCTTTTACTGATTAGGCTAGTAACAACAATAGCCAAAAGGGCAAATATAAAACCCGGAACCAGAGCATATAGATCAAAAAGCCCGCCCTCTAATCCAGACCAGAGCACCACAGTTACCCCTCCGGTAACCACACCAGCCAGTGCGCCAGCCGCAGTCATACCACGCCAGTAAAGACTCACCAGAATCGCAGGGCCCAGCGAGGCACCCAGACCTGCCCAGGCATAGGACACAACATCCAGCACCTTGCTATCTGGATTCATAGCCAGAATCGTGGCCAGCAGCGCCAGTACCACCACTGCAATACGCCCTACCTGCAGACGCTTTTCTGCAGTTAATTCCTGTTTAGTAGCCAGTGGATAGAGGTCTTCAGCCAGAGAGGCCGAGCAGACCAACAGCTGCGAATCAACGGTGCTCATAATGGCAGCCAAAATGGCAGCCAGCAGCACACCGGCCACCAGTGGATGAAAAATAAGACTGGTCAGAGCAATAAAAACCTTCTCGGAGTCCACCAGTGGCTGATCTAAAAAGGCGATACCGCTGAGCCCCACCAGTATAGCCAGCATATAGCAGAGCAGCGCCCAGAAGACGCCAATAGCCGCAGCACTGCCCGTATCCTGAGGCGAGCGAATGGCCTTAAAGCGCGCCAGAATATGCGGCTGGCCAAAGTAACCCAGCCCCCAGCCCATGGTACTAATAATTGTCATCCAGCCCAAGGTCTGCCCCTCGGCAGAGGTAAAAATATTCAATAGTTGGGGGTTTTGCTGATCGATGCGGCCGGCAAATTCGACAGCTCCCCCAGCCTGACTCATCACCAGCACAGGCACAGTCACCAGTGCCAGCAACATCAGAATACCTTGAAAAACATCGGTCCAGGACACCGCCAAAAAGCCACCGAATAATGTATACAGCAGAATCAGTGCAACACTGACAAATACTGCAATCTGGTAGTCAAAACCAAATACCTCATTAAATAATTTGCCCCCAGCGATCAGCCCGGAACCCACATAAAACAGAAAAAACAGCAGAATACTGACCGAGGCGATGGACTTGAGCCAGGGTGTAGAGTCAGCAAAGCGTCGCTGCAAATAGGCCGGCAAGGTGACCGCATCATCAAGTTGAGCGCTGTAAATACGCAGTCGCTTAGCCATTAGCAGCCAGTTTGCCGCCACCCCAATCACCAGACCTATAGATATCCAGGCTGCTTCCAGACCCGCCAAGTAGGCGTAACCAGGCAAACCCAACAGCACCCAGCCACTCATATCCGAAGCTCCGGCACTGATTGCTGAGACGGCTGGCGATAACTGACGTCCCCCAAGGAAATAATCCCCAGCGCTCTTGGTGCGCACATAGGCGTAGAAACCTATGCCCAGCACTATGCTGACATAAACCATAAAAGCTATAACAGTGGGTGCAGAGAGCTGCGACATAGGTTGAATCCAAATTTATTATAAGTTGATAGCGCGGATATGAGTCTCTAGTTCGTCGTTGTCGACCGGCACAGATTCACGATCTAACGCCAGCCCGGCAAAATCGAATAGTGCAGTATCAGCCAATTGAGAGGGCGACACATTCTTAATAGCGCCAAAAATGGTATCTATACGACCAGGGAACTGTCGCTCCCACTGAATCAGCATCTCTTTAACGGCATTGCGCTGCAAGCCGTCCTGAGAACCGCAGAGATTACAGGGAATAATTGGGAACTGTTTGAGCTCGGCAAGGGCAATTAAATCAGATTCACGGCAGTAGGCCAGGGGCCGGATCAGCATATTTTTCTTATCATCGGAGAGCAGTTTTGGCGGCATGGCCTTTAGCTTGCCCTGATGAAACATATTTAAAAATAGCGTCTCAACAATATCGTCGCGGTGATGTCCCAGGGCAACCTTGGTGGCACCAATCTCCTCGGCAAAGCCATACAATGTGCCTCGACGCAGCCGCGAGCAGAGACTGCAATAGGTTTTACCCTCGGGAATCTTGCTGGTCACTATGCTATAGGTATCTTTCTCAAGAATATGATATTCAATATCCAGAGTATCCAGATAGGCGGGCAGTACCTCCTCGGGAAAGCCTGGCTGCTTCTGATCAAGATTGACCGCAATCAGCTCAAAACTGATCGGGGCATTTCTCTGCAGACCCATCAGGATATCCAGCATGGCGTAGGAATCTTTGCCGCCAGAGAGACAGACCATCACCCTGTCGCCCTCTTCAATCATATTGTAATCAGCGATTGCACTGCCCACATTGCGCCGCAGGCGCTTCTGCAACTTATTGGCCTCGAGCTGATTCTTGCGAATAGACATTGATATTTCCGCCTGCTGAAAAGCTGGCATTGTAAGTGCTGAGCGCAGCTTTCACCAAGTAGGACTGGTATTTTTTTGCATTTACAACCTAGGGGGACCAGCTGGTTTCCGGCGCATTTAGCCGGCTGTCAAAGCTGTAGGCAATCTCGCCCCTAAAGCCAAGTAAGTAGAGAGCCTTCATATCCTCTGCATAATGGGCAAAAAACTTGATCATTTTTTTATCAGAGCCGAAATCCTGGCCGTACCATGCAAAAATTTGCGATGTCTCCAGCTGTTTATTTTTAAGGTGGACTCCCCTGGGGTGATTGATAAATTCACGCACCGAGCGCTCCAAAAGCTGCTTGCTATTGACCGAGGTAAATGCCTGCTGCTGAATATTGGGACAGCTTAGAGCGGCACAGCTGAGGCCAAAAATAATTTTTTTATCCTGCCACAGGGGTCGCAAAATCCTGTTTTCAATATCCTCAAGACTAAGTTTCACGCCCGCCACCCTGATTAGGTTTTTACCTTTAATTGCATCCATAGCCAGAGATTTAACTGGATAATCACCCAGCACCGATCTGAGCATCAGCGCATTGTAGAGATTCAGCCAGTAAGCCTTCTGTTCTTTGCGCGAGTAATCCCGGGGGTCGAGGCGCGCCAATCCCGCAATATAGCGACGTAACTTTTTACTGTCACCGCTGCTGACATCTGCATATCGGAAACGATTAATTCCTGAAGGATGATCTACGATCACATAGGTGGCTAACAATTTATCAAAGGAGCCATGATCTATACTGGCTGCATTGCTTTCATTGCTCTGGTCCCAGAATGACCAATAATTCGTCTTGATATTCGCCCCGGCGCTCTTTGATACAGCTACAGCGTCCATTGACAGACCCACAGCGATTGACAAGGCTACAGACATAATTAGCCGTAAAGGCCATAGACAGCGGTTAAAGATGCGCATAATAAACTCCATTTTTTATGCTGAATTTGTTTGCCAATTAAATAGACAAAGCGAGCAAAGAATGGCTTTATTCGACGACTTTAGGTAGTCTGCGACGCCATCCAGTTTTGATAACACTGATCACCGATTCCAGTCCAGTGGAGACCCAGATACTTTGAACTCGATCACTCCTACCTCTGAACAACAGTCACAAGTTTTGCTCAATGACCAAAAATATGTCTGGCACCCCTACTCGTCCCTCAGCAACCCAATTCCGGCCTATGAAGTCGTCTCAGCCGAGGGTGTAATGCTTAGCCTGGCCGATGGTCGCGAGCTTATCGATGGCATGTCGTCCTGGTGGTGCACAATCCATGGTTATAACCATCCAGTGTTAAATAAGGCCGCGGTGCAACAGATCGAAAAAGTCAGTCATGTGATGTTTGGTGGTATCACCCATGCGCCAGCGGTAAATCTCTGTAAAAAATTGGTGTCCATCACGCCAGAGGGGCTGGATAAGGTCTTTCTGGCAGACAGTGGCTCTGTGGGCGTGGAAGTGGCGATTAAAATGGCATTTCAGTACTGGATTTCTCAGGGTCAGCCAGAAAAAAACAAGTTACTCAGCCTGCGCAATGGCTACCATGGTGATACCTTCGCCGCCATGTCAGTCTGCGATCCAGTCACGGGAATGCACCATTTGTTTGATCAGGTGCTACAGAAAAATTACTTTGCGCCTGCACCTAAAACTGCATTTGATGATCTGTGGGACGAACAGGATATCGCCGAGTTTAGTCAGATTATCCACGACAAAGGTGAGGAATTAGCCGCAGTGATACTGGAGCCCATTGTTCAGGGTGCCGGGGGTATGCGCTTTTATTCGCCCCAGTACTTAAAGCGTGTACGAGAACTGTGCGACGAACACAATGTGTTATTAATTGCCGATGAAATTGCCACCGGCTTTGGTCGCACCGGAAAATTATTTGCCTGCGAATGGGCCGATATTTCACCGGATATTATGTGCCTTGGCAAAGCGATTACCGGCGGTTATATGACATTGGCCGCAACCCTGTGCACCGATAAGGTCAGCCGCGGTATCTGCGAGGGCGAAGCGGGCTGCTTTATGCATGGCCCTACATTTATGGGCAATCCCCTGGCCTGCTCTGTGGCCAATGCCAGTATTGATTTACTGCTGGATGCCGATTGGCAAGCCAATATTCAGCGTATCCAAAGCAGATTAAAGTCCGCACTGCAGAAGTTTGCCGCTCTTGACTCCGTAGCTGAAATTCGATCCCTGGGCGCCATCGGGGTTATTGAAATGCATGCACCGGTCAATGTTGCGGAGATACAGAAAAACTTTGTCGCCGAAGGGGTCTGGGTACGACCCTTTGGTAAACTAATCTATGTGATGCCACCCTTTATTAGCAGCAACAATGAACTGGACCAGCTGATGGATGGGGTTTACAGAGTTTTAGACAGTTAGCCAATTAAGGCTGGTGAGGAGCCCGCACAATCTTATCCGCCTCATAACCCAGAGAAATAACAAAGTCGATTAACTCATTGTATCTGTCCTCAGAGAAATCCAGGCTGCGCGACATAACCCACACATAGTCGCGAGCCTTGCGGCCAATCACCGTGAACTGGTAATCGGGGTCCAGATACACCACCCGATAGTCAGCCTTGATCGGCCATATAATTTGCATACCCCAGGTTGCATTAGTCTGTTTATTTTTAACAAAGCCCGTTTGCTGATGGATCTTTTGTTCACCATCAAAACTATCGGCATTAAAAGTAAACGATGTAGCAATGGTGCCATTGTTATTGAGCCTATAGGATTCAACCGGGTTGTGAGCGCCTTTTTCAAAGACAGTAGGAATATTGGCAATCACATACCAGTCGCCCATAAAGCGAGGCAGATCCACATAGGCCACTGTTCCCATTGGCGCCTGAGCACTCATGGCAGGGTTGATCGCGAGCATCAGAAAAACAATCAGCCCAGTCCCCCAGATTGGCTTAGTCATATAAGTCACCTTCGACCTGCTCTCTAGGTACCCAGGGAAAAAATGAGTTGGTGCTTTGCATATAGCCCCCATAGTCATTGCGGCGCTGGGTGATACCCCGCTCCATCAGGCTAATACCCGACAGTTTGAGTAATAAAAATGTGACGATTAGTGGCCCCAGCAGCACAAACCCATTGCCGGAGGGAATGGCAAAGATAAACCAGGCCCACCATATACAGAATTCACCAAAATAGTTGGGGTGCCTGCAGTAGCGCCACAGGCCGGTTTTAAGAGTCTGCTCCTCGCTGACCACAAGGCGATTAAATCGATGCAACTGATTGTCGGCAACAGTTTCAAAGCTAAAACCAAATAACCACAGAGCAGCCCCAGCAGAATGGTAGAGACTCCACTGCATATCAGCGCTGATCACAATGGCGAACAGCGAGCTAACCATCGAGGCCAAAACAGGCTGTGCCACCAGAATAAGAGAGAAACTATGCAGCCCAAAGCTACTGGAACTGTTCTCGCGCAGGGCTCTATAACGCCTATCTTCGGGCTGGTGTCGACCGCGCTTAATAGCATAGTAATTCAGACGGAGGGCCCAGCAACAGACCATAGCCAGCAGCGCTAACTGCACTGCGCCAATTGTCTGAGCATCTATTTGAAACAGCAGCGCAGCCACCATCAATAGAACCGGCCAGCTGTAGTAAATAATACTGATCTTGTGCAGATATAAGCTGATCAGCCAGGTGACACCAGCAATTGCAAAAATTGCTGGCAGAGCTTTTATCATGGTGACAAAAATAGGTGACAGTTCAATAACCATGGTATTACGGGGAGCCTGGTTTTTTTATTATGCTCGGTATACGCAGATATAAGATGGCAGGATCAGTACTCGGGCAGGGTTATCTAGAGTCTTTTGGATCGCGCGAGTTTCTCACTGGTATTTAGTCTCGCCAGGCTATTCTTTTTGATCAGCAGATAGGTAGAACCCACGCCGCCATGCTGCTTCTGGGCACTGTGGAAGGCCAGCACATTATCAAACTGACGCAACCAGTGATTGACACAGCTTTTAAGTCGCGCTGGCTGCTCACGGCCCTCGCCTTTACCATGGGTGACCAGCGCACAGCGCACCCCATGTTTTTGGCAGCTCTCGACAAAATCCCACAGTGCAACTCTGGCCTGCTCTACTGTATGGCGATGGAGGTCGAGCCGCGACTGAATTTCGTACTTACCCTGACGCAGGTTCTTATAGACTCCATGCTGTACTCCGGGGCGAGCAAACTCCAAAAAATCGTAGGGATCCACTGGCGTGATAATACTCACCGGGTCGAGAAAGTTTGCGCTCTTTTGCTGTTCGTTTTGCGCGGCTTTGCGGCGCTCCAACACCCCTGGGGTTACCACCGCAGGCTTGGGCATATGACTGGCACCCCTGCTCTGGAGTGGCTGTATATCGTCGCCAAGCAATGCGCCAAATTCATCCTCGGTATCGGCATTGTGCTTTTGGCTGTCCGGGTGATCAGCGGCTGACATTTTTTGTTCCTGAAAAAAATAATTACTGTATTATGGCGCCACTTTTGGGGAGGACAAAATGCAGGTTTCCATCAACTATGTGGTCGCAGTTCACTATAACCTGAGAGACGACAAAAACGAACTTATCGATAGCACTTACGATGAGGATAAGCCTATGGTTTACCTCCATGGTCGACGGCAGATGATCGCCGGGTTCGAAACCGCAGTTGCCGGTGCAGCTGTTGGCGATAAACTGTCTTTTCAAGTTATGCCCGCCGAGGGTTACGGGCTGCGCAATGTCAACAATACCCAGCGTATTCCCAGCAAGTACCTCAAGCATGAGGGCGCACTGAGCCCCGGCAAAAATATTCATGTCAACACTGACAACGGAGTTAAACCAGGCACCATTATTAAGGTCGGCAGGTTTAATGTGGATGTGGATATGAACCACCCCCTGGCCGGTAAAAACCTGCACTTTGAAGTAGAGATTATGGATATTCGCAAGGCGACAGATGAGGAAATAACCCATGGTCATGTGCATGGCGAGGGTGGCTGCAATCACTGATAGTCGATCAATACCCTTATTGACCTATGATTGATCTGTCCTGGATACAGCTGGGTTTCGTCGCCATTATATTTATCTGGAGCGGGTTTGTGCGCTCTGGTCTGGGCTTTGGTGGCGCGCTTTTTACCCTGCCATTTCTGCTGCTGATCCATAATGACCCGCTGTTTTTTCTGCCTATTATTTCCCTGCATCTGCTGTTTTTTGCTGGCTTGACGATCATTCAGTCTGAACGCAACAGAAATGACAGCAACAGCACCAGTGTCAACTGGCAATTTGTCCGCTACTGCCTGCTGATTATGATTGTACCCAAACTGGCTGGTGTTATTGGGCTGCTGATACTGCCCACCAAGCTGATGAATCTGATTATCTTTTCGTTAATTGCCGGCTACGCCCTGACCTATATTCTCGGCAAACCCCTGCAGAGCAACAGCCGGGTAATTGATATACTGTTTCTGGTTGCCGCCGCCTATATCAGCGGAACCTCTCTGATTGGCGGCCCCCTGGTGATTGCTGTAGCCATGCGTCATATCAAACCCCATGAGTTTCGCAACACGCTATTTGTTATCTGGTGGATACTGGTCAGCATCAAGCTCGGCGCCTTTGTGATTGCTGAAGTCGATATACAGCTGCTCAATGCATTATGGCTGCTGCCCTTTGCCGGTATCGGTCATCTGATTGGCCATGGTTTTCATCAGCAACTGCTGCAGCGAGATAGCGCCAGCTTTTACAAAATTCTTGGCTGGATACTACTTGGCTCTAGCGTTGTCGGTATCTCACAGGCTCTGGCCTAGAGAGATCGATAACAAATCTGGCAGCAGTATCTGAATTTGCTAGTATTAAAGCTGAAGCCACAAGGATGTTGTGATCAGTGCAGATATCTCCCGCCGCTTATCGAGCCTTAACCCCAGCACTCTGTGTTGCCCTGTCCATATTGATCTGTTGGCAGCAGAGGCTATTACCAGCAGCTTTGACTGCCCTGCTTCCCCAGCTGCCGTTTATTCTGTTACCTGTGGCCAGTCTTATAGCCGCTCTAAGCAACCAGAGTAGAGAGCTGGCAACCAGCCTGTTAATGCTCTGTGCCTACTGGCTGATCCGCAGCTATCTGCAAACACCCTTGCAGAGCCTGCCTGCGGCACAGATCTTTTATCTGCTATCCTATTTTGTCCCCAGTGTTGTGCTGTATTTACTGTTTATCCCGGAGAATGGCCTGCGCCATGCCCGGGGTACAGGCCTGGCGGTGCTGCCTGCTACTCTTCTGTTTGTTCTCAGTCAGATTTTTGTTACCAACCCGCAGCTTATGGCCGAGCTGAGTCTCAGCAATATTGCCGACCAACTGTGGAATATGCATCTGTCGCCTCTGTCTGGATCATGGTACCTGCTGGTATTGATCTGTGCAGTCACCATGGCCAGTCGGCGCCAACCTATTTTTGACAGCTCCGCCGCAGGCTGCCTGCTGATTCTATTTATTACTCTGGGATGGATCGATGTTAATAATATCTCTGCAGTGATGTTTACCGGCATAGGGATACTGCTGACTGTGAATATCACCAGCGGGCTGTTTCATATGGGGTTTTATGATGAACTTACCCAGATCGGTAACCGCCGCGCACTGCTGGCTGCACTGAAAACCGCTGGCAACCACTACAGCCTGGCCATGGTAGACGCCGATCACTTTAAAAAAATTAATGACCGGTTTGGTCATGATCTGGGCGACCAGGCTCTCAAGGTTATAGCCAGCTGTATCAGTAACACAGGGGGCGCCAGGGCCTTTCGCTATGGTGGAGAGGAGTTCTGTCTGCTATTTAAGGGCAAGAGTCGCGAGGAAGTGGCCGATAGCCTGGAGCAGGTGCGTCAGTCTATTGCCAATTACGATATGGTGATAAGAGACAAAAAACACCGCCCCACTGAGCAGACCGAGGGCAAAAAAAAACGCGGCGCCTCCAAGCGCCACAGCAACCTGCGATTAACCGTCAGTGTGGGGGTTGTCGACAGTTCCGATGGCGGCAGCTTTGAACAGCTTATCAAGCTGGCCGATCGCGCTCTCTACAAAGCCAAAGCCGGTGGCCGCAACCGGCTGGCATTTGCCTGAGATCACTAGCAGGTTGAGACGTTGTTTTTTAAGAGTGAAAGCTAGTGGTTTTCTCCAGGCTATCGCGCTCAGTACGCAGATTATTGGCCGAGTCGGCTTCGTCTATGTAACCAAAGGACAGACCCATCATCAATTTATAATGGCTGTCGATACCCAATTCTTCGCGCACCAGATCCGGGTAACAGCTTACCGAGGTCTGTGGACATGAGCCTATGCCCGCATCTGTCATGGCCAGCATCAAGGTCTGCGCATACATGCCCACATCACCTGCCAGCCTGACCAGTTCGGGGAACTCGTCGGTAACAAATATAAAGGCAATATGGGGAGCATCAAAGAACTCAAAGTTGCGCATCCATGACCAGGCGCGCTTCTCCGGGTTATCCCGAGTCACTCCCTGATGCTCCCAGAGGCCCAGAGCCGAGCAGATTTGGCGTTCTTTGTAGTCACCGCTAAACTTGCCCTGCCAGGGGAAGTCCGGGTTAAAAGCCACCTCTGCCGATGCGGCAGCTTTCATTTTTTCGCGCATACGGTCGCAGGCATCCCCAGACAACACATGCACATGCCAGGGCTGCACATTGCAGTTGGACGGTGCCCAGCTGGCCAGTTCAAAAACCTGTTTTAAGGTTTTTCCGTCTACCTGCCTGGATGCAAAACCACGATATGAATGTCGAGCGCGCACTGCGTCAGCAAATTCCATTCCTGTATCCCTTTGATAAATTACAGCTCTTATTAGATTTGCCCAGACTGTAGCAAACTGTTCAGCAATTTGCAGGCAATAAAAAGCCCCAATCATCTGGGGCCTCTTACCTGGGGTTAACCTTTTCTCAAGACCTAAGACACATCAAAATAATCTACCGGCATGGCCATCACCGAATCCAGATTAGCGCCGATGGTTTTGGCATGAACCTGTGCCTGGGGCAGCATTCGCTCAAAAAAGAATTCCGCAGTGTGCAGTTTTTCCTGCAAAAACTTGCTGTCGCCCTCACCCGCATCCAACTGCGCCTGGGCCACCGCACTGATCTTGGCCCACATAAAGGCCATATAGGCATAGCCAGAGTACATCAGAAAGTCAGCGGACCCAGCGCCTACAGCATCGGGATTGCGCTTGCCCTGCATGGCAAGCTTGTAGCCCAGATAGCGCCATTTTAGGGCCAGCTTTGCTAACGTCCAGGCCTGCTTGCGGAGCATTTTATTACCCCTGGGCCAGGGCAGTGACTTGGCGGCAAAGCTGAGCATTTCGCCAGTAAAAATCTTTAACTGCTTAAAGCGATCCATCAGTACCTTGCGGCCAATCAGATCCAGCGCCTGAATACCTGTGGTGCCCTCGTACAATGTGCCAATGCGGCTATCGCGCAGAATCTGCTCCATGCCCCATTCCTGAATATAGCCATGGCCACCAAATACCTGCACACCATAATTGGCCGCTATAACGCCCTGCTCGGTAATAAAACCTTTGAGGATCGGAGTACAGAAGCCGAGCCGGTCTTCAGCAGCACTTCTCTCTTCTTCAGTCTTGCCGCCCATATACAGATCAGCAAACTGGCTGGCGTAAGTGACCATGGCACGACCACCCTCAGCAATGGCGCGCTGGGTTAATAACATGCGCCGCACATCCGGATGAGCAATAATGGGGTCAGCCGGGCCATCGGGGTTTTTAACTCCAGACAGTGAGCGCATTGCCAGCCGCTCGCGAGCATATTTCGAGGCGCCCTGAAACGAGCGCTCGGCCGCCGCTGAACCCTGGCTTGCAGTACCAATACGGGCCACGTTCATATAGGTAAACATGGCATTAAGCCCATTGTGTGGCTCGCCAATCAAAAATCCGGTGGCATCATCAAAGTTAAGCATGGCCGTGCCATTGCCGTGAATGCCCATCTTGTGTTCAATCGAACCACAGCGAACGCCATTGCGCTCGCCCACAGAACCATCGGCAGCAGGCAAATACTTGGGAATAATAAACAGAGAAATACCTTTGGTACCCCTGGGCGCATCTGGCAGCTTGGCCAATACAATATGCACAATATTCTCGGTGAGATCATGCTCACCGGCACTGATAAATATCTTAGTGCCATTAATATTGTAACTACCATCGTCTTTAGGCACGGCTTTGGTTTTTAACTGACCCAGATCTGTACCACAATGGGGCTCAGTCAGGCACATGGTGCCACTCCAGGTGCCACTGATCACTTTGGTCAGGTATGTCTGCTTTTGCTCGTCGGTACCATGGTCTTCCAAGGTGGCCACAGCGCCTTCACTCAGTCCCGGGTACATCGCCCAGGCCCAGTTGGCGGTGGTGAGCATTTCATTGATCGCGATACCGATCGACGACGGCAGGCCCTGCCCTCCCATCTCCGGGCTGCCGGTCAACGATGTCCAACCAGCTTCAATAAACTTGGCATAGGCTTCTTTAAACCCAGCCGGGGTTGTAACAACACCATCGTCCCAGGTACAGCCCTTGTCACCAGATTGGTAGAGCGGTGCTAGCTCAGTCTCACTGAACTTGGCTGCCTCAGTAAAAATAGCATCCAGCATATCTGGGCTTGCCTGATCACCCCCTTTTACATGCTGGTACTTGGATTGCATATCCAGCACATCGTTAAACAGAAACAAATAATCTTTAACTGGTACTTTAAAATCAGGCATAGGATTGTCCTAGGTTATAAAACCTTCCAGATGAGCTTGCTCAGCTGTCTGGTTAAAGAGCGCAAATTGCTGTTTATTCTCAAGCTGCTGAGAGTAAAACAGCACCTGAGAGGGTAAAAATAAAGGCCTATAGAAGGTAACATCCACAGAGTAACCCTCATCCGGCACCTGTTGACCCAGGGCTGCAAGACAGCGTGCCTTGCTCCACATGCCATGCACTATGGCCTGCTTAAAGCCAAATAGCCTCGCAGTGATATCAGTCAGATGAATAGGGTTGTAGTCACCGGACACCCGCGCATAGCGGCGACCGGTATCTGCATCCACCGTCCAGTGCTGGGGCTCACCATCACGACGGACAGGGGTAACGGTTTCTCTGGGTAGGCCGGTCTTACAGCGGTGCAAAAAAACTGATTCGCCAGTCCAGACAACCTGATTATCAACACTGGCGCTAACATCAATATTCCATTCCAAACCTCTGGAAGTCAGCACCGAGTTCCCGATGGCAGCGGTCATATCAATAGGCTGCCTGATATCAAACTGGTGGTGCACAGAAATCTGATTGCGCAGATGTACCTGACCCATAGCACGCATGGGGAAGTCCTGCTGAATCAGAATCTTGAGAAATAGCGGAAACCCCAGCATATGCAGGTAGGTGGCCGGCAAGCTTTCAGACGACTTAAAGCCGCAGAGTTGCTGATAGGCATGCAGATGCTCGCGGTTTATCACCAGCGAGTTAATCTGGGTACTAAGGCCTGGCAGCTGGTCGCCCGGCGCATAGTGACCGGATTTAAATGCGGCTTTACCCAGCAGCGCAGGCATACTGGGTAACTCCTGCATCACTATGGGGGGCTTACTGTCTGCGGGCTTTTGCATCTGTGCGACGTTATTCATGGACTTCATAATGTATTCATTCTCCTTGTCAGTCATTGGCTATAAAAATAGGCTGTTTTGTCATTTCGGCCAATTGTGTATGATGGCAATCCTTTAGCGTTGGTGCGGCCCGTTCAGGCCAGATGTATTGTATGACAGGTTTAACCGATTCAGGCACATTGGCCCGCCTCGCCTATCAGGGGCTGGTCAATCTCGGCGTCGATGCAGATTTGGTCATGCAGCGCTCTGGGCTTAATCCAGATCAGCTCTATCAGGCCAATCTGCGCACCAAATTCAGTGCCCAGCCATTATTTTGGAAAGCGGCAGCAGAGCTGTCTAACGATCCCTGCATCGGGCTGCATATCGGCGAGCAAATGCCAGTCTACAAAGGCCAGATACTGGAATATCTATTTCTCAGCAGCCCAACCTTTGGTGACGGCCTGCGCCGGGTGCTAAGTTACCAGCGCCTGATCAGCGATGCACTGCACGGTCAGCTCTCCGAAGGGCCCAGCCCCTGCTTAACCAGCTACTTTGCCGACCACCAGTATGCGACTTCGCATCTGGCGGAGGCCCTGGTACTGGGGCTTATTCGCTGTTTTCAGGCGGTAACCGACAATGCCTTTAAAGCAGACAGAGTGGTGTTTAACCATGCTCCCAATACCGACCTCGGGGAATATGAGCGCATCTTCCAATGCCCGGTGGAGTTTAATGCACCCTCTTTCCAGTTGTTCTTCCCAGCCTCACTGCTTAATCATAGATCACTACACGCTCAACCTGAGTTATTAAATTTACATTTACAGGCGGCAGATCAACATATCGCCATGTTGCAGCAGCAGGACCTGATTGGTAATGTTCGCAACCAGCTGGCCAGCCTGCTAGAGAGCGGTGAAACCAGCCTGGAAAATGTTGCGACACGCCTGGGTATCAGCCCCAGACATTTGCGCCACCAGCTCAATGTTGCGGGCACCAGTTTTCAGCGGCTGCTGAACAGCTACAGGCATAGTCTTGCCAAACGTCTGCTATCTCAGACTGATGAAGCCATCAATGAAATTGTCTACCTCACAGGCTTTTCTGAACCCAGCACTTTTTATCGCGCCTTTAAACGCTGGGAAGGCACCACGCCGATAGAATACCGGCAGCAGCATTTTGATCAATCGTCGTGATCATCCTGGCTGCTCAATCTGTCAGATTGTGGTCAGAGCGCTGGGGCATGCTGAGCGGAGTGAAGTAACTCTGTAGATCCTTCACTGAGGTTCAGGATGACTCGGTGGGGGTTCAGGATGACTCGGTGGGGGTTCAGGATGACGTGGCGGGGGTTCAGGGTGACCTGCTGTAGGCTCCCCATTTCCTCTGTCCCCGACTTCAAGTAGAATGCAGCCTCGTTTAATTTCAGTAACCACAGAGCTGCAGCCCCCTATGACTGACCATGCCAATCCCGCGTTTGAGTTGTTGCGTGAGCAAGACATTCCCTCTTTAAAAGTTCGCTATCAGGAGTTTCGCCATCGCGTGACTGGCGCCCAGCATATCCATCTGGCTGCCGACAACAAGGAGAATGTATTTTTGGTGGCGCTGCGCACTGTGCCTATGGACTCGACTGGTGTGGCTCATATTCTGGAGCACACGGCGCTCTGTGGCAGTGAGAAGTATCCTGTGCGCGACCCATTCTTTATGATGATCCGGCGCTCGCTCAATACGTTTATGAACGCGTTTACCAGCAGTGACTGGACCGCGTATCCCTTTGCCAGCCAAAACAAGAAAGATTTTAATAATTTGCTGGATGTCTATCTTGATTCTGTCTTTTTCGCGCGCCTTGACCCCCTGGATTTTGCCCAGGAAGGACATCGTTTGGAATTTGCTGATGCCAGCGATACATCATCTGAGCTAACCTTCAAAGGGGTTGTATATAACGAGATGAAAGGAGCCATGAGTTCGATTAATTCGACACTGTGGCAAACCATGAGCAAGTATCTCTATCCGACCAGTACCTATCATTACAACAGTGGTGGTGAGCCAGCGGATATCCCTGACCTTACCTATGATCAGTTTAAGGCGTTTTATCAGACGCACTATCACCCGAGCAATGCGATTTTTGTAACCTTTGGTGATATCCCGGCGGCGGAGCATCAGCAGCATTTTGAGGAACATGCGTTGCACCGTTTTGAGAAGTTGGATTGCCATATTGCGGTTAATGATGAGCAGCGCTATACCGAGCCGCAGTACTTTGAGGAGACTTATGCTCATGAGGGTGGCGAGACTGATGGCGATCAGGACTCGACCGCTGACAGTACCCATGTGGTTTTATCCTGGCTACTCGGCGACTCGACTGATCTGCAAGCCACCATGCAGGCGCGGCTGCTGTCGAGCGTGTTGCTGGATAATAGTGGCTCGCCGCTGCAAAAGGCGCTGGAGACCACTGACCTGGGCACTTCGCCCTCGCCTATGTGTGGTCTTGAGGATTCCCAGAAAGAACTTTGCTTTGCCTGTGGTATTGAAGGCTCTAACCCTGAGAGTGCTGATGCTATTGAAGCGCTTATCTTGGATGTGCTGCGCGATGTTGCGGAGAACGGCTTGCCACAGGAACAGGTAGCGGCCAGTCTGCACCAGCTGGAACTCAGCCAGCGAGAGCTCTCTGGCGGCGGTTATCCCTATGGCCTGCATCTGATATTAACCAGTTTAACCAGTGCCACTCACCGCGGCGACCCTGTATCTTTATTGAATCTGGACCCGGTTCTAGATCGCTTGCAGCAACAGATTACTGATCCTGAATTTATTAAAACACTGGCTGGCGATCTGCTGTTAAATAATCAGCATCGCACTCGACTGGTGTTAAAACCGGATACAGATTTAGGCCGGCAGAAAGACCAGGCTGAGAAAGATCGTCTGGCCAGCATTAAAGCTTCGCTATCTGATGATGAAAAGCAGGCGATTGTTAATAGGGCTGCTGCGTTAAAAGAACGTCAGGAAATGGAAGAGGACCTTGAGATTTTACCCAAGGTGGGCATTGAAGATGTGCCCACCGAGATCGCCTACGCCGAAAAGCATAGTACTGTAAAAGGTCCTGTACCATTGACCAGCTACAGTGCCGGCACTAATGGCTTGGCCTATCAGCAAATTATTATGCCCATGCCGGCACTAACCGATGCACAGATGGATCTGCTGCCTCTGTACAGCACCTGTGTCACAGAAATGGGCGTGGGTGAGCGCGACTATCAGCAGACGCAACTCTGGCATTCGGCGGTCGTGGGGGCCTACTCAGCATCGGCCTCTGTGCGCACAGATAAAGATAGCCTGGATAAGCTGCATGGCAATATTAGCTTTACCAGTAAAGGTCTGGCGCGCAATCAGTCAGCGATGACTGAGCTGATGCAGGAGTCACTGCAGCGCGCCCGCTTTGATGAACTGCCCCGATTGCGCGAACTGGTATCGCAGATTCGCACCTATCGCGAATCTTCCATTACTGGCAATGGCCACGTGCTGGCCATGACGGCTGCCGCCAGCGGTCTGTCTGCCAACGCCTACCTCAGCCAGCGCTGGGGTGGCATGACCGGCTTGGCGCTGTTAAAGGCACTGGATCAAACCTTGAATACGGAGGTTGGGCTGCAACAATTATCGGATCAGCTGGAGAGTATCCATCAGCTGATTTTAAACCAGCCGCGGCAGTACTTGCTGGTGGCAGAAGGCGAACGGCTGGAGGAGTTTGGCGCCGTTATCAACAGCGGCTTCTCAAGCAGCACTGGGTCGCCCACCGATAATCTGATTAACTTTGCACCGGCATTGGCGCCGGTCAAGCATTGCTGGACCACCAATACCCAGGTGAGTTTTTGCGCTAAGGCCTACCCCACTGTGCCTACCAGCCACCCAGATGCTGCGGCTCTGAATGTGCTGGGCGGCGTGTTGCGCAATGGCTATTTGCATCGCGCTGTTCGCGAGCAGGGCGGTGCCTATGGCGGTGGTGCTTCGCAGGATAATCAGACCGGGGCATTCCGTTTCTACTCTTACCGCGACCCGCGCATTGCTGGCACGCTGGCTGATTTTGATCAGTCGATCAGCTGGCTGCACGAGCAACACCTTGGCTACGATAAAGTTGAAGAGGCGATTTTGGGTGTGGTTGGTGGTCTGGACAAGCCTGGCTCGCCTGCGGGCGAAGCGATTCAGGCTTTCCATTCGGAGCTCAATGGTCGCGGCAAGGCCTGTACCGAGCAGTTTAGGAATCAGGTGCTGGCAGTGACTGAGGAAGATCTTAAACGGGTTGCCGGCACCTACCTTCGAGCAGAGGCTGCCCAGACTGCGGTGATTACTAATACTGAGCTGGCGGTCGGCACTGGCCTAGAGATTATCAGCGTTTAAATGACAGACTCTCATCGCGACAATTTATTTGCCAGCCCATTGGGCAATGTGCCCGGGTTTGTTTTTGACCAAGCGGTGGTGGATGTGTTCCCAGATATGATCAGCCGCTCGGTGCCGGGCTATGAAACTATTCTGGCGCATACCGGCGAGCTGGCCCATCGCTATATTCAGCCACAAACTAACTGCTACGACCTGGGCTGTTCTCTGGGGGCGTCGACCCTAGCCATGGGTCAGCGTATTGAGGGTCGAGGGGCCAAGATTATAGCGGTGGATAATAGCCCCGCTATGCTCACCAAATGCTCAAGCATTTTAGCCGCCAGCCAATGCAGAACTGAGATTGAGTTGGTTAATGGGAATATCTGCGATATCCAGATAAGCAATGCCTCGCTGGTGGTGATGAATTTTACGCTGCAGTTTGTACCTCTGGAACAGCGCCCCAACCTGTTGGAGAAAATCTATCAGGGCCTAAACCCCGGGGGCTGTCTCATTATTTCAGAGAAGCTGAGTTTTGAACCCGAGTCTCTCAACACCCTGCTTAGCGATCTGCACCATGATTTTAAACGCGCCCAGGGTTACAGCGATTTAGAGATTAGCCAAAAGCGGGATTCTATCGAGAATGTGTTGGTGCCGGAAACGCTGGAGACTCATATCCAACGATTAAGGGCCTGCGGATTTCAGTCCGCAAGCCCCTGGTTTCAATGCTTTAATTTTTGTTCTCTGGTTGCTATCAAGTAAGCATTTTCATGGTAGCTTTGATCACCTTTCTTACACCTGGTGTGTAAGGCGGATAAAACATCGACAGGCTGCTGTGCTTGTCTACCAGAACACTACGCTCGTGGGTAAAGGCTCTAAACCCCCAGACACCACCAGACTTGCCAATACCACTGTTGTTTACTCCACCAAAGGGCAGATTGGGGTGCAGGAAGTGCATCACTGTCTGATTGACGCAGGTATCCCCGGCGCTGGTTTCGCGAATCACCTTATCGGTGAGTTTATTGTCTTTGCTGTAGACATACAGTGCCAATGGCTTTGGCTTGGCATTGATATAACTGATCACTTCATCGATATCAGAATAGGTGATAATGGGCAGCAGTGGACCAAAAATTTCTTCCTGCATAATCGCCGAGTCATCACTCATGCCTTCGATCAATGTGGGGGCTATAAACTGGGTTTTCTTGGTCACCTCGCCACCGGTTAAGACCACACCGCCTTTGGCTTTAGCATCGTCCAATAATCGCGTGATACGCCCATGGTGGCTGGCATTTACAACCCGGCAATAATCGCCATTGGCTCCGGCATCTGCACCCAGACCATAAAGGCTCTTAATGGATGCGGTCATCTCCGCGACAAATTTATCCTTAATGGCTTCGTGGACATAGATATAGTCTGGCGCAATACAGGTTTGACCATTGTTGTTGAACTTGCCCCAGCCAATGGATTTACTGGCCTTCTTAAGATTGGCTGATTTATCTACAATCACCGGGCTCTTGCCACCCAGTTCCAGAGTGACGGAGGTCAGGTTTTTGGCTGCGGCCGCCATTACATGCTTACCAACAGCTGGGCTGCCGGTAAAGAAAATATGATCAAAGGGCAGATTGGTCAGGTAACTGGCCACATCGGCCGCACCTTCAAACATAGACACTTCTTCTGGCCTGAACGCTTCTTTCACAATCTGACCAATCACCTTTGACATTTTGGGGGTCATCTCTGAGGGCTTGATAATCACCGTATTGCCCGCGGCAATTGCCCACATCATTGGACCAAAGGTTAGGTTAAAGGGGTAATTCCAGGGTGAGACCACCAGGGTAACGCCCTTGGGTTCCTTTACGATTTTGGACTTGGTGCCCAGCATAGAGATGGTTACCTTGACCGGCTCGGGCTTCATCCACTCTTTGAGATGCTTGCGAACATACTTAAGCTCGGTGAGTACCGGCATGATCTCAGCCAGATCCACTTCGGCGCCGGGCTTGCCAAAATCGGCGGCCGCTGACTTATGGATTTTGTCATGGGCAGCTCTAAACGCCTTTTCAAAGCGTTTGAGAACAGCAAGACGCTGGCGATAATCTGATTTTCTCAGCTCCAGGGCATAGTCTTTTTGCTGCGCAAATACTTTATCGATCCTGGCCTTAACCGCTGGCTTTAACTCTGTCATGTTTCCCCCAATAGTGTCTTTTATTAGTCTGTGCTCGATAATCTCTAAGGCGAGCCAGCGACTTTTTTATTGTTAGCTGAATATAGTTATTTGTATGGGCCTGGTCTGCAATCAAAATAAGTGACCCATGGTATCCAATACCATCGACTTTATAAGCCCGGCCTTTATGTGCAAGCTCTTGAATTAACAGCAGCTTTAATAATGAGGCGGACGCTCACCGGCCTGGCCGCCAGCACTGTCCCCAGGGCCAACCCCGGTGCGCTCGGCTGCATTATCCTGCAACACTTCAATGCGCTCGTGCATTGCTCTATGCGCTTTGGTCAGCATATCTATCTCTTTTTGCTGGCGAAAGATCTCGTCCTCAAGCTGGGCATTGGTCATTTCCAAATAGGCCAGCTTCTCTTCAAGCGCGTCTAATCTTTTTTCTTCCATTATTTAGCCTGTTGCTACCGCTGTAGTTTCAACTCACACCATAGCGGAAATGCCCTATAATTGCCTGTCAAAATCGCGGACAAACTTATGATCCCTGAAACACTCAATTACGGGCCCTTTCTCTCTTGGCTTGAAGAGTCTCCTATTGCTCATTGGGGTGAGACCCTGCCCGAGCTACTCGCCCAACAGCTGCGACGGGAGCGCTGGGGCGACATGCCTGAATGGGAGGAAACTCTAAAGCGACTGCCCGAAATAGACCCGTTGACAGTAGAGCTTACCGATCAGGTATCCATTGGCGACGCCAGCCTGATGGATAAGGGCCGCCGGCTGGCACTTCAGGCCACCCTGATGGGACTGCACCCCTGGCGCAAAGGGCCATTTAATCTTTTTGGTATGCATCTGAATACCGAGTGGCGCTCGGACTGGAAATGGGATCGGGTTTTGCCCCATCTGGATTCTCTGGAAAACCGTTTAGTGCTGGATGTGGGTTGTGGCAATGGTTATCACTGCTGGCGCATGCTCGGCGCAGGTGCCCAGCGAGTTGTTGGCATTGATCCCTCGGTTAAGTTTGTCTTTCAGTTTCAGGCGATCAAAAACTTTGCCGGCAGAGACCTGCCGGTGGATGTGCTGCCCCTGGGTATAGAGCACATGCCAGAGAGACTGGCGGCCTTTGATACCGTCTTCTCTATGGGCATTCTGTACCACCGTCACTCGCCCATGACCCATCTGCGCGAGCTTAAAGAATTATTGCGCCCGGGTGGACAGCTGGTTCTGGAGACATTGGTGATAGAGGGACCGGAGGGAATGGTGCTGGTGCCAGAGGGTCGCTACGCCAAAATGCCCAATGTTTGGTTTCTGCCCTCGCCCGACACATTGATTAGCTGGATGCGCAAAAATGGCTTTAAGAATCCGCGCATGGTGGATATCAATACTACCAGCATTCAAGAACAGCGCAGCACCGACTGGATGACCTTTGAGTCTCTCGAGGACTTTTTAGACCCTGAGGATCACAGTAAAACCATTGAGGGCCACCCAGCGCCGGTCAGAGCGGTATTTTTGGCTGAGGCTCCTTATTGAGCTGAGGCTCCTTATTAGCAACGCAAAAAACCACCGCGGGTTGGCGGTGGTTTGTCGACCTGGCGCTAAAGTCAGGGTTATGCCTTCAATGCCTCATCTGCCGCCACATACTGATATTTAAGAGCATCGGCTACTGCTTTGTAGGTCACCTTGCCTTTATGTACATTTAGGCCATTCTGCAAATTTTTATCCCGAAACAGGCTGCTGATGGGATCATCAGCCAGGGCCAGCGCATAGGGCAATGTTGCATTGTTCAATGCCATAGTGGCCGTGCGCGCAACCCCTCCGGGCATATTGGCCACACAGTAGTGGACCACATCGTCAATCACATAGGTGGGCTCCTCGTGGGTGGTCGCTTTGGAGGTTTCAAAACAGCCGCCCTGATCGATGGCCACGTCTACTACCACAGCGCCCTTTTTCATGCGACTAATCAAATCTCGCGACAGCAGCTTGGGCGCAGCAGCACCAGGAATCAGCACAGCACCAATCACCAGATCAGCCTCCAGGGCATATTCCTCAATGGCTGCATTGGTCGAATAGACACAGCGAGCTCTGCCCTCGTACTTGGCGTCAAGCTCCCGCAAGCGGGGAATAGAGCGGTCTAGAATAGTCACATCTGCGCCCATACCCACAGACATTGCCGCGGCATTGTCTCCCACGACACCGCCGCCAATTACCAGCACCTTGGCCGGCGCCACACCTGGAACGCCGCCTAAAAGAACACCGCGGCCGCCCTGAGCCTTCTCTAAATGATAAGCGCCCGCCTGTGCCGACATACGGCCGGCAACCTCAGACATAGGTGCCAGTAGCGGCAGACCTCCCTGGTTATCGGTCACTGTTTCATAGGCCACACAGGTAGCCCCTGAAGCCACGAGCAACTCTGTCTGTTTGGGGTCAGGTGCCAAATGTAGATAGGTGTATAGAATCTGTCCATCGCGCAACATCTTGCACTCAGCCGGTTGAGGCTCTTTCACCTTGATCACCATATCAGCGCGAGCAAATATTTCAGTCGCAGAATCAACGATTTCAGCTCCGGCAGCCTGATATTCTGCATCCGGAAAATCGATAGCAGCACCTGCACTGCGCTCGACTATTACTCTATGTCCACGTTTGACTATCTCGTTTACCGAGGAGGGGGTTAACCCAACCCTGTATTCATGATTTTTTATTTCCTTGGGTACACCTACTAACATTGCGACATCCTCCCTGGGATTTTTAGCATTATTGAGTGAAACTTTATCCGGGTATTCTAGAATTATAGGATAATATTTCTTAATCTATTTAGGTATAATGCAGAATATTTTTAGCTTAAAGACCATAAAACAGGATATTTTATCAATGAGTAACAATGCATTAACTGCCGAGAAACTTGGCAAGATCGACCGCAATATACTGCGCATACTGCAAAAGGATGGTCGCATCAGCTACACAGACCTAGCCCGCGAAGTTGGCCTCTCTGTTACCCCATGCATCGAGCGAGTTAAACGCCTTGAGCGCAATGGCTATATTCTTGGCTATGTGGCACAGGTCTGCCCCGAGCAGCTCAATGCCAGCCTAGTGGTGTTTGTGCAAATCAGGCTCAATCACACTTCGCAGGAAAATTTTGAAGAGTTTCGTAACTCGGTGATGGACCTGGAAAATATCCAGAGCTGTTTTCTGGTGTCGGGCAACTATGACTATCTATTGAAAGCCAGGGTAGCCGATATGGCAGCCTACAGAGAACTGCTTGGCCACCGCATACTCAAGCTGCCCGCAGTCCAGGAATCAACCAGCTATGTAGTTATGGAAGAGCTTAAAGAGACCATGGAAGTACCAGTGCCCTACAGCCAAAAATAACCTGTGAAAACAGACCAATAACCCAGCCTGAAGGTTGACTCAAATCCATTGCTCACCTATAGTGCGCTACCTCAGAAATGAGTCCACAAAGCACTCGTAGCTCAGCTGGATAGAGTACCCGGCTACGAACCGGGCGGTCGAAGGTTCGAATCCTTCCGAGTGCGCCAAATACAAAAAACCCGTCTTTTAGGCGGGTTTTTTGTATTTGGCGCACAACGAGGTGAGGGCCTTCAGATTGACCAATTGATCCAATAGAAATCACCCCCCGTACCCTCATTTAGAACACCCAATAAAAACAAGATTGACTCAAATAAAACAGAACAAAAAGGGTAATCACATGAAGACTAAACTAGCTTTCCTATGGTTTTACGACTGCTACAACGCGGTGATGGACCACAATAAAAATCCTCTGCGCAATATTCCTGACCCAGTATCAAGAATGTGGATTATGACTGTACTGGCCTGGATGTGGTCAGTGGTATTTGGTGCCTACCTGGGTAGTGTTATATATATGGGCGTCAGCCTCGCGTCCCACTTTATCCTGATATTTATGGTGGCCTTTACTGCCTCGGTTTTCTACGATGCCGAGAGACGCCACGATAGCTGGTTACTGAAGCTGCGCGCCGCCCAGCAATCATAGCCCTTATGGCACAACCAGCTGAGCGCACTGAAATTGAGGCGGCGACGTTTCGTCGCCTGCTTCAGCACCTTGATGAACACAGAGAGGTGCAAAATATTGACCTGATGATTCTCGCCGACTTTTGCCGCAACTGTTTGGGCAAATGGTATGGGTCCGCAGCTGCAGAGCTTGGTATCGAGATGGAGCCCGACCAGGCCAGAGAAGCGATCTATGGTATGCCCTACAGCGAGTGGAAGGAAAAACATCAGCTTCCAGCCACTGCAGAGCAATTGCAGGCGCTTGCCAATCGGCAGAAAAACTAGTCGGTTAGGTGGAACCCTGGGGTTGACTGGGAGAGGGCTATCTCCTGTTCATCCATCCCTTCCTCCACACCCTCAAACAGAGGCGATGACAGATAGCGCTCTCCTGTATCGGGCAGCATGCATAGAATAACGGTTCCCTGCTCGGCGTTCCTGGCTATATCAAGGGCTACAGAGAAGGTAGATCCGCCGGAGATGCCAGTGAAAATACCCTCTTTTTGCGCCAGCATTTTTGATGCATCGATGCCTGCCTGCCCGTCGATGGGCACCAATTGATCAAAACGTTTGTTATCGATCGACTCCTGCAATACTGCGGGAATAAAGTCTGGCGTCCAACCCTGAATCATATGGGGCTCAAACGCTGGGTGACTGCCTGCAGGGGAGCCATTGGCACTGCGCTGCTGACTGACACCGCTCTCGATCAACTGGGCATTGGCAGGCTCACTAAGGATAATCTTGGTCTCTGGCCGCTGTTCTCTGAGCACTTCGGCCACCCCGGAAAAGGTGCCGCCCGTGCCATAGCCGGTCACCCAGTAGTCCAGGCGATCGCCATCAAAGTCAGCCAGAATTTCCTGAGCAGTGGTATTGCGATGAATTTTGGCATTGGCATCAGTCTCGAACTGGCGAGCCAGAAACCAGTTATTGGCCTCAGCCAACTCTACTGCCTTGAGATAGCAGCCCATCGCCTTATCTTCTTTAGGTGTGAGAATGACCTTGGCGCCAAGAAAGCGCATTAGTTTACGCCGCTCTATTGACACGCTGGTAGGCATGGTGGCCACAAAGGGGTAGCCTTTGGCTGCGCAGACCATGGCCAGGCCCACGCCTGTATTGCCACTGGTGGCCTCAACCACTGTCTGCCCGGGCCGCAACTGACCGCTGCCTTCGGCCTCTTCAATAATACTAATGGCCAGACGGTCCTTGACTGAGCCCGCGGGATTAAAAAACTCTGCCTTTACATAGAGCCGCACGCCCTCTGGCGCCAGGTTTTTTACCTGCACACAGGGCGTATCGCCTATGGTATCCAAAATACTATCGTATAACTTGCCGCGCCCTGCCGTGGTTCTCGACTGACCCATAATTATTTACCCTAATCTTTATCTGAGAGAATTACTCGAGGAAGGCAATCATAAATCAAAGCGCTCAGTCGTAAAAGCCAATCTCGGCAATATCAATATCAGCCTGATGGTCTTTACCAAAGGCGACAATACCTATACTGCGAATGCTGCTGGGCTTTATTAATTGGCGCAACCAGGAGCCGGAGCGCTCGAACGCGGCAAATGGGAGCCGCACAACCTGCCATTCAGCTGAGGTTTCAAAATCCGCCTGATAATACTGCCAGGGCAAAACCGTGCCTGAGGTACGCAGATGGATAAAGTAATTTTGCGAATTGCCGCGAACTTTTAAATAGACTCCAGCCGCAGAGCCAATTGACTGCTTGGCTACAGCACGGCGAATCTGTATAAAACCACCATTATTTTCGGTGGATACACGGCCAGTCATACGGGCAAAACTCTCGCCATTCTCGTCAATATATGTCACTCGCCCCTCAGAAACACCACCCATGACCTGATCACTCACATAGGACCATGCCAGTCGGGATTGGGCATTGAAATTATCGCTCGAGAGCCTGTCTGCATTCACTGTGGATACCGGAATGAACACTAATAGAGCAAGGATGGAAGCTTTGATTTTTTTCATAATGAGCACATTTAAACCTTAGCGTTTATATTGGGTCGGGCAATAGCCACGACTCACCTCTGGCGAGCGCAGGGACTGATGCTTGGTTTTACGACTGGTGACTCGCTTGCGCCACAGGCGAAACGAGCGGCCCTTAACTTGCTGGCGCATTAGATTGATCACCGCAGATTCATTGAGCCCAAAATTGAACTCGATAGCCTCAAATGGTGTGCGGTCTTCCCAGGCCATTTCGACAATGCGCGACAACTCCGAGGGACTAAAGCCCAGGGAGCCTGGATTTTTGACTGCAGATTCTGTCATGGCTAGAGTGGCCTGTGCTGAGTGTATCAAGGAAATACCTAATGAGCTGAGATCTGCTAATAAATACGCACAGGGAATAACTTTGTATCAGGCCAGATATAACAAAGCCCACCAATATAAATGGTGGGCCATTACCTGCCGTTTTTCCCACAACTCAAGAGCAGTATCTGCAACTCAGGAGCTCATAAGACCAAACTTCTTGAGGAGCGATACGTCTCGCTTTACTCCCTCTTCTATGTGGGCCTCAATCAAACCGACCCGTTGCTTGGTGAAGCTGTCTGGCACCACCTTTACCGCAACCAGTTTTTTGGGTTCTTCAGACCCCTCCTTTTTTTCCTCAGTCCCACTCTTCTTTTTAGCTAATGACATTCTAATCTCCTTTCAATAGCCTCAAACTGTGCTCTAACTCCAGTCGCAAACCAAATTGATCGTACAACCACTTGTAATAGTCTTCTCGACCTGCAGTAAAGTAATTAGCCTTATCTGCTTTGACACACAACACATAGGGGTAACTTCTCGACGGTTTATGATAGATAGGATAGCAGAGAGCCGAGCCCTTCTCGCTTTCTTCAAACATATGATAGTGCTGATCAACGGTTTTCTCCGCCTCTTTTTGAATATCTGGGATCACCACCACAGATTTTGTTGCCACACAGTGCCGCAGCGCACTATCCGGGCAATCTAGCTCGGCGATCTCATGCTTGGGAGGCTCTCCGCCATGGGTATACCAGCCCAATAACTCTCCGTCCGGCCCGATTTCTGCCAGACGCACGTCAAAACTGACATTGCCGGCGATTTTTTCAAGGAATTTCCAGATGGTATTCACGGTAAAATAGATTTGCTGATCTGGCTGAGTAATGGATTTAAACACCTGGCCGGGATCGCTATTATCACCTTTACTCAAAAATGCCTCACATTCACCACCAATACGATCAGATTTTATACCAACAATATCTTCGAAAGCCTCTTTTAGAATAAGCGCGTCTTCCAGCTTTAAAATGCCGCTTTTTCTGGCGAAGGCATTGGCGATCTTGGGCAAAAAATTGTAAATAGCTAAAAACAGCACTGCACCCAAAAAAAGCCATTGGCTGTAACTTGCAAGCCATTCAATGGATGAGACCGACAGATGCTGATTAAAAATAGCTGCGACCGGTTCTCTGGTGAAATACAAAAAGAGTAAAAACGGAAAAATATTCAGCAGCGCCATCAGGATCACAACCCATGGGCGATTTACATAATCGACAAAAGAAAGGAAACGCTGGATCCATCTTCCGTTTATTTTATGACTTATATTGCTCAAGCAATTTCCCTGTCATTTTTCGCGGCGTTTGCATAAGTATATTCAAGGAAATCGCAGTCTGCCGATTATTTTTTAAAAACCGCCAAGTCCCTAAGTAATATTGGGCTTCGGGCTAGCTGTATAGCGGCCTGAAACGGCTGATCCACATCTCTGGGGAGGAGTTTTCATTTTTCATAGAAAAGGACTATAGTCAGCCGATAATAATAAAAAACGTTTGCGCTGAGCCATAAAATTAGAACAACTGGCTGGCAAAAAAAACAGCGGATTAATGGAGGCACGCAATGGCCACTTACTCAATTGAAGATATCCAAAAAGGGCCTATTAGTTACAGCGATAGAAAACGCCATCTGTGGCTTATCTCTGTTTTTATGCCGATCTTTCCCCTGATGGGTGTGTTTATCTTTTACCGCACCGGCGCTGAATGGACTCTGTGCCTGCCCCTGATGATTAATTACAGCCTGATGCCATTGCTTGACTGGTTGATCGGCAGCGACAGCAACAACCCTCCGGAGGAGCTTGTACCCCAACTGGAGGCTGATAAATACTACCGCTACCTGACTTATCTAACTGTGCCGCTGCACTTTGTGGCGCTGTTTATCTTTGCCTATGTGGTGGGCACCAATGATCTGAGCTGGTGGTCCATTTTAGTCACCGCCATTATTGCCGGCGGTTACAGCGGCCTGGGTATTAACACTGCCCATGAGTTGGGCCACAAGCAAACCGGTATTGAGAAACTGCTGGCAAAAATCACTCTAGCGGTACCCGCCTATGGACACTTTTGCGTGGAACACAACCGCGGACATCATGTGCTGGTGGCCACTCCTGATGACCCTGCCAGCTCACGTCTGGGCGAGTCTATCTATGCCTTTACTCTGCGTGAGATTCCCGGCACTTTTAAGCGCGGCTGGGAACTTGAAAAATCACGTCTGCAAAAACAGGGCAAGAGCAGCTGGTCGATCGACAATGATATTCTGCAGTCCTACGCCATGAGCGCAGTTCTGCAAGGTGCACTTATCTATGCCTTTGGCTGGATCATGGTGCCATTTTTAGCGGTGCATAATTTCTGGGCCTGGTACCAGCTGACATCGGCTAACTATATAGAGCACTACGGCCTGCTGCGCGAGAAAAAAGACAATGGCCGCTATGAGCGCTGTCAGCCCTATCATTCATGGAATGCCAATTTCATTATGACCAATCTGGCGCTGTTCCATTTGCAGCGCCATTCAGACCACCATGCCAATCCTACTCGTCGCTATCAGAGCCTGCGTAACTTCGAGGATATTCCTGAGCTGCCCAATGGTTACTATGGTATGTATTTGCTGGCCTACATTCCCTGGCTCTGGTATCGCGTAATGGATCATCGCGTGCTTGCCCTGCCCCACATTAAGGGTGATTTATCCAAGGTTAATATCTGCCCGCGAAAAAGAGAGCAGATTTTCGCCAGATACGGCACTGAGTAAAATTGCTGGCATTGTCTCTCAATATTGTCAACTGGCAGTTATTTCCTGGTCGCTGAATCTACTTTTGGGTGGTCGGCAACATTCTTAAGCACTCCTTTTGATGATCTTTGCACCCTATTCGTCCAAATTTATACCTAGGTTCAAAGAAATGCCTCAGATAGGCTACTAATCTATAAATAGAGGCTGATCTTGACGGTATTGGTACATAGAGTGGGCCAGTCTGGACGATAACGCCTAGTGTTGGCGCGTAACCCAGGCGTTAGTACGATAAAAATTCCGAACTAAAGCGGAAAAACTACACAATCGAGGGGATCCCATGGATATCATTAATTCAAAAACTCTGCGCCTGTCTGCTGCTATTGCCAGCTTGATGACGGCGGGAATAACTCAGGCAGCAATTGAAGAAATTGTTGTCACCGCGAACAAGCGAGAGCAATCGCTGCAAGATGTGCCGATTAGTGTCTCTGTGACCAGCGGCGAGACCATTCAGCAATCTAGTATTGTAGATCTAATTGACTTGCAGTCTGCAGTGCCATCACTGCGTGTCAATCAGCTGCAAAGCTCTGCGCAAACCAATTTTATTATCCGTGGCTATGGCAACGGCGCCAACAACCCGGGTATTGAGCCTGCGGTAAGTGTTTATATCGACGGCGTTCCACGCACTCGTTCAGCATCATCGCTGGCTGACCTGCCAACTGTAGAGCGAGTCGAAGTGTTAAGTGGCCCCCAGTCGACACTTTTTGGTAAAAATGCCTCCGCCGGTGTAATCAGTGTCTCCACTATGATGCCAGAAGACGAGTTTGGCGGCATGATTGAAGCCACTGCCGGCAATTATGGATCACAGATTGTTAAAGGGACTATCACCGGCCCTCTCAGCGATACTGTCTCTTTCCGCCTGTCGGCCAGCGACAACTCAGCTGACGGCTATGCCACCAATATCACCACAGGCGAAAATGTTAACTCTCGCGATCGCAGCGCCATTCGTGGCCAGCTTTTGATCGAGCCTTCAGAAGACCTGAGTATTCGCATTATTGCTGACTACAACGAGATTGATGAGATTTGCTGTGCTGCCAGTTCACTGGTCTATGGTGCAGCAGCTGGGGTTGCTTCAGCACTAGCAGGAGCTCGGGGCTTCGCTACCGCGCCGGTAGACCCATGGGCAAGAAATCTCACCATGAACGAGAGCCCAAGCAATAAGCTTGAGGGCAAGGGCCTGTCTGTTCAATTTGACTATGATCTGGGCTATGCAACATTAACCTCTATCAGTTCAGTGCGAGAGCAATCTCTGAAGTCTACTTTTGATGCCGACTTTTCGGCTGCGCTTTTGGTCGACGAAAACCGTGTCGATTACGACTTCGAAACCTTTACCCAGGAACTGCGCCTGACTTCAAATGGCGAGGGTGACCTGCAGTGGATGGTTGGCGCTTTCCACTCTGATGAAGATGTTGCAACATTCCGCAACGTGACATTCGGCGAAGATCTGCGCCCCTATGCCGACTTCCTGGTACAGGCTGGTTTTGCTGCTGCTGGCATGGCAGGTAATTTGGATACAGTGGCCACTTCCATGGTTCTTGGCCAGACTATTCAGGCTGAGATTGCGGCTACTGGCAATGTTGCGCTGGCGGCCCTGCTGTCACCAACAGCTGATCCCGCTGCTGTAGGCGCCTATCTGCTGGGTGGCAATATCACTGGTGCCAGCCTGATGCCAAGCATCAGCGGCCTGTCTAATTCGTTCTATGCGCCCGGTACTGGCGCTGTGGCTGAGAAGTTCAATATGAATGGTGTAGCCACATCGGTGTTTGGTCAGTTTGACTACTATCTCACCGAGAAGCTCACCGCCACCCTGGGCCTGAACTACACTGAAGACGAGAAAACCGTTGTGTCTGACGTTACGATTGTAGACACATTTGCCGCACTGCCTCTGGCTGGTGGTCCGTTCAACTCGCTGGTGGGCCTGCAGTTCTTCCCTGCGTATCCCAACTATCCCAATACCGACGAATCAGGTATTTTCAAATCTGACGATCTGACCCATACCCTGCGTGTGGCTTATGAACTCAATGAGACTATGACTATTTATGCTGGCCACTCAACTGGCTTTAAAGCAGCCTCGGTCAATATGTCTGTGGATGGACGCACGCCTGGAAAGCGTGCCGCTTATCCTGAAGAAGCCACCAATATAGAAATTGGCTTAAAAGCTGTTTTCGACAACGGTTATTTCAATATCGCCTACTTTGAGCAGTCTATTGAAGGCTTCCAGTCCAATGTATTCTCCGGAACAGGCTTTAATCTGGAAAATGCGGGTAAAGAAACCCACAAAGGTGTTGAGTTCGATGGCATGTTTGCGCTGTCAGAGAGCCTGGTCTTAGGGCTTTCGGGTATCGCTATTGATCCTGTCTATGACTCTTTTGTTAACGGTACCTGCGACACTACCGGTCTGGCCGAAGCCAGATACCAGTGTGAGCCAGGCAAGAGCACTGTCGACCTGAGCGGTCTTCAGCCTGCCGGTGTCCATGAACTCAGCATCAATGCCAATGCAGTTTACTCCTTTGCTCTGTCTGGTGATGTACAAGGTTTCTTCCGTGTTGAGTACGTGCATGAAAAAGATATCAATATTGCCGACCTGATTCCATTTAGCCTAGCCAATCGCGGCACAGACAACCTCAATGCAAGTCTTGGCTTTAGCAGCGAGAATGGCGGCTGGGATGCTATGCTCTGGGGTCGTAATCTAACTGACCATGAAAGCCTGATCTCTGCGTTCCCAACTACGGCTTCTCCAGGCAGCTTCAGTGGTTACCCAAATGCACCACGTACCTATGGTTTGACTCTGCGCAAGCACTTCTAGGCAGCGCAACCAGAAGCCACACTAGAAAGGGGTGACTGAGTCACCCCTTTTTTTATTTCCTGGTTAAATCCCTAACTGCTGTTTAACCCTGGCGAATCCCTGCAGGGCAAACTCTAAATCCTCTCGGCTGTGGGCCGCTGACATCTGGGTGCGAATTCTCGCTTTACCCTGAGGCACTACCGGATAAGAAAAGGCCACAACATAGACTCCCTGATTTAGCATCTCAGCAGCAAACTCTGCAGCAACAGCCGCATCACCGAGCATAATCGGCACTATGGGGTGCTCGCCGGGCAATAGACTAAAGCCTAGTTGCTCAAGGCCATTTCTGAAAAACTCAGTATTAGTCTGCAACTGCTCTATTAGCTCGCCTGAATTAGCTGCTATCTCCAGTGCCTTGATGGCACCCGCTACCACTGGTGGCGCTACAGTATTTGAAAATAAGTAGGGCCGTGAGCGCTGGCGCAATAGTTCCACTATCTCAGCGCGAGCGCTGGTAAAACCACCACTGCCACCGCCCAGCGCCTTACCCAATGTGCCGGTAATAATATCTACCCTGTCCATGCAGTTGTGATATTCATGGGTGCCGCGGCCATTGGCGCCAATAAATCCCGTGGCATGGCAGTCGTCAAAATGCACCAGCCCATTATATTTTTCTGCCAGATCACAGATTTCATCAAGCCGGGCAATACTGCCATCCATTGAGAATACACCGTCGGTAGTAATTAGCTTAAACCTTGCACCTGCAGCTTCTGCCGCCTGCAACTGAGCCTCGAGGTCGGCCATATCATTGTTGCGATAGCGGTAGCGGCTGGCCTTGCAAAGGCGCACACCATCAATAATGCTGGCATGGTTCAGTTCGTCACTGATCACCGTATCCCCAGCATCCAGCAGGGTTTCAAAAAGGCCAGCATTGGCATCAAAACATGAGGGATAGAGTATGGTATCGGGCATGCCCAAAAACTGGCTGAGCTGCTGTTCTAGCTGTTTGTGCACAGTTTGGGTGCCACAGATAAAGCGCACCGAGGCCATGCCATAACCCCATTCCTCGAGTCCTGCGGCAGCGGCAGCATTGACCTCTGGGTGCTGAGCCAGGCCCAGATAATTATTGGCGCAGAGGTTTAGCACTTTCTCTCCAGAACCAACTCGCACATGGGCTCCCTGGGGACTGCTAATCAGTCTCTCCGACTTATATAAGCCAGCCTCTTGAATGGCTCGTAACTGGCCACTAATATGCTGTTGAAATTTGTCGTACATCTCCTAGCCTCCCAATTACGGCCAATTTAAAATAACTTTGCTGGCTTCGCCTGCATTCATGGCGTCAAACCCTGCCTGAAAATCTTCAAACCCCAGTCGATGGGTAATCACCGCCGAGATATCAAGCCCGGACTCCACCATCACTGACATCTTGTACCAGGTCTCATACATTTCACGTCCATAGATACCTTTGATGGTTAGCATATTGAAAATCACCTGACTCCAGTCAATCGCCATCTCTTCGCTGGGAATACCCAGCATGGCCACTTTTCCTCCGTGACACATATTGCCTAGCAGATCTCTAAAACCTGAGGGGTTGCCCGACATTTCCAGGCCCACATCAAAACCCTCTGACATACCCAGTTGACGCTGCACATCCGCCAAATTTTCGCGGCGAACATCCACCGCATGGGTGGCTCCCATTGTTTTAGCCAGTTCAAGTCGCTGAGGGTTAATATCGGTAATCACCACATTTCTGGCGCCAGCATGTCTGCACACGGCAGCGGCCATGGCCCCAATCGGGCCGGCACCGGTAATCAGCACATCTTCTCCGAGCAGGTCGTACTGCAGCGCGGTGTGCACTGCATTGCCGAAGGGATCAAATAACGCCGCGACATCCAGGTCGATACCAGGGCTGTGCTCCCAGACATTCGACATGGGCAGCGCCAGATATTCAGCAAATGCGCCAGGGCGATCTACTCCGACACCGCTGGTCTGGGCGCAGAGATGACGTCGTCCGGCCAGACAGTTGCGGCAGCGAGCACAGACCACATGGCCTTCTCCGGAAACAATTTGTCCAGCGTGAAAATCATTAACATTGGAGCCTATATCTACAATCTCGCCAACAAACTCATGGCCCACCACCATGGGCACCGGAATTGTTGACTGCGCCCAGCTATCCCAGTTATAGATATGCATATCTGTGCCGCAGATGGCCGTGCGGTTGATTTTAATTAATACATCATTGATGCCGATCTCAGGCACAGGTACCTCTTCAAGCCAGAGTCCCTGTTCCGAATGCCTTTTAACCAGTGCTTTCATCTTGGCTTTTGCCTCGCAGTTGTTTACTATAAAGGAACTTATTCCATTATCGTAGACGGCCATTTTCCTCTATGCAAGATTACTTTCTTCTATAAGAGATATTTAATGGCAGCCGCTAATATGACAGGCGTATATGACAGACACTGAAAACAGCACTGGTCAGGCCATGGGCAGCAAAGTAATTGAGCTGCGTAAAAAGCATAGGCTGACATTGGATCAGCTGGCCTCCTCCTCTGGCGTAAGCCGCTCAATGCTCAGTCAGATTGAGCGCGGCCAGGCCAACCCGACTCTAACTGTTACCTTTCGCATAGCTCAGGCCTTTAACATGAGCATTGGTGAGCTAGTCGATCAGCCCTGGGCATCATCCAGTATTGAGGTGGTTCATGGAGAGGATAAGAGCAACCTGTTTCGCTCGGATCAGGAGTGCCAGATTCGAACGCTGTCCCCGCTGCATAAAGAGAAAAATATTGAGTTCTACGAGCTAAAAATTGCGCCTGCCTCAAGTCTGGTAAGCGCGCCCCACTACGAGGGGACAAAGGAGATGCTGACTATCACCAGAGGCAGAGCAAGATTGATTTCCGGGGATAGTAGCACGGAACTCTCTGAGGGAGATTCCGCACATTACCGGGGCGATCTAAACCACAGCATTGCCAATGCAGGTGATACCGAGCTAGTCTGCTACCTGGTAGTAACCAGTTAGCTGTACAGCGATTTATGTAGCAGCAGGCATGGTTTATTAGCCTGGAAATAGACTAAAAATAATAAATATGGGGCACAAAAATGGCGCTTAAGAATATCGCCTTTGACAGCGGGACAGATGGCAACCATTACTATCATCAGTGGCAACCTGAAGAACCTGTAGCCTGGCTGCATATTATGCACGGCATGTCAGAACACAGTGCCCGCTACGCCGATTTGGCCCAGTATCTCAATCAACAGGGCATTATGGTGACTGCTGGCGATCACCGCGGCCACGGGCGCACCGGTGAGGCTATGAATAGCCTCTATCATATAGGCGACAGTGACAGCTGGAGTCAAATGGTAGATGACCAGTGGCAGCTGATTAACCACTTGGCGGGCCAGCAGCATATACCTCTTATTATTATGGGTCATAGCATGGGGTCATTTATGGCGACCCGGTTTTGTCAGCAATACGGTCAGCAACTGCGCCAGCTGAGCACCCCTCTGGTGGGCCTAGTTCTATCTGGATCAAACTATGACTCCCCCGGTGCGTTTAAAATCGCTGCGGGACTGGCCTGGATAGAGCGCGCACGAGTTGGCGCAAGCAATACCAGCAACCTGCTTGAACAGCTATCCTTTGGTTCATTTAATCGCGCCTTTAAACCTACCCGCACCGAAAAGGACTGGCTATCCTCAGACAATGATATGGTGGACAGCTATATTGCTGATCCCTGGTGCGGCGGCGCTATCAGCACTCAGTCCTGGTATGACTTTCTCAATGGCTTGGCTCAGCTTTCGCAACCAAAGGCCATGGCTCAAATTGATTCAGCACTGCCAGTTTATCTATTTGCTGGAGACCTGGATCCGGTCGGTGCCAATGGCAAAGGCGTAGAAAAGCTGCGGCAAGCATTGTTAGCTGCCGGTTTAGCTCAGGTGGATATGCAGCTGTATCAAGATGGCCGCCATGAAATGCTCAACGAGCACAATAGGCAGCAGGTCTATGCAGATTTATACCGTTGGATTAATGCCAGGTTGCAACAGTAATTATTTGGTAATCGTAAAGCGCTCAATGGCCCCAGACTTGTCGCCGAGTCTCTCCCTCTTTACATGGATTTTTTCACCATAATAAGAGGCACAGCCCTGAATTAAACCTTCGGCCACATCACCGAGACAGCGCGGTGACTGGTAGAGTAATTCTAGTTTATGTTCATCAACTTTGGTGCATTCAAACTTTGGCGGTCGAGCACCTGGATAAAGAGTCTTAACTTCTTCATGGATAAAGCTATCAACTTTTTCCAGCAGCGCAAAAGAAGAGTCAAGCCCCTTAAATAGCTGAGGATAGGCGGCAATAAATTCGGCAAAGTGATACATCCCAAAGCTCTTGGTCAGACTAGTAACAGTCACCTCGCTCTGCTTGCTCAGCGCCACTACCAGGGCAACCAATTCAGTGTGGTCATAGTCCCCTGCAGAGGTATATATACCGCCATTCTCAGGTGCAACTTCAGCGAGAACAGCATCCACTACCTCCTGGCCGTATTGATTCTCCACCAGATCCAAAAACGAAATAAACAACATGCCCTTCATTAAACACTCCACCGCAAACCTAACTAAGCCTAGTATTTAACTTAGCTTACAAACAGCCAATACTCTGCCCGTGCCGGCAAATTATTCACTATCTGATCAATGAGAGTGTATGGGATCGCCGCCCGTTTAGAAAGAACTAACATCCTTCCACACACTATCGGCTGTGTATTCCAGAGAGACGACAAACTCATGGGCAGCCCAGTTCTCAATCATGCTCAGCAAATATTTGCCGTCGGCCTTTTTATAAAGATGGTATCTCTGGCCCACTCGCGGCACAAAGTTGTAGGAAGCACTGTACACCAGCTCATTGAGCTCGGCGAGACGACGTATGGCATCATATTCCCGGTTTAACAGGTCGACGGCGTTTTCAAAGTAGTTTTTGGTGAGTGAGCCTCGCTCGGAGAGGAATAGTGCTGTATCTGGCAGAGTAATCGCCGGGGCACTAGAGCTGGTACCGTAGGGTAACAGGGCTTTTTTGGACGACATTTTATCGGCCCTTAAGGGTTATGTTAATTACTTTAAGTACGTTGCAACTGAAAGTTTGGACTAGCCTGGCGCTTTACGCTCAAATCCGCCGTTCCGGCGGTTAAATAAAAAAGCCACCTAAAAGGTGCTTGGCAAAACCGAGGATGGCGAGACCAATAGCAGGATTTGATCTTAATAGCCTTTCGGCTATTAACACCCCTGCGGGGCTGCGTCGCTGCGCTCCTTGTCCAAATTCCGCCGTAGGCGTAATTTGTGAACCTGGCGCTTTACTCTCAAATCCGCCGTTCCGGCGGTTAAATAAAAAAAGCCACCTAAAAGGTGGCTTTTTTATTTAATTGGTCGGGACGGCAGGATTTGAACCTGCGACCACTACACCCCCAGTGTCATGGAGTCTATTCCCATATAAATCAATGACTTACAGCACCTTTGACACAGAGGCAAAGCACTACACTAGGCGGTATTTTGTATGAAAAACACCTTAAAAGACATGATTTATGAAGGTTCTCGCAAGGCGCTTAATTGACAGATGCAGATCAGATACAAGGGAACAAAGCACAGGTTTGGCGCAACTGTGGGCGAAGTAGCTGATGATGATAGATATCAATAATCAACTAGGTTTTGAGAGTTTGCTCATGATAATAATTGCTTAGCGACTACCATATTAGTGACTGAGAAAAAAAGGCCGCCTTTAAGGCGGCCGCTTGAAAGATCCAACTACAGGTGGTTGAAGAGGGGTTTTGATATCTAACTAACTATGAAAAACCAACAATTTGATGCATTTTCTGACGATCGATTTGTAGTGGCGCTCCATTCTCAGAGGTGAAACGGCGCCATGCAAATGCAATCCGGTTCTCGCCATCGGCGACCAAAGGATGGGCTTTCGGAGTGTAATTTTTCGAGAATGCTGGGAGCGCATTGACTAGCATAACCGTAAGCTTTGTGAACAAGAATCGGTATGCTTTAAAGAGCCGTCTTGGGCTTTTTAAATATCCCGCACCATGGCATTGCACCGAGTACGCTTTTACGACTTCAATTGTAATTTCTGTCAAGGCCTTGATGATCATATATTTTCGATACCATTCCCGCTCTCCATACATATGCTGAAACACTTCAAAGGCAACAGCTCCATGCTCTACTTCCTCAACTTGGTGCCAGACCCATAATGCCTTCATGGTTGGATCCGATTCTCCCATCCATTCTTCATATTCGGCTAATACAACCATTCCGGCAAGGAAGGTAAATGTCTCATAACCAGCCGTGTACCCTATCAGTTTTTCTAATGAGTCATTCTTCGCATGCTTTGAAAAATGGGCCTTTGCTTTCATCTCTAGTTTATCTATCTTGGGATAAACGCTCGCCAGCGTGCGATTAAAGTCAATAAAATTTCGAGCATGATGTGCTTCTTGGCCAATTATGTTGGAAATATCAGCTAAAAGTCGGTCGTCTTTTACATACTTTTTGGCCAATGTCATTGCTCGCACTAGATAACGCTCAAAATACGGGACATGAACCCCAAAAGCATTCAAAAACATAGCTGCCTCTGGTGAAGACTGGCTCCACTGTACCTTGTCAGAGGCTTTACCGGTGAAATCAAAATCAAGCGCTCTAACTTGAATATCATCCATCGGGTGTCCTTGATAACCAATAGATTCAGCTTTACTGTGCATTATCATTCTCCTAAAAATTGTAGAATAAAAACTGCGTGCGGCAGCATGTGTTGCACCAGAATCAATGCAACACAATGGAATTTTGATTAAACAGAAAATTAAACAAGAGCCTAGTTGCCAGTCTGCTTATCAACAGCCTTTATGAGGGTAACCACTACATAAATCAAAACTAACGCCACAATATAAGCAGGAATAAAGGCAACTACTCCCGCCCAATTAGATTCGCCTAGCCGATTATCGCCTAGAGTTATTCCATGGTTTGGAGCTAAAACTCCAACAATATAGAAAATAGCATTTCCCCAGATCGTAGCTACTGTTCCATAGGCAATGATTTTTTTTGCCTGCTTTTCAATATCAATACTGCCGATAACGAACGCGAAAACAATTGCCATCATTCCATTCATGATATTGCCCACATGTACTGCGCGCCAACGGTCGGAAGACCCTGGTAACTCATAATCGATTTCAAATGGTAATGGGGAAAAACTAATTGCCCCTACTAGACTGAACATAAATAAAAAACCACCGACCAATCCCAAAAGCATGATAATAAGCCCGTGTTTGATCATTAAACCTTGATAATCTGTCAACATTCTCGATTCCTTCTTCTTGTATTAAATTAGTATTTTTTTTATTTGACAACTTTTACTTCCATGCCATCCATCTCCGGTGTAATGCAAATCTGGCAAGAAAGTCGGCAGCCCTCCTGTCCTATGCTAGTGAATGACAGCATATCAATCTCTTCTGCCTTCATTTCAGGAAGATGTTTAGACCAGGCACCGCCAACCATAACCTCGCATGTCCCGCATGAACAAAAACCTCCACATTCAGCATCAAGCCCAGCAATCAAATTATTAGTTGCCGCCACCATCAAACTTTCACCGACTGTTGCATCAATACAGCTCTGTTCGCCAAGTTCGTCAGTAATCTTTATCTTTACAATAGCCATTCGATACAGCACCTATACAGATTATCCCTGGAAGCCAGCAATTAAGCCTTTATATTACAGATTTTTTATATAAATGCAATTATATGTTATTTATGTATTTCACATATCAAAATAGATAAACAGCTTAACTCACTGGAACTAAATCAACAGTAAGATTGAGGTCACAAGAAAAATCGAAACACTTAAATGCATCCAATAGCGCTAAAGCAGTGTATTTTACATTAACGTAGATTTTAGTTCATAGAGCCCATCACTAACTACAAGTCTGATGCGCAGCAATCTATTGACCAGAAAACAAAATATTTGGTAACATAATTTTCTATTTTATAAGCATTATGTGTAATAAATGCTTTCACTTATTTGGAGAATTAGCAGATGCTAACCCTACATGTTGATCCAATTACTGTAAATTGCCGGAAGGTGCTTGCCGGCCTCCAGCTTATAGGCGTGGAATATGAACAGGTAACCATGAGTATTTTTAGTGAAGATCATAAGGAAGATAGTTATCTAGCCTTAAACCCCAATGGAACAATGCCGTTAATGACGGAAAAAGGATTTTGTCTCTGGGAGTCCAATGCAATTTTACAGTATGCCGCAGATGTTAAGGGCGACAAGAGCACTTACCCCTCGGCCCCCCAAATACGTGCAGACATTAACCGTTGGTTACTTTGGGAGTCAGCAAACTGGTTCCCTTCCTGCTATGTATATATGGTGGAAAACATAGCTAAACCATTAATGGGGCTTCAAGCAGAGCAATCTTTACTGGACAATGAGGCAGAACGTTTTAATAAGCTCGCTGCCATTCTGGATAGTCGCTTAGCCAACCAACAGTGGTTGTGCGGAGATAACGTTACCATCGCAGACATTGCAGTGGCGGCACCAATGCATCTCCACCAAGCTGCAAAATTACCTCTCAAGCCTTACAAACATCTCTTGCGCTGGATGACGGACAATATTGAACAATTGCAATGCTGGAAAAATACCTATGTTGGGCCTGATCTTACCCTTGGGCAAGCAAATAATCAGAACATAAAATAAGGAACAGCAGGATGACACCAGATTCAGTTATAACGACACTTAATTATACCGTCGACAATAATATCCCTCATAACCACTTTTTTTATGAACCAAGTGGCGATGACAAACACATCAGCAACCCGGCGGGCACTGATTCTCAGCAGGTTGAAGTTTTCAATGGCTGGGGTGATGTCAAAAATTTTCACGTTGATAAAGAAGGCTTCGAGCTTCGACCATTTTCTGACTCCTTCGTAGAATTCGACAATGACACTTTGGTAACGACAGTTTTCTACCAGCAGGTTATCGATTTTATTAAGTCCTGTACCGGCGCTAAACGTGTTGAGGTGTTCGATCACACCATACGCAGACGCATGAGGGATCCTGGTAACCTTGCGGTACAGACGACCACTCAGCGCCCCGCTGTTCAGATGGTTCACTGTGACTATACTGCTGACTCAGGACCTCAACGTGTCCGTGATCTCATGCATGGTGAGGCGGATGCTCTGCTGGGCCGACGTGTAGCATTCTTTAATCTTTGGAAACCATTGTATGAGACGGTGGAAGAACTACCTTTAGCAATGTGTGATGTGCAATCCTGCAAGCCCGATGATTTACTTAGAACTCATCTACTGTATGAGGATCGACAGGGTGAAGTATACACAATGCGTCATCAACCAAACCATCGCTGGATTTATTTTCCCAACATGACAACCACTCAGGCACTAATACTAAAAACCTATGATTCTGAGACGGACGGCCGGGCACGCTTTATGGCCCACTCCGCTTTTGAAGACCCCAACACACCTTCAAACCCTAAACCACGCGAGAGCATTGAAGTTCGTACAATGGCATTCTTCTAATTGGGCCCTGCCAATTATTAATACCGCTTCGTTTATGTTTTTGAGACTAATATTAAAAAACCTCTCTACATTAGTAGAGAGGTTTTTTATTACTTCTATAGTTAAATTTAAGCGCTCAGTTTAAGACCCCATAATAGCCTTTGTTTCCAAAAACTCATCGAAGCCAGCACTGCCCCATTCTCTGCCAATCCCTGACTGCTTGTAGCCCCCGAACGGAGCGTTGATGTCAAATGGCGCGCAATTCAAATGCACCATACCCGTTCGCAGCTGAAGAGCAAATTCTTTTGCCCTCTCAGTGGTCCCTGCAGAGACATAACCCGAGAGGCCGTACTCAGTATCATTGGCCATTTTTATGACTTCGTCCTCAGACTCATAGGGAATAATCGTTAAGACTGGTCCAAATATTTCTTCACGAGCAATATTCATATCATTAGTCGCTTCACTAAAAATGGTTGGCTTAACAAAGAAACCAGTTTCAATACCATCAGGCCGCCCTACTCCACCGGCAACAAGCTTTGCTCCTTGTTTGATACCATCTTCAATTAACGACTGAACACGGAGATACTGACGCTGATTGGCTATTGGTCCCATTGTCGTTTGCGGATCAAGTGGGTCCCCAACAACCACGCTCGCAAGCGCATCAATCGTCATCTTTTCAACCGTAGCTAACTGAGATTTATGGACAAACATGCGGGATGGTGCATTGCAGCTTTGTCCAGTATTTAGCATCATTCCCGCAACACCTGCCTGGACAGCACTTTCAAGATCGGCATCCTGCAGAATGATATTGGCAGATTTTCCGCCTAATTCCAGTGATACTCGCTTTATGGTGTCTGCAGCATGCTTTGAGACGGATGAACCCGCACGATGCGAGCCTGTCAGAGATACCATATCAACTAATGGGTGACCAGAGAGCGATGGCCCTACTTCAGCACCGTCGCCCTGAATCAAATTAAATACTCCCGGAGGTAAGCCGGCTTCATCAATAATTTCAGTCAAGATTTGTGCCGATGAAGGAGAGTTCTCACTGGGCTTCAAAACCATAGTGCAGCCAGCAATCAAAGCGGGCGCTATTTTACAGACGATCTGATTTAACGGCCAATTCCAGGGCGTTATCAACGCGCACACACCTATAGGCTCTCTGACAATTAATGTTTCGCCATTCATTTTTTGCCATTCAAAGGACTCCGCTGTAGCCAAAGCAGTGTTGAAATGTAAAAGCCCCATAGGCGCTTGGGCTACCATAGACAGATTCTCTAGTGGCGCTCCCATTTCTCGAGACACTGCTTCAGCGATATCACCAAGGCGGCGCTCATAGACTGCAACAATTGCCTTAACGTAGTCCAATCGTTCATTCAAAGTTAATTTAGCGTAGCTTGGAAAAGCTTGGTGGGCAGCTTTAACTGCCCTGTCGACATCGTCAGAATCGGCCATAGCAACATTGCCTATGGCTTGCTCTTTACTCGGGTCGATAAACTCTGCTGTACGCAGCTGGTTGCAGGGGGCCACCCATTCTCCATCAATATAAAACTTATCAAGATTTAACATGGTTTCTTCCTTTTATTCGTTACTTAACATTTATCGATTTAAGGATTAAAAGCGATACGTAGCCTCAACACCGAATGTCCTAGGCAAGGCTCGTACTCGATATCCATTACCAAATAAGTTCTCTAGAGAAATGCCATAGGGGAAGTACAGCTTATCACCAATATTTTTAACCCAGGCAGAGACGGCTATGTTGTCAATCTCATAAGTAAGGCGAGCATTTGAGACCCAATAGTCACCACCACCATTCACATAGTCTCCAGAAGCAACATTAGGGAGCGGACCTTTACTATAGTCTTCAAACGAGTCAAAACTAAAGTCACCCGTATATGCTGTATCAGCATAGAGAAGTAATTCACCGCCGCCTGCCATCTCTGCCAGTCTCCAATTGAAACCTATATTAAGGGACTCCTCGGCAGCATAAGGCATTGGGTTGCCAGCAACACTAACCGGGCCGCCAGCAGACACGATACAACTTCCTATCTGTGCGGGAAAGGTCGGAATTGTAGAGCTATCGGCAGGACAGTCTCCATCATCATATTCAGAATCCAGCAATCCAATTGCAGCATTCAAAGTGAACGCATCATTTACAGCGTACTTAATATCGAGCTCAAGACCGGTAATCTCACCATCCAATGACACCAAATTCCCCGTTGCAGTGTCATCGATTACTTGACCTTGCTGACCAATATAGTCATAACGGAAAATAGCGCCATTTAACTGCAAACGATCATCGAGAAGACGAGTTTTGAAGCCTACCTCGTATGCGTCAACTTCTTCTGGGGGTACGAAATAAACCTGGTTTGCTGAACCGTATGCTAAACCATTAAAAGTTCCTGCTCGATAACCCCGACTGAAACTCGCATAAACCAGACTATCTTCGTTTGGCTTATAATCAAGGATAACCCGCCCCGTTGTACTTTCAGAGTCACCTGACTTTTTAAGTGGTTCAGGAATAGCTAAACCTAGTGAAGGAAACCCCGGGACAACCACGTCACCCGCCGGGTTTTTTAGATCCTCAAGAAAATATGGGGCATACGCTCCATTTTCTTGATAACCTGAAACCGTAATCAATCGAGCCACTCCATTGTCGTCATAAAAGGTTGACATTGCATCGGTAAAATCATTTTCGTCTTTAGTGAAGCGTGCACCAACAGTCAATGTAAGGGTATCTGTTAGCTGATAGTTACCCTCAGCGTAAACGGCATGGGATGTGCGCTCTTGCCTAAAGCTCTGAGTCGCTCGAATACCTGTTGGAAGATCAGCTGCATCAAGAGGGAGGCCTTCGCCACTGAAAAATCCTCCGGGGTTAAAATAATCAGCCGGTAGCCCTACAGCCTCTCTATTATCGCTTAGAAAATTAAAGAAATCCGGCGTGTTATTCGACGTAATAACATCGTTACCGTAAAAAAGGCCAGCTAAAAGACTAAAGTTTTCCTGCACATAGTCCAAACGAATATCTTGATTAAATGCTCTGAAATCACTGCTATAGCCAATTGAACACGCACGCAATGGTGAACCATCGCAATCGGTATTTTGCTGAGAGTAGAGCCCAGAATCATATCCAGTAGTATTAACAATTTTTAAATCATCGTTGATTGCAATCTCTGCACTAAACACTATCCCCTCCGACTCTGTCCTAGCTTCTCCAACAGAGTCCATCTCTATATCATCATCTGAAAATCCATTAGCAGAGATGCTGTAATTTTCTGGGTTAAGCTGTCCATCGAACAATGGCGACAATAGAAAATTCGGACTGGTAAAGTCCATCAGATCACTTCCTTGAATCTGACCGACAGGAAATGGAGCTTCGGTTCCTCCTTCAGCTTCTGCGCTATAGGCCTTTAGCGTAAAGTCTAGATTTTCCGTTGGTAACCAGCGGACGCTTAAGCGCGCTCCATAGTTTTCGGAACCACCAGGATCTTTACCGGTGTTTAGATTCAATCCTGATGCTCCTGCAGACGAAAAATCATTAACACCAGCATCCAACTGATTGGTCATATATGGGTCTGAATCTACGTAATTCCCCGACACCCGGATACCTAGCGTATCTGATGGATTGAATTCATATGCAGCCGTAACGTTTCGACGACTATAATTGCCAAAGCCGACCGTTAAATAGCCGTTATCGCCGTCTAACTCAGGCTTGCGCGTAATAAAATTGATTGCTCCGCCCGTTGTATTACGACCATATAATGTACCTTGCGGTCCACGAACAACTTCAACTTGAATTAGATCGTAGAGCTGCTGACCATGGGCGGCACGAAATGCCTGGTAGACCTCATCTACGTATACACCGATAGGTGAAGCAGTATTAGAATTAAACTCCGTTCCCACCCCAACCCCTCTTAGCGAGAAGTTTGGCTGCTGCTCACCATAGGGAGATGAAACCTGAATATTTGGCATAGTGCGATTAAGGTCATTGGTTTGAAATACACCCTGATCTTTCATTTCCTGAGCGGAAATAGCCGATACCGCGACAGGTACCTCTTGAAGATTCTTAGCACGCTTTGTTGCAGTAACAACAATTTCTTCGAGAGCGGCTCCTCCATCTTGTGCGAACACAGCCGATGGCATGGCAAAGCAGCTAAGACTTATTATTGCTGGAAGTTTTGATAGTTTCATTTCTTTCCCCTGTATATAGCTTTAAGTTGTAGTTTTAAATCATAATAAATTAGGTATTTTTTAATTTATCTGAAGGTTTTATCTATAGTGGTCAATGATTACATTGACATTCCTCCATCCACTGGAATCCCTGTGCCATTTACAAATGCAGCCGCATCCGAACACAAAAAGCACACCGCATCAGCCATTTCTGAGGGCTGCCCGAGGCGACCCTGCGGAGTCTGTTCAATGAAATTTTGGGTAGCTTGCTCCCGATCAGAAAATAACCCCACGTTGACTAAGTCATCGGCTAATTTGATTCCCATATCAGTCAAGACCAAGCCTGGGTAAATGCAATTCACTCTGATACCATAGCCCAGCTTTCCAGCTTCCATTGCACCGATTCTAGTCATCCTATCGACAGCGGATTTTGTAGCGGAATAGCCTGAGACCGCAGGCACTGCAAGGCGCGATGCAACAGAGGAAATATTTACGATAGAGCCTCCTGCTCCAGATAACCCTCCCGGGCGCATAGCCAAAAAAGCATGCTTCATACCTAGTAGAGGGCCAAGAATATTTACATCCAGCATCTTATTAACTTCTGAAACATCAAACTCAGTCATCAAAGCCGTCACTTCAATGCCTGCATTATTTACTAAAATATCGAACCCACTAAAACTCTCGATAGTTTTTGCGATGCCAGAACGCCAATCATCTTCATTGGTGACATCTAATTTTACAAATTCTGCACAGCCGCCCGCATCTCGCAAAGCCTTAGCCTTGGTCTCACCTTCATTGATTAAGATGTCGGCGATCATTACAGAAGCACCGGAGGCAGAAAGGGCAGATGAAATAGCCCAGCCAAGACCATTTGCCCCGCCTGTGACCAATGCTTTGCGACCAGATAAATTAAAAACATTCATAACTTGCACTACCCCAAAAACCAGAAGATTCTGGCTCAATTAGTAAAAACTCACTTAAAATTACATGTATATATTTTTTATGATTATTTGTGTAATTACAGTAATGCAATATAAATGCTATGTCAACGTTATTTTTTGGGGCGTTAATTTCTAGAAAGTAAAGGTTAGGACTGGAGCCACAAATTCAGGATTTACGGATTTAGGGTTGTGATATGACTTAAATGATACGAGTTGCAAACTAGCTTACTGAGCTAATTGGCAACTCGATGGAGAGAAATAGCTTAACTACTTGATGCCAACTGCGCCTCAAGCTGCTTTATCAAAGCACGTGCTTCATCGGCTTCCGGGATTGGTCTTCCGCTATCTCTCCATTGCACGGCATTCTTAAAACCATGTAATTCAGATTGACGCCTAAACCAAAGCCCCTCTGGATTATGACGGGTAATGCCATCAAACAAAGTGGCGAACATTTGTGACTGCTCCAGACCCATAGACATCCACACTTGATTTACCACTAGTTTGTGCATCATTAAATGTGAACTTGGAACTCCGCTTATCCTTTTAGCTAAGTCCATTGTTGCGTTTTCTAAATCTTCCGCAGGGACAGCCATATTAGCCAAACCCCAATCCTGGGCCGTACGTCCGCTTATAGTATCTCCAGTGAACATCATCTGCTTCGCTCTGGTTGCACCAATCCGATAGGTCCACATCGCAGTGGTAGGACAGCCCCATACACGGGTTGGCATGTAACCGATTTTCGCGTCTTCCTCGATAACCAATAAGTCGCAACATAGAGCTATATCGCTACCACCAGCGAGCGCAAAATTATGGACCTTTGCTATGGTAGGTTTGGAACATCGCCAGAGTGACATAAAATCTTCAGTATGGGACTTCATCATGCTGTAATCATCCATTGGGTCCCAAGGTGTATGCTCCTGCCTACAAGGATGGTCGCCTTTAATATTTTCTGGATCGTTGCCTTCTCCATATTCAGAAATATCGTATCCAGCACAAAACGCTTGGCCCGCTCCCTCTACAATAATTACATGCACCTCAGTATCGGCTTCCGCCCATTCCACCGCCTGGCGGATCTCTCCCGGCATTGTGCTTGAAATGGCGTTCCTCTTCTCAGGCCTATTTAATTGAAGCCTTGCGATACGCGGCTCTTGATCGTCTTTTCCAATTATAACGGTGTCAAATGCTGGCATAGATATCCCTCTATAGTTGTTTGCCCCCCAGCTGCCACTAAAGGGATTTAGAAAATAATTTGAGTAGTATTTTTGCCTCTAAATGTATACAGAATAGATCTGTCATTCTGGTACTACATTCCTCCATAATTCTCGCGCGCTAAGTTGATATTCCCGAACCTCACTGACAAGAACTTTTCGCTCAGTGCCAGGCATCAACTCCTCAGGCAACAACGGATCATGGAGCAAAAATCTGATAGCGCTTCGGCCAAGTAATAAGCTCTCCTTACATGCCTCATATTTGCTAATACTTGCCAAATGCTTCGTGCTTTGTTTGATTGCTTCTAAGTAATCCCGATAATCATTAATGAGATTAGACCCCACCCAAAGCGCCCTAGCGCAGGCTTCTTCACTACGACTTAATGAATTCATACCAAAAACAACCGCGTTATCTGACATGCCTAATTCGAGCAACTGCTTGCGCAGCCCATAGACTCCCCCCGACAGGTTATTGGGTCGCACATGCAAATTGGGCCGGGCTGGTCGAAACCCCCGCAGTTCTAATGCGCGGCTGTGCATGCGTTGCTGGGCAGTTTTACCTCTGACTTTAATAGGTTCGTGAACAGCCACCCAGGTAAAGTCCCAGTCCTGTCGTTGCTCCTCTCTTCGCCACCAGTTCTCGACATCCTCATGAAGCGCGTAGCCGCTAAAATTAATCGCATAATGCCCCCTACGTGGGCTTGCAATCTTACGCTGATTGGCAAGTCGGTTAAGCGCAACACGAACATTGGACTCAGAAATGTCCATCACAAGCCCCCGCTTTCTCAAGCCTTGAACAGAAAGCCCTAAAGGACCATATCCCGACAGAATATCTAGCATCACATCACTTGCAGTCGGAGGAGGAATTCGGTCAATCATCGCTTTAATGAAACTTGTCATTTATTACTTCTCTTTGTATTTTTTAAATTTATGTGTAATATGATAGATTAAATGAGACGTAAAATCTCGCTCAATCGATTAATTTTTAAATAAAGTGTATCAATAATGACTATCAAAGTAGAGATCTCAGGACCAGTCACCACCATTATTTTAGACCGAGCTAACAAACGGAATGCAGTTGACAGGCAAATGGCAGCAAAATTACGCGCAGCAATTTTAGATTTTGAGCATGACGATAGCCAACGCGCGGCCGTTTTATGGGGTGAGCATGGGGTTTTTTGTGCTGGCGCAGATTTAAGCGCAATGAGCGATCCCGATCGGATAGTCGAGATAGAAAAAGATGGAGGTGGTAGTGGGCCTATGGGCCCAAGCCGCTTGGAACTCAGCAAACCATTAATTGCTGCTATTAGTGGTTATGCAGTGGCTGGGGGCTTAGAGCTTGCTTTATTTGCAGATATGCGAGTTGCGGAGGAAGACTCAAAATTCGGGGTTTTCTGCCGACGGTGGGGTGTACCTCTTATTGATGGAGGTACGGTTCGCCTACCCAGGATAATAGGCATGGGACGAGCGTTAGACATGATTTTAACAGGTCGTGAAATTAACTCTCAAGAAGCGCTAAGCTTTGGCCTGATTAATCGAATAGTTGAGCGAGGAAAATCTCGTGAAGCTGCCGAAGAAATCGCACAACAACTCGCACGCTTTCCTCAGATGTGCATGTTAGCTGATAGGCAGTCTGCCTATGCACAGAATGGAATGACCTTTGCCGAAGCCATTCAACAAGAGGGTAAAAATGGCGCGGACATTGTAGCCAAAGAGGGAGCTTTCGGTGCTGCTCGTTTTGTTGACGGGCTGGGACGTCACGGTAGTTTTGACGATTTCAGTAAAAAATAAATGGTTTACCATCCAAAGCTTTTTCGGGCAAAAAAACAGGTAATAACTTGGGTATATTTAGGAGATTTTCGTGCTAAGACTAAAAAATAAAGTAGCAATAATAACCGGCGGTGGCAATGGGCTTGGTGCCGCGATCGCAACTCGCATGAGTGAGGAAGGCGCTGCAATATTTATTCTTGATCTGGATAATAATGGTAAGAAAATCGCAGATCAGATCACCAATTCCGGTGGAAAAGCTGGACACTTAAACTGCGACGTATCTCAGCAAGATCAGGTAATAGCCGGTCTTGATAAGGCAATCGATATGTTTGGGCATGTTGATATTCTAGTCAACAATGCCGCTATCGAAGGGCCTAACTTAACCACCGAGCAGTTCTCACTGGCTGATTGGGAGCGTGTTTTCTCAGTGAACACAACCGGGGTTTTTCTATGTACTAAACATATCGTTCCACTTCTCCGCAAAAATAATGGTGGGGCAATTATAAATATTTCCTCAATCTATGGCCTTGTAGGCGGTGGTGATGTGTCCGCATATCATGCGTCAAAAGGCGCAGTGCGCCTGATGTCAAAAAATGATGCTATTTCATTTGCGCCTGACAAAATACGCGTCAACTCCATACACCCGGGGTTTATACCCACCTCTATGGTGGATCGTTTTGTTGACGGATCTGGCACTGACTTGAACACCATGAAACCGATACTTGATGAAATGCACCCCCTTGAGGGTATGGGACATCCCGACGACATTGCTTGGGCAGCCGTCTATCTTGCTTCAGATCAAGCTAGGTGGGTGACTGGTACCGAACTAATCGTAGATGGCGGATACACCGCAAGATAATATCAAACGTAATAAAGGATTCATTCACTATGTATCATCCCACAATTGTTGCCGGCGTAGGCATGGTACCTTTTCGTAAGCCAACGGAGAGCAGTCCATACGATCAAATGGGGTCACAAGCGATTAAACTAGCATTGTCTGATGCAGGCATAGATTTTAAATGCGTAGAGCAAGTCTACGCTGGTTACGTCTACGGAGACTCAGCCAGCGGACAGAGAGCAGTATATAACGCCGGCATGACGGGCATCCCTATTGTTAACGTAAATAATAATTGCTCCACTGGTTCCACTGCCCTATTTTTAGCCCGTCAAGCTGTAGAGAGCGGCTCATGTAGCTGCGTGCTTGCAGTTGGCTTCGAGCAGATGAGCTCGGGCGCACTTTTGTCCCACTGGAGCGATAGGCCAGATCCGATTGATAAATTTGAAATAGTCAGCAATCAACTTGGTGCGTATATGAGTCTACCTTTTGCCATCCGATATTTCGGCGGTGCTGGGGTCGAGCATATGGAAAAATATGGAACTAGCCTTAGCACCTTCGCCAAAATCCGGTCTAAGGCGAGTCGGCATGCGGCTAAAAACCCACTGGCGCTATTACGCACAGAACTAACCACCGATGATGTTTTACAAAGCCCGACACTCATTCCAGGGGGCCTCACAAGATATATGGCTTGCCCCCCAACCTGCGGCGCGGCGGCGGCATTAATTGTCACTAAAGAGTTTGCCCAAAAGCATAATATCCCTACCACTGTCCAGATCATCGGACAGGCGATGACGACAGATACAGCGTCAACATTTAACGAGCAATCAATGATCAAACTGGTTGGCAGTGATATGTCAAAGGCTGCTGCTCAAAAAGTGTACGACCAAGCTGGTATCGATCCCGCAGATATTGATGTATGTGAACTTCACGACTGCTTTGCTCCTAATGAACTTATCACCTATGAAGCTCTGGGCTTTTGCCCTGAAGGAGAGGGACAAGCATTTGTCGAAGATGGCGACAACACATTCGGTGGAAAAGTTGTTACAAATCCATCAGGGGGGCTTTTATCCAAGGGGCACCCATTAGGCGCTACTGGATTGGCACAATGCTATGAACTGACTCATCAACTTCGTGGAACAGCGGACAGGCGTCAGGTGTCAGGTGCTCGAATAGCTTTGCAGCATAACCTCGGATTAGGAGGAGCCTGTGTTGTCACTGCGTACGAGAGAGCAGCCTCATAGGATCATCTACTGAAAATAATTCGTTTTGAAAAATTTTGGAGTTTGTAAATGTACTCTGCAATAAACGACCCAACCCGATGGGTCCTACCTGATGTATTAACGGAAATGGCTCGGACTAATCCAGATAAATGCTGGGTACAAGACTGTAGCGGCGAATCAATGACTTTTTCGCAAGCTCAGAGCCAAAGCCGACGGGCCGGACAATTCTTCCTCAATATGGGTGTTGCTCGAGGAGACTTGGTTGGAATTTTCATGCTAAATAGTTGTAATTTTGTTCGAGCTTGGCTGGGGCTTGGCAAAATAAATTGCACTGCCGTTTTATATAATACAGAGTTACGCGGCCAATTTTTAAAGCACCAAATCAATGACTCAAAAATCAGCTGCATCGTAATTGAGGCGGAACTACTCGAGAGTTTAATTGAAATTGCAGATCAAGTTCCTGCGCTTAAAACAATAATGGTGTGTGGCGACGTTCCCAACAATATGCCAAATCAATGGACTGTTCTTAATTGGTCACAGTACGCTTCTGAGGATGAGTGTGACATACAATCACTCCGAGCGTCTGATATCGCAACAGTGATGTATACTTCTGGCACTACAGGCCCATCAAAAGGCGTTCTTATGCCCCATGCGCATTGTACAGCCTATGGTATCGGTACTATCGAGTGCCTAGAACTCACGCCTGAGGATCGATATTACATTTCCCTGCCTCTCTTCCATGTCAATGGTCTGATGATGCAGTTGGGAGCAACTCTGCTGATGGGAGTCTCGGTCTTTGTCCGGTTAAGATTTAGCGCTAGCAGTTGGCTATCAGACGTGCAGAAGCATAGAAGCACAGTGACCAACTTTATAGGCTCCACATTGGCTTTTATGCTTGCCCAACCACCAACATCTAAGGATAAAAAGCATAGTATTCGTGCAATTTTAGCCGCCCCTACGCCACCATCGCAAGAAGAGGAATTACGAAACCGGTTTAATGTGCCTGATGTTCTCTCAGCTTATGGTATGACTGAAGTCAATATTCCCGTATGGGGCCGGATCGGAAGCAAAGACCCTGGTGCTGCTGGATGGACACACGGTAGCCGATTTGAGGTCAAAATCGTAAATCCTGACACAGATATGCCAGTATCAGCAGGAGATGTTGGCGAAATTGTGGTACGTCCAAGAATTCCCTTCGCATTTATGGCCGGGTACCTAAATGCGCCGGATAAAACTATCGAGGCATGGCGTAACATGTGGTTCCATACCGGTGATGCCGCATTTATGGACCATACTGGAAGGCTTACATTTATCGATCGAATTAAGGATACTATACGCAGGCGTGGTGAAAACATTTCCGCGTCTGAGGTAGAGGACGTTGTTATTAGCCTACCCGGCGTTTCAGAAGTTGCGGCATATGCTGTGCCGAGTGATATTCCCGGAGGTGAAGATGAAGTTATGTTGGCCGTTGTTTTAGAAATCGATGCTACTATCTCGCCCACGGAAATAAGTATGGAATCTGCCAAATTGTTACCACGCTTCGCTAGACCAAGGTATATACAAATTATGCAATCACTTCCAAAGACCGCAACGGGAAAAGTTCAAAGGGCAGTCTTAAGGAAAAACGGTATAACAGAAACTACCATAGACTGCGGTTGAGTAAAGCCTAATACAGTGAAAACACCTTTTAATATATCAGGCTTATCCGAGAGTGATTTGTAACTCCATCTGGCAAAACCTCCTTGCAGGTCAACTCATTCATCACGCCTGATGATCTGCTAAGGCTACTATTGAAGATCTGGCGGCAGAAATCTCGAAAGGCACACAGGTGTCATCACTACACAAAAATCAGGGACAAGGCTATGGAGATGGACCATTAATACCCGTGCAGGGCTGCGTCGCTTTGCTTATTGCCAAGGATGGCATGTATGCAGATTTTGCAGGAGCAAAAATCTAGTCTTGTACAAATTCCGCCGTAGGCGTAATTTGTGAACCTGGCGCTTTACGCTCAAATCCGCCGTTCCGGCGGTTAAATAAAAAAGCCACCTAAAAGGTGCTTGGCAAAACCGAGGATGGCGAGACCAATAGCAGGATTTGATCTTAATAGCCTTTCGGCTATTAATACCCCTGCGGGGCTGCGTCGCTACGCTCCTTGTCCAAATTCCGCCGTAGGCGTAATTTGTGAACCTGGCGCTTTACGCTCAAATCCGCCGTTCCGGCGGTTAAATAAAAAAAGCCACCTAAAAGGTGGCTTTTTTTATTTAATTGGTCGGGACGGCAGGATTTGAACCTGCGACCACTACACCCCCAGTGTAGTGCGCTACCAGGCTGCGCTACGCCCCGATTAGTGAGGCGCAATCATACAGATCGGGCCTTTTAATGCAACAGTTTTGGATGAAGTTAACTGGCTCTTAGTCAGTCTTGACCCAGTGCCTCTAACAAATCTTCGAGTTCCGAGATGGTCTGATCTAAAAGCTGTTTATAAGGGGTCTGCTCCTGCTTGGTAGATTCACCCTCTAGCTTCTGTCTGGCGCCACCAATGGTAAAGCCATGCTCGTAAAGTAATGAGCGAATCTGACGAATGAGGACAACATCTTGACGCTGATAATAACGGCGATTGCCACGGCGTTTAACCGGGCTCAGGCTGGGGAATTCTTGCTCCCAGTAACGCAATACATGAGGCTTAACTGCACAGAGTTCGCTGACTTCACCAATGGTGAAATAACGCTTGCCGGGAATAGTTGGCAGCTCGTTGTTGTTACTTGGTTCCAGCATAGGTCTCTACTCTGGCCTTGAGCTTCTGCCCAGGCTTGAAGGTCACCACTCGTCGCGCCGAAATAGGAATATCTTCGCCAGTTTTTGGGTTGCGCCCTGGTCGACTGTTTTTATCGCGCAATTCGAAATTACCAAAACCGGACAGCTTCACCTGATCATTGCTTTCCAGCGCAGCGCAGATTTCGCTGTAAAACATTTCGACAATTTCCTTGGCCTCTCTTTTATTGAGGCCAAGTTCGTCGAACAGCATTTCTGCTAAATCAGCTTTGGTCAACGCACCCATGTTTTTAGCACCTAAATTCAGACTCTAGGTTTGATCAGTAATATGATCAGCCCCTGAGTTCAGCCTTAAATTTACTACCGAGTTTCGTTATCACTCGATCTATCGCGAGATTGATTTCTTCGTCGGTAAGAGTGCGCGAACTATGCTGAAACGTCAAGCCCAGCGCAACACTTTTTCCTTTGTTTTCAACATCTTTGCTGTGATATACGTCAAACAACTTTAAATTCGTCAGCTGGTCACCTGCAGCAGCCTCCGCAGCAATTAGCAGCTCAGCTGCCTGTACCGAATTGTCGACAAAAAACGCTAAATCACGCCTAACTTCGGGGAACTTGCTTACTTCTTCGAACTTTGGCAGCTTGCTTGGCGCTATTTTATCAAAATTCACCTGAAACAGATAAACGGGCGTACTGATACCCAGGTCGGCCTGAATTTTCGGGTGCAACTGCCCTACCCAGCCCAGCGGTTCACCACTGCGCACTACTGCTGCAGACTGCCCAGGATGCAGTGCTGGATGCTGTTGCGCTTCAAATGTAAACTCGTCTGGCAAGCCTGTGTAAGCCAATAAAGCCTCAAGGTCTCCCTTAATATCGTAGAAATCGACTTTTTCTTTAGTCCCTGTCCAACCAGTTGGGGTGCGCGAGCCACAAATTAAACCGGCCAGTGCCATATTCTGCTCCAGGCCCAGCACCGATTTTTTATCTTGATTTGCAGAGGGCACAAAGCACTGCCCTGCTTCAAAGATTCGCACTCGACTCTGCTGACGGTTGAGATTATAGACCGCGGTAATGAGCAAACCGGCCCAGAGGCTGGTGCGCATCACCGACATATCTGCCGAGATAGGGTTAGCCAAGGCAACTGCCTTGATTTCGGGATCAATCATCTTCTGCAGGCTTGGGTCAACAAAACTATAGGTCAGGGTTTCTTGATAGCCACTGGCAACCAAGTGATTTCTAAAGGCTGGCAACCCGCGAATGCCCTCTGGCTTAGCCTGTAACTCCAGAGCCATGGATGGAGTTGAGGTCGGTAGATTGTTGTAGCCGTAGATTCGTGCGACTTCTTCAACCAGGTCCTGTTCGATTTCCAGATCAAAACGCCAACTTGGCGCTATCCAGGTTGACTCAGACTCATTGCGCTCAACCAGTGTCAAGCCCAGACGCACCAGCATATCGTCCACATCGGCAGTGGCTATTGAGACTCCCAACTGCTGCTGGAGGCGCTGATCGCGCAGGGTGATGGTTGCAGCTGTGGGCAAATGCTCTGCGGACTCTGCAACTGATACAGGGCCAGCACTGCCACCACAAATTTCCAGCATTAGGGCTGTGGCGCGCTCAATGGCGGCAATCTGAAGATCACTATCTACGCCCCGCTCAAAACGATGAGAGGAATCGGTGTGCTTGCCATAGTTGCGTGCCTTGCCGGCAATGGCCAGAGGGTTAAACCAAGCACTTTCAAAGAGAATATCGCTGGTGCTATCTGCCACTGCTGATTCGTCACCGCCCATAATACCGGCCATAGCCAGCGCTTTGCTCTGATCGGCAATAACTAGGGTGTCGGTATCCACTGTTACTTCAGAATCATCAAGTAGCTTTAATTTTTCATCGCGACCCATGCGCACCACAATATCACCGTCGATTTTGGATAAATCAAAGGCGTGCATTGGCTGACCTAGCTCAAGCAGCACATAGTTAGTAATATCCACTGCCGGGCCCAGGCTGCGCAGGCCACTGCGACGCAATTTTTCCTGTAGCCACTGGGGGGTTTGCCGGGAGAGATCAAGACCGCGAATAACCCGGCCTACATAACGCGCACAGGCCTCCGGGGCCTTAAGGCTGACATTTACCACATCATCAATAGTTGCTGCCACAGGAGCACAGGCTTGCTCTGACACCGGGACTTGATTCAGCACCCCTACTTCACGGGCCAAACCACGAATACTCAGACAGTCGCCGCGGTTTGGGGTCAGATCGACCTCGATAATATTGTCCTTAAGATCGAGATATTCAATCAGGTCTAGACCTACAGTAGCCTCGGCGGGAAGCTCCCAGAGTCCGGCATCATCCTCACCCAGCTTTAATTCAGTCTGAGCGCAAAGCATGCCAAAGGATTCAACACCGCGCAGCTTGGCTTTTTTAATCTTAAAGTCGCCGGGCAGCTGTGCACCCACAGTGGCAAATGGCACTTTGATACCAGCTCGGGCATTGGGGGCTCCGCAAACAACCTGGGCTGTTTCACCGCCACCAGCCACCTGACAGACGCGCAGCTTGTCAGCGTCTGGGTGCTGCTTAACAGAGAGTATTTCCCCCACTACCACGCCAGACATCTGCGGCGCAGCGGGGTCAACGGCATCCACTTCCAGACCAGCCATGGTGACCTGAGCCACCAAATCTTGTGTACTGATGGAGGGGTTAACTGATTGTCGCAACCAGGATTCACTAAATTTCATTATTCACCCCAGCCTAGAATTGTTTGAGAAAGCGCAGATCGTTTTCAAAAAACAATCGCAAATCATTAACGCCATAGCGCAGCATAGCCAGACGCTCGACACCCATACCAAAGGCAAAGCCGGTGTACTGGTCTGTATCCACATTACAGCTTTCAAATACATTGGGATGCACCATGCCGCAACCCATTACCTCTAGCCAGCCAGTCTGACTGCACACACGGCAACCTTCACCACCACAGTTGGTGCACTGAATATCAACCTCTGCACTGGGCTCGGTAAAGGGGAAATATGAAGGTCTGAAACGCACCGGCAGGTCCGCTTCAAAAAAAGCTTTTAAGAATTGATCTATAACCCCTTTAAGGTCAGCAAAGCTGATATCTTTATCCACTACCAACCCCTCGACCTGATGAAACATTGGCGTGTGGGTTAGATCAGAATCACAGCGATACACTCTGCCTGGACAGATTATTCGAATTGGTGGCTGCTGGCTTTCCATGGTGCGCACCTGCACCGGCGAGGTATGGGTGCGCAGCACTGTGCTGGGGTCTATATAAAAAGTATCGTGCATGGCACGAGCCGGGTGATGCCCGGGAATATTCAGGGCTTCAAAGTTATGGTAGTCGTCCTCGATCTCGGGACCAGTCTCAACGTCGTAGCCAATGCGACTAAAGAACGCTTCAATACGCTCCATAGTGCGAGTCACAGGATGTAATCCTCCCGCCTCTTCGCCACGGCCGGGCAGGGTGACATCGATGGTCTCGCTGGCCAGCTGCGCATTCAGTGCCGCGGATTCCAGATCAGATTTTTTAGCGTTAATCTGCTCCTGCAGTGCCTGCTTCACCTCATTGATTTTGGCACCTGCTGCCGGACGCTCTTCATTAGACAGCGCACCCAGCCCTTTTAATAGCCCGGTGAGCTTGCCTTTCTTGCCGAGGTAGTCGACTCGCAGATCATCCAGCACCGATAAATCTGTGGCCGCGGCTATCGCGACTCCAGCTTCATTGGCAATCTGTTCCAGTTCAATCATTATGATTCACCACATAACCAGGTTATGTATCTTATTACTGATAAAAAAATAGGGAAAGAGCGATAGCCCCTTCCCTATTCGATTCGCTGTTTCTAAATTAGCTCTAGACATAAGTCCCGGAGCAATTTTTTCAGCTGTTAACTCAACTGTCTCTTAAGCTAGGGCGGCTTTGGCTTGGTTTACTACCGCACCAAAAGCAGCTTTATCATGCACAGCCAGATCAGCCAGTACTCGGCGATCCAGTGCAATACCTGCTTTGCTCAGACCATTGATCAGACGGCTGTAGGACAAACCTTCAACACGAGACTGAGCATTGATACGGGCGATCCACAGTCTGCGGAAAGTACGCTTCTTTACGCGACGGTCACGGTACGCATACTGGCCCGCTTTTGTCACTGCCTGAACTGCTACACGATAGACGCGGCTGCGCGCTCCGTAATAACCTTTTGCTTGCTTTAAGACTTTCTTGTGTCGACGACCTGCTTCAACACCACGTTTTACTCTAGGCATATTATTCTCCTACCAAAAAATTAGTTAGTGACTTAAACGTTGCGCAACATGCGATCGACGCGAGGCTTATCTGCAGCATTAAGAATGCTGGTGCCACGCAACTGACGCTTACGCTTGGTAGTCATTTTGGTGAGAATATGGCTCTTGTGCTGGTGCTTGTGCTTATAGCCCGAGGCCGTTTTTTTGAAGCGTTTTGCAGCTCCACTATGTACTTTAGCTTTTGGCATTTCTGTTCTCCAATATTTAGAGGTTTATAAAATCAACAAGAGACGCCCGGACAGCCTGCCAAAAACTATGGCTGAGCGCGGGTCGCGCTGTATACTTCTTGTTGCTACTTCTTCTTGCTACTTCTTTTTGCTTCGGGGCGCCAACACCATAATCATTTGGCGTCCTTCCATCTTTGGAAACTGCTCAACCTGAGCCAGTTCTTCCAGATCTGCTTCAACCCGCTTCATCATATCCATGCCGAGTTGCTGATGAGCCATTTCACGACCGCGAAAACGCAGGGTTATCTTGGCCTTGTCACCGTTCTCCAGGAACCGAACCAGATTGCGCAACTTGATTTGATAATCGCCCTCATCAGTTCCCGGTCGAAACTTCATTTCCTTTACTTGTGTCTGCTTCTGCTTTTTCTTCTGCAGAGCGACTTTCTTCTTAATATCAAAGACGTGCTTGCCGTAATCCATGATTTTACAGACCGGAGGCTGGGCATCAGGCGATATCTCTACCAGATCCAGAGTCTCTTTCTGTGCTGCTTCCAGAGCTTCTGCCAGGGGCACTACGCCTACCTGAGAACCATCAGATGCAACCAATCTAACTTCGGGGGACGTTATGTCTTCATTGAGACGCGCCCGCTTGCTGTCTTTTTTAATAAGCTTTACTCCGTGTGTTATTTACTCAGTACGCCCGCGTCGTTCCGTTTCCAGCGAAAACATGGCAATTACCTCATCTAAAGGTAGGCTGCCAAGGTCGTTTCCATCTCTGGTTCGGACTGCCACAGTGCGTGATTCTTTCTCTTTATCACCCACAACGAGAAGGTAAGGTACCCGTTGCATAGAATGACCGCGGATTTTAAAGCCGATCTTTTCGTTTCTCAAGTCACAAATGGCCCTAAATCCCTTATTTTGCAATGATTTAGCGACTTCTTGAGCATAATCAGCCTGAGAATCGGTAATATTCATCACCGCGGCCTGTTCAGGGGCCAACCAGAACGGAAATGCCCCCTCATATTGTTCGATCAAAATACCGATAAATCGCTCAAAAGAACCCAGTAAAGCGCGGTGCAACATCACCGGCACTTTGCGAGAGCCATCCTCGGCCACATATTGCGCATCCAGGCGACCAGGCATGGAGAAATCCACCTGCATGGTGCCGCACTGCCAGACTCGGCCAATACAGTCTTTTAGAGAAAACTCAATCTTGGGGCCATAAAATGCACCTTCGCCGGGCAGCTCCTGCCAGGGCAATTCTTTAGCATCCAGCGCCTGACCCAGTGCCTGCTCGGCCCGATCCCAGTCTTCATCTGAGCCCACACGCTGTTCCGGGCGAGTAGACAGACGATAGATAATCTCATCAAAGCCAAAGTCCGCATAAACCTCATGGAGGAATTCAATAAACTCTGCCACCTCTGACTGAATTTGGTCTTCGGTACAGAAAATATGGCCATCGTCCTGAGTAAAGCTGCGCACTCGCATAATGCCGTGCAGTGAACCCGACGGCTCATTTCTGTGGCAGGAACCAAACTCAGCCAGCCTTAGGGGCAAGTCTCTATAGCTTTTCAGGCCCTGATTAAACACCTGCACATGGCAGGGGCAGTTCATGGGCTTAATGGCATAGTTGCGGTCTTCGGTGGTAACCGTAAACATATCGTCACCAAACTTATCCGCATGACCAGACTTTTCCCACAGGCTAAAGTCCACTACCTGAGGGGTTTTAATTTCCTGATAGCCGCGCTCAATCTGCTTATCGCGCATAAAGCCCTCGACTGCCTTGTACACAGACCAGCCCTTGGGGTGCCAGAACACAGAACCCGGGGCCTCTTCCTGCATATGGTACAGATCCAGCTTTTTGCCTATCTTGCGGTGATCGCGCTTCTCTGCTTCCGCCAAACGGTTGATATAGGCCTTAAGCTCTTTTTTATTGGTCCAGGCGGTGCCATAAATGCGCTGCAGCATTTCATTGTTGCTATCGCCGCGCCAGTAGGCACCGGCAACTTTGGTTAGCTTGAAGGCAGGTAATTTCGCCGTGGAAGGCACATGGGGGCCACGACAGAGATCAATAAAATCTCCCTGACGATACAGCCCAATAGGCTCACCGGCGGGAATGCTGGCAATAATCTCAGCCTTGTATTCCTCACCCATGTCCCTGAAAAATGCCACTGCCTCATCGCGATCCCATTCCTCACGGGCAATACTGTGGTCGGCCTTCACCAACTCAGTCATACGCGCTTCAATAGCTTCCAGGTCTTCAGGAGTAAAGGTGCGCTCAAACGCAAAGTCATAGTAAAAACCATCTTCAATCACCGGGCCAATGGTCACCTGAGCCGAAGGAAACAGCTGCTTCACTGCCATAGCCAGCAGGTGCGCCGAGGAGTGGCGAATAATATCAAGCGCCTCATCAGAGCGATCGGTAACAATCGCCAGACTGGCGTCTTCGCTCATCAGATAGGAGGAATCAACAACCTCACCATTGACCACACCGGCCAGGGTAGCTTTGGCCAGACCAGCACCAATATCGGCGGCAACATCGGCTACAGAAACAGGATTATCGAAAACCCGTTGGGATCCATCGGGCAGGGTAATTGCGGGCATAGTGCTTTCCTTTTCAGTGGTGACCCATACCAGAGGCCACATGAGTTAAATATTGGTGCGCGCATTTTACCCTGTATCGCCCTAGATACAAGCCTATTCAAGGTATGAGTTGAGCTACAATGGGACTCACCAACACAATTAAGATCAGTTTATTTTATGAAAATCTATGTTGACGCCGATGCCTGCCCCACAGTCATTAAAGATATCCTCTATCGAGTATCGCAGCGCACTGGTATAGAAGTGATTCTGGTAGCTAATCAGGCATTGTCTATACCGAGGATTCCCACTGTACGCAGTATTCAGGTGAGCCAAGGTTTTGATGTGGCTGATAACCATATTGTTGAACTGGTAGAAAAAGACGATCTGGTTATTACGGCAGATATCCCCCTGGCCGCGGAAGTAATCGACAAAGAAGGTAAGGCGCTAAACCCACGCGGGGAGCTGTATACCAAGGCTAATATCCGCGCGCGACTAAATATGCGGGATTTTATGGACAGTATGCGCAATAGCGCTGTGCAGGTGGGTGGTGGGCCTCCTCCTCTATCACAGCGGGATCGTATGGAGTTTGCCAATGCGCTGGATAAGTATGTGGCTCAGCACGGTCGTTAATCGACCGACTTGAGCATGCGGCCTATCTGAGCTGCCGTAAAGGGCCAGTCTTTTTCACTGCCATCGGGCAGAGCCACCACCGGGATACGAATACCATAGCGCTGACTAAGATCCTCAGCTTCATGGATATTCACTTCCATCAACTCCCAGCCATGCTGCGACAATAGCGGGTAGAGAATGACCTTGGCCTGCTCACAGAGATGGCAGTTAGGGCCAGTGTAGATTCTTATCGTCTTATCCAAAGCTGCTGCGCCTGGTTATTTTCCACACATTGTGGATGCGCGGATTGCGCTCAAAGTCCATATCCAATGTCTGGGGAGTGATATTTTCACAGTCAAACTGACGCAGTGTCAGCTCATCCATTTTAAATTTGCGGAAGTTATTAGAGAAAATCAGCACGCCATCGGGAGCCAGTTTGGCCATGGCATTGCGGATCATATCGCCGTGATCTCGCTGTATATCCAGCACCGAATCCATTTTCTTGGAGTTCGAGAAAGTCGGCGGGTCTAGGAAGATCACATCGTACAGCTCCCCCTCATCTTCCAACCACTTCAGGCAGTCGGCACGCAGCAACTGATGTTTGCTGGCACTCATACCATTTAATTCGAAGTTGCGTGCGGCCCAATCCAGATAGGTATTGGACATATCAATGCTCAATGAGCTTTTGGCGCCCGCCAGCGCAGCTTGCACTGAAGCGGCGGCGGTATAGCAAAACAGATTGAGAAAGCTTTTGCCTTTGACCAGATCGCCAATCATGGCGCGTACGGGTCTATGATCGAGAAATAGCCCGGTATCCAGATAGTCCGAGAGATTAATCTCAAACCGCCCCTGCCCCTCGGCCACTTCAATAATATCGCTGGCCCCTTCGCTGTTGCGCTGGTATTGACTATCGCCCTTCTGACGGCGACGCTCTTTGTAGTGGGTTTTGCCGCGATAGCTTGCTGAGAAATCTTTAACTGCCTGCTTCACCTCGGCAAAGCGCTCACGGGCAACCTTCTCTGAAATGGTTGCTGGAGGGGCATATTCCTGCACATAGACAGACTGATCATAGATATCCACGGCCACCGCATATTCCGGGATATCCGCATCATAGAGCCGGTAGCAACTAATATTGGACTTTTTGCGCCAGCCATCCAGTCGACGCTGATTTTTCTTTAGTCGATTGAGCACCATGCGCGCACCTTCGGTCAGCTCTTGGGCTGGTGCAGGCGTGCTTAACCGCTCGGCAATGCGAGCGGACTTGGAGGTCATATCGGTAAACACCAGCAACTTACAGGGAATGGTGCCGTTAAATAAACTGTACTGTTTGGTTGGGCTTAGGTCAGTTTCACGACCCAGATCCACATTGCCTGTAAAGATAGCGGCCTTCCAGCCAGTAAAGTTCTTTTGCAGCACTGTGCCTAACTTTTGATACAGGGGAATCAGCTCATCAATCTCACCCAAACGTACGCCATAGGGAGGGTTAGTCAGCAGCAAGCCATGCTCAGCTGTGGGTTTGCCAAACTGGTCTATGGGCTTGTGGGCCAGGCGGATATGTTCATCCAGGCCAGCGTTTTCAATATTCTGGGTGGTAAATTCCAATACCCGAGGGTTGGCATCGTAACCGCGAATATCCAGATCAAGCTTCTCTAGGCCAGCAGCCTTGCGCTCTTGGGCCTCTATCACCAGAGAATCCCACAGTGCCTGGTCATGCTGTAGCCAGTAGTGAAAGCCATAATGTCCGCGCAGAATACCCGGGGCTATATCTGCTGCCATCATGGCGCCTTCAATTATTAATGTACCGCTACCGCACATGGGGTCCAACAGCGCGCCTCCCTGAGCGGCAATCTCTGGCCATCCAGCGCACAATAAAAGGGCCACGGCCAGATTTTCTTTGATAGGTGCACTGCCCTGGCCACTTCGATAACCCCTGCGATGCAGGCTCTCGCCTGAGATATCCAGAGATACGGTGACCCGTCCCTTATGCTGACGCACCTGAATACGAATATCTGGATTCTTGGTATCCACATCCGGGCGCTCGCCTTCAATGCGGCGAATGCGGTCTACCACCGCATCCTTGACACGCTGGGACCCATACATGGTGTTGTCGATATGGCGGGAGGTCCCAATAAAGTCGATCGCAATACTTTGGGAGGCCGTAAAGTGGCTCTCCCAGGTAATATCGTTACATTGTTGATATAGATCATCTACTTCATTGAGCATAAAGCTGTGCAGTGGCAGCAGAATGCGATTGGCCAGCCTTGACCAGAGACAGGCGCGATAGGCCAGCTCCAGAGATCCCTCAAAGTGCACGGCGGCCACTGTTTCCTTGACTCCAGTGGCCCCCAGCTCTTGCAACTCGTTAGCCAGCAAAAGCTCCAGCCCTTTGGGACAGGTAGCCAGCCATGACTGATGATCTAACCCAACACTCACAAATATGACCCTTTCATTACTTATAGGAATAAAGCGCACTTTACATAGACAAACAAAATCTTCGACAGAATCGCGAGAATTTGGTCAACTGGTATCAGCGCAAAAAGGCGCTCATTCTATCGCTCTTTACACAACTTTGTTTGATAAAAACTGCTCTCGGCAGATTTTGTAAGCTGAAAAGCAGTTTCCTAAATAAACCCTTAGGAGATGATGTGAAAAAACATAAAAGAGATCAGGACCACCGGTCGTATGTGAAAGGCTATCAGGCCGCGATTCAAGAACGTTCATTGGCAACATGCCCCTATCAGGCACAATCGATTATGGCGTATCACTGGTCAAGAGGTTGGCGCGAGGGACGCGAGGATTACTGGAATGGATTTAATCAGGCTTCTTTCCAGCAAAAAGCCGCTAGTTTGTAGATAGGCTCTCTCAACAAAAAGTATTAACAAGAACAAATCGCAAATTAAACTTAAGCGGAAATTTATTCCGCTTTCGGCTCACAGACAAAAGAATTTGATGAGCCACCAAAAAGGCCGCAACTCATGTGAAGTTGCGGCCTTTTTTCTATGCTGCCATCTATTACTTTTTATTGGCTTGTTACACAAAGTCCCTAGGACTGCTCCGCTTCCACAGATGCCTGAACCAAATCAAGAAGCTCTCTCAGAGCCACGGAAATCATCGCAAAATCTGGCGCGGCACCGCGCCGCAAATCTCTGACCATGGACTGCCAGCGACTAATAAGGGGTTGCTGCTGAATCTGCCAGTCTTCAAAGACCAGCTGCATATTTCCAGTATCCGGGGCCAGCAGACAGGCGGTTAAGCGACGGCGCTGACTCTCCAAATCATCCACATAGGACTCCCGAGCCAGATCCTGCCAGCGATTATCCGGCTGCAGACCCACAATCTGGGCCATAAACCAGTCCAGAGACAGGTACTCACCCAGCGTAAAATACAGCTGCGCCGCCTGCTCTACGGGCCTGTCCTGCTTAAGCGCAGTATCCACAATACCCAGGCTCAAGAAGATACTATCGGAGGCTGCCAATCTGGCGGCCAGTTGAGATTCTACCGATCTGCTGATCAGCGAGTCTTTTTCTACGCCCCAGAGTGCCACCCACTCCTCTTGCTCTCGCTTGGGCATATGTTCAATCACCGCCTGCATGGGCCCGGCAAACTGCTGAATAATCAAGTCACAATCCAGATTGAGCCGCCGATTGCGCAGGAACCATCTGGTGGTTCGGCGCACCAGGCGAATCAGCATATGCAATAGATCCAGCTGCACATCGGCGGCCAGAATATTATCGGCTTCGATGGTTTGCCAAAGCTTATCAATACCCAAAATATTGATCACCATGGTATAGGCTCGAATTACCTCGCCCGCAGAGGCACCGGTGGACTCCATCTGTCTGAAGAAAAAGCTAAAGCCCATTCGATCGACCAGATCATTGGCTAACTGAGTCGCAGCAATTTCATGGCGCAGCTGATGTTGTGCAACTGCATCCGGGTATTTATCAATCACCTGTTGAGGAAAAGCCCGGTTGACAGATCTGGCCAGCCAGGGCTCAGACAACAGATCCGCCTCCAGCAGTGCCTCTTTTAACATTACCTTGGAATAACAGATCAGCACAGACAGCTCTGGCCTTGTCCACACCGGCAGATTGCGATTAATACGCTCACTGAGTTGATCGTCACTGGGCAAAAACTCCAGCTCTCGATCCAGACGACCCGCCTCCTCGAGCCAGAGCATAAATCTCTGGTATTCCGCATGCTGTTGGCCACTGCGGTGCATAGCCAGACTGATGGCCTGGGTCTGACGATTATTATTGTGCAACACCAGGTCTGCCACAGTATCGGTCATAGAGGCCAGAAACTGATTGCGATCGTCCATGCCCAGGCGACCCTCCATAACCTCTTTGTTAAGCAGTATCTTGATATTTACTTCATGGTCAGAGCAGTCAACGCCGCCAGCATTATCAATAAAGTCGGTATTGCAGAGACCGCCATTTAGACAGAACTCAATCCGGCCGCGCTGAGTCATGCCCAGATTGCCCCCCTCACCAAATACACGACAGCGCAGCTGGTCACCATTGATGCGCAGGCTGTCGTTGGCCCGATCTCCCACCTGCAGATGACTCTCGGCAGAGGATTTAACATAGATGCCAATACCGCCGTTCCATATCAGATCAACCTCGGATTTAAGCAGCGCGGTCAGCAACTCGGTTGGGCTGACCTCATTCTTATCTATATTAAAGCGCGCCTTTATCTGTGGCGTTAGCTTCAGGGATTTGGCCGAGCGGGAATAAACCATGCCGCCCTCAGATAGCAGGGACTTATTAAAGTCATCCCAGGTAGTTCGAGGAGTGTCGAACAGACGCTTGCGCTCTGTAAAGGTTGACCCCGCATCGGGATTTGGGTCCACAAAGATATGCAAATGGTTAAAGGCTGCCACCAACTGAATATGTTTGGACAGCAGCATGCCGTTGCCAAATACGTCGCCGCCCATATCGCCAACACCAATTACACTAAAATCCTGTTGTTGAATATCCATGCCGATTTCACGGAAGTGGCGCTGCACTGCAACCCAGGCTCCTCGAGCCGTAATGCCCATACCTTTGTGGTCGTAGCCATTGCCTCCGCCTGAGGCAAAAGCGTCTCCCAGCCAGAATTGATTGGCCTCGGAAATTTCATTGGCTATATCCGAGAAGGTAGCAGTGCCCTTATCGGCAGCCACCACCAGATAGGGATCATCGCCGTCGCGGCGCACCACATCCTGCGGCGGTACCACCTGACCCTCCACAAGATTATCACTGATATCCAAAAGAGCCTGTATATACAGCATATAACTGGCTATACCCTCTTGCAGCCACGCCTCTCTGCCAGCAGCCATAGAAGCCTGCTTGGCAACAAAGCCTCCTTTGGCCCCCGTGGGCACTATCACGGCATTTTTAACCTGCTGGGCCTTAACCAGCCCCAGTACCTCGGTGCGATAATCCTCAAGCCGGTCCGACCAGCGCAGGCCTCCGCGGGCTACCTTGCCGCCGCGCAGATGCACACCCTCGACACGGGGTGAATAGACAAAAATCTCATACGCAGGTCTGGGTTTTGGTGCCAGCGACAGTTTCGCTGACTCCAGTTTGACCGAAATATAGGATTTGTGGGTGCCATCGGCAAAGGTCTGGAAAAAGTTGGTGCGCAGAGTCGCCTGAATCACCTCAAGGTAGCTGCGAATAACATTGTCTTCGCTGATATTGTCGACGGCGTCCAGAGCTTCAAGCACGTTGTTAACCAACCCAGCGGAACGATCACCGCGACTATCACCGGCATAGCGGGGGTCAAAATAGCTTTTAAACAGGGCCACCAGATTGCGGGTAATATCCAGATAGCGGGATAATGTGTCTGCTATAAAATCCTGGCTGTAGGAAATACCCAACTGTTTAAGATAGCGAGCATAGAGGCGCAACATGGCCACCGCGCGCCAGTCCAGGCGCGCGCCAATAACCAGTCGGTTGAAGCTGTCATTCTCTGCATCGCCCTTCCACACAGTGCTGAGGGCCTCTTTAAAGCTGCCCTGCACTGCCGAGACATCCACGTCCACATCCAGGGAAAACGATAGATTAAATTCCTGCATCCACAGCTGATGTTCACTGTCGGGCCGAATCAGATAGGGGTGTTCCATAACCACCCGGAAACCCAGATTTTCCAGCATGGGAATCATATCTGAGAGCTCCAGAGGCACATCGCGGTGAAACAGCGCTAACTGCAAGTCATTATTTTCCGCCTGATGCTGGTGCCTTAAATCGATAGCCAGCTCAGTGGCATCCTCCAGACCATCAAATAATTCAATATGCGCCAGGGCCTCCTCTGGCCCATACAGCTCTCTGTAAGCTGAGGGAAAGGCGGTTTTAAACCGCCGCCCTATAGCCAGACCATCGGCCTCACCCAGCGCCTGCAGAGCACGCTCAGCAAAGGTATCAGACCAGCCCCTGGTAACCTGCTTAACCAGCTCTTCAAGCTCACTGCTCTGCACCTCAATATGTTTTTTATTATCAACCTGATAGACCAGATAGATTCGCACTAACACAGACTCTGGCAAAAACTGGGTGCTGTACTCATTTTCTGTGGAGTCCAGCTTTTCGCCAATAACCTGCTGAATTTTTTCTCGGGCACTGGTGCTAAAGTGCTCGCGGGGAATATAGACAATACAGCTTACAAATTTATCGAAGGGATCCGGGTGAACAAATACTCGGGTCGCTCGCCGCTCATAGATCTGCCAGATACCTATTACAGTCTCGGCGAGAGCTTCACGGCCTACATGGAACAGCTCGTCCCGGGGATGGAAATCAAGAATCGCCATCAATGCCTTGCCATCGTGGCTATTGGGGCTAAATCCGGAATGCTCCAACACCCAGTTAACCTTTTTGCGCAACAGTGGAATACGGCGCGGACTGTAGGAATAAAACTGCGAGGTATAGAGCCCAAGGAAACGCACCTCGCCAATAGGTTGCCCGGAATTATTGTAGCGCTTAACCACTATATAATCCGAGTACACATCTCGATGCACCCGCGAGCGCTCGGAGGATTTGGTTACAGCCAGAAGGTCATCACTCTGATACAGCCCACTAACGCCTGGACTTAACTCATCAATTAACTCGCGGCGCGCCTCGCGCCCATATTTTCTAAACAGGCCACAGCGGCTCTCTGGCGCTTCGCACAGATACTGCTTACTACCCTCATTTACCAGGTTATATTCAACACAGCCGGTAAAAGTAAAATAACCATTGTAAATCCAGCGCAAAAACTCCAGAGACTCCTCTAGGTCCTCTACATCCGGGGAATTTTCCTGTAGTTCGTTGATCAGGCTATCGACGCGCTGACGCATGGGATCAAAGGCCCCCACAACTTCCTCAACATCATCCAGAACCGCCATCAACTCCAGATGCAGGTCGGCCAGTTCTGACTCGGAATGAAGGTCGACTTCTATTCGAATAAGCGCTTCGCGCTGGGCACCCTCTACATATTCTTTGTGAGTACTTTCCAGCAAGCCCTGATCAGTGCGCAGAGCCCAGACCGGATTACTCTGCAATGTATAGATATTAAGTCCGCGGCGATTGAGCACAATACGCAGGGAATCTACCAAAAAAGGCATATCTCGCTGGTTGATATAGATACTGGTATAGCGACTTGACCAGCCGTCACATTCAGGGTCAGGGTTAAACACTCTCAGCGCCGCATGACAGCCATCGACGGGCTCTGCCGCCATGGCGCTAAAACTGAGCAGCCCCCACAGACTGTGAAAAATCTCCTCTGCAGGGCGATCTAAATAGTCAGCATCGGGATAAAAGTGCATGGCGCTAACAATAAACTGTTCAAATTGTTTGGCCTGAGATCTGTTGAGTTTATTCTTGGCAATAGTGGTCAACGACTTTAATAAATCAGTGCGCTGACCTTGAGTTTTTGCATCCATGAGCGGGTTTTGAAACCTTTTTAAGTTTTATAAGTCTGTAACTTGGTTTTATTCAATTTCCTATGTCTTCTTGCTGTTTCTAGGGTAACAAATAGCCATTGAATTTAGATACAAAAATTTAATAAATTTGTTATAAAAATGATGTCATTATTACTGCTTAAATATAGACCAAAATAAGGCCTCAGCAGGCCAATTAAAACTGCATTTGAGACTTGCTCTCTTTGCAACTAAACTCTCCTCCCGCGTCCACAACTGAACCAATTTTTAGGGGTTACTTTTGCATCAGAATATTAATCAACTCAAGGACTGGCTCGCCAGCAAAATCGTTGGCCAGGAACATCTGGTAGAGCGATTAATGATCGCCCTGCTCGCCGACGGGCATCTTCTTGTAGAGGGCGCCCCCGGGCTAGCCAAAACCAAGGCAATCAAAACACTGTCCGAAGGCCTGGAAGCAGACTTTCACCGGGTTCAATTTACGCCAGACCTGCTGCCGGCAGATATTACTGGCAGCGATATCTACCGTCCCCAGGAAGGCAGCTTTGAATTTCAGGCCGGGCCTCTGTTTCACAATCTGGTGCTGGCCGATGAAATTAACCGTGCCCCGGCCAAGGTGCAGTCAGCTCTGCTTGAAGCCATGGCCGAGCGACAGATCTCGGTGGGCAAAAATACCTACCAGCTACCAGAGCTGTTTCTGGTGATGGCCACTCAAAACCCCATTGAGCAAGAGGGCACCTACCCGCTGCCCGAGGCTCAGATGGACCGCTTTTTAATGCATATAATGGTCGACTACCCGGCGCCAGAAACCGAGCGCATCATTCTTAACCTGTCCCGTCAGGAAGCGCTTAAAACCGAGCAATCCGGGATAGAGGCTCTGACCCAGGAAACCCTGTTTGAAGCTCGCAAACAGGTGCTGGCCGTGCATATGGCTGAGCGAGTGGAGGAGTATCTGGTGCAACTTATACTGGCGACCAGAAATACCAGTGCCTATGGTGGCGACCTGGCTCTATGGTTAGATTTTGGCGCCAGCCCCAGGGCTACCATTGCCCTGGATCGCTGCAGTCGCGCCCTGGCCTGGATGGAGGGCCGAGACTTTGTGACCCCGGATGATATTCGCGCCGTTGCCCAGGATGTATTGCGCCATCGCCTGATTCTTAGCTTCGAAGCAGAGGCAGCAGGTATCACCGCCAATCAGGTTATCGACAAGCTATTAACCACGGTGCCCTCAGCCTAGCGGCCTGCCATTGATGAATCAGGTCGACGACAACCATCCAGCGATTGCTAACCTTGGCGATATGGTCAAGCTTCGCTACGGTGCGCGCGAACTCACAGGGTTCCCAAAAATACAGGCACGGCAAATGCTTGCGGGCGGACATAAATCCCGTTTCCGGGGCCGTGGTATGGACTTTGACTCAGTGCGTATCTATCAGCCCGGCGATGATGTACGCAGCATCGATTGGCGAGTAACAGCGCGCACCCAGACGCCCCATACCAAAATTTTTAGCGAAGAGCGCGAGCGCCCGATTCTGGTGATAAGCGATCTGCGTAGCTCGATGTTCTTTGGCAGTCAGCGACTTAAATCAGTTGTCGCCTGCGAGATATCTGCAGCGCTGGCCTGGGCCGGCCTGGCCGCCAATGATCGCGCCGGGGGTCTGGTCTTTGGTGCCCAGCAACAGACCGATGTCAAACCACGCCGCAGCCATCATGCGGTGCTGCAATATATTCATAACCTGCAGGAATTCAGCGCCAAGCTGCTGGAGTCAGAGCCGGATCGCTTTAGTCTAGCCGAGGTACTGGAAGAATCCAGGCGCTTTATTATGCCAGGTAGCACCGTCTTTATTGTCAGTGACTTCCATGATCTGAACGACAGCTGCGAACGCCATCTATTTGAGCTGTCGCGCCATGCCAATCTCAATTTCTGCCATGTTTTTGACAGCATTGAAACCCAGCTGCCACCGCCCTCTCTATATGCAGTTACCGATGGTCAACAGCAAACCATGCTGGATACCAGCAGCCAGAAATTGCGTCAGCGCTATGCCGATGCCTTTATTCAGCGCGGGCAGATGCTGCGCAAACTCAGCGAGCAACTATCAGCTGGCCTGCTGCCCTTTGATACCTCGGATAATGTGATGTCGGTGCTGGCCCGCGCCTACGGCAAGCGTCGCAGTTCCCGCAGGTCAGCAAAATGATGAGTGCCCAACTATGAACCCCGGTGATCCTCTAGCCGAACTGCGGGATATTCACCTGCCCAACAGCGTATCAGCATGGCCACTGGCCCCAGGCTGGTGGGTTTTAATCATTGTCGCCTGCGCTGGCCTGGCCGCACTGTTGGTGCTCTGGTCTCGGCGCCATAGAGCTAGGCTCTATCGCCGTCAGGCACTGTTGCAGCTGCAGCAGATTGAGCACAGCAGTGAGCAGCAGATTGCAGCCCTGATAGAACTGCTTAAGCAGACAGTTAATAGCGCCTACCCAGAGCAACATTACAGCAGCCTGAGTATTAATGAGTTTTTTGCCTTTCTTCGACATAGCTGTCCGGGGGCAATTTTTGCTAATCTGCCAGATAACCTGGATAACCTGCTCTATGCAAAAGACAGTGAACTGGACCCCCTTATTACTGAACAGCTAACGGAAAGCGCAACAATCTGGATCCGCCAGCATCTGCCCAGCCACAAACTGAATTATAAGCCCCCATGCTAAATCTACTCTGGCCCTGGGCACTGGCACTGGCCCCAATACCTTTTATCTACCGCTTGTGGCGCAAGCCAGCCGCCACCAATATGCGTGCCCTGCGCGCGCCACAACTAGCCAGTGCCGCCGAGGGCAACAATAGCGCAGGCGGCGGTCAGCAATGGCTGGGACAGTTGCTTTTGCTGCTGCTCAGCCTCTGCTGGCTAGCCAGCCTGATTGCTCTGTCTCGACCCCTGTGGATTGGCGAACCTGTGGCCCTGCCAGCAGAGGGTCGCGACATCCTGTTGGCGGTGGATATCTCCGGCAGTATGGAGCGAGATGATATGGAACTAAAAGGACGGCAGGTCAACCGATTAGTGGCGGTAAAATCTGTGGTTGGTGACTTTGTAGTGGAACGCCAGGGCGACAGGCTCGGGCTTATACTATTTGGCGAAAAGGCCTACCTGCAAACACCGCTCACCTTTGACCGCCTGACCATGCAAACTCTGCTCAACGAGGCGCAAATTGGCTTTGCTGGCAATAACGGCACAGCCATTGGCGACGCCATAGGGCTGGCCGTTAAGCGCCTTCAGGATCGCCCGGAAAATCATCGGGTAGTTATCCTGCTTACCGATGGCGCCAACAATGCCGGAGAACTGGATCCCCTAAAAGCTGCCGACCTGGCTCGCCGTGCCAAGGTAAAAATCTATACCATTGGTATAGGCGCTGAGGTACAGGAAACCTGGGGGCTGTTTGGCAAGAGGGTCACCAATCCCAGCGCCGACCTGGATGAAGTGGCCCTGACAACTATTGCAGACACCACCGGCGGCCAGTTTTTCCGCGCCAGAAACCCTCAGGAGCTGCAGGCCATTTACAGCGAACTCAATCGTCTGGAACCCATAGAACAGGATGCTGAAACCCTGCGCCCCATAGCCACATTATTTCACTGGCCCCTGGCGCTGGCCTTTGCTCTAAGTCTGTTAATCGCCCTGCTGCGCTTTCTCGCAGGCAATCCCCGAGGCGAACATGGCTGACTGGCTGACGACTTTTAGCGAATTTCACTTTCTGCGGCCCTGGTGGATTTTAGGCCTGGCCCCGGCTCTACTGGCTGTTGGCCTTTACCAGTGGCGCAAGCGCAGCGCAGGCAACTGGGAACAGATTATCAACCCGGAACTGCTGCCCTTTTTAATGCAGGGCGAAAATAACAGCAGCCGAAATTCTAGCTGGCTACTAACTGGTCTGGGGCTGACCTGGGCAATCTGCTGTATCAGCCTGGCTGGCCCAACCTGGCAGCAGTTGCCTCAGCCCGTGCTTAAACAGGACAGTGCTGCCATCTTGGTATTTGATCTATCACCCTCCATGCTGGCAGAGGATATCTCTCCCAGCCGTCTGATTCGCGCGCGCTTTAAACTGATTGATATTCTCAAAAGTCGCCGCGAGGGTTTTACTGCGCTGGTGGTCTATGGGGGGGAGGCACATACGGTGTCGCCACTGACCGAGGACAACAATACAATTATCAGTCTGGTGCCCATTCTGCACCCTACTCTATTGCCAGAATATGGCAGCAATACCGAAGAGGCCATAGCTCTGGCCATTGAGTTGGCTGCCAATGGTGGCTATGGCCAGGCCGATATTATTTTAATCACCGATGGTGTTTCCGGGTCAGCCTTTGGCACCATTCAAGCAATGATAGCCCAGGCTGGAAAATACCGATTGTCGATACTGGGCGTTGGCACTGCCGAAGGCGCACCTATTCCTCTGGGCAATGGTGGTTTTGTCAAAGATCGCAGTGGCAGCATTCTTATCCCCAAACTGGACTCATCTTCGCTGCAGCGACTGGCCAGCAGTAACAGCGGCATCTATCGGGAAATCAGTGCCGATGACAACGATATTAATGATCTGCTAAAAATCACCGAACAGATTTTTGGCGATGCCACCAGAGAGGTAGACCGCTCTTTTGATCTCTGGGATGACCAGGGGTTCTGGTTGATTATTCTGCTAATTCCAGCACTAATTCTAAGCTTCCGCAAAGGCTCTGTGGTGGTGGTAATGATTGTACCCATCCTAAGTTTAAGCGAACCAGTCAATGCCTCCATCTGGCAGGACCTGTGGCAAAATCCAGATCAACAGGGGCAGCAGGCACTGGAGTCTGGCGATGCGGCCAGGGCCCAGAGCCTGTTTAAAGATAGCCAGTGGCGCGGCAGCGCCGCCTATATCGCCGGTGATTACGAAAGTGCCATTGGCGAGTTTATTAATCAGGATAGCGCCGATGGCCATTACAATCGGGGCAATGCCCTGGCTAAAGCTGGCGACCTGGATGCAGCTATTGAAGCCTACGATCAGGCGCTTGAACTTCAGCCAGAGATGGAAGATGCTCAGGCCAACCGCGATCTGATTGAAAAACTAAAACAGCAGCAGGAGCAACAAAAGCAGGAGCAGTCATCGGATCAAAATAACCAGCAGAATCAAGATCAGCAGCAACCTGACTCCAACCAACAGCAGAAGCAGGATCAAAACCAAGATCAGAGTGAAGAGCCTCAGCCAAGCCAGGATAAAGAGCCTCAGCCAGAGCAAGGTGAGCCTCAGCCAGAACAAGGTGAGCCTCAGCCAGAGCAAGGTGAGCCTCAGCCAGAGCAAGGCGAGCCTCAGCTAGAGCAAGGTGAGCCTCAGCCCCCAACCCAGGAACCCAGCGAAGAAGAAAAACAAAATCAACAGGAGATCGAGCAGATGCTGCGCCAGGTACCCGACGATCCGGGCGGCCTACTGCGAGAAAAATTTCGCTACCAGTCACGACAACGTGCACTGGAGCAACGACGACCCAAACCACCCAACGAGCAAGAGCGCTGGTAAATGAAAGTACAGTCTTTAAAAATATTTATCGCCCTATGGCTACTGGCAGTCTCAGCATTGAGCTGGGCAGAACTTACCGCCAGAGTTGATCGCAATATTTTAGATACCAATGAAACAGTGCAGCTAGTGGTGCGCTACAGTGGTCAGGCAATTACCTCAGAGCCTGACTTTACAGTTTTGCAAAAAGACTTCGATATACTCAGCAGTAATCGCCAACAGCAGTATTCCTGGACCAATGGCCAGTCTCAGTCCTATACCGACTGGAATATGGTGCTTATGCCTAAGCGCAGTGGCGTGATTTTAATTCCCTCTATCAGCTACAAAAACGAAGTCAGCAATGCGCTGGAAATAACCGTGCGTGCAGTCAACAAGATTACCGCCGGAGCCGGTAAACAACCCCTGTATACCGAGACTCTGGTAGATAGAGAGGCCGTGTATATTCAGCAACAGATTATTCTCACCCAGCGGCTGTATACCTCAGTACAGCTGCAAGATTTAAGTCTATCTGATCTGCAGATTACCGATGCCCTGGTGCAGCGTATTGGCGAAAACCAGTTTCAAAAAATGATCAACGGCCGCAACTATCTTGTTATCGAAGTCAAGTATGCCCTGTTCCCCCAGGTCGGCGGCAAACTGGATATTCCGGCCATGCGTTTTGGCGCATTTGAAAGTAGCAGCCGACAGTTTGGTGCCTTTTCCAGCCGCGGCAAGCAGCTATTTCGCAACACTCAGCCTAAGACCATTGATGTAATGGCTAAACCTGCCCATATACCGCCAGCTGAATGGATGCCCAGTAGTAAAGTCGAACTGCGACAGCAGTGGAGCAGCGATCTTAAAGATTTAAAATTGGGTGAGCCAATCACCCGCACTATTACACTGAGCGCCCAGGGTCTCACCGGAGCTCAGATTCAGCCACTGCCGAGCACCGACAGCCCGGATTATAAAATTTATCCAGACCAACCAAAAATTGAAGAGCAGGTGAGCTCCGCTGGCATTCTTGGCATACGCACAGAAACCCTGGCTCTGGTACCCAATCGTATGGGAGAGATGGTTCTGCCATCCATTGAAGTGCGCTGGTGGGATACAGAAAAGCAGCGTATGCAGACTAGCGCACTACCAGCGGTAACATTGCAGGTCGGCGCTGCCGCCACTATTGCATCAGCGCCCCAGTCTCAGCTGCAGCCAGATGCGTCGAGTACACCACTGGCACTGAAACCCCTGAGCATAGAGCCACAAAACCCAGAACCGTCAGCACTGATCAAATGGTCGCTGGCGTTTAATGCACTGCTGCTCACCGCACTGATTACCCTGATTATAATGCGCAAAAACCAGCCCAGAGAGCACATCTCTCAACAGGCAGCTGATAATAGTCTGCAGCTAAGCCTCAACCAAAAACTAAAAATGGCAGAAAAACAGGCGGGGGAAAATAACCTTACCGGCATGCGCGATAGTATTTTGGACTGGGGTAGAACTCTGTTGACCAACAACCCTCCCAGCAGTTTAAGGCAGCTAGCAGAGCAATTGCGAGACGATGACTTAAGGCTAGCCTTCGAGCAACTGGATCGTCAGCTTTACAAGGACGATAATGCAGCTGACAACCTGGATCTTAAACAGCTTATCAAGCAGCTTAGGGCCGCATCTTTACAGCTGGGAACTGAAACCAACAAACTGCCTAAGGGACAGAGGTTAAATCCCCTGTATCTTGGCGGTAAACTGTCATCCTAAATGTCTGTATCGCAGCAGCAAAGTCAGTTTAAAATAACCACAACAATAATTAGAGGACGCAAGCAAAATGTCTGAGCAGCCCCAGCACCACTCGGTTGAAAACCCCAGCCCACAGGATCACAATGACCAGAAAACTCTAACCACGCAAAATGCCGCCGACTATTGGCATACCAATTTACGCTTGCTGGCAAAGCTATTAACAGTCTGGTTTGTGGTTTCATTTGGCTGTGGGATTCTTCTGGTCGACTGGCTGGATCAGTTTACATTCTTTGGTTTTAAACTGGGTTTCTGGTTTGCCCAGCAGGGTGCTATCTATGTATTTGTTGCACTGATATTTATTTACGCCTGGCGAATACAAATTATTGAACGCCAATTTGGCGTCGATGATGATGAGGGTTCTCTATGAGCACTCAGCTACTGACTTATTTATTTGTCGGTGCCTCGTTTGCGCTCTATATAGGTATCGCTATCTGGTCCCGTGCCGGCTCTACCAAAGATTTCTATGTGGCTGGCGGTGGAGTTCACCCTGTGGTCAATGGCATGGCCACCGCAGCCGACTGGATGAGTGCGGCTTCGTTTATTTCCATGGCTGGCATTATTTCCTTTATGGGTCGCGACGGCTCTGTCTATCTGCTTGGCTGGACCGGTGGTTATGTATTGCTGGCACTTCTTATGGCACCCTATCTGCGCAAGTTTGGCCGTTTTACGGTGCCTGACTTTATCGGCGAGCGCTACTATTCCAAGACAGCTCGCATGGTCGCGGTTGTCTGCCTGATCTTTGTGTCCTTTACCTACGTGGCTGGTCAGATGCGCGGTGTGGGTATCGTATTTTCACGCTTTCTGGAAGTGGATGTAGAAACCGGCGTTATTATCGGTATGGCCGTGGTATTTATGTATGCGGTTCTAGGGGGCATGAAAGGTATTACCTACACCCAGGTGGCCCAGTACTGCGTGCTGATTTTTGCCTATATGGTACCGGCTATTTTTATCTCCATAATGATTACAGGCAACCCCATTCCCCAACTGGGCTTTGGCTCTGAGGTAGCCGATGGCTCGGGACTCTCTGTGTTGCAAAAACTTGATTCCGTGCTGACCGATCTGGGATTTAGCGCCTATACCCAGGGCAGCAAATCAACCATAGATGTATTTGCTATTACTGCCGCCCTGATGTTTGGCACCGCTGGTCTACCCCATGTGCTGGTGCGTTTTTTCACTGTGCCCAAAGTCTCTGATGCGCGGAAATCTGCTGGCTATGCACTAGCTTTTATCGCCATTCTTTACACCACGGCACCAGCCGTCGCCTCCTTTGCCCGTCTTAATCTGGTGGACACGGTTCACAATACCAGCTATGAGCAGGCACCTCAGTGGTTTAGCAACTGGGAGAGTACTGGCCTGGTGGAATGGCAGGACAAAAATAATGATGGTGTTATGCAGTACAGCGCAGGTGCAGCTAATGAAGTAGCAATTGACCGCGACATTATGGTGCTGGCCAACCCAGAGATCGCGAATCTACCCGGCTGGGTGATTGCGCTAGTCGCTGCTGGCGGTGTGGCTGCCGCCCTGTCAACGGCTGCTGGCTTGCTACTGGTGATATCCAGTTCAATATCCCATGATTTACTCAAGCAAACTCTAATGCCGTCTATCACTGAAAAACAGGAGCTGCTATTTGCCAGAATGGCCGCTGCGGTGGCCGTCTGCATTGCTGGTTTATTTGGTATCTATCCACCAGCCTTTGTGGCACAGGTGGTCGCCTTTGCCTTTGGACTGGCGGCCGCTTCTTTATTCCCTGCCATTGTGCTTGGCATCTTTAGTAAACGCATCAATAAACAGGGTGCCATAGCCGGCATGCTGCTGGGATTAATCTTTACCTTTGTCTATATTCTGTACTTTAAATTTATCTCGCCAGAACTGAACAGTGCCGAAAACTGGTTGCTGGGCATTTCTCCCGAGGGGATTGGCTTTATTGGTATGCTGCTAAATATCGCCGCCGCATTTGCAGTTAGTCGCTTCACGGCCCCACCCCCAGTCGAGGTGCAGAATCTGGTCGATGATATCCGTATCCCCAGTGGTGCGGCAGTTGCCCATAGCCATTAAAGAGTTTCAAGCTTTTAAAAAAGAGGAGGCTGTGCAAGCCTCCTTTAAATAGGATTAGATAGTGCCCAGGCGAAAGGTGCTAACGGGCATTAGCACCCCAGAACATCCAATAAAATACAATAAAATACAATCCAAGAAAATTTAAAGAAAAATCAAAGTCTGGTCGCCTGAACATCAGCCCGGATCGTGCAGGATCGGCGGACTGATACTTAAAGACTAGTCCAAAGTTTTAGCCTTTGCCCGGCAAAGCTCAGCAAATCTTGAAATAAGATTGAGACTGGCAAATTACAGAGACTTTGAGACTATTTCTTGCAAGTCTTTCACCAGATTTGGCTCTTTAGCAATATCCTGTAATGCATTTTGCATAAGCTGACGATTGGGCTCAGGGAACTTCTTCCACTTGGTCAATGGTGTTACCAGCCGCGCGGCAACCTGAGGATTGACCGTATTCAAGGCGAGAATCTGCTCGGTTAAGAACCTGTATCCAGACCCATCCTGACTGTGGAAATTCACATGGTTGGCGCTGGCAAAGGCACCGATCAGGCTGCGGATTTTATTGGGGTTGGTCATGGTAAATGCTTTGTGATCCATCAGTTCAATCACCCGCTGCAGACCATTGGCCTGAGTGTTGGTGGCCTGAATCTGTAACCAGAGGTTCATTACCAGCGCTTCATCTCTAAATTTTTGCTCAAATAAATTCAGGGCCTGACTCGCGTAATCAGAGGCCTCTGGGCAGTTGACCAGAGCAGACAGGGCAGCCGCCTGATCAGTCATATTGTCAGCATTTTGAAACTGAGCCCAGGCCAGCTCAATACCAGAGCCTACCAACATAAGATAACCCAGCGCTGCATTTTTAAGGCTGCGGCTACCCATCTGCTCAACATTGGGTTTATAGGCCTGGTCAGTTATATTCTGCTGGTAGACCACCTGCAACTCATCCATCAGGCAGCCAGCTAAGGCTGTGCGCATAAATAATCTGGCATCATGAATGGCGTCCACATAGATAATTTCAGCCTCCTCATGGAGCAGCGACTCAGAGGGCAGCTGAAGCATCAGGGCTACCATAGCTGGATCTAGAGAGGTATCTGTCAACAGGGCCTTAAATGCCTCTACCAACTCCCCATCCACAGTCATCGGACGATCATGTTTGCTGTCATCTATCAGCTGGGTTAAAACAGCCAGACAGAGCGTTTGGCACGCATCCCAGCGATTAAAACCATCACTGTCATTGGCCATCAAATGGGCCAGCTGTTCTGGGCTGTAGTCGTAGTCCAATTTAACCGGGGCGGAAAAGCCGCGCAGCAGCGAAGGTACCGGCTCTTGTTTAATATTTTCAATCACCAGCTGCTGGCTGGCCTCGGTTATCTCAAACACCGTCTCAGTCTGCCCTGCGGCATTGAGCTGCATATCGACACCATCGGCGCCCACCAGACCCAGCTTAACTGGAATAACCAGAGGCAGCTTTTCACTCTGACCCGGGGTGGCCGGGCAACTCTGCTGAAAATCCAGGGTATAGGTATTGGCTGCGGCATCATATTCCGAGCGCACCCTAACAACCGGGGTGCCAGCCTGTTTATACCAGCGGCGGAACTGAGTGAGGTCGCGGCCACTGGCATCTTCCATTGCGCTGACAAACTCCTCAATAGTGACTGCCTGACCATCATGGCGATCAAAATACAGATCTGTAGCTTTGCGATAGGTCTCAGCACCCAGCAAGCTGTGATACATGCGCACAATCTCGGCGCCTTTTTCATACACAGTCAATGTGTAAAAATTATTGATCTCCATATAGGAGTCCGGCTGCACCTGATGGGCCATAGGGCCACCGTCTTCAGCAAACTGATGAGTGCGCAAATAAGATACATCTTCAATGCGCTTTACCGTTGGACTGTTCATATCCGCTGAGAACTGGCAGTCGCGAAATACGGTAAAGCCCTCTTTTAAACTGAGCTGAAACCAGTCTCGCAAATTGACCCGATTACCGGACCAGTTATGGAAATATTCATGGGCCACAATACCCTCGACCCGCAAAAAAGAGGCGTCGGTGGTGGTTTTTGGATTGGCCAGTACCGCAGAGGTATTAAAGATATTCAGACCTTTGTTTTCCATGGCTCCCATATTGAAATCATCCACCGCCACAATCATAAAAATATCCAGATCGTACTCACGGCCATAGACTTCCTCATCCCAGCCCATAGAGTTTTTTAGCGACAGCATGGCGTGGTCACACTTATCCAGATCTTTCTCTTCAACAAAAATCTGTAATGGGATCTCACGCCCGGACATAGTAGTAAAACTATCTTCAACCACCGACAAAGTGCCAGCCACCAGGGCAAACAGATGGGATGGCTTTTTAAATGGGTCGTGCCAGGTCACCGTATGGCGGCCGGCATCCAGATCAGCGCGCTCTATGGCATTGCCATTGGACAGCAACACTGGATATCTGGCCTTATCCGCCACTATCTTTACGGTGAACACGGACATAATATCCGGGCGATCAGGGAAGTAGGTAATGCGGCGGAAACCCTCAGCTTCGCACTGAGTGCAGTACATGGTGCGCGACCGGTAGAGTCCCATCATGGAGGTATTTAGCTGGGGCTGGATCAGCACCTCAGTGCTGACAACACAGCTATCAGGCAGATCGGGAAGGCTCAGCAAGTTATCAGAGAGGCTGTAGGCATTGCTATCCAGGCGCTGACCATCCACGGCGATCCACTGCAGCTGCACATCACCTTTGCTATTGAGTTCTAGTGCGCCAGTTTTATCGCTGCTATCTGGATTGCGTCGCACTGCCATCTTGGTAGTAACCCTGGTTTGCTCGTCACCCAGATCAAACAGCAGATCTGTGGTGTCTACCAAAAATGGTGAGACCTGATAATCCTTGAGATAAATCGTTTGCGGTAGCGCGTCTTTCACTGGGGGTTTCCTTAAATTAATTGATACTGAACTGTACGTTGTAAGCAGTGTATTTGCGGATATTGATTACGCCTGTATCGAGAATAAGATACTGCCCTTTTATACCTTTTAAAACACCCTCAACCAGGGGTTGCTTATCGAGATTAAAGCTCTTCACTTTTTCCGGGAATTCATGCACTGGGAAATTAATCTCTGTGGTGGTCTCATTGTAGAGGCGCTGCAAGGCCTGCAACCCAAACTCCTGTTCAAGCAATTCTAGACCAGATTCGGCCTTGGCGAGCAGATCATCGCGAATCGCAGCTAAATCCACAGACTCGGCATTACCTTTAAGCATCTTTTGCCAGCTGGTTTTGTCGGCCACAAACTCGCGAATACAGTCTTCAATCAGCCCCGCCTGATAGCGGGTCTGCACTCTGAAAATCGGCAGACCCTGGGTGGCCCCCTGATCAATCCAGCGGGTGGGCAGCTGAGTACCTCTGGTAATACCTACCTTTACGCCGGAACTATTGGCCAGATAAACAAAGTGGTCGGTAAAACAATACTTCTCACCCCAGGCCGGATCCCGGCAGGTGCCATGGTGAAAATGGCATCGCTCCGGACTCATAATGCAGGTATCACACTGGGGCAGCTTGGTAAAACAGGGGTAACAGTAGCCCTGGCTAAAGCTCTTTTTGGAGCGGCGCCCACAGTGAATACAGTGGATATCACCAATATGCTCAATGGCAATGCTCTCGCCTATGGCTTCATTGAGCGGGACTCGATGATCGTCCAGCGGAAGCTGATAAGAGACGGTATCACCAAGGGTTACTTCCATTTTTGCCAGATGACCTGTGAACTGTGTCGACATTATTCTTTCCACCTAATGGGTTTTTGCTCTTCAGTGCTGGCAGCCGCCGGCTCGCAGGCAGTGGACTTAGGAGGCACATAGCCGGTGCGCTGGTCGGCGGGCTTGCGCACATCATAGGCAATAACGGCCTGTATGCAGAGTTCTTTTTGGCCATCAGACAGAGCCCTCCCGTCCGGCCACTTACCTACCTCAATTGCCCGCTTGAGACTCTCGTAAATCTCCGGGGTAATGCTATCGAGCAACTGTCGCAAATCCATAGTTAACTACTCTCTACCTTAGTTTTTCCGCTGTCAGGTCCGGCCATTGGATCCAAATACTGACCCAAGCAAGCCAAATACCAAACCCAGCAACATGCCGATCAGCAAGCCGCCAACATGGGCTCCATTGGCTACACCAACCCCCAGCACTAGCTCCAAAATACCTGTCATGCCCACTAGCAGCCAGACCAGCATAAACCCCAGAATACCAGGCGGCAGCTGCAGCAGGTGCTGGCGATCAAACTGACCCTTGACCCAAATATAGCCAAGCAGCGCGTAAACCACACCTGACATGCCGCCAAAGTTACCACTGCCCTGCCAGCTATACTGAATAAGATTGGAGACTGCACCGGTCACCAAAACCAGCAGCAATAGATGCAAAGAGCCATATAAGCGCTCTAGTCGCGCCCCGAGCAGGGCCAGCCACAGGCAGTTAAACGCGAGATGCATCAGGCCAAAGTGCAGGAAAATCGGGGTGACCAGTCGCCAATACTGGCCCTCAGCCAAGCCTCCAGCCATTAGTGCACGGGCTACAGGGAATGCAAAACTGGTCGCAGCAGCCCCCAGCAGACAGCCCAATAGCAACAGCGACACCGCAGGATACAGTTTGGCAGCAAGCCACCATCTGGCGTTGTTGGACATAGGGAATTCCTAATCAGTTGCTTTTTTTACGCCCAGTCGGCTGCCCCAGCCCAGTTTGGAGCGGCAGACACCATAAAAATTATTGTCTTTGGGGTGAATCAGCAAAATATCATTTTCGTGCTTTTTGATGGTAATTATATCCCCGGGCTCAGTGCCAAAATCATTGTGTCCATCGCAGGTAATCAGCGGGTGCAGTTCGTTTCTTGAGCTAACCCTGATCTCTATTTTGGCGCCTCCATGCAAAACAATTGGGCGGCTGCTCAATGTATGGGGGTTTAGCGGCACCACCACCATGGCATCCAGCTCGGGGAATAGCAGCGGCCCACCGGCGCTAAGGGCATAGGCGGTTGAACCCGTAGGGGTGGAGACAATTAAACCATCGGAGCGCTGGCTGTACACAAACTCACCATCCACATAGAGTTCAAAGGCCATCATGCGCACCGACATACCAGGGTGCATCACAATATCGTTAACTGCAGTGCCTGTACCTATCTCAGTGCCATTGCGGGTCACTGTGGTTTCAAGGAGAAAGCGCCTGGTCTGTTTATACTCGCCATTCAGCACCGGCCACACCCGCTCTTCAATTTCATCGGGAGAGATATCGGTCAAAAAGCCCAGTCGCCCGCGGTTTATCCCCAGCAGAGGAATACCGCAGGCAGCCATTTTACGGCAGGCGCTCAGCATGCTGCCGTCGCCACCCACCACAATTCCAAGATCTATAGCACCGGGAAACTGGTCGATCGGCAGAACCTTGTCGAGCTGCCAATTCACCAGGCTCGCGGCCTGCTCCTCGTAGACCACCTCACGACCCTGGGCGCGCAGAAAGGCTTCTAGCTTCTGCAGAGACTCCACTACCTCAGGGACATCCAGGCTGCCTAGTAATCCGATACGCTGAAAATGGGACATAGCATGCTTCTTTAAAAAGTGTTTTTACGATTATACAGACTGTGGCCAGATTTCACTTAATTTCAGGCATAATAGCGGCAATCAGGTTGGATATTAAATTATGACTGCAGCCCAAAAAAGTATCGTCCTTATAGGCATGCCCGGCGCAGGCAAGAGCACCATTGGTATTCTGCTGGCCAAAGAACTGGGACTAGACTTTATTGATACAGATATCAGTATTCAGGTGCGCTGGGGCAAAACTCTGCAGCAAATCACCGATGAATCTGGCTATTTGGTTCTGCGCGACTATGAAGAACAGGTTCTGCTAAGTGAAGATATTGACCACAGAGTAGTCGCCACTGGAGGAAGTGCAGTCTATTCCGAAGCCGGAATGGCCCGCTTAAAAGCCAGCGCAACGGTGATTTTCCTCTATGTATCACTGCCCGTATTAGAGCGGCGGGTCACCAACTTTAATAGCCGCGGTATAGCCCGACGTCCGGAGCAGAGTTTTGAAGAGTTATTTGCCGAGCGCGGCGAGCTCTATCAGCGCTATGGGGATATAAGTATCGACTGCAGCCACCTCAGTGTTAATGAGGCGCTGCAGGCTGTGTTGGAGGCGCTTCGGGACTCAGCTATTTGAGTACCGACAGAATCGAGCTACCCAGATAATCGATATTACTTGAGTTGATACCCGCCAGATTGACCCGGCTGGACGACACAATATAGACCCCATATTCTTCACGCAGCTGGTCCAGCTGTGCTGTGTTTAAGCCCAAAAATGAAAACATACCTCTCTGCTGCTTGATATGGCTGAAATCGATACCAGCGGCATTGTTCTGGATACTGTCTGCCAGCAAACTGCGCATGGACTGAATTCTCTCGCGAACCTCAGTTAACTCGGCTTCCCAGTTAGCTCGCAACTGCTGATCACCCAGTATCAGTGATACCAGCAAGGCTCCGTGGGCCGGTGGCATAGAATAAATCTGCCGCGCCACAGACATCGCCTGAGCCGCAACAATATCCGCCTGCTCTGGAGTTTCAGCGATAAAAGTAATTGACCCTGTGCGCTCGCGATAGAGGCCAAAGTTTTTCGAGCAGGACGAGGCAATAACCAGTTCTGGAAGTCGCTCTGCCATCATGCGCAGACCATAGGCATCCTCTTCAAGGCCATCCCCCAGCCCCTGATAGGCTGTATCTATAAAGGGCACAAAGCCGCGCTCCAGCGCCAGGTCGGCAATCAGATCCCACTGCTCATGGGTTAAGTCTGCACCTGTGGGGTTGTGGCAGCAGCCATGCAACAGCACCATATCCCCGGCAGGCACCTGACGCAGAGTCTCCATCATAGCGTCGGTTTCAACCTGATGGCTGTCGCGATTGTAGTAAGGGTATTCCTTAATCTCAAAACCGGCACTGCCCAGCAGAGGAATATGATTGGGCCAGGTGGGTACACCTACCCAGAGTTTGGCATCTGGACGCGCCCGCTGAATAACCTCAGCGCCCACGCGCAGTGCACCTGAACCGCCCGGCGCCTGAATGCTTTTGATGCGCCCGGCATTGAGAATACTGTGGTCAGCACCAAACAGCAGTTCCAGAATGCGCTGGTTATAGTCTGGGTCTCCGGCAATGCCCTGATAGGCTTTGGTTGTCTCAAGTTGCATTAGCTGGGTTTCTGCCTCTTTGACAGAAGTCATCACCGGCGTATGGCCCCGATCATTCATATAGACGCCAACGCCTAGATCAATTTTATTAGTGCGGGCATCTGCTCTAAATGCAGCCATCAACCCCAAAATGGGGTCCATAGCCACGGGATTCAAACTTTCAAACATTGCGGTTTCCTGAAGTTGGGTTGGGGACAGTAAAATTTGGCCGCTAGTTTACTATGGATCGATAAATATTTTTAGCGATTTGCGTTTAGAAAGCCGATTACCGAGTTATTAAACTGCTCTGGCTTTTCAGCATGCAACCAATGACCGGCGCCCTCAATTATCTCAAGTTCAGAGGCGGGAAATAGCGAACTGATCAGTGGCCGGTGTTTATCCTGAATGTAGGCCGACAGTTCGCCCTTCAAGAATAAGCAGGGCCCAGCAAAAGGAGGACCCTCGGGGGCATCCACCAGGCTGTTGCTGTAGTTGGCCACAATGGATGCAACATTGAGCTTAAGGCTAAAACCGCCATGACTATCGCGCTGCAGATTTTTTAGTATAAAGCCCCTGGTAGCCATATCGGGAATATAGCCCGCCAGTATCTGGTCTGCGACACTGCGACTCTCGACAGTACTGTTGTGCAATTCACTAAGAGCATCCACCACATGGCTGTTTGCCTGGGGGTAATTGACTGGCGCTATATCGGCCACCACCAGACTGCACACGCGATCTGGCCAGGTCTGCGCTACCTGCATGCCAATCTTGCCGCCCAGTGAATGGCCAATCAGATGTGATTTGGATAACCCAAGGTCATCCATAAGCTCGACAATATCCCCAGCCATTAGAGGGATAGTCATCATTTCCTCATGGGGTGAGTCTCCATGGTTGCGCAGATCCACAGAGATAACGCGGTAGTCTGCCGACAGCTCTCGGGCCAGATTGCCCAGATTACTCAGCGAACCAAACATGCCATGCATCAGAATAACCGCAGGTTTAGCGTCCGATTCTGCTGCGCCCTTATCAGGGGCACCCTGCTCTACATAGTTCAGCTTCATTAATTGCTCTGGGATTACCCTTAAATTGCAGATTTACTGGGCCGCGCGTTTGCGATACTTCTCTTTGTTTTTACGCCCCTGTTCATAGAGCTTGGGACGCAAGCTGCGGCGCAGGCCAGGGAATAAATAACTTAACGTGGTCATTTTGGCACCAAAGGTCGGCATGGAAATCTCCGTCGCTTCGCCAGCAGCCAAAGCCACCACCGCGTCGGCCACCTGCTCCGCCGAGCTCATGGGCTGGGAGAACACAATATCTTCAACCTGATCTATCTCATCCATAATAAAGCCAGTATCGACCGGACCAGGAGAAACCACACCCACATGGATATTAGCCTCTTTTAACTCATCGGCAAGGGCATAGGTAAAGGCACGAAGCCCCGCCTTGGTGCTGGAATAAGTGGCAGCACCCTGCAGAGGCGCACGGCCAGCCAGAGAACCAATGTTGACGATGGCACCAGAGCCGGCGCGGCGTAAGAAGGGAATAGCGGCACAGGACAACACAATGGGTGCACGCAGATTAATATCAACCATAGCAGCAACCTCTTCCGGCGCCACAGTCTCAAGATCACCGCGAGCATGCATACCGGCATTGTTAATCACCACATTCACCTGACCAAACTTGGTCTCAGCTTTTTTCAGCAGCTTGATACAGTCATTGGAATCTGCCACGTCCATAGCCACAGTCAGCACTTCGCAGCCCATACCGCGCAGTTCTTTGGAAATCTTATTTAGCCCGGCACGACCGCGCGCGACCAGCACTAGCTTCGAATTTAGTGCAGCAAATGCCCGGGCACAGGCTGCACCCACTCCTGCAGAGGCGCCAGTAATAACCACTGTCTTGCCCGCAAAATTTCTGTTCATTTTTAAACCTTTTTATTTTAATTTTTCTAATTACAGCAGATCGGCCAATGCACCTTCGAGTAGAGGATACTGGAAGTTAAAACCACTGTCTTGAACTTTACGCGGAATTACCCTCTGACCCTGCAATAGCAACTCTTCACCCATTTGCCCAAACAGTAGTTTAACCACTGGCCCAGGCATGGGAAAAATAGCAGGCCGATGCAAGGCTGCGCCCAATGCCCGGGTAAAGTCACGATTGCGCACAGGATTGGGGGCCGTTGCATTGACTGGGCCACTGAGTTCAGCCTTGTCGACAGAATATAAAATTAAAGCCACCATATCGCTGATATGAATCCAGGGCATCCACTGCCGGCCATCGCCCACCGGCCCTCCGAGGCCCAACTTAAAGGGTGGCAACATCTTGGCCAGAGCCCCCTCCTCGCCCAGCACAATGCCAGTGCGCAAACGCACCAGCCTGATGCCCAGTGACTCGAAAGGCGCCGCACTCTTCTCCCAGCTTTTACAGAGCTGATGGGAGAAGTTATCCACCGCAGCCGCTGATTCATCGACAGGCTTATCCTGGGCATTGCCTGCCCCGTAGTAACCTATTGCCGAGCCACTGACCAGCACCTCGGGTTGCTGCTCTCTGGCAGCGAAAAACTGATATAGGGCCTCGGTGGTTGCCACCCGACTACTGATAAATTTTTGCTTCCGAGCCTCAGTCCAGCGGCCAGCCGCTAAAGGTTCCCCGGCGAGGTTAACCACAGCATCTACAGTCTGATCGTCGCCAAGCCTATCCAGCGACTCTATCAGCCTGACCTCGGCGGGCAACCTGCGGGCCGCGGCGACAGTATCACGGGTCAATACCACAACCTGCCAGCCCCGAGCACTAGCCTCAGTGCTAAGATGGCGGCCAATAAAGCCAGTTCCACCAGTGATTAATATAGTCTTCATAAGGCCTCTCCTATTGGCGTTTTATACGAGCCAAAATCCATTAATGACCACAATAATTATTTTGCTCCCCAGTCAGTGTATTGCTATTATAGTTGATCCCTGAAGTTACTAATTTTCCCTACAAACAAACACCACCGGGCATTTATATGAGTCTTGCTGATAGAGTATTGGCGGTAAACAACGATCTTCCCATTCGCACCGATGAGCCGGTGCACAGCGGCAAAGTGCGCTGCGTCTACTGGCTGACCGCAGCCGATAGCCGCCGTCTGATCGCTGAACATAATTACGATGTAGCTCCAGATGCGCCGCTGGCCATTATGGTTATCAGTGACCGTATTTCAGCTTTCGAATGCATCTGGCATGGCGAAGGTGGCATGAATGGTATTCCAGGTAAAGGGGCTGCACTCAACGCCATCTCTAACCAGTGGTTTAAGCTATTTCGTGAGAAGGGACTGGCTGACAGCCATATTCTCGATGTTCCCCACCCTCTGGTGTGGATTGTGCAAAAGGCCCGTCCGGTAATGATTGAAGCCATCTGCCGCCAGTATATTACCGGCTCTATGTGGCGCTCCTACGCTAAGGGCGAGCGCGATTTCTGCGGCATACAGATAGCCGAAGGCCTGGAGCGCGATCAGAAGCTCCCCGAGCTACTGATCACTCCCTCCACCAAAGGTATTCTCACTGGTATACCAGGTGTTCCAGAGGTCGATGATGTCAATGTCTCGCGTGCGGATATCGAGAACAACTACCAGAGCTTTAAATTTAATTCTCAGGACGATATTGATATCTATGAGAAATTACTGGGTGAAGGCTTTGACGTAATCAGTGACGAGCTGGCCAAGCTGGACCAGATATTTGTCGACACAAAGTTTGAATTTGGCTATGTCACCGACCGTGCTGGCAACGAAAAACTCATCTATATGGATGAAGTCGGCACCCCAGATTCATCGCGTATCTGGGATGGTCCAAGTTACCGAGAGGGTAAGGTGGTAGAGAACTCCAAAGAGGGTTTCCGCCAGCTGCTGCTCAGCCACTTCCCAGATCCGGATATTTTGCTGGACAAAAACCGTATGGATGAGCGCCGCGCTCTAGCTGAAGATAATGACCTGCCAGAGTCAGTGATGATGGCAGTATCAGAAACCTATGTCAGCATGGCCGAGAAAATTACCGGCCAGCCACTGATTATCTCCGATAACCCTAAAGCAGAGATTATTGAGATTCTCCAAGAAAAGTACGGGCTAATCGACTAGCATTCGATAATATTGACTGGCACCTCGAGAACATGAGTTGCCAGTCCGCCCCGCGACGTTTCCTTGTAGCGCTTATTCATATCCTCACCCGTCTTGCGCATGGTACGAATCACCTTGTCGAGGGACACAAAATGCGAGCCATCGCCGCGCAGAGCCATGCGCGCCGCATGTATCGCTTTGACCGAAGCCATGGCATTACGCTCTATACAGGGCACCTGCACCAGCCCGCCCACCGGGTCACAGGTGAGTCCAAGATTATGCTCCATACCAATTTCCGCAGCATTCTCAACCTGAGCAGGGCTGCCACCCAACACCTCAGCCAATGCGCCGGCAGCCATAGAACAGGCAGAACCCACCTCCCCCTGACAACCTACCTCTGCTCCGCTGATAGAAGCATTCTTTTTATATAGAATACCAATGGCAGCAGCAGTCAGCAGAAACCTCACCACCATCTCATCCGAGGCGCCGGGAACAAATCTCATATAGTAGTGCAGTACAGCCGGAATAATACCCGCCGCCCCATTGGTAGGCGCAGTCACCACCCGGCCGCCGGCGGCATTTTCTTCATTCACAGCCAGAGCATAGAGAGTGACCCAATCCAGCACCGATAGTGGATCCGCCATAGCCGCCTCTGGTCTATGCAGTAACTGTTGGTGCAGCTCGCGGGCACGGCGAGGCACATTGAGACCGCCAGGCAGAATGCCGCCATTGGCAATACCATTGCCAACACAGGCCTGCATAACAGCCCATAGATGCAGCAAGCCGTCCCTGGTCTCCTGCTCAGAGCGCCAGGCTTTTTCGTTTTCAAGCATGACATCAGAGATGCTCAGCCCCTGCTCAGTGCATAGCTGTAACAACTCATTGGCACTGTCAAAACCATAGGTCAGCTGCTTGCTATCCTCCACTATGCAGTCTGAGCCCGTTGCAAACTCATCAACCACAAAACCACCACCTACCGAGAAAAAGGTGCGCTTACTGAGCTCAGCGCCGGCCTGATCAAAAGCCGTAAAAATCATACCGTTGGGATGGAACGCCAGCGCCTTGCGGCGGTGCAGTTTAAAGTCCAGATCATGATTGTAGTTAATTGTATGCTCCCCCAGCAGACAGAGACGTCCGTTGTCACGGATAGCCGCCACTCGTCCGGCAATAGAAGGCACATCCACCTGATCCGGAAGCTCTCCTTCTAACCCCAGCAATACTGCCTTGGGCGTGCCATGTCCTTTGCCCGTAGCCCCCAGAGAGCCATAGAGCTCAGCAGTTATGCGGCTGACCTGATTGAGAATCCCATCAGACTTAAGAGCCCGGACAAATTGATTGCCCGCCAACATAGGCCCAACCGTATGGGAACTCGAAGGGCCTATACCCACTTTAAATAAATCAAATGCACTTATAGCCATGCTCTAAATCTCTACTCTTAATCTCTAGCACAATCGCCCCCAACAACCTGGGCAGAACTCAAGGCCTATTCAAGGCCCCCGTAACATTTAAAAATAGACTATGAATAACCGTTTAGCGATATCTCAATGTTCGAGGCTGCAGATATTAAGGGCCCGTGATATTCACCGTGATAACAAAACCGACCAGAGTATGGCTGTACCCGCCAAAGTGGATAAAAACTTCCTGAAACTATTACATTTACTGGATGTTTGAGTTAGAGTCTTGCGTTTCCAAACCGATGTGGCAGCAAGTAATGACCGAACAACAAAGTATTAATATCGATGCACGCAAGCTATTTAATTTGGGCGCGAACTTATTAGTGGCCGCCTTTGTCAGGCAAAAACCGGAGACAGCTAAAAAGCTGTTTAAGGACCTGAAACAGGGTATCAAGGTAAGCTCCGGACAGCTAACCTCAGAAAACTCAGGCGCCGTTATTCCCATTAAATTAGAGCTAGACCGCAGCGAGTATCGCGGGCAGTTTAACTTTCCCAACTTTGATATCGCCATCAGGTCACTGTTGCAAAAATTTGAAACCGAGGTGCGCAAAGATAAAGAACTTAAAGAACTGCGTACCCTTACTAATGAGGCCAATGGTGGCGTTCTGTTTAATCTCCCGAGCGGTGTTGAGATCGATGGCGAAATCAATGTATTGATGATGTCGGTAGAACCCCATGACGACTGTCTGGTGGTGCGCCTGATGTTTATGGATCCCGCCCAGTTTGAAATCTAGGAAACCCTGAAATAAAGGCTCTGGATAATGAATACTAGATTACAGGACTTCAGCGATAAGCTAGCAGCTATAATGCCAGAGATTGGCAGCGACCGCCTACCCTCACTGCTCCTGAGTATGCTTAAAGGTATGGTGCCTTTCGACAATGCACTTATTATCCATTATTACCGCAGTGAAATACCCCAGGTTCATTACAACGATATTCCTCCGCTGGAGAGAGAGAGTCAGATTGATCTGTTTATCAATGGCGCCTATCTCCTGGACCCTTTTTATCGCGCCGCCGTCGATGCAAAGCAATCTGGACTGCACAGACTGAGCGACCTGGCACCTGAGGGTTTTGAAAAAACCGAGTACTACCGCAGTTATTTCAAGCATACGGAAATCAAGGATGAAATTGGCTATATTGTTCATATTGCCCCGCATCAGTTTCTGAATATTTCTCTTAGCCGCCTATCTTTTGCCCAGCGTTTTAATCGCAGTCAGATCGCTATGCTCGCGGACATTACTGCGGTGGTAGAGGCTATTTGCAAGGCGCAGTGGGGTGCGGAAATTAAGTCTAAGGATTCAACAGGCGCTGGTAACCAGCTACCTAATCAGCTGGATAGTGCGCTTAAACATTTTGGTACTGCTTATCTAACTGATCGCGAGTCTCAGGTGGTTCAGTTGTTTTTGCATGGTCATTCGACCAAGTCGATTGCGGAGCGTCTGGGAATTTCTCCTGAAACGGTTAAGCTGCATCGCAAGAATAGTTACGCTAAGTTGGATGTTTCTTCCCAGGCGGAATTGTTTTATTTGTTTATCGATTCGCTGGCCAGTTTGACTAGTTATTCTGGTGGTGATCCGTTGGTTGGGTATTTGTAGGTATTTTTTGTTGGGGAGATCGTGCCACAGAGCATCTGGAGAGTCCCTTGAGATCAGTCAGGACCCGCTTCTAAGCACAGTTAACCTACCCATGATCTCAGCAACCAACTAACCAAATACCACCAAATCATCCTCCAAGCCCCCAGAGATACTATCCCCAGGCGCAAACTTGCCAGCCAAAATACTCTCAGCCAGCGGATTCTCAATCAACTGCTGAATAGTTCGCTTCAATGGCCGCGCCCCATAAACAGGATCAAAACCAACCTCCAACAACTTATTCATCACCGCATCACTAAGCACCAGATTCAGATCATGCTCCGCCAACCGGCGATTGAGCAACTCAAGCTGAATACCAGCAATCCCCGCCAACTCATCTTTGGCTAACGGATGGAACACCACAGTCTCATCCACCCGATTGATAAACTCCGGCCGAAAATGCGCACCCACAACATCCATCACCGCCGACTTCATCGTCTCGTAATTCTCCTCACCCGCCAGCATCTGAATCACATCAGAGCCCAGATTAGAGGTCATCACAATCACTGTATTTTTAAAATCAACCGTACGGCCCTGACCATCAGTCAAACGACCATCGTCCAGCACCTGCAACAGAATATTAAACACATCTGGGTGAGCCTTCTCCACCTCATCCAGCAGCAGCACCGAATAGGGGCGACGACGCACAGCCTCAGTAATATAGCCGCCCTCCTCATAGCCCACATAACCTGGAGGAGCACCAATTAGCCTGGCCACAGAATGTTTCTCCATAAACTCCGACATATCAATGCGCACCATTGCATCCTCACTGTCGAATAAAAACTCCGCCAGAGACTTACATAATTCAGTTTTACCCACACCAGTAGGTCCCAAAAATAAAAACGAACCATTGGGCCGATTGGGATCAGCCAGACCAGCTCGGGAACGACGCACCGCATTGGACACAGCAACCACCGCCTCATTCTGACCCATCACTCGACAGTGCAGAGACTCCTCCATGCGCAACAACTTATCGCGCTCGCCCTCCAGCATCTTAGACACTGGTATACCAGTCCATTTAGAGACCACCTCGGCAATCTCTTCCTCGGTCACCTTATTGCGCAGCAGCTGTTTTTCTGCCTGCTCCTCGGCGCCAGCACTGGCCAACTGTTTCTCAAGCTCAGGAATAATGCTGTACTGAATCTGCGCCATCTGCTCCAAATTACCAGCGCGATGGGCAGCCTCAAGATTAACCTTAGCCTGCTCAAGTTCCGCCTTAATATGGGTAGCACCTTGCATAGAAGCTTTTTCAGCTTTCCATATTTCCTCTAAGTCAGCATATTCCTTTTCCAGTTCCGCAATATCGTCTTCAAGTTTTTTCTGACGTTTTTTAGCAGCCGCGTCACTGTCCTTTTTCACCGCCTCGCGCTCAATTTTTAATTGAATTAAGCGGCGCTCCAGACGATCCATCTCCTCCGGCTTGGAATCAATCTCCATACGAATACGACTACCCGCCTCATCAATCAGATCAATCGCCTTGTCCGGCAACTGGCGATCAGTGATATAGCGCTGGGAAAGTTTAGCCGCAGACACAATCGCACTGTCAGTGATCTCAACGCCATGGTGCACCTCATAGCGCTCCTTCAGGCCACGGAGAATGGCAATAGTGTCCTCCTCAGTGGGTTCCTCCACTAACACCTTCTGAAAGCGCCGCTCCAGAGCAGCATCCTTCTCAATATTCTGCCGATACTCATCCAGGGTGGTGGCACCTACACAGTGCAACTCACCCCGGGCCAGAGCAGGCTTGAGCATATTGCCCGCATCCATAGAGCCCTCGGCCTTACCCGCACCCACCATGGTATGAATCTCATCGATAAATAGAATAATCTGGCCTTCCTGCTTTGAAAGGTCCTTAAGCACCGCCTTCAGGCGCTCCTCAAAATCGCCGCGAAACTTGGCGCCCGCCAATAGCGACCCCAGATCCAATGTCAGCACCCGCTTATTCTTTAAACCCTCAGGTACTTCACCATTGACAATTCGCTGAGCCAGACCCTCAACAATCGCCGTTTTACCCACACCGGGCTCACCGATTAATACCGGGTTATTTTTAGTGCGGCGCTGCAACACTTGAATGGTGCGGCGTATCTCATCATCTCGGCCTATTACCGGATCCAGCTTGCCCTGTTCAGCTCGCTCGGTCAGATCAATGGTGTATTTATCCAGTGCCTCACGCTGGCCTTCCGCATCAGCATCGGTCACAGCCTCACCGCCACGAACAGCTTCGATGGCCGCCTTGGCTTTATTAAGATCACCAAATTTGCCCAGAGTCTTGCCCAACAGGCCGGTATCTTCCAGAGCAGCCCAGAGGACCATTTCACTAGAGATAAACTGGTCGCCCTTCTGCTGTGCCGCGCGGTCCGCCATATTCATCAGCCGTCCCAGATCCTGGGATAAATTGGCATCACCAGTGGGCTTAGAGACCTTGGCTAACTGATCAAGCTGACTGTTTAATGCCTCCTGCAGACCATTGGCATCAAAGCCCGCACGGTTGAGGATCGGCCGCACCGAACCACCCTGCTGATTAAGCAGGGCCAAAAGTAGATGAGCGGGTTCAATAGCAGAATGATCATTGCCCACAGCAATTGACTGAGCTTCGGCAAGCGCATTTTGCAGTTGGTTAGTTAACTTATCGATTCGCATGAGATACCCCGGTTAAAAATTATTGCCTGTTATATAAGTTGGGGATACAAAGCAGACATTTCAATGGGGTCGCCCGACAGAGTTGATTAAAATCAATGGATATAAAAAAACCCCGCAACTGAACAGTTGCAGGGTCTTTTTGAATGGCAGAAAACTTACTTCTTCGGCAACCAGATTGAGCCCAGCTGCATAATCAGCAAAGAGCCAATAAATACGCCCTGCGCAAGGTTAGGCACTATATTAAATGCAGCGCCCGGATCCATATTCTCAACAAAGCTCTGGGCAACTGGGCTAATAGCCACATCTGCTGCCTGAAGAGAGGCCAGGCCAGCAGCGATACTGTTACTGTTCCACTCATACCAGCCAGTATTTATAGCAATAAAGTAAGCCACGGAAAGACAAAAACCTGTTCCCGCCAGTTTCGTTATCAGGTTGGAATCTTCAGAATTTCTGATACTGAGTGCCACTCGAAGCGCCACCCAAGCTAAAAAAGCTACACCAATAAATTGTGCACCGGCAGCAGATTGACCCATATTATAAGTTTGCCACATATCTAATTCAGTCATGTTGTACCCCTGTAGAAAATTAATATTAGTTCTTTAGTTGCCTACAAAAATTAGCTTTGTTCGCAGCTTCATTTTATCAGCGAGGCTACTATGTAAGGCTTAATACAAAAATGCAAATTCAGGGGCCTAGGCAAAAAAACAAAAGAACAAAGAGCAGAACAAAGATGGACCTATAAAAAAAACCCGCTAAAAGCGGGTTTTTTTTATACCGGGTGATTCACTTATCTAAGCCTGATTGAGCGCCGTCGTCATCTCGATCACCGCCTTCTTGCCATCGCCATAGACCATTAATGTATGGTCCATTGCAAACAGCGGATTGGGCAATCCAGCAAAGCCAGGGCTGAGCGATCTCTTAATCACCACCACATTTTTAGCCTTATCCACATTGAGAATTGGCATGCCATAAATGGGGCTACCCTCAGACTCGCGGGCCATTGGATTAGTGACATCATTGGCACCGATAATTATTACCACATCAGTGTCTTCAAAAGTGGGGTTGATTCTATCCATCTCCACCAGTTTGTCATAAGGCACCTCGGCCTCGGCCAGCAATACATTCATATGGCCAGGCATACGACCAGCCACAGGATGAATACCATACTCAACTTCCGTTCCTCGGGCTTCCATAGCATCAGCCAATTCCCGCACCGCGTGCTGGGCCTGAGCCATCGCCATACCATAGCCGGGCACAATAACCACGCGCTCGGCCATTTCCAGCATCAAAGCCACTTCATCTGGCTGGGCGCTGGTGACCTTGCCCGCATAGATTTCATCCGCATCCACGGTTTCACCACCGGCCGCCATCTTGCCAAACAGCACATTGGCCAGTGATCGATTCATGGCCACACACATAATCTGAGTCAAAATCAGACCAGAGGTACCCACCAGAGAACCAGCGACAATCAGTACCGTATTGCCCAGGATAAAGCCCGCCAGTGCCGCAGCTATACCAGAGTAGGAGTTAAGCAGAGCGATAACCACCGGCATATCGGCGCCACCAATAGGCATTACCAGAAACAGACCAAGCAATAGAGCCAGGCCCACAATACTGACCATAGCCACTGTATTGCCTGGATTAATAACCAGAGAAACCACAGCAGCCAGTGCCGCTATCAGGAAGATAGCATTGCCAATCGGGCCACCAGGTAAGCCATAGCTCTTTTTCATCAACTCCTGCAGCTTGGCAAAGGCAATAAAGCTACCAGTCAGGGTCACTGCACCGATTAGCACTGTCAGGCCAATGGATACCAGCGCAATAGTACCCTCGGCACCCTGCCCAAAGGCACTGGCACTGGTTACAACTGGGGTAAGAATATCGGCAAATGAGGTGGGAGCCTGGCCCAGCTTGGAGTAGTACTCGGCTAGAGCAATAGTCAGAGAAGCGCCACCACCAAAGCCATTCAACAGTGCCACCATCTGCGGCATGGAGGTCATTTGAATTCTCAGTGCCATGGTGGCACCAATAATGCCACCCACCAGCACACCGGCGATGATGTAACTGAAGTTAACAATGCTGCTATCGAGCAGGGTGATAACAACGGCCAGTAGCATACCCAACGCTGACAAGGTATTTCCACGCACGGCAGTTTTAGGTTTTGTCAGCCCTTTGATACCCAGAATAAACAGGATACCGGCAACCAGATAAACGAAATTTACAAAAGTCTGATCCATCGCTTACTTCCTCTTAAACATGGCAAGCATGCGATTAGTCACTAAATAACCACCTACTACATTGATGGTCGCGAGAGTCACGGCGATAAAGCCAAGACCATTCACCAATATGGGAGAAGTATCGGACCCTGCGGCCAACAGCGCACCAACCAATGTAATACCAGAGACCGCATTGGTGCCCGACATTAATGGCGTGTGCAATGTTGGCGGCACCTTGGTAATAAGTTCAACGCCAAGAAACAGCGACAGCACAAATAGCGCCAATAATAGTATTAGGATTTCCATGGTTTAAGCTCCTTCCGGCTGAGTCTGTGGCTCTAGCTCTGGCAGATTGAGTAACTTGCGCATATGGGGATGGGGAATCTCACCCTTATGGGCAACAACGGTGCCTGCAACAATTTCGTCATTAAAGTCGAGGTTAAGGTTGCCTGAGTCGTCGAGAATCAACTCCAGCAGAGTCTGCATATTTTTGCCCAGCATCTGGCTGGCATGGTAGGCCAGCTCAGAGGGCACATTTTCTGGACCCAGAATAGTCACATCATGGGCAACCACTGTTTGACCCTGCTCGGTCAAATCACAGTTGCCACCGCGCTCGGCGGCCAGATCCACAATCACTGAGCCAGGCTTCATGGCCTTAACCATATCCTCGGTCACCAGAATCGGCGACTTGGCACCAGGAATAGCTGCCGTAGTAATAATAATATCCTGCTGAGCCACCACTTCGGTCATTAGCTCGCGCTGTCGACGCAGGAAGTCTTCACCCTGCTCTTTGGCATAGCCACCAGCACCTTCAGACTCACCGGTATCCAGATCCAGTTCAACCGGCTTGGCACCCACAGACAGAATCTGTTCACGGGCTGCGGGGCGCACATCATAGGCTTCCACAACAGCGCCGAGACGCTTGGCCGTGGCACAGGCCTGCAATCCGGCGACACCCACACCCATAATCAATACTCGCGCTGGCTGTAATGTACCCGCAGCGGTCATCAACATAGGGAATATTCGTGGTGCGGCAGAGGCTCCCATCAGCACAGCCTTATAGCCCGCCAGAGTAGCCATGGATGAAAGCACATCCATACTTTGGGCGCGGCTGATTCTGGGCACTAATTCCAGGGCTATGGCAGTGGCTCCCTTATCGGCAACCGCTTGCGCTGCCTGGGGTGAAGCCAATGGGTCCATCATACCGATAATCAACTGGCCACTGCGCAGCAACGCCAGGTCAGCGTCACTGTTTTCGTTGTTGGAGCCAAAGCTCTGCACCTGCAAAATAATATCTGCACTGGCAAATAGCTCTGCGCGATCCGTTGTCACCGCAGCACCAGCAGCGGTGAATTCCGCATCAGGATAACCTGCTGCACTACCTGCATCTGCTTGAATCAGTACCTTTACACTTTTGTCCGTTAGAGACTGGACATTGGCAGGGGACATGGCGACACGTTTCTCACCGGTTTTGATTTCCGAGGGAATTCCGATAATCACTCAATTCTCCTAAATTTTGGGAAATGGACAATTACATTTCTATAATTTGCGTGAATGCTAGCAAATAAAATCACCGGCGAGTAATCGATTTGGGAATATTAGCTATTACAAATTAGTGATAGTCCAGAAACTCCGCAACCTGCGGGGCATGCAGCCGTACTTTCTATCTAACTATCTAACTATCTAAAAGATTGACTGGACTCAGTTAATTCGGGAAACGGAAAAATCGGCCAGAGAAACCATTACCGACTTAAATCTACTCTCGGGTAAATGCTCCAGGGCTTGCACTGCCAGGTCGGCCTCCATACGAGCGCGCTCCATACTATAGTCAATGCCCCCGGAAGCCTGCACAGCGCTTAGAATGCCACAAAAATGCTCTTTGCTTTTATGGGTAATGGCATCACAAATTAAACTGCGCTGGTCTTCCCCCACATGATCCCTGGCAAAAATCAACGGCAGAGTCATTTTGCCCTCGGCCAAATCACCACCAACATTTTTGCCTATGGACTCCACATCTCCCTGATAATCCAGAATATCGTCAACAATTTGAAATGCCATACCCAGATGTCTGCCATAGTCTGCCATGGCCTTGGATTCGGTGCCCGCGAGCACAGCGCCTGTCTCTGCCGCAGCTTCAAATAGCTTGGCGGTTTTGCGGTAAATCACCTGCAGATAGATATCCTCGCCAATGGTCGGGTTACCTGCATTGGCCATCTGCTGAACTTCGCCCTCGGAGATCACATTGGTAGCATCAGCCATAAGGCCCATAATTGGCATATCGCCAACCTCCACCAACATCTGAAAAGCTCGGGAATACAGGAAGTCACCTACCAGCACACTGGGAGCATTGCCCCACTGAGCATTGGCGGTTTCACGGCCCCGTCTCAGCGCAGACACATCAACCACATCATCGTGCAACAGGGTTGCCGTATGAATAAACTCAATAACAGCAGCCATCTTTAAATGTTGCGAGCCCTTGTAGCCATTGGCCAGGGCGCTGAGCAACAGGACCACAGGGCGCAACCTCTTGCCACCAGACTCAACAATATAATGGCCAATATTCTCAACCAGCCCCACATCTGATTGCAGCTGGCTGACAATCAGTTGGTTGACGGCAGAAAATTCTTCTTTAATGGCTTCGTGGAAAGGCAGCATTGCTTATTGGGTTCGCCGATTGTTATCCGAGGTGCATGCTAGGCAGACCCTGCCTTTCTGTCAACCCAAAATGTCCCGCCAGCCCAGCTCCAGCGCTATATTTGTCTGCCAATACTGGGTTTAATGGTTGCCGCAACGGGCAGAACTGGGTACGATGCGCGCTTCACATCAACTCTCAAGGAACCCATGTCCTTCAGCCCAAAATCCTCATATTCAAAAGAAGAAATACTCGCCAGTAGCCGCGGCGAATTGTTTGGTCCAGGTAACGCCAAACTCCCAGCCCCCAATATGCTGATGATCGACCGCATTGTCGAAATTAACAATGACGGCGGCAAACATGGCCTGGGGCAGATTATCGCCGAAATCGATATCAATCCTGACCTCTGGTTCTTTGACTGTCATTTCGAGGGTGATCCAGTTATGCCAGGCTGTCTGGGTCTGGATGCACTGTGGCAGCTAGTTGGGTTCTTTTTGGTCTGGAATGGCAATAGCGGCCGGGGCCGTGCGCTGGGTGCAGGCAACGTAAAGTTCTTTGGGCAGATATTACCTACAGCTAAAAAAGTCACCTATAAGCTGGATCTCAAGCGATTGGTGCAGCGCCGGCTTATAATGGGCATCGCCGATGGGTCTGTTGAGGTAGATGGCCGAGAAATCTATACTGCAGAAGATTTGAAGGTTGGCCTTTTTTCCAGCACTGATGACTTTTAACCGCACCCTGTAATTTAACCAATATAGCTAACCTGGAACTTCAGCGAGAGGACTATCAATGAGACGCGCAGTAATTACCGGACTTGGAATTGTGTCCTGTCTAGGCAACGACAGGGAAACCGTCACCAAGTCACTGCGAGACGGCATTTCTGGCATTCGCCGTCGCGAAGATTTTGTTGAAATGGGGCTGCGCTGTCATGTGGGTGCGGTACTGAATATAGATCCCAAAGAGCATATCGATCGCAAAGTGCTGCGTTTTATGGGTGCCTCTGCCTCCTATGCCTATATTGCTACCGACCGTGCAATCGCCGATGCCGGACTCAGCGAAGAGATGGTCTCAAACCCACGCACCGGCCTGGTAATGGGCGCAGGCGGCGTTTCTGGAGAGATGTTTACTGAAAGTATTGATGTTATGCGCGAACGCGGCATCAAGCGAGCTGGCCCCTACAGAGTGACTCAGATTATGGCCAGCACAGTCTCTGCCTGTGTCGCCACCCCCTTTAAGATCAAGGGCGTTAACTATTCCATGGCCTCGGCATGCGCCACCAGCGCCCACTGTATAGGTCATGCCCTGGAGCTAATTCAGCTGGGCAAGCAAGACATAATTCTGGCAGGCGGTTCCGAAGATATGCACTGGTCAATGGCTGGCCCCTTCGACGCCATGGGCGCACTGACCAGCAAGTACAATGACAACCCAGCAGTGGCTTCAAGAGCCTATGATGCCGAGCGCGATGGCTTTGCACCGGGTCTCGGGGCTGGAACCGTGGTAGTTGAAGAGCTTGAACATGCCCTTGCCCGCGGTGCCAATATTATCTGCGAAATTACTGGCTACGGCGCCACTTCAGACGGGGCAGATATGGTTTCTCCATCTGGTGAGGGTGCAGAGCGCAGCATGAAGATGGCAATGGAAACCGCCAGTGGGCCCATTGACTATATCAATGCCCATGGCACCAGTACGCCAGTTGGCGATATTGCCGAACTGGGGGCGATTCGCAATACCTTTGGTGACAACTGCCCGGATATCAGCTCCACTAAATCACTCTCAGGCCATAGCCTGGGTGCTGCTGGCGTGCACGAAGCAATCTACTGCATGCTGATGATGGAAGCTGGTTTTGTGACAGCCTCCGCCCATATAGATAAACTCGACGAACATGCAGAGGGGCTGCCCATACTGCTCGAAACCAAAGAAAAGCAGCTGGATCGTGTTATGTCCAATAGCTTTGGCTTTGGCGGCACCAACGCAACATTGGTCATGGAGCGCTTCAATGGCTAATCCTATCCAGTGACAATAAAAAATAGGCACATAAAAAAAGGGAGCCAGCAATATGGCTCCCTTTTTGCCTTTTTGCCGCAGAGATTACAGGGCAGCTAAAATAGCCTCGGCGCTAGAACCTTCCAGAGCGCCAGCATCCACATTGAGCAGGCTGACCACACCGTCATCAACAACCATAGCGAAACGCTGGCTGCGCGTGCCCATACCAAAACCGCTGCCGTCTAACTCAAGACCCAGAGCCTTGGTAAAGTCGCCATTGCCATCGGCAAGCATCATCAGATGATCAGCGTTGGCACTCTGGCCCCAGGCATGCATCACAAAGACATCATTGACTGACATACAGGCAACGGTATCCACGCCTTTGGCTTTAATGTCATCAACATGAACAACAAAACCCGGCAGATGGGCCGCTGAACAGGTTGGCGTAAAGGCGCCGGGAACAGCAAAAAGAACAATCTTTTTACCGGTAAAAATATCTGCAGTGCTAATGCCCTCAGGACCCTCGGCACCCATAATGGTAAACATTCCCTCGGGGATTTTATCGCCAACTTGAATTGTCATATCGACCTCATTGATTTTTAGTTTTTAAAGTAAGGCAGCGACCAGCTGAGCTTGACGCCACCCAAAAATAGTTGTGCTGATAGACCTAGAATGGAATATCGTCGTCAAATGTACCGCTCTGCTGTTGCGGTGCACTCTGTTGGGGAGAACCCTGCTGTTGCGGTGCGCTCTGCTGCTGAGGAGCATTCTCGCTTTGCTGCTGGGGTGCAGACTGCTGATAGCCGCCCTGAGACTGGTCATAACCTCCACCCTGCTGACCCCCGCGGCTGTCCAGCATCTGCATCTCACTGGCAACAATTTCAGTGGTGTAGCGATCCTGTCCATCCTGCCCCTGCCACTTGCGGGTGCGCAGCGAGCCTTCAACATAGAGCTTTGAGCCCTTCTTGACATACTCTCCGGCAATCTCTGCCAGACGGTTAAAAAATACCACTCGGTGCCATTCGGTGCGTTCCTGCTGGTCGCCGGTATTTTTATCTTTCCATGATTCAGACGTTGCAATACTGAGGTTGGTCACAGCGCCGCCTGATGGCATAAAGCGCGTTTCTGGATCCTGACCACAGTTACCCACGATGATGACTTTATTGACTCCGCGTGCCATTGATTTCCCCTGTTGTTCTCTGAGTTAAGTAGCGACAAAACACCTATTTAAAGGCGCTAGTCAGCAGTACGATTAAAATAAGGTTTTAGGCTTGGCATATCTACCCTCTGTTTATCAACTTTGATATAGGCCAGCTGCTCACCTTCAATTAAGAGTATATCTTCTACGCCAGTTATAGTTGAAATTATTTTTGCAAAATCCTGATGGTTGGCATCACCCACCTGTAAAACCATGGTTTGCAGTGCTCTGGGCGACTGTAACCCAAGGGCCAGCAGCCACCAGATAATCAAAATGCCGGCGATCAATAAAAACAGCCCATTGATACCATAGTACTGCAGGCTCCAACCGCCCACCACACCACCTACAGCAGCGCCAAAAAACTGGCAGGTAGAGTAAATACCCATAGCCGTACCTCTGTTGCCCGCCGGACAGGTCTTGCTCAGCCAGGAAGGCAGAGAGGCCTCAAGCAGATTAAAGGCCGCAAAAAAAGCCAGCAGTAAAATTGGGGTAAGCAGTGCACCCCGCTGCAAGCCGAGCAGCAGCATAGAGGCAGCCAGTATGGCTACCGCAGACACAAAGCTTAATTTCTGCTTGTGATAGCGCTCACCCAGAATCATAGCGGGAATCATAGCCACAAACCCACCGCCCAACAGAGCGGCATAGACCCACCATAGATCCTGACCCGCAATCCCCAGTTCATCGGTAAGAATGGTTGGGATCACTACAAATGCTGCCATCAGTGCCAGATGCAGCGCAAAGATACCCAAATTAAGGCGCAGCAAGGTTGGGTTTCTCAGCAGCTGCCCTATCTGCTTTATATCCGCTAAAGTCTCGCGATTTTTCTGTACCACAGTGGCTCTGGGCACCTGTGATATAAACATCAGTATACCCAGCAAACCCAGCCCAGCGGTTAACCAGAATATGCCGGCGAGACCAACAGAGGCCGCTATCAGCGGGCCAACAATCATGGCCAATATAAATGACAGACCAATACTGCCACCGATGGCTGCCATAGCCTTACTGCGATTCTCTTCAGAGGTCAAATCTGTCACCATGGCCATCAGTGTACTGGCGATGGCACCCATACCCTGCATGGCCCGTCCAATGACCAGCTCAACCATACTGTCTGCATTGGCCGCAAAAATGCTGCCCGCCACAAATATCAGCAGGCCACCAACAATCACCGGCCGCCGCCCTATTCGATCTGAGAGCAGTCCCAGGGGAATCTGCAGCAGGGCCTGAGTCAAGCCATAGGCGCCCAGAGTCAGGCCAAGCATCAGGGGCGAGGCACCATCATAGTCATCCATATACAGCGCCAGCACTGGCAACACCATAAACAGGCCAAGCATTCTAAAGCCGTAGAGACTTGCCAGAGAGGCGGTGGCGCGCCGCTCCACAACAGAAAATGCCGATGAAGATTGAGTAGGTTGAGTCAAGATGGTTTCAAATGCTGGTAGTAAAACAGGCGCTCATCTTAACAGCGCAGAGCGGCAGCGAAAATATTTATCCTCAATTTTTTCTAAATCAGGGTCTATTCGAGGCTGCCCATCGTAATGATTATCTAATAGCTTCGTCAGCTTGAATTCACTTTGATCTCAGGCGGCGCTGGGCCCTATAATTACCGGTTTACTGCAGCCCTTTAAATCAACCAAAAAGAAGCACTAATGGATACCATTCAGGTCCGGGGCGCACGCACCCACAATCTTAAAAATATTGATCTCGATATTCCCCGTGACAAGTTGATTGTTATTACCGGGCTATCAGGCTCCGGCAAGTCATCTCTGGCATTTGATACATTGTATGCCGAGGGCCAGCGTCGCTATGTGGAATCGCTGTCCACCTATGCGCGGCAGTTTCTTTCGATGATGGAGAAGCCCGATGTGGATCATGTAGAGGGCCTGTCTCCCGCTATCTCCATTGAGCAGAAATCCACTTCCCACAACCCCCGCTCAACCGTGGGCACCATCACCGAAATTTATGATTATCTGCGCCTGCTATTTGCCCGGGCCGGCGAACCCCGCTGCCCTGACCATGGCCAGGCGCTGAATGCCCAGACCGTGAGTCAGATGGTCGACCAGGTACTGGCATTGCCCGAGGGCAGCAAGCTAATGCTCTTGGCACCAGTAATTAAAGATCGCAAAGGTGAACATGTGCATCTTTTTGACAGCCTGCGCCGACAGGGTTTTATCCGCGCTCGTATCGACGGCCTGGTCTGTGACCTGGACGAAGCTCCGGCACTGGATAAAAAGAAAAAACATACTATTGAAGTGGTGGTTGATCGCTTTAAAGTCAAAGAAGATATTGGTTTGCGCCTGGCTGAATCTTTTGAGACAGCTCTGACATTGGCTGAGGGTCTTGTCACCATTAGCTATATGGACGGCGGCACCCCCGATCAGATTTTTAGCGCCAAATTTGCCTGCCCTATCTGTAACTACAGCCTCAATGAGCTGGAGCCCCGATTATTTTCGTTTAATAATCCAGCCGGCGCCTGCCCCACCTGTGATGGTCTGGGTGTACACCAATTTTTTGATATTGATCGGGTAATCCAGCACCCGGAGGCCTCCATCTCTGAAGGGGCTATCCGCGGCTGGGATCGTCGCACATTGTTTTACTACAATATGCTGACCAGTCTGGCCGAGCACTATGACTTCGATATTGAGCAGCCCTGGGAGCAACTCTCTGCTATTCACCAGCAAAAGATATTATTTGGCAGCGACGATGAAGAGATCACTTTTAACTATGTGAATGACCGCGGCACGGTGTTCCGCCGTCAGCATAGCTTCGAGGGTGTTATCAACAATATGGAGCGGCGCTACCGCGAAACTGAATCCACCTCGGTGCGCGAAGAGCTGACCAAATATATGGCCACCTCAAACTGCCCGGAGTGCTCCGGTACCCGGCTGCGCAAATCCGCGCGCAATGTATTTATTGATGATCGCCGCATTGAAGATATCGTGTGCATGCCCGTGGGCGAGTGCAGCGACTATTTTGAAAATCTGGATCTGCCCGGTCGTCAGGGCGAGATTGCCGAGAAAATTGTCAAAGAGATTCGCCAGCGCTTTAACTTTCTGGTGGATGTGGGCCTGAACTATCTCTCCCTCAATCGCAGTGCCGACACATTATCCGGTGGTGAAGCTCAGCGCATCAGGTTGGCCAGCCAGATCGGCGCTGGCCTTGTGGGTGTGATGTATATTCTTGATGAGCCATCCATTGGCCTGCATCAGAGAGACAATGAAAGACTGTTAAAGACATTGGTGCGACTGCGCGATCTGGGCAATACCGTGATTGTGGTTGAGCATGATGAAGACGCTATTGCCTCTGCCGACCATATTATCGATATAGGCCCAGGGGCCGGGATTCATGGTGGCGAAATTGTTGCGGAAGGCACCGCCAAGCAGATCAAAGCCAATAAAAACTCTATCACTGGGCAGTTTATGTCCGGCAAGCGCGGCATTGTTATTCCCAAGGTGCGCAACAAAGGTAAGGGCAAGACTCTTAAAATTACCGGCGCCACTGGTAATAACCTACAAAAAATTGATCTGGAAATACCCCAGGGGGTCTTTACCTGTATTACCGGTGTCTCCGGGTCGGGCAAGTCGACACTGATCAATGAAACCCTTTATCCAGCGGCGGCAGTAGCCCTTAACAAGGCCACCACATTAAAGCCAGCGGCCCACACCAAGATCTCCGGGCTCAGCCATCTGGATAAATGCATTGATATTAACCAGAGCCCAATTGGTCGTACTCCCCGCTCCAACCCGGCCACCTACACAGGTATCTTCACACCTGTGCGCGAGCTATTTGCCGGCACCCAGGAAGCCCGCTCGCGAGGCTATAACCCGGGGCGCTTTAGCTTTAATGTAAAGGGCGGTCGCTGTGAGGCCTGTCAGGGCGATGGTGTAACCAAGGTCGAGATGCACTTCTTGCCCGATATCTATGTGCCCTGCGATGTCTGCAAGGGCAAACGCTACAATCGCGAAACCCTGGACGTGCACTTTAAAGGCAAGAATATTCATCAGGTTCTGGAGATGACCATTGAAGATGCTCGGGAATTCTTCGACGCCATCCCCGCCATTGCGCGCAAACTGCAAACCTTAATTGATGTGGGCCTGTCCTATATCAGTCTGGGTCAGTCAGCGACCACATTATCCGGCGGTGAAGCCCAGCGGGTCAAACTATCCAAGGAACTATCTAAACGAGATACCGGCAAGACATTGTATATTCTTGATGAACCCACCACCGGCCTGCACTTCCATGATATTGAGCAGCTGCTAGCCGTGCTTCATCGCCTGCGCGACCATGGCAATACAGTGGTGGTGATTGAACATAATCTGGATGTGATTAAAACTGCAGACTGGATTGTGGATTTGGGCCCAGAGGGAGGTTCCGGCGGTGGAGAGATTGTCGCTCAGGGAACCCCGGAAGAGGTAGCACTGGTCAAGGGTTCCCACACTGGGCATTTCTTGAAAGGTATTTTAGCGCGCTGACCGCCCCAGTTTAGAAGTTAGCCTTCCAGGATCTGTAGTCTGCAACCATTTTATCAACGGCCGCCTGCTGGTATTCCCGCAGGCCGCTAAGAATAAGCTTCTTTACCCCATAGCCAATCTCATCGCCGCCATCCATCAGTCGGAACTGCAGCTCCACATCACCGCGCTTGCCATCCACTATCATCCGTTTGTCGGCAAGTTCAACGACCGGCTGAGTCAAGTCAAGACGATCCAGATGCAGCGACATAGCCTGATAGATCGCCAGTGGCCGCGCCGGATTGATCATCACATTGTGCTCAGCCATTAGCGGCACAATAATATAGGGGAAGTTCTGCCCAGAGAACAGCACATAGCTGCGCACCAGCTGCTCTATCATCTTTTGATCAAATGCGGCTTGCGGTGAACGCTTAACCTGCAGATAGCACTTGTCACGACCATCTAAAATTTCAAATTCATTGCCAGGTGCCTCTGGAAATACCAGACCAGTATCGGCAGATACCATGCCGGAAAAGGTGAAAGACATTTCCTGGCTCAAACCATAACGCTGCAGCGCAATGGCAAACAGCAGGTCTCCCGGAACACAGAAGCGCTTGCTGTCCGCATCATGAATCGGATTAAAATCATTGCTCACAGCTTTGGCAAAGCGACTGCCCTGCTCTGCACTAATGGTTAAGTCAGTGTCGTTCTGATTGTAAAAACTATCGAGAAACATAAATAAGGCAGGCCCTGAGTGTCAGCCGCGCATACTAATCAGTTTAAAGCTCAGGTCAAGGGCAATATGGCTATTGCCAGAGGGGTATCCGGTATAACAGATGGTTTGGCGGGGCTAGTCCAGCTCCGCCTCAAACTCTTCTAGCAGGTCCAGAGGCTCCATTTCCTGACCCTCTAGTTCCTCGCTCCAGTTAATACCCACCATCAGCACATCGCTGTGCATACCGGGTAACCAGTCATCGAGAAACTCTTCCAGGTCAATGGCCACTGGTTTGTAGATGGCCCAGTCGCCATTGCACAGCGCCTGAGCGAAACTGCTAGTAGACCAAAATGGCATAACATCAATATCATCGCTATCGGTTGAGCTGACCAGAGACCAGTTGCCCTGCTGATCCTGCAAACCCCAGACACAGCCATTTTCAAGACATTCGACAATCAGACGATCGAGATTTTCCTGCAGGTCATCGGAAAGTGGTTCCATACTTAGTTCAACTTATTTTTAACTGCTAGAGGGCTTTATAGTAACCCTTTTTTCAGGCACGCCAAAGGCTTAGTGCCCAAGCTTGCAGGCAGACTTTTCTGTTATTATGCCAGCATGAATAATGACCCAAGCTATCAAACCTATCTAACAGCTCAGACCAACCTGCAGCGCCTCAGCTTTATTCGAGGCGTCGCTCTGCTGGGTCAGTGGCTGGCGCTGGCTTTCTTTAGTGTTGTCAAACCCATTGGCCTGCCAGTGATGGCCATTGCCATAATACTGGCCATCTATACTGCTATTACTGTAGCCACCTGGTTGCGCAGTAGAACATCTGTGCCTATTGTTGACAGGGAATTTTTTTCTCACCTGTTAATTGATATTCTGTTCTTTTCCATGGTGCTGTATTTTAGTGGCGGCGCATCCAACCCATTTATCTCCTACTATCTGATTCCCATCAGTATTGCGGCTATTACATTGTCTGGCACCCTTAGCATTTTTATTGCCCTGGCTGCTCTGGGCAGCTATTCACTGCTGCTAAATCAGTATGTGCCTATAGCTGCCATAGCGCCCATGGAAATGAGTTCTATGCATGGACAGCACTCACAACACTCGGGCTTGGCGAACCTGCATATCTTGGGCATGTGGGCCAACTTTGCTATTAGTGCATTAATTATCATTTACTTTATCCGCCCTATGGCCAATACAGTCAAACGCCAACAGCAGAAAATCGCCGAGCAGCGGGAAATCCAGTTGCGCGACGAGCAGCTTTTAGCGGTAGGCACATTGGCAGCAGGTACGGCCCATGAACTGGGCACTCCACTCAATACCATGAAGATTATTATTGATGAACTGGCTGCGGATACAACTCAGCCCAATTCGGAACATCGGCTTCTTCAACAGCAAATTGAAATCTGCAAACAAACATTAAAAAAACTGTTGATGACCGCGGAAGAATCCCAGTCGAACCACCAAAAACCTGTGCGGGTGCAAGACTATTTTTCCCAGCTGTTGGAGCGCTGGCAGCTTATGCGACCCAGCTTAAAAGTAGATATCAGTCTGGATAATAATCAATGCATGGGGCTGTTTCACCCGACCATTGAACAATCAATAATCAATTTACTTAACAATGCTGCCGATGCCAGCCCAGAAATTGTAGAGGTGGTAATCAGCTGGAACAATGAAACTGCCACCATAGATATTCGCGACCATGGTCCGGGGCTGGCAAGTCAGAATATTCATAATCTGGGACAGGCATTTGTCACCCATAAAACCGACGGGCTGGGGCTGGGACTATTCTTATCTCAGGCTACCCTGACTCGCTTTGGTGGCACAGTCTGTCTTAGCGATGCCCCCGCAGGAGGCACCCATACGCAAATTATTCTGCCCCTTGCCAACCCCAGTAAAGAGACTGACCCACTGGATTCAGAGAATAGCCAATGACTTATTTGGTAGTGGATGATGACCCAGTCTTCACCTCGGTGCTGGCAAGAGTACTAACTCAGCGTGGATATGATGTGGCAACCGCAGGCAATGGCACTGAGGCCATTGCCCAATGCCACAATTCGGCTATTCAGAGAGTTGTTTTAGACCTTAAGCTAGAACAGGAATCCGGGCTTGGAATACTGCAGCAGCTGCTGGCCTTAAAGCCAGATATAGAGGTGGTGCTGCTCACTGGCTATTCCAGTATCTCCACTGCAGTAGAAGCCATTAAGCTGGGTGCGGTTAATTATCTTGGCAAGCCCGCCTCCGTGGATGAAATTATTGCCGCCTTTGAGCCAGGGCAAATTCAACAGACACAGCCTGCACAGACATTACCGCCCTCAGTAAACCGGGTGGAGTGGGAACATATTCAGCGAGTGCTTAACGAAAACGATGGCAATATTTCAGCCACCGCTCGGGTTCTGGGCATGCATCGCAGGACATTGCAGAGAAAACTGCAAAAACGGCCGGTTAAGCACTGAAACCAAGCCGTTTTTGGGTGAGTTAATTCTAGTTAAGTACCTTGTAACCGCGGCCCTTTAAGCAACGCTTAACAATTTTACTCTGCTCGTGGCGGGCGCGCTCATTGGACTTTACCCCGCCCAATACAGCACCAGCCCCAGCGCCGCGCTTGGTGGTATTGCTGTTGCCAACCACAGCACCCAGCACAGCGCCAACCACAGCGCCTTCGGCTGCCCCCTCCACAGTGCGGTTACTGACATCGATATTGGCGGCATAGTCTTTGCAGTCCGCCAGATCGACTTGGTATTGGTAGGGGTCTACACCCAGGGTATCTATAATCACTTCTTGAGGGGCGCCGTAGCGATAACCACTGGCACAACCGGTAAGCAACAATGCGAATGCAACTGAAAGCCATAGCTTTAACATAACAAATCCTTTATTGGTCTAGTCATCCTTTTACAAAACGCCAACCAGAGGTTTTGGTTGACGCTTGCCAAGAGCCTCGAAGCGAGGCTCATTACCTAGTTTACCTACTTAGTATTATTCATGATACCGCGCACTGCCGCTGGAATATCTGCCGGCAGCACCACTAGTTTAGCATTGGATGATTTAGACAGACTTTTCATGGCATCAATATACTGCTCACCCAGCAGATACATCGCGGGCAATTCTTTGTCCTGAATAGCCTCATTCACTTTAGACAATGCTTCTTTGGTGGCCTCGGCCAGCACTACCTGAGCCTCTGCATCGCGACGTGATGCTTCCAGACGGCCATCGGCTTCCAGAATTGCTGCAGTCTTTTCACCATCGGCACGGGTTACAGTGGCGCGGCGCTGTCGCTCTGCGGCTGCCTGCTCTTCCATCGCCTGCTGCATGGTACCCGAGGGGTTAATATCCTGAATCTCAACAGTCTTCAGAGTAATGCCCCAGTCGGCAATATCATCGGAGATAGAATCTTTTAGCTTGGCTTTAATCTGATCCCGCGACGACAGTGCATCATCCAGCGCCATCTCACCCACAATGGAACGCAGAGAGGTCTGCACCAGAGTGCGAATAGCCAACTCATAGTCTTCAACACCATAGACCGCTCGCTCCGGGCTAATAATATTAATGTAGGCCACCGCATTGGCAATAATCACTACGTTATCCAGAGTGATTACTTCCTGGGAAGGGATATCCAGCACAATATCCTTGGTGGTAGCCTTAAAAGACACATCATCTATATAGGGAATAATCAGGTTAAGACCAGGACTCAGAGATTTGTGAAATTTCCCCAGCCGCTGAACCACCCATTTGGAGCCCTGAGGCACCAGGCGAATACCTTTAAAAAGGGTGATAATTACCAGTATTAAAATTGCTACAACAATAAATGTACCTTCCATTCTTTTTATCTCCTGTAAATCATTAACTGAGTTTGGCTACTATTAAAACGCTGTCTGAAATTTCTTGAATATGCAGACGATCGCCAAGGGCCACTTCCGAATCGCAGCTAAATTCCCATTCATCTTCACCCAGAATCGGCGTACTAAAGCGCAGTTTACCTCTGGTATCTCCGGCGGGTAGCTTAATCACCTGCCCTGACTCACCAATGGCCGCCTCGCGCGCCATTTGGCTATTGCTACTGTCTACCATTCTGGGCTTGACCAGCTTAAACCACAGCACCGTAAACAGCACTGAGAAAATTGACCACAGCAGCACCTGCAGGCTAAGGGACATCTCGACCATCAGCGCCGCCACCCCCACGACCAGAGCACCCAGGCCAAACCATAGAATAGTAAAGCTGGGAATAAATATCTCTGCCACAATCAGTACAACGCCGAGCACCAGCCAGTGCCAGTAAAGCATCTGCAGTTCCATGTAACGCCTCATTTCAATAAAAGTTACCCAAGGGTAACAAACTTCAGTATTAATCAGTAGTGGTCCGCCGACACATTAGCAGCGCATCCTCGCGACCCAGTTGAGTTTTATAATAGTCGCGCCGCTCCCCTACTTTTTCAAAGCCCCGCTCCTGATAAAGGCGAATGGCGCGAAAATTAGATAGCCTGACTTCAAGATAGACTGATATAACCTCATCCACCAGATGATCCAGCAGGTAATCCAGCATAGCGGCGCCCAGACCCAGGCCCTGATTATCCGGATGTATGGCAATATTGTGCAGTTCAGCCTGATCCAGCACAGCGCTGATTATGCCAAAGCCAACCACATGATCATCCAGTACCAGTACCTGCGAGTCGCTGAGGCTAAGCTCAAACTGCTTAAGACTCCAGGGAGATGGCGAGCAGGCGGTTTCGATATCACAGACCTGCTCAAGGTCAGCGGCAGCCATAGGCCGAATACTGTAAGACAAATTAGCTGTCCGCTTTGTGGACATGTCGCTGGGGCGAGAGATAGCGAATAGTCTGCCAGGCATCCCGCTTGCAGCTGGGCTGCTCAATCATCATTGGCAGAGAGGGGATCAACAGCCCAGTGATTTGACCAAATACATCTACCTGACCATTGCTGACCCCAGCCTGTTGCTCTGGGGTTAACAGCCACTGGGCTGCCATATCGCCAAGCAGCAGTAAAATCTTTGTGGCACTGCTATCAATTCTGGCCTGAATCAAGGTGGCTAAAAATTCTCGCACCTCGGCTTCGTCTCCGGCCATATTGGGATAGGGCGGCCATTCAACCAGCTCCATCTGCGGCAGCGGGCCACTGCCCTGCCCCATCGCCTGCAATATATTACCCAGAAGTAAAATCTGCTCTGGTTCCGGCAAGGCATCCTCAACTGAGCTGCATACCAGCAGCTCCTCAGTCGGCTGCCACAGGGCCAGGCGCAGTTTAATATCGGAGGCAGGTGCAGAGACCTGCTCTGCGGGCGCAGCAGGCTTTGAAGCTTTTGGCTGGCCGCTGTCTTCCAGGCCAATATTAACCAGCTCGGCCATGGATTTTTCACGGATTAGCCCATTGACTCGGCTGCCCATAGATTCGGCAACCGGGCCTTCAGCCTCAGGTAGCTGTGGAGATTCCGGGGATTGCAGAGCCACTGGCACAGGACCGGCTTGAACTGCAGGCTGGCCCGCAACCACAGGCAGATCTCTGCCCACATACTGCACAATACCTAACTGCTGCAGATACTGGTTGCGAAGCGCCTGAGACATTACACGCCACCCAGCTGCGGATGCAGTCTGCCCGGGTTGCGCATCAGCGTCAGCGCATTAAGGTAGGCCTTGGCACTGGCCAGCAAAATATCTGTATCTGCGCCCTGCCCATTAATAATACGCCCGTCTTTCTCCAGCCTGACGGTTACGCCACCCTGGGAGTCTGTTCCCTCTGTTACTGCATTAACCGAATACAGTTGTAGCTTGGTCTCACTGTTTACCAGCTTTTCAATCGCATTAAAGATCGCATCCACGGCACCATCACCGCTTGCTTCGGCACTATGCTCTTTATCCTGGTAGCGAATACCAATTTTTGCCTGGGGCGACTGACCGGTTTTGGACAGCACCTCCAGATCAACCAGAGTCAAGGCATCGTCCTGGGTGCCCAGCTGTACATCGGAAACCAGCGCTTGCAAATCCTCGTCAAAGATTTCTCGTTTCTTATCGGCAAGTGCTTTAAACCTGACAAAGGCCTCGCCAAATTCTTCTTTGCTATCAAAGCTAATGCCCAGTTCTTGCAGTCTGGCCGCAAAGGCGGCGCGGCCCGATAACTTGCCCAGAGTCAGCTTATTGGTGGTCCAGCCAACATCTTCAGCCTTCATGATTTCGTAGGTTTCACGGAATTTTAAAATGCCGTCCTGATGAATACCGGACTCATGAGCAAAGGCATTGGCCCCCACAATCGCTTTGTTGGGCTGCACCGGGAAACCGGTGATACTGGAAACCAGTCGCGAGGTAGGCACAATATGCACTGTTTCAATATCAGTGGTCACCGGAAATACATCTTTGCGCGTGCGAATAGCCATCACCAGCTCTTCCAGCGAGGCATTGCCCGCCCGCTCACCCAGGCCATTAATGGTGCATTCAACCTGTCGGGCGCCTGCCTGCACAGCATTGAGGCTATTGGCTACTGCAAGACCCAGATCATTGTGGCAGTGCACTGAAAATATGGCTTTGTCTGCATTAGGCACTGTATTTAACAGGCGCTTAATCATCGAGCCATATTCCGCCGGGTCAGCGTAACCCACAGTGTCGGGCAGATTAATTGTTCGTGCGCCAGCATTGATAACCGCTTCGGTAATCCGGCACATAAACTCAAACTCGGTGCGGCTTGCATCTTCCAGAGAAAACTCCACATCATCAATCAGCCCACGAGCTATTTTGACTGCACCCACCGCCTGCTCCAACACCTGATCTGGCTCCATCTGCAGCTTGTGCTTCATATGGATTGGAGAGGTAGCAATAAAGGTGTGAATACGTCCGGCATTGGCGCCCTTTAGCGCCTCGGCAGCGCGCTCAATATCGCCGCTGACCGCTCGGGACAGGCTGCAAATTCGGCTCTCGGTAATGGTGTTGGCAATCGCCTGCACTGCCTCAAAATCCCCCTGACTGGAGATAGCAAAGCCCGCCTCAATCACGTCGACACGCATCTTTTCAAGGGCCTTGGCAATGCGTATTTTTTCATCTTTGGTCATGGATGCGCCCGGGCTCTGCTCGCCGTCGCGCAACGTTGTATCAAAAATCACTAATTTGTCTTTAGACTGTTGGGTAGAACTCATGATCTTGTCTTCCTCTGTGAGCCAGGCTTGCTCTTGGCTCTATTGTAAAACGATTTAGCCCGGCGCGGGGCACAATTTAAACGCAGCGATACTGCGTTTCTATAGATTTTGGATGAGGTACAACGATAGATGCCCCTCAGGGCAGGAGAAGAAGCAGTCCGCGCAAAGATACAGCAGTCAGAACCCTGCTGTTTACGATTGAGAAATTGTGCATGCTTTTATTCATAGGCAGTATTCAAACAGGTTTGCGCGCCTTTGCCAAGCGCCAGCAACCAATAACCGCTTTACTCAGATTTACTCGGAGCACTAAGACCCAGTTTTTTGGCCAGCCAGATCAGCGGAGCAGAAAAGCAGAAAAACGTCGCCAGCATAAAAAGAATTCGCGGCGGATCTATAGTGATCACCACAAAGCCCATTGCCACAGAAAGAATCACAATAAACGGTACCTTGCCGCGCAGATCCACCTCTTTAAAGCTGGGATACTTAAAGTTGGATACCATCAACAGACCTGCAGCTGCGGTAAGCACCGCCCCTATCACAGACAGACTTACAGAGGGTAGCATTTCATAGGTCGACCACACAAAGCCAGCCACCAGTGCAGCAGCCGCAGGGCTGGGCAAGCCAGTAAACTGCTTGCCATCGGAAGCCTCAGCCTGCACATTAAAGCGCGCCAGACGAAGCGCGGCGCAGGAGGCATAGACAAAGGCTGCAGCCAGACCCAGCTTACCCAGATCACTCAAGCCCCAGCCATAGGCCACCACGGCAGGCGCCACACCAAAGGACACCATATCTGAGAGGCTGTCGTACTGCACACCAAAATCACTCTGGGTGTTGGTCATGCGCGCCACGCGCCCATCCAGCCCATCGAAAACCATAGCGGTAAAAATAGCGATAGCGGCTAATTCAAACTGCCCGGTAAAGCCTGAGAGCACAGCGTAAAAGCCCGCAAATAGTGCACCTGTGGTAAGCAGATTAGGCAGCAGATAGATACCTTTGCGACGCACTGGCGCCTCAGAGGGTTGATCCTGCTTTAGCTTCACCACATTTTCGTTATTGTCTGCTTGCTTGCTCATTAATTCTTACCTGAGATCATTTATTGGGCATTATAGGCTATTAGCCTTCTAAAAAGCTTTCCTGCATTTTTTCCAGATCAGCCTGAGATAAACCCAGCCCATTGATCAGATAACCCTTAACATCACCATACTCGGCATCAATGGCCTCCAAAAAGGCAACAATATTGTCCTGATGCACAGAGCAGTAGGGAACCAACCAGGAGCGATCCCAGTTTTCAACCTTGGCATCGCGCAAATGGCCCTCGACAATTTCAATCAGTTTATCCGAATTATAGTGCTCCAGAGTTAGCATATAGTCTGCCACTATAGTCTCTCTGGGAACATCCAGAGCCGACAGAATCAGCGCCGCTGCCATACCAGTGCGGTCCTTGCCCGCCGAACAGTGAAATACCGACCCAGCCTCAGCATTGTCAACAATATGGCGCATAAAGCGACTAAAGGCGGGAATCACCACCTGAATACATTTGCGATAGGAATTCACTACCAGCTGATGAGAAGAATCTGCCGTCAACTGACCATCGAACAGAAACTCCCAGAACCTTGATATATCACCAATCGAGATTTGGTAGTCATCAATAAACTCCGCCCTGACCTCTCGGCTGGGATTTTGATTCTGCTCTTCCTCGCGGCGAAAATCATGAATTTTGCTGACACCAATCGTCTCCAGATGATCCAGATCAGCATCACTGAGATTGGCCAGATGACCGCAACGCATAATCTTGCGCCATTTTACGGTTCGGCCCTGATCATTTGCATAGCCCCCTATATCGCGAAAATTAATTCCGCCCTCCAGAGGCACCAGTCTGGTTTGATTGTCTGTGGCTGTCATATTAATCCTTAGATTCTTCTAAAATATATTCCAATCATCCGATGTACGAGTCTAAAAGCAAAACGGCCCGCTCCTTGCCGGAGAGAGCCGCTGCAGGCAGGTCCATCAACTATACGCAATCTAATAGCTAGACGCGGAGAAATTTATCGCCGCGAGAAATGCCAGAGACGCCGCTTCTGACCACTTCCATAATACCTATCTCGCGCACTGCCTCAATAAAGGCATCCAGCTTCTCACTGTCACCAGCCAGCTGCACCGTGTAAGTATTGGGAGTCACATCCACAATGGTGCCGCGGAAAATCTCTACACAGCTTTTAACCTCAGCGCGAATATCATTGTCTGCAGCCTTCAGCTTAACCAGCATAAGCTCGCGCTCAATATGGGCGCCTTCGGTGAGATCCACCACCTTGATGGTATCAATCAGCTTGTGCAGCTGCTTAACAATCTGCTCGGCCATCTGATCATCGCCCTGAGTGGTCAGCGTCAATCGTGACAGAGTGTCATCATCTGTGGGCGCAACCGTCAAAGTATCGATATTGTAACCACGCTGAGAAAACAGACCCACCACTCTGGAAAGCGCACCGGCTTCATTTTCCAGCAGAATAGAAAGTATACGTTTCATTAGGTTCTCTCCGTCTTATTGAGCCACAGATCGCGCATGGAACCGCCAGGCATCTGCATGGGGTATACATGCTCAGAGCGGTCTACGCAGATATCCATAAACACAGTGCGGTCTTTCATAGCAAAGCATTCACGCATCTTCTCTTCCAGCTCGTCTATATGGGTGATTTTCATACCCACATGACCGTAGGCCTCCGCGAGTTTCACAAAGTCAGGCAGCGAGTCCTCATACACAGACTCCGAGTAACGGCTGCTGTAGTTCATATCCTGCCACTGACGAACCATACCCAACGCTGCGTTGTTAAGATTAATAATCTTTACCGGCAGATTGTGCTGGGTGCAGGTAGATAGCTCCTGAATACACATCTGGATACTGCCCTCACCGGTCACACAGGCGACATCGGTATCCGGGAATGCACGCTTGCAGCCCATAGCCGCCGGCAGGCCAAAGCCCATGGTTCCCAGGCCACCAGAATTAATCCAAGTACGTGGCTTATCAAACAGGTAATACTGGGCGGCAAACATCTGATGCTGGCCCACATCCGAAGTCACAATGGCCTCACCATTGGTGATCTTGTAAAGCATCTTGATCACATCCTGGGGCTTGATGCAGGTTCCAGCACTGGGTTCATAGCGCGAAGCAGTGTAGATACCCTTGTCTGCCCGCCACTGATCGATCTGCTGCCACCATTCAGCAATGGCCTCAGCATCAGGCTTATCATCCATCTGATCAGCAATCGCCAGCATCTCGGTCAGTACCGAGGTACAGGTGCCTACAATGGGAATATGGGCTTCAATATTCTTGGAGACAGATGTAGGGTCCACATCAATATGGATAATGGTTGCATGGGGGCAAAACTTCTCCAGATCATTGGTCACCCGGTCATCAAAGCGCGCACCCACAGCAAAAATAACATCCGCATGGTGCATAGCAGTATTGGCCTCATAGGTGCCATGCATTCCCAGCATCCCCACATACTGACTATCAGTGCCCGGGAAGCCGCCAAGACCCATCAGGGTATTGGTCACCGGATAATTAAACTTCTTTGCCAGCGCAATAAGCTGCTCAGAAGCGTTATCGATGACAATACCGCCACCGGTATAAATCACCGGGCGCTTGGCATTGATCAGGGTTTTAACCGCACGTTTAATCTGCCCACGGTGGCCCTTATCAGTCGGCTGATATGAGCGCATCCGGACCTCAGCTGGCCAGTGATAGGGAACCTTGTGACTGGGATCGGTAACATCCTTGGGGATATCCACGACCACAGGACCGGGTCGGCCAGTGGCGGCAATATAGTAGGCCTTGGCAATAGTCTCGGCTATATCTTCAGCACGGGTGACCAGAAAGCTGTGTTTAACGATGGGCCGTGAAACACCGACCATATCGGTTTCCTGAAAGGCGTCCTGACCAATCTTGGACAGAGGCACCTGCCCAGAGATAACCACCATCGGAATCGAGTCCATAAACGCCGTGGCAATACCGGTAATGGCATTGGTCGCACCGGGACCAGAGGTCACAAGTGCAGTACCCACTTCGCCAGTGGCGCGGGAAAATCCGTCCGCAGCATGCACAGCGGCCTGCTCGTGACGAACCAGAATATGAAAGACGTCATCCTGTCTATACAGGGCGTCATAGATATGCAGTGCAGCACCGCCCGGGTAACCCCAAACGTCCTTAACACCAGCGTCTTTTAAAGCGCGGATTAAAATATCACCGCCAGATAAGAGTTCCACAATATGTCCTCAGCTAATTTAATCTATTATCAAAATAGAACAACCGTTCTCATGGGCGGCAGAAGCTGAAACATCAAAAAGGACACCGCAGGTTGCGGTAAAACCCAGTCACACCGGTAAGTGCTTATGACTGTCTTTGGAGCTGCATGCTTTGGATAAAAAGCAGCACCATCTCTTGTGATGACCAGCGGCACGGGTTGCGCCAACATGGTACTAGGACTTAAATTCCGCTCAATTCAAGCGGAATGGGCGCAATTTACCAGTTTTTTCAAATTAGTCAATGGCTTAGCTGCAAACAAAGACTTTCACAAACCACTGAGATAAGACAATATAGGCAAAAAATAACAGCAGCTTAAAAGCTCTAGGGGACTTCACCTTGACTCACGCCCGTGCAAAGTATCAAAAAATAGCCCTGCAACTGCTTAGCATCAGTCTGTTGTGCGGACTGCTATCCAGCTGCCAACAACCCCAGCCGGAGACCCTCATTATCAACAATGTTCGCGGCTACAGCTTTGATAATGAGCGGCAGCTATTTGAATTTAGCGCCCTGGCTGTTCGCGAAGGTCGCGTATTGGCTACCGGCAATACAGATCTGGCCGACCAATACCCCAGTGCAACCCTTCGAGATGGCAATGGTAAAACCATGCTGCCCGGGCTTATCGATGCCCATGGCCATATCTCTTCGTTGGGCTATGCACTGCTGAGTATTGATGTGCGCGGCCTGCAATCAGCAGAGCAGGTAGCTAAAAATGTCGCCGCCTACGGGGCCAAAAATCCGGATCTAAGCTGGATCCAGGGTCGCGGCTGGAACCAGGTACTGTGGCCGGGCAAGCAGTTCCCCAATATGGCTGATCTGGATGCAGAAATCACCGACCGCCCTGTATGGTTGGAGCGCATTGATGGCCATGCCGGCTGGGCCAATAAAAAAGCTATGGAGCTGGCCGGTATCACAAGAGATACAGTATCTCCTCCGGGTGGAGAAATTATCTACGACCAGCAGGGTGAGCCCAGCGGCATACTAATCGATAATGCCATGAGGCTGATGGTCGATATTATTCCCGCGCCCAATACAGCTGAAATCAAATTAGCACTGGATGCTGTCAGCCAGCACCTTCTTAGCCTTGGAATTACCTCAGCCCATGATGCCGGGGTACTGTCCAGTGAACACAAAGTCTACCGCCAGCTGGCCGATAACGGCGAGATGCGGGTACGCATCTATGGTATGTACTCCTCTACAGAGGACGATCTGCAACAGGTGCTGGATGCAGGCCATAGCAGTGACTCCAGAGATATGTACTCTGTGCGCAGTATCAAAATCTATACCGATGGTGCCCTGGGCAGTCGCGGTGCGGCAATGCTCGAGCCCTATTCCGACCGCCCGGACCATAGGGGCCTGCTGCTCACTAGCCGCGAGGAATTGCAACGCCTATTTAAGCTGGCCATCAATGCCGACTTCCAGATTGCCATCCACGCCATTGGCGACCAGGGTAATCGTATTGGTCTGGATGTATTGGAACAGGCCTACGAGAGTTTTGGCGGGCGCCATCTGCGCCATCGCATGGAGCATTCACAGGTGGTTGCCCTCAGCGATATCCCCAGATTTAAAAGTCTGGATGTTATTCCCTCCATGCAGCCCACCCATGCCACCAGTGATATGAATATGGCCGAAGACCGCATTGGCGCCGAGCGCTTAAAAGGAGCCTACGCCTGGCAGAGCTTTCTCAAACAGGGCAGCCGGGTGGTCTCAGGGTCTGACTTCCCTATAGAACTGGCCAATGCCTTTCATGGTATTCACGCCGCAGTCACCAGGCAGGATAAAAACAACCAGCCAGAGGCAGGCTGGATTCCAGAAGAGGCCATGAGTCTCGAAGATACCATGCGCTCATTTTCTATAGATGCGGCCTGGGCGGCCCATCAGGAAGATAGCCTGGGTAGCCTGACTCCCGGCAAATGGGCTGATTTTATTTTGTTGGATCAGGATATTTATCAGATTCCTGCCCGGGATATCTGGAAGACTCAGGTGTTGGAGACCTGGTTGGCTGGGGAGCTGGTTTACGCTAAGCCATGATTGGCTGGAGATGCTGTGCGAAGCTCAGCATAACAAGGTGGGCTGTCATGCCCCGCGCAGCGTTCTGGGTACAGTATGGCAAAGGGGGACAGTCCCCTCAGATATCAGCTAGCCAATTGCACTGGGATGGTATTGCTGGTGCGCTCTACGGAGTTATCCTGTTTTAGATATACCAGAGCCGGGCTGTGTTCTGCCAGCTCGGCCTCTGAGAACTGCCCATAGCTGGCAATAATAATGCGGTCGCCCACCTGGCACCTGCGCGCTGCTGCCCCATTCAGGGAAATAATACCTGAGCCTGGTTGCGCGGCAATAATATAGGTGGTGAAGCGCTCGCCATTGGAGACATTATAGATATCAATCTGCTCAAACTCGCGCATACCGCTAAGCTCAAGAAGTTTCGAATCAATAGCACAGGAGCCGTCATACCAGAGTTCGGCGTGGGTCACAGAACCCATATGCAGCTTGGCTTTAAGAAAAGTGGATTGCATAGAAAACTCCCTGTTTTACTCATTCCTATTTACATCAAACCCGTCCGGCACCTACCGCAAAACAATACTCAGATTATCAATAAGTCGCGCCTTCTCAGTAAACATAGCACCTAGAATGGTTATTTCAACATCATCATCGGCTGCCGGGTCCAGAGTCTTACTGTTGCTAATAGTCATATAGTCAACATTAAAACCCGCATCAACCAGCTGCTGACTGGCAGACTGCTCCAGCTGATAAAAGTCTTTGCTGCCTCCCCGAATCTGCTCGGCAATCCACTCAAGACTCTGCTTAAGCACAGTCACCCGCGGACGCTCTTCCTCTGTGATATAGCTATTTCTTGAGCTCATTGCCAGACCGTCGGGCTCGCGATGAATTGGCGCAGCACTGATCTGCACCGGCATACAGAGATCTTCGGCCATGCGCCGAATCACCGCCAGCTGCTGGTAGTCTTTGATACCAAACACCGCCTCATCTGGCTGCACAATATTAAATAACTTGCTGACCACCGTAGTCACACCCTCAAAGTGGCCGGGACGACTGGCGCCACAGAGCACATCGGTCATGGTTGGGCAGATAACCCTGCTCTGGGTATCCAGACCATTGGGATACATCTCAATATCGTCGGGGTGAAATAGATAGTCGCAGCCAGAGTCACGCAACTTATCGCAGTCAGACTGATAGGTTCTTGGGTATTTGTCCCAGTCCTCATTGAGGCCAAACTGCAGTGCATTGACAAAAATTGAGCAGACCACAATATCGTTGGTCTCGCGAGCCTGCTTAATCAGAGCCAGATGGCCCTGGTGAAGATTACCCATAGTGGGCACAAAACCAATGCGTAGCCCCTGTCGACGATCCTTATTTAAATCATCGCGAAGACCACTAACAGTGTGAAAAATCTTCATTGAAGAAACCCTATTTGCAGGTATTAATGATCGGCGAAATGATCGCCAGCAAGATTCTCAAAGCGCGTGTACTTACCCATAAACATAAGTCTACAGGTGCCAATGGGGCCGTTGCGCTGCTTGCCAAGAATAATTTCAGCGGTGCCCTTATCTGGGCTGTCCTCGTTGTACACCTCATCGCGGTAGATAAAGGCAATCACATCGGCATCCTGCTCAATAGCACCAGATTCACGGAGATCTGCATTCACTGGCCGCTTATTGGGGCGCTGTTCAACATTACGACTCAGCTGCGACAGAGCAACCACTGGGCATTCGTACTCCCGCGCCAGTCCCTTCAGTTCCCGGGAAATCTGCGAGATCTCCTGCACACGACCCTCGGCACTGTTAGTACCGCTCATCAGCTGCAGATAATCCACCATAATCATGCCCGGCTGAGCCGCCTCATACAGCGCTTCAGTGTCCGCCGGAGTATCGGCCCCATGCTCCTTATGCCACTGGGCCCGCAGCTGCTCTACCCGCTCGCGGGTAAACTGCTTGATACGGTTGCGCATCTCCAGGGGAGTTATACCCGCAGAGTCATCAATAAACAGCGGGCGATCTTTAAGCCGCTGCGCCGCACTGCTCAGGCGCGGCCAATCATCTTCCAGCAGGTTGCCCGAGCGCATTCTGGTGGCATCGATTTTACCAATCGACGACAGCATACGAGTGATTAGACTGCTGGCCGGCATCTCCAGGCTAAACACCAGCACAGGGCGATCCTGATGCAGGGTCGCATGTTCTACCATATTCATAGCAAACGAGGTTTTACCCATAGAGGGTCGGCCGGCAATAATAATCAGATCAGATTTCTGCCAACCGGAGGTCATACCATCCAGGTCAGTAAACCCGGTGCTGAGACCAGTAATATCGGCATCATTTTTAAATAGCTCATCAAGGCGTTCAACTGCCTCTTTAATCAGCGAGTTAACTTCTTTAAAGCCACCCTTTTTGGGGCGATTCTCAATAATTTCCTGCAGCCGCTTCTCGGCCTCTTCAAGCAGCTTAGCACTGTCCCAGCCCAGAGGATTGTAGCCCTTGCGCACAATATCGCTGGAGGCGCTAATCAGCTGACGAACAATCGACCGCTCCAGCACAATCTGGGTATAGGCCTTAACATTGGCCGAGCTGGGCGTATTGTGGGCCAGATCCACCAGATACTCAGCGCCACCGGCAGCACTTAGCTGATTGGAATTTTGCAGAGACTCGGTAAGAGTAATAGGGTCAAAGGGCTGACCATCGGCGGCCAGAGCGGCCATAGCATTAAAAATCAGCTGGTGGTCAGCACTGTAAAAATCGCTGTCAGACAGCACCTCAGCAGTGTTATCGAAGGCATCGTTTTTGAGCATCAGACCACCCAAAACAGCCTGCTCTGCCTCTATGGAATGGGGCAGCGGCTGACTGATGGTGGGTTCTGCAAAAAGCGCTTCGTTCATGCTTAAATTCTATAACCTGTAATTTCCGGGGTGCCTGTTATTTCTATCTGCGTTAAAAACAAAAACGGCACTGCATCTTATTAAGAAGCAGTGCCGTTATGCAATAACTTTACCCAAACTGGCTGACCTAGCTAAACAAGAAAGCCAGAGACCAGCAATTACTCTGCTTCAACCACCACAGCAATTGACTCAGTCACATCGGTGTGTAGCTGAACTTCGATAGAGTACTCACCCACATGGCGCAAGGCACCTTCCGGCAGGTTGATCTCACTCTTGGAAATATCACCACCAGCTGCATTAATCGCATCTTCCAGCTCACGAGTACCAACAGAACCGAACAGCTTGCCCTCATCACCAGCAATCGCTGTGATGGTCACGCTGCCAATCTCTGCCAATTTAGCACCGCGAGCAGTGGCTTCTGCCAGCTTGGTTGCTGCCGCTGCTTCCAGGTCTGCACGGCGCAGTTCAAACTCAGCCAGGTTCTTTTCAGTGGCAAATACCGCCTTGCCCTGGGGAACCAGATAGTTGCGGCCATAGCCAGCTTTAACCTTGGCTCTGTCACCAATGCCGCCCAACTTGCCCAAATTCTCTAAAAGAATAACGTCCATCTCAATAACCTCAGTTTCTTACTCTCTGCTCAGGGTTGACGATCTTTAACCGCCGCTAACCTTGAGCGTAAATTCAAAATGCTGTCAGCAAAACCTAAGCCCACTAACAAAACACCAACGCTGGGGCCGAAAACCATCAACCCGATATACATAAACACTAACCACTGCTTACCAGCTTGCAAAAACTTCACTGTGTGGTGAGCGAACGCCAGACCAGCAAAAAGCAGCGGTACTGCCATCAGCTCTGCCCAAAACTCATAGCCATTGGGCAATCTCAATCCACCTATCACAGCCAGTAGCAGTAGCCCTGCCACAGACGGCTGTAATCTGAAGCTGCGAAACTCCTCACCAAAGCCACCAGGGTTGTAGAGCAACGCCTGCCACCATCGAGCCACAAACAGACTGACAATGGCACTTACCGCCAAAATCAGAGCAACCAGTCCCAGGATAAACTCACGCCCGGGAATAAAGGGCTCCTGTTCTGACTGCTGCTCAGCTGCCACCTGTGCCAGCATGTCGCTAATGTTATCTATTAAAAGATTAACATCAGTGCTGAACAACCAGCCAAAGCCCAGTGCAGTGAGTCCACCAACCAACATGGATACCAGCATAGTTGACTGCCATGAGGCGGACAGTCTCAGCACATTGGCCGAGACCAGCATCATAATCAGCGACGCTATAGACACCAGGGTCAGTAGCGCTGGTCCTTCACTCAGGTGGTAGCTTGCTATCAGGGGCAAAGCTGCCCAGAGCAATACTAACAACCCTTCTACACTGCCTTTGCGCAGGGTAACCAGTCCTATGGTAGCCGGACTGATAAAGGGGAAAAAACTCCCCAATAATGCAACGGCGCAAGCTTGGGTGCGCCCGCGCATAATAAACTCAGCCAGGGCCTGCAAGCTGCTAGTCCTTCTTACTTATGGCTGTCTGTGTAAGGCAACAGCGCAATGTAACGCGCGCGCTTGATAGCTTCAGACAACTCGCGCTGGTAGCGCGCCTTAGTACCAGTGATGCGGCTGGGAACAATCTTGCCGCTCTCGGACACATAGCCTTTCAGAGTATCCAGATCTTTATAGTCGATCTCAGTAGCGCCTTCGGCAGTGAAACGACAAAATTTTCTACGACGTACGAATCTAGCCATGATTATTCTCCTTTATCCGCTGCTTCGGGGGCAGCTTCTTCAGCCGCAGGCGCTTCTTCAGCCGCAGGCGCTTCTTCAGCTGCGGGTGCTTCTTCAGCTGCGGGCGCTTCTTCAGCAGGCGCAGCGGCGGCAGCTTCTGCGGCCTTGGCTTCATCAGCCTTGGCTTTCGCAGCGTTGCGACGCTCGCGGGCTTCTTTATCAGCCTTCTCAGCATTTTCCTGCTTCATAATCGGCGATTCAGCAGTGACCGCCTCATCGCGACGGATAACCATGCTGCGCAATACAGCATCGTTGTAGCGGAAAGTTGAGTTAAGCTCATCGAGAACTTCCTGACTGCACTCGACATTCATCAGGATGTAATGGGCTTTGTGAATTTTGTTGATTGGGTAAGCCAGCTGGCGGCGACCCCAGTCTTCCATACGGTGCACGGCGCCGTTAGCTGCAGTAATAGACGCAGTATAACGCTCAACCATACCAGGGACTTGCTCGCTCTGATCCGGGTGGACCAGAAACACGATTTCGTAGTGACGCATTGTATCTCCTCATGGATTTAAAAGTCTCCCGGTCAGCTATCTAGCTATCGCAGTGAGACAAGGAGTGCCCGGGTTTAACCTGATACTGCAGCCCGGACGCTGTAAGGCGCGGAATTATAGTGACTTGGCTGCCCAGTTGCAACCAGCGGCGGAGAAAGTTTTTGGCCTCTGCTCAGGCTTTAAAAGCCGAGCAAAATCAGTTATTTGCGACGGCTGGCAACATCGGACCTCAGATAGAAAACCGAGCTCACGTCGCTGCGCGGCTGATTGAGGATATAGGTGATAGCAATCTCCTCCGCTGCCACCAACACATGAAACAGAATCACCAGTCGAAAGAAGCTGTCGGAGTCGGTCAAAATAAGTGCATAGTAAGCTGGAGCAATCAGCACAGCAGCTAGTTTGGCACCCCAGGTATGGTAGCTTGGGTAGGCGCCAAATTTGCGAAAGGCCAGCACCGTCGGCAGGATAAACGACATCATGGCAGCAAACAGAAACTCGGCCTGCTTATCAAAAATATCCGGCCAGATTAGATGCAGACCCAAAATCATAGCCGCATAGGTAAGAATATCCCCCCAGCTATCCAGCTTGGCACCAAGCTCACTAACCTGGCCCAGCTTGCGCGCCAGATAGCCATCCAGCACATCACTGATTAGCGACACCGCCAACACCAGCAAAAAAATATCGCCCCTCTGGGCAGATGCCAGGCCCACTAATACGGGCACCAGAGCCAGCCTCAGCAAACTGAGAATATTGGGTATTGAATAGAAATTAGGGCTCGAACGTTCCATTCCTGTCCTTTTCAAAAAATCATCAAAATGGCCAACTGCCAATATTAAGACTAGCTGCTACCCCAAACAAAAAGCAACCACCTGGATCAACTAGATATCAGAAAACCGCGCGCCGCTGACGCACCACCTCAAAAAGACAGACCCCAGTGGCCACCGAAACATTCAGACTACTCACCTCACCGGCCATAGGTAATTTAGCCAGAAAATCGCACTGTTTGCGGGTCAACTGGCGCATCCCGGCCCCCTCGGCACCCATCACCAGCACAATAGGCCCCTTGAGATCCAAATCATAGATAAATTGCTCCGCCTCCCCCGCAGTGCCCACTACCCAGGCCCCCTGCTGCTGCAACTTCTCCAGAGTACGGGTCAGATTAGTCACCATCACCAGCGGCATAGTCTCGGCTGCACCGCAGGCCACCTTGGTCACCACCGGCGTCAGACCCACAGAATTATCCTTGGGCACAATAACCGCATGCACACCGGCCCCATCCGCCGAGCGCAAACAGGCCCCCAGATTATGGGGATCGGTCACACCATCGAGCATCAAAAAGAATGCGTCCTGACCTTTTTCCTCAGCCAGCTTGAGCAGAAAAGCTTCATCATAAGTCTCGCCGGGGCTACACAGCGCCATTACACCCTGATGCCGGCCCTCAGCCTTGCCATCAAGTTGCTTCACCGTCGCCCATTGCAGCGCCACACCATGCTGCTCAGCCAGCTTGTGAATCTTCTGTAAGCGGTCATCCTGTCGACCCCGCTGCACATGCAGCTCCCGCACCCGCTGAGGTGCCGACTTAAGCATGGTTTGCACCGCATGAATGCCATAAATCCAATCCACAAATATCTCCCACTGCTAACAATTAGTTAAGCGGCCAACCACAATCGCCGATTGCGCATTGTACTGGCTTTGGGCAAAATCCAAACCAGATTAATGAGTCGAACAACAAAGTAATATCGACCAACCCCAACCAACAGCACCACAGAATAAGAGCACTATGACTGACCCAACCCAAGCAATTGCTCCAACTACCGCCAACCTACTGCGACGCCTAATGGCACTGCTGTACGATGTTTTTTTGCTATTCGCCATTACCCTGGGCTACGGCGCTTTTCTGCTATTAATTAAAATACTGTTTAACGGCACCCAAGATTTGGAGACCCTGCAGCCGGGTCTGGTAATGCAAATCCTCAGTTTCATAGGCTGGCTGGCCGCACTGGCAGGCTACTACTATATCTGCTGGCGCAAACAGGGCCAAACTCTGGGCATGAAAGCTTGGCGAATCAAATTACAGCAGCCCGATGGCAACATGGCGACGCCAAAGCAGTGCCTGATACGCACAGTGCTGGCCTGCATTTCTATGGCAGCCGCAGGTATTGGTTATCTCTGGTGCCTGCTGCCCTCCTCCAATGGCTGTCTGCACGATATATATAGCGGCACAGAGGTCGTGTCGCTACCCAAAGAAAAATAATAAGGAGTACCAGCAATGAGCACTCAATATATACTCGCCATGGACCAGGGCACCACCTCATCCAGAGCCATAATATTTGATGGGCAATACGCCATAGTCGAGCAGGCCCAGCAGGAGTTTGCCCAGCACTTCCCAGACTCCGGCTGGGTTGAACACAGCCCGGCAGATATCTGGCAGACCAGCCTGGACACCGCCCGCCAGGCCCTGGCCAACGCCGGTATCAGCGCAGACCAGATAGCCGCCATAGGCATTACCAACCAGCGCGAAACCACCTTGCTCTGGGACCGCAACAGCGGCGAACCGGTGTACAACGCTATCGTCTGGCAAGACCGCCGCACTGCCGACTACTGCAACAGCCTCAAAGATCAGGGCCAGGAGCCCATGATCACCAGCAAAACCGGCCTGCTGCTAGACCCCTATTTCTCCGCCACCAAAGTGGCCTGGATACTAGACAATGTAGAGGGAGCCAGAGCCAGAGCCGAAGCCGGCGAGCTGGCCTTTGGCACCATGGATACCTGGTTGCTATGGAATCTCACAGAGGGCAAGTCCCATGCCACAGATGCCACCAATGCCTCCAGAACCATGCTCTACAATATTCACAGCGGACGCTGGGACAATGAGCTGCTCCAACTATTTGATATACCGGCCTCCCTGCTCCCCGTGGTCAACGACTGCGCTGCCGACTTTGGCTCCACTGAGCTGCTGGGAGGTGAAGTTCCAATACTAGGTATCGCCGGCGACCAGCAAGCCGCCACATTGGGTCAGGCCTGCTTTAAAACCGGCATGATGAAATCGACCTACGGCACCGGCTGCTTCGCCCTGCTCAATACCGGCGACAGCGCAGTCAGCTCAAGCAATCGCCTACTGACCACCATCGCCTATCAGTTGGATGGTAAAACCACCTATGCCCTGGAAGGCTCTATCTTTATAGCAGGCGCCGCGGTGCAATGGCTGCGCGACGGCCTGGGCATTATCGACAGCGCCAAACAGTCTGGCGAACTGGCCGCCGAGGCAGATAATAGCCAACAGGTATATATGATCCCCGCCTTTACCGGCCTGGGCGCCCCCTGGTGGGACGCCGATGCCCGCGGTGCATTAATCGGTCTAACCAGAGGTACAGGCCCGGCAGAAATCTCCCGCGCCGCACTGGAATCCGTGTGCTACCAAACATTAGATCTGCTTAAAGCCATGCAAGCAGACTGGCAACAATCCGGCGACACAGTACTGCGGGTTGATGGCGGCATGGTCGCCAGCGACTGGACCATGCAACGCCTGGCCGATATTTTGCAAGCTCCGGTAGACCGCCCAGTAATCGCCGAAACCACAGCGCTGGGAGCAGCCTGGTTAGCAGGATCAAGAGCAGGTGTATGGCCAGATCAGGCTGGCTTTGCGGAGAGCTGGAAACTGGATAAAAACTTTGCGCCACAAATGCCCGCAGAAGAGAGAGATAACAAGGTAGCAGGCTGGGATACGGCAGTGAGACGAGTGCTGAGCTAAACTTTATGTCAGCCTGGACACAGAGTCACCCACTGCGTCTCAATAAATACAAACCTAGGCTCACACAGAACACCACTGGCAACAACACCGCCAACAGCGGAGGAAACCCAAACACAATACTAAAGGGCCCCAACATATCCTGAATAATCCTAAAGCTGACCCCAATCACCACGCCGATAAAAATACGGAAGCCCATAGTAGAATCCCGCAGCGGACCAAAGACAAAAGAAATACCAATCAACACCAGACCCACAATCACCAGCGGCTGCAGCACCTTGGACCAAAATGCCAGCTTGTACTGGGCATTTTCCAAGCTCTGCTGATCGAGAAAATTAATATATTGATACAGGCTGGCAATCGATAGAGAGTCCGGCGGCAAAATATTCAGTGCCAGCACTTCAGGCGTCAGCTCCGAATCCCAGCGTCTGGTAATCTGCTTATCCGTCTGGGTGCTATTGTCTTTAAATCGGGTAATAGACACATTCTCCTCAACCCAGACATCCTCAGAGGCATTGTAGGTAGCCCTCGAAGAAAAACTCGCCTCCTGCAAACTGCGGTCATCATTAAACTGAAAGCGACTAACACCAAACAGCACACCACCGGGGAACACCGCATTAAAGTGCATAAACTCCCTGCCCTCGTGGTTCCATAAACCAGAGGAAGAATCCAGCGCCGACTCCCCCTTGCGCAGATACTCACGGCGACCCTCCGCCAACTGGTCCAGATAGGGAGAGAAGTACTCACCAATAGCCGCCGCCAACAGCACAAACAGCAGCACAGGCCTGATTACAAAGAACACAATACGCAGCAGCGACACACCAGAGGCGCGCATCACAATCACCTCGCTGTTAGTGGCCAGCATGCCCAGACCAAACAGACAGCCAATCAGCGACGCGAAGGGAATATATTCATAGATAGTAGACGGCAGCTTGGTGCCCACATAGATCAACGCATCCGAAAAATGATAATTATTTCTGGTATCGCCAGCCTCATCAATAAGGGCCGCCAGCACATCCAGCCCCACCAGCACTAACAGGGCCATGGCAATAGCAAAGAATATATTGCTGCCCACATGGCGAGAGAGACGACGCATCAGGCCACCCCAGTATTAATATCAGAGTTGGCGGCGAATCGCTGCACCAGTGCTGCTTTTATTCTGTCCCAACCCAGCAGCAGTGCCGCAATCAGCAGAAACAACAGATGCACCGGCAGCAGAGTTACGCCTATGGGCACAGAGCCAGATTCCAGCGCACCGCGCAGCCCGTTCAACATCACCAGATAGGCAAAATACAGCATCACCGCAGGCAGCACCTTGGCATAGCGGCCCTGTCGGGGGTCGGTACGGCTTAAAGGCACGGCAAGCAGAGTCACAATCAGCACCATCAGAGGAATAGACAGCCGCCACTGCAGGGCCGCCTGATGTTTAATATCCGCCGAGCCAATCAGCTCAGCCGTGGGCAACGCATTAATCTCCAGATCTTCCAAAATCCCCTTAGATGGCTCGAGTCGCGAGCCATATTCAGCAAACTGGGTAATCATATATTCCGGGCTGCCGGGAATACCCTCAACCCGATAACCCTTATCCAGCACCAGATAGCGATCGCTGCCATCCTCGGTTTTCTGCTGTTTGCCGCGCTCGGCAATCACCAGTACCAGCCGGCTATCAAAGGTCTCTGCAGAGCCAGCAGTCACCGCCAGAAATACATTCTCCAGTTCCTGTTGCTCATTGACATTCTCTGCATAGGTCACACCTTTATTGCCGCGCAGCCCGTAAAACTTTTTCGGGGTGATTTTATCCAGCTCAGTCTTCTCTTCCTGAGCAGCAAAAATAGTTTCCGCCTTGGCCAACCCAGAGGGCGAAACCGACAGGCTCAACCAGCCCACCACCAGCGCCAGCGAAACCGCCACCACCGAGGTATAACCCAGCAACTGCCCCTCAGACACCCCGCAGGCCCTGAGCACAGACATTTCGTTTTCCACATAAAAGCGCCCAAACGACAGCAAAATCGCCAGAAAAAACGCCAGGGGCAAGGTGAGTTCAAGAAAGCCGGGGATACGGTAGCCAATCACCGCAAAGATAACCCCGGGCTCGAGATTACCGGCCACGGCATTGGCCAGATACTTAACAAAGCGGCCACTGATCAACACCAGCAGCAACACAATACAGACGGCAAAAGTCGCCGATAAAAGTTCGCGGCACAGGTAGCGAAAAATAATCAAGGGTTTACGCTTACAGCTATTGGGCGTGGTGACACGGAATGGTATCCTTCGCGAGTTATTTTACTCATTTAAAACCTGGAGCTAACATGGATTTTACTGCATCTTCCGCCAGCCTGTTAAACATTAAAGCGGATTCTCTCATTCTCGCGACCGGCCCACAACTGCAAAACAGCGCGGCCGATCTAGATAAATCTCTCGACGGAGCAATATCATCACTGATCAAAGCCGGTGACTTTAGCGGCAAGTCGGGACAGACCCTAGTAATCCATATTCCAGGAGCCACGGGCAAGCGCATTATTCTGCTCGGCACCGAGGGCGCATCCACCGCGCAAAAACAGATCAATGTAATCAACGCCGGCGCCAGCGCCCTGTTAAAAACCGCCAGCAGCAAAGCAGTCTGGGTGGGCGAAGGCCTCTCCGACGACGCCGAGTGGCAAGCCAGCATAGTGGCGCGCAGCGTGCAGGCCGCCAGCTACAAATATGCTGCGCAGCCAAAAATGGTCAAAAAATCCAAGCCAGCCAAACTTAAGTCGCTGACCTACTGGGCCAATAGCAAGGCCGGCGCCAATGCCGCCAAAAAGGGCCTGGCCTATGGCGCCTCCGTGGGCAATGGCATGAATGTTGCCCGCCAGCTGGGCAATCTACCTGCCAATATCTGCACCCCCACTTTCCTTGCCAATCAGGCGAAAGCACTGGCTAAAGGCCAGCCTAAGGTCACCACCAATGTGCTTAGCGAAGCGGATATGAAAAAGCTCAAGATGGGCTCATTGCTCTCGGTCTCCGCAGGCAGTGACCAGCCCGCCAAGCTAATTGTGATCAAATATCAGGGCGCTAAAGCCAGCGTCAAGCCAACTGTGCTAGTGGGTAAGGCAGTCACCTTTGATACAGGTGGTATTAGCCTTAAAGGTGGCAATGGCATGGACGAAATGAAATACGATATGTGCGGCGGCGCCTCGGTTATGGGTGTTATGAATGCCCTGATCGAAAACCAGCTGCCGGTCAATGTGGTGGGCATTATTCCTGCCACCGAAAATATGCCCAATGGCCAGGCCACCAAGCCCGGCGACGTAGTCACCAGTATGTCTGGCCAGACCATTGAAATTCTCAACACCGATGCCGAAGGTCGCCTGATCCTGTGCGATGCACTAACCTATGCCAGCCGCTTTAAACCAGACACCATAATCGATATAGCCACCCTTACCGGCGCTGTAATAGGTGCACTGGGCAAGGTAACCGCAGGCCTGTTATCCAACGATGATGAGCTCGCCGAAGGCCTGCTTGCCAGCGGCACCAAAAGTGGCGACCGCGCCTGGCGACTGCCCCTGTGGGAAGAGTACGACGAGCTGCTAAAAAGCAACTTTGCCGATATGGCCAATATAGGTGGCCCTCAGGCCGGCACCATTACCGCCGCCTGCTTTCTGGCGCGCTTTACCAAGAAATACAAATGGGCCCACCTGGATGTGGCTGGCACCGCCTGGGTCTCAGGTGCACAGAAAGGCGCCACCGGTCGCCCTGTGCCTATCTTGATGGAATATATTCGCAGCAAAGCGAAATAACCCAGTGACCAGTGTTTCATTTTATAAATTGGCGGGCGACCAGCAGGTTGCCCTGGCCCTGGCCTGCCAGTTAATTCAGAAATCACTGAATATGAATAAACAGGTGCTCTGCCTGGTGCCAGATAATGCCATAGCCCAGCAGCTGGATGAAAAACTCTGGGGCTTTCAGGATACCGCCTTTGTGCCCCATGCCCTGGGCGTAGACAACGCCCCAGTGGCTATAAGTGTCGACAAAGAACCAGGCGACCATCATCAGGTGCTTATTAACCTGCAGGCAGAGATTCCAAGCTGGTTTAGCCGTTTCGATCGGGTAGTAGAAATTATTTACCCCCAGCCAGAGTACGAACAGGCCAAGCGTGATAACTTTAAGTTTTACAAAGATCGGGGCTATGCCCTCAGCTTCCATGATTTGAGTGACAAAGAGATCAAGTGATTTAGTGACAGAGCCCACAGACAGCAACCAGGATGGTCCATACACCCAAAGCCTAAGCAAGGAAAGCGACAACTACGACAGCATGCTAGACGAACTCTACGACCTGCATAAACAGCTATTGCAACAGGACCTGCAACACTCAGACTTGGCTGCCCCTCAGCAGAACCAGGAAATCGACAATCTGGAAATACCCATACTTACCGAATCATTAAATCAAGAGATCGACCATGAACATCAGTCGCGCAAAGTCTTTGATGAAGCCCAGCACCATCTCTTCGAGCAACCAGGCACAGTGCCAGCCATCAATGAAGAACAGATCAACGCCATAGTCACCAAACTGATGGCCCGCCTAAAGCCCAGAGTAGAACAGCTGCTGCGCGAGAAAATCCGCGCCAAAGTAATCGAGCGATTTAACCAGCAGAGCTAGCCCCAAAAGCTCCCAACCCCTATAATCTGCGGCTAGCAAAATGCAGTCTCTCCAACCCATATTTGAATCACTGAGCCCATAATGGAAAAAACATTTGCCCCCCAGGATATCGAAGCCAAATGGTATAAAACCTGGGAAGAGCGCGGTTACTTTGCCCCCAAAGACGGCAGCGATAAAGACCCCTACTCCATAGTGATTCCACCCCCCAATGTCACCGGCAGCCTGCATATAGGCCATGCATTGCAGCACGGCATAATGGACGCCCTGACTCGCTACAACCGCATGAAAGGCAAAAATGCCCTGTGGCAAGTGGGCAGCGACCACGCCGGTATCGCCACGCAAATGGTTGTAGAGCGCAAACTGGCCGCCGAAGGCCAGCCCGGCCGCGAAGAACTGGGCCGGGAAAAATTTATCGAGAAAACCTGGGAATGGAAAGAAGAGTCCGGCGACACCATTATGCGCCAGATGCGCCGCCTGGGTAATAGCGTCGACTGGGACACCGAGCGTTTCACCATGGACGACGGCTTTTACCAAGGGGTGCAAGAAGCCTTTGTGCGCCTGCATGCAGACGGACTGATCTACCGCGGCAAACGCCTGGTTAACTGGGACCCCAAACTACACACCGCCATCTCCGACCTCGAAGTCGAGAACCGCGAAGTAAAAGGCAAAATGTGGCACCTGCGCTACCCGCTAGCCAATGGCGCCACCACAGAAGATGGCAAAGACTACATAGTAGTGGCCACCACCAGACCTGAGACCATGCTGGGTGATACCGGCGTCGCCGTAAACCCCGAAGACCCCAGATTTAAAACATTGGTCGGCAAGCATATTGAATTACCCTTGGTGGGCAGGCTAATTCCCATTGTCGCCGATGAATACGCCGATATGGAAAAAGGTACAGGCTGTGTAAAGATCACCCCTGCCCATGACTTTAATGACTACGAAGTGGGCCAGCGCCAACAGCTACCCATGATCAATATCCTCACCACCAATGCCGATATTCGCCACAGTGCCGAGTGCGTCAATAGCGATGGCAGCGACAACGACGAAATGGACGCCACCTTGCCCGAAAAATATCGCGGCATGGAACGCTTTGCCGCGCGCCGGGAAATTGTCGCCGACTTTGAAGCCCTGGGCCTGCTGGAGAGCATTGAAGAAAACGATATGACCGTGCCCTACGGCGACCGTGGCGGCGCGGTTATCGAACCCCTGCTCACCAACCAATGGTATGTAGACGCCAAAAAACTCGCCGGCCCAGCCATTGAAGCCGTAGAAGATGGCCGCATAAAATTTGTCCCCCAGCAGTACGAAAATATGTACTTTAGCTGGATGCGCAATATTCAGGACTGGTGTATCTCACGACAGCTGTGGTGGGGCCACCGTATTCCCGCCTGGTACGACCAAGCCGGCAAAGCCTATGTAGGCCGCAACGAACAAGAAGTTCGCGACAAGTACAACCTGGGTGATACCCAGCTGCACCAGGACGAAGATGTACTGGACACCTGGTTCTCCTCCGCCCTCTGGACTTTCGGCACATTAGGCTGGCCAGAAGATACCGAGCGCCTCAAAACCTTCCACCCCACCGATGTGCTGGTCACCGGCTTTGATATTATTTTCTTCTGGGTAGCGCGCATGATAATGATGAGCATGCACCTGATTAAAGATGACAATGGCGAAGCAGAAGTACCCTTTAAAACCGTCTATGTGACCGGCCTGATCCGCGACGAGCAGGGCCAAAAAATGTCCAAGTCCAAAGGCAATGTGCTGGACCCACTGGATATGATTGACGGCATAGATATCGAGTCCCTGCTGGAAAAACGCACCGGCAATATGATGCAGCCCCAGCTGGCGCAAAAGATTGCCAGCCGCACCAGAAAACAGTTCCCCGATGGCATAGAGCCTCACGGGTCAGACGCATTGCGTTTTACCCTCTGCGCCCTGGCCTCCACCGGCCGCGATATCAACTGGGATATGAAACGCCTGGAAGGCTACAGAAACTTCTGTAATAAAATTTGGAATGCCTCCCGTTACGTGCTGATGAATGCTACCGGAGAGGAAGGCGATCAAGACTGCGGTCAGGATAACTCCGACGACTACAAACTGACATTGGCCGACCGCTGGATAATCTCCCGCCTGCAATCTGCCGAAAGCGAAGTCACCGCCGCCATCGACAGCTACAGATTCGACCTGGCCGCCCAGGCACTCTATGACTTTGTGTGGAATGAATACTGCGACTGGTACCTGGAGCTCTCCAAGCCCGTACTCTGGGACGAGAATGGCGACCCCGCCATCCAAAAAGGCACCAGACGCACATTGGTGCGAGTACTCGAAGCCACCTTGCGCCTGGCCCACCCCATGCTGCCCTTTATTACCGAAGAGATCTGGCAAAATATCGCACCTCTAGCCGGTGTAAAAGTAAACCCGGAAGGCGACACCATAATGTTGCAGCCCTTCCCCGTAGCCGATAAAGCACAAATAGACGCCGACGCCGATGCCGATATCGACTGGGTTAAAAAGGTAATTGTAGGGGTACGCAATGTGCGCGGTGAAATGAATATCAGCCCCGCCAAAGCCCTGCCCATTTACCTGGCCCGCGGCGATGGAAAAGATAAGCGTCGCCTGGAAGAAAATCGCCAGTTCCTCAGCAAACTGGCCAGTCTGGAATCCATCACCTGGCTGGATGACCCAGCCGAAGCACCACTCTGTGCCACAGCACTGGCAGGCGATCTGGAAATCCTGGTGCCCATGGCCGGCCTGATTGATGTAGATGCAGAACTGGCCCGTCTCGACCGCGAGATCGACAAGATCAGCATTGAAGTCAAAAAGCTAAGCGGCAAACTCAGCAATGCCAAATTTGTGGATAACGCCCCCGCCGAAGTGGTGGCCAAAGAACGCCAAAAACTAGAGGAATTTGAAGGCTCAGTGTCTCAGCTCCAAGAGAAACGCAGCGCCATAGCCGAGATGGTCTAACCCTAGCATGGCCCAAAACCTCAACCCCCAACAGCAGGCCGCGCTGAAATATATCGATGGCCCACTGCTAGTACTGGCCGGTGCCGGCAGTGGCAAAACCAGCGTAATCACCCAAAAAATCGCCTATCTGGTAGAGGACTGCGGCATACCAGCGCGCAATATTGCCGCCGTGACCTTCACCAATAAAGCTGCCCGGGAAATGAAAGCCCGCGTCAGCAGCCTGCTGGGCAAAGAAGATGGCAAAGGCCTCACCGTCTCCACCTTTCACAACCTTGGCCTGACTATTATTCGCACCGAGATCAAAGCCCTGGGCTTTAAATCCGGCTTCTCTATACTCGACCAGGAAGACTGCCGCAACCTGATTAAAGAACTGCTGGTGCGCCACACCGAACTCGACGAAAAACTGATCGACACAGCCCAAAACACCATCAGCAACTGGAAAAACAGCCTGCTGGAACCCGGGCAAGTCGTCAGCGCCGCCAATAGCACCGGCGAGCAAGGCATAGCCATGCTCTACGAACGCTATCAAAGAGCACTTAAAGCCTACAACGCCGTCGACTTCGACGACCTGATCATGACCCCGGTACTGCTGTTCAGACAGCAGCCCGAGATACTGGCCAAGTGGCAGCGCCGCATCCGCTACCTATTAGTGGACGAATACCAGGACACCAACCTGGCCCAGTACGAACTGGTCAAAACATTAGTTAATGACAAACAGGCCCTCACCGTCGTCGGCGACGACGACCAGTCCATTTACGCCTGGCGCGGCGCCCGTCCAGAAAACCTGATGCAGCTGCAAGAAGACTTCCCCAGCCTCAATATTATCAAGCTGGAACAAAACTACAGATCCACCGGCCGCATCCTAAAAGCCGCCAACACGTTAATCGATAACAACCCCCACCTGATCAGCAAAGCATTGTGGAGCGAGCTGGGCCCAGGCGACCCACTGCGCTTTATCAGCAGCGAAAACGAAGAAGCCGAATGCGAGCGCGTGGTCAATGAAATAATCGACATGCGCCTTAAACGCCGCTGCAAATACAGCGACTTTGCCGTGCTCTACCGCGGCAACTACCAGGCCAAACTGGTAGAGATAAAACTTCAGGCACAGAATATCCCCTACGAAATAACCGGCGGCCAAAGCTTCTACGCCAAAACCGAAATCAAAGATATCATGGCCTACCTGCGGTTAATTATTAACCCAGACGACGACAACGCATTGCTCAGAATCATCAACACCCCAAGGCGACAGATAGGCCCCACCACTTTAGAAAAACTCGGCGAGTATGCCAACCAGCGCACCCTCTCCCTGTACAGCGCCATCGACGAAGTTGGCCTCAGCGCCACCATGCCCGCCAATAATCTAGAGCGCCTAAAACGCTTTAAACACTGGATACAGAGCGTCAACCGCAATCTGTACAGCGGCAACCCCATGTCCGCCATCAACGAAATGCTCGACGACGCCGACTACCTCAACTGGCTCCACCAAAATGCCAGCAGCGACCATGTCGCCCAAAAGCGCTGGGAAAATGTGCAGTTTCTCCTCAGCCAGCTAGCCCAGGTATTAAAAAATGACGACAGCGATACCGCCGAAGAAAATGGTGACAGCAAAATCGAAAACGCCATTGCCAAACTTATTTTGCGCGACCTGCTAGACCGCGAAGAGGAAGAATCCGCCCACGACAAAGTACAACTGCTAACACTGCACGCCGCCAAAGGCCTGGAGTTTTTGCATGTATTTATGATCGGCATGGAAGAAGATATTTTGCCCCACCGAAACAGCGTAGAGGGCGGCCAGATAGAAGAAGAGCGACGCCTCGCCTACGTAGGCATCACCAGAGCCCAGCGCACATTAACCATGACCAGCGCCAGACAGCGCACCCAGTTTGGCGACACCTCCGCAACTACGCCCAGCCGGTTTATTGATGAGTTGCCGGAAGATGATTTAGTCAGAATTGGTGGCGGAGACTCCCAGATGAGTGCCGAAGAAAATCAAGCCAAAGGCGAGGAATCCCTGGCCGCATTGAAGGAATTGTTTGGATAACAGTTTGGCTGTCATTCCAGCCCAAATCCGTCATTCCAGCGTAGGCTGGAATCTTAGCGAGGCCCCAGCCTCCGCTGGAGCGACAACCCCCCTGCAAACCACAAATACATTGTCTAAACTTAGTCTAATATTTCAAAAAACAGACTAAGGACAGCCCTATGATTATTGAAATCACCAGCTACAACACCGCAGCCGGCGTTACTCACAATCAACTCATACAAGCCTCAAAGGACTTTGACCAAAATTATTGCGCCAGATGCAAAGGCTTAATCAGCCGCCAGTTTGCAAAAACAGCCAATGGCTATATGGATATATTTAAGTGGCAAACCAGACAAGACGTCGAACATGTCCAGGCCACATTTATGGAAGATGCAGATGCCATGGCTTATGCCAAACATCTGGACCCAGAGACCCTGACCATGCATAACTATGAGTTGCTGGATAGTTTTGAGGCTGGCAAGATCTAGACGAAGGGTTTAAACGACATTAAAGCCTTACCCCCCCAAATACCGTCACCCCAGCGGAAGCTGGGGTCTCTCAAAGATTCCAGGCTACGCTGGAATGACACGGGTTTTCTGGAATGATATAAAAAGCTGACAGCGCCAAGTTGTTAAGTAAAACAAATCACCGCACTAGCCACCGTATACGCCTCCAACCCACGCACACCGCCCTCAAACCCCACGCCAGACTGCTTATGGGCCTCAAAGCTAATCGACAAATTGCCCCCACTGGGCTTATCTGTGGCAATCACCTGAGTAATTGCCGAGCGCAGCTCATCGCCCAAGCGTCTTACTCGCCCTAGGTTTTGAGTAGCCACATAGGCGGCTAAACCAAAGGTACTGTTATTGGCGATGGCTATAGCTTCGGCTTCATCTTTAAAACCAATCACCGACAGCACCGGGCCGAAGATTTCTTCCTGAGCGATGCGGGCATTGGGGTCTACCTGATCAAAGATGGTGGGGCTTAAATAAAAGCCGCCAGTCTCCTGCAGTACCTGCTTGCCGCTCAAAATAGGGTCGGCGCCCTGCTCTTTACCTAGCTCAATATAGCCCAGCACCTTATTCAAATGCGCTTCATTCATAATCGCGCCAAAGGTGCAGTCTGGGTCTAGTGGGTCGCTAGGGGTAATGGCCGCAGCGCGTTCGAGGATTTTGGGCATAAGCTTGTCGCGGATGCTGTCTTGCACCAGCAAGCGGGTGCCAGAGGAACAGAGAGCGCCCTGGTTGGGGAAAGCGCGCTCTACCACTCGGTCAGCCACATGGTCGAGGTACTCTTCGCAGTCATCGAAGACAATAAACGGTGACTTGCCGCCGCACTCTAAAATCAGGCGTTTCATATTGGACTCGCCCGCCGCCTTCATTAGCAATTTGCCGGTGGCGCTGCTGCCCACAAAGGTCAGCAGATCCACATCCATATGCCGGGCCAGCGCATCGCCCACCATGGGGCCGCCATTGACCACATTAAACACACCGGCGGGCACACCGGCTTGCAGGGCCAGCTCGGCCAAAAAGCTGGTGGACAGCGAGGTAAACTCTGAGGGTTTTAATACCAGCGAATTACCAGTAACCAGCGCCGGACCAATCTTGCCGCCCGCCAATATAGCGGGATAGTTCCAACCCAAAATACCCGCCACCACCCCCACCGGCTGATGGCTCTGATAAATCAAACAACCCTGATCGGTGCCGCAGTTACCCTGCAGTTTATCCACATTGGCCGCCGCCTCACGCAGACCGGCAGGCAGGCCACCCAGATCATCATTTAGGGCTTTGGTAATCGGCTTGCCCACATCCAGGCTCTCATAGAGCGCCAAGGTATCCCGATGCTCGTCAATTAAATCCGCCAGCTTATTCAGCACCGCACCCCGCTCACCAGAGGATAGATTGCGCCAACAGCCATCATTAAAGGTGGCGCGAGCATTGGCCACGGCCAACTCGACTTCCGAGCCATCACCACAGGCAAACTTATACAACAGCTGGCCATCGCGGCCGGCGTATTTTTCAATCGTCTCCGAGCCCACGCAGTCTTGATATTGGCCATTAATAAAATTGCGAACAGAGAGTTGGGCTTCAGCAGCGCGAGCGCGCCAGTCTATCTTGGGCATTAGGTCTTCCTTGAGTTAATGTAAAAAAGTGTTAAAACTAGTTCTAGACTTTTGATCCTAAAAAGTTAGTCAACAGTCGCGTGAATTTCCAGTACAGATTCATCAAACAGCGCCCCATGGCCAGGGGTATCTGGCAGATGTAAAACCCCGCCCACCTTATTATCATAGGTCATGCCGCCGATAACTGGGTCCTGATCAAAATGAAACGCTGAGTCCAGATCCAAAAAACAAATATTTGGCCGCGCCATCGCCAAATGCGCCGCCGCACTCAGCGCCAGCCGCGACTCGCTAAAGCAGCCAATCATGCACTTGCACCCCGCCGCCTCGGCAATGGCATTTATCTTTAAGCCGGTATGTATACCGCCGGCCTTGCCCAGCTTAATATTTAAGTAATCGGCAGCACCGGCTCTTACCAACCGCAGCGCATCTTTATCATCAAACACCGACTCATCGGCACAGAGTGGCAGGTCTACCTTGCTGCGCAGTCGGGCCAGATTATCAATATCCCACACTGCCAGGGGCTGCTCGGAATACTGCAAATTTAAATCTTCCATAGCCCGGATATTGGCCACCGCCGTGGGGTAATCCCAACCCTGATTAGAATCCACTTTAATAGCAATACTCGGCCCCGCCAGCTGGCGCACCGCCGCCACATGGGCCACATCGGCCAGCCCCGGGCGGCCGACTTTAAGCTTAATCGCATCAAAGCCGGCATCCAGTATCTCCTGGGCGCGGCTCACCGTTTCTTCCACGGTATCCTGCAGACCAATGGTTAGGTCAGTGCGCAACGGCCGCGGCTCGCCTCCCAAAAACTGATACAGGGGCATATCCGCCGCCTTGGCCGCCAGATCATACAGCGCCATATCAAAGGCCGAGCGTATCGACGGCTCGCTCACCGTAAAGCCATTAATCTCTGCCATGCGCGCCTCAATAGCCAGTGCCGGCTTGCCCTTAATCAGCCCAGCCAGCTGCACCGCCGTAGCCAGATTAGTGGCCTGACTATCGCCGGTAATCGGCGCAAAGGGGCTGGCCTCGCCCCAGCCCACCAGGCCGCTATCGGTGGTGAGTTTAATCGCTACATTTTGTGCTGACTCAATCACCCCAAGGGGCACACGAATGGGGTGCTGCAAGCCAATATTGAGTTGGTAAATATTAATGCTGGCAATAATCACTGGGCTGCTACTCCTTTAGCTGTAGGTTGATAGCGGCGCATCACCGCCATCAATGCCTTATGGTCAATGGCCTCTACCACAACCCCCTCAGGGCGATGGGACACCGAGGTTTCACCCGCCAGCATAGAGTTAATAATCGCCTCCTCCACCCCATCGCGGGCAGCGCGGTACAGGGTATCCAGCTGCTGGTCATTAACCGCGGTTAGCTGCATATGGGCCGGTGCCTGCTTGCCCGGCTGCCAGGCATTGGCGGTAGACAAGGCCAAAAAGATATCCCCAGAGCCATGGCCACCAATGGTGCCCGTGCGGGCAATACCCAAACTGGCGCGCTTGGCCAGGCGGGTCAGCTGGCTGGGCAGCAGCGGCGCATCGGTAGCAATAATCACAATTATCGAGCCCTGCTCCACCTGGGCCACCTGCTCGGCAATAGTATTTGCAGTCAGGTGCTGGCCCACAGGCACACCCAAAACACTCAGGTCCCCACGCTTGCCAAAGTTAGCCTGCACCAGCACACCCACTGTGTAGGGCTGATTATCAATCTCCACCAGCCGCGACGAGGTGCCCGTGCCCGCCTTAAACTCATAGGTAATCATGCCATTGCCACCGCCCACATTGCCCTCGGCAACAGGGCCTGTGCTGGCCGAGCCCAGGGCCTCAAGCACATGCTCCTCTGTAATATGCAGGCCATTAATATCATTGAGAATGCCATCGTAAGTCTCGGCAATCACCGGCATCACAAAGCGGTGCTCAGCAGCAAAAAACTCAGGGTACTGGGCAATCATCCACTTCAGCGTGGCATGGTGGGCCATGCCCACAGAGTGAGTGTTGGTAATGCAAATGGGCCCCATAAAATAGCCCGCATCATGTATCCACTGGCAGCCGGTCATCTCGCCATTGCCATTTAAGGTGTGCTGCCCGGCCCAGATGTAGGCTGGTGCATCCGCCACAGCACGAGGGTGTATAGCAGTTACACCCGTCTGCACTTTGGGGCCAGAGTCAGAATCAGACGAATTAACCGTGCTAAAGCCAACACTAAGGTTGGGCACATCGGTAATGGCATTAAGGGCACCGGTAACCCCCGGCAGGTTAAGGCCCAGTGCGCGTGCGCGGGGCTTCAAGAGTTGGGGTCCTGAGTACAGATGAGTGGATAACTGGATGGGTAACTAGGGGGCATTGGGGGGTCCTTAAATGCGAATATTGCTGGTATAAAACTAGTTCAAGGTGGGGGGATTTTCCACTGAAGTTTTACCAGTCCATTAATGCGTGTTCATCTAGAATTCAGTCAGATTGGAAAAAAATCTAAACATAGGCGATACTCAATCCATGATCGAGTATGCATATTACAATCCAGAGATATTAAAATGGGCGAGAGAGAGGGTCGGCTACTCGATGGTGCTATCCAGAAAATGTCATCATAACCGGACAAAGATTTGGCTGTAACATACTACTGGGCAAACATATTGATGCTGATTTGACCGATGAAGAAAAAGCTCAAATAGAAAAATTTGGTGAGGTCATGCTGAATTCATTTGGCGCGGCAGCTTGCGAAATACAGGGAGCGGGACCGGAAACAACGGATGCTATGAAAGCTGACTTCGCGCGTTTATTAGAGCTTTTAGTCGCTCATTTTAAGGATCATGATTTTCTGCTGGGCAAGCGAGCCTGCCTTGCAGACTTCGCATTGGCGGGTCCGTTCGTTGCACATTTCCTTTTGGATCCAGAGCCAAAAAGTTGGCTAGGTGCCCACTTGCAAGTATTTGAGGACTACATTGAGAGAGTTTGGAGTGGCGCTCGCCCTGATGCGCAGTGGCCAGACCATGACCAGCTGCCTGAAAGCTTGGCACCAATTTTTGACTATATAATTAAAAACTATCATGCATTTGCCGGCGCGAGTATTGCTGCTGCTGGCCGAGGAGAGAAGTTTTTTGAATTAGATCTTGGCGACGGCTCCTTTAGAGCGCGCTCAATGAAGCGGCTGGAAAAGGCTCGTTTGCATGTACAGGATGAACTTTTACGCGCCAACTGCAGTAGTACGAAAATAGCTGACAGCGGCATCATGTCTTTCTACATGGCTGAATCTAGCTTGAATAAACAAGCTGGTTAGCCGAAATATTATTTTTAAAGTTATTATCAACGGTGGGCTACCTCTCTCAATCAGTGTGAGAATGGCCCAGTGATCAGTGATCAGTGATCAAACAGAGGATAGAGCTATGCCAAAAGTTATCAAAAAAACTGAGATTGAACAGTACGTCGGTCATATCTGCGAGCCCACAGATTGGTTCGAGGTGACTCAAGAACAGGTAAATGTATTTGCTGACTGTACACTAGATCGCCAGTTTATCCATATAGATCCAGAAGCGGCAGCTGAGACCCCCTTTGGTGGCACTATTGCTCATGGCTTTTTAACTCTGTCTATGCTCGCTTACTTCTCGCAGAGCTTTAGTCTATCGATTGAGGGCAGCTATATGGGTGTCAATAAAGGCTTCAATAAGGTGCGTTTTGTTGCACCCGTGGCTGTAGGTAGCAGAATAAGATGCCATACCACCGTGGCTGAGATCAACGAGAAAAAGCCTGGCCAGTATGACTTTAAAATGGATATCTCGATTGAAATTGAAGGTGGCGATAAGCCAGCGTTGGTTGCTGAATGGCTGAGCGTTCAGATGGTTAACTAATCTAGTTATTTGAGGATATAAGCTATTGCTCCCACTCAATAGCTACTGTCGGCTTACTCTAAATATCCTAGGTTAACCGAGAAGCCTCGGTAATCTCATTGATAAAAAGATACTTCTTTTCGGTCAGTACGACTTTTCGCTCAGCACCACTTTGAGATGCTATTCCCTCGTAAGCGGTATTAAAGGCTGTCGTTGACTCTGGTGCGCAGGTCTTTGCCGGGTTTGAAGTAGGGGACGTATTTGCCGGTGAGTTGCACTGTGTCGCCAGTCTTGGGGTTGCGGCCCATGCGCGGGGCGCGGTAGTGCAGGGAGAAGCTGCCAAAGCCGCGGATTTCTATGCGTTGGTTGGCTACTAGGGCTGAGGTCATTCGCTCGATAATCATGCGCACGGCAAGTTCCACATCTTTGGGTGGCAACTGGTCCTGGCTGGCGGAGATTTTTTCGATCAGTTCAGACTTGGTCATGCGTAATACTTGTACTTCTGTTGTGGTTGCGGTGCGTTATTTTTGTTACTTATTGATTTTATTGAAGTTTTAGATTTATTCAAGGAAAACTTGAGTTATTACCAGTTTTTGGGCAAAAAAAAAGGGTGGCCAGGCCACCCTTTTCTAACTCAGCGGGACATTATTTGTCCATTTGAGCCTTGATCAGGTCACCGATGGTGGCTGGTGATGAGGTGTCAGTCTCGGTCTTGCGGTGTGCTTTAACCGCGTCTTTCTCTTCAGACACATCTTTTGCTTTGATCGATAGATTAATAACGCGGTTCTTGCGATCTACGTTAATAATCTTGGCTTCAACTTCTGCACCTACTGTCAGCTCATTGCGAGCGTCTTCTACTTTGTCGCGAGACAGTTCAGAGCCTTTCAATATAGCTTCGATGTCGTTGCCCAGGTCGATTACTGCACCTTTGGCGTCAACTTCTTTAACAGTGCCTTTAACAATAGCGCCTTTGTCATTCTCGGCTACATAATTGTTAAATGGATCATCAGATAGTTGCTTGATTCCCAGTGAGATGCGCTCGCGCTCTGCATCGATGCTGAGTACCACTGTTTCAACTTCTTCGCCTTTCTTGAAGCTGCGTACGGCTTCTTCGCCAGTCTCGTTCCAGGAAATATCGGACAGGTGCACCAGACCATCAATACCACCGTCCAGACCGATAAAGATACCGAAGTCAGTGATGGATTTGATTTTGCCTGAGATCTTGTCGCCTTTGGTCATGGTTGAAGCAAAGTCGTCCCATGGGTTGGTAAAGCACTGCTTGATACCCAGGGAGATACGACGACGCTCTTCGTCGATGTCCAGTACCATAACTTCAACTTCCTGACCCAGGTCAACGATCTTGGATGGATGAACATTTTTGTTAGTCCAGTCCATTTCAGACACGTGTACCAGACCTTCAACACCATCTTCCAGTTCGGCAAAACAACCGTAGTCTGTAAGGTTGGTGATCTTGGCCTTGCAACGTGCGCCCTCTGGGTAGCGGCCTTTGATGTCGCCCCAGGGATCTTCGCCCATCTGCTTCATGCCCAGTGATACGCGGTTGCGCTCACGGTCAAACTTCAGAACCTTAACGTCGATCTCGTCGCCCACATTGATCATCTCGGATGGGTGCTTGATGCGCTTCCAAGACATATCAGTGATGTGCAGCAGACCATCGATGCCGCCCAGATCTACGAACGCACCGTAATCAGTCAGGTTCTTGATCACACCTTTCAGTGAAGCGCCCTCTTCCAGGTTGGCCAGCAGCTCTTCGCGCTCTGCAGAGTTTGCACTCTCCATAACGGCGCGACGGCTAACCACCACGTTGTTGCGCTTGGGGTCTAGCTTGATAACTTTAAATTCTAGCTCGATGTTTTCCAGGTGAGTAATTTCACGCAGTGGGCGAACATCAACCAGCGAACCTGGCAGGAACGCACGCAGGCCGCGAACATCAACTGTGAAACCACCTTTAACCTTGCCGGAGATAACGCCTGTAACCACTTCGTCAGCATTGTGTGCTGCTTCGAGCTCGATCCAGGATTCTGCGCGGCGGGCTTTTTCACGAGAGAGCTTGGTAGCACCGAAACCGTCTTCAACAGCTTCCAGGGCAACCTGAACTTCGTCGCCTACTGCAACTTCCAGTTCACCTTTCTCGTTGTAAAATTGATCTGCGGGGATGACGCCTTCAGACTTCAAACCAGCATGTACCGTTACCCAGTCTTTATCGACATCGATAATTACGCCTGTGATGATGGCGCCGGGGTTCATTTCTACGGTTTGTAAACTTTCTTCAAATAGATCTGCGAAATTTTCGCTCATGGGAAATACCTAAGTATTGACAGAGTCACAGCATGAGCTGCGCTCTTTTTTCCGCGTGGCCAGTTTACGCGGGTCAGTTAAAATAAAGGCTTGCAACAATAACAGCTGGCGACTGTTGCAATGCCCGATATTGAACGCCCAATATTGAACGTCTGTTACTGATCGATAACTTTGACCAAACCCTTCAGGTACACCAGGTTTAGCACTGTATCCATCACTTCTTGAATAGATAATTCGGAGGTGTCTAGCTCAATGGCATCCTCGGCGGGAAGCAGAGGCGACGCATCTCGGTTCATATCTCGTTCATCTCGAGAGCGTACCTGCTCTTCGAGGGCGCGCAGACTAACATTTTCGCCCTTATCTAGCAACTCTTTGTAGCGACGCTGGGCGCGCTCTTCAATGCTGGCCGTGAGGTAAATTTTAAGTGGTGCCTCGGGGAACACCACGGTGCCCATATCGCGACCATCGGCAATCAGGCCGGGGGCTTTGGCAAACTGGCGCTGGCGGTCAAACAGTGCGGCGCGCACCTCTGGATGGGCCGCCACCTGGGAGGCCATGGCGCCGGTATTTTCAGTGCGCAGTTCCTGGCTGACATCCTCGCTCTCCAGCAGAATTTTCAGGCTGCCGTCGTCCAGGGTTTTGAAATCTATATCCATATGGGCTGCCAGTACGCTGAGGGCCTGGTCGTTATCCAGCGCCACTCGGTGACGCTGGGCCGCAAGACCCAGCAGACGATAGAGCGCGCCGCTGTCCAGGTAGTGGAACCCCAGTTTATTGGCCAGCCCGCGGCTCACTGTGCCTTTGCCGGCGCCGCTGGGGCCGTCGACTGCAATAATTATTGCCATATTAATGCCCCGTCAGTGGGTGGTTTACGACTGGGTAACCGTTAAATTAATCCCTATTTGCCGGGCCAGGCCCACAAAGTTAGGGAAGGACGTGGCCACATTATTGGCCTCATGGACAAAAATATCGCCGCTGGCGCGCAGTGCGGCTATGGTAAAGGCCATAGCAATACGGTGATCGTCATGGCTCTGCACTTCGCCAGAGCCAATCTGGCCGCCCACAATGCGAATGCCGTCGGCTGTGGGCTGGGCATCAATGCCCAGGGTAATCAGGCCATCGGCCATGCTTTGAATGCGGTCGCTCTCTTTAACCCGCAGCTCCTCGGCGCCGGTAAGCACTGTGGTGCCCTGGGCACAGGCGGCGGCAATAAACAGCACGGGGAACTCGTCAATGGCCAGAGGCACCTGATCTTCGGGAATCTCTATGCCTTTTAACGCACCGTAACGCACGCGAATATCGGCCACGGGCTCGCCGCCCACTTCAATTTCATTGCTCAGCTCAATGCTGGTGCCCATCTGACGCAGAATATTGATGACGCCGACTCTGGTGGGGTTAACCCCTACATGGCGCAGGCTGATATCTGAGCCTGGCACTATGGCTGCGGCCACCATAAAAAATGCCGCTGAGGAAATATCGGCGGGCACATCAATGCGGCTGGCCTTAAGGCTGCCACCACCACTGAGGGAGGCTTTGTTGCCCTGGGTGATAACATCGTAGCCAAAGCCGCGCAACATGCGCTCGGTATGGTCGCGGGTGGGTGCTGGCTCAACCACGGAGGTTTGACCCTCGGTGTAGAGACCGGCTAACAGCACACAGGACTTCACCTGGGCACTGGCCATTGGCATTTGGTAATTGATGGGCCTGAGGCTCTGGCCCCCTTTAATTTTTAGCGGTGGACGGCCACCCTCGGCGGTTTCTATTGCCGCACCCATCTGGCGCAGCGGGTCGGCCACTCGACCCATGGGCCTAGCGGAGAGCGAGGCATCACCGGTAAGCTCTGTGTCAAAGCTCTGCCCTGCCAGCAGGCCGCTCAACAGGCGTATTGAGGTGCCGGAATTGCCCAGATAAAGGGGTTTAGTCGGGGCTTTAAGACCGTGCAGGCCAACGCCGTGAATAACTACGCGGCCCTGATCTGGACCCTCAATCTGCACCCCCATATCGCGGAACGATTGCAGTGTTGCCAGACTGTCTTCGCCCTCTAGAAACCCGGTAACCTCGGTCATGCCCTCGGCCAGCGAGCCAAGCATGATGGAGCGATGGGACATGGATTTGTCGCCGGGAACTCGCAGATCACCCTGGGCATTGCCACCTGGTGAGACTGCGTAGTTGATGGTTTTTTCTGTCATGGGGCTGTTTATTCCAGTTTTTGTCTTGCTTTCAAGTATTTTGCCAAAGTGATTGCGGGCATCCCGGGCGCGGGTAAAGCTGCCCATCAGGTAGTCCTGGTCGCCAGTTTCGATGGCGCTGCGCATCTGTTTAAAATTATCCATCACCTGGTCGAGAATGGTCAGTATCGCATCGCGATTGGCCAGGGCTATATCGCGCCACATCACCGGATCACTGGCGGCGATGCGGGTAAAGTCGCGGAAGCCACCGGCAGCGTAGCGAAAAATTTCGCGGTTATCGCCCATGGCGGCCAATGTGTCGACCAGCGAGTAGGCAAGAAAATGTGGCAGATGGCTGGTGGCAGCGAGAATTTCATCGTGCTCCTGCACATCCATGGTCGAGACTATGGCGCCAGTGGCACTCCACAGGTCGGAGACCAGCTTTAGGTGCTCTGCCCCTGTGGTCTGATTGGGTGTAAGGATAATTCTGTGATCGACAAACAGCTCGCTGTTAGCGGCGGTAACACCGCTTTTTTCTGAGCCTGCGATGGGGTGCCCGGGCACCAGCTGCGCTGGCATAGTGGTGTAAATAGCTTTGGCGGCTTCCACTACTGAACCCTTAACACTGGCCACATCAGTGATGCTGACATCGGCCGACAGCTGCTCAAAACAGTCTTGCAGCACCGCGGGCACGGTCAATGTGGGCACGCCAATTACGACCAGATCACCGAAGCCCAGTTCGGGGGCAATAGCTGCCAGGCTGGGCTCGACACGGTCGACAACCCCCATTTGCAGTGCTATCTCGAGGGTGGATTCTCGTCTGGAGATACCCACTACCTGTCGGGCCAGACCATTTTTGCGCGCCACAGCAGCCAGACTGGAACCTATAAGGCCCAGACCAATCACCACTAGGCGATTAATAGTCGGCTTGGACGATGTGACATCTGATGGCATGGGGCACCGGGTTATTTAATTTAGCGAGGTTAATACCAGCGAATTACAGCACGGCGCGCGGGTAAGAACCGAGAATCTTTAGTTCGGCCACTGAGGTGCTGAGCTCTTCAAGCACATCGGCCACTGGTTGGTCTTCGATATGGCCAACCAGATCGATAAAGAATACATAGGACCATTTGCTGTTGCGCGAGGGTCGCGACTCCAGCCGGGTCATATCCACATTGAAGCGACGGAATGGCTCGAGCAGATCGTGCAGTGCACCTGGCTTGTTGTGCACTGAGACCACTATTGAGGTTCTGTCGTCGCCACTGCGCGGCACGGGCTCGCGGCCAATAATTAAGAATCTGGTGCTGTTGTCGGGGCGATCTTCAATTTTCTCCCACATCTTTTCCAGACTGTAGAGCTCGCAGGCCATATCACCGGCAATGGCCGCTGAGTTCCACTCACCCTGCACGCGTTTGGCGGCCTCGGCATTACTGCTGACGGCAACTCGCTCTATATTTGGATAGTTGGAGTTGAGCCACTGGCGGCACTGGGCCAGAGACTGGGCGTGGGAATAGACTCTGGTCACGCTGTCTTTATTGGTGTTGGGGCCGATCATAAAGTGCTGGTGAATACGAAGTTCTACTTCGCCACAAATTTTCAGTGAGGAGTCCATAAAACTGTCGAGAGTGTGACTGATCACGCCCTCGGTGCTGTTCTCGACTGGTACCACGCCATAGTTGCAGGCGCCGGCCAGCACTTCGCGAAACACCTCGTCTATAGCCGACTGGGGCACACTGATGGCGGAGTCGCCAAAATGCTTGAGCGCTGCCTCCTGGGTAAAGGTGCCCTCGGGGCCAAGAAATGCCACCTTGATGGGTTGTTCCAACGCCAGGCAGGCGGACATGATCTGTCGAAATAGCCGCGCCATCTCTTCATTGTCGAGAGGGCCTGCGTTCTTTTCCATAATATGGCGCAGCACCTGGGCTTCGCGCTCGGGCTTGTAGTACGCCACATCACCCTGGTCTTTTTTGACCTCGGCAACCTGTTGGGCACAGCGGGCACGATCGCTGATGGCCTGCATAATCTGCAGGTCCAGGGCGTCGATCTTATCTCTTAGTCCCAGTAACGGGTTTTCCTTAGACATGTTTAGGCCTATTCCTCAGCCACGGCTTCTGTGGTTTCGCCTTCTTCACCTTCGATAAACTCTTCTTCCTCGGGCTCGGCAATACGCGCCAGACTCACCAGATTTTCACTATCTTTAAGGCGGATAATACGCACACCCTGGGTGTTGCGCCCTACCACAGATACCTCATCACCTCTGGTGCGCACCATGGTGCCCTGGTCAGAGATCAGCATAATTTCATCGCCGGCAAATAGCTGGGTGGCACCTACTAGAGGCCCGTTACGGTCACTGGCCTGAATCGCGATCATACCTTTACCGCCACGACCCTTGGTGGGGAACTCGTCAACGGTGGTGCGCTTGCCATAGCCATTTTCACAGACGGTCAGCAGGAAGCCGTCCTGCTCTGGAATCACCATAGAAATCACTTTATGCTTATCTGGCAGTCGCATACCGCGCACACCTTTGGACACTCGGCCCATGGCGCGGGCGTCGGTGCTGGCAAAGCGCACGGCCTTGCCTTCGGAGCTTAGCAGCATCACATCGCTGTTATCATCGATAATCGCGGTGCCTACCAGCTGGTCGCCCTCAACCAGATCCACTGCGCGCAAACCTACGCTGCGCGGACGGGAATACTGGTCCAGGCTGGTCTTTTTAACCGTGCCATTGGCGGTGGCCATAATCACAAACTTGTCTTCGCTGTACTCCTCTACTGGCAGGATGGAGCTAATGCGCTCGCCCTCGTCCAGCGGCAGCAGATTAACCACCGGGCGACCGCGGGAATTGCGGCCGGCCACCGGTATCTGGTAGACCTTGAGCCAGTACACCTTGCCCAGATTGGTAAAGCACAAAATAGTGGCGTGAGTGCTGGCCACCAGCAGGTGCTCAACAAAGTCTTCATCTTTAACCGCAGTTGCCGACTTACCCATGCCACCGCGGCGCTGGGCCTGGTAGTCGGATAGAGGCTGGGTTTTGGCGTAGCCGCCGTGGGAGATGGTCACCACGCGGTCTTCTTCGGTAATCAGGTCTTCTACGGTCAGGTCGTGCTGGGATTCGACGATCTCGCTGCGGCGTTCATCGCCAAACTCTTCGACTACGGTCTCCAGCTCTTCGCGAATAACCGACATAAGACGGTTGAGGTCACCCAGAATATCCTGGTAGTCAGCAATCTCTTCCAGCTTGACCGCAAACTCTTCGATAATTTTGTCGTGCTCCATACCGGTGAGGCGGTGCAGACGTAGCTCGAGGATATCTTTGGCCTGCTCTGGGGACAGGTAGTACTTGCCGTCGCGCAGTCCAAACTGCTCTTCCAGCCATTCCGGACGGGTCGCCTCGGGGCCGGCACGCTCGAGCATGGCTACTACAGCACCGGGATCCCAGCCCTGGGCAATCAATGCTTCACGGGCATCAGCTGGAGTCGATGACTCTTTGATCAGCTTGATAATTTCATCGATATTGGCCAGCGCAATGGCGAAGCCTTCCAATGTATGGGCGCGCTCTCGAGCCTTGCGCAGTAAATAAATAGTTCGGCGGGTGACCACTTCGCGGCGATGGCGAACAAAGGCCTCGAGCATCTGTTTAAGATTAAGAATCTTGGGCTGACCATCGACCAGTGCCACCACATTGATACCAAATACAGACTGCAGCTGGGTCTGGGCATAGAGGTTGTTAAGCACCACCTCGCCCAGCTCGCCGCGCTTAAGCTCAATCACTACCCGCAGGCCGTCTTTGTCTGATTCGTCGCGCAGCTCGGAGATACCCTCGATCTTTTTCTCTTTGACCAGCTCGGCAATACGCTCAATCAGGCGCGCCTTGTTAAGCTGATAGGGAATCTCGTGAATAATAATGGTTTCGCGCTTGGTCTTTTCGTCGACCTCGACCTCTGCCTTGGCGCGCACATAGATGCGCCCGCGGCCGGTTCTGTAGGCCTGAACTATGCCCGCCTTACCATTGATAATCGCCCCTGTGGGGAAGTCTGGGCCCGGGATATATTCCATCAGTTCGTCGATAGTAATCTCGGCATTATCAATAAGCGCCAGACAGCCTTTAACCACTTCGCTGAGGTTGTGGGGCGGAATATTGGTCGCCATGCCCACCGCAATGCCTGAGGAGCCGTTGACCAGCAAATTGGGCACACGGGTTGGCATCACCACAGGAATCTGTTCGGTCTCGTCGTAGTTGGGGACAAAATCGACGGTATCTTTCTCTAGGTCTTCAAGCAGCGCATGGGCAATCTTGGTCATGCGAATTTCGGTGTATCGCATGGCTGCAGCAGAGTCACCGTCAATCGAACCAAAGTTACCCTGGCCGTCGACCAGCATATAGCGCAGGGAGAAGGGCTGGGCCATACGCACTATGGTTTCATAAACGGCAGAGTCGCCATGGGGGTGGTATTTACCAATGACATCACCCACCACACGGGCAGATTTCTTGTAGGCTTTGTTCCAGTCGTTATTGAGTTCGCTCATGGCGAAAAGCACTCGCCGGTGCACTGGCTTTAAGCCGTCGCGCACATCGGGCAGTGCCCTGCCTACGATCACACTCATGGCGTAGTCAAGATAGGACTGTTTGAGCTCGTCCTCGATATTAACCGGAACAATTTCCTTCGCTAAATCACCCATAATGTACGATTATTCCCTGATTTTATTGTGCTTTTTGAGAGCTATTTTAAGGGTCGAATTTTAGCATAGATAAGCAGAGTTTTTCTCCCTTTTATTGCCCCTAAAGCGCCTATAACTCTTAAACCGCAGAAAAAACTCGGTATACTCCAAACCAACACTCAGGAGTGATCATGCAAGCCTCAAAAATAGACCTGTTAATCCACTGCAGATGGATTATTCCCATAGTCCCGGAGAACCAAATATTAGAGCACTGCTCGCTGGCAGTGGACGGGGAAAAAATAATTGGTATCTATCCCCAGGCTGAGGCCAACAGGCGCTTTGATGCCGCCGAAACCGAAACTCTGGACAACCATGTGGTGATGCCAGGACTGGTCAATACCCATGGCCATGCCGCCATGAGCCTGCTGCGCGGCCATGCCGACGATCTGGCCCTGCGACCCTGGCTGGAAAAACATATCTGGCCCATCGAAGCGCGCCACCTCAGTGAGGAATTTGTTGCCGATGGCACCAGACTGGCCATGGCCGAAATGATTGCCAGCGGCACCACCTGCTTTGCAGATATGTATTTCTTTGATGAGACGATTGCCGAGGCAGTGCGCGACGCCGGCATGCGCTGCCAGATTGGCTTTACCGTGCTGGATTTTGCAACAGCCTATGGCAAAGATGCCAACGACTATATCCACAAAGGGCTACAACTCAATGACAAATACAGCGGCCATTCGCTGATTAAAATTGCCTGCGCCCCCCATGCCCCCTACTCGGTATCGGACGACGCCATGCAGGTAATAAGTACCTATGCCAATGAGCTGGATATGCCGATCCATATTCACTGCCATGAAACCGCCGACGAAGTCAGTGAGTCGATGGAGCAGTATGGCTGTCGCCCACTTGAGCGCCTCAGGAATCTGGGGCTGTTATTGCCTCAAACTCAGCTGGTGCATATGACCCAGATAACCAGAGATGACATCCAGCTGGTGCAGGACCATAACTGCCATGTAGTGCACTGCCCCGAGTCCAACCTAAAACTGGCCAGCGGCTTTTGCCCGGTGGGCCAGTTACTGGATGCTGGTATCAATGTGGCCATAGGCACAGATGGTGCCGCCAGCAATAATGACCTGGATCTTTTTGGCGAGTTAAAGACCGCGGCAATGCTGGCCAAGGCAGTATCTGGCGATCCCACCACATTGGACGCCCATGCCGCGCTGCGTATGGCAACTATTAATGGCGCCAGGGCGCTGGGCTGGGACCATGAAATTGGCAGTCTGGAAGCCGGCAAATCGGCGGATATAATTGCTGTTAAAATGGATTCTATCCCCCAGCAACCCCTGTATAATCCCGAGTCCCAGCTGGTGTATACCAATATGGGGCACAGGGTGAGCCACAGCTGGGTAGCGGGCAAGCCTCTGCTACAAGACTCTGAGCTATTAACCCTTAATCAGCAGAGCCTGATCCAGAGCGCTGGCGACTGGCGTAACAAAATCTCTAGCTAGCAAACCTTTTTTAAGCGGAAACCAAGCATGTCTAAAACGCAAAATGTGGACCCCAACGAAATTCGCAAGTTTGAAGAACTGGCCAGCCGCTGGTGGGACAGAAACAGTGAATTTAAGCCACTGCACGATATTAATCCGCTGCGCGCCAACTGGATTGACGCTCTGGCACCTGTAGCTGAGAAAAAGATTCTCGATGTCGGCTGTGGCGGCGGTATTCTCTGTGAGGCCCTGGCCCAGCGCGGCGCCACTGTCACCGGTATTGATATGGGCGAAGCCCCATTGGCGGTGGGCAATTTGCACAAGCTTGAGTCTGGTGTTGCGGTTACCTATGAGAAGTCGACCGCCGAAGACTATGCCGCCAGCCATGCTGAAGCCTTTGATACAGTTACCTGTCTGGAGATGCTGGAACATGTGCCAGACCCCAGCTCTGTGGTGGCCGCCTGTGCCGCCATGACCAAGCCCGGGGGTACGCTATTTTTCTCCACTATTAACCGCAACCCAAAATCTTATTTGCTGGCGATTATCGGCGTGGAATATGTGCTGCGCATGTTGCCCAAGGGCACTCATGAGTACAGTAAGTTTATTCGTCCCTCGGAACTGGGGCAGTGGATTCGCGATGCCGGCCTGGATATCGACCAGATGACCGGGCTGCTCTACAACCCCATCACCAAGACCTACAAGTTGGATGAGCGTGATGTGGATGTTAACTATATGATCTGTGTCAGGAAACCTGCCTAAACCATGCTTAACTTTGACGCCCTGCTATTTGATTTAGATGGCACCTTGCTGGATACAGCACCGGACTTTATTACTGCCCTAAAAACCCAGCTGCGCCTCCATGGTCGCGAGCCAATGGATGACCATATAATTCGCAGCTGCGTGACCAATGGCTCTGTGGGCATTATTGAAATGGGTTTTGGCATGGACCAGGACCACCCGGAATTTGAGCCTCTAAGAGAGGAGTTTCTGGCGCTGTACTTTGCCAATCTGGCCGATAAAACTGCCCTATTTAGCGGCTTGCAGCAGGTGCTGGATGAATGCGCTGAGCTCGATATTCCCTGGGGCATTGTGACTAACAAACCCTGGAAATATACCGAGCCAGCACTGACCCAGCTTGGCCTGATGGCCGATGCCGCCACGGTAATCTGCCCGGATCATGTGGCCGAGCCTAAACCGCACCCTGAGCCCATGCACCTGGCCTGCAGCCAGATTGATATTGCCCCGGCCAACTGCCTGTATGTGGGTGACCATGTGCGCGATATAGATGCTGGCCGCGCCGCAGGCATGCGCACCATCGCTGCCGGTTGGGGCTATATTGAAGCCGGTGAAGATATTAGCAGCTGGAATGCTGACTGGATTGTGCAACAGTCCCGCAATCTGTATTCGCTGCTGTTTTAACTGTTTAAATGCTTATTTAAGGAAAACCCCGTGCTCAGCCCCGAACAAATTATTACCTATCAGGCCAGCCCCAACCTGCTGCAAGATCGCATTATTCTGATTACTGGTGCCGGAGATGGCATAGGCAAGGCTGCGGCTATCAGCACTGCTGCGCTGGGTGCCAGAGTTATTCTGGCGGGCAGAACCGTGGCTAAACTGGAGCAGGTATTTGACCATATAGTTGCCGCAGGCGGCGCGGAACCCGTGATTTACCCGGTTGACCTGGAAGGGGCTACTGGGGAGGACTACGATGAGTTGGCGGCAACTATTGACCAACAGCTTGGGCACCTGGATGGCCTGCTGCACAATGCCGCCATACTGGGCCAGCGCACCCCGCTGAGCAACTATCGGCAGGATGTCTGGGACAAGGTGCTGCAGGTCAATGTAACGGCCCAGTTTAAGATGACCCAGGCGCTGATGCCGGTGCTGGAGAAATCTGAGGATGCCTCAATTGTGTTTACAACCTCCAGTGTGGGACGTCAGGGACGAGCCTTCTGGGGTGCCTATGCGGTGTCCAAATTTGCCACTGAGGGCATGATGCAGACCTGGGCTGCGGAGCTGGAGGGTCTGGGATCAATTCGCGCCAACGCGGTTAACCCCGGCGCCACCAGAACCCAGATGCGCGCTCAGGCCTTTCCTGCGGAAAACCCCAATAGCCTGAAAACAGGTGCAGATATTATGCCTGCTTATCTGTATCTGCTGGGGCCCGACAGCGCCGGCGTTAATGGCCAGTCTATCGACGCCCAGATTAGATAAGCCCTTAGCGCAAGGGAAAAGCCCTTAGCGCAAGGGAAAAGCCCTTAGCCCAGGGGAAAAGTCTTTAGCCCAAGAAAAAAGCCTTTAGCCCAAGAAAAAAGCCCTTAGCGCAAGGGAAAAGCCCTTAGCGCCTGCTGGTATCACCGCGGGCACGCAGCTTGCGCTCTTTGCGCTGGCGAATATCCCGATAGACATTTTTTTCACTAAACCTGGGTGGCTTAAGAGCCACAGCGCGAAATAGCGAGATTACCTGCTTTGGATCCAGCTCGATAAACTCTGAGCGGCGCACAATTGACGGCAGCTCGATGGGGCCATAGCTAATACGCTTGAGGCGATTGACCTCGACTCCCTGAGATTCCCATAGGCGACGCACCTCCCGGGTACGACCCTCGGCCAGAATCACCCGAAACCAGTTATTACTGCCGCCGCGCTCGTCAGCGCTGCGCGCATGCTGGGCCTTAACGGTTTGAAACTTGGCTATGCCGTCATCCAGAATAACGCCCTCGGTGAGACGTGCAATCATCGCCTCGTCCACGTCACCATGGATACGCGCCATATACTCGCGCTTAACTTCGTAGGAGGGGTGCATCAGGCGGTTGGCCAGCTCGCCGTGATTGGTAAATAACAGCAGGCCACTGGTGTTGATGTCCAGGCGACCAATGGCGATCCAGCGACCGCGATTTAATCTGGGTAATTTATCGAAAACCGTGGGCCTGCCCTCAGGGTCAGAGGTGGTGCTTACCTCGCCCTCTGGCTTGCTGTACATCAGTACTCTGGGGCTGTCGTCGGTAACAATTTTAACGGCGCGGCCATCGACCAGAATGCGGTCTTCGGCCTCGGCACGATCACCCAGTTTGGCGACTGAGCCATTGACCGACACGCGACCAGCGGAGATCCATTTCTCCAGTTCACGGCGGGAACCCAGGCCTGCAGTAGCCAGTACTTTTTGTAATTTTTCACTCATGAGCTGGTGCGCTATCTCTGTCTGCTGGATGACCGGCTGGGCCGTCTAATTCTGATTCTATTTTAGGCTCAGCGGCGTCTTCATCGTCCTCGCCACTCTCGCCACTCTCATCAGTCAGAGCGACACCATCAACTTGCTGGTCCAGCTCAAACTCATCGTTGGCGGCCAGGGGAACAGCTGGGACAGCGCCCTCGTCTGCTGGCTTTTCACCCAGGCTTAGCTCCAGCTCTGGATCAAGCTCGGCCAGGTCTTTAATCTCGCCCAGTGCTGGCAAATGCTCGAGGCTCTTAAGGTTAAAGTAATCGAGAAACTGTTTGGTGGTGGCGTACAACGCTGGCTTGCCCGGCACGTCACGGTAGCCCACCACGCGCACCCAGTCGCGCTCTTGGAGGGTTTTAATAATATCGGAGCTTACGGCCACGCCGCGCACCAGTTCAATATCGCCGCGAGTCAGGGGCTGGCGGTAGGCGATAAGAGACAGGGTCTCCAGCATGGCGCGGGAGTAGCGCTTGGGCTTCTCTTCCCAGAGGCGATTGACCCAGGTGGACAGTTCCTGACGCACCTGAAAACGGTAGCCGCTGGCCACCTGCTTTAGTTCAAAACCGCGCTCTCTGCAGTCGCCTTCAATCTCTTCCAGCGCCGCTTTGATCTGATCTCGCGGCGGACGCTCTTCATCTTCAAACAGGTTTTCCAGTTTGCCGATATCCAGAGGCTTGCCCACTGCCAGCAGCGCACCTTCAATAATTTTTCTGATTAGATCTGGGTTCATGATGTTCTTGCTTTTACGTGTATTGGACCAAAAGATTCGCTCTGCACAATCTCAACTAATGACTCTTTAATTAATTCCATAATGGCCAGGAAGGTAACCACCACGCCCAGGCGACCCTCTTTTTCTTTAAACAGGCTGACAAAGGGCACAAACTGCTGGCCGCGGATACTGTCCAGCACCTGGGTCATACGCTCGCGAGTCGATAGCTTTTCAAGTTCTATCTGGTGGCTCTCGAACATTTCTGCACGGCGCAGCACGTCGGCCAGGGCAGTTAAAATTTCGCGCATATCCACCTCTGCGTGGGGACGCTGCTGCTCGCGATCTGGCGCTTCGGCACTGGCCTGATGAATATCGCGACCCATGCGCGGCATCTCATCTACATCTTCGGCGGCAGTTTTAAAGCGCTCGTACTCCTGCAAGCGGCGAATTAATTCGGCCCGCGGATCACCCTCGTCTTCTTCATCCACAGGCTGACGGGGCAACAGCATGCGCGATTTTATCTCGGCCAGCATAGCTGCCATCACCAGATACTCAGCGGCCAACTCCAGATGGATGGTGGTCATCAGCTCGATATAACCCATATATTGACGGGTAATTTCGGCAACATTGATTTCCAGAATATCCAGGTTTTGGCGGCGAATCAGATACAGCAGCAGGTCCAGGGGGCCCTCAAAGGCCTCGAGAATAACTTCCAGAGCGTCTGGCGGGATATACAGATCTTTGGGCAGTACAGTGAGTTCTTTGCCCTGCACAACGGCGAAGGGCATCTCCTCTTGCTGGGGACGCGGAGTCGCCACAGAGGCTTCTTGAGGAGAGGTTTCGGCGCTATCGTCTGCAGGGTGCAGATCATCAATTGAGGTGGCTTCGCTAGACACTTGATATCCCATCAGTATTCAGCTGCAGAGTATAACCGCTATGGCGCTGCTGAGCATCATCAAAATCAGATAAGTAAAAAATCACCCATGCCCTGTCGGGTCATCTGTGGCTCGTCGCCGGTCATGTCCACTACAGTGGTAGGTTCGAGACCACAGTAGCCGCCATCGATAATGGCATCGACCTGGCCATCGAGGGTCTGGCGTATATCGTAGGGGTCGGTCATAGGGTATTCGTCGTTGGGCATAATCAGGGTTACGCTCATCATTGGCTCGCCCAGCTCATCGAGCAGGGCCTGGGCAATGGGGCTGTCTGGCACTCGGATACCAATGGTTTTGCGCTTGGGATGCATCAGCCGCTTGGGCACTTCTGCTGTGGCTGGCAGGATAAAGGTATAGGCCCCTGGGGTGCTGGCTTTAAGAATACGAAAGTCGCTGTTATCCACCCGGGCATAGTTGGCCAGCTCGGAGAGGTCTCGGCACATCAGGGTAAAGTTGTGATGTTTGTCGACCTGACGGATGCTGCGAATACGCTCTAGTGCCTGCTTGTCTCCTATGTGGCAACCCAGGGCATAGACTGAATCTGTGGGGTAGACAATAACGCCGCCGCGGCGAACAGTCTCTGCGGCCTGAACAATTAAACGCCGTTGGGGATTATCCGGGTGAATAGAAAAAAACTGACTCATACTGTTCTCTAAAAATGCTGACCAAAATCCGCGCGCATTATCACACAGGTTTAATGGCTAGTGGTCATCCTGCAGCAATGTTTCTCTGCTGATCAAAAACTCTTGCTCGAATTTCTCCGCTGGCTGTGGCTTGGCCACCAGATAACCCTGGAAGCTGTTGCAGCCCAGTTTTTTTAATATGCGACGCTGTCCCTCGGTTTCAACGCCCTCCGCCACGGTCTCCATATTGAGCGTCTCTGCCAGGGCAATAATGCCGGCGACAATGGCGCTGTCACTGGGGTCGGTCTCGATCTCTTGAATAAAGGCGCGGTCGATCTTGAGCACGTCCACGGGCAGCCGCTTGAGGTAGTTCAGGGACGAGTAGCCGCTGCCAAAATCATCAATAGCAACACTGATACCCAGGTCTTTAATTTTAACCAGCTCTGTACTCATCAACTCCGGGTGGCTCATCAATGTGCTTTCGGTAATCTCTATCTCAAGCACATCGCGGGGCAACTGGTTGCGCTGCATCAAACTCTCGAGCTGACTGTGCAGGTCTTCTGCCATCAGGTCTTTTACCGACAGATTGAGAGCCAGGGTCAGCTCGTGGCCTGTGTCGATCCATCGTTTTAGCTGCCGGGCGCCCTCTTCCAGCACCCAGTCGCTGAGCCTGTTTATAAGACCGCTCTCTTCGGCCAGAGGAATAAATACATTGGGGGCTATAACGCCCTCTTCTGGATGCTCCCAGCGCACCAAAGCCTCTGCCCCGGTGAGCGCACCAGTTTTAAAATCAATCTTAGGCTGGTAGAACAGCACCAGTTCGTCGCGCTCGATGGCCTGCCGCAGTTCGCGCTCCATCTCCAGTCGCCCTGCTATTTCAGCTTCCATGCCTGTTTGATAAAAACAGTAGTCATTGCGTTTTTCTTTGGCTTTAAACATGGCCGAGTCGGCGTGTTTGATAAGGTCTGTTACATCGCCACCATTGTCGGGGAAGATGGAAATGCCAATACTGGTGGTGACAAACATCTTTTTGCGCATAAATACAAAGGGCTGGTTGAGCGAGTGGCAGATTTTCTCTGCCACCTTGGCGGCTGTCTCAGGGCCGGTGATATTTTCCAGCACCAGAGTAAATTCATCACCACCCAGGCGGGCGATAAAGTCCTGGTCGCGAACACAGTTGCGGATGCGGTCGGCCACGGCTTTTAAAAGCAGGTCGCCCACATCGTGCCCCATGGTGTCGTTGATCATTTTAAAGCGATCCAGGTCGAGAAACATAATGGCAAACTTGCTGCTTTCCACCGCTGCCTGCTCCACTACCAGGTGCAGATGCTGCATCAGATTGGCGCGATTGGGCAGGCTGGTTAGGGGGTCGTGATAGGCCAGCTGCTTAACATGCTTCTCGGCCTTGTTGGCCTTGATTAGGCGCGCTACGCGCTGCTTCATCACCGAGAAGTTAATGGGCTTGGAAATATAGTCGGTGGCGCCGGACGAGAAAGCTCTGACAATGGAGTTTTCATCTTCCAGGCCAGTTATCATCAGCACGGGAATATCGGCACCATGGGGCGTCTCGCGAATGGCTTTGCAGGCGTCGAAACCATCCATCTCTGGCATCACTGCATCCATAAGTATTAAGTCGGGCATGCGACGCTGGCAGACTTCAATTGCCTGGGTACCATTGGCGGCCTCTTCCAGCTGATATTCTTCGCGCCGAAATGCATTCACCAATAGCAGGCGAATTGAGCGGTCATCGTCCACCACCAGAATGCGATAACTCTGTTTCTGGGGGCCGACACTGACTTTGTCTATCTGGTCAATTAGCGACATCTCCTGCCGCAGGTCGATACTGACTGCATCGAAAGCCTGGCTGATGCGCCGGGCGTAATCTGCGGCATTTTCGATATTGTTGGCGGTGGCGCGATCTTCCAGTTCCTTGCTGTGTTTGACCAGATCGCAGGCGCCGAAGTTGGAGGCGCTGCCTTTAATGGTGTGAGCAATCTGACGAATCTGTGACTCGTCGTCATTGTCGATTGCTATATTGAGGTTTTCCAGATAAATCAGCATATCCTCCTGAAAGGCCTCAATCAGCGAGCCTACCGCATCGCCCACTGCATCTTTAAGCGCGTCCATTACCTTAATGTCATAGCTTAGGGGTGAGCGTTCATCATCCTGCTGTGTGCTTGCATCGGGATCCTCTGCTACCTCCCGGCTGGGGGTCGAGGGATTGGCGATGGACGGGGTCTGGTCCTTCTCAGAATAATCCCCCTCTGGCTCTGCAACCCGCTGTATCTCATCGACAGAAATATGGGCCCACTTTTCAAGTTGCTCACGCAGGCCGGCCAGACTCAGAGGCTTGGGCAGAAAGTCATTCATGCCTGCCTCGCGGCACTTGTCGGCCTCGGCATCGGAGTTATTGGCGGTCATTGCAATAATGGGCAATGTGCCGGCGTTATCCGCTTCGTAGACGCGCACTTGCCGGGTGGCGTCGTAGCCGCTCATCACTGGCATATTGCAGTCCATCAGCACCAGGTCAAACCGCTCGCGCAAAATACATTCCACTGCCTGACGCCCGTTTTCAGCCAACCGCGACAGACAACCCAGCTTGTCCAGCATGGCCACTGCTACTTTTTGATTGGCCTTGTTGTCATCTACCACTAATACCTTGCAGAGGCGATGGGGCTGTATATCCACCATGGGCTGTGCTTTGGGCTGGTCGATCTCTTCGTTGATTAACTTGCCACTAAGTGCCTGCAAAAATGAATCTGACTTTAGGGGTTTGTTAAGGCGCGGCAATGACAGCTGGCCCACCTGAGTATCCGGAGCCCAGGGATTGCTTAAAATAACCGTCAGCTTGTCATTGAATCTGGGTTCATCGCTCATAATTCTGGTAAAGTCATTGAGCTTGATATCGACCATATCCTCGTCGACAAACAGCAGCTCTACAGAGACGTCGGTATCCGGGTCTCTAATAATCTTAAAGGCCTCCAGGCCAGAGCGGGCGGTAATAGCTGTTAGGCCCAGCTTATTGAGGCGGCCCTCTGCAAATAGCCTCATCACCCTGGCCTTGCTGACAAACAGGGCCGTCAGGCCTTTTAGTTCGCTGTAAACTGGTTCTACTGCAGGTTCATCCATGGTCACTATAGGCAGGGTAAAACTAAACTCACTGCCTGTGCCAAGCTGGCTTGATACGGAAATAGTACCACCCATCAACTCCACTAATTGGCGAGAAATAGCCAGACCAAGACCTGTGCCTGGATACTGTTTGGTGGTGGAGGCATCAACCTGGGTAAAGGCCTCGAAAATGCGTTTTTGGTCTTCCCTGTCTATACCTATACCTGTGTCCACTACCTTAAAATACAGCGATGATATGGGCCGCTTCTTGCCGCCGGTTCGCACTGCACTCACATAGATGGACACCTCGCCACTGTCGGTAAATTTGATGGCATTGCCGGCCAGATTAATCAGCACCTGACGCAGCCGCCCGCTGTCGGCACTAAAACTACTGGGCACGTCGTCGGCAACTGCATAGCCAATAGCAATCTGCTTTTTAAGCGCCTGATTGGCCAGCAGACCAACCACATCGTCCAGGGTTTCATAGAGACTGCAGTCGCGATTAATAATATTTATCTTGCCTGCATCTGCCTCAGAAAAATTGAGTACCTCGTCGATCAGTGATAACAGCGCGTGGCCAGATGACTTGGCGGTCTCTACATATTCCTGCTGTTTGACGGTCAGCCCCATGGTCAGCAGTAGATCCAGCATACCCAACACGGCGTTCATTGGGGTGCGCAGCTCATGGGTCACATTGGCGGCAAATTCTCCCTTGGCTTTTGCTGAGGCCAGGGCTGATTGCATGGCGTCGTGGAGTTCGTGTTGGCGGCGCTCCAGCACCTCCATCATATTATTGAATGACGCCTGCATATCAGTGATATCGCTGGGGCCTTCAATCTCGGCTCTGATCAGGCTATCACCGGTCTGGGCGCGTTTCATGGTTTCGGACAGATGTTCGATTGGCTTGGTGACTCGGCGGGCAATCATCAATAGCAGCACTAGAAGAATACAGGCGAGGCCGCTGGAAATAGTCAGGTTGCTGCGCAGAATGCCCTTCTGCATCAATATCTGAGTATCTTTGCCCACCAGCACGGTGATATGGCCGAGTAGAAAGCTCTCCATATCGTCTGGCAATATATTTAGCTGGTTGTCATAGTCCTGGGTGGACATAACTGGTGCAGAAAACAGCCAATACTTGCCGTTCTCGGCAATCAGAGTTGGGGTCTGTATGCCCGCGCTGATAAACACAGTATCTGGATAGCTGTCGCCCAACTGATAGAGCTCTTCGCGTTTTTCGGTTTCAATTCTGATGCCTTTAACTTCGGGAAAGTTTATGGCGCTCTCGGCAATATCGCGAGCTGATTCGGCACTCTGATACAGCAGGGCCAGCTCACTCTGATTGGCCAGTGATTCGGTCACCTGCAAGCCCTGCTGGATTTGCTGTTTGGTAATAATAACTGTGGATACTTTACTGACCACAAAGGAGGTAATCAGTGTCAGCACAATAATACCAACAACAAAAATAACCCCGAGCTGATGTCTAAACTGAAGCCGGTCAAACCAGCCTTTGTTAAAAGTAGGCATGATCTGTCACCGCGCTGGCAGTACCAGATCGATATGTTCCTTCATATCGTCCGTCAGCAATATACCAAGGTGATTGCTGGTTCTTTCGTTGAGAGTGACAAAAACAGACTGCAGCGGCTCCATGCCAGCTTGTTGCTGTCCTCCCTCGGCAACTTTGCGGGCCAGTTCTCCAAGGCGCACGCCCATCTGAAAATTATCTGGATAAACTGAAAATAGCGCTCCCCTTTTGACATGGGTTGGGTTAGATGAAAACACCACAAACTCAGACTTCCAGGAAGCCTGCAATAAAATAGATAACAGTGCATTGCCAACAAAGCGATCGCCAGATGGAATCCATACTGCGTCGCCCGGGCCCAGACTACGAATTACTTTTCGGTAAATAACCGCGGCGGCGCGCAGGTCCTCCGCCTCGTGAATGACCAACTGAATACCCAGATGGTTAAACGCCAGCTGAGCAGATTTGAGATCAATAATATTGTCGTTTGCCCGCACTACTACAAATACGCGCCCGGTCTCTGGCGCCAGGGCATGCAGCTTGGTCACTATTACTGACTCCTCGGGCACCATGCTCATGCCATAGACACCGGGAATGCGCCGACTGACTGCTCCCACCACCAGAGGATGGGCAAGCTCTACGGGGTCCAGTTGAGTCACCCCGCGGCCACCCAATGCTACTACCATATGATTGCCAATTCTTGACTCCAGGTCGTTGGCAGGCTTTTTCAGATCAAGAATTATTTGAGAGGTAGGTCCGCCAAAGCCCTCAGCCGCTCCTTCGGCGATGGTATGGTAGACCTTGAGAAAGGGTTGCCGCACCTCGGGAAAAACCACAGCCAGTCGCGGCCCGGGAGTACCTTTCTCGGCTGTAGTTTCCAATGAGAAGGCCGGCTGTAACACCAGCATCATAGCAACCACAAGCCAATCTCTTATTAGTCCTTTAATTTTAATACGCCTATCTCCAGATAGTGCTTATGATTAAAACTTGTAGCGAATCTCTCCCAGAAAACTGCGCCCGGCCAGCGGTAAATCATTGGGAATAAACGGGCTTGGCATGGCATTTGGGCTGGGTTCGAAGGCATCCTCGCCAAATAGATTATTAATAATCAGTGCAATCTCCATATTCTCTGACAGCTTATTTCTTATATTCATATCGAACAGCACATAGTCCCCGACCGGGTCGCGCAGGTCGTCAGCCGCCCGGTTGCGGTCCATCACCCAGTTGGCCTGCATATTGATGCGCCAGCGGTTATTGATCTGCCAGTCGGTGCGCAGATAGAGCTGCTTCTCTGGCGAATTGGCCGCATCAGCAGCAGCCAGCTCATCGTAGGAATCCTGCCAAGCGAAGTTGCCACTAAACTTAAGACTGTCTGTAATGGTCCATTTGGCTTCAAACTCTAACCCTTTACCGTTCTGCTCTCCGGCATTTTGTGCTGTTCTGGTACTGCCACTGCTGTCCGGTATAAATTGAATGATGTCACTCCAATCATAGTAGAAAAAATTCATGTTCAGCGTAATGTCGTAGCTGGGGCGATAATCAAAAGCCAATTCATAGCTTTTTATCTCCTCGGGTTTGAGGTCCAGATTACCCAGAATCAGTGGGTTATTGATGGCCCTTGTCTGAGCAAATGATGGCGCCCTAAACGCCTCGCCATAGAGGAATTTAGTAGTCAACTGATAGGACGTAGACCACACCAGCGCCAGCCGCGGATTAGTGGTGGAACCAAAGTCTGAATAATCGTCGTACCGCAAGCCGGCGGTCAACTCCCAGTCATTGGCAAAACGCCACACATCCTGCACATAGATATAGGTATTTTCGCGCTGGTCCTCAGTCAGGAATACAAACGGTGTATCCGAGACATCGACCACCGGATCGCCCGGCAGAATGGGCAACAGCGTGACTGGGTTAATGCCAAAGTTCTTTTCTTCAGTGACCCTGTCAATTTCACCATGATAATAACCAGAACCAAAGCTGATATCGTGTTTCCTGATACCGTCATATTTGGCGGTAAAACCCGCCCTGCTGTGGTTTTCGAAAATCTCCGGGCTGCCGATAACGCCATCGGGGAATATGCCAAAGATGGGTATGCCAGTGGGCGTTAGAAAGGGTCCGGTGGAGCCTGGAGGGTATAGTACAAACTGGCCATCCACTTGTTGCGAGGTCTGATAGTAACTAGCATGAAACTTGACGCTTGTATCGGGCAAAAACTCCTCTTCAAGATAGGAGAAATCAATATTGTAACGCTCGCTTTCAAACTTGTTATCCCGATTTAGAACCTGTGCTGCACCAGCCCCATCACCTATATTTTTTCTAATCTGGGCGCCGGCACGAAGAATAAATTTTTTATAATCAGCCTGAAGCCTAAGGTCCAGATTGTCTCTGGACAGATTTACCCGACCGGGCGCATTGGACACAGAAGTTCCTGTTATAAAATCAAAAAAGCTCTGGCCATCTGCAGTAATGCTTGCATCTGAACCATCGGTTTTGCCCAGTTCAATAAATGCAGAATAATTAAGATCACCTGAGGTTCCAGCGCCAGAAGCCCAAACCTGTCTGGTAGCGAAAGAGCCTGCAGACATTCCGGCAGCTGGCTTCTCTAGTTCTTTGGGAGTCTTAGTCACTATATTAATTACACCGGCGAAAGCATCAGCACCATAGAGAGCAGACCCGGGGCCTCGAATGATTTCTATTCTGGAAATTGCTTCTACTGGCATGCCACCCCAGACCAGATTGCGATCACCATGAAATAGGTTGCTTAGAGGAACTCCGTTAACCAATACTAAAACTTGGGGATTAAAATCAGAATGAATCCCACGGAAATTATAAAGGGGATCATAAATCGCGCTTCTCGCAACATGCAGTCCTGGCACAACCTCTAATATCTGATCAATATCTTTTGCACCCAATCGCTTTATTTCTGCCGCAGTAATAACCGAGGCTACTGCCGGAGCCTTTGCTATTGGTTGTACCTCACCGATCGCAATGGAAATAAAGTCTTCATCACCATAAAAGTCCAGCACATTGGCTTCATCCAAACTAACTTCATCATTGGCAAGGCAAAATACTGGTATACAAATACCAACAACTAAACCGATCATCCTATTCATAACTTAGCTTCTCCATTCTCTTGTCTGTTGGCTGCCAACAAAGTTAATTCGTGAAACTCTTAATGGAAATAACGCTCCCTCGGGCTGTGACTCTGCATCTATAAAACATGGCATCGCACCCGCAGTAAAAGCAAGGGTAGCCATATGATAAAAATCAGATGGCGTGAGCCCTTCATCAGCCAGCAAAGCTGCGCATACCGCAGCTATATTCATTCGATACTTCAACCTAGATTGGATAAACCAATCTTCAACCTCATAGGCTAATTTGATATATCTGCCATCACCGCAACCTATTGATTTTGCAAAATCAATCATCGGAGCTATGCGCTCATCTTCATTAATCAAAGGCCTTCCATAACCAAAAACACTTCGATGCTGCTTCAACTCAGATCTAACTACTGCCTCCAAAGATTGCCCTTTCTCAAGACAATCCCCCAGCCGATAGAAAAAGTCTGTAGCTCCTTTTATTGGTTTAAGTCCATAAATAGTAGCTTCAGTTACTGCAACTGAGGCCGCTGCTGCCAGTGCTCCTGAAGATCGGGCTGTGCCCGCTAAGGCTGAAACTCGGTTATTCCAAATTCTCGGATCGGGAAAGCTGGTGCATATAACCCACATCCCTTCCAGCAGCCTAGATATCTTGGCCGACTCCCGACCTGTAACCGCATAAAGCAGATACTCCATCCATGATTTGTCATTGAGCTGAGTAAAGATATTTTTGCCACGAAGAACAACTTTCTCACCAGCAAACCAGCCACCCATAGACGTTTGCCAATTATCTTCAAATTTCTCTAACTTACTGTGATGGGACATACAAAACTCATTAATAATGTTTGATGTATCACTCTGTGACTTTGAATCCCTTCGAAAAAAAAGGATATTTTCGCCAACCTGACTTTTCTTGCTCTAATGCATGTGCCGCCGCGCCAGGCAGCCGCATAAGCATAAAAAGCATCTCAGCCTGTTCAGGTTGCAGCTCAAGTTCATAAAAGGCTGCCGAAGCTAGGCCAGAAAAGGCCAGTGGATAGCCAGCTTTTGATTCGAGTATTGTGCGATTATCTCGCAACCATTTGAGGTGATCGGCTGTATCTATATCAGCTAGGTACTCAAGAGTTTGAATAACAGGCTTAGGGCAGTTGACGCCATTGGGATCAAAGCCTGGTGTGTGTTCCATGGGTAACCAGACATCCAGGCGTGCCTGCTGTGGCGGGTTGGCGATTAGGTCGCGCCACTTTTCTATTTCTGTACCACAGGCCTGCCAGTACTGTACACCATAAAAAACTTCCCTGGCGCCGCCCAGATTACCCGCGCCTACAGAGATTGCTGCAATTAGTGCGGAGGCATGAGTGGAGCCACCAACACCCGCATTCATGGCTGCCCTAACCGCATGATCACGGGGTCCAAGATTAGCCAACGCAATCGCAAGCCCTTCAAGAATTTTTGATTGTTTTTTATTAGGGGGGTCTAGCTTAAATATCAGGTAGAGATAATCTATGTAGCTAGCGTTATTTAATAGGTCGCCATAAACATCAAAGCCAGAACAACGACAACTGGCAGCTGCAAAGGGATTGTCTGGCTCTGCCACTTCACCCCATATTTTTGTAGAAATCGTTTCTGAGATAGTTGGACTCATCCACTCTGCAACACATTAGTTCTAAGACCTATAGGGGGAGCCTCATTCGGATCTATTCGAACGTCCAATACGGTGGGTCCACCGCTGCGGCAGATCGATTTGATATCTAGATTATTTAAATCCTTGGGCGACTCAACTATCGCCGCCTGAGCTCCCATAGATTCTGCCAGGGCACAGAAGTCCACTACAGCCAGCTGATTAGCAATAGGCTCTGCACCAGTTAATGTCTGCCCATGTTTGACCATGCCATAGGCGCTGTCATTCATTACCACAAATACGACTTTCAATCGCTCTTCTATGGCTACCGTGAGTTCCTGACCACTCATTAGCCAACTGCCATCTCCGGTAATACAGACAACCACTCTGTTTCTATCTGCCAGAGCAGTGCCAATTGCACTGCCTATAGCCCAGCCCATGGATGCAAAGTCTACTGACGCACTAAACAGACCACCACGGTCAGTTCGCTTGCCTGACATACGCCTATCATAAGGATGCAGATAATGTGTACCCCAGGCCAGACTATTGCCAGTATCAACTAAGAAACGGGTATTACCGGGAAACAGCTTGGGTAGGTCACGCATCACTCGCTGAGGTTTGATTGGAGTGGCGTTTGAGCGATAGCTTTTTTCATCATCAAACTCAAAATGTCGGGCGCCAATATCAATTTTTACATTGCGGGGGTTAACAGCTCGCACATAATGACTGCAGTCTATTCCAAACTTATCAATGATATGGTCGAAAATAGTTGCCAGGCAACCCCTTACATGCAACCTGGCCATTGGAGTTCTAGTGAGGTTGGCTTCAGTGGATTCAACATGCACTAGCTTGCCATTCAGCAATGTTTTTGTATCCCAGGCATTGCTGGAGAATTCTCCGAATCTAGCCCCGGCGGCAAGCACTAAATCAACCTCGGGATCGGTGAGAGCGTCCTTTGCAGAGAGATGACCTGCAAAGCCAAAAACACCTTTAAATTGAGGATGGTAGGGGCTTACCAGACCCTTGCCCTGAGGTGTTACCACAATATCGGCTTTCATTTCGACAGCCAGGCTCAGAATACTGCCAATAGCATCGCAGGCTTCATCACCAATTATAAATACCACCTTTTTGGCGTCCGCCAGTTCTTTATGCAACTGATTAACCGCGGCACTATCTATAAGAGCAGGCCTGTCCAATAACTTATCTAGTTGATAATTAGCGCCTCCACTTATTGACGGCAGCGCCATCACATCCCGAGGCACACTAATATGCGCAGGCCCGGCCGGTGACCCCATAGCAGACATAATAGCGGCTGAAAGCTTGTGTTCGAACTGGGCTGGGTGAGAGATTAAGGTGTTGTATCTGGTGCAGTGCTGGTAGAGGCCCACTGTGTTGATACCGGTGCATGAGGAATCTTGGATAGCGCCTTTACCAAAGGTTGAAATCGCGGTCTGGGCGGTAATTGCCAGCATGGGTACATTGTTTTCGTAGGCGGAGGCTACGCCGGTAATCATATTGGTGGCGCCGGGGCCGGTGGTTGAGCAGCACACGCCCAGCTTGCCGGTATTTCTGGCATAACCGTCGGCCATAAAGGCGGCGCCGGTCTCATGGCGGGCCACTACTGCCCGCACGCCTCCCTGACGTTCGCTGCGGGCCAGTGCATTGTAGAGAGGCTCGATAGCGCCACCTGGGACCCCAAATACATACTCAACGCCTAATTGATTGAGGTAGGCAACCAGAAGGTCACCCATTTCCAACTCTGTCTGAGCCTTTTCTATCCGATCCGAATCTGCATCAATATTGCTCATAACGGGCAGCTATTTCCTTATAGATTAATAAGTTACAATGAAAAGCTAATAAATTTTTCAATTAATATAAATTAATAGATCATGAACCGTAGCCTGTCCATATTATCGTTGTAGCATAGGGCAAAAACGAAGTTTTACTTCCTGTCGCTAGTGGTCATCTGCGAGCGCTGGCAAATTAACATCCATGGTTCCTCGACAATTACCCCCCAGCCGCTACAATGCTGAAAAGCCCTGAGACCCGCAGAATATCAATGCAAGACCAAGACTCAACAACATCTGACCTGGCCGATAGCCCGCCCACTCAAAAACAGGAAAACCAGCTGCTAAGTCTGGCCTGCAATCTGGTTATTCCACCGTTAATTCTGACTATGCTGAGTGACCCTGAGTATCTGGGTATTAAGCTGGCAATCATTGTGGCACTGGCATTTCCGATTATCTATGGCGCCCACTATCTGCTTGATCGCGGCAAGCTAAACCCTTTTTCTGCTCTGGGCATTATCAGTGTCGGGCTGACCGGGGGCATCAGCCTAATGGAGCTGGACGTCAGTTACATTGCTATTAAAGAGGCAGCGGTGCCGGCGATTATTGGTTTGGCCACGCTAATTTCTCTGAAGACATCGCAGCCACTGATTCACACCTTTTTGCTTAACGACAATATCTTTGAAACCAAAAAAATTAATCAGGCGCTGCAGGAAAATAGCGCTGAGGCCGCCTTTGATAAATTGCTGGTCAATGCCTCGTGGATTTTGGCCGGGTCTTTTTTGCTGTCATCGATACTTAACTATGCGCTAGCAGTGATTATATTGACCGCCGATCCGGGCACAGTGGCCTGGAACGAGCAGCTTGGCAAAATGACCGCCCTGAGCTTCCCGGTAATAGCTCTGCCAGCTACTCTGGTGCTGGTGGCTGATATGTTTTACCTGTTCAGAGGTATAACCCGCTTGACCGGCATGTCGATTGAAGACATGTTGAAGCAAAAATAATCTGACATTGACTCCCTGGAAAAAGGAACCCGCCCGTTATGTGGTATGCCATTATCAGCGAAGATATAGACAATAGCCTGGCCAAACGGCTGGCCGCGCGCCCCGCTCACCTCGATAGGTTGCACAGACTGAAAGATCAGGGAAGGCTGCTGTTGGCAGGCCCACACCCGGCGATGGATAATCAGGATCCCGGAGAAGCTGGGTTTACTGGCAGCCTGGTGGTTGCCGAATTTGATAGTTTGCAAGATGCCCAGAGCTGGGCCGATGCAGACCCCTATGTGGAAGCCGGTATCTATGCCAGCGTAAAGGTCAAACCCTTTAAAAAAGTGCTGCCCTAAAAGCGCTGGAATGCTGATAAAATAAGCGCTCGAGCAGTTATCATTCACCGCAGATCGGAGTATCATCTGCCCCTTAAAAATTAACGACAGTAGAATTATGAAATTTTTGACCATTGCCATCCTAATTGCTGCGAGCTATTTTGCTCCCAATGCTGTGGCGCAAGACAGTAACGAAGCGCCAACTGCCAACTCTCAAGCCCAAGCTGAAAGCTCTGACTACGAATCCACCGAGATCGATAAACCAGCGGATGTTCCCGGCGAGCGACTCGCTGAGCCTCTGGTGCGCTACGTATCAGATGAGTTCTATGTGCCCCTGCGTGAAACCCCCTGTCGCCTCTGTAAAATTGTGCACAGAGGTATCAAAACTGGCACCGAACTCAAGTTATTGGAAATTCGTGAAGGCTGGGGTCTGGTTTTGACCGACAAAGGTGTTGAGGGTTGGATGGAGCAGCAGCACCTGGTGGACAGCCCTGTTGCTAGCTCCCAGCTGATCATAAATGAACGTCGCATGAAAAAGCTGGCAGATCGCAACAGTCAGCTGGAAAAGATTTTAGGTGAGCTGCGTCAGCAGTCTAAATCACTGCGCGGCAAGCTGGATAGCACCGAGGGCCGCAAGGATAATCTAATCAATGAATTGGCGGCCATTAAAGAGGTTTCTTCTGATGCCATTGCGCTTAACGAACAGAACCAGGTGTTGGTAAAGCAGAACCATATGCTTCAGGGCGAGAACGATGTGCTCAAAGCCAGCCTCAATGACCTGCAGAAAGACAAGCGCAACCAGTCGTTTTTGTACGGTGGTTTAACCGTATTTTTAGGTGCGATTCTGGTGGTGCTGATTCCTAAACTGCGAGGAAGAAAACGCTTCTCCGAATGGCAGTAAACTACTTATATCCACTGAGGACTGTACAGATGAAAATTTTTGCCGCTCAACTTGTTATGGTCTGTACCCTGCTGGTCGCTGGCTTTTCTCATGCGGCCCCAGACAATCCTCAGGTAGTTCTTAAAACCGAGATGGGCGATATTGTGGTGGAGCTGTTCCCCAAGGCTGCTCCCCTCAGCGTAGATAATTTTGTCAAGCTGGTGAATGACTACCATTACGATGGGTTGATTTTTCACCGCGTGATCAAAGGCTTTATGATTCAGACCGGGGGTTTTACCTTCGACTTTAGTGCCCGAGAGTCCAGTCGCGGCTCGATTGTGAATGAGTCCTTCAATGGCCTGAAAAATAAACGTGGCACCCTGGCTATGGCGCGCACCAATGACCCCGACAGTGCTACGTCGCAGTTTTTTATTAATCACAAATCCAACGGTTTTCTCAACCCCAAGGGCGATAACATGGGCTATGCGGTGTTTGGCGCTGTATTAGCGGGCATGAATGTGGTGGATGCCATTGCCGAGGTTGAAACCCAGACTCTGGGTTACTATGCCGATGTACCCGCTGAACCAATTCGCATTATCAGTGCACGTCTGGTCAACCCGGATGCCTGGACTCCTCTGCCCGAACCGGCGCCGGCCCCAGTGATTGAGAAGCCGGTTCCTATCCGCTAACGGGTGAATGCCATGACAGCTCTGAGTATTAATCTCAATAAAATTGCTCTGCTGCGCAATTCCAGAGAGGGCAATTATCCCAGCGTAACTGAACATGCTCAGCTATGTATCGATCAGGGAGTCGAGGGTATTACAGTGCATCCCCGCCCCGACCAGCGTCATATTCGCCCCTCAGATGTGCGTCAACTGGCAGAGTTGGTGCGCCCTTTGTCTGGAGTCGAGTTTAATATTGAAGGCAACCCCTTTGCCCCGGCAATAGATGACTATCCCGGATTTATTGAACTGGTTGAGGAGACCCAGCCAGACCAGTGCACTCTGGTGCCCGATGGCGATGACCAGCTCACCTCTGACCATGGTTTTGATTTAACCAGCTCCGGCGACCAGCTGGCACCTATTATCAGGCGTCTAAAAGATCAGGGCATGCGTGTTAGTTTATTTATGGACCCGGATCTAGCCCAGATTGAGTTGGCCGCCGCCATAGGTGCTGACCGCATTGAACTGTATACCGGGCCTTACGCCGCAGCCTGGGGCACCGACCAACTGGAAGAACTATTTCAGGCCCATGTAGCTGCGGCTGAACTGGCTACCTCACTGGGCATGGGCGTCAATGCTGGCCATGATCTCAATCTGGATAATCTGGCCAAGTTTGCCAGTATCCCATCACTGCTTGAGGTTTCTATAGGCCATGCATTTACTGTGGATTCTCTGGCGATGGGCATGACCAATGCGCTGAACGCATACCAACAGCGGTTGCGCTAGAACCTTATGCCCACCCTATCCTGTATCGGCGCCGGCTTACTGGGAAAAACTCTCTGCCATCTGCTGTCTCGCCAGCTAACCATTGGGCAGGTAATTAACCGTTCTGCCAATTCATCGCAGCAGGCGGTAGACTTTATTGGTGCTGGCAGTGCAGGCTCTCTGGATAATTTACTGCCCGCAGATATCTGGCTAATCGCCACTCCGGATGATGAGATTGCAGCTGCAGGGCATGCATTGTTTGAATCTGGCGTACTTGAGGCGGGCAATATTGTGTTCCACTGCAGCGGGTCTCTGGGAGCCAATGCTTTTCAGTTTGCCAGTCAAGGCGTTAGCCGCGCATCTGTGCACCCTATTCATAGCTTTGCCAACCCCAGCCAATCGATACAGACTTTTGCCGGCAGCCACTGTGCTGTTGAGGGAGAGCCTCAGGCTGTGGAGGTTTTGTCCTCATTATTTAACGCCATAGGTGCCCTGCCCTTTGATATAGATGGCGACCGCAAGGTCCTCTATCACGCCTCTACGGTAATGGCCTGCAACTATCTGATCAGTCTGCTGGAGACCAGCCAACAGCTGTTGAGTGCCTCTGGCGTGAGCAGCACTGAGGCAAATCCCCTGGAGCCTCTGATCCGCCAGACCATGGATAACTTTTTTGCCTCAGATGCCAAATCAGCCCTTACCGGGCCCATAGCTCGCGGTGATGATAAGACAGTTGCCCGGCATTTGGCGGCCCTTGAAGCCGAGCCCGACAGGCCAGTCTGGCAACAGGTCTATAGTGCTCTGGGCAATGCTGCAGTGCCTATCTCTGCGCAACAGGGTCAGGCTAGTGCAGAGAGTTTAGAGATTATACAAAAGCTCTTAACCGCCAATATCAGTGGCCACTAAATTTATGGCCAGCGACCGAATAACCAAGCAAACCGATAGCCCTGAATACCTTGAGCGCAAGGCATTCTTTGATCAGCTGATTACAGTCTATGGCCGCAAACCCGTGCTGGAAATACTGCAGGACCACAGCCTTAAAATATTTCGCGTGCACCTAGCCGACTCCAATCGCAGCGGCGGTATTATCGACCAAATAAAACAGCTGGCTAAGGCACGAGATATCGAAATCTGCCTCCATAGTCGAGCCCAACTGTCGCGCATCTCGCGCAATAGCAAACAGGACCAGGGCGCCGCCTGTGATATTCACTGCCCTGGCTATCAGCCTTACAGGCAAGCATTAAATGATTCAGCGGCAGCCGTAACAGGCCGCAGTATTATTGCCCTGGACGGGGTGACCAATCCGCAGAATCTGGGCATGATTATTCGCAGTGTCACCGCCAGCCCCTGCTATGGATTATTGCTGCCCAGCAAGGGTACAGCAGAGATTTCGCCACTGGTGATAAAAGCCAGTGCCGGCACCCTATTTAAGGGTAATATACTGCGCTGCGATTCTCTGGTTAAGGCGCTCAAAGATTTTAAGCAACAGGGCTATGAAATCTGCACCCTGTCCTCCCATCAGGCGACTCCCATAGCGGAGTTTGCTCCACAGGCACCGGTGATTTTTGTGCTGGGTAATGAATCGGAGGGGGTTAGTAGGGAGATCGCAGACCTGAGCGAACACCGGGTAGGTATTCCCATGGCCAATGGTGTGGAGTCACTGAACGTCGCAGTCACTGCAGCGCTAATTGCGTTTAGGGGGGATTACAGCGGGAAGTCAACGAAGCCCAGCGCTTAAGCGAGCTAGAATCAGAGAACAATAAGCTCAAAAAGCTGCTTGCAGAGAAACGTCTGGAAAACAAAGCGATTAAGGATGTTCTGTCAAAAAAGTGGTGAAGCCCTCTGCGCCTAAAGCAGTGACCAGAAAGCTGATTGACACCCATTGGGCTTTCTCAGTCTAACCCTGCGCCTTAGCCGTCTCCTTAGCCGGATCAATATGACCACTAATATGCCACAGTGGCGACCTCAGGGCTGTCACCACAGACACCAATAATGTGGTTGAAGCAATGGCCACAAAAGCGGTGCCTAAACCCAGGTTTTCTATGGTGACTCCGCAGACCCAGGCGCCCAGTGGAGCGCCACCAAACAGACACAGCTGATAGACCGAGGCTGCTCTTGAGCGCAGACTGTGTGACACTTGATTGTGCAATATGGTGCGCCCCAATGTCATGGACAGACCAGAGGCCATGCCCCAGATAAAGACCACGGGAAACAGCAGCCACAGGGGCGGTACTGTGGCAATGACTCCGACCAGACTGCCGCGGAGTAGAAAGCTAATTACCATCAGACGCCCGGGACGGCCAAAGGTTTTGACGCGATTCATTACCCCAAAGTTAGTACTGATAATACCCAGACTAAAAACCACCTGCAGTATTCCATAGAGACTGGCGCCACCATTGTAGAGCTCGCGGGCAATCAGTGGCATACCCACCAGATAGACACCAAAAGCCAGAAAGCCTGTGGCAAAGACAATAAATAATAGATGCAGCAGGCTTCTATTATTGCGGAACAGGCTCAATCCTTCGCGCAATTCAAGCCAGGTTTGAGCCGCAGATTTATTTGACTGCTCTGCCTGGGCTGCCTCTTCAACTGAGTCTTTTTCCGGCAGTGGATAACAGCGTTTCATTAGCAGGGAGCTGGCCAGGAAGATCAACATCTGCAAACCTAGCAGCTGCGGCAAACTTATATAATCCAGCTGACCAGCAATAATAAAACCAATACCCTGGGCAACAAACTGCACCACCATCATCTTGGCCACGGCCTGATGCATAACCTCTGCAGGCGCATAACCCAGCAGGCTCTCTCGAGCTGGCTGAACAAAGGCCAGAATGGTGCCAAAGCTAACTCCAAATATCAGCAGCAGAGTAAAAGTCAGCTGCCCGTAAACTACCGCCGCCAGCAACACACCCAGGGGCAATAGAAAAAGCAGATAGAGAAACGATAGCCAGCTGCCGCGATGACGACGGTCAGCAACTATGCCGCCGGGCAAAATAAACAGCAGGTTGGGCAACAGCAGTGCCATGGTGGCCAAACCCAGTCGGCTGGGCGACTCATGCAATACACCCACCACCAACCAGGGGTACAGCACTTTGTGCACACCCATGGCCAGATTACTGGTACCTATGGTCGCCAGAAAGTAGCGAACAGAAAAACCCTGAGATGACACTTACTGGAAGCGCTTGCGCAGTGCAGCAATTAATCGACCCAGCAGCGCTGCGGCGCCAATTATGACCAACAGACCAAGCACCATGGTCAGCAGGTTGCTGGCCATATCGGACAGGGGCACATCATAGACCTTGACCGCCATTAATAAAAAAGCGCCACAGGCCAGCATAGAGGCTATCCAGGCAGATCTCTGTTTAATGGCGTTTCTGTTATTTGACTGGGCCAATGATTATTATCCTATTGCTTTTGTCTAAGTGGTTTACGTCTAGTTAATATCTCTGGCCCATTCGCAGCGAATATTGATCGCTGATTCGTTGGGCCTGTGGGCAGCGCCATCGGTTTCAAATACAAAGGAGTGCAGCCCTGACAACTCGGTTTCAAGATGCACTGTAGCCGAAACCCAGTACATTTTTCGCAACAGTTTCTCAAACTGTTCGAGCCAGTATTGCCACTCGTGCTCCACACCCTGGTAGGAGGCGCCAAAGTGCATTACATCTGTGCTCAGCTCCAGGTCGCCGCAGTGTTTATCTGGCACCGCGAACATCTCGCGGTTTAGCAGACTCCAGGATTCTGCCGAGGGCAGCTCGAGCATGGCCTGCCGGTTGCTGCGGCGATGTTCTGTACTGTCCAGCGGAGCTACATTTTTTATGCAGCCATAGACCACTGATTCCGATTGATAGTCCCTGTCCAATGTTGTGCTCCTTGCGCTTGTCTCCGTTAAACCTTTTTTAAGAATTCAATAAACTCGGCTTCGTCCATTATAGGTATTTCCAGTGACTGGGCCCTGGTTAGTTTGGACCCTGCCCCGGGACCGGCTACCAGCTGTGCGGTTTTTGCCGATACCGAGCCCGCTACCTTGGCGCCCAGTTCCTGCAATCTGTCTTTGGCCTCGGCGCGGCTCATTATATCCATACCACCGGTCAACACCCAGGTCTGTCCCTTTAGCGGCTGCGATGCCTGAGCGCTCTGGTCTATATCTGGCCAGGCGACACCAGCGTCACGCAATGCTTGAATAATAGATAAATTATCCGGGTTGCGGAAGAAGTCGACAATATGGCCGGCGACAATGGGGCCTATATCATCCACTTCCAGCAGCGCCTCTGCGTCGGCGGCAATCACCGCCTCCAGAGAACCAAAGTTATTGGCCAGTGTATGCCCTGTAGTCTCCCCCACTTCACGAATACCCAGAGAATAGAAAAACTTGGCCAGGCTGGTTTCTTTACTGGCCTGGATAGCCGCCACAAGATTGGCAGCGGATTTTTCGGCCAGCCGCTCCAGTCCGACCAGTTGCTCTACTTTAAGATCATAGAGGTCAGCCACCGAGAAGATCACTCCCCGGTCCACCAGCAGGTCCACCAGTTTGTCACCCAGACCATCGATATCCATAGCTTTGCGCGAGGCAAAATGTTTGATCGCCTGCTTAATCTGCGCGCCGCAAAACAGGCCGCCTGAACAGCGGGCCACGGCTTCACCCTCGGCGCGTACCACCGCCGACTCACAGACCGGACAGCGCTCGGGGAAAACAATGGGTCGGGCATTGGCCGGACGTTTTTCCAATACCACCTTGGCGATCTGCGGAATAACATCACCGGCGCGGCGAATAATGACGCTATCGCCAATGTAGACCCCCAGGCGTTGAATCTCATCGCCATTGTGCAAAGTGGCATTGCTGACCGTGACACCACCGACAAATACCGGCTCCAGTCGCGCCACTGGGGTTACTGCCCCTGTGCGCCCCACCTGAAATTCCACATCAAGCAACTGGGTCATTTCTTCCTGGGCGGGAAACTTTCGGGCTATGGCGGGGCGCGGAGCCTTGGCCACAAAGCCCAGACGCTCTTGCAGTCGCAGGTCATTGACCTTGTAAACAATGCCGTCGATATCATAGGCAAGACCGTCGCGGCGCTCGGCCAGAGTTTGATAATAGTCTTCGCAGGCGGCAATGCCACTCACCACCTGCATATGCTCATTAATTTTAAAGCCCCAGCCAGCCAGGGTTTGCAGCATATTGAGATGACTGTCGGGACTGGTCTCAGCAACAAACTGACCCACACTGTAGGCGCACATCTCCAGGGGACGACTGGCGGTAATTTTAGAATCTAACTGACGCAGGCTACCGGCGGCCGCATTGCGTGGATTAACAAAGGCTTTTTCACCGCTGGCAATTGCCTTGGCATTCAGAGCTTCAAACCCTGCGCGGGGCAGATAAATTTCGCCGCGTACTTCCAGCAAGCTGGGAATATCTGAGCCAACCAGTTTGAGAGGAATGCTATTTATGGTGCGCACATTGGCGGTGATATCCTCGCCCACTGTGCCGTCGCCGCGAGTGGCACCGCGCACCAGCAGCCCATCGCGATAGAGCAGGCTAACCGCCACGCCGTCCAGTTTGGGCTCGCAGGCATATTCAATCTCTGGCGCATCTTTTAAGGCTGCGTAATTAAGACGGTCTTTAACCCGGCGATCAAAGTCCTCCAACTCTGCCTGGTTGAAGGCATTGTCAAGGGACAGCATGGCCACATCGTGACGCACCTGGGTAAAGGCAGACAGCGCTTCGCCCCCGACACGCTGACTGGGTGAATCGCTGGTTTTGAGACTGGGATACTGAGACTCGATTTCCTGTAACTGACGCATTTGACGATCGTACTCAGCGTCGGGGACAGAGGGATCATCCAATACATAGTAGCGGTGATTGTGCTGGTTTAACTCGTCCTTGAGACGTTCGTAGTCGCTGTGAACGTGCTCTGGAATATTTGCCATATGTTCGCCGTTGGTTATTCGCCGCTCTGCTCTCGCTGCGCTGACGCCGAGGTGGCGCGCTGCCGATAATGGTCGATAGTCTGTTTGGTCATAGAACTGCGCGACTCGTCCATAACATTGAGATGTAATTCAGCAACCAGTTTATTGACGGCCTCGACCATAGTATCGAAGGCGGACACTGGATCAGTTAGCTGGTCCAGGACCATAAATAGGGTAACACCAGGAGTTTCCATCTCGGCCATGGTCTTGAGATCGAAGGTGCCTGGGTTGAGCAGATTTGCCAAGCTAAACAGTACTTCACCAGTGCCATCATCATTGATATGGCGATCAAAAAATTTATTGCCGCCAAATAAAAACCCGCAAGCTAGTACTGCATCCAATAATGCCTGCCCCTGAATACGCTCACCTTTGCTGGCCATCAGGTGCATCACCAGAACATCCTGCTGCGCTGCGTCACCAGTCTTTTCGGTGCTGGCGGTCCTTGATCGCTGTTCAGCTTCGCGCGCATTCAGCTCATTGAGTTGAGCGCGCTCGCGATCAAAAATTGAGTTGTCCAGATCGAATTGTTCTTGCTGGGGCTGGCGCGAAAAATTGAAATCTGTAGTGGCTGAACTGCGGCGCAGACTCTCCTCTACCTGCTGTATATCGGCCTCATCACGAATGCCTACGACTCTTGATCCGCCGGAGGGGAACTGAGCATTTTGCAGCTCGTCTGGCTCATCTGCAGCGCCGCCCCCTGTGCGTTGCAACTTGCGCGATGACATCTGCAGTTTTTCGTAGCGATTGTGTTTCACACGACGAATACCGTCCAGCACCATAGCGATAAATACCAGGGCAATAACGACAATCAGAACTTCACGTGGGCCAAAAAAATCCATATACAGGGCTTGCTCAACTCTTTGTTAAACTTTTGTTATTGTAGTTCGCGTTGAAAAAAAACAAAGTTTTTTTTCAACGCGCAGTTTAATTTATCAACTGGTGAATTCAGGCGCTGCAGATAATTTAGCCGAGTTAAAGTACTCGACCTAATCGGTCAGGCCTCTGCCAGTTCGGCTGCCTGATTGACATCTACCGTCACCAGTCGAGAAACACCTGGTTCATGCATGGTTACACCCATCAATTGATTGGCCGCTTCCATAGAAATCTTGTTGTGAGTAATAAAGATAAACTGCACCTGCTCAGACATCTCTTTCACCATCTTGGCATAGCGGCCCACATTGGCATCATCCAGCGGCGCGTCGACCTCGTCGAGCATACAAAATGGCGCTGGGTTCAATTTAAAGATTGAGAATACCATGGCGATTGCCGTCATGGCCTTCTCACCGCCAGACAGCAGATGGATTGATGAATTCTTTTTACCCGGTGGGCGGGCCATCAGCGTAACACCCGTATTGAGCAAGTCTTCGCCGGTCATTTCCAGATAGGCGTGACCACCACCAAATAGTTTGGGGAAAAGCTCCTGAATATGGCCATTTACCAGATCGAAGGTCTCTTTAAATCTGGTGCGGGTCTCGCGGTCGATTTTTTGAATGGCGTTTTGCAATGTGTTCAGTGCATCTTCCAGCTCTGCATTTTGCTGGTCCAGATAATCTTTGCGCTCGGACTCAATTTTATATTCATCAATCGCCGCCAGATTAATTGGCCCCAGGCGCTGAATACGATTGCCAATCAGCTCAAGCTGCTCTTCCCAGTCGATAATTACCGCATCGTCGGCCAGGTTTTCCAGCAGAGTTTCAAGATCTGCCTGCTTCTCTGCAATCTGCTCTTCAATGGTGCGGCTCAGGGTGCTGATTTCCTGGGCGGAGATTCGTTGCTTTTCCAGTTTGCTGCGCACTGCCTGGACTTCTTGCTCCAGCTCGCCGCGCAGTTTTTCCTGCTCGCGCATCTGGTGCTCGGTGGCATCGACCAGCGCCTTGGCTTCGGTCATCTCTGTATCAACCAGCAATCGGGCCTCAAGCTGGGACTCGAGCTCAAGTTTATGGGCTTCGGTGGGATCTTCTTTGATATTGAAGGCTTCGCGCAGCTGTTCTCTGCGCTCTTGCAGGCGCTCAACCTGCACCTCAAGACGACCAATGCCTTCGCGAATACTGGTCAGCTGAGTTTGTAATGAACTCTCACGCACGCGCAATTCCTGACCGCGATCTCGGTCATGGCGAGCTGTCTGACGCACTTCATCGAGCTCAGTGCGGCATTTGTCACGCTGCACAATCAGCTCTTCTCGCCGCACTGTATCTGCCTCCATCTTTTCGATGGACTCATGAAGAATCACCCGCGCGGCGGATAAATTTTCCTGCTCTGTCTCGGACTGCTGAACCACTTCGGCCAGTTCATTTTCGGCGCGCTCTTTACGTGCCCTGTACTGTTCGATCTGCACTTCAAAGCCACTGAGTTTTGAGCGCAGCTCGGCGTAGTTACTCTGCTGCTGGGCTACATTGGTGGCTATTTCCTGACGGGTGGTTTCCAGGGTTTGCAGACGCTGTTCGTTGCTCTGACGAGTTTTATCCAGGGTTGCAATCTGAGTTTCCAGCTCGCCCATCTGCGAACCTATGGTCTCCAGCTCCTGTTTGCGCTGCAGCACACCTGCGGTGGCATCTTTGTCGCGAGCCACACGCAGCCAGTTATTGCCCAGCCAAATGCCGTCGCGGGTAACTACAGATTCAATGGCAGAGAGCGACGACTGCAGTTTCAGTGCATCGGCCAGAGTCTCGGCGGCATAGATATTATTAATCAGGCCACGGGCAGCATCGCCCTCAACCAAATCGCTGAGCAGCTGCCCCTTATCACCAGACTGAGCTGCTGCAGTTGCACTGCCCACCAGTAGCAACTCGCCCTTTTTAAAGTCATCCAGCAAGCCCACTGAACTGGCAATATCGTCTACGGCAATAGCTTGCAGATAACTGCCCAGCACGGTCTCAACTGCCACTTCCCAGCCATCGGCTGGCTTGACTGACGCCGACAGACGAGGTCTGTCGCCCAGCCCTTTGGAACTCAGCCACTGCTTCTCTGCATCATCACCCATTGCTGCCTGCTGCAGAGCATCCAGAGATGCCTGGCGACCTTTTAGGGTCTGCTGCTTACTGCGTGCCTCATTGAGCTCGGTGACAACCTGCTTTTCTTCACCGCGCAGAGTCTCTATCTCGGCGCTGTTATCGGCGCGTTGCTTTTCTATGGCTTCGCTCGCCAGCTCCGCCTCTGAAAGCATAGCCTGGATAGTAGCCATCTCCTCTTCCGCCGGGCTGGCCTGGAAGCTGCTGGCCTCTGTGGAGAGGGTCTGCTGACGTTCAGTCAGGCGACGCATCAGCTGCTCTAGATGCTGAATACGGGACTGTTGGACCTCGGCCTGCTGCCTTGGGCTGGCAGATTTCTGATTGAACTCGTCCCAGGCCTGCTGCCAGGTTTGCATCGCCAACTCAGCGGCCTGCAGTGCTTCGGAGGAGATTGCTTCAGCCGCCTGGGCCTCTTCCAGAGCCGGTGCCAGTTCATCGTATTCAGCTGTCCAGCCGGTGGCCTTCTGGCGATCGCTGCTTAGATGCTGCTCAGCTTCACTAAAGTTGCGTTCGGTTTGTTCCAGATCTTTGTGCAATTCCTGAGCCCGCTGCTGCGCGTGCTCAATGGCCTGTTCTATGCGCGCCACATCCCCGCCAATTTTATAGAAGCGAGCCTGCACCTCGTTAAAGGCATCACTGTGGTCGGTAAATTCTGAGCGCAATTTTTCTATGCTGCTATCACAGGCGCTGCGCTGGGCAATAATTTTTTCCTGCTCAATTTCCAGGGTACCAATCACCTGTTTCTGCTCTGTGGCACTGACATTGTAGCCGCGCCATTTCAGAGCCAGCAGCTCAGCGGAAACCTGGCGCTCTTCCTTTTTAAACTCGGCATACTTTTTTGCGGCTTTTGCCTGTCGCTCGAGCCTGCCCAGCTGGCGACCCAACTCATCGCGAATATCAGTCAGTCGTTCGAGGTTTTCTATGGTGCGCTGAATACGCCCTTCGGTATCGCGGCGGCGCTCTTTGTATTTGGAGATGCCTGCGGCTTCTTCGATATAAACTCGCAGCTCGTCTGGCTTTGCCTCAATTAGACGGGAGATCATGCCCTGCTCAATAATGGCGTAGCTGCGCGGCCCCAAACCTGTGCCCAGGAAAATATCTGTGATATCGCGACGGCGGCATTTGTTGCCATTCAGATAATAGTTGGACTGGCCATCTCTGGTGACCTTGCGCTTGATGCCAATCTCGTTGTACGAGGCGTACTCACCAACAATACGGCCATCAGAGTTATCAAATATCAGCTCGATACTGGCCTGTCCCACTGGCTTGCGACCGCCAGAGCCGTTAAAGATAACGTCGGACATATTCTCGCCGCGCAGATTCTTGGCAGAGCTCTCGCCCATCACCCAGCGGACAGCATCGATTATATTGGATTTACCGCAACCATTGGGCCCGACGACGGCGCAGAGATTGCTGGGAAAGTTGACATTGGTCGGGTCCACAAAGGATTTGAACCCAGCTAATTTAATCGATTTAAGCCGCATGTTTCATCATTTCTATTGGTGTTTGACCCAGCCTTTCGGCCACAGGATTAAGTAATGGTTAGCGGGTAATTCTACACAGTCTGAGCCTTACACAAAACAGTAAATCAGGGATTGAGTCATTTAGTTTCCAGATAGGAATTAGAAATGGGCCTCAGGCCTAAACAGCGGGCCAGATATCGCCAGAATCAGGGCCGCTGAGAGCTAATTTCAATGGCTACAGGCCCGTCAATTTCGCTGAGTTCAATAACCTCGGAAACGAATTCCCAGTCGCCAGACTGAGGCGTGGCAGAGCCAGATATCGATAGTCGGGCAACCAATTTTACCTGATCCACAGATGACAGGTTCTGGCCTGCCATCAGAGCCTGCGCGTCGCTGAGGGTCACCGCCGCAGGCAGGTCGGCGGCAGTTAGCTTTTTAGCCGCCAGAGGCATGGGGGAGCCAGAGGCGCGCACTGCGGCAACAAATACCATCTGATTTGGGGCAAATGTAATACCTGGGGCCAGACTCACCTGCAATGTCACTGTGCTGGCAGACTCCGCTGCTGTAGCTGGTACCTTACCCAGCAGGCTATTGGCGCGATCTATACCCAGCTGAAGTGCTTTGGCAGTTGCACTGTTGGCGTCAAGACCCTGAATAGCACCCTGCCAATAGGTAATAGCCAGTTGCAACTGGGCATTTTCGAAGGACTGAATACCTTTGAGGCCCAGTATGGTTGGATTATTGGAATCTACCGCGAAAGCTCTGTCCATGGCCCTGATTACTGGCTCAGCAAAGCGATTGCCGGCCACCAGATAGAGCGACTCTGCATACTGGGCCAGTAAATAGCCATCCTCAGGCGTGACTTTAATAGCCTCGGCAAAATACTGACTGGCAGCCAGTACATCAGCCTCCGCCAGAGCCCCCTGGGCCAGCATGGCCCAGTAGTAAATATTGTCCGGGCGCTGTTTTACCCGCTGTAAAATTGCAGCGTTCAATGCCTGGCGCCAACTTTTTGCCTCCACGCTATCCTCAGCCAGACCCGAACCCTGCTCTATCAACTCGAGTATCTGTTCATCTGCAGTGGCACCCAGCTGGTTATAGCTAACGACTGTGCCGACAATAATTAGCAGCAGCAATACCGGCAGTAACCAGAGTCCAGTGCTGGCTTTCTCCCGTTCGGTATCCGCGTGCTCGGTAGCTGTATTGTGCAGCAGTAATTGCTGGGCCTCTGTATATAGCTGTTGATGCTGGGACTGGCTGATTTCGCCAGCTTCCAGCTGACGGCTAAGCTGAGCCTCCTGATCGCGAAAGATAGCGACATTGGCCTCCTGTCTGTCATCACTGGTTTGATGGCGACCGGAGACGCGACCAGTGACAAAGGGAAAGATAACAAACAGGCTGGCGACTGCTAATAGCAGGCCCGTCAGGGTAGAAAATGCCATTATTGTTGTTCCCTATCTGCCAGCAGGCTGTCCAGCCGCTGTTGCTCCTGAGGAGTTATCTGGCTATTGCTCTGGCCCTGAGAAGAGCTCGGGGATTGCAAATCCTGTGGCTTGAAATACAGGCGATAAATCGCCAGCAGCCCCAGGAGTACAAATATTATGGGTGAGCCCCAGAGTAGCCAGGTAGACTGATTGACCTCCGGGCGATAGAGAATAAATTCCGAGTAGCGGGCCACCAGATAATCTTTTATTTGCTGATCGCTCAGCTCCTCTTCCAGCAGCCGCTGAACCTGCACTCGCAGATCATTAGAGATCGGCGAATTGGAATCAGCCAGGTTTTGATTCTGACATTTGGGGCAGCGCAACTCCTCTAGCAATTGCTGGTATCTTGGCCTCAGGGACTCATCCGAAAACTCCACCACCTCAGCATTGGCCAGCACAAGTTGGCATTGGAAAAGCAACACAACAAAGAGCAACGCTTTCACTGGGTAGCCCCTAAAACTGGCGCTGTGCCTGTTAGCTCCAAGTACAGAGCCGCAAACTCCGCCTCCCAAACTCGTTTATCCACCACCCCAACCCGGCGATGGCGAATAATGCCCTGGGCATCCACCAGATAGGTTTCAGGAGCCCCATAGACCCCCAGATCAATGCCCAAACTACCCTGATCGTCATAGATATTAAATGCATAGGGGTTGCCGCGCTCCAGTAGCCAGAGTTTTGCCGCCTTGCGCTGGTCCTTGTAGTTAAGGCCAACAATTTTTACACCCTGCTCTGCCAGTGCGTTCAGGCTGGGGTGCTCGATACGACAGGCAAAGCACCAGGTGGCCCAAACATTGACCAGCAACACCTCATCTGCAAAGTCTTGCTTGGTCACCAGAGTCTCAGGGTCCTGCAGTGATGGTAGTGAAAATTCAGGAAAAGGCTCGCCAACCAATGCTGAGGGCAGTTCTGTGGGGTCCTTATCCAGGCCCAGCAGCAACACCAGGGTTAGCCCGGCAAACAGACTGAGGGGAATAAATAGGGCCAGTCGATTCATGATGCAGCGGCCTTCGAAAGTGCATCAGCACTGGCCACAGAGGGCTTTTTGGCGCTGATACGGCGGCGATAGCGCTTGTCAGCTGCAGACAGCAGACCACCCAGGGCGATCATTAGCGCGCCCAGCCAGATACAGCGCACAAAAGGCTTTACATAGAGGCGCACCGCCCAGGCCTGCCCCGCCAGAGGCTCACCCAGACTAACGTAGAGATCACGATGCAGTGCGCCATCAATAGCCGCCTCAGTCATCACCTGACCGCCAGCTTTATAGTTGCGCTTTTCTGGCAGCATACGGGCCACGATAGACCCCCGCTGCTCAACATTTATCTCTCCTCGGTAGGCAATATAGTTGGGGCCCTGAACCTGACTGATACTGACAAATTCAAACTCATAGCCTGAAACCTCGGCTCTATCTCCCGGCTCCATGCGCAGATCCCGCTGCATGGAATAGACAGTACTCAGCCCTGCACCCAGAACACAGACCGCCAAACCCATATGGGCAATCACCATACCCCAGTAGCTGCCAGATAATCTGCGCAGCCCCGACCATTTGCCGGAGGTTTTATCCAGCACATCCCGGGCTGTCATGGCAATCACCCAGAAGCTGATCAACAGGGTAAATACTGCCCCAAAAGAGTAACTTGACCAGGATATCTCGCTGGCCAAAAACAGCGGCAACACCAGGGCCAGCGCCAGGCTGATCAGTGCCGGAGCAACAGCTTTGCTGCGCAGCAAGCCCGGGTCGGTTTTTTTCCAGCGGGTAAAGGCCGCAAAGCCCATAGCTATGGCCAGACCAGACATTAGAGGGACAAAGAAAAAATTAAAGTATGGAGGGCCAACTGAAATCTTGCCCAAATCCAACACATCGGCGAGCAGAGGATACAGGGTGCCCACCAGAATCATCGCCATCGAACTGACCAGCAGAATATTATTTAGCAGCAGCATCATTTCCCGGGACCAGGCGCCGTAGCCAGCCACTTTTTGCATAGCCGGGCCTCGCAGGGCAAACAGGGTCAGGGATCCGCCTATCACCAGAGTAATAAAGCCCAGAATAAATGCCCCCCGCTCCGGGTCGCTGGCAAAGGCGTGCACCGAGGTAAGAATACCTGAGCGCACCAAAAAGGCACCCAACAGGCTTAGGGAGAAAGCAAAGATCGCCAATAGCAGAGTCCAGCTTCTAAACACGCCGCGCTTTTCTGTTGCAGCTATGCTGTGAACCAGTGCCGTGCCCACCAGCCAGGGCATAAATGAGGCATTTTCAACCGGATCCCAGAACCACCAGCCTCCCCAGCCCAGTTCATAATAGGCCCACCAACTACCCAGACCAATACCAAGGGTAAGAAATGCCCAGGCCACGTTGATCCAGGGTCTTGCCCAGCGCGCCCAAGCACTGTCGAACTGGCTACCAATCAATGCAGCAATGGCAAAGGCAAAGGGCACAGCAAAGCCCACATAACCCATATACAGCATGGGCGGATGAACAATAAGTCCAAAGTCCTGGAGCAGGGGATTGAGATCCCGGCCTTCCACCGGGGACACCGGCAGCAGGCGATCAAAGGGATTGGAGGTCAGCAACAGAAAGATAATAAAGCCAAGGGCAACAAAGCCAAGCACCGACAACACCCGAGCTACCAGCTGCGCTGGCAATTCACGGCTGTACAGTGCCACTGCCGCAGACCAGCCTGCCAACATTAGCACCCAGAGCAGCAGGGAGCCCTCATGGGCACCCCAGACAGCACTGAATTTAAAGCGGTCGGGCAGCAATGTATTGGAGTTGTTGGCAACATAGGCCACAGAGAAGTCGTCTTGCAAAAAGGCATTGGCCAGACAGGCAAATGACAGCGCAATAAACACAAACTGACCCAGAGCCAGACTGTGGCCCAGACGCATCCAGCTGCTATGGCCGGTAAAAGAGCCGACCATAGGCACCGCGGCCTGGGCCAGGGCAAAGCAGAGCGCAATAATCAGTGCCACATGGCCTAGTTCTGAGGTCATTGAGCCTGTTCCTGCTGTTTCAGTTCATAGGCCTTATTCATGGCATCAGCCACTTCGGGTGGCGTGTACTTCTCGTCGTGTTTGGCCAGCACTTCGGTGGCGCGCAGTATGCTGTTTTCATCCAGCTTGCCCGCTGCAACCGCCGCCTCGCCCTCATCAAACAGATCCGGGAGAATACCGGCATAATGAATCGTTAGAGTTGCCATGCCATCGCTGACATCAAACAGCACATCCAGAGAATCTGGCGACCGCTGCACCGAGCCTTCGACTACCATGCCCCCGGCACGAATATGCACAGCCAAGGGCGCCTCACCGGCGGCAATCTGCGATGGGGTATAAAAGTAATTGGCATTCTGACCCAGCATATAGGCCATAAGCCCGACAATCGCTGAGGCCGCTACCACCAGCAGTATCACCAGCTGCAGACGCTGTTTCCGTATTGGGTGCATTATTTGTCTTCCTCTGAAAGCCCAGCCGCTGCTGCCTGCTGCACCTGCTCGCGCTGCGATTGGCGCACAATAGACTGCAGGTTTGCTCGCTGCTGCTGCACTGGCCTGATCAGCAACCAGCCAAGTACGGCTAGAGAGACCAGCACCGCGGTCCATACATAGGGACCGTGACCCGCCATCTCCCAGAACTGCTGCAAGCTATCAAATTGAGTATTCATTGTGCCACCCCCCCTGGCTCAGCCTGCAGCGCCAGCTCTCGCACCCAGCTCGCCTTGCGCTCGCGGCGCAGTATCTCCACGCGGGTGTGCAAAATCAGGGCCAGCGCATAAAAACTGTACATCGCAACAATCATTACTAGCAGAGGCTGAAACATATCCGGATGCATGCTGGGTGCCGAGGTAAATTTGATGGTGGCGGGCTGATGCAATGTATACCACCAGTCCACAGACTTGTAGATAATCGGTATATTGACCGTGCCCACCAGTGCCAAAATGGCGCTGGCCTTATTGCCCGTCTCCTGCGAGTGAAATGCATATTGCAGTGCCAGCACCCCCAGATATAAAAACAATAGAATCAGCATTGAGGTAATACGTGCATCCCAGACCCAGTAGGTGCCCCAGGTAGGCTTGCCCCACACCGCGCCGGTAAACAGCGCAATAAAAGTAAGCGCAGCACCAATGGGCGCCGCTGACTTCATGACCATATAGCTGAGTTTCATCTTCCATATCAGCCCGATTGCTCCGGCAATGGCCATCAGATAATAGCCGGCCAACGCCAGAAATGAGGCCGGCACATGCAGATAGATAATCCGAAAACTATTGCCCTGCTTGGCATCCTGTGGGGCAAAGGCCAGCCCCCAGACCAAACCAGTCAGCATCAGCCCCAGAGTCAGCACCCAGAGCCAGGGCAGCCAGCGGCCAGTGGTTTCGTAAAACCAGCGCGGTGATCCCATGCGGTGAAACCAGTTCCAATTTCTGCCTGAAGCCATAGAAGTTACAACCTATCAATCAATTAATTATTGCTCACTAACCGCAGCGCACCTGCAATAGCCAGTGGACATAGAGCTACTGCAGCGCTGAGCATTGCTCCCAAAACCGCCAGAGGTCCCAGCCAGTTCAACCCATCTACAGCTGCCTGCACCGCTGCGCTGCCAAAAATAATTACCGGCATATATAGCGGAATAACCAGCACAGATAGCAGCAGCCCACCTTTGCGCAGGGATACAGTCAGCGCCGCGCCCACCGCGCCAATAAGGCTGAGACAGGCGGTGCCCAGCGCCAGACTGGCCATCAAAGGCAACAGCCCCTCGGCCGGCAGCGACAGCATAACGCCAATCAGTGGTGACACCATTGTGAGTGGCAGACCTGTAACCAACCAGTGAGCCACTATTTTGCCCAGCACAGGCAGCGCCAGAAGCTGCGGCGAAATAAGCAGCTGTTCCAGAGAACCATCCTGATAGTCACTGGCAAATAATGTCTCGGTAGATAGCAGAGTCGCCAGCAGCGCCATAACCCAGATAATACCGGGAGCAAGCTCTGCCAGTCGGGCCGAATCCGGACTGATTCCCAGGGGAATCAACGTCGAAACCAGCACAAAAAATATTAATGGGCTGGCCACCTCGCCTCTGCGGCGATAAGCCAGCAGCAGATCACGCCGCAGGTAACCTGCAAAGCCCTGACTGCCAGCGATCATGGCTGCACTCCCAGATCAGTATGGGATTCAACAATATACTTACGCAAGCCATCGAGAGGTAGATTCTGATGGGTAGTAAGCACCACCGCACCGCCCTGCTGCACATGGATTTCCAGCTGCTGTTGCAGAGCCAGTGCACCCTGCTTGTCAATTGAAGTGAAGGGCTCATCCAGGTACCAGACTGCTGCCTTGCTGGTATGCAAGCGCGCCAGCGCAACCCGCCGGTGCTGGCCCGCTGAGAGACTGTAACAGGGCATATCGGCAAAGCCGCGCAGGCCCACAGCATCCAGAGCCTGAGTAATCTCAGCTGAACTGACAGAGGCCGGGCTCATCCAGCGCAAATTCTCTTCTGCCGAGAGGGTCATTTTGACACCGGACTGATGGCCTATATAGAGGATACTGTCCAGGTATTCATAGCGACAATCATTGATTGGACGGCCCTTGTAGAGCAATGCTCCAGAGGTCGGCTGCAGGGCGCTGGTCATCAGTCGCATTAAGGTGGTTTTGCCCGCGCCATTAGCACCCTCAAGTTGCACAATATCCCCAGCTTCAACATTAAAGCTGGCTGGTTTAAAGACATTGCAGTCATCGCGCTCAAAAGCGAGTTGCTCGACTGTTATAAGAGGTGGAGTGGACAACAGTTTTTCCGCGGCCTGGTTTATTTGCGGGGCACATTATGCCAAAGATCAGAGATCAAATGTTGTCTTTAATGTGCGGGAATGGTTCAGTTAGAAATGGCTAATCAAAGTCATCATCAAAATCATATTCCTGAACCTGCCTGTTAATACGGGCCTGCTCAAGTTTCAGTTCCAACCTGCGCCGCGATTCGCGCTTTATCTGAGCCTGCTGTTTATCTGACAGCGTATTTTCAGATTCCAAATCAGCCGAATTGGCATCGGAATCTTCCAGCTCTTCGCCGCTTTCTAAATCATCAAGATCATCGCTCATCCAAAAACCTCAACCAAGCTCATGGGGCAGTTCAGCGATTAGCTAAAACCAGATACCCGAGACGCGAAAAATAAGTCTAAAAACCCTTTCCGTCAAGATATTAAATTCCTCAAGGAAACTCTGATCTGTATTTGGGTCAAACCACAGAGATCGGAGTTGCGTAATAACTGCTGTCAGCCATTATTTAGACTATTTCTGGAGAATTATTTTGATCACAAAAAGTCCCTGTGCTCTGCTCACAACTCTGCTGATTAGCCTGGCTATTGCAAGTCAAACCCTGGCCGAAGATGAAGTGGCAATTTTCGCCGGCGGCTGCTTTTGGTGCATGGAGAGCGACTTCGAGAAGCTAGAGGGGGTCAGTTCTGTAGTCTCCGGGTATATTGGCGGCCATGTGGCAAACCCATCCTACAAACAGGTTTCTGCAGGAAATACCGGCCACACAGAAGCGGTCGAGATCATATTTGATAACCAGATAGTTAGCTTTGAGCAGCTCTTGGAGCATTTTTGGGTCAATATCGACCCACTGGATGGAGGCGGTCAGTTTTGCGATCGCGGCCAGCAGTATCGCAGTGAGCTATTCTATCTGAGCGATAGCCAACAACAGGCGGCTCAGGCATCGATTGCAACCATAGACGCACAACCCCAGTTTACCGGCAAGATTAAAACCCAGCTGAGGGCAGCGACAAAATTCTACATTGCCGAAGGCTATCATCAGGACTATTACAAAAAGAACCCTACCCGCTACAACTACTATCGCTGGAGCTGCGGCCGCGATAAGCGCCTGCAGCAGCTTTGGGGGGAAAAGCAGTAATCAAAGCTCTCAGTGCACTACCAGCATATCCGAGGTCAGATAGTGGAGAACCTTTTCTGAGGTATTGCCAATAAATTTACCCGCCAGTCCACGATTGGCAGCGCTGCCAATTACCAGCAGAGAGCTGTCTCCTACCAACTCTGCCAGTTCTCGTTCCACCTGGCCAGTAAGCACCTTGACACTGGCCTGCACCCGCAACTCGGCACACAGATTATTAAGCTGCTCCTCAGTATTGGCCAGTACCTGCTGGGCACTTTCATGCCAGAGTACTGACTGGCCAGGCAGCGGTGGCACATAGGCTGTGGCCAGGTTGGCCGCGCTAAAGTCGGGAATCACAGAGACCAGCTCCAGAGGCAGGTTTAGCGCCTCAGCCATACTCCGGGCCTTTAAAATAACCTTCTTGCCAAGCAAGCCATGCTCTCGGCTTTCATCAAGTGTACCCACAGCGGCAACCACTTTTTCCAGGCCCTGGCCCTCGCCATTGACCATCCAGATTGGGCAGCTGGCGTCGCGCAACAGGTGCCAGTCCTCCGGCGTGTGAAAAAGCTTGGCAATACCAGACTGCCGGTCACCGGCAACCTTGATAATAAGGTCTGCCTGCATGCTGTTGGCGGTATCTACCACTGATTTATTCCAGCGTTTGCCCCACACCATATTCGAAGAAAAATGGACATTGTAGCGATCGGTTAGCAGCCGCAGATGGGTTTCGGCCTCGTCGAGCAGCGCCTGTTTGATATCCCTGTAGTTATCGAAGCCAATATATTTATGCATCTCTTCGATCTGGTCATACACCGTCATCAGTACTCGCAGCTTTGCCTGGTTGTGACTGGTCAATGCCACCGCCTGCTCCATAACTAATTGGTCTCTGTCAGACCCGTCCAAAACCACTAGAATATTGTCCACAATCTATCTCCAAAGTTGACTTAGCTGCGCCCGTTTCGGGAGCCAGCCTTACCCTAAGTCTAGCCAGCCAGGGGCAGAAAGAGCGGCGATTGGAGGGATTTACAGAGCCAGCATGATTTAGATCAATTCTGTGTCTATACTCATTAATAGTAACTAGTTAAATGGACTTATGTCGTAACCACAAGGATTTCTATGCGCTCTCCTACTCTCAATATTCAACCCAGCAATTGCCACAATTGCCGCATGAGTGCGCTGTGCCTGCCACTGACTTTGGACAGCAGCTCTCTGGATCGGCTGGACAGGGTGATTGAGCGGGGCCGACCCATTCATAAAAACCAATATATATTTCATGGTGGTGACCAGTTTAAGGCCGTATACGCGATTCGCAGTGGCGCGGTGAAGGCATTTTGCGTCAGTGATGACGGCAGCGAACAGGTCACAGGTTTCTATTTGCCCGGCGAGATTTTTGGCTGGGATGGCATAGACAACAGTAGCCACAGCAATACCGCCATAACTCTGGAGACCACAGCTCTGTGTGAAATTCCCTTTGCCAGGTTTGAAGAGATCAGTCGCACCATGCCCATACTGCAAAAACATTTTATGCGCCTGATGGCCAAGGAGCTTACCTCGGACCAGGATCTTATCGGCTTGCTGGCGAAAAGCTCAGCCGAAGAGCGAGTCGCCAGCCTTCTGCTCAGCCTATCGAGTCGACTAAAACGCCAACATCTCAGCCCTACCAGGTTCCGCCTGCCTATGTCCCGGGCAGATATTGGCAACTATCTGGGTCTAACCGTTGAAACCGTGAGTCGGGTTTTTAGCCGCTTCCAGAGTTTTGACCTGATTCTGTGCGATAAAAAAGAAATAGAGATTATTAATCTCAATGGCCTATATGCACTAAGTCACAAGCCAAAAGCCTAGCCCGGCAGCCTAAAACTAGGCCGCTGGTATTCAGTTTTCAATGGTTTCCATTGAGCTGCCTCCCCCTGCACCCTACAATGGCTAAAACCATTGGAATAATGCATGAAAATCTACCTAGTCGGCGGTGCCGTTCGCGATAAGTTGCTCAACTACCCAAGTGATGAAAATGATTGGGTGGTGGTGGGCAGCTCTCCCGAGCAGATGGTCGAACTGGGTTATCAGCCAGTGGGTCAGGACTTCCCTGTATTTATTAAACCCCAAACTGGCGAAGAGTACGCTCTGGCGCGCACCGAGCGAAAATCTGGCCATGGCTATCAGGGCTTCACCTTTCACACAGCGGTAGATATTAGCCTGGAAGACGACCTTATACGCCGGGATCTAACCATTAATGCCATGGCCGAAGACGACAGCGGCCAGATTATCGACCCCTACGGCGGCCAGCAGGATCTGCAGGCCAAAGTACTGCGCCATGTATCTGATGCCTTTACCGAAGACCCCCTTAGAGTGCTGCGCGTAGCTCGCTTTGCGGCCCGCTATCATCATCTGGGCTTTAGCATAGCGCCGGAAACTCTGGCACTGATGACCAGCATTGCCTCCAGTGGCGAACTGGCTCATCTGGTGGCTGAGCGCGTCTGGAAAGAGACCGAGCGCGCCCTGTGCGAAAAATCGCCGGATATCTATATTCAGGTGCTGCGCGACTGCGGTGCACTGCAGATTCTGTTGCCTGAAGTGGAGCAGCTATTTGGCATACCCCAGCGAGCTGACTACCACCCGGAGGTGGACACAGGTATTCATACCCTGATGTCGCTGCAGCAGGCGGCAAAACTCTCGGATAAACCAGAGGTGCGCTTCTCTGTGCTGGTGCACGATCTGGGCAAAGCTATTACCCCAGACCATGTATTGCCAAGCCATAAGGGACATGAGGAGCGCGGACTGCCGCTGGTGAAAGAGGTCTGCGACCGCTTAAAAGTGCCCAATGAGCACCGCCAATTAGCCATGCTGGTCACGGAATTTCATCTGCTGTGCCACAAGGCCTTTGAGTTGCGCCCGGAAACTATTTTAAAGCTGCTAAAGGGCATTGGAGCACTAAAACCAGACAACAGACTCGAAGAATTTTTACTGAGCTGCGAGGCCGATGCCCGGGGCCGCACTGGATTTGAAGATCGCGATTACCCCATGGCGGACTATTTGCGCCAGGCCCGGGAGGTTGCCCTGCAAACCGATATATCCGACCTGGTAGCCAATGGAATTAGCGGCGCCGAGATTGGCGCTCAACTCAGCCAGCGCCAGACCACAGCTCTGACAGACTTTAAACAGAACTACCCAACAGCCTAGGTGCAGCAATGAATTCAGACAGTAAAACGGTACTAATTACCGGCGCAGCGCGACGCATTGGCGCGGTCACAGCTCAGCTATTTCACGCCGCTGGCTACAATGTGGTTATTCATTACAACCGCAGCGCCACCGCTGCCGACAGGCTGTGCGAGCAGTTTAATGCCGAGCGCACAGATAGCTGCCTGCTAGTGCAGAGCGATCTCAATGATATGGCCGGACTGAATAAAATTGTCGATCTGATGCAGACGGTTGGCCACCTGGATGTACTAATTAATAACGCCTCTAGCTTTTATCCCACCCCATTGGAACACTGCGATGAGCAGCAGTGGGATGATCTGATTGCCAGCAACCTAAAGGGCCCATTCTTTCTCGCGCAAAAGCTGGCACCTATGCTGGTGAAAGCCCAGGGTGCTATTGTCAATATCTCCGATATGCACGCCCGTCAGGCGCTGCGCAACCATCCGATTTATACGGTGGCCAAAGCCGGCAATATAGCCATGACCAAATCACTGGCACTGGAGCTGGGGCCGGATGTGCGGGTTAATAGCGTAGCACCAGGCGCAATACTTTGGCCGGAGCATGAAGAGGACGACATTGATAAACAGGATTCTGTACTGAGCAAGGTGCCCATGGGCCGCTTGGGCACTGAATCTGATATAGCAGATACCGCCTTCTTTTTGGCGGTTAATGCCACTTATATGACAGGTCAGACTATTGCTGTGGATGGCGGCAGTTCAAATAGCCTCTAGATAGTAAAAGCGGCCTAATTAGCCTTGGTAATATCCAGGCCGCGCCAGATAAAAGATACCGGCCAGAGTTTCTGTTTGTTTTTGTCGTAGTCCTGCCAGTGTTGGGCATAGGAATTTTCGGTTACCGGGTGCAGGCTTTGGGGTGCTAACTCGGCGAGAGGCAATAGCACAAAAGCATTTTTGAGCACCTCGTCACGAGGCAGCGAAATGCCGTCCAGCTCCCCCACTGTCTTGTCCAGAGTAAGAATATCTATATCCAGGCTCCGGGAGCCAAACTTGGGCGCACTGCGATCGCGGCCATTGCTATCCTCTATACCCTTGAGAATTCGGGAAATCTGTCCCACCCCCAGCTCGGATCTGATGCCTACCACCAGGTTGTAAAAACTGTCCCCCTCGAAGCCCACCGACTCACTCTCGTAGACAGAGGAGATTTCCAGTTCGCCAAAATTCTCAGCTAGCGCATCCAGTGCCGCACCTATATGACGACGGCGCTCGATATTGCTTCCCAGGCTGAGATAAATCAGAGCCATTACTGTCGCTCACCTCGTTCAATAATAATGCCGACATCCTGACTGTATCTTAGTGCACCGGGCTTGCTGACGCGCAGTTTTAACCAGGGCACAGAAAACTCCTCGCGCACAATACGGGCAATCTCTTCGGCCATACGCTCTACCAGCAGAAATTCACTGGCCTCGATAAAGGCAATTAGGCGCTTGGCGATCGACTTGTAATTTAACGCATGCTCAATATCGTCGGTTTCAGCGGCCCGGCGAATATCATGGGCCATTTCCAGATCCAGACTGATCGTCTGTTTCACCTCGCGCTCCCAATCGTAGATACCAATAATGGTCTCTATGCGCAGGTCTCTTATATAAACAATATCCATTGTCCGTCCTTTTTAATGAGGTTCTATAGCTGGCAATTTATCCAGAGGCCAGCGAGGGGTAGCTGAGATTTCCAGGTCATTTACCTGGCCTGCCAACAGTCGCTGGCAGCCAGCATAGGCAATCATGGCCCCATTATCGGTGCAAAATTCATGGCGTGCATAGAATACCTCGGCACAGTCTTTCGCCAGTGCGACCTCAAGCTTGTGACGCAGCCTGGTGTTGGCTGACACACCACCGGCAATCACCAGAGTTTTCATCTGAGTCTCAGCCAGAGCGCGGCGACATTTAACCACCAATGTGTCCACTACGGCTTCCTGAAACCCTGCGCAGATATCCAATATGGTTTGATTATCTGGCAGCACATCATCGCCGCGATGTTTCTGTATTAGGTTGCGGGTAAAGGTTTTTAGCCCGGAAAAGCTAAAATCCAGCCCCGGACGATCGGTCATGGGCCGAGGAAAATCAAAGCGATCAATTTGCCCCAGGTCTGCCATACCGGCGAGCACAGGCCCGCCAGGGTAATCCAAATCGAGCATTTTAGCGGTTTTATCGAAGGCTTCACCTGCGGCATCATCCAGTGATTCACCCAGCACCTGATAGTCACCTATAGCCTGTACCGACACCAGCTGGGTATGACCGCCGGACACCAGCAGCGCTACAAAGGGAAAAGCCGGAGGATTTTCTTCCAGCATGGGCGCCAACAGGTGCCCTTCCATATGGTGGACACCCAGTACCGGAATATCCAAGGCAAACCCCAGTGCAGTAGCCATGGCACCACCCACCATTAGAGCGCCCATAAGGCCTGGCCCAGAGGTGTAAGCTATGCCCTGAATATCCTGTTTACTGACCCCTGCCTGCTCCAGCACCAGCTTTAACAGCGGAATAATTTTGCGCACATGATCTCTGGAGGCCAGCTCTGGGACCACGCCACCGTATTCCGCATGCAGTTTGACCTGGGAATACAGGGTGTGGGCAAGCAGACCACGCTCGCTGTCATAGACAGCCAGTCCGGTTTCATCGCAGGATGTTTCTATTCCCAATACAAGCATTTACAGCGGCTTCTCCAAGCGGTTTAGGGGCATCACTTTAAACCCTCAGCTGCTCTCTGTGAACCCGTACTTTAAGCCTGCCACAGATGGTCTAAAAACCCTTTAAAAACCTTTGCATCAATAGCCCTAAGTGTATAGACTACGCGCCCTTGAAGAGTCGAGCACAGGGTGGCTGTGTCGACATTGATATTCACTACAGGATTAAGCATTTATGCCAAGCGTTCGAATTAAAGAAAACGAGCCCTTTGACGTAGCTCTACGTCGCTTTAAACGTTCTTGCGAAAAAGCCGGAATACTGGCCAAGGTTCGCAGCTGTGAGTTCTACGAGAAACCCACCTGGGAACGCAAGCGCAAAGCTGCGGCAGCCGTAAAGCGCAACCAGAAAAAAGTATCTCGCGAATCACGCAAGTTTACTCGACTCTACTAAGTCTCACTCTGGCTGCAGAGTGATTGATTATAGAGTTAAAACAAAGAGCGCCCGATGGCGCTTTTTGTGTTTCTGGAATTCGCAAACTGGCCCTTAGTGCCAATTAATTTGTGCCAACCCTATCGCTAATTGGAGAATGTCCATGTCAATGAAACAAACAATCCACAATGCCATGAAAGATGCCATGCGCGCCAAGGACAAAGCTCGCCTGGGCGCCATTCGACTGATGCAAGCGGAATTTAAGCGCATCGAAGTGGATGAGAGAATCGAAATTGACGATGCCCGAATACTGGCCGTGCTGGACAAGATGGTCAAGCAGCGCCGCGACTCGATCAATCAGTATGAAACTGCTGGCCGCCAGGAGTTAGCCGATATCGAAATTGCCGAGATAGCGGTAATTCAAGACTTTTTACCTGCTGCCCTCAGCGACGGCGAGATCGCCGACATGATTGCCGCCGCAATTGACCAGGCCGGCGCCAGCTCTATGGCCGATATGGGCAAAGTGATGGGCATTATTAAGCCCCAGATACAGGGCCGAGCGGACGCAGGTGCGGTCAGCGGACTGATAAAGGCCGCACTGACTTCCTGAGTTGCAGGGCAATTAAAATCCACAGTTAAATTTCTGCAGCTAAGGGGTTACACTGCTAGATCCTCATTCATTAACCTGAAGTGCTCATGGCTGGATTGATTCCACAGACATTTATCGATGATTTGCTCGACCGCGTCGATATAGTCGATGTGGTCAATAGCCGTGTGCAACTTAAAAAAGCCGGCAAAAATTACAAGGCCTGCTGCCCCTTTCACGAAGAAAAAAGCCCCTCATTTACCGTGGCCCAGGATAAGCAGTTCTTCTACTGCTTTGGCTGTGGCGCCGGTGGCAATGCCCTGGGCTTTGTGATGGAATTTGACCGTGTGGACTTTTTGCCCGCGGTGGAAATGCTGGCCAAAAACGCCGGCCTGGAAATACCCCGCGAAGCCGCACCGGATCGCGCGGTCAGCAAAAAGAAAGACAATCTGTATTCTATCCTCACCGAGTCCGACCATTTCTTTCGTCAGCAGCTGCGCAGTCATCAGGGCGCCGCTACTGCAGTGGACTATCTCAAAGGTCGAGGGCTCAGTGGCCAGATAGCCGCAGCCTTTGGCGTAGGCTATGCGCCTCCGGGCTGGGATAATTTATTGAATGCCGCGGGCACCGAGCCCGATAAAATCAAACTGCTGGAAGAGTCCGGCATGCTGATTGTAAAGCCCGAAGAGAAGAAGCAGTACGACCGTTTTCGCCACCGCATTATGTTCCCTATCCGCGACCAGCGCGGCCGCACCATCGGCTTTGGCGGCAGAGTGCTCGACGACAGTACACCCAAATATCTCAACTCTCCGGAGACTCCGGTTTTCCATAAGGGTCGCGAACTCTACGGTCTCTATGAAGCCCGTCAGGCACTTAAAGAAATCCCCTGCCTAATTATGGTAGAGGGCTATATGGATGTCATTGCCCTGGCCCAGTACCGTATTCACAATGCGGTGGCCACGCTGGGCACCGCCCTGACCGAGAACCACCTGCAGAAGCTATTTCGCTACACCTCTGAACTGGTATTTTGTTTTGATGGTGATAGTGCCGGGGTTCGGGCTGCGGGTCGCTCTCTGGAAATTGCTCTGCCAGAAATGCGCGATGGGGTTTCAGCCAAGTTTTTATTTCTGCCCGATGGTGAAGACCCGGATAGCATGGTGCGCAAACTGGGATCCGACGAATTCCAAAAGCAGGTCGAGGGGGCTACACCCCTGTCTGAGTTTTTATTCGACCAGCTGAGTGAAGGCATAGATACCAGCACCGCCGATGGTAAAGCGCGACTCAGTAAAGTGTGCGCGCCACAGATTAACCGTATTCCCCAGGGGGTATTTCGTCAGCTAATGCTTGAAGAGCTGTCCCGGCGTACCGGCATCAGTGCCGATAATCTGCGCGACTATGTGGCCAGCCATAAGCCTCCAGAACAGCGTACTGCAGCCCAACCCAGCAATGCCCCGGCGCAAGGTTCTCAGGGTCAACAGGACCCGGGCAACTACGATGAGCCTATGGAAACCCGCGGCGATCTGGACTACGAGCCATTTCCCGAATTAGTAGCAGAGCGCAGGTCGAAAATGCGCCTGGCACCGATTAAATTCCTGACTGCACTGCTGCTGAATCACCCCGACCTGGCGCAGCATGTAGAGGATATCAGCCTGCTAGATAGCTCCACTGATGCCGACATGGCATTATTTTTACGAGTGCTTAAAGTAGTCCGCGATAATCCCCATTACAAACCCTCCCATATCTTTGCCTACTGGCTGGGCACCCATGGCAATCAGGATGAGACTAAAGTGCTGCAATCACTAGCCGCCAGCGAACTCTACCACCCCCCAAAGGGCACAGGCCGCGATGATCATCAGGAGTTTTGCGACACATTGGCGCATGTTACCCAGAGCGCCTTTGAAGCTCTGCCGGCAGGTGATAAGGCCACTCATTTACTGTCGAACCAAACCCTCAACGAGCGCCAAATCAAGCAGCTGCATAAAATACGCCTGCAGCTGGGGGATGACCCCCAGTCAAACGAGTTAAAAAACAAGATAAAACAACGACTTGTAGTCTAAGATAAGAAAAAGAAAATAAGGCTAATAAACTCCAAATTCTCTGGGACAAAGACCTATTAATTGGATATAATTGCGCGCTATTTTTCGGCGTCCCACTACAGAAAAAGTACCTATGAGCGAAAACATCCAGAAGCAACAGTCCGGCATTAAAGATTTAATCGCCAAAGGTAGAGAACAGGGATATCTCACCTATGCAGAGGTCAACGACCATCTGCCAGAGGATATTGCCGACCCGGAACAGGTCGAAGACATTATCCAAATGATCAACGACATGGGCATCACCGTTTTTGAAACGGCCCCTGATGCTGAAACTCTGCTAATGATGTCTGGCGACAATACGCCAGATGAGGTAGCTGCTGCCGAAGCCGCTGCTGCCCTGGCGTCTGTTGAGTCTGAACAGCACAGAACTACTGACCCGGTGCGTATGTACATGCGTGAAATGGGTTCTGTTGAGCTGCTGACCCGCGAGGGCGAGATCGAAATTGCCAAGCGCATCGAAGAAGGCACCAGAGAACTGATGTCTGCTGTCTCGGACTGGCCAACCACAGTGGCCACGGTAATTGCCGAATGGGATAAAGTGGTCGCCGGCGAGCGCAAGCTGACCGACATTATCAGCGGTTACCTCAACCCCATGGAGCATGTGCCCTCGGCTCTGGCCCAGCAGCAGGCTGCCGAAGCCGCTGAAGCCGAGAAGATTGCCAACGGCGAAACCCCTGAAGAGGACGTGGAAGAAGAGGAAGAACATGAAGGTGGCCTGGACCCTGAAGAGGCTCAGGAACGCTTTGAGGCTATTCGCGCTCAGCTAAAGAAAACCGATGCCTCTATTTCTCGCTATGGCCGCACTGGAAACGCTTCGGTTAAGAATCTCGAGGATCTGGCTGACCTGTTTAAATACCTCAAACTGACGCCCCGTCAATTTGATCCATTGATTGCACTGGTGCGCAAGGCAGTAGAGAGAATTCGCTCTGAAGAGCGCAACATTATGAAGCTGTGCATTCGCTACTCCAAGATGCCGCGCAAAGACTTTATCAAAGCCTTCCCTGGCAATGAAACCAACCTTAAGTGGACTGGCAAGCTAATCAAGGCCAACGATCCCTGGTCTGCCAGCATTGAGAAGCATGAAGTTGATATTGTCAGAGCTCAGCGCAAGCTGGCTCAGGTTGAAGCGGAGAGCGGCCTGACTATCCTGGCCATCAAGGATGTTAACCGTCGCCTCACCATAGGTGAAGCCATGGCCCGCAGAGCCAAGAAAGAAATGGTTGAAGCTAACCTGCGTCTGGTTATCTCCATCGCCAAAAAGTATACCAATCGTGGTTTGCAGTTCCTGGACCTGATTCAGGAAGGCAATATCGGCCTGATGAAAGCGGTAGACAAATTCGAATATCGTCGCGGCTACAAGTTCTCGACCTACGCCACCTGGTGGATTCGACAGGCGATTACCAGATCCATTGCCGATCAGGCGCGTACCATTCGTATACCAGTGCATATGATTGAAACCATCAATAAACTCAATCGTATCTCGCGCCAGATGCTTCAGGAGATGGGTCGTGAGCCCAGCCCGGAAGAGCTGGCAGAGCGCATGGAGATGCCCGAAGACAAGATTCGCAAGGTCCTGAAAATTGCCAAAGAGCCCATCTCTATGGAGACGCCCATTGGTGAAGATGAAGATGCCAGCATTGGCGATCTGATTGAAGATACCACCATTGCACTGCCCGTAGACGAAGCGACCAAGCACAACCTGACAGAGTCAACCCGCGGCGTTCTGGGCAGCTTGACGGCACGCGAAGCCAAGGTGCTGCGCATGCGTTTTGGTATTGACATGAACACGGATCATACGCTGGAAGAAGTAGGCAAGCAGTTTGATGTAACCAGAGAGCGGATTCGTCAGATCGAAGCTAAGGCACTGCGCAAACTGCGCCACCCGACTCGATCAGACCATCTGCGCAGCTTTATTGACGAGTAAAATATCCCGGCAAGTTCAAAAAAGGGCCCATAGCTCAGTTGGTTAGAGCAGTCGACTCATAATCGATTGGTCGTAGGTTCAAGTCCTACTGGGCCCACCATTTTTACCCTGTAAATCAATGCTCTGCGTACTCTCCTCTGTTCCCGTGATTACAGACCTACCCAGCCATCCCATTCGCTGGCTACTTTTTTGACATCGCCCATATCAGCGAAGTACATTTACCCTTTGATAAGTCGCCGGATTACGATAATCTGTGGTTTTAATCAGCCAATAGATTTAATAACAGTGCAAACAGCCATAAAAATTATAATCTTTGCGGTTCTAGCCGCCCTAGCAGCTTCGGTACCAGCGGTATACAAATTCGCCTCTGACCTTTTTTGGTCGGCGCCCACCAGCTTTGATGGCGTCTCGCTGGGCATGAGCAAATCGGATGTTATCTTTCACAAAGGTGCTGGTACCTGCTCAGAGGACCTATGTGAGATCGACAAGGTTAAAGCTATTCTGGATGCCGAGGAAAAAGTATCGCATTTTCTGGTCACTCCAGAGCATATTGACCCTGCTTTTGCATCGGTTGAGGGTATGCAGGGCAAGCTTGGTGAGGAAACTATCCTCAGTGTTCATCAGGATTTAAGCAAACGACGCTACAGCTACGCTGGGTTGGGAATCTCGTTTTTGTTTGACACCAATCAACTGGTATCGGCCACCATCGGACCGGTCAGTTGGGGAGAGCTAACCCCTGTAGGTGAATACTATATCGCTGGCGAAACGCTCTGCCCCGGCACAGACTGCCCCTGGGATACGGACTTATTGACCTTAAAATCTGAATTCAGCGAGAAAAGCTACGCTGACCTGCTGCCAGATTCATAATCTAATGGGGCGTTGGCAGGGGCTTGTCTACAGGCTGGGTCAACGCACTGGGCTCAACGGGTAAACCGAGAATTGCGCTATAGCCTTCAGTCTCCTCGCAGTGGGCGATACCTGCTCTACCAATTATCTTGGAGCCGGGACCGCAAACTATGGTCTCACCGGACTGATGCTCAGTGACTTTTAACTCACCGCTGGTGATATAGATAAGCGAGTCAAAGTCATGCCAGTGAAAGTCGTTCTTGAGAGCTGGAAAATCTGATTTATAAGCCTGGTAGCCCGCCTCTTCAATTTGCGCATAGGCTTCTGCTTCGTCTTTGTAGCTGGTTACTGTTTGCACCTGAGACCCCTCATTATTATTTTAAAAAAATACTAGCACTCGCCAATGTAGGGGTCAAACGAAAACACAGGCCATTCAGATCAATAATCTTATTCAACAGTGATGGTGATTTTTTCTGACATCACTGGTCTGGCATGGGGCACATGCAGATGATTACCCAGCAATAACTGCAAACTATAAACACCTGGCTCGAGCTCAAGGCGAGTTTCCGTCTGTCCTTTACCAAAATGGATAATCTGGGCATTGGCTGGCAAGGGCATATCCATAACAGGCAGGGCTTGAAGATTTATCAGCAGATGATGGTGGCCACTGTTGGGACTTTCGGTGCCCGCAGGTGAAATATTTACATCGGAACTGGCAAAGCTCAGGGACACCGGAGAACCGACCCGCTGACCATCCTTTGGCGATTCAATCCACACCTTAGCATTGGCAGATACTGGGGACACAATGCCTGATTCTAGCCCCGCCGCAAACAGTGAGCTGGGCATTAGGATCATAAGCTGACATATAATTAGCAAATAAGATTTCATGGCAACGGCCTCCTTTAAAAGTAGTTATGCAGCAGGGTGACTAAATAGCCAGTCCACAATCAGCAAAGGTTTGTCTGTCATTATTGTTAAACGACAGGCTGTACTTGGTCTTAATCGCATAATATTTAGCTATATAGTCACAGACCGCAATAATTTTAAAACCATCCCCCCTCTGTTCGCCAGCTTTCAGAATAAACTCTGCCGGCGGCAGGTCAGCCTTTAAACTATTAATATCGGCGCAGGCGGGGACATGATTTTTCCTATCATTGGCAAACAGCGCCTTTTTGAAGCCACTCCAATCTATGGCGCCGCTTTCGTGGGCATCACGAAAAGAAACTATATGGTCTACTTCCAGAGAACTGCAGTTAGCGCCTGTATAGAAACCCACAGCACTATAGGCCTTATAGTTGTGATACTTAAAATCATCTGCATTAAACGGACGAGCTGAGGAAGACCCATAAATTGATAGCAATAGAAGCACTAAAACGGTTTTGTAAAATATCACCATAGCCAGTTACCTCATATGGGAAGATCAAAACGCATTTGCTATGTGCGCGATACAACAATATCTAGTTGCAGGGGCCACTATCTCAGACGGAGTTTTTGTTTGCAAGCAGGCTACAGCCTCTGAACAGAGAGACAATTTCGACGCGGATTATATGCTTAAACTATGGACTGCAAAGCTGATATTACAGTCTCTTCTGTCCCTCTATAATATTTTGGCTCAGGGCTGTTTTCTCGCTCAGGGCTGTTTTTTCGCTCAGGGCTGTTTACTCGCTCAGGGCTGTTTCCGCCCTACCCGTCAGATTGGCGGCGAAGTTCATTATATGGAAGATACCGCTCTGCTCCTGGGTGCCTGACACCAGATGGGCGCCAGGGCCTTTGGCGTAAACAGCCACGTCCTCTCCAGAATGGCTTTCACTGCGTTTGGCAATCATTGCCTCCTGATGAAAACCGCTGCTCTGCGTATCCACTGCGGTGAGATCAGCACGGCCCATAAAGGGCTTGGTGTAATAGACTCGATCGGCATTGGTCTCAGTGCCAAAATCATGAAAACCAGGGCCATTAGCATAACTCAGCGTGGTGTAGGGCAATCCATCCAGACCCCTGGCCAGTTCGCTGGTGCCCACATCCACCACCTTTCCCAGTATGGGATTACCCCGCTTTGGATATCCGGCGATGGTAAATACATGACCATGATCTGCAGTCACAATAATCAGGGTTTCATCCGGGTTGCTACTATCTACTGCGGCTTGAATCGCGCGGGAAAATTCTATGGTATCGGTGAGGGCATTGTAGGCGCTATTGGCATGATGACCATGATCAATTCGGCCGGACTCGACCAGCAAAAAATAGCCTTTGGGATTGTTATCCAGAATATCCAGGGTAACTCTGGTCATCTCGGTCAATGAGGGTTCGCCAGCAATATCATTGCCCCGATCTGCCTCATAGAGCATATGAGACTCATTAAACAGTCCCAAAACCGGGCCCTCAGAATTAACGTCCAGAGCATCGAAGCCCACTTGCCTGTCTATGTAGATACCGTCGGGATAGATTGCCTGCCATTCTTCAATCAAATTGCGGCCATCTGTACGATCTCCCTCTACTTCGCTACTTGCATCAGTGCTATTGGCCGCTGCATCCCGAGGCAGAAAATGCCGGCGACCACCGCCCATAACCACATCTATACCATTGATATCTGCACCCTCAAACTGGGCCTCGAGATTGCTCTCAAAGTTAACCAACTGAGAGGCAATATCTTCACAACCCGCGACCACAGCTTCTGGGGGCATATTGGAAATATCTTCCCAGTCGCGACTTGGAGACTTGGCGTAGGCCGCCGCCGGGGTGGCGTGGGTTATGCGAGCGGTGGATATAACAGCTGTGGACAGGCCAGCAATTTCAGCCAGCTCCAGAGCCGTAACTAATTGATTGCCAGCCATTGAGCTGCAGTCATCAAGAATCACATCCTCGTCGACGCCAATTACTCCCACATCGGTTTTAACGCCGCTTATTATTGCCGTCATGGATCCCGCTGAGTCTGGCGTCTGGGCATCGACATTGTAGGTTTTCATTAATCCAGTAAAGGGAAAATGGCCGAAGCTAAGACTGTTCTCCTCTCCAAGCATGCCCTTCTGCTGACCATCCAAGATACGAGCTGCGGTGGTAGTGGCAATACTCATTCCATCACCCACAAACAGAATAATATTTTTTGCCGCGCCCCGGCTGCGGCTTATATTAATTGCCGCCTCATGAATATCCTCGACCTTGGCCGCAGACTGCAGATACCAATCATTCTCTCTCTGGCTTATCAGATTGCTGGCGGGGTTTTCAGTAGCGGCAGCGGGCACATCTGTGTCGCATGCCTGCAGGCAGATAAGGGCAATAATCAGGGGCAAAACAGGTGCTGTTTTCATGGACATTTCACGGTAGGCTTTTTAGGTTCTAGAGATTTGTTTAGATGCTCTACAATAGCCTGAGAACCGCCGTTTCACAAGCTATAGGTAAGGCTGATTAGGCTGCCTGCTAAAGATCAAGTAACTCATGAATATCCAAATCATGGGCCTTGGCCAGTTTGAATAGTTGCCACAGCGAGACTATGGCGGTGGGGTCTTGCTCCATACGCTGATACTGGCGAACCGACAGCTCATAATCGGCCATATCCTCCTGCACCATATCGCGGCTTTTACGCAATAACAGAATTCTATCCCGCAACTTCTTTTGAAGCTGGATAAATTCATCGTAATAAATTGAGTCTGGATTTGGGCGCTGCATAGCGTTTTATAAAAATTCTCTCTTGACCTTTCACGCCAAGGTTGGCATATTCCCGCTTCGCCTAACACGCCAAGCATGGCGCTGTAGCGAAAGGAGTAAACCCACCAAGGAGCACAGCGGTGAAATATAAGGCGATCATCAGTTTATTTATTATCTATCTACTGTCTGGATGTACTCTTAATCCCAAGCAGCCCAGCTATACAGTCGACCACTTCAATCTGGTGCGTAGCGCAGTCTATACCCAGCGAGAACTTATCAATACCCAGCTTGCGCAGCCGGCAGATCAAACCTCTGAATCGCGCAGCCCAAGGCAATCACTCTTGTTGCTAAGCTATTGCGACCTGATCGATAGACGCACCATTTACGCCTCTGAGCTACCTCGTGACTGCGGCAATAGAGACAGGGCAACCCGCCACTGTATAAGCGAATTTCACCGTTGCTTTAAAAGCTGTGAGCTGCGCGGCAGAGATTGTAGTCGCTGTGAGCAGCCAGCGATAAAATGCATGGATTCGCCGAGTAGTTAAACTGTACCACTGTTAACCTGCAGTGCTTTGGACCCTGATCGCATAGCCTTCGTCCGGCAATAGTGCGGCAGTATTGGGGTCATTTTTTTTCTGCAGCTAGCCCTCAATGCGGCAGCCAAATTCCTGTCCTGCGTCTAATAGCCAATGGGCAATATAGTCAGCAAAACTGCGTCGCACAATCAGATCGAATGAACCATCTGATTTATTGCTGACTACCGCTGTGGCTTTGGCAAAGGTGGTTTGAGCACAGCGCCCAGCCTCTTTTTTGGCCTGGGGCCAGGAGTCAAAATCATAGACTGAAGATTTCTTCAGCAGAGTCCTCAGCGCGCTGTCTGCACCACGCAGATTAATCAGCGTCTGGCCACCACTGACATCGACAATAGAAATATGCCCAGACAGTGTTTTTCTGAGCGCAGCCTCAAGTTCAACGGCCCCTGTTTGACTCACCAGCATCCACTCATCCGGGCCCAGCCAATAGATCGCCTGCTGCTGATTACAATGATAGGTGCCGGGCTCAGTCGGCAGCGCGACACCCAATAGCTGACTAATGCCTGCAACAAAACTCTGATCCTGGGCGCTGCCTCGCACATTAAGATGGGTACAGAGGGGCGCTTCTTTAACTACCAGCCCAAAGTCTACATCACCATTAAATATGTCTGTGCTCTGACTATCCGTCTGGTGACTGGACAGACTGTGAAAGTACTGCAATGGCCTGTCTACTGTGATATTTACGGGATTACTGGACATTTTGGCGCTCCCCTTTGGAATCATAGAACACAGAGCTAACAATCTCTGCAGCGATGGTGCGGCCATCGGCCAGGGGGCAGTGAACAATCTGACCCAGACGACTATGCCCCCCTTTAACTACCGCCAGAGCGATGGAATGGCCCATATTGGCACTGTAATAGCTGGAGGTGACATGACCTTGCATAGACATGGGAATGACTTGCTGAGGGTCAAATACCACCTGTGCGCCCTCCGGCAGCACCTGGGTACCATCGACAGTTTTAAGACCTACCAGCTGCTTGCGGTTTTCTCGTACAGAGTCACTGCGCTGCAATGAGCGCTTGCCAATAAAGCTAAAGCTTTTATTTTTGCCCACCACCCAGTCCATATTCATATCGGCCGGCGTCATAGAGCCATCGGTATCCTGACCCACAATAATAAAGCCCTTCTCGGCCCGCAGCACATGCATGGTCTCAGTGCCGTAGGGCGTTATACCAAACTCCTCCCCTGCTGCAATTAAAGCCTCCCAGATATGGCGGCCATAATGGGCGGGCACATTTATTTCGTAGGTTAGTTCACCGGTAAAGCTAATGCGGAAAACTCGTGCATCAACACCGGCCACTGTGCCATCGCGCCAGTCCATAAACTCAAATGCATTATTGGCCAAATCAATATCATCACAGACCTTAGCCAGCACTTTGCGTGCATTGGGACCGCTAATGGTGGCGGTTGCCCAATGGTCAGTTACCGAGGTGAAATATACCTGCAGATGCGGCCATTCGGTTTGCTGCCACAGCTCTAGCCAGGCCAGTACGCCAGCTGCACCGCCAGTGGTGGTAAACATTAGATAGTGGTTGTCAGCGATACAGGCGCAGACGCCATCATCGAAGATCATGCCATCTTCTCTAAGCATAACTCCGTAGCGGCATTTACCCGGTGCTAATTTAAGATAGGAGTTGGTATACATGCGGGTAATAAATTCCGCTGCATCTGGACCCTGAATATCAATTTTGCCCAGCGTGCTGGCATCCAAAATACCCACAGAGTTGCGCACCGCCAGACATTCACGGTTTACTGCCTCCAGCATAGACTCGCCGGACTGGGGGAAATACCAGGGCCGCTTCCACTGGCCTACATCTTCAAACTCTGCGCCCTGATCCTGATGCCAGCGGTGCATGGCTGTATAGCGCTCTGGGTCAAATAAGTCACCCACATCGCGACCGGCAATAGCACCAAAGGTAGTGGGCGTATAGGACGGACGGAAAATAGTGGTGCCAGTCTCCTGGATACTCTGCCCCAGGGCATTGGCCAGAATCGCCATGCCATTGATATTGCCCAGCTTGCCCTGGTCTGTACCAAAGCCCATGGCTGTATAGCGCTTGATATGTTCTACCGATTCAAAACCCTCGCGCACCGCCAGCTCAATACCGCTGGCGCTGACATCCAGCTGCATATCCACAAATTGGCTGGGTGCACGACTAGTAGCTTTAGTGTGGGGTACTAAAAATAGTGCCTGCTGGGGCTGCTCCTGAACCTCTTCGGCCTCAGGCACAGGAAAATGCAATATGCCATCGCCATGGCCGGTTAAATGCGCCATTTCAGCACCTGCCGCTGCTCCTTCCGCCAAGCAGGCAGACAGCGCGTAGCTGCCGCCACAGGCGCCAATCGAGCGCTCCTGTTGCTTTGACTCTCCAGGCCTAAAGCCATGTATGTTCTGGTCCCAGGTGGGTTTTGCGCCCGTATGAGAGCTCAGGTGAATAGCTGGACTCCAGCCTCCGGAACAGGCAATGAGATCACAGCCCAACCTCTGCACAGCGCCAGTAATCTCTGAACCATCGGCACTAAGTGGCGCCACCAGAGCACGCTTAACCCGCTTGCCACCCTGGGCTTCAATCACGCCGTGACCGGCCATAATCTGAATGCCCAGCTGTCTGGCAGCGGCAACCAGCTGGCCCTCGGGCGCAGCTCTGGAATCAATAACAGCAACTACAGTACGACCGGCGCGGTGCCAGTCAATTGCCGTCTGATAGGCATTGTCATTAGTGGTAAATACCAGCAACCTATTGCCGGGGGCCACGCCGTAGCGATTGATATAGGTGGATACAGAGGATGCCTGCATCACGCCGGGAATATCATTGTGAGCAAATACCAGGGGTCGTTCAAAAGCACCTGTCGCCAGTATCACCTGCTTGGCGCGCACCCGATGTAAGCGCTGGCGAGCACCAGCGGCCGCTCTTAGACCCAGATGATCCGTGCGGCGCTGCAAAATACCCAAAAAGTTATGGTCGTAATAACCAAAAACCGTACTGCGGGGTAATGTTTGCACATTGGCAAAGGCATTTAATTCCGCCACTATTTCCTCAACCCAGCCAGTGGCGCTGCGGCCATCAATTCGCTGAGTTGAAGCTAACAGGCTGCCGCCAAATTCGCTCTGCTCATCGGCAATAATAACTCTGGCACCAGCCCGGGCAGCCTCTCTTGCCGCCATCAGGCCAGCTGGGCCTGCACCTACCACCAGCAGGTCGCAGTGCTGATTTAATTTGTCATAGCTGTCGGGATCATCCTGTACCGGGCTGCTACCCAGACCAGCCGCCTTGCGAATAAAGTGTTCGTAGGTCATCCATAGTTTGGCCGGATACATAAAGGTTTTGTAGTAAAACCCCGGAGGCATAAGGCGACCAAACCAGCCAGTAATGCTCATTAGATCAAAGTTAACACTGGGCCAGCCATTGACTGAGGCCGCTTCAAGCCCCTCGTAGAGCTCGACCTGAGTGGCTTTTAAATTGGGCACTGTGCCGGCGCCAGAGCCAATTTGCATAATGGCGTTGGGCTCTTCAGCACCGTGACCAACAATGCCGCGGGGGCGGGAGTACTTGAAGCTGCGACCCACCACATTGACGCCATTGGCGAGCAGGGCCGAGGCCAGGGTATCGCCGGCAACACCCTGCAGCTGTTTACCATTAAAAGTAAACTTAACCGCCACAGAGCTATCGATCCGGGCGCCGCTAGGCAGTCGATTGATTTGACTCATTGTCCCGCCTCCGCTGCGCTAATCTGGGGTTTTTCGGCCACCATATAGGTCTCCAGAATTTCATAGCTGACTGTATTGCGCGTGGCGTAAAAATAGCGTCGGCAGCCGGTCTGGTGATACCACATCTCATGGTGAATACCCCTGGGGTTCTTGCGGAAAAATAGGTAGTCTCCCCACTCTTGGTCGCTTAGAGCCTCTGGCTCGAGAGGACGCACAATATGGGCCTCACCACCGTAGCTAAACTCTTCTTCTTCGCGATCTTCCCTGCAGTGGGGACAGTGAATTAATAACATAGGCAAAAACTCTCTTTAATTGGCGCCCGGTTAATGGGCCACACCAGCGGCGCCGTGCTCATCAATCAGCGCGCCAGAATTAAATCGGTCAACAGTAAAGGCTGCCGCCAGCGGATGGGGATGATCATTGGCTACCGTATCTGCAAACACATAGCCAGAGCCAGGCGTGGCTTTAAAGCCCCCAGTACCCCAGCCGCAGTTAAAATACAGCCCGTCCACAGAGGTTTTACTGATAATTGGGCAGGCGTCTGGACAGGTGTCTACAACACCGCCCCACTGTCGATTCATACGCACTCGGCTAAAGGCCGGAAACAGCTCACAAATAGCCTGCAATGTATGTTCAATAACATGGAATGAACCGCGCTGGCCATAGCCGTTATAGCCGTCGACACCGGCACCAATCACCAGATCACCCTTATCTGACTGGCTGATATAGCCATGCACGGCATTGGACATCACCACTGTATCCAGACAGGGTTTAACCGGCTCAGACACCAGTGCCTGCAGCGGTCGTGATTCGACTGGCAGTCTTAAACCAGCCATGGCGGCCACCACACCAGAATTACCTGCGGTAACACAGGCCACTTTGCGCGCGCCAATAAAACCCTGGGTGGTTTCAACACCAACCACTGCGCCATTTTTGCGGCGGATACCTGTGACTTCAGTTTCCTGAATCAGATCCACCCCCAAAGCATCAGCGCCGCGAGCATAGCCCCAGGCTACAGCATCATGGCGAGCCGTGCCGCCGCGAGGCTGCCAGGAGGCACCCAGAATCGGGTAGCGGCAGTCTCTGGATATGTTAATCAGTGGCGCAATTTGTTTAATGCGTTCTGGGGTCACCACTTCGCCATCAATACCATTTAACCGGTTGGCATTGACCCGTCGCTCAATATCCCGCATATCCTGAAGGTTATGGCCCAGGTTAAGCACACCGCGCTGGCTGAACATCACATTGTAGTTAAGCTCCTGACTCAATCCTTCCCACAGTTTTAGAGACAGTTCATAGAGTTGAGCGGCTTCATCCCACAGATAGTTTGAGCGAATAATGGTGGTATTTCGCGCCGTGTTACCACCGCCCAGATAGCCCTTTTCAATCACCGCTATATTGGTGATGCCATGAACACTGGCAAGATAATAGGCGGTAGCCAGGCCATGGCCGCCACCGCCGACAACAATTACGTCATAGTCGCTTTTAGGCTTGGGACTGCGCCACAGCTTCTGCCAATTTTCATGGTAGCTGAGAGCATTTTTAAACAGGCTAAAGCCGGAGTATTTCTTCATTATTAGAACCTTGAGAAATGCTGGATATTAAGCGTATTGGAGCAATTTACAGGGGCTATTCGATAGAAGAAAACTGACATATACAGGGATAAAAACGACGAAAATAGCCGAATTTGATGAAAAAAAGCCAAAATGACGCTTTAGTTCAAATGCATTCATGAATTGGTTGTATATAAACGCCGCCAAATTTACAATCAAAGGCAGCTTAATGCGCCCTATCCCCAGCGCCCAGGACAAGCCTAATATGAATAACAGCTGTGCTGAACTACCTGCACCTTCCCCCAGTTTATCGGTGGGCTTTGTGCTGATGCCGAGCTTTACCCTGCTGCCATTTTCGGCCTTTATCGATGCCTTGAGACTGGCCGCCGATGAGGGGGACCACAGTGAGCAGATCAACTGTCGCTGGACGGTTATGGCACCCAACAGAACTAAGATTACCTCCAGTTCCGGAGTCACAGTGCAGCCCTGGGAGACCTATCGCGACCCGGCGGAGTTTGACTATATTGTGGTGGTTGGCGGTCTGCTACCCGAGACCCTGAACGGCAGCCAGCATGTGATTGATTATCTGCAGCGCGCCGATCGGGCACACACACCTATTGTCGGCCTGTGCACAGGCTCGTTTGCCATGATTCGCGCCGGACTAATGGAAAACCGGCGCTGCTGTGTCAGCTGGTTTCACCACAAAGATTTAACTGATCGCTACACAGATGTCACCCCGGTAGCGGACCAGCTATTTGTCGATGATGGCGACCGTATTACCTGCGCTGGTGGCGCTGTGGCTGCAGATCTGGCCGCCTATATTATTGAGCGTCATCTGGGGCAGAGCTGGGCGCGCAAGAGTTTGCGTATTCTGGTGATGGATAGTCCCAGACCGGCCAGTGCTCCCCAGCCTCAACCCAGTTCTGAATATCAGGTAGAAAACAAATGGGTGATTAAAGCGCTGCTGATGATGGAACAAAATCTTAGTCGCCCCCTGGCCACAGATGAGATTGCCCAGCGCATTAGTATATCCAAACGGCAGTTAGAGCGTTTATTTTTGGCTGATACTGGTGAGAGCCTGCAAAAGTTTTATCGCAAGATTCGTCTCAGATACGCACTCTGGTTGCTGCAGAATACCCAACGCTCGATCACTGATATTGCCCAGGAGTGCGGCTTTGCAGATACCGCCCATTTCTCCCGCGCCTTTCGCAGCGCCTTTGCCGCCAGGCCTACGGAATATCGCAACCACTAGCCCTCAGGTAAAGACCAAAGTTAAGCCAGTGCGCGACGCTCATTGCTGGGTGGCTTGCCATAGAGGTCACTGTAGCACTTGCTAAAATGAGGTGCGGTAGAAAAGCCACAGCTAATGGCTACATCAATCACTGGAATAGAAGTCTGCAACAATAGAAGCCTAGCGCGGGACAGGCGCAGTTCCAGATAGTAGCGAGATGGCGCACAGTGCAGATAGCGGTTAAATAGCCGCTCCAGTTGACGCCTGGAAATGCCTACATAGTCTGCCACTTCATCCAGGCTCAGGGGTTCTTCAATATTGGCTTCCATCAGCACTACAGCATCTACAAGACGCGGCTGACTGGCGCCGATTAAATATTGCAATGGAGCGCGCTGTGGGTCTTTCTCTGTACGCACTCGATCACAGGTAAACTGCTCAGAAATCTGCTGCACCAGCTGATGACCATGAATACTGGCCACCAGATTGAGCATCAGATCAATGGAGCTAATACCACCGGAACAGGTGTAGCGATCGCGATCAATCACAAACAGACTGGATGAGATATTTAGTTTGGGAAACTGCTCGCGCATGCTGGCTATATTTTCCCAGTGGATGGTGCTGCGGTAGCCATCCAACAAACCAGCTGCAGCCAGCACATAACTGCCAGTGCACATGCCACCTAATGGAATTTTTTTCTTGTCCATGGCGCGCAGTTCATCGAGCATTGATTTGCTGCAATAGTCTTTAACATTGTAGCCGCCGCACACCATCAGCACATTCATATCACCGATGGATTTAAGACTGCCATCCAGCCGCAGTTCAAGACCAGCACTGGAGACCACTGGCTCGCCATCCAGACTAAACACTGAATAGCGATAGAGTTCTCTGCCACTGAGGCGATTGGCCATACGCAACACGGAAACAGCATTAGAAAAGGTGCTGAGGGTATACTCGGGCATCATTAGAAAGCCAAAATGCATAGCCACATTGTCAACCGGGGACTCTGCTGTACCTAGTTCTGCGCTATCTACCATATGGACTATCCCCTCTGATTTCTTTGCTTTTATTAGCTTATCAACAGACCTAGGACGCGCTTAAAATTAGCGAGGCTGAATTCGCGATTATAGGCTCAGAATCTAGTTTAAAAGAAGGTTTATTTCATCAAAAACTAAAATTTATTTTCCGATAAATAAACTATCTGCGGCGACGTTTGCGAGTCGTTCCTGAACTCTCAGCATTCACCTTGGGTTCAGGCCTGACAACCACCGAAAACAGATTGGGAAAGGCATCTTTTTTATTGGGAAAGGCCATGGCATCGACAAAATAATCCTGAAATTTTGGCTCCATGGCAGTTTCAATTTTCTCGATATTTTTAACCAGATTTTCAATGGTCTCCCGGGACTGGGCATTTAAAAGTGCGATACGGGCACCGGTGCCAGCCGCATTGCCAGCGGATGAAACCTGCTCCAAAACTGCATCGGGAATCAACCCCAGCACCATGGCATGCTGCACATTGATATGACTGCCAAAGGCACCGGCGAGGCGGATGCGCTCAACAGTCGCTGTGCCAATATGATCCATCAATAATTTGACTCCGGCATAGAGTGCGGCCTTGGCCAACTGTATCTGGCGAATATCATTTTGTGTTACCACAATTGGCGCTTCGTCATTTTCAGGACTGTACAAAATATAGGACCAGGTGCGGTCGTTTTGAATCACGCGATCCGAGCGACTACTGAGGTCGCCATCAACAATGCCATCCACGGTCACTATGCCCGCCAGATACATCTCGGCCACTACTTCGATAATGCCCGAGCCACAGATGCCGGTAACTCCATGATCTGCAATGGCCTCGGCAAAACCCTCTTCATCGGACCACAGGTCTGAGCCAATTACTTTAAAGCGCGGCTGCAAGGTTTGTGGGTCAATGCGCACGCGCTCTATGGCACCGGTTGCGGCGCGCTGCCCGCAGCTGATCTGGGCACCTTCAAAGGCGGGACCAGTGGGGCTGGAACAGGCCAGCAGGCGATGTCGATTGCCAAGGACAATTTCGGCATTGGTACCCACATCTACCAGCAAGGTCATGCTGTCCTGATTCTGGGGTTCTTCGGCGAGAATAACGCCGGCAGTATCGGCGCCAACATGGCCGGCAATACAGGGCAGTACATAGAGTCGGCCTCCCCCGTTAATAGTTAGACCCATCTCAGCAGCCGGTACTTCAACTGCCGCATCTGTGGTCAGCGCAAATGGGGCACCGCCCAATTCCACTGGACTAATGCCCAGCAGAATATGATGCATCACCGGATTGGCCACCAGAGTAATTTCGAGAATATCCTCGACAGTGCCATCTATTTGTTCGGCCACTTCAATAAACAGTTGGTTGAGGGCTTCGCGGATCACTGTGGTCATTTCGTCGGCGCCCTCAGGGTGCATCATCACATAGGAGACGCGACTCATCAGGTCTTCGCCAAAACGAATCTGCGGATTCATCAGACTGGCGCTGGCCATTACCTCGCCGGAACTGAGATCACAGAGATGGGCAGCAATAGTGGTGGAACCCACATCCACGGCCACACCATAGGCGCGATCTCTAAAGCCAGGCCAGAGGGCAATAATCTGTTGGTTTTTGTGCACGGCCACACTGATGCCACGCTTGCCTTCGGTCAGTGCTGGCTGCAGGGTTTTTAACAGTCTGTTGTCGCAGCCCAGATTGGGCAGTTGCCAATCCTGTTGCAATGTTTCTATCAGCCGCTGCAAATCCCCTTTGGGCACATGCATATCCGGTTCTTCTACCTGCACATAATAGAGGCGAGTCGTCGGGTCTAGTTCTATATCTCTGTACTCCGCCTCTTTGCGCACAATCTGCCGATGCACCTGTGACTCTGGGGGTACATCAATGACGACATCGTCGAGCAATAATGTATGGCAGCTTAGGCGACGGCCATTGATTAGCGGAGTTTTGCGTTCGCCATATTTAATTTCTGTAGCGCAGACCGGCGATAGGTGGCTGCTGTGGGATTCAATTTGGTGTTTGGCAAAAGAGCCTTCGGCACAGACAATCTGGCAGCGGCCGCAGAGACCGCGACCGCCACAGACAGAATCAATATCCACACCCAATACCCGCGCCGCATGGAGCAGCGGCGTATTGACCGGAAAACTGCCGCGCCTACCAGAGGGGGTAAAGACTACCTTGACCATATCTTGCACTGTATAACTAACCTCTTCTGCGACGTCCGCCTCTGGCTCGACCTTCACCCTCGGCAACTGGTTCGCGGTAAGCTTTGATCCAGTTGGCGCAGTTGGGATCATGGCCCATCATGACATCGCCACCGCGCACCGCCGCCATCACTTCCGGATGCAGTGGGCTGGTAATAGCCGAGGTCATACCGGCACCCATGGCCATGGTTAAAAATGCGCTGTTAATACCATTGCGATTGGGCAGCCCAAAGCTCACATTGGAGGCGCCACAGGTGGTGTTTACCTTTAGCTCTTCCCGCAGGCGACGGACCACATGCATTACTTGCAGGCCGGCAGTGTTGATAGCACCAATAGGCATTACCAGTGGGTCGACCACCACATCACTGTAATGGATACCATAGTCTGCGGCGCGCTCAACAATTTTCTTGGCTACGGCAAAACGCTCGTCCGGGTCTTCGGAAATACCGGTTTCATCATTGGAGATGGCAACCACTGAGGCACCGTATTTGGCCACCAGAGGCAGTACCCGCTCTAGCACTTCATCTTCACCGGTCACAGAGTTGACCAGCGCCTTGCCCTGATAAACCGCCAGGCCGGCTTCCAGTGCTTCAATAATGGAGGAGTCAATGCTCAGGGGGACATCGGTAATCGACTGCACCAGCTGAATAGCTTCGGCGAGAATTCGCGGCTCATCGGCCAGAGGAATACCTGCATTCACATCCAACATCTGGGCACCGGCGGCAACCTGTGCCAGGGCGTCGGCTTCCACACGACTGTAATCTCCCACCTTCATTTCTTCGGCCAGTATTTTGCGGCCCGTGGGATTGATACGCTCACCAATAATCACAAAGGGCTGATCAAAGCCGATTTTGACCTCTCTGGTGGCGGAACTGATAGTCGTGATGGTCATGCTGTTCTCCAAAAATTAACGGTTCGGGTGCCAGGGGGTTCGATCTCCCAGCACTTTGGTTTTTTCTACAATCTCGGCAATACGCTCTTCCTGGCGGTAAGCCATAATATGCACGCCGCTGGCCCCTTCAATTTCTTTGATCTCATTGATCATATCGATACAGATATTGACCCCTTCCTGCTTTTGATCTTCAGCACCAGCAAGACGTTTAATAATGGCATCGGGGATATGCACACCGGCAACATTGCTGCGAATCCACTCGGCAGATTTGGCCGAGGCCAATGGCCCTACGCCGGGCAAGATAAACACTTTTTCGTGAAGTCCCAGATCGCGCACTTTTGCCATAAAGGTTTTTAGCATTTCAATATCAAAGCAGTATTGGGTCTGCACAAACTGCGCACCAGCCGCAACTTTCTTGGCCAGTCTGAGAGGGCGATAGTCAAAAGGTGGCGCAAAGGGATTGGCCGCAGCGCCTAAAAATATCTGCGGTGGCGAGGAGATTTGCCGGCCACTGAGAAACTGGCCATCGTCACGCATACCGCGCAGCATTTGCAGACTGGTCATGCAGTCCATATCAAAAACTGGTTTGGCCTCTGGATGATCGCCAGACTGCACGCCATCACCGGTAAGACAGAGAATATTGGAGACACCCATAGCCGAAGCACCCAGCACATCCCCCTGCATGGCAATGCGATTTCTATCCCGGCAGGAGATCTGCATAATCATTGAGTAACCGCGGCGGGTCAGCAGAGCGCACATGCCCACACTGGACATATGGCAGTTTGCACCGGAACCGTCGGTGGCATTGATTGCATCCACCTGACCATCAAACAGTGCGGCTCGCTGATATACCTCCGCGGGATCGGCAGAATCCGGCGGGGCAATTTCTGCGGTTACCGCAAAATGGCCGCTACGTAATACGCGCTCAAAACGACCGGGGGAACAATGACCCGCTAGTATGGGCAGGTTCTCTCCCACTGATGGCTCGTCATCAAAAATCACGGCTCAACAACTCCAAGACGTTTACGTACTGACCGCAACCAGGCACTGGTGCCCTTGAGCCGCACATCTACAGGTGGCTGAATAACCTGAATGGTGGATTCAGTGTTGCCGATGCGCTGACTGCCTTCCCAGGAGGTCACCCAGACGCAGACCATATCGGGGTCGACTTCACAGTGGCCATTGGCCCGCACACCGCCACAGGGACCATTGCGCAATGTCTTGGGGCAATTCATAGGGCAGGCCATGCCGGTCTCGCCCAGGGTGCATTGGCCACAGGATTGAGAGTCGAATAAAAAACCTTTGAGCAGTTTTTCCAGGGCGGCAACACTGCGATCGAGACGCTGATAACCTATGCGACTCAGCACTGGATGCAGAGCGGTCAGGACCCCCTCCAGCCCAGTGTAGAGCCAGCGCAGCCAGCGGGCATTGCGCACCGACCAGTAGCGAGCGGCTCTCATTCGGCAGCGTCCTTTAAGCCTTTGCTGGCAACCAGCGCTGCGATATCTGCGTTGGAGTAGGCTGCCTCTATCTCATCAGCAAACTGCTGAGCAATATCCTGGGGGCTGCCCTCAGCCTCAATGGAACTGGTAACACGGCGCCAATCTTCGAGATATTCATCGCTGCCTCCCTTGCCCGCGCGCATAGCAGCGCGGTCGATGGCTGCCTGAAAGCGATGACTGAGCATGGCTTTGCCACGCACTCGCCCGCTCTTTACCAGAACCTGAGCCGGAATATCGCGCCACAAGACTTCAATCTTTTGCATGACAATTATCTTTTGTTATATCTGGCCCTCAGGCCTGATTAAATTTTAATACCTGCTGTTGCAGGCCAGCTTCAAGATCACCATAGCCGCAGTGCTTATGGCGAAACTCCAGGCCCAAAAACTGTGCTGCTTGTCTGGCCTCGGTCACCAGCTGCGGATCCTCGCGCTGAGACAAATAAACCACTAAACGATAATGGGCAAAATACTGCTCACGCAACTCAGGGTGGGCATCCAGTTTAAGGCCTCTCACCACCAGCCGATCAAAGTGTTCCACTAAAAAGTCGGTAAGATAAAAGCTACCCAGTTCCTGCTCTGCAAGCTGGTTAAAGCGCTGTTCACCGGCAAAAAAAGAATAGCAATGAGCGCCGGGCAGTCGCTCCAATCCCTCTTGTTCAATAATTCGGTCAATCTCGCCACCAGTACCACAGTCGGCATAGCCAATAAAAATATGTTCGTACTGGTGGCGGTTTGTCTCTATAGCTGCTCGCAGTTTTTGCGGAATCAGCTTGGGCCTGTTGTGTAATTCTGCATCCAGACATTGCACATCCATCTGCTGCCAGCCATTGAGCTTCTGCAACCAGACAATCTCATGGGCCAGTGCACCACAGGCAATCACCAACAGGCGCGCCGGGGCTTGCTTACTGGCCCCGTTCATCAGGCCGTCTCTAGTGCTCTGCGCTCACTCACCAGGCGAATTGCTGTGGTTGCTGCATCTGCTGCATCGCGACAGTAAGCATCTGCGCCCACAGCTGTGCCGAACTCTTCATTGAGTGGTGCACCACCGACCATAACAATATATTTATCGCGCAGGCCCTGATCTTTAAGCGCATCAATAACCACTTTCATATAGGGCATGGTGGTAGTGAGCAGTGCCGACATACCGAGAATATCTGGCTGGTGACGCTCTAATGTAGCTATATAATCTTCGACGGAATTATTGATGCCCATATCATGAACTTCAAAACCGGCGCCCTCCATCATCATGGCCACCAGATTTTTGCCAATATCATGGATATCGCCCTTCACCGTACCTATCACCATAGTGCCCACAGGTTTAGCACCGGTTTCAGCCAGCAGTGGCTTAAGGATCGACATACCGCCCTTCATGGCGTTCGCGGCCAGCAGAACCTCTGGCACAAACAGAATGCCGTCGCGGAAATCGATACCCACAACGGTCATACCGTCGACCAGTGCTTCGCCAAGGACTCTCTCTGCGGACCAACCCCGGTCTAGCAAAATGCTGGTGCCTTCTTCTATTTCTTCTTTCAGGCCATCGTAGAGATCATCATGCATTTGCAGCACCAGATCTTCATCGGATAATTCTGCCAGTACAATATCGTCTTCATCAGACATTTGCGGTAACTCCCAATTTGCTATTGCTTAGTAATCTCGATCTTCGAACGAGCCTTTGCGTCGTGCCATAAAGTCCAGCAGTGCTTCATCAACCGCAGGGTCAATGGCTGGGGCCTGATATTCGTTGAGCATTTTTTTCCACAGAACATTGGCACGCTGGGCTGTATCCAATGAGCCATCCACCTGCCACTGCTCATAGCTATTGTTGTCTGCAACTGTTGAGCGATAGAAGGCGGTTTCAAAGTTTTTCAGGGTGTGGGCTGAGCCCAGATAATGTTTGCCCGGGCCCACTTCGCGGACCGCATCCAGAGCCTGACCGTTCTCGGACATATCCATACCGCCCAGCAGTACCGCGATCATGCTGGCCTGATCGGCATCCATAATAAATTTCTCATAGCCCATGGCCAGACCACCTTCGAGCCAGCCTGCGGTATGCAGCATAAAGTTGACTCCGGCCAGTGCAGAGGTCTGCAATGTATTGGCTGCTTCATAGGCTGCCTGGGCATCCGGTAGCTTGGAGCCGGTCAGACCACCACCACTTCTGAAGGGCACGCCAAGGCGGCGAGCCAGTGCTGCGGCTGCATAAATCACCTGACTGGGTTCGGGAGTACCAAAGGTGGGTGCCCCCGTGGCCATGGAAACGGCCGCCGCAAAGGTACCAAAGATCACGGGCGCCCCGGGGCGACACAGCTGAGTGAAGGCTATACCGGCCAATGCTTCGGCCAGAATCTGGGTCACAGTGCCCGCCGTGGTCACCGGTGACATGGCACCGGCAAGGATAAAGGGTGAAACCACCGTGGCCTGATTATTGCGCGCATAGACCTTTAGGGAGCCCAGCATCGTGGCATCGTAGGTCATGGGTGAATTCACATTGATCAGGCTGGTCAATACACAGTTTTGATCGACAAATTCGTCGCCAAATACCAGCTTGGCCATATCCACTGTGTCCTGGGCGCGCTCATGGTGAGTCACAGAACCCATCAATGGCTTGTCGCTGTACTTGAAATGGCTGTAGACCATATCAAAGTGGCGCTTGTTTACCGGCAGATCTACAGGCTCACAGATAGTGCCGCCAGAATGGTGGATACCTGGGGCCATATAGGCCAGTTTGACAAAATTATTAAAGTCGTCGATGGTCGCGTAGCGTCGGCCCTGATCGATATCATGGACAAAAGGTGAGCCATAGGCTGGTACCAGTACGGTGCGCTTGCCGCCAATAATCACATTGCGTTCCGGGTTGCGGGCATACTGGGTATATTCGCTGGGCGCAGTGGCCTGAATAATGGAACGGCACAGCCCCTTGGGGAAATGCACTCTGGTGCCCTGCACATCGGCGCCCGCTTCTTTCCACATCTCAAGGGCTTCAGGGTCATCGAGAAAGTCGATGCCGATCTCTTCCAGCAGAATATCTGCATTGTCTTCAATCAGCTGCAGATTCTCTTCACTGAGATATTCAATATAGGGGATCTTGCGCTCGATAAATGGCTGGGTTGCAACCACTGCATTGGCTCGTGCTTCCCGGCGCCCTTCCCGGCCACCAGCTTCCCGCCCCGCTCTTCTTCGACCTGTTCGTTCAGTCATAATATTAGTTCCAGTGCAGAGTCCAGGACTCTCCGTTAGTTGCTCTTTTATCGCCCGCAGTCTGTGCCTGTTTAACCCAGATCGCATATGGTTCTACGACTGAGGATTACCCGTCTACGACGGTCCTGAAAACTAAGCTCTCAGGCAATGGTTGTCGGCATCAAAAGGCGATTCTTCGATTACTGTGGCGCGGTAACGCTCACCGAGAATTTCAATTTCCAGCTCTGTGCCTATGGCGCCAAATTCTGTCTTCACCAGCCCCAGTGCCAGGGACTTATTGGTGCGGAAACCAAAGCCGCCAGAGGTTGCCCTACCCACCAGCTGGCCGTCTTTATACAGACCCTCGGAACCACGGGCATCTGCATCAGTAACCCCATGCACTTCCAGCGTGGCGAAGCAATTGGCAAAGCCTTTTTCCTGCCAGGCCAGCAGCGCTTGCTTGCCGACGAAGTCACAGTCTTTGTCCAGTTTTACAAAGCGCTGCAACCCCGACTCCAGTGCGGAATATTCAATGGACATCTCCCGGGGAATCAGACGATAGGATTTTTCCAGACGCATGCTTTCCATGGCGCGGATGCCAAAGGGCTTAATATCAAACTCAGCGCCGGCCTTCATCAGCTGATCAAAGATATAGTTTTGCATCTCAATGGGGTGATGCAGCTCCCAGCCCAGCTCACCGACAAAGTTAACCCTCAGGGCTTCAGCCTGGGCATAGCCAACATTGATCGATTTGCCCGTAAGCCACTTAAAGCTGTCGTTGGTAAGGTCAGTATCAGTAAGCTTTTGCAGTACATCCCGAGACTTTGGCCCGGCCAATACCAGCACACCCATCTGGGTAGTGATTTTCTGCAGATTTACCGAGCCATCCCGGGGTGCCAGCTTGGTTAGATAGTCCCAGTCGTGACGCTCCTGAGCGCCGGCAAACACTAGGTAGTAACTATTTTTGGCGCGCTTGTAGATAGTAAATTCGGCCCGCACACCGCCATTTTGTGACAGCATATGGCAGAGGCCGATGCGGCCCACGGCCTTGGGCACATTGTTGGCAACAATGCTGTTCAGCCAGGCTTCGGAACCCGGGCCAGTCACTGTTGCTTTGGAGAAGGCTGACATATCCAGCACACCAACCTTTTCATTCACATGACGGGCTTCCTGGCCAACAAAATCAAAATAGTTGGAGCGACGGAAAGAGTTCTTTTCAACAATGCGCCCATCGTCGAGGGCCTTGCTGTGGTTTTTATTCCACAGGGTGTCCGACTTATCTAGGTCTTCTGCTGACAGGGCGTAACCTTCAGGTGCAAACCAGTTGGGGCGCTCCCAACCGTAGACAGTGCCAAATACAGCACCCAGGTCTTTCATGCGGTCGTAGCAGGGAGAGGTTTTTAAGGGTCTCGCCGCGCCGCGCTCCTCATCCGGATAGTGGTTTTTAAACACATGATCATAGGCTTCTTCATTTTTGCTGCGCAGGTAGCCTCGGGACGCATAGGGTCCAAAACGACGGGGGTCTACACCCATCATATCCACTGTGGGCTCACCATCGACAATCCATTCCGCCAACTGCCAGCCAGCACCACCAGCGGCGGTGATTCCAAAGCTGTGGCCCTCATTGAGCCAGAAATTTTTCAGCCCCCAGGCCGGGCCAACAATCGGATTGCCATCTGGTGTGTAGGCAATAGCGCCGTTGTAGACCGTCTTTACTCCCACTTCTGCAAAAGCGGGAACCCTGTGCATACAGGCTTCAATATGGGGCATCAGGCGATCCAGATCGCCATTAAATAATTCATATTCAGACTGGTCGCTGGGGCCATCCACATAGCAACAGGGTGCGCCCTCTTCATAGGGGCCAAGAATAAAACCACCGGCCTCCTCCCGCAGATAGTATCCGGCGTCGGACTCCCGCAGTACCGCCTGCTCTGGCAGCCCTTCGGCTTTGCGCGCCAATACATCAGGATGAGGGTCAGTAACAATATATTGGTGCTCCACCGGGATAACCGGGATATCCAGTCCAACCATCTCGCCGGTTTTACGGGCGAAGTTGCCGGTACAGGAAACCACATGCTCACAGTGGATATCGCCCTTATCGGTCTTAACGATCCAGCTGTCATCTGCCTGTTGCTCAAGCGCCAGCACTGCTGTGTTGCGATAAATAGTTGCGCCGCGAGCGCGGGCACCTTTGGCCAGTGCCTGGGTCAGATCTGCGGGCTGAATATAGCCATCATCTGGGTGCTGGATAGCACCGATAATGCCTTCAATATTTGACATGGGCCAGGCTTCTTTGACCTGCTCCGGAGTAAGGAAATGAACCTCTACACCCACGGTCTGTGCGACACCAGAATAATATTTGTACTCATCCATGCGATCCTGGTTGGCCGCCAGGCGAATATTGGACACTACACTGAAGCCAACATTCTGCTCTGTCTCTTTTTCCAGCTCATGGTAAAAGTCCACGGAATACTGGTGCAATTTGCCCACTGAGTAGCTCATATTAAATAGCGGCAGCAGACCTGCGGCATGCCAGGTTGAACCAGAAGTCAGCTCTTTTCGCTCTACCAGAACGACATCGGTCCAGCCTTTTTTGGCCAGGTGATAGAGGGTACTGACGCCAACAACGCCCCCACCGACCACCACCACTTTTGCACTAGTTTTCATAACCTGCTCTCTTGGGGTAATTGCAGCAGTGTAACCAGCTACGCCCCTGGGCTGGCCCACAATTACGACAACAACATACCCCACCGCGCCATGACCTCAGTCCACAGGCCGCTTGACCTACCGTCGTTTTTAAGACAGCATTCGCCGGTCTCAGAAAGCCACAAATCAAGTGGGACAAGGAAGATGGCCGGTAACATTTGCGGGCCCCTTAAACAGGATCAAACCGCCCTGTATTTTGTAATATTCAAGGAGAGAGACAGATGAGTGATATCGAAATTGCCCGCGTGGCAAACACCCAACCCATAACTGAAATTGCAAGTAAACTGGGTATTCCAGATTCTGCTCTTATAGCCTACGGCAGAACTAAAGCGAAAATTGACCCAGAACATATTGCCTCTCTGCAAGATAAGCCCGATGGCAAACTTATTCTGGTCACTGCTATTACCCCTACCCCGGCTGGGGAAGGTAAGACAACTACCTCTGTGGGCCTGGCCGACGGCCTAAATCGCATTGGTAAAAATGCCCTGGTCTGCCTGCGTGAGCCCAGTCTGGGACCCTGCTTCGGTATGAAAGGCGGCGCCGCTGGTGGTGGCTATGCCCAGGTGGTGCCCATGGAAGATATCAACCTGCACTTCACCGGTGACTTTCATGCCATTGGCGCTGCCCACAATCTACTCTCTGCACTGCTCGACAATCATATTCATTGGGGCAATAGTCTGGGAATTGATGCCCGACGGATTGTCTGGAAGCGCGTAGCCGATATGAATGATCGAGCCCTGCGCAACATTAACTGCGGCCTTGGCGGCCCGGGCAATGGCTTTCCCCGTCAGGATGGCTATGATATTACCGTCGCCTCCGAAATAATGGCCATTTTCTGCTTGGCCACTGACCTTGATGATCTTAAAAATCGTCTCGATAAAATAGTGGTTGCCTATACCAGAGAGCACAAACCTGTACATGCCAGCGAGATTTTGGGCACCGGTGCTATGGCAGTGCTACTCAAAGATGCGCTGTCACCCAATTTGGTACAGACACTGGAAAATAACCCGGCGATTATCCACGGTGGTCCCTTTGCCAATATCGCCCACGGCTGCAACTCGGTGATAGCAACCAAAGCGAGCCTAAAAATGGCCGACTATGTTGTTACTGAGGCCGGCTTTGGTGCCGATCTGGGGGCTGAGAAATTCTTTGATATCAAATGTCGTGCCGCCGGATTGAGCCCCGAGGCCGCAGTTATTGTAGCCACTACCAGAGCACTAAAGATGCATGGTGGCGTAGCCAAGGAAGAACTCGACACCCAGGATCTCGATGCCCTGCGGGATGGCTGCTGTAATCTGGTGCGCCATATAGAGAATGTAAAGTCCTTTGGTGTGCCTGTGGTTGTGGCTATTAATCGATTTACCTCAGATACAGATGCTGAAATCGCTGTTATTAAAAAGATTGCCGCCACTAATGGCGTAAAAGCTATCGAATGCACACACTGGGCCGATGGCGGTGCCGGTGCGGAAGAGTTGGCTCGGGAAGTCGCCAATCTTGCCGATAGTGCTGTGGCCAGCTTTGCCCCCCTGTACCCCGACGATATGCCTATTTGGGATAAAATCAAAACCGTAGCCACCAGACTCTACCGTGCCGACGATATTATTGCCGATCAAAAAATCCGCGACCAGATACGCAAATTCGAAGAGGACGGCTACGGCCACTTCCCGGTCTGTATTGCCAAAACTCAGTACAGTTTCTCTACGGACCCCAATCTTAAAGGCGCCCCCACAGATCATGTGGTAGCCATTCGCGAGGTGCGCCTGAGTGCCGGCGCAGGGTTTATAGTGGTAGTCTGTGGCGATATTATGACAATGCCTGGCCTACCCAGAGTCCCTGCCGCCAATAGCATTGCCATGGATGCAAACGGTGAGGTTGTCGGCCTCTTTTAGGATGGCCGATTGATGTTAATCGATAATAGCTAAACTTACCCGGGCAGATCCCCTATGGGGCTGGAACAAATTGCGGGGCGGGAGTAAAATTCCCGACCCCTGAGTTTTGAGCTGCGCATGTCCAATTCGTCTTTTAGCTATCCCGCCTTCGTGCCCAAGCCCTCAATTGTCTCTGGCAGTGGCTATAAATGCCCCAACTGTGGTTTGGGGCTGGTGCAGCTGGAAACTGTTCCAAGCTTTAGTTGCGAAAATAATCACAACTTCGATTTAGCCAAAGAAGGTTATCTCAATCTCCATCTGGCCCAACATAGACGCAGCCGCAAACCTGGAGATAGCGATCAGATGGTTCGCAGTCGCCAGCGCTTTTTAAACGCTGGTTACTACAGTCCACTGGCAGAGGCTATTGTCGGTCAGCTCGGCAATATACCCGAGAATCAGAGGCTCTTGGATATAGGTTGCGGTGAAGGCTATTATCTCGAGCAGATTTATCAGGCGAATAAATCACTGCAACTAGTGGGTCTGGATATCAGTAAAACTGCTGTGCGACTGACGGCCAAACGCAAACTCAATGCCCAGCTGGCTGTGGATAGCGCATTTAATATTTCACTGTTCGATAGCAGCGTTGATAGCGCTATTTCAGTTTTCTCTCCCATCAGTGCCGCAGAGGCATCCAGAGTTATAAAGCCAGGTGGCACTCTAATTATGGTCGGTCCCGGGGAGTCTCATCTGCGCGGATTGACCGCTCAGATATACGATAAAACTATGGCTCGCAAAGGCAACTTTGAGGCTCTGGATAGCAACCATCAATTTACCCTGTTAAAGCAACTTGAAGTTTTGGAAGAGATGCATATTGAGGGTACAGCTATTGCTGATCTTCTGCATATGACACCCTATTACTGGCATGCAAAACCACAGCAGCAGGAACGCCTAAAAGCTTTGAGGAGTCTTGAAACCCCTGCACATTTTATTATTCGGGTTTATCAGAACGGTCAGCCAATCAGTCCCGTGAAACTGAGCTGATATCTGCAAATCGGTCTATGGGTAACATCACCCGAAAAGTTGTCCCCTTGCCCAGCCGGGACATGACTGTGGTGCGCCCTGAATGGGCCTCAATCGCCCCCTGGACCTGCTGCAACCCCAGCCCACTGCCGTTTGCCGATGTCTTGGTCATAAAGAATGGATTAAAGATTTTACTCAGATTTTCATCACTGATGCCTACTCCAGTATCCGCTATATCAATCCAGATCATTGAACTGTGAGTCCCGGTCCGCAATGTAATGGTACCTCTGGACTCAATTGACTCAACCGCATTAAACAGCAAATTTAAAAATGCCTGAACCAGCTGACTGCTATCACAGAGCATATTGGGTATACGGCCATACTGTTTGACGATTTCAGCTTTAAAGCGCAATTCGCTAGAGGCTAGACTGAGGGATCGATCAAGTAGCACATTGATATCTTCCTCGGCAATTTCTCGACGGTCAGTAGAGCAAAACTCGGCAAGGTCGTGCACCAGAGTTTGCACTCGGGCAATTGCTTCGCCTGAGTCATTCAGCAGGCAGGCAGCATCTGATTGAATAAAATCAAAATTAATCTGCTTCTTGAGTTTATTCAGTCTCTTCAAGGTCGCGGTTTTTGACAAATCTGTTGATTGCGAAGACTGAATACCCTCGGCCTGCTGATCTATAAGCGCAAAAATATCCTCGAAATAACTATTCAGAGATTTAAGATTGTCCGCAACAAAGGTTAAAGAATGGGTGATTTCATCGGCAATACCAGCCAAGAGCAATCCCACCTTAGCCATTTTCTCTGAGTGCATAAGACGCAGCCTAAGCTGATCTGCATCCTCATTTAACTGTCGTAATGCAGCACTTTTCTCGGCAACAATTTGCGTGCGATACTGCAATGCAGCCGAGGTTTCATAAAGCTCAGCACTAACCTCTTCAAGTCGTTTTTCTGCTGCCTTACGGGCTTCAGACTCCCGGGTCAAGTTTTCGCTCGACAGATCCATATCGCTCATAACCTTTCCTCAGGGCCATATTTTATCAGGCTCCCGGAACCACGAAGCCTGCACTGAGACTTATGGATTACGACTGATAAGACCGGAGAAAATATACAGACTGGCAATGGTATAATCATCCTTTTGGTTACCTGCTTTCCATCCAATGGAAGTCATATGTTGGCGTACTGCTGGAGTAATTATTTAATAACTGCTCTACTAAAATATAGCCGAATATCTCTGGGACGTTTAACTTAAATCCAGATACATCCTATTTTTTAAAATCGAATAACTGCATGACTTCTATATCCAGAGCAGAGGCAATTTTTTCCAAGTTATCAAATCGGGGACCAAAGATACCTCGCTCCATATTACTAATAGACTCAATACTAAGCTCAGTGGCGTCGGCCAATTGCTCCTGGGTTAAACCCCTGCCGGTTCTCAGCGACTTTAACCGACTGCCGAACCTTGTTTTCAAACTAGCCATAACAGCATTCCCGAAGAAAAAAAATGGCATTTAATTTAATTAAATAATCAATCTAGCTAAGTCGAAGTTCTTATTTAACAGAGTTAGACTTCGTTTTTTGCAGAACTGCGATCGGCTTCCACATGCCGGCCTCAGAACAAATCAACCCACTAAAGTCCGAGGCAGCCATTATCTTTCCGTGCAGTAAAAAAGGTCCTTTTGTTATTGTGGGATCGCCAAAAAACTGTTGCATAAAACGGCTGGATTGTTAACTGTTTGACTCTATCTATAGGTGAATAGTTTCCCTGTCAGAACAATATTTAAATACCAGTTGGACGGCTCTGGCTGCCATATTAGGAACTCTGATCCATCAAGCATTTATAAGCTGTTCCCCATCAATTACGCCTATGCTAGGCTATAATGATTAACCTGCTACCAGAGTAAACCCCGATAATTCACCGAACCATAGATCCTATGACCCCTGCCACAGAAGCCTTTCTCGAACGCAACCAGTTGTCGGAGAACTATCTGCACTTCGCTCAGCGTTGGTTTGAACCAGTGCTGGAACAATTTGCCCAGCAGTATCAATCGCAAAAGCGACCACAGATACTGGGCATCAATGGCTCTCAGGGCTCGGGTAAATCAACTTTGGCAGACTATCTATGCAGCATAATTGCTGAGCGCCATGGTGTTACTGCAGTCAATTTGTCACTGGATGATTTCTATCTAACCCATGACCAGCGTGCACAGCTGGCTGAGACTGTTCATCCCCTGCTAGGAACTCGCGGCGTGCCCGGCACCCATGATGTAGATCTGGCTATACAGACTATTGAGCAGCTTGTCGCCGGCTCTGAATGCCGGATACCCCGATTTGATAAGAGTGTTGATGACCGGGTGCCAAAAGCAGAGTTTGATTCTATCGAGGGTCCGGCGGGCTTAATTATTCTCGAGGGCTGGTGCCTGGGAGCCCTTCCGCAGGCTCAGACAGATCTGCGAGAGCCGATCAATGATCTGGAGAGATTGGAGGACCCTGAGGGTATTTGGCGTGAGTATATCAATACCGCCCTGGGCGGGAGTTACCAGCAGCTGTTTGCCATGGTCGACCAACTGATTATGCTGAAAGCACCCTCATTCGATGCAGTCTTTCAGTGGCGCTGGCAACAGGAAATGAAATTAATTGAGAAATATCAAAACACCGGGCGATCCGGGCTGATGACAAAACAGCAGGTATTGAAATTTATTCAATATTTTCAACGTATTACCGAGCAGTCGCTGGGTGAAATGCCCAAGCGCAGCCAGCATGTCTTTCAGCTGGAGTTAGACCGGCAGATCAGTCGCTATTCAGGCGCAGAATCATCTTCAAACTAGCCTGTAAAACGCTAATGGGCAGCAATTTGATTCTGATTAAACTCACTGACCACGCGCAATAGCTGACGACAGGTGATCTGCCCAACCAGCCGTCCATGATCAAGGACCGGACGGCGCCGATGGCCTTTCTTAAGCATATCGTCGGCCACATCAACCAGGTCAGCATGGATATCACAGACATCCACATTGGCGCTCATATACTCACCGGCCTTGCCTACGTCGCCATTCTCATTGTAGGTAGCCGCTAAAATAGCACCCAGGCAATCCATTTCGGAAAGCACACCAACCAGCATTTCCTGCTCATCGACCACGCAAACGCCAGACACCCTGTGCTCGATAATCAGGTGAATAGCATCAAAAACATCTTCATTGGCATGAATTTTCACCGGATTGTGAAGCATGTAATCACTGATATCCACAGAACGTAACATAGCTATCTCCTTGCCCTGAGAAGGGCTGGGTTAAACTAAAAGGACCTGAACGCCTTCAGCCAGATCCATCACAGTGCCCCTGCAAACTCGATAAAGGGCTGCGGCCAGCTGCCGAGAGCCAGCACCAGCAGCAACAAAAGGGCTGCAACAATATCCTGGGAACCGACGGTGGCTGCTGACTGTGCTTTAAGCTTAGTTGCTGAGGTCTTACTCATAGCAAAAATAATTCGCAGGTAGTAATAGATGGCTATGGCACTACCCAGAACCAGAGCAGTCAGCATTACCCAGAGCCCGGACTGAATCGAAAGAGTAATAAGATAAAACTTACCGATAAATCCGGCAGTAAGAGGTATACCTGCAAAGGACAGCATGGCTACTGTAAGCACGCTGGCCTGCAATGGATTGCGCCAGAACAGCCCCTCAAATGCACTGAGCATGGATTTGCTATCGTCTTCTCCGGCCAGATTGGCCAACACCGTAAAGGCCGCCAGAGTAGTCACAATATAGGCCGCCAGGTAGAAGGTAATGGCCTGACCAATTAGCGCAGTAGCACCGGGGTTTTGCGCAGCAGCCAGCGCGATTAGAACAATAAGCAGATAGCCAAAATGGGCAATTGAGGAATAGGCCAGCAGGCGCTTGATATTTTCCTGTCGCAGAGCCAGCCAGTTGCCCACTAGCATTGAGGCAATAGCGACCACCGACAGCGCCATAAGCAACGAATTGTATTGATAGAGTTGGCCCTCGAGATAAAACCGCACTAGAGCGACAAAGACGGCACCTTTGGAGACCGTAGCCAGAAAGCCTGTCACAGGTGTAGGTGCACCCTGATAGACATCCGGAGTCCACATATGGAATGGCACCACTGACAATTTAAAGCCGAGGCCGGCAAGAATCATGGCACTGCCAGCCATCAGCACCACTGGCTCCCGACTGTAGGCAGCTGCGGCTTTGGCACCCATACCTGCATAGCTGAGATCACCTGTGGCTGCGTAAATAAGCGCAAAGCCAAACAGCAGCATGGCGGATGCACAGGCTGACAGCACCAGATATTTAATCGCCGCCTCCAGAGGTAACTCACCCTTTTCAGGAAAGGCTATCATGCCGTAAAGCGCCACGCCCATAAGCTCCATACCCAATAGCAACGAAGCCATATGGCTGGACTGTATCAGAATCACAGCACCCAATACGGAGAGCACCAGCAGCAGGTAATATTCCTCCTTGCGCTCTCCCTCCGGAGAAAAAGTATCTTTAGACAGGATCAGTGTTACCAGCGAGGCCACCAAAATCAGAGTAGTGAAAAATAGCCCCCAGTCGTCTACTACCAGCAATAGGGTCACAGGCTGGGCAAATTCACGGGCATATCCCGCTCCCCAGAGGGCCAATAAAAACCCCACTCCGGTAATCCACCAGGCCACTGCCTGATCGCGTTTGATCGAAGCCTGAATCATTAGCGCCACGGCTGTCAGTGACAGCATTAGCATAGGCATCAGCGCCATCATTTGACTCGAATTCATGGCATCATCTCCACTGAAGTCATATCAAGCAGGCTCTGCAGCACCGGCTGAGCCATATCTAAAACCGGCTGAGGGTAGAGTCCCAGTCCAATGAGTGCGACCATCATTACCGCCATGGTAAGCATTTCACGGCCGGCGAAATCAACCAGCCCATGCCCTTGCAGTTTTGGGTTGGGCTCTCCCTGAAAAGATCTCTGCATCAGTATCAATGAATAAATAGCACCAGTAATCAGACCCAGAGCAGCCACCGCAGTCATCCAAGGGTTGACCTGAAATAACCCCAACAAAACTAAGAACTCAGCAACGAAGTTACCCAGCCCGGGCAGACCCAAACTGGCCACCACAAAGAACATAGCCACTGCACCCATGCGCGGCATCTGTTGCCACAGGCCGCCCATCTCTCGCATATCTCTGGTGTGCAGTCTCTCCTGCAGAGAGCCAGCGATCATAAACAGTGCCGCAGTGCTAAAACCATGGGCCACCATCTGCATCACCGCGCCCTGCAGGGCCAGCTCATTCCAGGCATAAACACCCAGCAGTACAAAGCCCATATGGCTGACACTGCTGTAGGCAACCAGCCGTTTAAAGTCCGTCTGGGCAAATGCCAGTACGGCACCGTAGACCACACCAGCAACACCCAGCGCCATAGCGGTAAATGAGAAATCCATGGCTGCATCAGGAAATAGCGGCACCGCAAAGCGTATCAAGCCATAGGCACCGGTCTTCAGTAGAATCCCGGCCAGAATCACACTACCAGCTGTCGGGGCCTGAGTATGAGCATCTGGCAACCAGGTATGAAAAGGGAAAGCCGGCAACTTGACTACAAAGGCAATAAAGAAGCCCAGCATCAGCCAGTGGGCGGTCTGTTCGGTCATAGCCGTGTTCAGCAGATCAAAGTAGCTAAAGCTCCACTCTCCGGTCGCGCTGTGATTAACCGTCACCAGTGCCAGAGTTGCCACCAGCATTAGCAGGCCACTGGCCTGAGTAAAAATAAAAAACTTCATGGCCGCATAGCCACGATTTTCATGACCCCAGATGGCGATCATAAAGTACATAGGAATTAGCATCACTTCCCAAAACAGGAAGAACAGGAACAGATCCAGGGCCATAAACACCCCCAGCACGCCAGCTAATGTCCACAACAGATTAGCTTCGAAGAAGCCCTGCTTGACCATAATGTCCGTCCATGAGGAGCTCACAGCTATAGCCCCCAGCACCAGCGTGAGCAGCACCATCAGCAGGCTGATCCCGTCCAGCGCCAATTCAATGCTAATGCCAAAAGCAGGAATCCACTGAGCTTTAAAGTGCATTAACCAGGTACTGGGATCATCGGGCACAGGCGCCTGCAACTGAGTGAGAGAGGGCATGCCCGACAGCTCAGATAGCAGGTAGGCCAGATCTACCAGAATAACCACCAGCGCCACTCTGCGCGGCATATTCTCACTAACAGACTCGGACAGCATGGCCAGCACACCGCCCAGCAGCAATATCAAGATCAGATTGACCATTACCATTAGAGCGCCTCCGCCGGAATCTGCAGCGCCAGGGTCAGCACCAGAATTAAGCCAAATACCATACTGGCGACATACCATCGCATACGGCCGGTCTGCGACACTGCCAGCCAGTGGTTAAAGGTTTGATTAATGGCCACAATCAGACCGTAAATGGCGTCTATAGGCTCATTGAGCATAGTCCCGGACAACCTATAATAGGGCCGTACAAAAACCCGATCATAGAGCCAGTCTATACCCCAGCCGCTAAACCAGAAGCGACGCAGCGACTGACCCAGTGATGAGTTGACCAGCCTGTCAACATTTAACTGGCCACTGTGGAATATCAGATAAGACAGCAACAGACCGATCAGCGGCACTGAGATAGACACATACTCCACCCAGTGAGCCGGATGCTCAGTACTGGCCGCCGGAAACACCTCCGCTACCGGGATAATAAAGTAGCCACCGACCATTGCCAGGCCACATAGCAGAACTAGTGGCAAGGCCATTCGCCAGCCCGTATCCCCGTCCGGTTGCGTTTTAGCCTCACCAAAGAACACCACAAATACCAGGCGGAAACTATAAATAGCCGTCAGCAGCGCTCCCAATAAACCGCCCAGCCACAGCCACGGGCCAGCCTCGGGCAGCATATAAGCCTGTAGTAAAATCTGATCCTTGCTAAAGAATCCAGAGGTCATTGGCAGGGCCGCCAGCGCCGCCGAACCAATCATAAAGCTCCAGAAGGTCACCGGCATTTTGCTGCGCAAACCACCCATCTTGAAAATATCATGCTCGTGATGAAGGTAGTGAATAATGGCACCAGACCCCAAAAACAGCAGCGCCTTAAAGAAGGCGTGAGTCATAAGATGGAAGATGCCAGCGGTCCAGGCACCCACGCCCAGCGCAAGGAACATATAGCCAATCTGGCTGATAGTCGAATAGGCCAGAATGCGCTTGATATCCGATTGCATCAACGCAGTAAAGGCGGCCATCAATAAAGTCGCCAGGCCCACCAGTGCCACAATCATCATTGCAGTTGGCGCCAGCAAAAATAAGCCATTGGTGCGAGCAATCAGGTAGACACCAGCAGTCACCATGGTGGCCGCATGAATCAATGCACTCACCGGTGTAGGGCCAGCCATGGCATCCGGCAGCCAGGTATGCAGAGGCAGCTGGGCCGATTTACCCACCGCACCACCGAGCAATAGCAGGCAGGCTATTAGTGGCAGCCTATCACCCACCTGCCACTGTTGATCAGCCGCCCCCATCATCGCCTGAATATCCAATGTGCCCAACTCGGTAAACAGCAGCAGTAACCCCAGGGCCATGGCCGTATCACCAATACGAGTTACTACAAAGGCTTTGCGCGCCGCCTGACCATTGGCACTGTTCTGATACCAGAAACCAACTAGCAGATAACTGCAGACGCCCACGCCCTCCCAGCCCAGATAAAGTAATAATAAATTGTCTGCCATCACCAGCATCAGCATGGCCGCAACAAACATATTCAGGTAGGCAAAGTAGCGCGCGTAACTGGCGTCCTCTTCCATAAATTCAGTGGAGAATAGATGAATTAAAAAGCCAACCCCGGTTATAACTGACATCATAACCAGCGTCAGCCCATCAAAATAGAAAGCTATACCCGGACTAAAATCGCCCACCTGCATCCATGTCCAGAGTGTCAGTTGAAAGGGTTGCGGGTTGGCCAGAAATTCCAAACCAACCAATAACGTCAGCACTGCTGCCGCGCCCACCGAGCATACTCCAAGCAGGCCTATCAAAACCCTTGGCAATGTTGCGGAACCAAGCATCAATAGAATTGAGCTCAGCAGTGGAATCAGTGGCACTAGCCAGATCATATCAACCATGCTCAACCCCTCATCCTGTCAGCGCTATCCATATCCAGCGTTTTAAAGCGCCGCTGAACCTGCAATACAAGCCCCAAACCGACCGCTACCTCTGCCGCGGCCACAGTCAAAATTAACATAAAGATAATCTGCCCGTCGGGCTGCCCCCAATGGGCACCGGCGGCAACAAAGGCCAGCGCTGCTGCATTTAGCATGACTTCGAGAGACATCAAAATAAATATGATATTGCGCCTGATCATCAGCCCGAGCATACCAATACTAAATAGCAGGGTAGATACCAGCAGAATATGATTAAGGGGAATATTCAGGCCTTCCATGCTCTACTCCTCCCGCTCTAAATAGCGGCGACCCAGGTGAAAGGAACCCACCAGACCTGCCAGTAATAACATTGCCGCAATCTCGACTGCCAGCACATAGGGACCAAAGAGTGCCAGCCCTACCTCTTTTGCGCTCACTGCCTGAGTCGACACAGGGCCTTCGATGGTGGAGATCATATATAGCAGCTCTGCAAACAGCAGCACCGACAGCAATGTGGGGCCAGCCCAGATACGGGGCTGCAGCAATCCCCGCTCGCGGGCATCGCCCTCTTCCCCCAGGTTGAGCATCATAATGACAAATACAAACAGCACCATAATGGCGCCGGCGTAGATAACAATTTCCAGGGCAGCGGCGAAGGGTGCGCCAATCAGGAAGAAGATAACGGCTACGGCCAGCAGTGAGACTATTAGGTAGATCAAAGCATGAATGGCGTTTGCTCGGGTCATGGCTAGTATTGTGGCTACCAGGGCTATGGTGGCGGCTATGTAGAATAGGGTTATCTCAAGCATGGGTTGGGTCCTGTTTGGGCAGGGTTTGGGTTGGGGTGGGAGGAAGCATGGTTCTGGCATCTGCTCCGGCGACAGGCCGTAAATACGTCCCTGTAAGCTCGGGGTCAGGATGCCGAGAGCGACCGTATTCACGGCGCGCCGCAGAAATACCTCTGCAACCTGTGCCCTGACAACCGAAGCTCCAAACCCTCATGGCAACAAACTCTTAGTATCAATAGGCCGAGCCTCATTCCTACCCTCACCCTTATCCTTAAAAGCCGTCTGCATCCCAGACACCCGATAAAAATTATAATCCGGATACTTACCCACCCCATTAATCAGCAAATTCTCCTTCTCATAAACCATATTCTGCCGATCGTACTCACACATCTCAAAGTCAGGAGTCAACTGAATCGCATAGGTAGGACAGGCCTCCTCACACATGCCACACATAATGCAGCGGGAAAAATTAATACGGAAAAACTCCGGATACCAGGTGCCATCCTCGCGAGTATCCTTTTGCAGCGCAATGCAATCCACCGGGCAAACAGCCGCACACAGATTGCAGGCCACACAGCGCTCCTCACCATCCGGATCACGGGTCAACACAATACGTCCGCGATAGCGCGGAGCCAGATAAGGCATCTCCTCCGGATACTGCACCGTGTCAGCTTTAGTAAAGCTGTGCTTAAAGATTTCCCACATGGTTCGCAGTTCACTCAACATCAGACAGCTCCCTCCATCCATAACAACACAGCGCCAGTAATCACCAGATTAACCAGCGTAATCGGCAGCATCACCTTCCAGCCCAGCGACATCAGCTGATCATATCTGGGCCGCGGAATAGCCGCGCGCAGCAGCACAAAGAAATTGATCACAAAGAAAACTTTAAGGCCAAACCAGGCCAGCGGAGGAAGCCAGTGGCCGATTAGAGCAGGTCCCATCCAGCCGCCGAAAAACAGAGTCACAATCATGCATGAAATCAGCATCAGGCCAAGATATTCCCCAAGCATAAACATAGCGAACTTCATACCGCCATACTCAGTGTGGAACCCAGCAGTTAACTCATGCTCCGCCTCAGGCAAATCAAATGGCAAGCGATGACTTTCAGCGATGCCAGCAATAACAAACACCAACAGCCCCAAAGCCTGAGAGAAACAGAACCAGACATCAGTTTGCGCCTCGACTATATCCACCAGACTGAAGCTGCCAGACATCATCACTACACCCATCAGCGACAGGCCCATAAACACCTCATAGCTGACCATCTGCGCCGCAGAGCGCAGACCACCCAGCAGAGCGTATTTATTGTTAGAGGCAAGCCCCCCCAGCAACACGCTGTAAACCGCCAGCGAAGTCATACCCAGGAAAAACAGCAGCCCGATATTGACATCGATAATCATCACATCCGGCGCAAAAGGCACCACCGCAAAGCCCATCATCATGGCCACCACAATCGCCGTGGGAGCAAATATAAACACCACCTTATCGGCAAAGGGTGGCACCCAATCATCCTTGGTCAGCAACTTGATCATATCCGCCAGCACCTGGCCTATGCCAAAAGGGCCCAGACGGTTAGGGCCATATCTGTCCTGCCAAAAACCAAGCAAGCGGCGCTCCCACCAAGTCAGTACAGCAGCACCGGCAACGCCACCCAGCAATATAACCAGCGCCAGCAGGACTGGCATCATTAACTCATGCATGGGCAGAGCCTCCCTTAGCAATCACAGGGTCCGGGATAACTTTGTCCGTAGCGATCAACTGAGGCTCGCGACGCTGCCATTCGGTATCCACCGTCAAAGTCGCCAAAGAGCCAGGCTGCAGAGAGAGGGTTTCGGCATAGCCGACACCAAAACCAATGCAGTTCTTGGCCACTCGCTGCAAGATTCGCACTTCCAGAGAAACCTGATTATCCCCCGAGGCCACAATTACGCCATCGCCATCTGAGAGTCTCAGCTTGTCGGCGACAACAGGACCAAGACATACAAAACCTATACCCGCCAACTCGGCAATTTCATCTGTATTGACCGACAGTTCGTCAGACCCATGTACCTGATGCACAGGCACCAGCTGCCACTGGTGAGGCTGCATTTCAACAGTTTGCTGGGGCGCTTTTTGGGTGGCCCCACTGGTCGATGAAACAATTAATTTTGCCCCTGCGGTACCACTTTTTAGCGGGCCATCCACCTCCGCCTGAAACTTCTGCAACGACTGATTGGAATTCCAGCCCGGAGACCAGACATAGGGTGTTAGAGAGGCAGGCTGATCCCGATTGAGACCCTCCATACTGTAGGCCAGCGGCGACTCATCATCGTGGGGCTGCTGGGGCTCATGCACATTGACACCAGCATTCATCGCGGTACGACCGCTGTACCTGTGGGTCTGGCGAGGGATTTTTAGGCCGCGATCACGAAAACTGTGGTCCGGGGCAGCACTGAGCAGACCGGCAAATTCAGCCTGACTCTCAGCACAGGCAGCTACTACCTGGTCAAAGTGCTCCAGCTTAGCGAGTGATTTATGGCCCGTTAAGGCCGCGAGTTTCAATAGCCACTGCCAGCTGGGCAAGCGCTCCTCCGCAGGCTCAAATACCGGGAAATAACGTTGAGCGCGGCCCTCCATATTGACCAGAGAACCCTGGGACTCTGCATAGGAGGCTGCGGGTAGCACCATATCGGAGGCACCCAGAGTTGCATTCTCCAGCATATCCATACTGATTACCTGAGTGCCCTCCGCCATTAGCTGTTGCATCTGCTGAGCATTAAGACGCCGCTCAAGATCGTTCTCCATCACCAGCAGCACCTCTGGAGGACTATTCACCAGATCGGACAGGGACAGCGTAGCTTTGTCGACCAGAAGAGCCAGTCCCAGGCTATTGGATTCGGGTACACAGAGACTCAGCATAGCGCCGGATTGCTCTCCACACAGAGACTCGGCAATGGCAACCGCAGAATTAACAATGCCCCAATTAAGCATACTTGAGCCACTGACAATCAATGGGTTTTTAGCCGACTGCAATATCTCGGCAATCTGATTGGCTTGCTGATTGGATGAGGGTTCTCCGGCCAGGGCTTCAACAATAGACACACCGAAATCGGCAATTTGATCCGGTGCCAGTGAAATACATTGGCTGGCCACATCATCCAGCCTGGTATCCATAGCCGAGACAATCACCAGAGGCGAGCGCTGATCCTGAGCCAGATTGCGCACAGCTGCATCCTGCCAATGCGGAAGGCCCATCTGCTCGGCCAGCTCGAAAGATTTATTTCGCACCGACTGCCGCAGCGCCAGAGCAACTCTGGGTGCAGTGTTGGTAACATCCTCACCAAACACCAGCACCGCATCGGCAGCCTCAATCTGTTTAATACTGGGATTAACCGCCATAGTGGTTTGCAGTATCCTGCGAATAGAAGCCATAAGTGGCGCTTCGCTATCAGAGAAACCTGCAGCAAAATGGTCTGCGCCCACCAGTTCGCGAAGCAGATAATTAGCCTCCAGCGATGCTCTGGGCGAGCCAATGCCTGCGACTTTTTTACCCTTCATCCAGCTGGCAGCAGTCTCCAGTGCCTGCTGTTGGTGCACCGCCATAAAACTGCCATCCGGCTTTTTGATACCTGCGTAGTCCAGTCGCGCATCGCTGTTAACATAGCCGCTGCCAAAGCGCCCGCGATCACAGAGAAAGTAACCATTTACCTCATGGTTGTATCTATTGTGCACGCGCTTTAATTTGCCGTAGCGCTCACCTGGGGCAATATTGCAGCCCACCGCACAGCCAGTGCAGATTGAGGGTGCCGACTGCAGGTCCCATTTGCGGCTGTACTGCTTTAAAAATGGCTTATCGGTAAACACCCCTGTTGGGCAAACCTCCACCAGATTGCCGCTAAATTCACTCTCCAGCACACCCTCTTCGTGGCGCCCAAAATAAATATGGTCATGGGAGGCCTGGGCACCTAGATCTGTGCCACCGGCATAGTCTTTGTAATAGCGTTCGCAGCGATAACAGGTAATGCAACGATTCATCTCATGGTGAATCAGTGGCCCTAAATATTGATTGCGGTAGGTATTTTTTTTGCCGGTATAACGGCGATCTCTGTGCCCTACCATCACTGTCATATCCTGCAGATGGCATTCACCACCCTCGGCACAGACCGGACAATCATGGGGATGGTTTAGCATCAGAGATTCAACCACGGCCTCGCGAAACTCTGTGGCATTTTCAGCATTCAGAGAAAAGCGAGCACCCTCAGTGACCGGGGTCATACAACCCATAATAATGCGGCCGCGGGTATCCTCTTCATTCTGATACTGCACCAGAGCACACTGGCGACAGGAGCCAATAGAACCCATGGCCGGGTGCCAGCAGAAATAGGGTAAATCCAATCCGGCATTAAGACAGGCCTCGAGAATATTCTCGCCGTCGTTAACCTGAAGTTCCTGACCATCTACAAATATGGTTGGCATAATTTACACTCGTCTAATGGTAGGGGCAGCGGCCACTACTGATATGCTGTTTAAAGTCATCGTAAAAATATTTTAAGGCGCTCTGCAGAGGCTCCATGGCACCAGGGGCCAGCGCGCAATGAGTATTGCCAATGGCGCCTATATATTTGACCTGGTAAGCCAGGGTTTCCAAATCTTCTGGCTGTCCCCGGCCCTCCTCAATATCTTGTAGCACCTGCCGCGACCAGGGCAAACCATCGCGGCAGGGTGTGCAAAATCCGCAGGACTCGTGAGCAAAGAAACGAATCAGATTGAGCACCATACCCACGGGGCAGGTGCGATCATCGAGGATAATCATGGTGCCTGTACCCATGCGACTGCCGGCGGCACCGATTACGTTGTAGTCCATCGCCAAATCGAGGTGCTCGGCGGTCAAAAAGTCGGTGGAGCCACCGCCGGGTAAAAACCCCTTGAGCTGATAGCCATCGCGCATACCACCGGCATGCTCCTCAATAATTTCCCGGATCGGCGTCCCCATAGGCAGTTCCCAACAGCCAGGATTATTGACTTTGCCGCTGACGCCAAAGAGTTTGGTACCAGCATCTTCACCAACACCCAATGTTTTAAACCAGTCGGCACCGCGATCAATAATATGGGGAATATTGCACAGCGTTTCTACGTTGTTAACTATGGTTGGCCTGCCCCAGAGACCACTCACCTGAGGAAATGGTGGCTTGGCTCTGGGGTTTGCGCGCTTGCCTTCAAGGGCATTGATTAAGGCAGTTTCCTCACCACAGATATAGCGACCAGCGCTGGGATGCACATACATTTCTAGGCTATAACCGCTACCCAGAATATTGTCGCCCAGCAGACCAGCGGCATAGCACTCTTGCAATGCATCCCGCAGTCGCTGAATCGCCACCAGATACTCACCGCGAATAAAGATATAGGAGATATCTGCGCCTATGGTGTAGGCCGATAAAATCATGCCCTCAATTAACTGATGGGGGTCGCACTCCATCAGCAGGCGATCTTTAAAGGTGCCCGGCTCCATCTCATCGGCATTACACACCAGATACTTATGCCCGGGCGTACATTTATCATCGGAGGGAACAAAGCTCCATTTCATGCCTGTGGGGAATCCTGCCCCGCCTCGACCACGCAGACTGGAGTCGCTGACCACTGCCTGACAGTCCTCAGGTGACATGCTGGACATAGCCTTGCGCAGCCCCTGATAGCCACCATTGGCCTCGTATGCTTTTAGATCCGTAGGCCTCTGCTCAATGCCAATATTGCGGGTCAGTACTTTCTCCATTAGTTGGTACTCCCCTTTTTGGTTTTACCGAACAGCTGCTTGATCTTTTTTTCGTCAAGATGGGTCACCAGATCATCCCCCACCATCATCACCGGTGCGCGATCACAGGCGCCCAGACAGGGAACCGGCAACAAGGTATAGCTGTTATCGGCAGTCGTCTCACCATAGTCCACACCCAGAGTGTTTGAAATTTTGTCTTTAATATCATCACAGCCACCAATCCAGCAGCTCACGCTATCGCAAAAAAGAATCACCTTTTCACCCACGGGTCGTCGGTAAATCAAGTTGTAAAAAGTCGCAACTCCCTCCAGTTCCTCAGCGGACATCTCGAGATGCCGTGCAATCGCCTGCAGGCATTCATCAGATACCCAACCCCGCTTGGCCTGGATAATTTTTAATGCATCTATAGCAGCGCCGGACCTATAGGGAATATGAGCCAACTCCGCATCAATCTCTGCTATTTCTTCAGCCGTCAGCACAGAGCCAATATCGCTTTGAATCATTTCACTTTTACTCATCGGTCAACATCCGCCATAACAAAATCAATACTCGCAATAATGGCAATCAAATCCGGAATCATCAGGCCTTTACTGATCAGAGGAATCTGCTGCAAATGAGGAAAAGACGGGGTGCGAATTCTGGTGCGGTAAGAATTAGTGCTGCGATCACTGATCAGGTGGTAACTGTTAATGCCTTTGGTGGCCTCAATCATAACCGACGCCTCTCCCTCGGGAATCACCGGCCCCCAACTGACATTTAAAAAATGGTGAATCAGAGTTTCAATATCTTCCATGGTGCGCTCTTTGGGAGGAGGCGTAGTGGCCGAGTGATCGCTCTTGTAGGGACCGCTGGGCATATTGTCGACGCACTGACGGATAATCTTCAGGCTCTGACGCATCTCTTCGATACGCAATACAGCCCGGTCATAACAGTCGCCATTTTCAGCAGTGGGCACCTCAAATTCGAATTGATCATAGCCGCCGTAGGGTCGCTTCTTGCGCACATCCCAGTCGCTGCCGGTAGCGCGTAAACCTGGCCCGGTCACTCCCCAATCCAGAGCCTCCTGCTGGGTATAGACGCCAATACCCACCGTGCGCTCTTTGAGCATTTTGTTTTGCATAGCCATCTTGTCGTAATGATCAAGGCGTGCCGGCAGATAGTCGAGGAATTCGCGGATCATTCGGTCCCACCCATTGGGTAGATCCTGAGCCACACCACCAATGCGGAACCAGGCCGGGTGCATACGGCCGCCGGTGATTGCCTCTACTATGCCAAACAGTTTTTCGCGATCGACAAACATGTAGAACACCGGGGACATCTGCCCTACATCCTGAACAAAGGTGCCGTAGAAAACCAGATGACTGGAAATGCGAAATAGCTCGGCGAGCATAATGCGAATCACTTTGGCGCGCTCTGGCACATCGATACCAGCAAGCATTTCCACCGACTGAATATAGGCGAGGTTGTTCATCACCCCACCCAGGTAATCAATGCGATCAGAATAGGGAATAAATGTGTGCCAGGTCTGGCGCTCGGCCATCTTTTCAGCGCCGCGATGGTGATAACCAATATCCGGCACAGAATCCATAATCACCTCACCATCCAGCTGCAGGGCAATACGGAAAACGCCGTGTACACTGGGGTGGTTGGGACCCAGATTGAGAAACATAAATTCACTGTCTTCGCTCTCAGCCTTCATTCCCCAGTCTTCCGGCCGGAAGCGCAAGGCCTCCTGCTCCTTAGCCACCCGCTCAGGGCCCATTTCAAACGGCGCCATTTCTGTTGCCCGGGCCGGATGATCTTTGCGCAGAGCATGACCCTCCCAGGTGGGGGGCAATAGAATACGAAATAGATTGGGATGCCCGGAAAACTCAACGCCAAACATGTCCCAGGCCTCCCGCTCATACCAGTTGGCGTTGGGCCAGATAGAAATACTGGTGGGCAGGCTTAAATCGCTCTCCGCCAGTGCAACCTTAATGCGCAAATCGGCATTGCGCTCCATTGAAAGTAACTGATAGACAACGGTGAAATCTGATTCCGGCTGTGCGTCCCGATAGACTCTGGTGCGCTCATCAATCACGAACAGATCATAGAGCATGGAGAAACTGGGCTTAAGAAATTCTAAAACTTCAATTAAACGCTTGCGACTAACCCAGACTGTGGGAATTTTATCCGCACAGTGTTGGGTAACAAATAGATCCTCACCGAACTGTCGGTACAGGTTCTCTTCCACCTGGCTATAAACCAGAGTTTCAGCCGTTTGCATTTAAACCCCTTAGATTTTTAAAAGAATTGTCTTAGGTATCTTTTGGTTCCCTTAATTCTGTTGCCTGAATTCTCTGGGCGGTTAACTCATCCCGCTTGCTGATCTTTTGCGGCTTAACCACCGTCTGATCACCAGCAGCCCAGGTAATAGGTCTTCTTTCCTTACCAATTGATTCTTGCAACATTAACAGGCCCTGCATCAGCGCCTCAGGACGCGGAGGGCAGCCGGGAACATAGACGTCCACCGGAATAAATTTATCCACTCCCTGAACCACAGAATAGATATCGTACATACCACCGGAATTGGCACAGGAGCCCATGGAAATTATCCAGCGCGGTTCCAGCAGCTGCTCATAAAGTCGCTGTACCACCGGAGCCATCTTTAAAAAGCAGGTGCCAGAAATAACCATCAGGTCGGCCTGCCGCGGCGTAGCGCGAATCACCTCGGAACCAAAACGGGCAATATCATGACGACTGGTAAATGAGGTCGCCATCTCGACATAACAGCAGGACAGTCCAAAATTAAAAGGCCACAGGGAATGGGCGCGGCCCCAGGCAATCAAATCTTCGAGCTTGGCAAAGGCAACATTGCGCTTGACCTGCTCTTCAATAAAATCATCGCTGCCACTAACCTGATTGCCATCTTCGGGACGACTTAAGCTCCACTTCATAATTTTCCCTCAGCAGTTTTTCGCGCTTTTTCTCTGGCCTGCGCTTGCGACAATCCAACGCGGGTTTTATTACCCCAATCCAGTGCACCAGAGCGCCATTCATAAATTAGCACCAGAGCCAATATGGCGATAAACACCAACATAGCCAGATAGCCCTCCCAGCCAAGCTCAAAGAATGCGATGGCCCAGGCAAAGATAAAAACTGTTTCCAAATCAAAAATCACAAAGAAGATAGCGACCAGATAAAACTCTACAGATATGCGTACCTGGGAGTTACCGACAGACACAACGCCCGATTCAAAGGGATCATTGGTGGCGGCCTCGCGCCGACGCTGACCCAGCAACCAGGACAGCACCAGCATGGTAATCACCAAGAGAATGACCATGCCAAAGTAGACCGCCAGAGGCCAGATTTCTGTAGAGAATTGATTAACCATCAGCACTGTCCACCAGTCATAAAGAAGCGCCGGGGGGCAGAAGTTGGAGAGAGATTATTGAGATTAAAGCAGAGATATACCACTCTGGATAAGTGGCGCGTACAGCTTAAACGAATAATGTCCATATACATATTTCGCGGCATAAATACCCCATACGTATCGGATTTCTATCGCCCTTAATAAAACTTAACTGGCGATGAACCCGTTTATTTTTATTCAGTGCTACGAATTTAAGGTACCTAAGTTACTGCGCTTTCGCAAGCGAATTTAAGTCCCTGTTGCCAGAGAGGAAATTTTTTAAAAGGATTTTTTGCGGTTGGGGGAAATTATTTATTGGTGAATAGATCGATTTAGTGACGCCCAACCCCACGCAGAGTATGGGCGCAACCAAAACTGTTGGCTTTGGTTTTAAGCAAAAAAGCTACTGGCTAAATCGATGAAAAAAAATTTAAAATTTAGTCAAAAGCATGACGCAAAACAATGGTTTCAACACGATCGGGACCAGTTGAAACCACATCCACTGGTGCGCCAGTCAACTCTTCAATGCGCTGAATATAATTTTTTGCTGCCTGCGGCAAGCTATCGAGACTCTGAGCCCCCACGGTGACATCAGACCATCCAGGCATAGATTCATAAACAGGTGTAATATTTTCAAAATCATCTGCATGCATTGGAACACCTGCATCTGTACCATCGGTATTTTTATAGGCAACACAGATTTTAACTTCGTCCAACCCATCCAGAACATCAAGCTTAGTCAGGCAAATACCTGAGATACTATTGATGCGAACGGCCTGGCGCAGCGCCACCGCATCGAACCAGCCACAGCGACGAGAACGGCCAGTGGTGGTGCCAAATTCATGACCTTTCTCCCCCAGATACCGACCAATTTCACAGTGCAGTTCGGTGGGAAAAGGACCGGAGCCCACTCTGGTGGTATAGGCTTTGGTTATACCCAGCACATAGTCCAGATAAAGTGGACCAAAACCTGTACCTGTGGCGGTGCCACCAGCGGTGGTATTGGAAGAGGTTACAAATGGATAGGTGCCATGATCAACGTCCAGCAGCGAACCCTGAGCGCCTTCAAACAGAATATGCTCACCAGCCTCGCGGGCATCGTGAAGAATCTTGGTGACATCGGCTTTCATAGGCAACAGTGCTTCCGCCCAGCCCCTGGCCTCCGTCAGCGTTTTATCAAAGTCTACGGCCTCGGCACCATAGTATTGGGTCAACGCAAAGTTATGGTATTCGAGAACTTCCCTAAGCTTCTCGGCAAAGCGCTCCATATTAGCCAAGTCGCCAAGACGCAGTCCGCGGCGGGCTACTTTGTCCTCATAGGCCGGACCAATACCACGGCCTGTGGTACCAATTTTTGCATTGCCTCGCGCCACTTCTCGCGCCTGATCCAAAGCTATATGGTAACCGAGAATTAGTGGGCAGGAACCGGACACGCGCAGTCGATCACGCACCTGAACTCCGCGCTCCTCAAGCATCTTGATTTCTTTTAACAGAGCATCTGGCGCCACCACTACGCCATTGCCGATAACACAGGTAACATGGTCTCGCAAAATACCGGAAGGGATCAGGTGCAGTGCGGTTTTCTTACCGTCGATAACCAGGGTGTGGCCAGCGTTGTGCCCCCCCTGAAACCGCGCAACCAGCGCAGCTTTATCGGTTAATAGATCGACGATCTTACCTTTGCCTTCGTCCCCCCATTGAGAACCAAGAATAACGACATTTTTACCCATAAGATTTTTTTACTCGGAAAAATTTCACCACCTGACGAATGGGGTCAGGACAACTTTTTAATTTGGTACTCACCGTCCTGCTCTACCAGCTCACGGTCACAATTCAACTCATTAAAATCAATAGTTTGACCAGCAAAACCCTGGACTACGCGATTTCCCTGACTGCGCAAAATCGCAATCTGCTTATGGCACTGCGGATCGCTGCTGGCGGCGACAAAAATACCGCCCACCGAATCTCTGTGCCTCTGTCCCTGTGTAACCAGAGACTTGAGATCAAAGGCAAAACCAGTAGCCGGACGGGCGCGGCCAAAGGCCTCGCCCACATGATCATAGCGACCGCCGTTACCCAGCGCCTTGCCGTAACCCTGCACATAGGCGGCAAATACCACGCCAGTGTGATAATGGTATCCAGGCATCTCGCCAAGGTCTAAATAAATACTGTAATCAGCCTCACTCAGAGCAGCGACAATCTGCTCAAGCTGTTCTATAGCCTCTAGCACTGACGCTGGTGCGCCGGCCAGGGCCATTTTAGCGGCGCCCAACACTTCAACGCTGCCCGCCAGAGTCGGCAAGATGGTTAACCAGCCTGCCAGTCTCTGGTCATCGATATTGCTGGCCACCCAGCGCTCTAATTCACCAATAACTTTGCGCTGCAATAACTCAAATAATTCCGCTTCCAGATCACTGGCCAGATTGGCCTCAGCCAACAGGCCGCGATAGATATCCACATGACCCAGATCCAGGTGAACACCGCTGACGCCAGAGGTTTTTAAGGTCTGTAAAAACAGCTCTATAACCTCGATATCAGCGGCTAAGGTAGCTTCACCAAAGAGCTCGACACCCACAGAGATAGGTGTGCGTGATTCCAGCGGCCCTCTGGGCCTTGTGTGCAGAACAGTGCCTGCATAACACAGCCGATTAGGTCCTGCGCGACGCAGGCTGTGAGCGTCCATACGGGCTGTCTGGGGAGTGATATCGGCGCGGATGCCCATCATGCGACCACTGAGTTGGTCGGTGACGCGAAAAGTCATTAAATCGAGATCTGAACCTGAGCCACTAAGCAGGGATTCAGTAAATTCCACCATGGGAGGGATAACTAGATCATAGCCCCAGTTGTGATAGAGATCGAGAAGCTGGCGTCGCAGGTACTCGACGACCTGTGCCTGCTCTGGAAGCACTTCATCGACGCCATCCGGCAACAACCAACGATCTACATTTGTCACAGAAACCTCATGGATTTTTTTCAGCGCCAAAAAATCAGCAGGCCAAGGCCCAGCAGCATGCTGAACAGGCCTATCAGGCGCATCGACCTTTCATCAACAGTCCCTAGCACCTGCGCCATATTGCGCCATCTGCGGGGCGAAAGAAAAGGCATAATACCTTCGAAAACCAGCATCAAACCAACGGCTCTGCCTATATCTTCGAGCATTGCAACAGACCTCAAATTCGGCATAAAAAAACCGAGTCGCCTCGGTGTCAGGATTCTAGCAAAATCGCCCCCAATGTGGCAGAGGTTTTTAAACTAATTAGGCGAACATCTCTGTTCGCCTAATCGGTTCATTCATCATTGCTATTCTGAGGCACTGTATTACCTATCTGACATCCTGCTTGTTGAGGTACTTGAAGAAGTCACTATCCGGCTCTAACAGCATAATATCGCCTTTATTAGAAAAGGTAGATTTATAAGCATTTAGGCTGCGCACAAAGGAATAGAACTCTGGATCCTTCTGATAGGCATCGGCATAGATACCTGCCGCTTCCGCATCACCTTCACCCCGTAACTCTTCCGAATCCCGGTAGGCATTGGCCAACTCAATAGTGCGTTCGCGATCAGCAGAAGCGCGAATCTTTTCCGCTTTCTCTTTACCCGTGGAACGCAACTCTCGAGCTTCCTTCTCTCGTTCAGCAGTCATACGACGGAACACCTGGCTGCTCACTTCCTGAGGAAGATCGATACGCTTGACCCGAACATCAACAACCTCGATACCCAGACTGTCCAAGACAGTGCTATTGAGATCATCGGTGATGTTCTTCATCAGCAGGTCACGCTCTCCAGAGACCACTTCGTTTAACGTGCGAGTACCAAACTGGTTGCGCAAACCATTATTAACCCGGTTCGCCAGACGATTCTGAGCCACTGACTCAATACCACCGGTCGTCGTGTAATAGGTCTCTACATTAGCAATGCGCCACTTTGCATAGGAATCTACAATCAAACGCTTCTTCTCAACAGTGAAGAAACTGGCTGGCTGGGCATCCACGGTCAAAACTCGTGCATCAAAGATGCGCACATTATCAAAAAAGGGCGCTTTAAAATGCAGACCAGGCTGAATATCGCCTTCAATCAACTCACCAAAACGCAACTTGATACCGCGCTCAAATTCGCTCACCACAAACAGGGAGCTCTGCACTAAAACCAGCGTAAGAGCCAGCAGAACGATTACTTTAATTGATCTACTCATCGTCGTCTCTCCGTTTGAACTCGCTCACTATTCCTCTGTAACTTCTCAATCACTTCATTGGCAATGCGATCAACCATCTGTTCGCTACTCCCTGATGAGCGACTGAGGGTTGGGGACGCCGCCCCCTGCTGGACTATTTTATCCAGGGGCAGATAAAGCATATTGTTGCCACCCTCTGTATCCACAAGAATCTTGCTGCTGTTGGTCATCACCTGCTCTATGGCGTCTATATACAGCCTCTCACGGGTTACCCCTGGCGCTTTCTTATACTCTGCCAATAGCTTGGTAAAACGTTCCGCTTCACCCTGAGATTTAGATACGACCTGGGACTTGTAACCATTAGCTTCTTCACGCAGCCGCTGAGCTTCACCGCGAGCTTCGGGAATTATACCGTTGGAATAGGCCTGAGCCTCATTCACCAGACGCTCCAAATCTTCCCGCGCTTTAATCACATCATCGTAAGCAGCCTTCACCTCTGTAGGTGGACGCGCTTCCTCAATATTGATCTTAACGACATTGATACCACTGCCATAAATATCCAGTAAGTCCTGAAGCTTTTGAGCTGTGCCCAGGGCAACCTGCTCTCGGCCAGTGGAGATCACGCCATCCAGCCCTGTGCTGCCGACCACATGGCGTAAGGCGCTGTCGGTAGCCTGCTTCAAGCTGGTCTCTGGCTCTTTAATATTGAGAACAAAGTCTTTGGCATTCGCAATGTTGTACTGAACAGTCAGCGAGATTTCGACAATATTCTCATCCTGAGTCAGCATCAGACCTCGAGCGGAGTACTGGCGTTCTTCTGTCACTCGCACAATTACCACTCGATCGATAATCGGTGGATTCCACTTCAGACCAGCACCCTGAGTGTCATGGTATTTACCCAGCCTCAGTATCAGCGCCTGTTCTTTCTCATCCACCTGATAAACACCCAGCAGAGCCCATATAATAGCTATTACCACCAGACCAATTGGCAGCAAACTCTTACCACTGCCACCGGCACCAGTACCAGAGCCGCCACCGCTAAATGAGGCAAATTTCTCTTTAAGCTTTTTTAGCGCCTCGTCAATATCTGGCGGCCCCTCATTGTTGCGATTACCGCCCCATGGGTCTTTGCCTCCACCCGGTTCATTCCAGGCCATAATATTCTCCAATTGCTAGTTAATGTTGCGTTTGCTAATGCCTGTAGTTTAACCCGACAGGCTTACTAAATCTTGTAATTTCAACCCTGAACTCTTGAGCAGGCGCAAAAAATCGCTCTCGGCCAGCTTTATTTCCAGATTTATGGCGCCCTGCTCATCAACCTGCTCTGCCACCACAGCCTTTTGGCTGTAGAGCGCAGCCCTGAAAGCCCCCTGATCAGGTTGCAACCGCAGATGCTTGTGAACTACCTGGCTTGGCAGACATTCGACTATAGCCTGCAACAGCAAATCCAAACCCTCACCAGACAGCGCTGAGAGCCATACAGCTACCGGGACACCCTCATCATTGCGCTCAATGCGCGGCTCAGCATTATCCAACAGATCAATTTTGTTATAGACCATCAGCACAGGCAAGTTATGAGCATCTATCTCCTTTAGAACCTCGTCGACTCGCTGAATATTGATGGCCCGCTCATCAGCGGCCCCATCGACAATATGTAACAGCAATGTGGCAGAGGCCGCCTCTTCAAGAGTGGCGCGAAACGCATCTACCAACCGGTGCGGTAGGTGACTGATAAAACCCACTGTATCGGCGAAGATCACTGGGCCCAGTTCTGCCAGATCCAGACGCCGCATAGTGGGATCCAGTGTGGCAAAAAGCTGGTCGGCGGCAAACACATCAGAGCCGGTCATGCGATTGAATAATGTAGATTTACCGGCATTGGTATAGCCCACCAGAGATACTGTGGGAATTTCTGCCCGATCTCTGGAGCGCCGACTCTGGCCCCGCTGCTTTCTAACCTTCTCAAGACGCTTTTTAATAGTCTGGATACGGTCTCTGACCATGCGCCGATCAGATTCAAGCTGGGTTTCACCCGGGCCACGCATACCTATGCCGCCCTTCTCGCGATCCAGGTGAGTCCAGCCACGCACCAGTCTCGATGAAAGATGCTGCAACTGAGCCAATTCAACCTGCAGCTTGCCCTCGTGAGTTCTCGCTCGCTGGGCAAAAATATCCAGAATCAGGCCAGTGCGATCCAGCACTCGACACTTTAGCTCAGCCTCGAGATTGCGCTCCTGGCTGGGCGAGAGGTTGTGGTTAAAAATAACTATTTCGGCATCGCGGCTTCTAACCAGATTGCCAATTTCTTCCAGCTTACCGGTGCCAACAAAAAATTTGGCGTTGGGAGACTGGCGAGACCCGGTCACAAACTCAACCGGATCACCCCCAGCGGATATCACTAGTTCTTCAAATTCCCTTGGATCTTCTGGTTCCGATTCACTGTTTAACTTCAGATGAACCAGAATGGCACGTTCGCCAACATCAGGTCGTTCAAAAAATAACGACACCTGTGTTAGTAGTTATCGTCGCTGTAATTACCCAGGTCATCACCAGCGAGACCGGCATCAGGCTGGCCTCCTGTGGCGTTGCTAGCGGGCAAACGCACAGCTCGAGAGGGAACAACTGTAGATATAGCGTGCTTGTAAACCATTTGGCTAACAGTATTTTTCAGCAACACAACAAACTGGTCGAAAGACTCAACTTGCCCCTGCAGCTTAATACCGTTGACGAGAAAAATAGATACGGGAATACGTTCTTTTCTTAGGACATTCAGAAAAGGGTCTTGTAGGTTATGCCCTTTTGACATTTTACTACTCCTTGTTATTGAAAAATCAATGGGTGCTGCAATACTCACAGCGAAAAATAGCCGCACCAAAGTCCGCGGCATAAAAAATGGCTCGAGTATCTCAACTCAGCAGCCCGGTGGGATTGCAACTCACCGCAGGGAAAAGCTTTTCCTCGACCCTTAGTATAGTATATGGGCACAGATTAGAGCGATTTCAAGCACTGGGCGCACATTTCTTTCAGGCTCACAAAGCCGCTCTGGTTATCTATCGCAATTTCAATCGCTTGCGGCCAGTTTCTCAGCCAGGTCATCTGGCGCTTGGCAAGCTGGCGAGTGGCAATCACTGCCTTTTCCTGCGCCTCAGCCAAACTGCATTCACCAGCACAGTAGTCCCAGAGCTGTCGGTAACCCACGGAACGTATGGCCGGCAAATTAATATGCAGATCACCACGCTGATACAGCTCCCGCACCTCCTGCTCAAGCCCCAGCTCCATCATTTGCTGGAACCTGCTTTCTATACGACTATGCAGCAGACTGCGGTTCTGCGGTATCAGAGAAAATAGCACAGTATCGTATTGATCCTGTACTCCTCCAACTGAACTGCCCTGCAGTGACGACATAGGCACACCGGTGATGCGATAGACTTCCAGCGCACGCTGAATACGCTGGGAATGATTGGGGTGCAGGCGACTGGCTGTCTCTGGGTCAACTGATTCAAGTTCGCCATAAAGTGCCGGCCAACCCTCCAGCGCGGCGCGCTGCTCTATATCGTTGCGAATCTGTTGATTGGCCTGCGGCAGCTCTGACAGGCCCTCGAGAAGTACCTTGAAATACATCATGCTGCCGCCAACCAGCAGGGGCACCTTGCCAGAGGCGGCTACGTCTGCCATTGCAGCCTTGGCATCAACCAAAAAGTCAGCAGCGCTGTAAGCCTGGGCCGGATCACGGATATCTAACAGACGATGGGGTGCTGCCGCCAGAGTTGCAGCATCTGGTTTGGCGCTACCAATATCGAGTCCGCGATAAATCTGCGCCGAGTCCACATTAATCAGCTCAACTGGCAGATGCTTGCGCAATTCTATCGCCAGGGCAGTTTTGCCGCTGGCAGTTGGGCCCATCACAAATATAGCCCTGGGGAGCTTGGTGGAACGACTGCTCATCGGCCGCGGAGAAACAGCTTATCCAGCTCATCCAGATTGAGCTGAGACCAGGTTGGCCTGCCGTGGTTGCACTGACCGCTGCGCTCGGTGGCTTCCATATCCCGCAGCAAGGCATTCATCTCGGGCACTGTCAGCTTGCGATTGGCGCGCACTGATCCATGGCAGGCCATGGTCGAAAGAATCTCATTGATATGCTGCCTGATACGCTCGGATGTGCCATGCATCAGCAGATCCGAGATCACATCGCGCAACAGTCCCTCAACTTCTGACCCCCGCAGTATCGCCGGAATTTCCCGGACTATAATGCTCTCAGCGCCCGCTCGTTCCACCACAAATCCCAGCTGAGCAAAAATCTCTGAGCTTTTGTCGGCCACCTCCGCCTCGCGCTCGCTCACAGAGAGACTCTCGGGTACCAGCAGGGGCTGGGACACCAGCCCCTGACTATCAAAGGCTGTTTTCATGCGCTCATAGGTAATGCGCTCATGGGCTGCATGCATATCCACAATAATCAAACCCTGGGCATTTTCTGCGAGAATATAGATACCTTTTAACTGGGCAATAGCAAAACCCATGGGCGGAATATCGCCCTCCTCCTCAGGCATCTGGGTGGCATAAAGGCTCTGGTAAGCCTCCATAGGCGTATTTACCGAGCCATGGCTGGAACTGGCAAATTGCGTATAGCTGCTAGAACCCTGGGCCTGATTGCCCGGCGCAGGAAATTGAATGGTCGACTGATTGGGTTGCCAATCCTGCTGGGGAATTTGCCCGGCAGCAGTCTCAGCAGACTGCAGATGGTCCTGGGGGCGATCCTGAGCCAGCGCCTTGTTTAATGTACCGTAGACAAAACCATGAATGGATCGGCTATCGCGAAAGCGCACCTCATGTTTAGTGGGATGCACATTGACATCCACATCTGCCGGCTCAACCTCCAAAAACAAGACATAGGCCGGGTGGCGGCCGTGGTAGAGAACATCCTGATAGGCCTGGCGTATAGCATGGGAGACTACCTTGTCGCGAATACAGCGGCCATTGACAAAAAAGTGCTGCAAGTCGGCCTGACTTCTGGAAAATGTTGGCAGTCCCATCCAGCCCCAGAGGCGAATACCTGAGCGATCGTTATCCACATACAGGGCCTGCTGCATAAACGCTGGCCCACAGATATCGGCAACCCGCTTTTCCTGCTCCAACAGACTCAGTGCCGGCCGCAGATTTATCTGCGCACGCTGATTGTGGCGCAGGCTAAAGGCGATATCCATGCGACTGAGCGCCAGTTTTTTAACGCTGTCATCAATGCGGTTATATTCTGTGCCCTCGGTGCGCAAAAACTTGCGCCGCGCCGGGGTATTAAAGAACAGGTCGCGAACCTCAACGCTGGTGCCCTGAGGATGGGCTGCCGGCTGCAGATCCACCTCCATATCACGGCCTTCGGATACGGCCTTCCAGCCACTGCTGTCCCCCGCATTGGAAGTCAGGCTAAGTCGCGACACTGAGGCAATACTGGCCAGGGCTTCACCTCGAAAACCCAAAGTGGCAACGGCTTCAAGATCCTCCAGATTGTCAATTTTACTGGTGGCATGACGGCTGAGCGCCAGAGCCAACTCGGACTGGGGAATACCCTGCCCATCATCGCGAATTTTAATTAACTTGGTACCGCCCTGCTCTATCTCTATCTCTATGCGTCTAGCACCGGCATCCAGGCTATTCTCCACCAGCTCTTTCAGCACAGAGGCCGGGCGCTCGACTACTTCGCCAGCGGCAATCTGATTAGCTAATTGCGGGCTGAGTATATGGATACTGGACATTTAATAGCGCCTTTAAAGAATGCTTGTTAACTCGAGGGAATTAAAATTCTCTGGCCAACGCGAATGGTGCTCGATGACATCTTATTGTAGCGCAAAATTTTACCCACAGAGGTGTTGTAGCGGACGGCAATTTCAGACAGGGTGTCGCCCCTGGCAATAATGTAGCTGCGCGCCACGGCATTGCCATTTTTTGCCAGCAGAGTACCCACTGGCGGGTGCTCAGAATAAAACTGTACCAGGCCATCGTAGATAGCATCAGCCATGCGCTGCTGATATTTTCCGCTGCTCAGCTGCCGTGCCTCTTTGGGGTTGGAGATAAACCCGGTTTCGATTAACAGCGAGGGAAGGTCCGGCGACTTTAAGACCAAAAAGCCCGCCTGCTCTACTTTCTTTTTGTGCAGCCGCGCCACTGATCCCATATTTTTTAACACATATTTACCGGCTTCGAGACTACTGCTGAGGGTGGCTGTCATGGACAGATCCAGTAATACGCCAGCAAGCACATCGTCACGGTCGTCCAAACTGAGGTTGCTGGCTCCACCAATTAAATCCGCCCGGTTCTCTTTGGAGGCCAGATAGCGGGCCGCTTCACTGGTGGCACCTTTGGTTGACAGTGCATAGACAGAAGCACCATGGGCCTGGGGGTCGGTAAAGGCGTCTGCATGGATAGAGATAAAGAAGTCAGCCTGTTTCTCTCTGGCCAGCTGCGAGCGCTGGCGATGGGCCAGATAATAGTCACCACTCCTCACCAGTTCGCCCTGAAAATTGGGGTTGTTATCAAAAAGTTTTTCAATACGCTTGGCAATCTGGAACACCACTTCCTTCTCGCGCACCTTTCTTGGTCCCAGTGCTCCTGGGTCTTCACCGCCGTGACCGGCATCAATGGCGATAATAATTTTGCGGTTTTTCTTTTTAACCACCTCTTCAACCGAGCGGCTGACGACACGTTTTTTGTCAAACAGGTCAATCACCAGACGGTCGCTGTATTGTTCGTTGGCTTTGAGGCTAAAACTCTTTGGGCTAACCGTGGTTTTTAAATCCAACACCACGCGCACATCGGTCTTGTTGCGCACTGCCACACGAATGCCAGAAATGGGAGTGTTGGCCAGATCCAGCTTGTCGAATTGGGTTTTTAACTGGCTGTCGCTGAGATCAACCACCAGGCGATTGGGGTTTTGCAGGGCAAACAAATTGTGCTCTGCGGCAGTGCTAAGATCCAGAACCAGCCTGGTGCTATCTGGGGCTCGCCAGAGTCGCACAGACTCAATATCGGCTGCCCAGATAAAGCTGGGCAACAGCAGCGCGCCTAGAATGCAAAACCTGCTGATGCAATGCTGCAACCTAATATTCAACCTCTAACCCACCCCTAACTGACTGATTAACTGCTGTCCCACCGCAGAATTTGCGCACAGAGTAACACAGCGTCCAGCTCCCGGCTGACTGATCTCAATAGCTATATCAGCCATGGGTAAAAAGCCCTGGCCCTGCTCTGGCCATTCTATCAAGCAAAGCTGAGCATCTGCCAGATAATCGGCAAAACCCATATACTCCAGCTCCTCTGCATCTACCAGTCTATAGAGATCAAAATGATAGACCGCGCCCAGGGCTAACTGGTAGGGCTCAACCAATGTATAGGTGGGGCTTTTTACTGCGCCACTATGGCCCAGGCCCTGCAAAATACCGCGGCTCAGAGTGGTTTTACCCGCACCCAGATCACCCTGCAAAGTAATAATCAGTCGATCTCGGATCAGCCTGGCTATGCTGCCACCAAGCTGCACCATTGCCTGCTCATCAGGCAACTCAATAACCCCAGTGGTGCCAATCAATTTTTCAGTCACAGATCCGCCTGATTTAGCAGGCTGCCCAGATGAGTAATCAGGTCGGTAGCTACCAGACCTCTCTGACCCTGAACCTCCGCGGCCAGATCAGCTGCACTGGAATGCAGGCAGCACCCCAGTTCAGCCGCGGTTTGCAGATCACAGCCCTGAGCAATCAGGGCTCCAATAATGCCGCTGAGAATATCACCCATACCAGCTGTGGCCATTGCCGGATTACCATAGGGACAAACCTTGGTCACCTCGTTGGGGCCGGCAATTAATGTGCCCGGACCTTTGAGCAGCACCACTGTGCCATATTTTTCCTGCAGATGTCGCACTGCGGCAAAGCGATCGGCCTGCACCTCGGCCACAGTAATGCCCAGCAGTCGCGCCGCCTCTCCTGCATGGGGCGTGAGCACCCACTGACTGCCATCTGGGTTGGCAACCACACGACCCTCGGCCAATATATTTAGCCCATCGGCATCCAGCACCATAGGCAGTCCTGCAGCAACCGCTTTTTGCAGCAGCTGCTCTGACCAGGAAGACCGCCCTAGTCCCGGCCCCACAACTAATACATCCGGGCGCTCCAGCAGAGGCTCCAGCTCCTGACCTGAGACTACAGGAGAGGACATCACCTCGGGCTGACGGACCAGCATCGGCGCCACATGCTCAGGCCTGGTAGCAAGACTGGTCATGCCTGCACCGGTTTTGAGGCAGGCTTCGGCTGCCATAATGGCTGCGCCACCATAGCCGCGCTCACCACCTACAATCATAGAGTGGCCGCGCTGAGTCTTGTGGCCATCGACAGATAGCTGAGGCAGGTAGTCGAGCAGGTCAGTCATATCCAGCAGTTCGGCACTGGCGGGCACCTCAGTATAAATATCGTCTGGCACATCCAGCGAGTCGAGAATAATCTCACCGCAGACCGCGGGACCCTGCCCGGTAAACAGCCCCTGCTTGGCACCGATAAAGGTCACCGTGATATTCGCCTGCACTGCAACCTCAGCTATATGGCCAGTATCAGCATTCAGGCCCGAGGGAATATCTGCTGCGACCAGGGGCAGGCCAGAATCATTAATGATCTGTATCGCCTCGCCGTAAGGTTGGCGAAGCGCACCTTTGAAGCCAGTCCCCAACAGGCAGTCGACAATAATGCCCTGTTCAATACTCAGGCTATTATCAAAGGGAATAAAGGTAACATTGGCCTCTGCGGCGAACTTTCTGGCGCTGCTGGCATCTGCCGTCAGCTTCTGCGAGAGCTCAATTACCTGTACCTGAATATTCTTTGCCGCCGCCAGCGCAGCCAACATATAGCCATCGCCTGCGTTATTACCCGAACCACAGAAAATACTCAGCAGGCCAGGTGCGCCAAAGCTCTCCAGTATTTCGGTTAGCAGTGATCGGCCAGCGCGTTTCATTAGCACAGTACCGGGAATATCCCTCTCTTCGATAGCGATACGATCCAGTTCGGCTACTGATTTGGCCCTGAATAAGGCATGTTGAATAAGATTGTGCGACATGAAGCAGATATCCCCGTAAAATTGGCGCAATTATAGGCCAGAATAACGAACTAAAACATGTCCGATAACAGTCTTCACAGCGATGTCGATAGCCAAGCACTGGACGCCCTGGCCAAAAAAATTAAGGCTTGGGGAGAATCTCTTGGCTTTCAGCAGGTAGCTATTATTGAGCCAGACCTAAGCCAAGCCTCGGAGCGCTTGAATAAATGGCTGGCAGATGGCTTTCAGGGTTCTATGGACTGGATGGCTGAACATGGCGATAAGCGCTATCGCGTGGATAAATTAGTCGACCATACAGTGCGAGTTATCTCTGTGCGCATGAATTACCTGGCCGATGACAAGATGATCGCCGTGCTAAAAAATGATAACAAGGCTTATATTTCCAGATACGCACTCGGCCGCGACTACCATAAATTAATTCGCAAGCGGCTGGCCCAGTTGGTGGCCAATATTCAAAATGAGCTTCCCCAGTTTGAGCTCTCTCAGCGACCCTTTGTCGACAGTGCGCCGGTCATGGAGAAACCACTGGCCGAGCAGGCTGGTCTGGGATGGATAGGTAAAAATACCCTGCTGCTCAACAATGAAGCTGGCTCCTGGTTTTTTCTTGGCGAGATCTATACCTCATTGCCCCTGCCCACTGATAGCAGTGAACAGACTGATCGCTGCGGCAACTGCCGTGCCTGCTTAAAAGTTTGTCCGACTGATGCCTTTCCCGAGCCCTATGTACTGGATGCCAGAAAGTGTATTTCCTATCTCACTATCGAAAGCAAGGAGGCCATTCCCGAGGCACTGCGCCCAATGATGGGCAACCGGGTCTTTGGCTGCGATGACTGCCAGATTATCTGCCCCTGGAATCGCTTTGCGTCCCAGACTCAGGAGCATGATTTTAGTCCCAGACACAATCTGGATGACCCTGACTTGGTGACTCTATTTAACTGGACCCAAGAAGAGTTTTTGAACCATACCCAGGGCTCACCGATCCGCCGTATAGGTCATGAACGCTGGCTGCGCAATCTGGCGGTTGGTCTGGGCAATGCCAGTGGCAGCAAGGAAATTGTGCGCTGTTTAGAGAATAGAGCTGATGACCCATCTGAACTGGTGCGCGAGCATGTCCAGTGGGCACTCAGTCAGCAGCGTAAAAAGATAGCCCAACTAAAGATAGCCCAACGATAGACAGCCCAGCTTAGGCCTGAATAAATACATCTCGGTAATAGGCGAGCTCGGCAATGGAATCATAGATATCGTCCAAGGCCAGATGGCTGCCCTTCTTGGCAAACCCATTTTCCAACTCAGGTTTCCAGCGCCGCACCAGTTCCTTTAAAGAACTTACATCGAGATTGCGGTAGTGAAAAAAGTCCGCCAGCTCGGGCATATAGCGCACTAAAAAGCGGCGGTCCTGGCCTATGGAGTTACCGCACATAGGCGAAGCCCCGGAGGGCACCCATTGGCGCAGAAAATCGATAGTCTGGGCACAGGCCTGTGCCTCAGTGATTTGACTCTCGCGCACAAGCTGGACCAAACCTGAGCCACCGTGCTGATTAGTATTCCAATCATCCATGGCCTCCAACAGCGCCTCGTCCTGATGCACTACCAGCGATGGCCCCTCGGCCAATATATTGAGATTGGAATCGGTAACCACCGTGGCAATTTCAATAATGCGCTCACGCTCTGGATCCAACCCAGTCATTTCTAAATCGATCCAAACTAAATTAAGTGGGTCTTGAGCTGTCATCTGGTCCTCTGAGGCAAGAGTTTCTGGGCAAAATGTTACTGAGGGCAAATATGCTATATCCTTGGGGGACAGAACGCCAGACATGCAGGGCAATCAGGGAAAACTATTGAGCAATCGCAGACTTAGCAAGCGTCAGAAAGACCGTATCCAGGCGATTCAGGAGCGCCGTCGCGAGCGGGCCAATTTGAAGCAGAGCATCCGCGACGAGGAGCTGCAGAACCTAGCTCAACTGGGCCCGGAGATGGTTGGCACTGTAATTACCAACTTCGGCTCTCAGGTGGATATCGAAGGCTCTGAGCCACCCTACGAGGGCCAGATACTGCGCTGCCACAAACGCGCCAACCTGGACACATTGGTGACCGGCGACAGAGTAATCTGGCGCTACGCCGAGCCCAATGGTGTGGTGGTAGCTCTGGAACCCAGAGAGTCACAGCTGATTCGTCCTGATATCTACGGCAAGCTGCGCACTGTTGCCGCCAATATTGATCGAATAGCTGTGGTATTTGCGGCCAAACCCATTCCCCACAGCAATCTGCTAGACCGATACTTGGTGGCTGCCGAAGCCCAGCATATAACGCCGCTGCTGGTCCTCAATAAAGTCGATATGTTCGACCAGCAGGACTATCCAGAGGTAGATCAGCTTGTGGGGAACTATCGCAGTATTGGCTATGATGTAATTGCGGTCTCAGCCAAAACTGGTCGGGGCATAGATCAGCTACAGAGCTATCTGTCCGAGCATACCTCAATTTTTGTCGGCCAGTCCGGGGTAGGTAAATCTTCTCTGCTCAACCATCTGCTGCCTGAGGCCAATCTGCAGGTTGGGCCTCTATCGGAAGCCAAGGAGGAGGGAACCCATACCACCACATCCTCCAGACTGTTTCACCTCACCGGGGGCGGCATACTGATCGACTCACCAGGTATCCGCGAGTTTGCCCTGAGCCATTTGAGTAAGGACAAAATCATTAATGGCTTTATTGATTTCAGGCCCTATCTGGGCAACTGCAAGTTCCGCGACTGCAAGCACGATAAGGAAATTGGCTGCGCCCTTCTGCAGGCGGTGGCCGATAAAAAGGTGCTGCCTGAGCGACTGAGCAATTATCGGCAGATTATTCTTAGCCAACAGGAAAGGTAGGGGTCGCCGGGGTGACAAAAAGTGCTAAAATCTGCGCCCAACAAAATGCTTTAAAGATATCATGACCAATCTTCCACGCCTGATCGAACCCAGTGAGTTAGAGACTCATCTCAGTGACGACAATCTGATTATTGTAGATCTGTGCAATCCAGCTCTCTATCAACAAAAGCATGTGCCAGGTGCGGTGCATCTGTCGGGCAATAATCTGCTGGCGGGAACGCCACCGGTTCCCGGCGCCTGCCCCGGTATTCGGCAGCTAAAGACAGTGATAAATCATCTGGGTATCGATGCCAGCAAACAGGTGGTGGTCTATGACGATGAGGGTGGTGGCTGGGCTGGACGACTTGCCTGGACTCTGGATCTGCTGGGCCTGCCCAACTGGTCCTACCTAAATGGCGGCATAGTGCCCTGGATTAAAGAGGGTTTTGCCACAGAAGCCGGTGTTGTCCAACCCAAGAGTAATGACATTGAGATTAGCTTTGCCAACCCTGATGTCAGGATCGAACTAGAGCAAATACTGGCTGCACTGGATGACCCCAACTTTGCGATTTGGGATGCCCGAAGCTCCGGCGAGTACAGTGGCAATATGGTCCGCGCTGCCCGCGCTGGTCATATTCCCGGAGCTATCAATCTGGAGTGGACCGAACTCATGGATCAAAGCAGAAACCTGCGCCTGCGCACCGATGCCCAGCAACTATTGGATAGCATGGGTCTCACTATTGATCGGCGCATTGCCACCCATTGCCAGAGCCATCATCGCTCCAGCTTCACCTATATGGTGGCGCGCATTCTCGGCTATAAGCACATAAGTGGCTATGACGGCTCCTGGGCTGAATGGGGTAACCTCGACGAAACCCCCATCGCACTCGGCCTTTAACCATAACTCTAATTATTCAGTATTGAGCACAGCAACCATGAACCAAAGCGCAGAAATTTTTGTCGCCCTGCAGCGATTACTTCCCAAGCATAGCCTGTCGCGCCTGATTGCCAGAGCCGCAGAATCTGAGCGTCCCTGGCTAAAAGATTTCCTGATTAACCGCGCTATAGATGCATTTGATATAGATATGGAAGAAGCCATCACTGATGATCTGGATTACTACCCAAACTTTAATAGCTTCTTTACCAGAGAACTTAAGGCTGGGGTTCGACCCATAGCCAGAGCTAAACACAGCCTGGTATCACCGGCCGATGGCGCTATTAGTCAGGCCGGCAAGATCAATAAAAACAGAATACTCCAGGCCAAGGGGATCGATTATTCTGTCAGCCGGCTACTGGGCAATTCAGAGAGTGGCAGAGAGTACGAAAATGGTAGCTTTGCCACTATTTATCTGTCGCCGAAAGATTACCATCGCGTGCATATGCCAGCGGCGGGCAAGTTGCTTGGCAGTCGCTATATTCCCGGCGAATTGTTTTCAGTAAACGATAAAACTGCCCAGGCCCTGCCAGGACTTTTTGCCCGCAACGAAAGGCTGATTTGCGAATTTGAATCCAGTGAACTGGGGCGTTTTTCAGTTATCTTGGTCGGCGCCATGCTGGTCGCTGGTATCGAGACAGTCTGGGGAGGTTTTGAGCAACCTGGTCCGGGAGCAGTTAGAGAAAAAGACCATAGCAGAGAGTCTCTATCCTTTAAAAAGGGTCAGGAGATTGGGCGTTTTAAATTTGGCTCCACGGTTATTCTGCTATTTAAGGATCAGGCAGTGGCCTGGGAAGATAGAATTAAGGCCAATGAAAAAGTCTTTATGGGCGAGAAGATAGCCATTGCCCAGAAACAGGGCTAGATTGCTCCCCGCTGTCTAACCAACAAATCGCTGCTTTAATGCGGCCATAAAGCCGCTTTTTCTTGAGCTATCGGGCTGGGAACCGCTCATAAGCAATTCATTGACCGGCGTATTAAAGGGCCGCGCAATCAGGTTTTCTAACAGGCTGTATTCCAGACCAAAGCTGTCCGGTTCAATATCGCGAACTATGGCCAGCTTGTCCACATCATAGGCGCGACGCTGACCGAACCTGTGTAATCGCTCTCTGGCCTGCTGCTCATCTTTTAAATCAATAAAGATATATTTTCCCTGGTCGACCTTATCTCCCTTATTTTTAAACACCGCCAATCTGGGCGCCAGTCTGGTGCGCGGATTCTGTTCAACCACCATACCCTGGTCGCCAGTGGTCAACTCAACCATAGTACCCGCCGGGTACAGACCCACTGACTGGATAAACTCCACCACCAGATTTTCAGCAAAGGCCGAGCCGCGCATCTGGTAGAGCCTGCTGGTGGCCTTAGAGGGCGCCATGGTCTCGCCAGCCTCGCGGGGATTGCACAGCTTGTCGAACTCAGTAGCTATACCGGCAACACTGGCCAACATGGGAATGCGGTTGCCAGAGCACCCCTTGGGATAGCCACTGCCGTCAAAACGTTCGCAGTGGAATTTAATAATATTGATAACAGTACGATTTTCAAACCCAGAGCTGCGCAACTGCTCGACGCTATGGTTAACAAAGCTGCGATAAGTGGCTTCCTGCTCAGTATCGCGACTGTGATTATGGAGCAGCGCGGGGTCGAGTTTTATACGGCCTATATCTTTTAGCAGGGTCGCCTGACACAGATCTCTCAACTGCCCCAGCTCCAGCCCTATATGGCGGCCAAACTGAGTGGCCCACAGGGATGAGCGCACCGCATGATCATGGGAGCGGGCGTCTTTTGTGCGCAGTCGCAGCAACCATGTAAAGGCATCTGGACAGCGAATAACACTGTCGATCATCTCATCGACTGAGGCCTGTAACTGGTCCTGGTTAAAGGCCCCTCCCCGAGCCATTTGTCGGGTAGCCATGGTCAGACAGCCCAGAACATTATTCATGGCGTCGCGAGCAGCGGGAATTTCTTTGGCCAGCTCTACGGTCTTTTTATACACATTGGGATTAATTTTGAGGCCAGGTTTGGCATCCAGACTGCCTTTTAAGCCATTATTATTGCGGCTAAAACCAGAGCCTTTTATATGACCAGATTCGCGGCCAGACTTTTGATTTAAGTCCAGCCTGAGACGGGGGCCGACCACTGGCGAATCAGTATCCTCTGGAGAGATACCCTTTTCTATATCGACAAACACATAGTCGCAGTAGGCTTTGACACGAGAAATATCAGCACCGCTTTTAATCACAAATCCCTGAATGGGAAAAGGGGTTTCTGCCCAGGGTTTATCCAGAGCAGAGACAAACATCCCTACCTTGAGTTCATGGATAAAAATTTTTAATTGCTTTAAGGACATACAATCCTCATAAATCTAGTCCGTTAGATTCTTAAGGCCACACCGGAGCTGCTTAAAAACCTGACAGGCCAACAACGAATAGATAACCCATCAGAAGGGAATGTAAATACTTCTTTTTACTAAACTGTGTGACAGTTATTAGTCCAGATAAATATAGACTAAGAAGTTGCGCTACTGAGGATTAGTTTGCAGAAAACTTGTGAACGGCTTCAATAAAGACTTTTGCATGCTCGGGATCTATATCCGGCGTAATGCCATGACCCAGATTAAAAATATGTCCGCTACCCTGGCCAAAGGAAGCTAAAATGCGCTGCACCTCGCGCTCAATAGTGACCGGATCTGCGCGCAATACCGCTGGGTCCATATTACCCTGCAGTGCCACTCTGTCTCCGACTCGCGCCTTGGCGACACCAATATCCATGGTCCAGTCCAGACCCAGGCCCTGACAACCAGTATCAGCCATGGCTTCCAGCCACAGGCCTCCACCCTTGGTAAACAGAATGACCGGCACATCGCGGCCATCGGCCTGTTTGATCAAGCCACTGACGATCTTTTGCATATAGGCCAGAGAAAATTCCTGATAGGCTGCATGACTCAGCGCGCCACCCCAGGTATCAAAAATCTGTACCACCTGGGCACCGGCAACAATCTGTGCATTGAGATAGTCAATCACCGACAGCGCCAGCTTATCCAACAGCTGATGCATAAGTTCCGGCTGGGTATAGAGCATGGTTTTGGCGCGGGCAAAATCGCGACTGCTCTGGCCCTCAACCATATAGGTTGCCAATGTCCAGGGGCTGCCAGAAAAGCCAATCAATGGCACTCGGCCCTGCAGTTCGCGACGAATCATGGTGACAGCGTCGGTAACATAGGACAGATCAGAGGCAGTATCCACAACCTTTAGCTGTTCGATATCTGCTTCTGTGCGCACTGGTTTGCGGAATTTGGGACCCTCGCCCTCTTCGAAGTAGAGGCCCAATCCCATGGCGTCGGGAATGGTGAGAATGTCCGAAAAAAGAATCGCCGCATCCAGTTCATAGCGCTCCAGAGGCTGCAATGTCACTTCGCAGGCCAGCTCGGTGTTCTTGCACAGGCTCATAAAATCACCGGCCTGGGCACGGGTAGCGCGATACTCGGGCAGATATCGACCCGCCTGACGCATCATCCACACAGGTGTGCGATCTACAGGTTGACGCATCAGCGCCTTTAAGAAGCGGTCATTATTTAATTCAGACATTAGATATCCAAATAATCCAAAATACCCTCGGCAGCCTGACGGCCCTCAAATACTGCAGTCACCACTAAGTCTGAACCACGCACCATATCACCACCGGCAAAAATCTTTGGGTTGGTAGTCTGGAATGGGAAGGTCTGTTCCTCCGCCGCCAGCACCGCACCCCAGTCGGCTGTATCCACCTTAACTCCGGTCAGCCATTCCGGCGGACTGGGTTTGAAGCCAAAGGCCACCAGCACGGCATCTGCAGCCAAAACCTCTTCACTGCCAGGAATCACCTGAGGTCGGCGGCGGCCATTTTCGTCGGCTTCACCCAGCTCGGTGCTAACTACCTTTACGCCACAAACATTGCCCTGATCATCGGACAGCAATTCAACCGGCTGCATATTAAATTTAAATACCACACCCTCTTCCCGGGCATTTTTCACCTCGCGGCGTGAGCCGGGCATATTCTCTTCATCGCGACGATAGGCACAGGTAACACTGGTAGCGCCCTGACGAATAGACGTGCGATTGCAATCCATGGCAGTATCACCACCCCCCAACACCACCACACGCTTGCCTTTAACGCTAATATAGTCGTCTGCTGATTTTTCAAAACCCATATTGCGATTTACATTGGAAACCAGAAAATTCAGCGCCTCATGAGCGCCAGCCAGGTCTTCTCCGGGGAAACCACCTTTCATGGTGGTGTAGGTACCCATCCCCAGGAACACCGCATCGTACTCGGCCAGCAGTTCATCGATACTGATATCAGTGCCAATTTCAGTGTTGAGACGAAACTCAACGCCCATACCTTCGAGCACATCGCGTCTGGTGCGAATCACCTGCTTCTCTAACTTAAATTCGGGAATTCCAAAGGTCAGTAGACCACCAATTTCTGGATAGCGGTCAAATACCACTGGCTTGACACCATTGCGCACCAGAATATCTGCACAGCCAATACCAGCTGGGCCAGCGCCAATCACCGCGACCTTCTTGTCGGTCCATTCGACTTTAGACATATCCGGGCGCCAGCCCATGGCCAGCGCCGTATCAGTAATATATTTCTCTACCGAACCAATGGTCACAGCACCAAAACCATCATTCAGGGTACAGGCACCCTCACAGAGACGATCCTGGGGACAGACACGGCCGCAAACTTCTGGCAGTGAATTGGTCTGGTGACTCAGCTCAGCTGCTTCGATCAGATTGCCTTCCGCAACCAGCTGCAGCCAGTTGGGAATATAGTTGTGTACCGGACATTTCCACTCGCAGTAGGGATTGCCACAGGACAGACAGCGGTGAGACTGGTCAGCCGCCTTTTTCTCGGTAAAGGGATCATAAATCTCGACAAACTCACCCACACGCCTCTTCATATCGCGCTTGGGCGGATCAACTCGCTCTACATCGAGAAACTGAAACTGATTGTTTGGTCTTGCCATACTATTATCTCTATTGCTGTTCGCGTTACTGTGGGTTGGCGTGGGCCTGAGCCAGCAGGCCATTCAGGCTGGCTGCTTTGGGCTTGACCAGCCAAAACCGCGACGCGTAGTCGGAGAAATTATTTAATAATTCGTTTGCCCAATCACTGCCTGTCTCGCGGGCATGATCTGCGATCATGGTCTTGAGAAATGCCTTGTGGGACTCTGCAGACTCGGAGGTAACTCGCTGAATGTCAACCAGCTCCATATTGTAGCGGTCAACAAAGACGCGCTCCATATCCAACACATAGGCGAATCCACCCGTCATGCCGGCACCGAAATTGTAGCCCGTTGGACCCAGCACAGTGACTATACCACCGGTCATATATTCGCAGCAGTGATCACCAGCGCCCTCAACTACGGCGACGGTGCCCGAGTTACGCACGGCAAAGCGCTCGCCCACCTTACCAGCTGCATAGAGCTTGCCACCAGTGGCGCCGTACAAACAGGTATTACCCATAATAGGTGTTTCATTGGACTTAAACTGGCTGCTGGCAGGCGGACTCAATACCAGCTTGCCCCCGGCCATGCCCTTGCCCACATAATCATTGGCATCACCCTCAAGATAGATTTCCAGACCACCGGCGTTCCAAACACCCAGAGACTGACCAGCTACCCCTTTTAGGTTTAGGCGTATGGGCGACTCTGCCATCCCTGTGTTGCCATAACGCTTGGCAATCTCACCGGAAAGACGCGCGCCTATAGAGCGATCACAGTTACCCACCTCATAGTCAAAGCTGGCTCCAGACTGGGACTCTATAGCAGGCAGTGCATCAACCACCATGCGCTCTGCTAACAGGCCTTTGTCCAGGGGCTCATTTTTTGGCTCGACACAGAACTGAGGCTTGCCGGCAATCTCAGGACGGTCTTCAATCAGCGGACTAAGATCCAGATTCTTTTGCTTGCTAGTGGTGCCGGGTAGCACTTCCAACAAGTCCACACGACCGACCAGTGCCTCAAGAGAACTCACTCCCAGTATGGCAAGCCACTCGCGAGTTTCCATGGCCACAAATTTAAAAAAGTTAGTGGCCATGGCCACGGTGCCGCGGTAATGGTCATTGCGCAGGCGATCATCCTGAGTGGCTACACCAGTGGCGCAGTTATTCAGGTGGCAGATGCGCAAATACTTACAGCCCAGCGCAACCATGGGGCCGGTACCAAAACCAAAGCTCTCGGCACCCAAGATAGCGGCTTTGACCACATCCAATCCGGTTTTTAAACCGCCATCGGTCTGCACTCGTACCTTGTCGCGCAGGTCGTTAGCTCGCAATGTCTGATGGGTCTCGGTGAGACCCAGCTCCCAGGGCGAGCCCGCGTAGCGAATTGAACTCAGAGGACTGGCTGCTGTACCACCATCGTAACCAGAGATAGTAATCAGATCAGCATAGGCTTTGGCCACACCGGCGGCAATGGTACCCACTCCAGGGCGAGACACCAGCTTGACTGATACCAGAGCATCCGGGTTGACCTGTTTGAGATCAAAAATCAGCTGGGCCAGGTCTTCGATGGAATAAATATCATGATGCGGCGGTGGTGAAATCAATGTCACCCCTGGCACCGAATAGCGCAGCCGTGCAATCAGCGCATTGACCTTGCCGCCGGGCAGCTGACCACCCTCACCGGGCTTGGCGCCCTGGGCTACCTTGATCTGTATCACTTCTGCATTGGACAGATAAGCCGGGGTCACACCAAAGCGGCCTGAGGCCACCTGTTTAATTTTGGATGAGCGCACTGTGCCGTAGCGAGCGGGATCCTCACCGCCCTCACCGGAATTGGAGCGCCCACCGAGATTATTCATTGCCTCGGCCAGAGACTCATGGGCCTCAGGTGACAGAGCACCCAGAGACATGCCAGCCGAGTCAAAGCGCTTCACAATGGCTTCCATAGGCTCCACATCGGCCAGGTCAATGGCCTTTGCACTGCTGCTGATCGACAGCAGATCGCGCAATGTTGCCGCAGGTCTGGTATTGACCAGACTGGCGTACTCTTTCCAGGCTTTGTAATCATTGTTTTGCACGGCTCTGTGCATGGTCTGCACAACATCCGGGTTATAGGCGTGATACTCCTGGCCATGGACATATTTCAACAGACCGCCGGGGCTGATTGGCTTGCGCAGCTTCCAGGCAATTTTAGCCAGCTCAGTCTGGTCCTGTTGGAAATCATCAAAGGTCGCTCCCTCCAGACGGCTGGTCAAACCGGGGAAGCAGAGATCAATAATCTCTGAGTTTAAACCTATGGCTTCAAATAGCAGGGCTCCGCGATAAGAGGCTATGGTTGAAATGCCCATTTTGGACAAAATTTTCAGCAGGCCCTTGTTAATGCCTTTGCGGTACTGTTTGAACGCGGTATCCACATCCACCAACAGCTCACCACTGCCGATAAGATCACAGAGCACATGATAGCTAAGGTAGGGATAGACCAGTGATGCACCGCAGCCAATCAAGGTGGCTACCTGGTGAGAATCGCGGGCGTAACCTGTGCTGGCAACCAGATTGGTATCACAGCGCAGGCCTTTTTCAATCAGATAACTATGCACAGCACCCACAGCCATCAGCGTATGAACTGGCAGCTTGCCCTCAGTGATACTGTGATCTGAGAGAATACAGACCACGGTGCCACCGCGAACCGAGGCCTCAACCTCTTTACAAATGCGCTGCACAGCCTGCTTAAGATTCTCCGTCTGGGGATCGTAATTGAGATCAAATTTTTGAACCGGAAACTCGGGATATTCATTGTTTTTTAGAGCGTAGTATTTGCGTGGCGACAGCACAGGGCTCGACAGACCAATGCGCTGCCCCAGATAGGACTGCTCTTTAAAGATACTGCCCTCGCGCCCCAGCTCCACTCCCAGAGACATGACCACTGCTTCGCGCAGGGGATCTATAGGCGGATTAGTCACCTGGGCAAATTGCTGGCGAAAGAAGTCAAACAGGTTGCGCTGCCGGGTGGATAGCACTGCCATTGGCGTGTCATCACCCATGGAGCCCACTGCCTCCTGACCCCCTTCGGCCAGAGGTCTCAGCACCTGATCTCGCTCCTCAAAGGAGACCTGGAACATCTTCATATAGGTCTTTATTTGCTCGCGACTCAGGGTGCCTTCGATATCAATGCTGTCAGTATCAAAGCTCGACTCGATAGCAAAGTGCCCCTCACTCAGCCACTTCTTGTAAGGGTGGCGAGCCGCCAGCTGATCCTCGATCTCGTCGCGGAACAGAATTCGCCCTTCCTGGGTATCGATGGACATAATGTCACCTGGCCCAAGACGTCCTTTGGCAACCACATTTTCCGGCAGATAATCATAGACACCCACCTCGGATGCCACGGTAATCACATCGTCATCTGTCATCACCCAACGCGAGGGTCGCAGACCATTTCTATCCAGGGTGCAGACGGCGTAGCGGCCATCTGTAATCACCAGGCCCGCCGGGCCATCCCAGGGCTCCTGGTGCATAGAGAGATAGTCGTAGAGAGCCCGATGGTTGGGGTCGCGGTCAGCAACATTCTGCCAGGCTGGCGGCACCAGGCTGCGTACCGCGAGGTGCAGGTCCATACCGCCGGTAACCAGCATCTCAAGCATATTGTCCAGGCTTGATGAATCAGAACCTGTGCGATTGACTAGGGGCGCTGCTTCCAGCAAATCTGGCAGCAAATCTGTTTCGTACTTGGGCGTTCTGGCCACAGACCAGTTTCTGTTGCCCATAATGGTATTGATTTCACCATTGTGAGCCAGCATTCGGAACGGCTGCGCCAATGGCCATTTGGGCATGGTGTTGGTAGAGAAACGCTGGTGAAACACGCATATAGCTGTCTCCAGACGCTCATCAGCAAGATCCAGATAGAACCCAGGCAGATCCACCGGCATCATCAGCCCTTTGTAGCTGAGAATATTGGTACCAAGGCTGGCAATATGGAAACTGTCATCAGCTTCCAGACGCTTTTCCGCTTTGCGACGGCCCATATACAGACGGGCGGTAAATTTCTGTTCGTCGTCAATATCTCCGGGAGCAATAAAAATCTGCTCAAAGGCAGGCAGCGACTCCAGCGCAATAGGGCCCAGACAGCTGTTATCTGTGGGCACTTCACGCCAGCCAATAATAGTTAAACCCTGATTGACCAGCTCTTCTTCAAGAATAGATTTTGTCGTGCTGCGCTGCTTTTCGTCGATGCTCAACATCACCGCGCCCACAGCGTAGGACTCCGGCAACTCCACTTGCAGACTTTCTTTGACCAGGATTCGCAGAAAGCTGTCGGGCTTTTGCATAAGCAGACCACAGCCGTCGCCGGTCTTGCCGTCAGCGGCAACACCACCACGGTGCGTCATGCAGGTCAGCGACTGAATCGCGTCCTGCAACAGCTTGTGGCTGGTGAGGCCTTTCACCTGAGCTATAAGCCCGAAACCACAGTTGTCTTTAAAATCGTCAAGCCGACATAAGCTTTGAGTCATAATTAAACCCACAGTAAAACGTTACAATTAGTGATGATGCTTGGTTGAACAGAAGTTAAGCGTTATTTGATCAGGGCGCGCATTTTACACTTTAGGAGCATGTTCGACAATCAGTTATACCTACTATAACCCCGGTTTGGACTACTCTGGGCGCAACTGAATGTAGAGGGAAAGGCTGAATCAGCTAGTGCAAATCTCTGCGAGAACCTGCTGCAGCCATTTTGACTCAAAATCGGCACTGACTGTCGCACTGCCAATGCTGTCGAGCAGCACCAGTCGCAACTGGCCATCGAGCACTTTTTTGTCGCGCACCATCAGATTCAGAAAGTCATCTGCGGTCATATTCTGCGGCGGCTGCACTGGCAGTCCGCAGTCTGCAATCAAATCAGTGGCCCGCTGCAAATCTCCGGGGGTTATTGTGCCGGCCAGCACAGATAGATGGGCCGCCATAACCATACCTGCGGCCACTGCCTCGCCATGCAGCCAGTCCCTGTATTGCTGGAATGTTTCGATGGCATGGCCAAAGGTATGGCCCAGATTGAGAATAGCTCTGATGCCCTGCTCGGTCTCATCTGCCGTGACCACCTCGGCTTTGTTGATGCATGATCTCTGAATAGCATAAGCCAGAGCCTCATTATTACGAGCCAGCAACGTCTGCTTGTTCTCTTCCAGCCAGGTAAAAAATGCCGAGTCAGCAATCAGACCATACTTGATAACCTCGGCAAGACCAGCGCGAAACTCGCGGTCTGGCAGGGTCGACAAAGTATCTGTATCTATAATTACCGCACGTGGCTGATAAAAGGCCCCAATCATATTCTTGCCCAGATTATGATTGACCGCCGTCTTGCCACCCACCGATGAATCAACCTGAGCCAGTAATGTGGTTGGCACCTGTATAAAGGGCACCCCACGCTGATAACAGGCTGCAGCAAACCCCGTCATATCACCCACAACGCCACCACCCAGAGCAATCAAGGTGGTTTTGCGGTCGTGCTGACACTCAATTAGCTTGGTAAATATCTCATTGAGGGTATCAAGATTTTTGTAGCGTTCGCCATCTTCAAGGACAACGCTATCGACCTGTACTCCCGTTAACTCATCTTGCAATGCCTGCAGATACAGAGGGGCAATGCTGGTATTAGTCACAATAAGCGCCTTTTGGCCCTGGATATACTGGGCGATATTGGCTGCAGCCATCTGTCCTGACCCTATATGAATAGTATAACTTCGGTCGCCGAGATCTACATCGAGGGAGATTCCCTGGGCTGTGCTGTCTTGTGTGTTCATGAAGTTGGAGACTCTACAATGGTTGCTGGGCCCATATTATGCGCAGGCGCAGCAAATTATCAAAGCTCTGCAAGTGCCGCTGCAAGATTTTTTGCTAATTTACTCGGCACCACTGAGCCTGAGGGAAAGACTAGATCGGCAACTTCCCGATACAGCGGGTCGCGCTTCTCAACCAGCTGGTCTATGACCTCACGGCGATTATCAACCTGCAGTAGAGGTCTGTTTTTGTCTTTGCGGGTGCGTTCGTAGAGCTGCTCTCTGGTGGCCGACAGATAGATTACCTGGCCATTGTCACTCAGCGCAGCGCGGTTTTCCGGGCGCAAAATAATGCCACCGCCAGTCGCTATTACTGAGGACGAGTCATTATTTGCCAGCTCTAACAACACCTTGGTTTCACGGTCGCGAAAACCCTCTTCGCCCTCCATATCGAATATCCACTGGATATCCGCGCCGGTGCGCATTTCAATTTCATTATCTATATCGAAAAATGGCCGGTTTAAGAAAGCAGCAAGATGTCTACCTATTGTAGATTTGCCGGCCCCCATGGGGCCGACCAGAAAAATATGTTGTTCGCTCATCTATCCAGAAGATCATCATCAATTATTTTCGGAGTTATAAAGATGAGTATTTCACGTTTTTCGACATTTCGCAGTTCATTTCTAAAGAGCTTACCCAAAAACGGTATATCGCCGAGCATTGGCACCTTCTCTGTACCATTGACTTCTTCGGTCTGAAAGATACCTCCCAGCACTAAAGTCTGTCCATCACCCACCAAAGCCTGAGTCTCAATGCGAGTGATATCTATGGAGGGTTCACCGGTTGGAGTAAAGGCGCCTACCGAATCCTGAGAGACCAGCAAGTCCATGATAATACGGTTGTCTGGTGTTATCTGGGGCGTCACCTCCAGCTGCAAAACCGCCTCTTTAAATTCAATGCTGGTGGCACCACTAGAGGTGGCCTTCTCAAACGCAATTTCCGTACCCGATTTTATAACTGCCTGCTGTTTATCACCAGTCAGTACCTTAGGCTGAGAGACAATCTCGCCAAAGCCATCTGACTCCAGCGCACTGAGCTCTAAATCAATCAGAAAATTGTCGGTCAGGTAGCCGAGGCTAAGGGCGCCTGTGGGATCTGAGACACCCAGATCCACTGCCAGGCTGTCACCCAGACCAAAGTCAAAATTTCTGGTATACAGTGTGGGGCCATCATCTGCGTTGCCCGGAATACCGTCGGGACCATCATCGGTTTCAATTTCATCCGCCGAATAGGTAAAGCTCTCGACCACACCAGCCCCCGGCGCCAGTCCAGAGCGGCGTCCAGATACGCCAACAGTCCTATCACCAAAGGCACTGGAGACGGTGCCGCCCGATAGTCGATCAATGCCGGCCAGACCCCAGGTTACACCCAGCTCCTTTTTAAAGTCGGTATTGGCAATAACAATGCGCGCCTCGATTAACACCTGTTTGATAGGTACATCGATTTCCTCTATCAGTCGTTTGAACTCATTAATCTTGTCTTCGGTATCTGTGAGAATAATAGTGTTGGTACGCTCATCGACAATGGCACTGCCGCGCTCGGACAGAATACTGTTGGTGGCATTGCCATCTCTGGGCGTCCCACCAGACTGACCAGACTGCTGATCATCGGCGGTAAACAACTCAAAAATCTCAGCTGCATCTGCATAGCGGATACGCACAAAGGCAGTTTCCAGAGGCGCCAGCTCCTGCAGCTGCTTGTTAGCCTCAACCTGCAGTCTCTCCTGCTCGGCAATTTCTGCTGCCGGGGCAACCATCAAAACATTGCCCTCCTGGCGTTTATCAAGGCCTTTGGCCTTGAGAACAATTTCCAGGGCCTGATCCCAGGGCACCTGGTCCAGGCGCAGGGTAATGCTGCCGGTCACCGTATCACTGGCCACCAGATTGAGAGAGGTAAAGTCGGCGATAAGCTGCAGCACAGAGCGCACTTCAATATTCTGAAAATTGAGTGATAGACGATCGCCGGTAAAATCAAACTTCTTAGCCTGCTCTGCGACCTCAGCTTCCGACAGCGGCCTGACACTAACCATGTACTGATTGTCTGTCTGATAGGCCAGGTAGTCGTACTGGCCCTGGGCCTCGATAGTTATAACCGTCGCCGAGCCATCCTGCACCGCATCTATAGCATTGACTGGGGTGGCAAAATCCACAACATCCAGCCTTCTGTCCAGATAACCAGGCAGCTCAGTCTGATAAAAAGACAGCTGTATTTTCTTGCCAGATTTATCTATATCTATATTGATTGAGGGATCGCTGAGATCAATCATAATCAGGCCAGCACCCTCTGGCTCACGTCGAAAATCTATCCCGGTAACAGCGGCATTGAGATTAGCTGCGGACTCAGCTGACTCCTCGCGATAGGCAGCGGGCTGAAAGCCTGACAGAGAACTTTGAGCGGCCAGTTGTGGCTCACCAGTGGTGCCCACCTGCACCGTCAAACTATTGCCCTCAACCAGCGTCACAAAGGGCGCAGACTCCCGCAAATTGACAATCAGGCGCGTGCGGCTGCCGTCGGAGACGACTACAGCATTGTGAGCATTCGCAAATGACAGGGGGTATTTTTTCTTCTCCAGCTCACTGTGCACCTGAGCAAAGTCTAAAACCAGTCTCGCCGGCTGAGCTATCTCATAGGCACTGGGCTTGGGTGGCCTCTCAGAAAATTGCAATCTTATGGCAAAGCGGTCATCCGGCAATGCCTGAAACTCAATATCCTGAACTGCAGTAGCTCCAGCCGTACTGGCCCAGACTGCGGGTGCCAACAGACACCAATACACACATTGCTTGAGTCGACTAATCATTTTATTTCCCTAACCAGTTGATTACTCTTCATTCATGCCCATTGTTCTGGGGCGGTTAATCCATCCACCTTTGCCATCTGGCACTGTCTCTAAAACATCTAACTCAAATTGACCTATATGGGTTATTTTGCCGAAGTTCCTACCGATAAAATTTCCCTTGGTCACTCGGTGAACCCGGCCATTGCCATCATCTACCAGTGCCCATATCTTCTGGTCTTTGCTCAGCGTCCCCACCATAGAAAGCGCGCTGTAACTAAATAGTTCCAGAGGCTGTTTTTGTCTGATTTGGTCCGGTTCAGATGCCACCTTGCCGCCTATTTCCGACTCCGCAGCTATCATTGCCGGAGGCTCGAAGGGGCTGCGCATTGCCAGAGCACTGTAATTAAAGCGCTCTGCCGGTGGATAGGTGGGCAGGGGTTCAATCTGGCCCTGAGGGCGCTCACGGGACTCTGCCATAAGTTTATCCAGATCACTAAACTGGCTATCGCCCACACAGGCAGTTAAAAAAAATGCCGCAATAACAGCCGTTGGCCCAGCGCATCTAAAGTATTGACGACTTAGAGTCACAGCGATGCCTCCGCCTTATACCTGTAGGTTTTGGCCTCAATCACCATATTTAACAAGCCGTTGTCAGCCTGTTTTATCGCATAATTATGCAGAGTGACAATCCGCGGCAGCGCGGCAACACCGCTAACAAAAGAACCAAAGTCATGGTAGTCGCCGGTGACATCAATTTTGATGGGCAACTCTACATAGAACTCCGAGATCTGCTCGGGCTGCAGAGAAATTGCCTTCATGCTAAGCCCGCTGCCATAGGCCACCTCGGTAATATCCTCCAGCAGACCGGGCACCTCTGTATCCTTGGGCAGCTGCTTTAGCAGTGCCCCGAAGGTATCATCCAGCTCAATCATCTGGGCTCGATAGGCGTCCAGATTGGCCGCCTGAAATGCTTTGGTGCGGTACTGTTCAAATAATGTCATCTCTTTACTGGCCGCGGCCTGATACTGCTGACGCAGATCTTTTACCTTTACAAAGTAGCCTAAAAGGAGGACTAGAATCACTGCTGCAACCAACAGCAGCATTTTGACGGACGCTGGCCATATGCCAATTTGCTGAATATCCAAATCAGCAAAATCAACGTCCTTAAGCTCTTTTACGCTATCTACAAATGACATATTTTCCCTGCTCTATGTTGTTTACCGGCCCATAATATTTAGGGGCTAACCAAATGGTTCTCAATAGACTGAGTTTCTATCTCTATCTGCAAATCAAACTGGCTGCCCTGAGCACCCAGACGATCGTCGTGCTCAACCTTTGCCAGATTTGAATTCTGGTACCTGTAAGATCTATCAAGATTCCTCATCAGGGCTGAAATACGATTATTGGATTCGGCGAACCCCGACATTTTTACCACCTGCGCCTCGCGCTCCAGACTGGACAAATAGGTACCCTCAGGTATGGCTCGCACCAGCTCATCAAACATTTTTACAATATCGGATCTGGTACCCTGCAAGTCCTGAATCACTTTCATCCGCAGAATCATCTCTTCTTTTTTACGCTTCAACTCACTGATTTCGCTAACCTTTTTATTCATCTCGGCAATATTGGCCTCAAGATAGCTATTACGTGCCTTCTGGTTGTCCAGCTGACCTGCGGCAAAACTAATCCACACAAACAGCAGAATCAGCGAACCTATGGCGACCAGCCCAAGCAACCCGAGGTACTCCCTTTTTAATTGCTCGCGAGCCTCCTCTCGCCATGGCAACAGATTGATTTGCGACATTATTCAAAACCTCGCAGAGCCAGACCTACAGCAAGCATCATTGCCGGGCTGTCGTTGGCCAGAGCTGAAGCATTAATGGAACTGCTAACCTGCATATTGGCCATTAGATTAGCTACCTCCGCAGGCATTCCTAAAGACTCTTCGACCTGGGCCACCAGCCCTTGGATCGCTGAGACACCACCAGCCAAAAGTAGCTGATCTACTTCGCTGTAATTGCTGGACGAATAGAAAAATTGAAGTGAACGGCTTATGTGCTGGATTAGAGAGTCTACAAAGGGCTGCAACACCTCTGCTTCGTATTCCTCGGGCAGCCCTCCCTTGCGCTTGGCTTCTCCCGCCTCTTCCCAGGATAGGCCATAGCGCCTCTGAATCTCTTCCGTCAGCTGTTTGCCGCCAAATGACTGCTCTCTGGTATAGATGATTTTGCCCTGCTCGAGCACAGTGAAGGTAAACATTGTGGCGCCAATATCGGCGATAGCCACCAGTTGATCTTCATCCTGATTCAGCTGGCTGGCCATTAACTGATAGGCGCGCTCGATGGCAAAACCCTCAACATCCACCACTTTGGGGTTGAGCCCTGCCATCTCCAGAGCCTCGCGGCGGTGCTCGACATTCTCCTGACGACAGGCGACTAATAAAACTTTGACCAGATCACCATTGGACTCTACCGGACCTATGACATCAAAATCGAAAGCCACCTCTTCCATTGGATAGGGAATATATTGATCGGCCTCCACCTCAATCTGCATTTCCATCTGCAAATCGGTAAGGCCAGCTGGCAATTCAATTTCTTTAGTAATAACGGATGAGCCTGAAACAGCCACCGCTGTATCGGTCAGTTTGGTGCCAGAGCTCGCCACCAGTTTTTCCAGGGTATCTGCCAGCGCGGGGATATCTGCGATATTTTTTTCAACCATGGTGTTGGCAGGCAGCGCCATCACCCTGTAGGCCTCTACCCTGTAGCCATCGGCTGACTTACTCAGCTCGATAAGTTTGATGGCAGATGAGGAAATATCCAGGCCCACAAGTGGTCTGGTCGGTTTTGATAAGAAATCTAAAAAGCTCATTTTACAGCTATCATCCTTGGTAGACTCAATAAATAGGTGCCGTCCCAGGCGAGAAATGACATTAACAATGTTTCCTAAGTCTGCAAATGATGCACTTCACATTCTCTACACCTTATAATAGACGCTCATTTATGCGGTGCCTGAAAATAGTGTCCATTAAAAAACGCAACTTACTAAAAAATCTGTCAATTCTCACTGTATTGGGGGCCGGTGGTTTTCTGGTCGTGGCCTCCTGTTTGTATCTGTACCTTAGCCCAAAACTGCCATCAGTCGAGGAACTAAAGGAGATCGAGTTACAAATTCCACTGCGAATTCATTCACAAGATTTAAAAGTTATCGCAGAATTTGGCGAAAAGAAGCGTTCGCCGGTTAGTTTTGATGAAATACCCCAGCCAATGATCGATGCTTTTCTCGCTGCCGAGGACGACAGCTTCTTCGAACATCGGGGTATTGTTATCTCTGGCCTGGCTAGGGCAGCCTTTGAGTTGATCACCACAGGCTCTATTCGCAGCGGTGGCAGCACTATTACCATGCAGGTCGCGCGCAACTTCTTTCTTAGCAAGCGCCAGGAATTTACCCGAAAGTTCAACGAGATACTGCTGTCGTTCAGAATTGAAGAGGAGCTCAGCAAAGAGGAGATTCTATCCCTCTACACTAATAAAATTTACATGGGCAACCGTGCCTATGGCGTGGGTGCTGCAGCACAGGTCTACTATGGCAAAACTCTGGAAGAACTCAGCCTGGCAGAGATTGCCACCATAGCGGGTTTACCCAAGGCGCCCTCCAGATACAATCCATTGGCCAATACTGAGAGAGCCATGGTGCGCCGCAACTGGATTCTCGGCCGCATGCTGTCATTGGGCAATATAGACGAAGTCCAGTATCAGGCCGCCATCAACGAGGTCGATAACGCCAGTTATCATGGCTCTATATCGGAACTCGACGCGGCCTATGCCGCTGAAATGGTGCGCCAACAGGTGATCGATAAGTTTGGCCTGCAAGCCTACACAGAGGGCTACACCGCCATTACCACATTGGACTCAACCATGCAGAGCCATGCAGTCAAGGCGCTGCAGGCGGGCATCATGGCCTATGATAAGCGCCATGGTTACCGGGGTGTAGAACAGTCGGCACTGGCAGAGGAAGACTGGCCCGACGCGCTGCGAGCCGGAATTTATGGGGGCCTGGAACCAGCCATAGTCACCGAGGTTCTCGAGGATCATCTCATACTGCTCACCAGAGACGGCCTAAGCCTGCCATTAAACTGGGCCGATGGCCTGGAAGATTTGCGAATCTATAAAACCGTCAATGCCAGAACTGCGCCTATTGCCTCGGCTCTGGAACTATTCAACCGGGGAGATTTAATTCGTATTCAGCGCCATGAAAACGATAGAGTCAGCCTCGGCCAGTTGCCCATAGCCCAGGCCGCCATGGTGGCGCTGGCACCAGAAAATGGTGGTATTAGAGCCCTGGTGGGAGGGTTTGACTATCGCCAGAGTCGCTTTAATCGAGTGACTCAGGCTACTCGCCAGCCCGGCTCAAACTTTAAACCATTTATCTATACCACGGCACTGCGCAATGGTTTTACACCAGCCTCGCTGATCAATGATGCGCCCGTAGTATTTAATGACAGCAAGTTGGAAGACCTGTGGCGACCTGAAAATGACGGCGGCAAGTTTTATGGCCCCACTCGCCTGCGAGAGGCCCTGTACCGCTCGCGTAATCTGGTCTCCATTCGCCTGCTGCGCCGCATGGGTATAGACCGCACTCTAGAGGGTCTGCAGGCCTTTGGCTTCGACACTGGCGAGATGCCTCTGGATCTGTCTCTGGCTCTGGGCAGCCATGCCATGACACCACTGGATATTGCCGCCGGCTACGCCGTATTTGCCAATGGCGGTTACCAGATAAAGCCCTATATTCTCGACAAAGTGATAGATCGCGATGGCAATGTTATTTTTCAGGCCAGCCCGGAGACAGTCTGTGACCCCTGCGATAGCCAGCAGTCGACAGATGTGCAGACCGAACTCAGCGTCGATATGCAGCTCGAAGAGTTACTCAACAACCTGGCCCAGGAATCTCAGCCAGATAGCGAACTAAACAGCTGGGAAGCCATAGCTCTGGCACTGCAAAATACCGATAACCCTGAAATTACACCAGCTGAGCAGGTTATAGATAAACAGAGTGCATTCTTAATTGACTCCATGCTTAAAGACGTTATTTTGCGCGGCACCGGGGTTAAGGCCAAGGTGCTCGAACGCAATGATTTAGCCGGTAAAACCGGCACCACCAATGGCCCTCGGGACGCCTGGTTCTCTGGCTACTCCCCCCATCTGGTAACCACCACCTGGGTTGGCTTTGATGACAACAGCATGCTGGGGCGCAATGAGTACGGTGGTTCCGCGGCCCTGCCCATCTGGATCCAGTTTATGCGCGGCGCTCTGGCTGGCAAGCCTGAGATTATTCAACCCCAACCCAATGGCATAGTGATGGTCAAGATTGATGCCAAAACTGGTGAGCGCATTGCTCCTCACCAAGAGGGTATCTTTGAATTCTTTAAGCAGACCAACGTAGCCGAGCTTCCGGACAGCAGCAATCTGGTGCCAGTGGACAATCCACTGCCGGAGGATCTTTTTTGATACTCGACTGGGCGCGAGAATTTAACTGGGATCAGGTCGACACTGTGCTGCTGGATATGGACGGCACTCTGCTAGACCTGCATTTTGACAGCTTCTTCTGGATGCAGCATCTGCCCCGCCGCTATGGCGAGAAACATGGCCTGTCCACCGCTCAGGCTATCCCGGATATCGCCCAGCGCCTGGCCGACAAACAGGGCACTCTGGACTGGTACTGCACAGAGTTTTGGTCCCGCGAGCTGGATATGGACATTGTCGATCTTAAACGCGAGATTCAACATCTGATTAATGAGCGCCCACAAACTCTGGATTTTCTCCGCGCTCTGGGTCAGCAGGGCAAACATAGAGTACTGATTACTAACGCTCACCCCGACAGTGTCGAGATCAAGTTCGCCGTGACCGGCATCCAGCCCCTGCTGGATCTGGTGATTACTTCCCATGACTATGGCTCCCCCAAAGAAGACCAGCGCTTTTGGCAGCAACTGCAGCAGAATATGCCCTTCGATCCGGCCAGAACCCTGTTTATCGACGATTCAGAGCCAGTGCTGCGCTCAGCGCAGACCTACGGCATAGCCCATCTGCTGGCCATAGAAACACCGGATAGCCAGCAACAAGCCAGACCCTACTTTGGTTTTCCAGCCATTCAGACTTTCTCGCAAATTTTAAAGCTCAGCACAGGCAGGGATACAGATGGCTAAGTCAGACCAGGACTCAGACCAGACAAAAGTCCGGATCGATAAATGGCTCTGGGCTGCGCGGTTTTTTAAAACCCGCGGGCTGGCCAAGGCGGCTATCGAAGGCGGCAAGGTGCATATCGACGGTCAAAAATCCAAACCCAGTCGCCTGCTGGAGACCGGACTTATAATGACCATTCGCCAGGGCTTTGACGAAAAAACAGTCGAGGTCATAAGTCTGTCAGAACACCGCCGCGGAGCTTCTGAGGCCCAGCTGCTGTATCGCGAGACAGAGCAGAGTATAGAGCAGCGGGAAAAACGTGCCGCTGAACGCAAAGCCTTTAACAGCTCGCTGCCTCAAAGCGAGCGACCCAACAAAAAACAGCGCCGCCAAATTCATCGATTTTTAAATAATTAGCATTCCCGCCAAGCAATATTGCAGTACAATGCGCGACCTATGAGCGATCACGATACCCTGCAAAAATTCCTCTTTGACGGCACTGATATCCGTGGCGAAATAAGTTCGCTCGCCGATAGCTATCAGGCCATTCTGGCGCAACAGCAATATCCTGATGCAGTGGCGGCACTGTTCGGAGAGTTTCTGGTTGCCGCCAGCCTGCTCAGCGCCACCTTGAAATACCCAGGTATTATTACCATCCAGGCCACTGGGAAGGGCCCCATAAAAACCATTATGACCGAATGCACCCAGGGTAATAAACTGCGCGGCATTGTGCGCGGGGACCTGGCGGCAGCCGCTAGAGGTAACAGCCTGCAAGATTTTTTGGGCAGCGCCACTCTGGCCATCACTATTGAGCCCGAGGGCGGCGAGCGCTATCAGGGCATTGTGCCTCTGGATGCCGATAATCTCAGCCAATGTCTGGAGCACTATTTTAATCAGTCCGAACAGCTACCCACCCAGATCAAACTCTGTGCCGATCGCCATATCGCCTCAGGCGTGCTGATTCAGCAGATGCCCAGCAGTCAGCAGGCTGACAAAATTAGCGCGGACTGGCAGCATATCAGCGCCCTGATGGAAACTCTAAAAACTGAAGAACAGCTCAGCCTGTCCCACAGTGAGCAGCTGTATCGACTGTTCCACGAGGACGGCGTGCGACTGTTCGAGCACCAGAGCCTGCATTTCTTCTGCAGCTGCTCCAGGCAGCGAACCGAGCGCGCCCTTATCTCGCTGGGAGCCCCCGAGATTCAGGATATTATCGAGGAACAGGGTTCGGTGTTAATCACCTGCGAATTCTGTGACGAACAGTACCAATTCAGTGATCGGGACGTGGAGGTGATGTTTGGCTCAGAGCCACCAACCCTGCACTAACACTAGGCTCGGGCTTCAATCATCAAGTCTGATGCCCGCTATTTCTAGGAGTCATCCAAAAATAAAGTTCGAATAAACAGTTTCTGGCATACTATGCCGGCGGATCGGAGGATCCATACAGATATTTTTTTCACTTTGGGAAGAGAGGAAGAGAATGACCGAAGCACCAATTCATTTAGATTTGGGCTCTAGCGAGCTTGTAGAAATTGCAATTCAACGGGGCGAAGGTAGGCTGGGTAGCACCGGCGCACTGGTAACCACCACAGGTCAACGCAGCGGCAGGTCACCGGCAGACCGATTTATCGTCGATGAACCCAGTTCATCTGACTCTATAGGCTGGGGTGCAGTCAATCGCCCTATTTCAGCCTCCGTATTCGATGCCCTCTGGAGCCGTGTAGCTGATTATATGGCCGACAAAGAGCGCTTTGTCTCCCACCTCCATGTGGGGGAGCACTCCGAACACTATATACCTGTTAAAGTCACCACAGAAACCGCCTGGCACGGCCTGTTCGGGCGCAATATGTTTATTCGCACCGAGAAATATAACCATGCCAGCAAAGAAGAGTGGAAAATTCTCCACGCGGCAAATTTTGTCTGCGACCCGGAGCGTGACGGCACCAACAGTGAAGGCGTAGTCATTATCAACTTTGCTAAACGCAAGGTGCTGCTCGCTGGAATGAAGTATGCGGGCGAGATGAAGAAAGCCATGTTCTCGGTGCAGAATTTCCTGCTGCCAGAAAAAGATGTGATGCCCATGCACTGCGCATCAAATGTCGGTGACGACGGCGATACTGCACTGTTTTTTGGTCTCTCTGGCACAGGTAAAACGACATTGTCGGCAGATCCCGATCGATTTTTGATCGGTGATGACGAACATGGCTGGGGCCGCGGCACAGTATTTAATCTGGAGGGCGGCTGTTACGCCAAAACCATAGATCTCAGCCAAAAAAATGAGCCGGTTATCTGGGAGGCTATCAGGTTTGGAGCCATTGTTGAGAACGTGGTTATGGATGAGAAAACTCGCCTGGCCGATTACTGTGATACCAGCATTTCGGAAAATGGCCGCTGCAGCTATCCCCTTGAGCATGTAGAAAAACGCTGTGTGGAGAATCAGGCCGGCGAACCCAAAAATATTATCTTTTTAACCTGCGATGTTACAGGTGTGTTGCCGCCGGTGTCTCTGCTTTCAAAAGAAGCGGCGGCCTATCACTTCCTGAGTGGCTACACAGCCCGGGTTGGCTCGACCGAGATGGGTGGCGAAGCTGGAATCCACCCCACTTTTAGCACCTGTTTCGGCGCGCCGTTTATGCCGCGCCCGGCCAGCGTCTATGCCGAGCTATTGATGAAGCGTATCCAAGAGTTTGGCTCCAAGGTATATCTGGTTAATACGGGATGGACCGGAGGCTCTGGTGGCTCTAAAGGCACCGGCAGTCGCTTCCCTATTCCGGTCACCCGCGCGGTGGTCACTGCGATAACCAATGGGTCTCTGGAAACCGCCGCCACTGAACATCTGGATCTTTTGAATCTGGACATTCCGCTGGAGATTCCCGGCGTAGACAAGTCCTATCTAAATCCACGCAATAACTGGGATAACCCTGCAGACTACGACAAGCAGGCGGAAACCCTCGCCAAGCTGTTTGCTGAGAATATTCAGAGCTTTGCACCGTCCCAGGATATTATCGATGCAGGTCCCCAAGCCTAGCTAGATTGCTGCGGACACAAAAAACCCCACACTGTTATTTACAGGGTGGGGTTTTTTATTGCTGGTATAAAACTACTTGCTGTTATCCAGAATATAGTCAATCGCAGCAATCACTTCATCGTCGCTGCAGTCCATGCAGGTGCCACGTGCTGGCATGCCGTTAATACCATTAATCGCATTGGTGTACACCGTCTCAATGCCTTTGGTCAGACGATCCGCCCAGGCTCCGGCATCACCCAACATAGGGGCTCCGGCAACACCAGAGGTGTGGCAAGCCATGCAGTTGGTGCCATAGATATCGCTGCCGGCACGCTCAGCGCCTCCACCAGCAACCACAGCCACAACCTGGCCCGCTTTTATTACATGGCCCACAGGTGCAATGCGCTCGGCAACCGCTTCTTCCTGCGCTGCAGTGAGCTCTGAGTTTTGTTTGGCGCTGCAGCCCAGCAGGGCTGCAGAGGCAATGCTGATTAATACAAAAATTCGTAGTTGACTCATTGTTGATCCTATAAAACTCATCTTTCCCATAAAAATTATCAGCACATACTTATCGATTTAATCAATATCAGTGCTGGATAAACCAGACTCTTTACCGGCGCGCATTATACAGCAAGCGGCGCTGGCAACCAGAGTAAAAACTATCCCAGTGGGCGAATACCCACAGCGTTGCGCACTCTGGCCACAAGCTCTGAGCTGTGCCTGCGCGCTTTCACTGCACCCTGCTGTAATACGGCTTCAACTTCCGCGGGGTTTTCCAAGAGACGCAGATATTTAGCTCTGGGTTCCTGCAGCTGCTCATTAATTAGCTCAAACAGTTGCCGCTTGGCCTCACCCCAGGCTATGCCATCGGCAAACGCTGCGCGCATCTCGGCAATCTGTTCCTGACTGGCAAAGGCCTGCCAGATCTGGAACACCGCAGAGCTATCGGCATCCTTGGGCTCACCGGGCTCCAATAGGTTGGTTTTGATTTTATTGATGTGCTTCTTTAACTGCTTCTCGCCGAGAAACAGAGGAATGGTATTGCCATAGCTCTTGCTCATTTTGCGGCCATCTAGGCCCTGCAAAATAGCTACATCATCATCTACCTGTGCCGCAGGCAATACAAAGTGTTCACCATAATGATGGTTAAACCGCTGGGCTATGTCTCGTGCCATCTCCACATGCTGAATCTGGTCTCGGCCCACGGGAATATTGTGGGCATTGAACATTAAAATATCCGCGGCCATCAGTATAGGATAGCTAAACAGCCCCATGGTAATGGCCATATCCTCGTCTTCACCAGCTTCAATATTGGCCTGTACAGAGGCTTTGTAGGCGTGGGCACGATTCATCATGCCCTTGGCCGTCATACAGGTTAATAGCCAGGTCAGCTCGGGAATCTCGGGAATATCTGACTGCCGGTAAAAGGTCACATTGTCAGTATCCAGCCCCAGGGCCAGCCAGGCGGCGGCTATCTCTAGGGTAGACTGGTGGACAAGATCTGGGTCCTGAGCCTTGATCAATGCATGGTAGTCGGCGAGAAAGAAAAACGATTCAAACTCTCCGCTGCGACTGGCTTCAATAGCAGGCCTGATAGCCCCCACATAGTTGCCCAAATGCGGGGTTCCAGAGGTGGTAATGCCAGTTAAAACACGCTTCTTACTCATAGACTGTAACCTAATATGGGCTGTTTATTCTGGGGCGCTATGATAGACAATCGCTTACTCAACCTCTATGGCTAAATGTCCCGCCCGGTTAAAAAACGCCTCCAGCACGCGGCTGAGTCGCAGCGGATCCTGAGACCCGGTCATCTCCCGACAGGAGTGCATAGCCAGCTGAGGGATACCCACATCCAGAGTGGGAACACCCAGCCTGGATGATGTGATGGGGCCAATAGTGCTGCCACAGCCCAGATCACTGCGCGACACAAAGGTCTGCACTGGCACATCCACCTCATCACATAGCTGCCTAAACAGGGCGGAGGTAACACTGGTGGTGGCATAGCGCTGTTTAACATTGACTTTGATAACCGGACCACCATTTAACATGGGCATATGAGCGCCATCGTGTTTATCGGCAAAATTGGGATGGGCGGCATGGGCGTTATCACATGAGATCATCATAGATTTATCGGCAATAGCATTGAGACTGCTACCGCCGTCTGCCTGCACAATACGCTCTACCACTGCTTCCAGAAATGGCCCATCAGCACCTATGGCTGAGACGCTGCCCACCTCTTCGTGGTCATTGCATACCATCAGGCTGGTATTGGTGCCATCGGCTGCCAACAGGGCCTGGGTGGCCACATAGCAGCTAAGAAGATTATCCAATCGGGCAGAGGCCAGAAATTCCTGCTTTAAACCTATCATGGCCGCCGACTGAGTATCATAAAAGCACAGTTCAAAGTCCAGCACCTCGGACTTGGCCGGTAAAAACCTATCGGCCAAAAGGCTGCGAAAATCAGTTGCCGTCTCGTCTTGCGGAGCCATCATAAGTACTGGGGGTATATGATTTTGGGTATTTACCGTGCGCGCGGTATTGGCCTCCCGATCCAGATGAATAGCCAGGCTGGGAATCATGGCAACAGGCTGCTCAAAGTCCACAGTGGTCTGTTTAAGCTGTTGAGCGGCATCGCGATATACCAGGCGCCCCGCAATAGACAGGTCACGATCAAACCAGGGGTTTAGCAGTGCACCACCGTAAACCTCCACGCCCAGCTGAAAATAGCCCGCATTGTTCATTTCCGGTTGAGGCTTAACCATTAAACAGGGGCTGTCGGTATGGGCTCCGGCCATACGTATACCTGACTTGGCCAGAGGCTGCGAGCCCACTGCAAAGGCGATAATAGATGAGCCATTGCGGGTGACAAAATGTCTATCTCCCGCCTTGAGATCCCAGGATTCAGACTCATCTAGCTGAGTGTATCCAGCCTGTTCCAGCAGCCTGCTCATGCTGGCAACGGCATGAAATGGTGTAGGTGAGGCATCTAGAAATGCGCTTAAATCAGCATTGTACTGCTGGGCCTGATCAGTCATATCAGTCATCCTTTAGTCTCTGTTTCCGTCTTATTGTGGGCCACAAGCCTGGCCAACAGACTCGAGGTATCCCATCGGTTGCCACCCAGCTCCTGGACCTCAGCGTAAAATTGATCAACCAGCTGGGTCACCGGTAACTCAGCGCCATTATTGTCGGCCTCTGCCAGCGCGTAGGCCAGATCCTTGCGCATCCACTCCACGGCAAAGCCATGCTCATATTCACCCGCGAGCATGGTTTTATAGCGATTCTCCATCTGCCAGGACTGGGCGGCACCCCTGCTAATTACCTCAACCACCTGATGGGCATCCAGGCCAGCTCGCCGAGCAAAATTTAATCCCTCAGCCAACCCCTGCACCAGTCCGGCAATACATATTTGATTGACCATTTTACACAGCTGGCCACTGCCAATGGGGCCCATTATTTGCGCGGCCTTAGCATAGCAGCTCAGCAGAGGCTCAATCTCAGCAAAGCACTTTGGGTCACCGCCGCACATCACTGTAAGCTGACCATCCTCCGCACCCTGTTGCCCCCCAGACACCGGAGCATCGATAAATCTGCAGTTCGCAGCCTGACATACCCCACCTATCTGCCTGGCAAGTTCTGCAGATGTGGTGGTATGGTCAATCAATACAGCGCCGGCTTTAATACCAGCCATAACACCCTGATCACCCAAGACTACCTGAGAAACATCATTGTCATTGCCCACACAGGTGAAAATAATATCTGCAACAGCAGCAGCCTGTTGGGGAGTTTGGGCCAGCTCGCCACTGTATTGGCTGAGCCAACGCTCGGCAACTTCTGTGGTGCGATTGTAAACTGTCACCCTGTGGCCACTGTTGCTAAGCCATCCCGCCATGGGATAACCCATAACACCCAGACCAATAAATGCGATGCTGATGGCACTCAATTCGCTTAGCTCCCTATTAGATAGATTAGAAACGCCCCCAGTACAAGGCGGTAAATAACAAAGGGCATCATGCCAACTCGCTCAACCAGACGCAGAAAACTATGGATACAGAGATAGGCAGTGACCGCAGATAATGTGGTTGCAACCAGAATTTCAGCCCAGGGCACCGCTGACTCAGCCAGCAACTCAAGAGTTTTATAGCCGCCGCTAAGCGCGATAATTGGGATAGACAGTAAAAATGAGAACCTCGCTGCAGTGGTACGATCAAACCCAAGTGCCAGCGCGGCGGTCATGGTCACCCCGGATCTGGAGGTTCCAGGTATCAGTGCCAGAGCCTGGGCCCCACCCACAATAAGTGCAGATCTCCAGGTAAGCTGGTCCACGGTTTTTAAACCGCGTTGACGTTGATCAGCCCAGCCCAGCAAAAGACCAAAACCTATGGTGGTCGCAGCGATCACTGTTATGGACCTTAGATTGGCTTCAATAAAGTCACCAAACAAAAGACCTGCAAGACCGGCAGGGATAGTTGCCAAAATAATACACCAGGCCAGTTTGCTTTCCGGCGTGCCCGCCGAACGGCCACTCAAACTTTTTAGCCAGGCCATAATTAACTGTTGAATATCGCGACGAAAATAGAATACCACTGCTATAAATGAGCCCACGTGAACTGCCACATCAAACGCCAGACCCTGATCGGGCCAGCCAAGAATCTGCGACGGCAGTATCAGATGGGCCGAACTCGAAATAGGCAAAAATTCAGACAGCCCCTGAATTATCGCCAGCCAAACAGCCTGTACCATATCCATAATCTATTCTGCCCTCAGCCTTTTGCGTTTCTGCCAGGCCTCGGTGCCACGCAGATATACCAGCTCGATTGACTCCACCGTTTGCGCCAGCCCAGCATCATATTGCGCTGCAGTCTTGGACAGTATATCCACAGCAGAAGGAAAAACCGCCGTCAGTTTTTCATGCCAGTGGGACTCAGCGGTCAGCAACGAACCTGCCTCACCCACAATAGCCACTGGCTGATGCTTTTCTATAAAGGCTAGAGCCTGATCGCCACTGAGCAGCTGATCTTCAGCCTGGGCAAAAAGCTCACCATCGGCTGACAGCCGATAGCAGCCAATATTAAATTCACTCATGCGCGCATCCAGCACAGCAACAACCTGTTTTCCCTTAAAATTGCGCGGTTCAGCCTGGCTGCGCAGATAGGTAGCCACCATGGTTTCCAAACTTGAAACTGCCACCACCGGAATATCTGTTGCAAAGGCCAAGCCCTGAACCGTGGCAAAGCCTATGCGCAAACCAGTAAAAGATCCCGGGCCTACAGTGACTCCTATTGCATCGAGGTCACGGACTTTTATTTTAGCTTCATCCAGAAGCTCAGCAACCATCGCCATAACCAACTTGGTGTGAGAGCGCGGTTCCTCAGAATATTTCGACGTCAGGGCGCTGCCCACCTGCAATGCAACAGAGCAGGCCGGAGTAGAGGTCTCAATGGTTAGCAATGATGTCATTAAAAATCCAATAATCGGGGGACAAAAAAAACCCCACCAGTGGTGAGGGATTTTACAGGTCTCAGGCCAATTAGACTATCAGGATTTCTTAGCGGGAGCCTTTTTAGCTGGAGCTTTCTTGGTAACTGCTTTTTTAGCCGTTGGCTTTTTAGCAGCAGCTTTCTTAGCTACTGCTTTCTTAGCTACTGCTTTTTTAACTGCTGGTTTTTTTGCCGCAGTCTTCTTGGCAGATACTTTCTTTGCAACTGCTTTTTTCGCTACTGCTTTCTTAGCTACTGGTTTCTTTGCCGCCGGTTTCTTTGCCGCCGGCTTCTTAGCTGCTACTTTTTTAGCTGCTGCTTTTTTTACTACCGGCTTGGCTACTGAAACCTTCTTTTTAGCTGCTGATTTCTTTTTGGGTTTGGCATTGGCTTTTGCAGCTTCTGCTTTCACCTTAGCTGCAGCTTTCTTTTCTGCCGCCTTAACACTGGCTGCAGCTGCTTTTTCCGCCGCCTTTATTTTCTTGGCATTGGCTGCTGCGCGAGCTTTAAGCCATTTAGCTTCATATTTTTTAATTGCCACAACCAAATCAGCTTTAGCTTTGTTCTCCAGGCTAGTTGCGCGATTAGCAACTGAGGCGCTACCTTTTGCCTGAGCGCTGGCCACGCCCGCCATTATCTGAGCAACGCGCTGAGCGCTCTTGGCCTCTTTAACCTGAGCCTGCAGAGCTTTTAACTTAGCGTTTGACGCCTTGAAGTTGCTGCGCGCAGAGGCCAGAGATTTACGAGACACTGCATTGGCTTTCTTGGCCACCTTGGCTTTCGCCGCTGCAATCTTTGCGCGTGAACCATCAACTCGAGCTGCCTGCGCTGAAACTCTGGTATTCAGAGCGTCCAGTTTAGCTGCAGCTTTGGACACAGCGGAAGTAGCTACGACTTTTTTGGCTACTGGCTTTTTGGCTACTGGCTTTTTAGCTGCTACTTTTTTAGTTGCGGCTTTTCTAACCGGTGCTTTTTTAGCTGGGGCTTTTTTGGCTAGAGCTTTCTTGGCTGGGGCTTTTTTAGCTGGGGCTTTTTTAGCTGTTACTTTCTTAGCTGGAGCTTTTGCCGCGGCCGCTTTTTTTGGTGCTGCTTTTTTTACTGTTGCTTTAACAGCAGGCGCCTTAGCCGAATCGGTGGAGATGGTTGGTGCAGTTTTTTCCGTGCTTTTAGTTGCTGGACTTTTCACTGGTGCTCTCCGTGACCTTGATAATAGGGAATCTAGAATTGACATGGCTCTTCTGTGCGTAATTATTTGAAAACGAATGATAATCGCCAGCGATTTGCTTTAGCAACCTTTAAGGGGAAAATACAGCAAAAAACTAGCAAATCTGCACTATTTTATGACTTTTTATCGCCATATAACGAATTTTTAAATTTTTGTTGGTAACAATCAGGGTTTTAAAAAAAATTAACTTTTAGTCTACTAACCTAAAATATCGACAATTCTGGCCTGAACATCAGCAAGCTGACCCAAGCCATTAATGGACGCAAAAGCTGGGGCATTCTCATCAGTCGCAGCAAGATCATTATAGAATTTTACCAGGGGTTGAGTTTGCTCGTGGTAAACATTCAAACGATTACGAACAGTGGCTTCTTTATCGTCATCTCTCTGCACCAGAGCCTCTCCAGTTTCGTTATCGAACCCAGCCTTGGTAGGGGGATTATGCTGCACATGATAAATGCGACCTGAATTTTCATGCACTCGACGACCACTTAACCGAGCGACAATTTCTTCATCCTCAACCGCCATTTCAATTACGTATTGAATACTAACGCCGGCATCCACCAACGCCTGAGCCTGAGGAATAGTTCGCGGAAAGCCGTCGAACAAAAAGCCATTGGCACAGTCAGGTTGAGTAATTCGCTCTTTGACCAGGGCAATAATCAGGTCATCAGATACTAGCCCCCCCGAGGCCATAATACCTTTGACCTGCAGTCCTAGCTCAGATTCTGCCTTCACGGCTGCACGCAACATATCGCCAGTTGAAATCTGCGGCACGCCATACTTTTCAGCAATAAACTGAGCTTGGGTGCCTTTACCAGCGCCAGGTGGACCTAACAGAATCAATCTCATTAATACATTCCTTTATTAACAACCCAGGTTGTTTTACAGATATATTTAACGCCAATAGCGACTGGCGGCTGACCTAGGTCAGCAGTTCACAGGGGGCGGACACGATACACTTATTGAGCATGCCAAACAACCCTGCAAAACCCCGCTCGGTGTGCGCTGCAATCATATTTACTATTGATCAAATCGATTCCAGTTTTTTTGCGTTTACCCACTGCTGCTCCATTTGCTCGAGGCTTAGATCGCCGAAATTATCTATCCCAACAACGGCTTCCATGGCTTGGAATCTGCGCTTAAATTTATCACTGGCTCGGGCAAGGGATTTCTCTGGATCTATGGCCAGATGACGAGCTAAATTAACACAACTAAACAGCAGGTCACCCATTTCATCTTCCATACCTCGCACATCTCCACTGGCGATTTCCTGCTCAAGCTCTGCTATTTCCTCTTTTACTTTGTCCAGCACACCACTGATATGAGGCCAATCAAAACCGCGAGTCGCCGCGCGCTTTTGTAGCTTAAAGGCGCGACTTAGAGCAGGCAGCGCCAGCGGAATATCATCCAGGGTGCCGGAGGAGCCAGCTGCAGAACGCTCTTGCTTTTTGATCCTCTCCCAGTGACTTTTAATTTCGGCCTCAGTGGCAACAGTCTGACTGTCGCGCACCGACTGCAATGTGCCATCGGGAAAAACATGAGGGTGCCGTCGCAATAACTTGGCGGTTATCCCGAAGACTACCGCATCAAAGTCAAATTGATTATCTTCTTCGCCCAACTGACTATAAAAAATAATCTGAAATAGAAGATCGCCTAGCTCTTCGCTCAGATGTGCAATATCTCCCCGCTCTATGGCGTCGACCACTTCGTAAACTTCCTCAATAGTGTGGGGAGTAATGGTTTGATAGGTCTGTTTGATATCCCAGGGACAACCAGTTTGCGGATCGCGCAGGCGAGCCATCAAATAGCGCAGATCGGCAATACTGTATTTGGTATCCATAGTTACGGCCTTACCGTTTTAGGCGTAAACACCTGAGGATAGATAGCGATCACCGCGATCGCAGATAATGGTAACAATAGTCGCGTTCTCGACCTGTTGATTAAGAGCCAGAGCTGCGGCTACAGATCCACCGGCGGAGACGCCACAGAAAATACCCTCATCTTTGGCTAATCGGCGCATGGCATTCTCTGCATCCTTTTGGGAAATATCCAGAATGCTGTCTACTTTTGCGGCGTCAAAAATGCCTGGCATATAGGCCTGGGGCCAGCGTCTGATGCCGGGGATAGAGGCGCCATCTTCTGGTTGCAGGCCAATTATCTCAATCTCTGGATTCTGGGTTTTCAGATAAGCTGAGACACCCATAATGGTACCAGTGGTGCCCATTGAGCTGACAAAATGGGTCACCTGCCCCTGGGTATCTCGCCAGATCTCCGGCCCTGTACCCTCGTAATGAGCCATTGGATTGTCCGGATTATTAAACTGATCGAGCACAGTGCCCAATCCCTGTGCCTGCATTTTCATTGCCAGATCCCGAGCACCCTCCATACCCTGAGCCTTAGTCACTTCAATTAACTCTGCGCCATAGGCTGTCATTGCCCATTTGCGCTCATCGGTAGCGTTGTCAGGCATAATTAATGTCATACGATAGCCTTTCATTGCCGCCACCATAGCCAATGCAATCCCGGTGTTGCCACTGGTGGCCTCTATCAAACGATCTCCGGGTTTGATGTCACCGCGCTGCTCGGCCCTGCGAATCATGCTTAGAGCGGGGCGATCTTTAACACTGCCGGCGGGATTATCTCCCTCCAGCTTGGCCAAAATAGTATTTGAGGTGTCGCCCGCAAGACGCTGCAATCGCACCAGGCGAGTGTTGCCAATGCAGTGCTCTATGGTTGGGTATTCCACTGTCATTTTTTGTCCTATTAATAAGCTCTAATCAAGCTGGGTATTGTGCCTCAGGGCAAGATTTTGTGCCTCTATAGAGAAGCTATTGCCCAGAACTAAATTGCATAAGCCATATTAAACCAGGATTACGTAAGCCACGGCATACTGCTGTTCATCAGCGAGACTGATTAAAACCCTGGAGCCGCCCATTGACTTAAGCACCTCAGCTGCGCCTCCATGGAGTTCAACCCCTGGTGCGCCCTTTTCATTGTTGACCACCTGGATATCCTGAAAACTGACCCCGTGACCAATGCCGGTGCCAAGGGCCTTGGCCACAGCTTCTTTGGCGGCAAAGCGCTTGGCTAAAAATGCCGCGCTTTGATTTAAGCGCTGATATTCAGCCTGCTCAGCCTCACAGAGTATACGCCGCACAAACAGGTCGCCCTGCCGTGACAGGACCTTTGCTACCCGCTGTATTTCTACAATATCTGTACCCACTGCAAGAGCCATCAGGACTGTCCTTGATTGTTATTATTGTGCTCTGCGGCCACTGTCATCAGATGCTGACGATACAGCTCTCTACTGTGCAGCTGCTTGCCACCCAGGTAAAAGTCTATCACTCTGCGACACAGCTGTTTAGCCGCCTGCATGACGGCGCGCTGGGAGAAGTCCCCATTGACCATAGAGATCAGGTCTGCACCGCTTAACACTGGCCCAGAGGGCTTTTGCTGATTGAATAACTCAACCAATCCCTGCTCGGGAATATATTGATACTGGCGATCTGGCAAAATCGCCGCGCCATGAATGTCCGCATCTAACACCAGCCCATAGCCCAATTCGTCGAGCAGCAACATTTCCAGACGGCGCAGCATTAGCTCATCAGTGCCATTGTCCAGCAACTGATTTACATACTGGCGATACTGTTGATAGAGGTATTCATGGGGATCATGCTCGTGGAGCAAACGATACAGCAGCTCATTGATATAGAGCCCGGTAAACACTGTTTCTTGCTGCAAAAAAACAGGGGCGCCAAGAGCATCTGCGGCGGTCAGAGTCTTTAAATCTCCTCTGCCCTGCCAGCTAAACTGATGTTCTGTGTAGGGAAACAGCGCGCGACTGATACCGCGTTTATTGGGTTTGCGGAAACCTTTGGCAACACAGCGAATGCGACCCTGATGCCTCGTAAAAAGATCTACCAGCAGACTGGTTTCCCGGTAGGGCGTAACATGCAGCACAAATCCAGATTCGGCTTCAACACGCACTGTTATTCACTCGTCCATATAGCCAAGACTGCGCAGTGCTCTCTCGTCATCTGACCAGCCACTGCGAACCTTAACCCAGGTTCTGAGCATTACTTTGCAATCCAGCAGACTCTCTAAATCAGCCCGAGCCTGCTCACCAATCTTTTTGATGCGCTCACCATTGGTGCCAATAATGATTTTCTTTTGCCCATCGCGCTCGACCAGTATCAGGGCGCTAATATGGGTGATTTTTTTCTCTGCGCGAAACTCTTCAATTTCGACAGTAACCTGATAGGGAACCTCGGCACCCAGTTGCCGGGTAATCTTTTCACGCACAATTTCCGCAGCCAAGAAGCGCTCGCTGCGATCAGTAATCTGGTCTTCCGGAAAAATATGTTCAGCCTCAGGAATATAGGTTTTGATTTTAGCTTCAAGCTCATCCAGATTGGTTTTACGCAGCGCAGAGAGGGGAACCAAATCTGCAGCCTCAACCTTGCCCGACAGAAATTGCAGATGGGGCAATAGCGTCGCCTTGTCCTCCACCATATCGACCTTGTTAACCGCCACAATTACCGGGGTAGAATTATTACCCAGATATTTGGCCACATACTCGTCAGCCTCACTCCACTCAAAGCGGTCCACAACAAAGATAACCAGATCCACATCGGAGATAACGCTGGCCGCTGAGCGATTCATTACACGATTAATTGCTCGCTCTTGATTGGTATGTATTCCTGGAGTATCGACAAAAATCATCTGCAGATCATCTTCGGTTTTTATACCCAGCAATGTATGCCTTGTGGTCTGGGGCTTGCGGGAGGTAATGCAGAGTTTTTGCCCCAGAATATGATTCAGCAATGTAGATTTACCCACATTGGGACGACCGACAATAGCCACATAGCCACAGCGTGTTTTTGTTTCTGTCAAAGTTCCTGCTCCAATTCTGACAATAGCTGCTCTGCCACTAACTGTTCTGCTTTGCGGCGACTACTGGCGGTTGCACTGATAGTTTTATTCACCTGGTCTATTTTACAGCTGACGGTAAATAACCGACTGTGTGCCTCGCCACCTGTATTGACCAGCTCATACTGGGGCACTGGTTTAGAACGCTGTTGCAACCATTCCTGCAGCGCGGTCTTGGCATCTTTGACGGGCTGGGCATCAGAGGCGGCTGCCAACAGTTCTTTAAACCAGTTGTTAACAGCGCCCCGCGCGGCATCAATACCAGTATCCAGATAAACGGCACCAATCAGCGCCTCTACGGTGTCCCCTAAAATGGAATCGCGGCGCTGGCCACCGCTCTTCATCTCACCGGGCCCCAGAGAGAGCTCAGGTCCCAGCTGTAATTTTTTGGCCACCTGAGCCAGGGACTCAGCGCGCACTATCTGCGAGCGCATGCGGCTTAGATCACCCTCTCGGGCCTGGGGAAATTGGTGGTAGAGAAAGTCTGTCACGGTGACACCCAGAATCGAATCACCTAAAAACTCCAGGCGCTCATTATTACTGCTGCCGCAACTTCTATGAGACAGAGCAAGACTGAGAAGCTCTGGGTCGCGAAACTGGTATTGCAGGCGCTCTTCGAGCTGACGGACATTGCTTGCCACTGATAATCCTCAGATTAATAGGCTTGCTCAGCGCTGTCGTATTGATTGTTAAACTTAAGCACAACGTCAACATTGGCAAACATTTCAATTCGTTTCTCGTAATTAAGAGTGATTTTCACACCTTTTACGCTACGCTCTATCTCGACTTCTGTCGCCTTGATATCGCGGACATTATTGATAATAAAAAAGTCGCCAATTTTGCGCCTTATATCTTCACTGGACCGGTCTTCAATTCCAGACTGACCAACCTGCTGTAACGCGCTGGCAACAATACGATTATCCAGATAATGGGGACCTATCTTAAATATCAGGCTGATTAAAAAACCCACCAAAAAAACACTGATAATTGTCGAGGTCAATGTAGCTCCATGCTGTTTCATCACTGGCTCCCTGTGCCCTGTTATTACTTCTCCAAACCCATGCTTTACTGTACTGGATTCCTCTAGTGAATTGTACCCGCCCGATCAAAGCTTGGAATACTGGCGAATTTGTTCCAGAACATCCAGCGCGCAAAGGCTTTGCCAACAATACGCTCCTCGGGCACTGGGCCCCAAACACGACTGTCGCTGGAGTTATCTCTATTGTCGCCAAGCATAAAATAGTGACCGGCGGGCACCACGGATGAATAATTTTGGCTTAGACGAGTGGGTGAGGTGCGCTTTTGCATCAGGTGCTCAACACCGTCCAGGTTTTCTGTCATTACCAGAGCGCGCGGGGTTTCAGCCATATCTGGCAGCAGTTGCTGGCTCATTTTGTCACCATTGATATAGAGCACCCCATTGAGCACATGAATCTTATCGCCGGGCAGGCCCACCACTCTTTTAATAAAGTAGCGATCTTCGTGCGGTGGGAAAAATACCATTACATCGCCGCGCTCCGGTAAAGAGATATCCACAACTTTGGTGCGCAGTACCGGCAGGCGAATACCATAGGTCCATTTATTGACCAGAATAAAGTCACCCACCTTGAGTGTAGGCACCATGGACTGAGAGGGAATCTGAAATGGCTCAATCAAAAACGAGCGCAGAAATAGCACTAACCCCAGCACTGGCGCAAGAGAGGCGGCAAATTCGATTAGGCCTTCTTCCTGCTTGACAATAAATTTATTGAGCAGCCAAAAACCGCCAGATAAAAGAAATATCAGAGTTAATATAAGTTCAAAATTAAGATCCACTGGATCTACCTCCAATAGGTTCGATTAGGTTTTTAGCACAGCCAGAAATGCGTCCTGAGGAATCTCAACGCTGCCCACCTGTTTCATTCTCTTTTTACCGGCTTTTTGCTTTTCCAGTAGCTTTTTCTTGCGGCTGACATCACCACCATAACATTTGGCGGTAACATTCTTGCGCAGCGCCTTGACCGTAGTGCGTGCAATCACGCTGCCACCAATAGCTGCCTGAATCGCCACATCAAACATCTGTCGGGGAATCAGCTCTTTCATTTTATCCGCCAGATTGCGACCTTTTTGCACCGAGTGATCTCTATGAATAATAGCAGCCAGAGCATCGACACGGTCACCATTGATTAAAATATCCAGCTTGACCAGAGAGGCAGCTTCAAAGCGGATAAATGAATAATCCAGTGAGGCAAATCCGCGGCTTACTGATTTCAAGCGGTCAAAAAAGTCCATCACCACTTCACTCATAGGTAATTCATAGCGTATGGAGACCTGGCCGCCAATAAACTGCATATCTTTCTGCACCCCCCGCTTCTCAACACAGAGGGTAATCACATTGCCTACATAGTCCTTGGGCACCAGGATATTGGCTTCACAGATAGGCTCGCGCATCTCCTCGATATTACCGGGATCAGGCAGATCAGAGGGGTTGGAGATATACAGAGTCTCACCTTTGCTGGTGATAATCTCATAGACAACGGTTGGCGCTGTGGTGATCAGATCCAGATTGTACTCGCGCTCCAGGCGCTCCTGAATGATCTCCATATGCAGCATACCCAGGAAACCACAGCGAAATCCAAAGCCGAGAGCATCGGAACTCTCTGGCTCATAGAATAACGAGGCATCGTTTACCGCCAGTTTTGCCAATGCTTCCCGAAAATCTTCAAAATCGTCCGAGTCCACCGGGAACATACCAGCATAGACCTGGGGTTTAATCGTCTGAAACCCGGGCAAGGCATCAGTATCGGACGAACTGAGATGAGTTAATGTATCTCCCACCGGAGCACCCAGAATATCTTTGATACCAGCCACCATAAAGCCCACTTCGCCGGCCTTGAGCACGCCGGTCTCTTTGCGCTTGGGTGTAAACACACCAACACTGTCTACCACATGGGGTTTGCCGATGGACTTGGCTATAATTTTGTTTTTGACCTGCAGGGTACCCTGCATAACACGCACAAGGGACACAACGCCAAGATAGTTGTCGAACCAGGAGTCAATAATCAGTGCCTGCAATGGTGCATTTACATCACCCACTGGCGCCGGCACCTGCTTGACCAGCTCTTCGAGAATTTCGCTAATGCCATCGCCAGTCTTGGCACTGCAGCGCACAGCTTCGGTGGCCTCGATACCAATAATATTTTCGATCTCGTTAATCACCTTTTCCGGCTCTGCCTGCGGCAGATCCATCTTGTTGAGCACTGGGATCACCTCCAGCCCCTGGGAAATGGCGGTGTAACAGTTGGCTACTGACTGGGCCTCGACACCCTGAGCCGCATCTACAATCAGCAGAGCACCCTCGCAGGCAGCCAGAGATCGAGAGACCTCATAGGTGAAATCAACATGTCCCGGGGTATCAATAAAATTGAGCTGGTAGGTTTTGCCGTCTGCAGCAGTAAAAGGCAGTGTCACACTCTGAGATTTAATGGTGATACCGCGCTCGCGCTCGATATCCATAGAATCCAGCACCTGAGCGGCCATCTCCCGCTCAGCAAGCCCTCCACAAAGCTGGATAAAGCGATCCGCAATGGTCGATTTACCATGGTCAATATGGGCGATAATGGAAAAATTTCTAATATGACTGAGATCTGACAAAGTGTTTGCGCTGCCGTTAAAAAATGCGTGCGGAGTCTAGCCTATTTAAGGCCCAGTGGCTATGACAACAGGGCCAGCGGCCCAATTATCAAAAGCATAATTCGAACAGCGCAACTGACCAGAAACTGCCCAGCATCAATCAATCTGGATGGTTCTAAATATTGCCCTGCCCTGACGGTAAAACCTTATGGCAATCGGCGTACTCTCCGGCAACTCTTCAATCACCTGTCGATATTCGTCCAGATCATCAATGCGGCTGTAGCCCAGCTGGACAATAATATCGCCGTCCCTCAATCCGGCATTGGCAGCGGCTGAATTAGCAGCAACTTCGGTGACCAGAATACCGCCCCGCAGGCGCAGTTGACGGCGCTCCTGATCATCCAGTTCCTCCACCAACAAGCCCAGCCGGTCATTGCCATTATTGCTGTCGGCAACAGCGGCCCCATCTTTATCCAGAGCCCCTACTACCACATTCAACGTTTTGCGCTTGCCCTCGCGGTAAATCTCCACTTTGGCTTTAGTGCCCGGAGCCATAGACCCCACCGCATGAGGCAGATCTCCAGAGTCAATAATATCCTGACCATCGAAACGCACAATCACATCACCGGGACTAATGCCTGCCTTATCCGCCGGACCATCGGGTTCCACCGCATTGATCAGTGCACCCTGGGGCTTGCCAAGCTCAAGGGATTCGGCCAGGGCTTTATTGACATCCTGCATCACCACGCCAAGCCAACCGCGCTGTACCTTGCCATTTTTCTTTAACTGGTCCACCACTGACAGTGCAACACTGGTGGGGATTGAAAAAGATAATCCTATAGAGCCACCTGATCTGGAGTAAATCTGCGAGTTAATACCCACCACTTCACCATCCAGATTAAACAATGGTCCACCGGAGTTACCTGGATTAATCGCCACATCTGTCTGAATAAAGGGCACATAATTTTCACCCTTCTCGGTGGGAATACTGCGCCCTATGGCACTGACAATGCCAGCAGCGACCGAGTAATCCAGCCCAAATGGCGAGCCAATAGCCAGCACCCATTCACCGGCACGCAGACTATCCACATCGGCAAACTTAAGGGTTGGTAAATTCTTGGCCTCAATTTTTAACAGCGCTAAATCAGAACGGCGATCTGAGCCAATAATTTTGGCGCTATACTCACGGCGATCAGAAAACAGCACCTGGATTTCATCTGCCCCATCAATCACATGATGGTTGGTCAATAGATAACCGTCCTCCGAAATCACAAAGCCAGAACCCATAGATCTGGCCTGTCGAGGCGGTTGCTGCTGACGGTTGCGCTGCTCTAGAAGTTCGCGAAAAATCTCTGGCAACTGACCCTGCAGATTTGGCTGCGACTGCCGTGCGGGGCCCTTGGTAACTGTATTTATCTTAACGACCGCAGGGGCTACCTCTTCCACAAGGTCGGCAAAATCCGGCAACTGCCCATAGGCCGATGAACCAGTCAAAAACAAAATGGTGGTAACAAAGATAAATTTCTTCAGCACAGAGTTTTCTCCGAAAATTTGAATTTAAGCGAACCGTATTACAAGAAGTTAAGGTTTTCCAGGCTGCCGCTGTTATCAATTAAGACAGGCTGATAGCGCAAATCGTTCCTTGTTTTCTTACTTTGCAGACCCACAATCAGACCACCCAGCAGCAGACCAGTCAGAGCACCGAAAATACTGGCTATATCACCTGAGGAGCCACCCAGCCAGGCGCCAGTCACAGAGCAGATGACCGGCAGCATATAGACCAGCATCGAGCCCTTGACTATAACGTCCTCGGGAATAGCAATACTGACATCCTGACCAATTCTGAGATCATCACAGGAATCTGTTGCCAGCACTCGAATGCGATTAGTCTTGCCGGTCAGCTTGGACAGAACACGAGTGCCACAGCCCTTTTGCGCAACACAGGCTTCGCAAGCTGTTTTTTGGATGGTCTCGACCCAGAGTGCATCAGACTCCAGGGCAACAACAGTGCCAGTCTCAACAATCATCTAATCGACCTGCAGCCCGCTTCATCTAACCTCCAGATTGGCCCTGGGTACAATGGCATTGGCAACTTGGCCAGCCGTTGAGCGGGGAATTTCACCCACCACACAGATGGCATACAGCTGGTTGTTATATTGAGTCTTGGTCAACACTGCCACTGTGGTACCCAGCTTTGCATCCAGCGGCGGAAAGTTATCTGTGCCCTCATTGGAATCCACAAATACTGAAAAGACCGCCAGACCATCGGTATACATCCAGGACTCCTGCCCTGTCTCATCCGCCGGCTGGTAGGAAGACAGCACAAAACCTGGTGGCAACCACTGGGGCTCCCAGATCGAGGTTACGTTTTCTATCACCTGATTGGTTTCAAGGCAGGCAGATTGATTGACATCTATACCTTCAGACTCAGCCATTTCTGACGACAGCTGAAAGTTATCCAGGTCAGCAGAAAAGGATATATACACATATTGAAAACGCTCCAGAGGCTTGCCCGTCTGGCTTAGCAGCACTGATTGCAACATTAGGCCTGTCTCTTTATCTATGGCCACAATATAGCCATAGCGAAGCTTATCCTTGGGCAAGACCTCAACCAGAGCTACCTGACGACCGGCGATACGGCCGTCACCGCGAATATAAAATTCATAGTGGTCCTGAAGCTCGGCATAGCTATTGTTAAATTTGAGGGCGCTGCCTCGCAGCAACCTGTCCGCAGCACGCAGACATCCCAGATTGTCGCCCCTGCGCACTATCTCGCGCTCAGGACCATCCATATGCACAATCCGCTCATAGGTTTTGCCATCACGCACCAGGTGCACTACTTTGATGCTGCGCAGCTGGCCGCGATATTCGTAGGTGAACAGACCCTTATAGCTCAGCTCTTTAGAGGCCTTGGCCATGCGCGCCATCAGGTCATAGGCCGAATTCATCTGCTCGGCGATCAATGGCCCATGCGCAAAAACGGCGGCCATTAAGGCCGCCAGTTTCAGATATTTTATGGTTGGGTTTAGCAACAATCCCAGCAGTTTCTTACATAACATTAAATTACTCTTTATTTGAATCTGCCTCACCTTTGGTAACCCGGGCAAATGGCAACATACCCTGATTACTATTTAACGCGGCATTATTGGAATGTTTGAGCATAATATCATCCATATATTGACGCAGTTCGGTCTCGGAAAACTGCCGCTGCTCTGACTTGCGAACCTGCACCACCGGCACCAGATGCTGGGAAGTCTTGTTATTGCCGCCCGCACTGACAGTGCGCGCCTGAATGCTTGGCTGAAACCCTGAGGGAAACTGGATAGCTGGACCGGTACTGCGCTCGGTGCTCTCGATATCCATCTCGGCAAACTTAATTACATCTGCAGACGCGGGGTCTGGCGCATTAAGCTGCTGAACCCCAAAAATAGCCACCAGAGCAACCGAGGCTGCAATAGCAAAGCGTCCGGTAGAGCTCATCAGGTTGTTCAGCATGCTGACTCTGTGGGCTCCCTCTTGATCAATGGCCGCGGAAATAGCAGCGGAATAGTCAATTTTGGAGACTGGCTCACCGGCCATAGAGGCCGAGATCATATGGTAGCGTTGCCAAACTCTGCGGCCACTTTGGGCCGAATTTTCAGTAGTCTCTTGATCTTGATCAATACCCACTTCCTTGAGGATTCGATGCAATTCGATCTCGCTGGTCTCCCCATCCATAAGGGCCGAGAGTGACTCTGCTAAGCGCTCTTTCTGGTCGCTCATTCATTTACCTCATGCTCAAAATTAACTGTTGTTGATAAAAAGTCTCATGGTATGACCGGTGTTAACTGGAAAGGTTCACTGAAAATCTAATTACCATCCATCAAATCTAAAACTCTTACGTCTATGGACTCTCGAGCCCGGAAAATCCTGGATCTTACCGTGCCTACAGGGCAGTCCATTACCGCCGCTATATCCTCATAACTTAGCCCTTCATACTCCCGCAAGGTCACAGCGGTACGCAAATCCTCAGGCAGGTCTTCCACAGCCCTGTTAATAACGCCCTCCAACTCCTCGCGAAACAGTTGATTTTCAGGACTGCCTACATCTTTTAATCTATCACTACCGGCATAGTACTCCGCATCAGCCAAGTCTACATCAGAGGACGGCGGGCGACGACTGCGAGCCACCAGATAGTTTTTTGCCGTATTTACCGCTATGCGATACAGCCAGGTATAGAATTGACTGTCGCCGCGAAATCTTGGCAGGGCGCGATAAGCTTTGATAAAAGCTTCCTGAGTGACATCCGCCACCTCATCGGTATCGCGAATAAATCGCCCGACAATAGCCTGGACCTTATACTGGTATTTCAATACCAACAGGTCAAATGCGCGCTTGTCACCTTTCTGTACTCTAACCACCAACTGCTGATCAGTAGGTTCTGTTTTAATTTCCGTCATGGAGCAATCCGTTTTCCCAAGCCTATGGGTAATTTTTTTAGCTGAGAAATCACAACTTTCAGCGGCCACAGAGACAGACCCGCCAGTTCACAATAAGTTCGCCATTTTGGTCGCAGGATTTCTAGTCTTATACTATCATGCTGCGTCAAATCTGTGTGGCTATAAAATGAAATCCAACCATCTCTACGATGTTTTAATTATTGGCAGCGGTGTCGCTGGCCTTACCCTGGCACTGCAGCTGGATAAAAATCTGCGCGTTGCGCTGTTCAGCAAAGCCTCTCTGCAAGCCGGGGCGTCCTGGCTGGCTCAGGGTGGCATTGCCGCCGTGTTCGATGAGAATGACAGTTCCGACGCTCATATTGCAGACACCTTGGTGGCTGGTGCCGGGCTCTGCCACGAAGACGCAGTGCGCTTTGTGGTGGAAAATGGCCCGGATGCAGTGAACTGGCTGATTAATCAGGGGGTCGACTTTACCCGTGATTCCGATCAGCAGCACTACCACCTTACCCAGGAGGGTGGTCACAGTCATCGCCGTATCCTGCACACCGCAGATGCCACGGGCAAAGAAGTGACCAGCACATTGGTCGATCAGGTGATTGCCGCGGCAAATATTGATGTCTTTGAACAGCACTGCGCCGTTGACCTGGTTACCCAGGCCGACAATGATTCTCGCAAAATTCGCTGCACCGGCGCCTATATTCTGGATATAGCCACCGATGTGGTATCTCTGTTTCAGGCTAAAAGTGTGGCACTGGCCTCTGGTGGCGCCAGCAAAGCCTATCTCTACACCAGCAACCCTGACGGCGCCAGCGGCGATGGCCTGGCCATGGCCTGGAGGCGTGGTTGCCGTGTGGCCAACCTGGAGTTTAACCAGTTCCATCCCACCTGCCTCTATCACCCCAGGGCCAAATCATTTCTGATTACCGAAGCACTGCGGGGCGAAGGGGCTGTGTTGCGACTGCCCGACGGCAGCCGATTTATGGACAGCTTCCACCCGGATGGAGAACTGGCGCCGCGAGATGTGGTTGCCCGGGCAATTGACCATGAGATGAAACGTCTGGGCAGCGACTGCCTATATCTGGATATTACCCACAAGCCCGCTGAATTTATTATTGAGCACTTCCCAACAATGTATAAGAACTGTCTGGAATTCGGTATAGATATCACCGTAGACCAGATTCCTGTGGTACCAGCCTCTCACTACACCTGTGGTGGAGTGGTGGTTAATAAAAGTGGCCAGACCGATCTATTAAACCTCTATGCCATAGGTGAGACGGCCTTTACCGGACTTCATGGCGCCAATCGCATGGCCAGCAACTCATTGCTCGAATGTCTGGTCTATGCCCAGGCGGCAGCAGGCGCTATTAACCAGCTAATTCCCCAGATACCAGAACCCGACTTTATTCCCAGCTGGGATGAATCGCGGGTAAGCAGCTCTGATGAAAATGTAGTGATCTCCCACAACTGGGATGAGTTGCGGCGCTTTATGTGGGATTACGTGGGCATTGTGCGCACCGACAAACGTCTTCAGCGTGCTCAGCACCGCATCAAATTGCTGCAGAGTGAAATTCAGGAGTATTACAGCAACTGCAAAGTCAGCAGAGATCTGCTGGAACTGCGCAACCTGGCCACCGTATCCGAACTGGTGATTCGCTGTGCGCTACAGCGCAAAGAGAGTCGTGGTCTGCACTATACTCTGGACTATCCAGACCTCTCACCCATAGCGCGAGATACGGTAATGGTACCCATCAACTTTGCCGGTCAGGACGTTATTATCCATCGCGACCAGAGCTAATGGCGGGCAGTAATAATAGCTGCCGCAGCTGCCTGTGCTGCTCAGGGGATAAACTATCGCGGGGAATGACTCGGCTTAGACGACGACCCCTGGTATCTCTAAAGTAGAGTATCACCAGAGCGCGGGTCACAAACTGATTGGGCTCGGGTTGCAGCCACAAACCGCCATCGATTTGCCAGTGACCGGAGCTGGGGTAAAAGCACATTGTCTGTGGTTGACTGCGCCGCCAGCGCCGCAGCACAAGCAAAACCCAAGCAACAACCAGAACCAGGGCCAGCAGTCGCGGCCAGGTTTCAATAGGCAATAGAGTTAAATGAACAATGGCTGTTGCAGCCATCAGCAGCTGAAATACCAGCAGAGATTTTGATGGCTTTAGATTAAGTACCAGCGGGCTTTTGGCGGCTCTCATGAATAATTTGCACTATCCTTTGGGTATCCGGATCAGCGGGCTGTTCGCGCTTCATCAGCCACACAAACAGCTGCTGATCTTCGCGCTCTAACAACGCCTCAAAGCGCAGTTGATCATCCTCGGGAAGAGAATCATAGGTATTTTCAACAAAGGGTTGCAGGAGTAGATCGAGCTCAAGCATGCCTCGACGACTGGCCCACATAAGGCGGTTTTTATTCATTTGGAATCAGTAATTGTGTTAAAGCGGCATTATAAGAGACAATTATCCAATCACCTAAATTTGCACCTGGAATTCACAGGCAATCTTAAATTTAATAGCAGGCGGGCAATGAAAGAAACCATAGATCCAAGAGGATATATTCAACTGAGCGGGCCAGACAGCCGCAAATTTTTGCAGGGCCAGGTGACCTGCGACATGGATCAGTTGACCCCCGAGCACAGCATCTGCGGTGCCCAGTGCACTCCCAAGGGACGGATTATTTTTCTGTTTAAGGCCAGCTGCGATGGCGAGGACAACATTGTGCTCGAGACCCACAGCTCCGTCATAGACATTGCCATAGCCAGCTTAAAGAAATACGCCGTATTTTTTAAAACCGAGATTACCGACGCCAGCGGTCAAATTGAAACCCCACCGATCACCGATTTGCAGAGATTGCGCACCGGCTCCGCCGATATCACTGCCGATACCAGCGACCTGTTTATCCCCCAGATGATCAATCTGGATGCCCTGGGCTATATCAGCTTTAAAAAAGGCTGCTACACAGGCCAGGAAATTATCGCCCGCGCCCATTACCGCGGCGCGGTAAAGCGCAGAATGCACCACCTGCAAATTGCCGCCAGCCAGCCCCCCAAACCGGGCAGCGAAATCCACAGTACCGAGGGCCGCACTATTGGCAATATTGCCAGTGCCGCGCAGGTGGACAGTAAAACCGTCGAGCTACTGGCAGTTCTCGCTGATAAATCCAGCGACTGCACAGATATAGAGCTCGACGGGCAGCTCTACTCTGTAACCCACCTTAGCCTTCCCTATGAGATTCCCACCGGGCCATGAAAACCCTGATGGACTTGCTTGCTGAGCACCAGTATCTGCTGTGGTGGATGGGCGTGGGCTCAGCCATAGTTTTTGCCATTAGCCTTCTCACCCTGCCCTGGCTGGTCGCCCAGATCCCAGATGATTATTTTGTCCCCAAAAAGCGCAGGCCCACCCAGTGGAAAACCCGCCAGCCGCTGATTAGATTGATAATTTTGATCGGTAAAAACTGTCTTGGTTATATGCTGCTGCTGGGCGGCATACTGATGCTATTTCTACCCGGCCAGGGCCTGCTAACCATGGTCACGGGGCTGTTGCTAATCGACTATCCGGGCAAGTTTCGTCTGGAGCGCAAAATTGTTAATACCCCAGCTGTACTCAAGAGCCTCAACTGGTTGCGAGCCAAGGCCCATAAGCCGCCGCTTATCTAACAGTATTTAGCAAGTCAGCCCGCACCGCGCCCATAACAACCTCATTGCCAGCCCTGGGGTCAGTGGGAATATTGCGCGCCAGCACCAGGCTTATGACAGCCATACCCGTCCCCATCAAAAATACCGTTGCCGGCGACACCAGCCACACAAGCCCAAAGATAGCCGGAATCACCACAGCCGCAATATGGTTGATAGTAAAAGCCACGCCAGCTGTAGAGGCCATGTCGGCAGGATCGGCTATCTTTTGAAAATAGGTTTTAATGGCAATAGCCAGTGAAAAGAACAGGTGGTCCAGCACATAGAGGGCGGCCGCCCACAGAGCATTGTCAACAAAGGCGTAGGCAGTAAATACACAGATCAGCCCGCAGTACTCAAAGGTCAGCGCCCGACGCTCACCTATACGCCCCACCAGGGCCCCAATCTTGCCCGCAAACGCCCAGTTAAATAAGTGATTAACTAAATACAACGCAGCAATATCGCTGACCGAATAGCCAAATTTTTCAACCATCAGAAAACCGGCAAACACCACAAATATCTGGCGTCTGGCGCCCCCCATAAAGGTCAGGGCATAGTAGAGCCAATAGCGCTTGCGCATCAGCAGATGCTTGCGCTGGGGCGTGGCACTTACAAAGCGAGGAAACCCCAGCCAGGCAAAAGCCGTTAGCAACAGACAGATGCCACCGCCCAGCAGATAAATAGTCTGGTAACTAAGACCGAACTGGTCCTGGGCAAACCACAGAAAAGCATAGACCACCAGCGAGGCCATAGAGCCAACAGCAATCAGCTGGCCCAAAACCCTGGGTGCCTCATCGATACTCAGCCATTGCAGCGACAGCGACTGCTTAACCGTCTCGTAGTAATGAAACCCCACCGACATAATAAAGGTAGTCAGATACAGCCCGACCACAGAGGGGAAATACCCTGCTATAGCAACGCCAACACCCAGTACAGCCAGTGACAGATAGGCGAATAGCTGCTCTTTGACAATTAACAGAACCAGCACTGCAGTAAAAGCCAGAAATCCGGGAATCTCACGAATACTCTGCAACATACCAATCTCAGCGCCGGTAAAGCTGGCCTTCTCAATCACAAAGTTATTGAGCAGCGCCATCCAGGTGGCAAAAGCAATGGTCATTGCTACGGTCATCACCACCAATAGATTCTTTGGCGTCTGCCAGGATTTTGTGCTCAAGCGGTATTCTCCAAACTTGTATTGTTCTATTTATTTAGTTGCCCTTAGCGCAGCGAAGGATTTCCCATGGACTCCAGCACTGCCTCTGCAGAAGGCAACTGCCAATCAATAACCGGCTGCCCCTGCTGTTGCAAATATTGGTTGGTGGCAGAAAAATGCTTACAACCAAGAAACCCCCGATAGGCTGACAGTGGCGAGGGATGCACAGACTTCAATACCAGGTGCCGCGACTGATCAATAAAGGCACCCTTCTTTTGTGCATAACTGCCCCACAGCAAAAATACTATACCCTGGCGTTGATCGTTGAGAGCACGAATAGCCTGATCAGTAAACTGCTCCCAACCCTTGCCCTGATGGGCTCCGGCATCGGCCTGCTCCACCGTCAGCGTCGCATTTAGCAGCAGCACACCCTGCCTGGCCCAGCCAGTTAGGCAGCCGTGGTCCGGCGACACTATACCTAAATCATCGGCCAGTTCTTTATAAATATTAGCCAGCGAAGGTGGCACCTTGACCCCAGGCAGAACAGAAAAACACAGGCCATGAGCCTGGCCGGGTCCATGATAGGGATCCTGCCCCAGTATCACCACACGCACCTGATCAAATGGTGTGTTATTAAATGCCTCAAACCATTGAGACCCGGGAGGGTAAATTACTTTGCCAGCGCTTTTTTGTTGCTGCAAAAACTGTCGCAGCTGCTGCATATAGGGTTGATCAAATTCACTGCCAAGCACTGTCAGCCAGCTTGGATCTAACTTCACAGTTCCCTGATCCACCATACTTATATCTCCTATAGGATAAATGAAAAGCTAACTTCCACGGCGCCGTGAATGGTATCATAGACCCACATGCAACCCGTCTCCACTTTCAATATCTGGCGCCTTACCTGGCCGACCATTCTCAGCAATATTGCCTTTATGCTGACCGGTCTCGTGTTCCTAAAAATCGCCGGCGGCATGGGTATTGACGAGGTGGCAGCTGTGACCACAGGTCAGCGGCTGTTCTTTATATTGTTTGCCGTGATGATGGGACTCTCAAGTGGCACCACTGCACTGGTGGGTCGCTACTGGGGCGCGGGCAATAAAGAACTTGCCGGGCGCGTCGCCGCCCTGTCGGTGATTATATTTTTTGTCGACGGTCTGCTGCTGTCTTTTATTGCTATACCCTTTCTTGATCCTCTGGTGGGAATGTTTAATTTGACCACCGAGGCTCAGGCCATGGCTATAGAATTTGTTTTTTATACCGTGCTCTTCGCACCCCCATTACTGATTGTGCTGGTATTGAGCATGGCGTTTCGAGCCACCGGCGACAGCAAAACGCCGCTGTGGGCAGCCGCTGCGGGTGCGGTATTGGGTATCTATCTGGGTGTTGCCTTTACCTACGGCTGGCACGGCATAGAGGCCCGCGGACTGGCTGGCCTGGCTATTGGCAACGGGGTTGGAGCCATTGTTACGGTAATTATTTTTCTGCTGCTGTGGATGCTCGGAGTCCTGTCATTTAAACCCGCCAATCCGCTGCCTGGATTTCTGGAAAATGGTCGCGATCTTATTAAAATTGGTATGCCCGCCGCCTTTGAACAGATATTTTTTCAGTCCGGCCTGCTGATTTTTTTGGTGTTTCTGGCCAGCTATGGCAACGCAGCTTTTGCCACCTATGGTATCGGCCTTTCCATACTGGGCTTAATGATAGTTATAGCCTTTAGCTTCTCAATCTCCAGTGCCACTCTGGTTAGTCAGCACCTGGGAGCCGGCGATAAAAAAGGTGCCTATGATGCCGGTTGGCGCAGCATGCGCACCTGTGTCTATATTATGGTTGTCGGCAGCATGTTAATGAGCTTTTTCGCTGAAGAAATAGCCCGCTTTATGATCAATGATCAAGAAGTCATTGCGCTGCTGGTGCGCTTTATTTACATCATTAGCTTCAGTTTGCCGCTAATGGGCATTGAGTTTAGTATGGCCGGCGCCCTTCGTGGTGCAGGGGATACCAGATACCCAATGATGGTCACCATATTCAGTATTGCCCTAAGCAGAATTCTGGTGCCCTTTGCCCTGGTTCAGATAGGGGCTGATGTAATGTGGCTCTATGCAACTTCGTTGCTGGATTTCGGTATAAAATCTAGTCTAAATATGCGCCGCTTCCGTAAAAAAGCCTGGTTAGACGCCTATAAACCGACACATCAACCTTCCATGGAATAATGTTTTAAATGCTCCAAGCAACACCAGCCTTAACTCTTGAAGATACCTACCGCCGTCAAATTGCCTACTGGCTGTTTTTTTGTGCCGCAGTGATATTTGGCATGATTCTGTTGGGAGGGGTCACACGCCTGACCAACTCCGGTCTGTCTATGGTGGACTGGAAGCCATTGATGGGCATGATCCCGCCCATGTCGGAGGCTGACTGGGAGCATATGTTCTGGAAGTATAAGCAGTTTCCCGAATACCAAAAAATTAATATGGGCATGTCCCTCGAAGCCTTTAAATCGATCTTTATGTACGAGTATCTGCACCGCATGCTCGGCCGACTGATCGGGGTGATTTTTATTCTGCCCTTCCTGTTTTTCTACTTCAGCAAGCGGATTCAGGCCGGCCTGACGCCAAAACTGGTTCTTATGCTGATTGGCGGCGGCTGTCAGGGCTTGCTGGGCTGGTATATGGTCAAGAGTGGGCTGGTAGACAAGCCAGATGTCAGCCAGTACCGCCTCAGCGCGCACCTGGGTGCTGCTGTACTAATCTACTCATTTATACTCTGGACTGCCTTTGGTTTGGTAAGCCCCAAAACCAGCCAGCCAGTGCAGCTAAGAACGTTTGCCTACAGCCTCAGCGGACTTATCTTTTTAATGATTCTCTCCGGTGGCCTGGTAGCTGGTACCAAGGCAGGTTATGCCTACCCCACCTGGCCACTGATGGGCGATAGCTTTGTACCGCCCGGACTCTATAGCATGGCACCAGCCTGGCTGTCGGCGTTTGAAGATATCACCACCATTCAGTTTAACCACCGCATATTTGCCTACCTGATTGTAGGCCTGGTACTGACCTTTGCGGCCAAAGCCCTAAAGGCAGATATCCAGGGCCCAGCCAGAATTGGAATCTTTGCCCTGGTAGGCTTTCTGATACTGCAGGTAACCCTGGGTATCAGCACCTTAGTATTTTATATGCCCGTGCCGGTGGCTGCCGCCCATCAGGTCGGCGCCGTGGCCCTGTTAAGTGCCTCATTATTTATCAGCCACAGTCTGGCCAACAGCACTGAATAGCCAGAGACCTGAGCTCACAGAATTAACCATTGGAGAAATAGTATGAAAAAACTAGTAATCACATTTATTGCCGCCACATTGTCATTTGGCGCTATGGCTGGCGATCCTGCCGCAGGCAAAGCTAAATCCATGACCTGTGCCGGCTGTCACGGCATAAATGGCATAAGCAACAACGGCATGTGGCCAAACCTTGCGGGCCAGAAAGAACCCTACCTGGTTAGCCAGCTCAAGCAGTTTAGAGATGGCAAGCGCGACAACGCCATGATGACTGCTATGGCCAAAGGCCTGAGCGATGCAGATATCGCCAACCTGGCGGCCTACTACGCTAGCCTAAAGTAAAACCTGCAAGCGATAACAAAAAAGCCCGGCACTAGCCGGGCTTTTTTATATAGGACCTTTATTCCGGCCGCATATGGGGGAACAGCAGCACATCGCGGATAGAGGGCGAATCCGTCAGCAACATCACCAGCCGATCAATACCAATACCCTCACCAGCCGTGGGCGGCATGCCGTATTCCAGCGCGCGAATATAGTCCGCATCAAAGTGCATGGCCTCATCATCACCCGCATCCTTCTCCGCAACCTGCTGCCTAAAGCGCGACTCCTGATCCTCTGCATCGTTAAGCTCCGAGAAGCCATTGGCAATCTCGCGACCACCCACAAAGAACTCAAAGCGATCAGTGACATGAGGGTCCTGATCATTGCGACGCGCCAGCGGCGACACCTCGGCGGGATACATGGTAATAAAAGTAGGCTGCTCCAGAAGATGCTCAACCGTCTTCTCAAAAATCTCAATCTGCACCTTGCCCAGACCCCAGATATCCTTTAATGGAATATGCAGCCCCTCAGCAATCATGCGGGCACCGGCTTCATCGGCTAACTGCTCAGCACTGATATCCGGGTTGTACTGCAAAATAGAATCAAACACCGACAGACGGGTAAATGGCTCAGCAAAGTCATAATGAGTCTCGCTCACCACCTCGCCCTCAGCATCCTTAACCGTATTCACCACCTTAGTCGAACCCAGCACCTCAGTAGTCATCTTGCGCAGCATATCCTCAGTCAGATCCATCAGATCATAAAAGTCAGCATAGGCCTGATAAAACTCCAGCATAGTGAACTCAGGGTTGTGACGAGTCGACAAACCCTCATTGCGGAAATTGCGGTTAATCTCATACACCCGCTCAAAACCACCCACCACCAGCCGCTTCAAATACAGCTCCGGCGCAATACGCATATACATATCAATATCCAGCGCATTGTGATGAGTCACAAAAGGACGCGCCACCGCACCCCCGGGAATCACCTGCAACATAGGCGTCTCAACTTCCAGAAAGTCCGCCTCATTTAAATAGCGACGAATAAAATCAACAACCTTAGAGCGCACCCGGAACGTATTGCGCACCTCCGGATTAACAATCAGATCCACATAGCGCTGACGGTAGCGCATCTCTTGATCCGCCAGACCATGAAACTTATCCGGCAGCGGACGCAATGCCTTGGTAAGCAACTGATACTCATCCATCTGCACATAGAGATCGCCCTTACCAGAAAGATGCAGCTCACCCTTTACGCCAACAATATCACCCAGATCCAGCGACTTGGCAAAAGGACGCGCCTCCTTGGTCACATACAGCTGAATCCTATCCGAACTGTCCTGCACCTCCATAAAGGCACCGCGATTGCGAATTACCCGCCCCGCAACCGACACAATCTTGCCCAGCTTCTCCAGATCTTCTTTACTCTCATGGCCAAAACCAGACTGCAGCTCCGCCGCACTGTGCTCAGGCCGAAAATCATTGGGAAACACCGCCCCACCCTCTTCACGCAATGCAGTGAGTTTGGCCCGGCGCTCAGCAATTAACTTATTCTCGTCTTGTTGATCAGTCATATCTCAGTCTTTAATTTCAAATTTAATTTAGCAAGCCAATACAAAAATTACGCTAAGTCGAGGATGCAGCCCAAGGGCTGGCATCTGAGACCGTGAGTGGCAGGGATGCCACTCCCGAGCGTACAGGGAAGTATTTACAGCGTGTCGCAGATGCCAGCCCTTGGGGTGCATCCGCATTTAAAACTCAGGATGGATCAGTTTTAAAGACCGGCTTTTAATGAAGCCACAATAAACTGATCCAACTTCCCATCCAACACCGCCTGAGTATTACGCGTCTCCACACTAGTCCGCAAATCCTTAATCCGCGCATCATCCAACACATAAGACCGAATCTGACTACCCCAACCAATATCCGACTTAGTATCCTCAGTCGCCTGCGCCGCCTCAGCCCGCTTCAGCATCTCCGCCTCGTACAGCTTAGCCCGCAACATCTGCCAACACTTATCCCGGTTCTGATGCTGCGACCTCTGACTCTGACACTGCACCACAATACCACTAGGCTCATGAGTCAAACGCACCGCAGAATCCGTCTTATTAATATGCTGACCACCAGCACCAGAAGCCCGGTAAGTATCAGTGCGCACATCCGACGGATCAATCTCAATCTCAATATTGTCATCAATCTCCGGCGACACATAGACCGCCGAAAAAGACGTATGGCGACGATTGCCCGAATCAAACGGCGACTTGCGCACCAAGCGGTGCACACCAATCTCCGTGCGCAACCAACCAAAAGCATACTCGCCCGTCACCTGCACAGTCGCACTCTTAATACCAGCAACCTCACCAGCAGAGCACTCCACCAGCTCCGCCTTAAACCCCTTATCATCAGCCCAGCGCAAATACATACGCAGCAACATCTCCGCCCAATCCTGCGCCTCAGTGCCGCCAGAGCCCGACTGAATATCCAAATAGGCATTGTTAGGATCCATCTCACCGCTAAACATACGGCGAAACTCAAGCTTAGCCAACTGCGCCTCAAGGCCGGCAATCTCAGTCTCCACCTCAGCCACAGTATCAGCGTCATCCTCCTCAACCGCCATCTCCAGCAGCTCACGGGAATCAGACACACCAGAGTCCAAATCCTCAATAGTCTTAACCACCGCCTCCAGAGACGAACGCTCGCGGCCCAACTCCTGAGCGCGATCCTGGTCATTCCACACATCGGGTTCGCCGAGTTCTAACTCAACCTCAGCCAGACGGTCCTTGCGATTAACATAGTCAAAGATACCCCCTCAACACGTCAGTGCGTGCCTGCAAATCGTCAAGAGCGTTGTAGAGCGGATTAACTTCCATTGCCTGTTATCAGCCTGCATCAAGTAAGCCGCGCATTTTACATGACCAGCCATGCCACACCAAGCTAAAACCCACCGCCAACAAAGTTGATTGTGAGCCAGCAGTAGCGCAACATACCGGCAGAAAACAAAATAATAAAACCCGGAGACAACAGCCATGAAAAAAACCAGCCTAGCCATACTCGGCACATTGCTCGCCTACCTGCTGCTATGGCCAGTCGCCACAGACCCCGTAAGCTGGCAAGCCCCGCAAAACCAGGGCTATGTGGGCGACTTTGAGCAGAACAACAAACTGGCCAAAATCGAGATTATAGAGCTTACCGACACCCATGGCCCAGAGGGCCTGGCCCTGCTCAATGGCGAAATCTACACCGCCACCCGCGAAGGCTGGATACTCAAATACAACGAAGCCAGCGGCGCAATCACCAAACTGGTCAACACCCAGGGCAGCCCCCTGGGCCTGGTATTTGATGCCAGCGGCAACCTGCTGATAGCCGACGCCTACAAAGGCATACTCAGCATGGCCCCAGACGGCACCCTAACCACCCTCACCAACAGCATGGACGGCGTGCCCATAGTCTATGCCGATGACCTGGACCTGACCGAAGATGGCAAAATTTACTTTAGCGACGCCTCCACCAAATTTGGTGCTGAGAGCAATGGCGGCACCTATGCCGCCAGCCTGCTGGATATAGCAGAGCATGGCGGTCATGGCCGCCTGCTGGTTTACGACCCCGCCGACCAGTCCACCAAGCTGGTAATGGACGGCCTAAACTTTGCCAATGGCGTAGCCACCGCCGCCGACAGCAGCTTTGTATTGGTCAATGAAACCGGCACCTACCGCGTACAAAAATACTGGCTCACAGGTGAAAAAGCCGGCACCGCCGAAGTAATAATCGACAACCTGCCCGGCTTCCCCGACAATATAGTGCGCGGCCGCGACGGACGCTTCTGGGTAGGCTTGGTCTCACCCCGCAGCCAAGAGCTGGACGATATCTCCAGCTACCCAATACTGCGCAAAATGGTCCAGCGCCTGCCGCAATTTATGCAACTGGCCGCCGAATCCTACAGCCATGTAATTGCCATAGATGGCGACGGCAATGTACTGACCTCATTGCAAGACCCCAACGGCCAACACCACACCAACACCGGTGCCCTGGAAACCGACGACTGGTTGTATATCAGCAGCCTGCACGCCGACAACCTCGCCCGAATTAGCCGAGAAGATGCCGGAATATAATGCACCTGTTTACCGACCAGCTACAGCACCACTTTTATGATGCCTTTAAACATCAAGACGACCTGCACTGCAGTCGGGTAACCATGGAGGGGCTACAAGAGCCCCGTATGGTCAGCATCAACAGAGCACTGGCCCAGCAACTGGGCATAGACCCAGAGCAACTCAACAACCCAGAGGTGCTGCAAATAATGAGCGCCAACAGAGCACCAGCCCAGGCACAACCCATAGCGCTGGTTTACTCCGGCCACCAGTTTGGCGTCTGGGCAGGCCAGCTGGGCGATGGCCGCGCCACCACCTTGGGCGAGCTAGAGCATCAGGGCAAGCTGTGGGATATCCAACTCAAAGGCGCCGGCACCACCCCCTATTCCAGATTTGCCGATGGCCGCGCCGTGCTGCGCTCCAGCATCCGCGAATACCTGTGCTCAGAAGCCATGCACGGCCTGGGCATAGCCACCACCAGAGCCCTGTGCCTGGTAGATAGCAAAACCCCAGTCTACCGCGAAGATGTAGAGCCCGGCGCCACGGTGTGCCGCGTGGCCGAAAGCCATATACGCTTCGGCTCCTTCGAGCACTTCCACTACCGCAACCAGCCCGAAGCCGTAAAAGCCCTGGCCGACTATGTGATCGACCGTCACTTCCCAGACTGGGCCGATAGCGAAGAAAAATATTATTTAATGCTGGAAAACTGCGTACTAAAAACCGCCAAAATGATTGCCCAGTGGCAATCGGTGGGCTTTAACCACGGGGTAATGAACACCGACAATATGTCCATACTGGGCGACACCATAGACTATGGCCCCTTTGGCTTTCTGGATAACTACGACCCAGAGCATATCTGCAACCACTCAGATACCAACGGCCGCTACAGCTTTAAAAACCAACCCAGCATAGGCCTGTGGAACCTCAATGCCCTGGCCACCGCACTGAACAGCCTGATCGACAACCAAGACCTAGTGCGCGCCCTTAAGCAGTACGAGCCAGAGTTTTTAAACCAATTTAGACATATTATGGCGGGCAAGATTGGACTAGAAGAATACCAGCCCGACGATGAACAGCTAATCAATCAGCTGCTTGAGATAATGCAAACCAATAATGTGGACTACACAATCTTCTTCCGGCAGCTAGCAGACTATTGCGCTGACGACCACAGCATCAGAGATCAGTTTATCGACAGAGACGGCTTTGATGCCTGGGCAGAAAAATACGATCAGCGACTACAGCAACAGAACAGCACAGACTCACAGCGCCGCCAACAGATGCAGGCCGTAAACCCAAAGTATGTGCTGCGCAACTATATAGCCCAGGCCGCCATAGAGCAGGCCCATCAGGGAGATTACACAGAGGTGAATTTATTGCTGGAGATACTGCAGGCGCCCTTTGCAGAACACCCCCAGGCCCAACATTACGCCGGATTGCCGCCCGACTGGGCAGAGCAGATATCGGTGAGTTGTTCGTCGTAGCTGCACTTTTCTGGGGACGAAAAAAACCCCTGCTGTAAGGAGGGGGAGTGATACAGACCAGCAGGGGCTACAAAGTTTCGGACTAAAAAGATTTAAAATTTAATCACTGTACTTATAAGACTCCGAAACCCAAAAAAACCCTACCTTCCCTAGAGAATATTTATCGCAACCTTAATTCAACTCGCTTATTCAATCGACACAACCAGTTCACCAGTCTGTCCAAGGTGAATTTATCAAGGCGGCCGCGACTAACAATTTAAGGTCAAAGCCTCCCACAGGCGCTGACAACTGGATTTTGATCGCTATAATGGGACTCTGATCCCAGCCCTAGCGATGTACCCAAATTGGACCTGATAAAAAAATGTTCTGCCCTGATATTGCCTCTGTTTAGCCAGGCGGCGGCTGCGGATGTGTTTTGGTTTGTGCGCAATGACGACGGCTCGACCAACTGGCAATATGTGGCCAATTTCTCTAGTGGTATTCTGATTATTGCGCTGTCGCTGACTATTGTGCGGCTGTTTTTTACTCGGCGGCAGGTGCGTCAGTACAATCGTGAGCTTGAGGAGATTCGCACCCAGCTGGAGCTGCGGGTTAAGGAGCGCACGGCGACGCTGGAAGACGAGATTGTTGAGCATAGATCTACCACTGAGCGGCTGCGCAGCTCTGAGTCTTATATCACCAGTATTTTGCGCTCTATGCCGCTGATGCTGATAGGCCTGAGTAAAGAGAACCGTATTACCCAGTGGAACCATCGCGCTGAAGAAATTAGCGGATTGCCCTCGGCCAGTGTGATGGGGCAGGACCTGTGGGAGGCCTTCCCCTCGATTAGTGTGACCCCCCAGCAGATTCAGCAGGCGCTGGACGACAACGAGACCCTGACTATTAAGTACAGTCAGCGCGGGCAGTACCACTTTGATATTACGATTTATCCGCTGCAGAACCAGATGGAAACCGGTGTGGTAATTCTGGTTGACGATGTGACCCAGCGGGTGCAAAACGAGACCATGCTGATACAGCGCGACAAGATGTCGTCTATGGGTGAGATGGCCTCGATTATGGCCCATGATATTAATATTCCTCTGCGGGCGATTATTAAAGATGTGAAAGAGGTGCGCCAGGATTTAACAGACGAGCCCATGGACGTAGAGGGCATGCGCGAGATGCTGGAGAACGCGGTTATTCGCGGCCAGCAGGCCACCTCTATTATCGATAATCTAGTCAATTTCTCTGGCGGTGGTGGCGGTACCAAAACTGAAGCCAATATGGTGGATGTCATTAATCATTCGGTGGAGCTGGCCAATGATGTGCTGTCGGTGATGCCGGGCCTGCGCTTTAAAGACGTTAAGGTCAATATAGACTGCCCCGACGATGTGCCAGAGATTCCCTGCTATATCACCGAGATGCAGCAGGTGTTTTTAAGCCTGTTCCGCCACTCATGCTATGCCCTGGGCAAGATAGATGACGGCGATCATATGCCGGTTATCAATATTGAAGTCTCGGTGTTCTACGATAATCTGTGGGTGCGTATTCAGCACAATGGCCGCGGTATTAGCCTGGAGGAGCAGAAGACTATCTTTGAGCCCTTTGCTGCCGACGGTGACGACAGCGGCCAGTTTGGTCCCGGTAAGCGGTTATCGTTTTCTCACTTTATTGTGGTTGAGCAGCATCAGGGGCAGATTGCGGTTACCTCTGATCCAGATGTGGGCACTACCTTCCATATTCAGCTGCCGCTGCGCTAGGTTATATATTTTTTAGTACTTCCAGGGGTGGCTGCACTACGGCTTTGCGGCTGTAGCCTACGCCCAGAGCGCCAACTAAAAGGCCGCCTGCTATAGGGCCTGCCAACCAAATCCAGGGGTGCATGGCAAAAGGTAGATCAAACATAAAGCGCTGAATCATGGCTACTGCAGCCTCGGCACCTATGGCTGCCAGCAGGCCTGCCATAACGCCCAGCACGGTAAACTCCACTAGCTGAATTCCCAGTATCAATCGCCTTGAGCTGCCCAATGTGCGCAGTATGGCGCTCTCTTGCAGGCGCTCGGACATGGACAGGCTCACTGCGGCAAACATTACCAGTACGCCACAGCTAAGAATTAGTAGAGTCATTACCTCAAGGCCGCTGGTGACCTGGGACACTATGGTGCGAATGCGCTCGATAATTTTATCCAGCTCTATCACCTGCACCGTGGGGTATTTGCGCAGCAGGTCATTGACCAGCAGCTTTTGCTGGGGCGGAATATACAGGCTGGTCATATTGGTGCGCGGGTAGTTTTCCAGCAGGCCTTCAGGGAATAGAAAGTAAAAATTGGGGGTCATATTGTCCCAGTTTAAACTGCGGGTGCTGGTAACCCTGGCTTCAAAGATTAAGCCGCCCACGCTAAAGGTAATCTGGTCGCCTATGGCAAGACCCAACTCCCCCGCCAGTTCATCTTCCAGGGAAACCGGGGCAATATCGCCAGACAGATCCAGCTTATCCCACCAGTCGCCGGCGGTTAGCTCATTGCCTTCGGGCAGGTCTGTGGCCCAGCTAAGGTTGAGCTCGCGGCGGAACGATTCATGGCGATCGCGCTGGTCTTCGCTGATTTCCTGGCCATTAATCTGGGTCATGCGGCCTCGTACCATGCCGTACCAGCCAGCGGTTTGGAGGTTTTGCTCGCTGACCATATTGCGCACCCCGTCCAGCTCGTAGGGTGCTACATTAATTAAGAAATGGTTGGGCGCATCGTCGGCCAGCTGCCAGCGCCACTCGTCAATTAGCGAGGTGCGCACCACGGCCATAATCATTAACAATGCTATGGCACCGGAAAAACCCACCATCTGAATAATACTCTGGGATTTGCGGCGCCACAGGTTACTGGCCGCCAGCCGCCAGATACTGCCCATCTTTTGGCCATAGTTTTTACCGGCTCGCAGCAGGGCCAGACCAATCACAATGGTGGCCAGGGCTGTAATGGCAAAGCCTGCCAGAATAGCCAGTGAGAGATACAGATTATTGCTGTACCAGAGCAGCAAGCTGGCCACAGCGGCCACACCAAATAGGCCGCGCACAACTGAACTGACCGGCTTAACCTGCACATCCTGGCGCAGCACGGCCAGGGGCGACTGGGTAGGTAGATGCCAGAGTGCTGGCAGAGTAAAGCCACCCAGACATAGCAGTCCTGTTGCCATTCCAGTAATCCAGGGGCGCAAGCCGGCCATGGGCAGGGAGATTGGCAGCCATTCGCGCACCACATAAATCAATATCTCTGAAAATCCAAAGCCCACCAACAGTCCCAGTAATGAACCACCAATACCCAACCATAGACTCTGTTGCATATACAGGCTGCGCACGCGGCTGGCGGAGATACCCCAGCTTTTTAACAGCGCCACCTGCTGAGTCTGGCCGGCGGCAAAATGATGGCTGGCCAGTGCCAGGGCAATACCGGCCAACACCACGCCCACACTGCCTGCCAAGAGCAAAAAGCGACGCCCTTCATCCATGGCATCGGCAACACTGGCCTGAGCTTCATCGGGGGTAATCAGGCGATCATGGACATCCAGCTCGCTCTCTATCCATGCACTGTAGTCGGCAAAACCGTCGGCGCCGCTGGCACCCTGGGCCATCAAAAATCTATAGGTCACGCGGCTACCGGGCACAATTACCCCGGCGGAATCCAGGTCGCTGTAGTTCATTAATACCCGGGCACCAATGGCGCCATAGGTACCACCACTATCGGGCTCTTCAACCACTGTCTGGGTGACTTTCAGGCTAATTTCTCCCAGCTCAATCCTATCGCCGAGCTCTATATCAAGCAGAGGCAAAAGTCTGGCATCTACCCAGGCTTCGCCCGCGGCGGGACCAAAATCAATCTCTTGGATAAGGCTGGTATCACTGGTAAATGGGGTGGTGGTGCGGCGCAGCAAACCCCTGAGTGGGTAGCCTGTCTCTACCGCTTTAATCGAGGCCAGATGCATATTGGCCTCGTAGTAGACCATAGAGGCAAAGGTGAGCACCCGGGCCGTCTGCACCTGTTTCTGCTGTGCTTCTTGAACCCACTGTGGATCAATAGTGCGGCTACTTCTTACCACCAGGTCGGCAGCCAGAAAACTGCTGGACTCGGCGGTTAAAGCGCGCTCAATGCGCTCGGCCAGTATGGACACCGAGGTCACCACTGCAACCGCCAGTACCAGCGACCAGATAATCAGGCTGAGCTGTCCGCCGCGCCAGGTGCGCAGCAACATTTTTAAGGCTTGCATCAGGCGGCGCTGCCTTCTGTCACCTGCTGGCCTGCAGCCAGAACCATTCGCTGGCCACAGCGGGCGGCGAGATTGTGCTCGTGGGTCACCAAGACCAATGTGGTGCCCTCTTCTTTGTTGAGGTCAAACAATAGGTCGTTTATTTTTTCGCCGGTGCCTGTATCCAGATTGCCCGTGGGCTCGTCGGCAAACAGTATGGTGGGGCGACAGGCAAAGGCGCGGGCTACGGCCACACGCTGCTGTTCTCCGCCGGATAGCTGCCTTGGGTAGTGGCTGGTGCGCTGTTCCAAACCCACACGGCCAAGATAATAGGCGGCGGTTTGCAGGGCATCTTTATCCCCCTGCAACTCCAGTGGCAATGCAACATTTTCCAGTGCGGTTAAACCGGGCAGCAGATGAAAGGATTGAAAGACAAAGCCAACGGTTTCGGCGCGCACCGCGGCCCTGCCCTCTTCGTCCATAGCAGTAATATCCTGACCGTTGAGACTGACCGAGCCAGAGCTAGGCAGATCCAGGCCAGCCAGAATACCCAGCAAGGTTGACTTGCCCGAGCCAGAGGGGCCGACAATCGCCAAACTCTCACCAGCGGCAAGACTGAGATTGATCTGCTGCAAAATGCTGAGCGTACCCTCGGTGGTGGTGACCTGTTTACTGATATTGCTGACTTCGATCATTGAAAATTTCCATTGCGACTAAAAATGCATACACTGGCTTCAGTGTTTGATGACAAATTAATAGAGAGTATTTATGCAGTCGTTTCTACAGCGCCTATGTTGCCTGTTTATTTTACTAGGCGCCAATACTTATGGATCAACTTTGTTAGTGCTGGGCGATAGCCTGAGCGCTGGCTATGGGGTCAATCAGGGCAGTGGCTGGGTGGCTCTGCTGCGCAATGATCTGGGTGAAGAGCACAGCATTATCAATGGCAGCATTAGCGGCGACACCACAGGTGG